>Ga0265293_10000268_pt1 | contig 128787 bp, 94 predicted proteins | sample Munlanlewell138R_FD_192505 | JGI IMG/M metagenome (GOLD analysis project Ga0265293, IMG submission 192505) | Leachate microbial communities from a municipal landfill in Southern Ontario, Canada - Leachate well 138R | ecosystem: Engineered > Solid waste > Landfill > Unclassified | place...
TGCCTTCCAGGCGCTGGCGCGCGCCGGTGATGGTGAAGCCCTGCTCGTACAGCAGCGAGCGGATCTGGCGGATCACGAGCACGTCATGGCGCTGGTAGTAGCGGCGGTTGCCACGTCGCTTGACCGGCTTGAGGTTGGGAAACTCCTGCTCCCAGTAACGCAGGACGTGCGGCTTGACGCCGCACAGCTCACTGACCTCACCGATGGTGAAGTAGCGCTTGGCCGGGATGACCGGCAGTTCGGCGTTACTGCCCTGGTCCAGCATAGGCTTCCACCCGAACCTTCAGTTTCTGTCCCGGACGGAACGTCACCACCCGACGCGCCGAAATCGGAATTTCGACGCCAGTCTTGGGATTGCGCCCGGGACGTTGATTTTTCATGCGCAGGTCGAAATTGCCGAATCCCGACAGTTTCACCTGCTCCCCATTCTCCAATGCGCTACGCATGACCTCGAAAAAGGCATCGACGAACTCCTTGGCTTCGCGCTTGTTGAGTCCGACGTCCAGGAACAACCGCTCGGACATCTCCGCCTTTGTCAACGTCATCCTGCCCCCCTCAATCTGGCATTGCAAGCCGATTCCAGCGCGGCGACGGCAAGGGCCACGCATCGATCGGCATCGGCATCCGCTAGGGTGCGTGAACTGTCCTGCAAAATCAAGCCTATAGCGAGGCTCTTCACGGCTTTGTCGAGCTTGCCCCCGGCGTAGCGGTCAAACAGCACGACATCGACCAGCAGTTCGCCCACCGCAGCGCGCACGGTGGACTCCACGTGTGCGTACTCGACCTCGGCCGGCAGCTCGAAGGACAGGTCGCGGCGCACCGACGGATAGCGCGACAGGGCCACCGGGCGCGGCACGGCGCGGGCGCGCAGCGGCGCGAGATCCAGTTCGAACACGTGCACGTCGTCCTCCAGGCCGAGCGCGGCGATCAGCGCGGGATGCAGTGCACCCATGATGCCGACCAGCGTCTCGCCACGGCGCAGTTCGGCGCTCTGGCCCGGGTGCAGCCAGGGCCGACGGGCGGCGACGAAGTCGAACGAGGCGGCATCGCCGGTCAGCGCGAGCAGCGATTGGATATCGCCCTTGAGATCGAAGAAGTCCAGCGCCCGCGCCGGCTCGCCCCACTGCTCGGCATGCGCCGCCCCGCTGACCGCACCGGCAATCCGGTCCAGCTCCGTGGGCGCGCCGGCAGCCTCGGCCGGAGCAGCGAAGATGCGCCCCTGTTCGAACAGGCGCACGCGCGCCTGTTGGCGACTGCGATTGGCCGCCAGCGCCGCCACCAGGCCGGGCAGCAGGCTGGTACGCATGACGGCCAGTTCGGCCGACAGCGGATTGGCCAGCGCGATGGCCCGACCGGCCAGGCCCCAGGTCGCCAGCAGCTCGCGCGCGCAGAAGGCATAGGTGAGCGCTTCGAAGTAGCCACGCGCGGCGAGCTGCTCGCACAACGCCGGCAGGCCGACCAGCCGCTCATCCACGACCGGTGCCGACAGCTGGCCGGACGGCGCCCGATCCGGAATGTGCTGGTAGCCATGGATGCGCGCAACTTCTTCGATCAGGTCTTCCTCGATGGCAATATCGAAGCGCCGCCCCGGCGGCGTCGCGAGCCAGCCCTCGGGTGTGTCCACGACCTGCATGTCGAGCGCGCGCAGGATGCGTGCAACCTCGCCATCCGGCACCTCGATACCCAGCACGCGCGCGATGCGCGCGCGGCGCAGCGGCACCGCCGTCCGCGCCGGCAGGTGCTCGGCCGCCACGGCTTCCTGGATCTCGCCGGCACTGCCGCCCGCGGCGTCGAGGATGAGGCGCGTGGCGCGCTCCAGCGCCCTGCGCGGCAGGTCGGCATCCACGCCCCGCTCGAAACGGTGCGCAGCATCGGTGGCCATGCCCAGGCGCCGGGCACGTCCGGCCAGCGCGGCAGGCGCGAAATGTGCGGCTTCGAGGAATACCGCGTCCACCGCACCATCGATACGCGTGTCCCAACCGCCCATGAGGCCGGCCAGGGCCACCGGACGATCGGCGTCGGTAATGACCAGCAGTTCGTCATCCAGCGCCACCTCGCGCTGGTCGAGCAGGCGCAGGTGCTCGCCAGGGCGCCCGCGGCGCACGCCGATCGGCCCGGACAACTTGCCGGCATCGAAGGCATGCAGGGGCTGGCCCAGTTCGAGCATGACGTAGTTGGTCACATCCACCAGCAGGCTGATCGGGCGCAGGCCACTGTGGGCAAGGCGCTGGCGCATCCATGCCGGCGTTGCCGCGGTGGCGTCGATGCCGGTGATGAAACGCCCGCAGTAGCGCGGACAATCGGCCGGTGCCGCGAGGCGGATTTCGATCTGCCGGCCCGGCTGCGCCGGCAGCGGGTCCACCGCGAGCGGCGCCCAGGGAAGCTGGAAGGCGGCGGCGACGTCGGCGGCCAGGCCTTCCAGGGACAGGCAATCGGCGCGGTTGGGGGTCAGGCCCAGATCCAGCGTGCAGTCGGGCAGGCCCAGCACTTCGGCCAGCGCCGCGCCAACCGGCGCCTCGCCCGGCAACTCCAGCAGACCGGAGGCGTCGGCGTCCAGTCCCAGTTCCCTGGCCGAACACAGCATGCCGAACGATTCGATGCCACGCAGCTTCGCCGCCTTGATGGTGAGCTCGCCGACGCGCGCGCCGATCCGCGCCAGCGGGGCCTTGAGGCCCACCCGCGCATTCGGCGCGCCGCACACGATCTGCAGCGTTTCCGTGCCCACATCGACGCTGCATACCTGCAGGCGGTCGGCCTCGGGGTGCCGGGCACAGGCGGTAATCTGGCCCACCACGATGCCATCGAGATGCTTGCCGACCACCTCGGCCCCTTCGACTTCGTGGCCGATCATGTCCAGCCGCTCGATCAGTTCATCGCGACTGACCGCCAGCGGAACGCGCGAACGCAACCAGTTTTCGGAGATTTTCATGGGCAAGAGCCGGGAATCGGGAATGGAGAATCGGGAATCGTCGCGAGCAACGGTGCGGGTCACCGGCGGGGTTCGTGGGGAATCCTGGAGCAGCAGGCGTTTGCTTCAAACCATTCCCGATTCCCCAGTTGCGCCGCTCAGGCAAACTGGCGCAGGAAGCGGACGTCGTTCTCGAAGAACGCACGCAGGTCGACCACGCCGTAGCGCAGCATCGCCAGGCGCTCGACGCCCATGCCGAAGGCGAAGCCGGTGTAGCGTTCCGGGTCGATGCCGCAGTTCTTCAGCACCTGCGGATGCACCATGCCGCAGCCGAGCACTTCCAGCCAGCGCGAGCCGCCATCCGGGAGATCCCAGCGGATCACCACGTCGGCACCCGGCTCGACGAACGGGAAGAAGGTCGGCTTGAACATCATTTCGAAATCGCGATCGAAGAAGGCGCGCAGGAACTCGCGCAGCGTGCCCTTGAGGTCGGCCATGCTCGAGCTCTCGTCGATCAGCAGTCCCTCGACCTGATGGAACATCGGCGAGTGGGTCTGGTCCGAATCGCTGCGGTACACCTTGCCCGGCGCGATCAGCCGGATCGGCGGCGTGCGCCCCCGGGCCGCACGGATCTGCACCGGCGAGGTGTGGGTGCGCAGCAGTCGCCCGTCCGGGAACCAGAAGGTATCGTGCATGGTGCGCGCCGGGTGGTCGGCGGGAAAGTTCAGCGCACCGAAGTTGTGCCAGTCATCCTCGATCTCCGGACCATCGGCGCTGTCATAGCCGAGGCGGGCGAAGATGCTCGTGATGCGCTCCAGGGTGCGCGTCAGGGGATGCAGGTTGCCGCGCCCGGCATCGCGCCCGGGCAGAGTGACGTCGAGCTGCTCGGCCGCCAGACGGCGTTCCAGCGCAACGTGCTCGAGCGCTTCCCGCCGCGTGGCGATGGCTTCGGCCAGGCGTTCCTTGGCTGCATTCACCTCGGCGCCACGCGCGCGCCGCTGCTCCGGCGGCAAGCTGCCCAACGCCTTCAGCGCTGCCGTGACCGCGCCATTGCGCCCCAGCAGGGCTACGCGCAAGGCCTCGAGCGCATCGAGTGAAGCGGCGCCCTCGATGTCGCCGAGAGCGCGGTCGATCTGCGTGAGTGCATCCATCCTGAATCCCCGTTGCGCGGCCACCCGCGCCGAGCTGTCGGCGGCCGGCGCCCGAACGCGCCGCGTCCGGGGCCGATAAACGAAAACGGGGAGGAGGCCAGGCCCCCTCCCCGCGCTGATCGAAGTTTCCTCGAACCCGCCCGGCCGAACCGGCCTGGCGGGTCGAAACTTACGCCGCCAGGTTGGCCTTGGCCTTTTCTGCCAGCGCGCCGAACGCCTGGATGTCATGCACGGCGATGTCGGCCAGCACCTTGCGGTCGAGCGAGATGCCGGCCTTCCTGAGGCCGTTCATCAGGCGGCTGTAGGACAGGCCGTACTGGCGCGCCGCGGCATTGATGCGCACGATCCACAGGGAGCGGAAATTGCGCTTCTTCTGCTTGCGGCCGATGTAGGCGTACTGGTGCGCCTTGGTCACCGCCTGCTTGGCGACGCGGAATACCTTGCGACGCGCGTTGTAGTAACCCTTGGCCTTGCCGAGGATCTTCTTGTGACGGCGCTTGGCGATGACGCCACGCTTGACTCGTGCCATGGTTCAGTCCTCCTCAGACGTAGGGCAGCATGCGGGCGACGCGCCCCGCGTCTTCCTTGCGCACGTAGTTGGTGGCCCGCAGGCCGCGCTTGCGCTTGGTCGACTTCTTCGTGAGGATGTGGCTCCTGAACGCGTGGCCGCACTTGAACTTGCCGGACGCGGTCTTGCGGAACCGCTTGGCAGCGGCCCGGTTGGTTTTCATCTTGGGCATGGCCCGATCTCCTTGGGTGGTTTTGTTGACTGGCGCGAGCGGCGGGTTGCCCCGCGCTTTCCATCCTGCTCGAACCGGCTTGTAGGGCCCGCGAACGGGCCAGGTCCTTCAGGGCGCCGTGCGGCGCCCGTTCTTCCCCTGCGCAAAGATGCCGCGCTCGCGTGAAGGCGAATGCGGCGTGCCCCGTGCTGACTGGATCAGGCCTTCTTCTTCGGCGCGATCATCATCACCATCAGGCGCCCTTCCATGCGCGGAAACTGTTCGATTACCGCTTCCTCGGCGATATCGGCGGTAATCCTGTCGACCATCGCCCGACCCAACTCCTGATGCGCCATTTCGCGCCCGCGGAAGCGGATCGTGATCTTGACCTTGTCGCCTTCCTCCAGGAAGCGCCGCAGGTTGCGCAGCTTGATCGTGTAGTCACCGATGTCGGTGGTCGGGCGGAACTTCAGTTCCTTGATCTCGACCTGCTTCTGCTTCTTCTTGGCAGCGTTTGCCTTCTTCTGACTCTCGAACTTGAACTTGCCGAAATCCATGATGCGGCAGACCGGTGGGTCGCCGTGGGGCTGGATCTCGACCAGATCGAGGCCCGCATCTTCGGCCATGGCGAGGGCCTCGTCGCGGGACAGGATGCCGACCTGCTCTCCCTCCGCGCCGATCACGCGCACCCGCGGAACACGGATCTCATGATTGCGGCGGTTCGTCTTGGTGTCGGTGGCGATACGTCAATCCTCCAGGAGAAAATACGACCGGCCGTGCCGCATCAGGCTGCGGCACAGTCGGATTCAAGGCGTGCGGAAAAGGCAGCGACCGGCATCGATCCCAGGTCTTCACCCGCACGCGTACGCACGGCAACGGCGCCCGCCTCCTTCTCGCGATCACCCACGACTAGGAGATAGGGCACCTTGGCCAGCGTATGCTCGCGGATTTTATAGCCGATCTTTTCGTTGCGCAAATCCGTCGCCACGCGGAAACCTTGCGCCAGGAGCTGGCGGGCCACCTCGCCCACGTAGTCGGCCTGCGCGTCGGTGATGTTCATCACCACCGCCTGCACCGGCGCAAGCCAGGCCGGGAAGACGCCGGCATGGTGCTCGATGAGGATGCCGATGAAGCGTTCCATCGATCCGACGATCGCCCGGTGCAGCATCACCGGCGTATGCCGGGCCGAATCCTCGCCGACGTATTCGGCACCCAGGCGCCCGGGCATGGAGAAGTCCACCTGCATGGTGCCCAGCTGCCAGGCGCGTCCGATCGAGTCCTTGAGGTGGTACTCGATCTTCGGCCCGTAGAAGGCGCCCTCGCCCGGCAGTTCCTCCCATTCCACGCCACAGCTCGCCAGCGCCTTGCGCAGCGCGTCCTCGGACTTGTCCCAGCTCTCATCCGAGCCGATGCGCGGCTCCGGGCGCAGCGCGATCTTCAGGCCGACATCGGTGAAGCCGAAGTGCGCATACACCGCCATCGCCTGGCGGTGGAAGGCGACGACTTCGGACTCGATCTGCGCCTCGGTGCAGAAGATGTGGCCATCGTCCTGCACGAAGCCACGCACGCGCATCAGCCCGTGCAGCGCGCCGGAGGGCTCGTTGCGATGGCAGGAGCCGAACTCGCCATAGCGGATCGGCAGGTCCCGGTAGCTGCGCAGGCCGTGGTTGTAGATCTGCACATGACCCGGGCAGTTCATCGGCTTCACCGCGTAGGTGCGCTTCTCCGACTCGGTGAAGAACATGTTTTCCTGATAGTTGTCCCAATGCCCGGACTTCTTCCATAGCGACACATCCAGGATCTGCGGCGCACGCACCTCCTGGTAGCCTGAATCGCGATATACCTTGCGCATGTATTGCTCGACCGCCTGCCAGATGGCCCAGCCGTTGGGGTGCCAGAACACCAGCCCGGGCGCCTCCTCCTGCATGTGGAAGAGGTCCTGCTGGCGGGCGATGCGGCGATGGTCGCGCTTTTCCGCCTCCTCGATCTGGTGCAGGTAGGCGGCCAGATCCTTGTCGTTCAGCCACGCAGTGCCGTAGATGCGCGAGAGCATCTCGTTGTCCGAATCGCCGCGCCAGTACGCCCCGGCCACCTTCATCAGCCTGAAGCTGCGCAGGCGGCTGGTATCGGGCACGTGCGGTCCGCGGCACAGGTCGGTGAACTCGCCCTGGGTATAGAGGGAAAGCGCCTCGTCGGCCGGGATCGCCTCGATGATCTCGGCCTTGTACAGCTCGCCCTTGCCACGGAAGTAGGCCACCGCCTCGTCGCGCGCCATCACCTCGCGCGTGATCGGCAACCCCTCGGCGGCGATCCTCTTCATTTCCGCCTCGATCGCGGCGAGGTCCTCGGGCGTGAACTGGCGTTCGAAGGCGAAATCGTAATAGAAGCCGTTCTCGATCACCGGCCCGATGGTCACCTGGGCGCTGGGAAAGAGGCGCTGCACCGCCTGGGCGAGGAGGTGCGCGGTGGAGTGGCGGATGATGTCCAGCGCCTCGGGACTCTTCTCGGTCACGATTGCCAACGCGGCGTCGCGATCGATCAGGTGCCCGGTGTCGACCAGCTGCCCGTCGACCTTGCCGGCCAGCGCGGCCTTGGCCAGGCCCGGGCCAATCGACGCGGCCACCTCCTGCACGGTGACGGGATGCTCGAACGGGCGCTGGCTGCCGTCGGGGAGCGTGATGGTGATCATGTGCGAAATTCCATGGAATCGAAGTCGGCGGCGCACGCAGAGCGGGCCGCAGACAACAAAAAAGGCGCACCGGCGCCCTTGGAAGGAAAGCGAACCGGCGGCGTGGAATCAGACGTGGCGGGTTCGTGTATCCATGTCGCACACTCGACCGGCGGGTTGCCGCGGGCCACCTTGGCTGTTCGTGGAACGACGAAGCTAGACCAGCACGCAGCGACTGTCAATGCTGCGACGCCCGCTGCATGGCAGGTGCCGCGTCACGCGTGCATTCATGGGCCGGTCGCGAGAGGCTCGGCAGGACGCGGGCGCCCATCGGTCGGCGCAGCGCGCCGCTCCGTGGCAGCGCTCTGCCAGTGCATGGTGCGACTGGCCCGCAGCTCGACCCAGCCGGCATCGGCGGCCTGCGACAGCCCCGCCTCGACGGCCGACAGTGTCGCGGCACCACTTGCGTCCTTGCCCCACACCCCGGCCCAGGCGTTGCGCCCACCGCGTTTGGCGGCGTACAGCGCACGATCGGCCAGGCGTACCGCGTCCTGCCAGGTTCCCTCGCCGCGCCCGGGAAAGAACGGGAAAGGCGCCATGCCGATCGATACCGTGACGGAGAGCGGCCCGCCTTCGCGCGGCTGCACACGCATGCCAGCCAGTGACGTGCGCAGGCGTTCGGCCAGGGCCGCTGCCTGCTCCAGGGACAGACCTGGGCAGGCGAGCAGGAATTCCTCGCCTCCCCAGCGCGCGACGACATCATCGGCCCGGCAGGCAGCCTGCAGGTGGTCCGCAAGGTGACCGAGGACCTGATCCCCCGCGCCATGGCCGCGCACGTCGTTGACTGCCTTGAAATGATCGATGTCGAGCAGCAGCAGCGCAGTGCGCGTGCGCTGGTCCGAGAGCGCCGCCAGCCGGCGCGCGGCCTCGCGCCGGTTGAACAGGCCCGTGAGCGGGTCGATGGCGCCGAGGCGCCACAGCCGCTTGCGCAACCGATGCTGGTGCCATGCCGCCCCAGCCGCGCTGATGACGACCAGCGCCAGCAGGATCAGGACGAGGTTGCGCAGCAGTTGCGCTCGTTCAGCCTGCAGTTGCAGGCGTTCATTCTCGAGCTCGATCGCATCGTTTTGCAGATGCGCCTGCAGGGCGGCCATGCCGCGCAGGTTCTGCGCCCTGAGCTGCTCGACTTCCAGCGTGCGCAAGCGCTCCAGCATGGCCAGTGCCTGCACCGGCTCGTCGTTGGTCGCCAGGGTGCGCACGAGAACCTCCAGCGCCTCGCGCTGCTCGCGCGCGAAATGACCCTGTTCGGCCAGGGCGAGGGCGCGCTGCGCCGATTCGAGCGCCACCGCCGTTTCGCCATCCGCCAGCAGGGCGCTGGCGAGCCGCGCGCGACTGACCGACTCGCCTTGCACGTCGTGCACCTCGAGCTGCCCGGCGATCGCCTGCTCCAGCTCCTCGCGCGCCCCGCGATGATCGCCGCGCGCCGCCAGAATATCGCTGCGGTTGGCCTGGATGCGATAGCGCAGCAGATCCGGCACGCCCTGCCTTTCGATCTTTGCCAGCGCGCGGTCGAACGCCTCCTCGGCGTCAGCCATGCGACCCAGGGAAACCAGATTCAGCGCGTGGTTGTAGTCGCGCTGCACTTCTCCGCGGCCAAGCGTCTCGGCCAGGGCGACCGCTTCGACAAAATATGGTTCGGCGCCGAGGTGATCCTCGAACTGGGCTGCGCGGATCATTGCGAGCATGTCCAGCACGACCAGGCGCAGGTCCGGGTCGCCGCTCTCCTGCGCCACTTCGTTGGCGCTTTCCATGAGCGCAATGGCACGGTAGCCATCACCGTTGGCGATCAGGATCGAAGCAACCGCAGCATAGCCGCGGACACGCTCTCCGGCCGGCAAGCCCTCACCATCGAGCAGGTGGATCAACTGTTGCGCGAGCGCATCCGCCGCCGCGACGTCGCCGACCGCGAGCAGGCTCTGACCCTCGCAGACCATGGCACGCACGCGCAGCAGCGGCGACAGGGAAGCATCCTCGAGCAGTGCGCGGGCAAGCGCGATCGACGCATGCGGGTCGCCGCGCATGTGCACGAAGCAATCGCGCACCCGGTCCGCGTCACCCGCATCCGGCGCAGCCGTCGTCGCCAGCGCCGGCACGCCGTGCAGGAGCAGAAGCACAGCGATCAGCCAACGCGCAAAGCCCGCCATTTCGACCCAACGCCCCCGGGGAACATGCCGGCGCGCATGGCACGCCGCGCTTGCCATGGTCGCCGATCTTGACGCCTGGGTCACGCCAACAATTGCAACGTCGTCGCCGCATGCCCCCCTGCTCCTGGCAACGCACGAACGAAAAGGGCCACCGCGGAGGTGGCCCAAGTCGTTGTTTCGATTGGTGGGCGGTACAAGGATCGAACTTGTGACCCCTACCATGTCAAGGTAGTGCTCTACCGCTGAGCTAACCGCCCGTCTGGCACCGTGCCGGCTGCGAGGGGCGCGCAAAGTACCACACGCCTCCCGTGGCCACAAGGTCGAACCGCACCCGGGTTCCATCCCGCAATGCCGGCTTCGGGCAGAGTCCGGCGACAGTCGTCCCAACCAGGCATGCCGCACTCACCCGCGCGTGCAGTACCTGAGAACCCGCGGGTTCAGCAGGGTGAATAGAGCGGGCTGACCAACTGCGCGGCCTCCTCCTGAGCAATCGCGCGTACGGCATCCAGGCCGACCAGGGAGAGGCGCAGGGGCGGCGTGGCGTTCAGGGTGGGCAACCAGGCGAGCTGGCCGCTTTCGAAGCGCAGGACCCGAGCCCGCCAGGCCAGGCCGAAACGGAGCACGGCAGCGCGCAGCAAGGCCCAATGCCCGCGCAGCCGCGGCAGATCTTCACGGACGGGCACGGCGCCCATCGCCGCAACCATCTCATCCCAGGCCAGGCAATCGGAATCCGGCAGCAGGTACAGCTTGGCGCGCGCCTCGCCGCGCGCGTCGCTGAAGCTCAACCACTCGCGCGGGCCCTGGGTGGTCACGCGGGCATGCGTGCCCACGCCGGTACAGGCAACCAGCGGCTCGAGCACGGGGCTGCCGAGAAGGATGCCGCGGACGGGCGGATTGTCACGCGGCAACAGGGCCTGGCCGCCGCAACGCTCGAGCCAGAGGATGGGGCCGAGCCGGGGCAACCAGGCAGCCAGATCCGCCAGCGCGGGACCGGCCGCCGAGACCGTTGACGGCGCACTTGATTCGCTGACCCGCCGCGGGCGCAGCGAACCATCGACCAGGCCGGTCGTACAGGCCACGAAAGATCCCATGCTGCTGCCCTCGCTCATGCGGCGTGCCAACAGCATCTGGTACGTGCTCGCGACCGCGTGCAGGACCGGGCAGAAGGAGCGCCGCGCATGTCGCCGGGCGCAGTGTCGATGCGGGAGCGACCGCGGGTGCGAAAGAAGTCCGGTTTACACAGCATTGCGGCAACGGCGGTGCCGGATGGTTCCTGCATGATGGGCAGCAGTATTGGAAATACATGCGCATGATAATCATTCGCGTTTATCTGTCAATGGCGCAGGCCACGCCTTTCCATGCGCCCCCGGCGCCACAGCCCGCCTGCCACAGGCGACGTTACTGCCCGATCAGGCCCTGCTCGCGGATGCGGTGGATCTCGTCACGGATGCGTGCCGCCTCCTCGAATTCCAGGCCTTCGGCGCGCTTGTACATCTCCGCTTCCAGTTGACGGATCCTGGCCGCGATTTCGCCCGGCGCAAGCGAGCGGTAGTCAACGGCGGGCTCGGCCACCTTGCGCGCACCGCCGCGCCCGCGACCGCGATCGGCCTCGGCGGCCTCGCGGGCGCCTTCCATGATGTCGGCGATCTCGCGTACCACGGACCTGGGCGTGATGCCGTGCGCCAGGTTGTATTCGACCTGCCGGGCGCGGCGGCGATCGGTTTCGTCGATCGCCGCCTGCATGGAGCGGGTGACGCGGTCGGCGTAGAGGATGGCGGTGCCGCGCAGGTTGCGCGCCGCCCGGCCGATGGTCTGGATCAGCGAGCCGGTGGAACGCAGGAAGCCTTCCTTGTCGGCGTCGAGGATTGCCACCAGCGACACCTCGGGCATGTCCAGGCCCTCGCGCAGCAGGTTGATGCCGACCAGCACGTCAAACTTGCCCAGGCGCAGGTCGCGGATGATCTCCACCCGTTCGACCGTCTCGATGTCCGAGTGCAGGTAGCGCACGCGCACGCCCTGCTCGTCGAAGTAGTCGGTCAGGTTCTCGGCCATGCGCTTGGTCAGGGTGGTCACCAGTACGCGGTCGCCCTGCGCGATGCGCGCGTTGGCTTCGGAAAGCAGATCATCCACCTGCGTGCGGGCCGGGCGAATCTCCACTTTCGGATCGACCAGTCCGGTCGGGCGTACCACCAGTTCCACCACGCTGCCCTGCGATTTGCCGATCTCGTAAGGGCCCGGGGTTGCCGACACGAAGACGGTGCGCGGCGCGCGCGCTTCCCATTCCTCGAAGCGGAGCGGCCGGTTGTCCAGCGCCGAGGGCAGGCGGAAGCCGAACTCGACCAGGGTTTCCTTGCGCGAGCGGTCGCCCTTGTACATGGCGCCGAGCTGCGGAATGGTCACGTGCGACTCGTCCACCACCAGCAGGGCATCGGGGGGCAGGTAGTCGAACAGGGTCGGCGGCGCTTCACCGGGCTGGCGCCGGGTGAGATGGCGCGAATAGTTTTCGATGCCGTTGCAGTAGCCGACCTCGGCCATCATCTCCAGATCGAAGCGGGTGCGCTGCTCCAGCCGCTGGGCCTCGACCAGCTTGTTCTCGCGATACAGGAAATCGAGCCGCTCCCTGAGCTCCAGCTTGATCGTCTCGATCGCGTTCAGGACGCTGGCGCGCGTGGTCGCGTAATGGGTCTTCGGGTAGACCGTGTAACGCGGCACCGGGCGCAGGGTCGCGCCGGTCAACGGGTCGAACAGCGACAGCGATTCGACGTCGCCGTCGAACAGCTCGATGCGCAGCGCCTCGACTTCCGATTCGGCCGGAAACACGTCGATGACCTCGCCGCGCACGCGAAAGGTGCCGCGACGCAGTTCCATGTCGTTGCGCGTGTATTGCAGCTCGGTGAGGTGGCGGATCAGCTTGCGCTGGTCGGTGTGCTCGCCGCGCGAGAGGATCAGGCGCATGGACAGGTAGTCGTCCGGGTCGCCGAGGCCGTAGATCGCCGACACGGTGGCCACGATCAACGCGTCGGGCCGCGACAGCAGGGCCTTGGTCGCGGCCAGGCGCATCTGCTCGATATGCTCGTTGATCGAGGCGTCCTTCTCGATATAGGTGTCGCGCGAGGGTACGTAGGCTTCCGGCTGGTAATAGTCGTAGTAGCTGACGAAGTATTCGACCGCATTGTGCGGGAAGAACTGCTTGAACTCGCCATAAAGCTGCGCTGCCAGCGTCTTGTTGGGTGCCATGACGATGGTGGGCTTTTGCACCCGCTCGATGACATTGGCCATGGTGAAGGTCTTGCCCGAGCCGGTCACGCCAAGCAGGGTCTGCTGTGCCAGACCGGCCTCGAAGCCCTCGGTCAGGCGCGCGATCGCCTGCGGCTGGTCGCCGGCGGGTTGGTAGGGCGATACCAGTTGGAATCGATCGGTCATGCAGCGCGAGATGGGGCCGGCGAAGCGGAAATTACAGCACACGCGCATTTGCAGGCGCCGCGAGGATCGCTTTCCGCCCGCCTGGCGCGAACGCCGAAGCGTGCCACGCCCGGACGCTGCGGCCGCGCCGGGCGACTTTCCCGCATCCTGCTGCGGCGATTTCCTACAACCCGCGACGGCTGGTCGCCATCGTCGCCCGTGGGCGCCCTGCCTAGGATGACCTGGCCATCCACAGGAGCCACGTCATGTCGTCCCGCAAGCTATCGTCGCCGGCCGGATTCACCCTCGTCGAAGCGCTCATCGTGCTGGCCATCCTGGCCGTCCTGATGAGCCTGGCCGCGCCTTCCTGGGGCGGCCTGATCGGCCGCAGTCACGGTCGCGCGGCCCAGAACCTGCTCGCCACCGCCCTCAGCCAGGCGCGTGCCACCGCGGTCAGCCGCGCCCGGCACGTCGTGATGTGCCCCAGCCTGGACGGCGCGCAGTGCCATCCAGGCACCGCCTGGCAGCATGGCTGGATCATGTTCGCCGACCTCGACCGCGACGGCGTGCCCGGCCCGCATGACACCCTGCTCGCGGTGGGTCAGGCCATGCCGAGCGGCACCGCCATCATCAGTACTGTCGGTCGCACGCGGGTGAACTACCGCCCCGACGGCAGCGCCACCGGGACCAACCAGACCCTGACCATCTGCGACCGTCGGGATGGCTCCACGGCTACCGCACTCATCATCAGCCAGGCCGGGCGCGTGCGCAGCGCGCCGGCCACCCCGGCGGCCCTTGCGGCCTGCCTGCAGGCTGCCGGCTGAACGGGCCAGGCCATGCCTCCCCACGCCAACCACTACGCTTGACGCCCGCGGCGAACTTCGTGAAAATGCGCGGCTCGCCCGAATAGCTCAGCTGGTTAGAGCACTTGACTGTTAATCAGGGGGTCGTTGGTTCGAGTCCAACTTCGGGCGCCATATCCTTCAAGGGCTTGCAGCGATGCAGGCCCTTTCTTGTCCATTGCGTCGGGCGCCGCCCATTACGGCGCAGCTCTTGCGCGTTCCGCGCCGCCACGGAGCGTCAGCCGCAGGCCGTCTTCTCCGGCCCCAGGAAGCTGTCTACCGGCGCGGTTTTCCCTTCCGCCACCGCCTCGGCCTCGTGCCGCATCCGCTCCAGGATGGTCGGGATCTCCGATGCAACGAAACGGCTCAGCAGATCGCGCACCATCGGCTGGTAGCCGATCTGGTGGAACTGCGCGATCGCCTTGAGGGCGTCGATCATCGGTATCGGCAGACGAATGGACACCAGCTTCATGGCCAACGTCCGTTCCACCTCGGCCTCGAGCTCGGCGGGCGCGCGCCGGGCATGGGCGATGTCCCGGCCGAGCTGGCCGGAGTCCCAGGCTTCATTCAGTCTTTCGTTGATGCCACTCCTTCCTCTTCCCCGAATGCCTTGCTCTCGTAGAGCGCGATTTCGGCCGCGTTCGGCGGGTAGCAGGTGCACAGGTGCAGCAAGCCGCCGCGCGGGACAAGACACACCTTCAACAGCCGGTCATGTTGGTTGGGTGCTCACGAACCGTGAACGATACCGAGCGTGTTCCTGCATGTACGTCAACTTGCCTTCAGGCGGCGGGCCCGCTCCGGCACAAGCGGCGTACGCCCGTTCCCTTGTGCGGCGCGTCGCCCGCAACATGCTGCGGACAAGCGCACAGACAATTTCCTGCAGGTGACCCAGGCTCTGCCAACCTGGGTGGGGCCGGCACGGCGCTCTTGGAGAAATCCGGAAACTTGACATGCCAGGCGTCTTCGCGCGCTCGAACCCTTGTCTTCTGCACTGGCAAGCCGCCCTGTCCGACCTCGCGAACGCTCGGTCAGCAGCGGAGCTCGGTCAGCGGCGGAGCTATTCGATGCCTGGAAAGGCGTCGGACCGGCCGTGCAGCGCGGACCCGGCATGCTCCGGGCCGTGCAGCGCGGACCCGGCATGCTCCGGGCCGCGCGTCGCGGCCGGTTGCCCCTGGACACGGTTCTTGCCGAGCTCCTTGCCCTGGTAGAGCGCCAGGTCGGCGGCCCGGATGCATTCGTCCACCGACATGCCCGGACGGAATTCGCTGCAGCCGATCGTCAACGTGACCATGAGCGGTTCATGCGCGCTGCCGACGGTGAACGGTTCGGTGGCGATCCGCTCGCGCAGGCGCTGGGCCGTCCTCATCGCCCCGCGCCGATCGCAGTCGGGCAGCAGGAACAGGAACTCCTCCCCACCCCAGCGGGCGACCGCATCCTGCCCGCGCAGACTGTCACGCAGACGCAGGGCCACTTCGCGCAACACGCCATCGCCGCCGCCGTGGCCGTGGCGGTCGTTGACGGCCTTGAAGTCGTCGATATCCGCCATCAGCAGCGAGAACGGCGGTCCACCCCGGTTCGCGGCAGCCGCTGCCTGCGCCAGCAGTTCCCACATGTGGCGTCGATTGGGAAGCGCAGTCAGTGGATCGGTACGCGCCGCCTCCGCCAGCCTGCGTGCGCTGGTCACGCCGATGCGGTAGCGGCTGAACAGCACCAGCAACAGGCCGACCGCAAGCAGCGCCACCAGCAGGCTGAGGCGGGTCAGGAGCTGTTGGCGCTGCAGTCGCAGTTCATCGACCCGCGCCTCGCTGCGCAGCAGCGCGATCTCGCGCTCGGCCTGGTCCGCATCGAAGCGATCCTGCATCTGCGCGAGTTTCTCGACCTGGGTGGCATCGGCGGACTGCTCCACCAGCTCGGTCAGGCTGCGCTGGGCCAGCAGGGCGGCGGCCAGGTCGCCCCGCGCTTCGGCCAGGTCCACGCGCTGCCGCACCGCTTCTCTGCGCAGATTGTAGGCATCCTGCGGAATCAGCCCGTCCGCCCGCCCCAGGACGCCAAGCGCCTCCGCGTAGCGCCCGAGACGGGTGAGCACGCCGGTCATACCGAGCAGCGAATCGATGGTGCCGGACTGGTCACCGATCGCTTCGCGCAGGGCCAGCGAGCGCTGGTGATGGGTCAGCGCCCGATCCGGTTCGCCCAGCCGGTCCCAGGCGAGGCCGATGTTGCTCTCCGCGTAGGCGACCCCGCGCTGGTTGCCCAGCTCGCTGAACAGCGTGAGCGCCCGCTCGTTGGTCTCGCGCAACCGCTGGTGCTCGCGCAACGCCGTCGCCGCGTCCCCCTGCCGGGATGCCTGCTGCCCGAACTTCGCTGCCACCGCGCCGATGTTGATCAGGCTGCCGGCGATTCCAGGCTTGAATTCCGCGCGCTCGAAGCCTTCCAGCGCACGCTTGTGGTAGCGGCGCGCCCGCTCGAAATCACCGAGCGTCGTGTAGAGGATGCCAAGGTTGCCGGCGCTCTTGGCGGAATCGATGACAAGGCCCGCCTCGTCACTCACGGCAAGCGCGGTCAGGAGGTGTTGCAGTGCGGACTCGTACGACTCGAGGGCGATCAGGGCCGTGCCGAGGCCGCGATGCAGGAAGACCCGCTGCGTCGGCGTACCGGCCACATCGAGGGTCGCCAGCGCGGCTTCGTATTGCTGCACGGCTTCGCCATGGCGTCCGAGCATGTCCAGGTTGACGGCAACCGCCCCCTGCAACATCGCCTTGCCCGAAGGGCAGGGTCTCGCGTCCGCCTCGGCCATGCGCAGGGCTGCGCGGGCCCGCTCGACGCCGGCAGCCGGATCGGAGTCGCGCGCCGCCGCGATCTCCACGCCGAGCGCCTCCAGTTGCGCGCATGCAGGTTCCTGCGCGAGCACTGCCGCGGGGCTGCACAGCAGGGCCAGCCAGACCGCCAAGATCGAGGCATACCTGGGTTGGTTCATCGAAGGCGTTCGCGGATGCCGGGATACCCGGCACCAGCAAGACCGGGGCCAGGCCGGGGGCCGGATGTCGATTCCGGCCGCTCAGGCCGCGCCAATGCGTGGAAAATCAGTAACCTGGCACTTCACCAGGCGCATCCGGTCGCGCGCCATGCGCTGCGCGTTCTGCAGGCCGCGACCAGCCGTTGACGCCTTGGGTCACAACCGGCTCCCGGGCGTCACATCCACGCACTCAGGCACCACTGCAGTCACGCGCGCGGGGCGCCTGCGCATCCGTCCCGCCGGCGTGGATGCGATAACAGGGCAGGTAACGGGTGCCCGGGAGTTTCATGCGCTGCTGTTCGACGAAGCTTGCAAGCAGTGCATCCAGCGCCTGCATCACGTCCTGATCACCGTCGATTTGGAACGGGCCCTGCTCGTCGATGGCACGCATGCCCTCTTCCTTGACATTGCCGGCGACGATACCCGAAAACGCGCGGCGCAGATCGGCCGCGAAGTGGTGCGGCGCCCGGTCGCGATGCAGGTTCAGGGCCGCCATCGCGGCATGCGTCGGCTGGAAGGGTTCCTGGAAGTCGCGTTCGATGTGCAGACCCCAGTTGAAGTAGAAGGCATCCTGGTCGTCGAGGCGCTGCAGGCGCACGCGCTCGATGCCCTGCGCGGCCGCGCGCGCCACTTCCGCGGGCGCGTCGATGATGATGCGGTAATACCTGGCCACGCCCTCGCCCAGCGCGGTGCGCAGGAACAGGTCGATCTGCTCGAAGTAGGCTTGCGACTCGCGTGGTCCGGTGAAGATCAACGGGAAGCTCATGCCCGCATTGGCCGGATGCAGCAGGATGCCGAGCAGGTAGAGGATTTCCTCGGCGGTGCCGACGCCGCCCGGGAACACGATGATGGCGTGACCAAGACGGACGAACGCCTCCAGGCGCTTCTCGATGTCCGGCATGATGACCAGGTTGTTCACGATCGGATTCGGCGATTCGGCCGCGATGATGCCGGGCTCGGTGATGCCGATGTAGCGATTGTCGTTGCGCCGCTGCTTGGCGTGGGCGATCGTCGCGCCCTTCATCGGCCCTTTCATCGCGCCCGGGCCGCAGCCGGTACAGATGTCCATGGTGCGCAGGCCGAGTTCATAGCCGACCTGTTTGCTGTAGTCGTATTCGCCGCGCGGGATTGCGTGCCCACCCCAGCAGACCACCAGATTGGGTTCGAGGTTGGGCACCAGGACGCGCGCGTTGCGCAGGATGCCGAACACCGCATCGGTCACGCCACCGGAGTCGGACAGGTCATAGCGTCCGCGCTCGAGCAGGTTGTGCAGGAACACGACATCGCGCACGACCGCGAACAGCAGGTCATTGACGCCGGTGATCATGCGCCCGTCCACGAACGCCTGGGCAGGCGCATTGGCCAGCTCCAGCTTCACGCCGCGGTCATGTTGCAGGAACTGGATGTCGAAATCCGGGTATTGCGTCAGCAATGCGCGCGCGTCATCGCTCTGGCTGCCCTGGGTCAGCACGGCCAATGCGCACTGGCGCAGTCGCGCGTGCAAGCCGCCGGAGCTGGCATCGCGCAGGTGTGCCACCTCGCGCCGCGAAAGCAGATCCATGCCGGCGTGCGGCGAGATCCGCGCGTTGACCGTGGCGTGCTGTACCGCCTGCTTCATGTCGCGTTCCTTGTCCTGTCCCGTAGCTTGTCGACGGCGGCACCCGCGCGTCACGGAATGCCCGCGGCGTGCATGTAGGCGACTGTACCATCGAGGAACATCTGCACCGACAGCGCCACCAGCAGCATGCCCATCAGGCGTTCCACGGCCGCCAGCACGCTATGGCCGAGGATGCGGAACAGCCAGGTTGACGACAGCAGGATGACCGCCGTCGCCAGCCACGCCACGAACAGCGCGACGCTCCAGTCGACCGTACGGCCGGGGTGGCTGTTGGCCAGCAGCATCACCGCTGCCATGGTCGAGGGGCCCGCCACCGCCGGGATCGCCATCGGCACGATGAAGGGCTCACCACCCTCGATGTCGCCGAAGATGCCACGCCCGGGCGGGAAGATCATGCGCACGCCGATGATGAAGAGCACGATGCCGCCGGCAATGCTGACCGATTCCTGCTTGAGCTGCAGCAGCTTGAGCAGATACTCGCCGCCAAACAGGAAGGCGAACAGCACCACCAGCGCAATCAGCAGCTCGCGCGTCAACACCCACAGCCGGCGCTCCGGGCGCACGTCCTTGAGCAGGCTGAGGAACAGCGGGATGTTCCCCAGCGGATCCATGATCAGGAACAGCATGATGCCGGCTGACAGGGTGCTCATCTGCGATTCCATGGGAGTGCCCGGATTGGGGAGTGGGATATTGCACAGGCACGCATGTGCCTGGCGCATCGGTGCGCGTCAGCCGCGCCGCACATCCAGCAGCTTGCCGCGCACGGCCGCGCCAGCCGGGCCGAGCAGCCAGGCGATTGCGCGTGCAACCTCGGACGGATCGGGCCGTTCGAGGGTGTTTTCGCCGTAATAGGCGGCACGGCGCAGGGCCGTGCGCATCGGCGGCGGCAGGATCGCATGCGCGCGCACGACGGTATTTTCAGTTTCCTCATGCACGATGGAGGCCAGCCCCTGCAGGCCATGCTTGGCCACGCCATAACCGCCCCAGTAGGCCTTTCCGACCCGGTCCACGTCGTCGAACACGAACACGATGGCCGCGTCCGCGGCACGCTTGAGCAACGGCAGGCAGGCGCTGCTGAGCAGGAACGGGGCGGTCAGGTTGACCTGTTGCAGGCGCTGCCATTCATCGGCGGTCTGCTGTTCGAAGGGCTGCAGGGTGTCAAAGTGCGCGGCCGCATGCACGATGCCGTCGAGGCGGCCCATTTCACGTGCGATCGTGGCCGCAAGGTCGGCGTAGTCCCTGGGCGTGGCGCCGAACAGATCCATCGGATACAGCGCCGGCTGCGGCGCACCGGACTGGGCTACCTCGTCGTAGAGCGCTTCCAGCGGGCGCAGCTTGCGCCCGAGCAGGATGACGCTGGCGCCGGCCGCGGCAGCCGCCAGGACCGTGGCACGACCGAGGCCGCCGGTGGCGCCGGTGACCAGCACCACGCGCCCACGCAGCGATTGCGCGGCCGGCACCGCCGTACCGGCCGCCACCTGTGTCAGGGGCAGCATCGATCAGGCTTTCCGCGCATCCTGCACCAGCTGCTCCAACTGGCCGGATTCATGCAGTTCCAGGGCAATGTCGCAACCGCCGATCAGCTCACCATTGATGAACAGCTGCGGGAAGGTCGGCCAGTTCGAATAACGCGGCAGGTTGGCGCGGATCTCGGGATCCTCCAACACGTTGACGGTGAAATATTCCGCGCCGGTGGCGGTCAGCGCCTGCGCGGTGCGGCTGGAAAAGCCGCACATGGGAAACTGCCGCGTACCTTTCATGAAGAGCACGACGGGGTGGCTGTCGACGATGGATTTGATGCGTTCGATGACGTCCATGGAGATTCTGGCGGAGGATGAACACGCGCTGAGGCGAATCGGCGCGTATGGTAGCAGCTTGGCGCCGGACAGTTGCCTTCGCGGCCCGCCGATGCCTAGACTCGACGGGCTATCACCCAAGGAGAATCCAGATGGCCATCGAACTCCCTCCCCTGCCCTGGGCGCGTGATGCGCTCGCGCCGCACATCTCCGCAGAAACCATCGATTACCACTACGGCAAGCACCACCAGGCCTACGTCACCAACCTGAACAAGCAGATCGCCGGCACCGAGTTCGAGAATCTCGCGCTGGAAGACATCGTCCGCAGGGCCTCGGGCGGCATGTTCAACAACGCGGCCCAGGTCTGGAATCACAGCTTCTACTGGAATTGCCTGACGCCCAATGGGGGTGGCGAGCCGTCCGGTCGCCTTGCCGACGCGATCAACAAGGCCTTCGGCAGCTTTGATGTCTTCAAGCAGGAGTTCACCAAGACCTGCGTGACCACGTTCGGCTCCGGCTGGGGCTGGCTGGTGCAGCGCCCGGACGGCGGACTCGCGTTGGCCAGCACGGCCAATGCCGGCACGCCCATCACCGGGGCCGACCGCCCGCTGCTGACCTGCGACGTGTGGGAACACGCCTACTACATCGACTACCGCAACGCCCGGCCGCAGTACGTCGAGGCCTTCTGGAACCTGGTCAACTGGGATTTCGCCGCCGGCCAGATGGGCTGAGGTTCCGGCAGTCGGGTGCGGCGCCCGTCAGCCCTGGGCGCCCAGTGCCGCGACCACCGGCGCCACCTGCGCCTGGCGACCCAGCGCCTCACCCAATGCGGTGAGGCGCGTCGCCAGCATGCCGGGCGTCTCGGCGCAAACGGTTGCGTGGCCCACCTTGCGGCCGGGACGCGGCGTCTTGCCGTAGTCGTGCCAGTGGGCGCCGGCCACGCCCAGCACGACGCGCGCATCGGGCAACGCGCCGATCCAGTTCAGCATCACGCTCGACCCACGCGGCGAGGTGTCGCCGAGCGGCAGGTCCAGCACGGCGCGCAGGTGGTTCTCGAACTGGCTGCAAACCGCCCCTTCGATGGTCCAGTGCCCCGAATTGTGCACGCGTGGCGCCATCTCGTTGCCAAGCAGGTGCCCTTCGTGCTCGAACAGTTCCAGCGCGAAGCTGCCGACGTAATCCAGATGCTCGGCCAGCGCACGCGCATGCGCGACGGCCATCTGCTCGATGGCACCCAGGTCCGGCACCGGGGCCAGGCTCGCCGACAGGACGCCACGCTCGTGCCAGTTGCGCGTCGGCGGGTAGTGGCGGAACTCTCCGCTGCGCGAGCGCACAGCGATCACCGACAGCTCGCGCGAGAACGGCACGAAGCCTTCGAGGATCAATGGCCGCCCACCCAGCCGTTCCCAGGCGGCCGCCACGTCGGCCGGCGCGCGCAGCACGGCCTGGCCCTTGCCGTCGTAACCGAATCGGCGCGTCTTCAGCACCGCGGGCAGGCCGATGCGGGCCACGGCTGCATCCAGCGCGGCGCGGTCATCGACCGCGGCGAAGGGCGGCGTGGGCAGGCCGATCTCGCCAAAGTGGGTCTTCTCCGTCAGGCGGTCCTGCGATACGGCCAACGCGTGCGCGCCCGGATGGACGCGGGTGCGCTCTTCCAGCCAGCGTGCGGTGGCCGCCGGCACATTTTCGAAATCGAAGGTCGCCACGTCGATCCTGTCGACGAAGCCGGCCAGCGCGTCGAAATCGTCCCAGCCTGCCTGAACCAGCGGCGCCAGCTGGCCGGCGCAGGCATCCGCCGCCGGGTCGAGCACCAGGAACCCCAGCCCGCGCGGGATGCCGGCCAGGGCCAGCATGCGCGCAAGCTGACCGCCACCAAGGATTCCAACCGTAGGCATCGACGACCTCATCGTTTGCAGGGAAGCAAAGCCGCCGCCGCGTCAGCGACCGACCATGGACTCACGCAGGCCGATCATGCCGGGACGCGCGGATCGGCATCGGCGAGCACCGATTCGGTCTGCTCGCTGCGGAAGGCATCCAGGCGCCCGGCCAGCGCCGTGTCGTGCAGCGCGAGCATGGCGGCGGCCAGCAGCGCCGCGTTGACGGCGCCGGCACGCCCGATGGCCAGGGTGGCGACGGGGATGCCGGCCGGCATCTGCACGATCGACAGCAGCGAATCGAGCCCGCTCAGTGCCTGTGACTGCACCGGCACGCCGAGCACCGGGATGCGCGTCTTCGCCGCCAGCATGCCCGGCAGGTGGGCCGCCCCGCCGGCCCCGGCAATGATGGCGGCCAGGCCCCGATCGACGGCGCTGGCAGCGTAGCCGAACAACAGGTCGGGCGTGCGATGGGCGGATACCACGCGTACCTCGTGATCGATCTGCAACCGCTCCAGCGTGTCCACGGCATGGCGCATGGTTTCCCAGTCCGAGCGCGAACCCATGACCACGCCGACCCGCTTGCATTCAGGCTTGCTCTCCGCCATGGCCTCAACCCGCGTAAAAGGCTATTGTACGCACAACTGTCTGTTGCACCGCCGACCTGCCGGATCCGACATGGACAAGCGCCTACTCGACATCCTGTGCTGTCCCACGACCAGGGTACCCGTGCGTCCACTCGACGCTGCGGAACTGGCGGTGCTCAATCGCGCCATCACCGAGGATCGCGTGTGCAATGGCGCAGGCGCGCCCATCACCGCGCCGGTCGCTGCGGGTCTAATCACGCGCGACCAGCGCAACATCTACCGGATCGAGGATGACATCCCGGTCATGCTTGCCGACGAGGCAATCGCGACCGCACAGCTCAAGGATTTCCCATCGCCGTGAACGGGTACCCAGGCAACCGTGGATCGCGCACCGGAGCCGCCGCAAGGCCGGCGCCGGACAGCGCGTCCTGCGCCAGGTACCCGGCTCCCCGACCTGGAACATGCCCATGACTGCTCCGCACGACACTCCCAACGTCGTTGACCTGCAGCAGCGCCAGGCCGGCGCTGCCGGCGTGGATCGTCTGGGCGGCCTGCTCAAGCAGGTGCGTGGCGTTTCGCTCAAGCGCATCAACGGCCTGGTCGGCACCCTGTTCGAGAACGTCGATGACGCCCTTTTCGATCTCGCCGAACGGGCCGGCAGCAATGCGCTGCAGACCGAGTACTTCGACGGCATGCGCGAGGTACGCAAGAAGCGCCAGCTGGTCGAGCGCCTGTTCCTCGAGCAGGCCGCGCGCGCCTTCGGCGACTTTGCCGAAGGCAGGCTCAAGCCGGTCAAGCTGGAAAATCCGCAGCCGGGCAGTGGCGGCCTGTCGCTGGTGGACAACGTCGAGCTGGAGGAAGCGCTGGCCGTCACCAGCATGGTCGCCAAGGCCGAAAACCGCCTGCAGCGCACGCTGTATCAGGTGAACCAGCGCCTGGCGGTGCTGATCGGCGGCACCCGGGTGGATGATGCGAGCAACCCGATCGGGCCGGCCATGCTCGGCAACGCGTTTCGCGTGGCCATGCGCGAGTTCGAAGTCAACGTGCAGGTCAAGCTCATCGTCTACAAGCTGTTCGACCGCTACGTCATGGCCGGCCTCGAGCCGGTCTACGAGGAAGTCAACATCGAGCTGATCCGCGCCGGGGTGCTGCCGCAGGTGCGCCACAGCTACGCCTCGAGCGGACACGCCGCGCCGCCGTCACGCCCACCGGGCGGCCACTACGATGCGGCCGGCGAGGGCCGTGCGCAGTCCGTGCGCCAGGAAGCGGCCACGTCCGAACTGCAGGAAGAACTCTATCAGACCCTGCGTTCGCTGCTGGCCAGCCGGCACGTGGAATCGGACGGGCGCCCGGCCGCGGCAGGCGAGGAAGGGCCGGCGTCAGCCGGCTTGAGCGCGACCGACCTGATCAGCGCGCTCAGCATCCTGCAATCCCAATCGAGCGCAGCGCGCGCGCGCGAGGCCGAACTCCAGGATACCGCTGCAGCGGTACAGCAGATCAAGCGCGAACTGCTCGACCAGGCCGGCAAGCTTTCTGACGGCGCCAGGCGGCGGGTCTCGAACGCCGACGAGGACACCATCGACCTGGTCGGCATGCTGTTCGAATACATCGTCCAGGATCGCAACCTGCCGGCCAGGATCCAGTCCACGCTCAGCCGCCTGCAGATTCCCTATCTGAAGGTCGCCATCCTCGATCGCCACCTGTTCGCGCAGCGCGCCCACCCGGCGCGCCGCCTGCTCGACACGCTGGCCGACGCCGGCAAGAGCTGGACCGAGGAATCCGATCGCGACCAGCGCCTCTACAAGAGCATCCTTGCCGCCGTCGAGGCAGTGCTGCGCGACTTCGACGACGACATGGACATCTTCGAGCGCGAGCTGGCGACGTTCAACCGTTTCATTGAACAGAATCAGAAGCGTTCCGAGCTGGCCGAGCAGCGGGCCACCGACGCGACCCGCGGCCGCGAGAAGCTGCAGGAAGCGCGCCGCGTCGCGGCCAGCGAGATCCTCAAGCGCATCGACCAGCGCGAACTGCCGCCCATCGTCCACACCGTGCTGTCGCGGCCGTGGGCGAACTACCTCGTGCTCACCCTGCTCCGCCAGGGCGAGGATTCGGAGGAATGGCGCAATGCGCTGCGCTTTGCCGACGAGTTCGTGTGGAGCGCACTGCCGAAGAAGAACGACAGCGAACTTGCTCGCCTGCGCAGCCTGCTGCCACACCTGGAAAAGGCGCTGCGCCACGGCCTGGCCACCGTCGCCTATCACGAAAGCGACGTCAGACAGGTGATGCAGCAGCTCGGCGCCTTCTATCGCCGCATCCTCGAGGGACAGAGTGTCGAACTGCGCGGCGCAAAGGAAGTCATCGAAGACAACGTCGCTGCGGTCGAGGGCAGCGATGCTGCCGCGGCGACCACGGCAGAAACACCAGGGATGCCGGCCATGCCGGCGGCGACCCGCAGCCCGGTCGAGGAGATCGTTCTCAGCTCCGAGCCGTCCGTGAGCGAGCAACCCGCGGAAGCGCTGCCGGCCGACGACGAGTACGTGAAGACCGTGCGCGAGCTCAAGGTCGGCAGCTGGATCGAGTTCGTGGACGAGGACGAGCACCGCGAACGCTGCAAGCTGTCGTGGATCAGCCCGATCAGTGGCAAGTACCTGTTCGTCAACCGGCGCGGCCTCAAGGTGTGCGACAAGACGGTGGCGGCACTGGTAGTCGAACTGCGCCGCGGCAGCGCCGTGCTGCTCGAGGAAGTGCCCCTGTTCGACCGCGCCCTGGATGCCATCGTGGCCCGCTTGCGTGGCAACGAGGACAGCAAGCCCGGGCCGGCACCGGCAAGTCCCGGACCGGCGGCCTGAGGCGCGTGGCCACGGCAGCCCGCGCAGCTTTGCTATGCTGCGCGGCCTGCCCGCCGCCACGAGTGCCGCATGACGCCGACCACGCCCGCCGCCGCCCTGCCTCCCGCGGACATCATCGCCCGGGATGTCCGGCGCGCCCTGGCCGAGGATCTTGGCCGCGGTGACGTGACTGCCGACCTCCTGCCGGCCGAAGCGCGCGCGCGCGGCCGCGTGATCGCCCGCGAATCGGCGGTACTGTGCGGTCAGGCCTGGTTCGAGGCCTGCTTCCGGCAGCTCGACGCCGACGCCGACATCACCTGGGCGGTCGCAGAAGGCGAGCGCATCGCCGCCGGCGCCGTGCTGTGCGAAATCACCGGCGCGGCCCGCGCCATGGTCAGTGCCGAGCGCACCGCGCTCAACTTCCTGCAGACGCTATCGGCCACCGCCACGACCACGGCCACCTATGTGGAAGCCGTACGCGGCACGCGTGCAACCATCCTCGATACCCGCAAGACCCTGCCCGGCCTGCGCCAGGCGCAGAAATATGCCGTGCGCAGTGGTGGCGGCAGCAATCACCGCATGGGCCTGCACGACGCCATCCTCATCAAGGAGAACCACGTCGCCGCCGCGGGGTCGATCAGTGCCGCGGTCGCACGCGCGCGCACGCTGCACGCGGGCCTGATGGTCGAGGCCGAAGTGGAGGACTTTGGCGAACTGCGCGAGGCGTTGGCGGCAGGCGTGGACCGCGTCATGCTGGACGAGTTCGAGCGGCACGACCTGGCACGTGCCGTCAAGGAGGTCGGCGGGCGGGTGCCGCTTGAAGTTTCAGGCTCGGTGGCCCTTGACCAGGTACGTGCGATTGCCGAAAGCGGCGTCGATTTCATTTCGATCGGTGCGCTGACCAAGCACGTGCGCGCCATCGACCTGTCGATGCGGATCGAACTGCTCGTCGACTGAACGCATCACCCGCAAGGCGCTTGAACAGCCTGGCTGGCGCGCATGGCGCCCGCCCCGCGCGCCCTCGACGCCTCGCGGCCTCAGAAGATCCCGGCAAGGCGCAATGCCAGCACCACCAGCACGACGATTGCGATGGCGCCCACCCCCAGCAGCAGCGCCGACCGCCCGCCACTGGTGGCGGTCGCCGGCGGCGGCTGCAGGCGCGCGGCTTGCTGGCGCGCATCCATGCCGGGCGCGACCAGCACGAAGCGGATCGTGTCCAGACGCAGTTCGTCGCCTGGCATCAGCTGCCCCGACTGCACGCGTTTGTCGTTGATGAAGGTGCCATTGGAGGAACCGAGATCTTCCACGTGCACGCCGGTGGGATTGGGTTTCAGGCGCACGTGCTGGCGCGAAACCTCCGCGGCCGCGATCGGGATGGCGCAGTCCGGCTGGCGTCCGATGATGGTGTTGTCGAGCACGCTGTAGCTCTTGCCGAGGCTGGGGCCGGAGAGCCCGCGCAGCACGAACTTGGGCAGGCTGGTACGCACGCGCGTGCGCCCATCATCCTCGGCGGGCGGTGGCGGCGCCGCGCTCGGCTGCTGCGCGGCAAGCTTGTGCTCGCTGCCGGCCAGGGCGCAGCCCACGCGTCCGAACAGCAGCAGATCGCCTTCGCCCAGCGGCGTGCGCGAATGGATCTGGCGGCCGTTCAGGACCGTGGGCGCGGTGTCATCCAGGGGCGTCACGCTCACGTTGCCATCGGCGATGCTGAGCTCGCAGTGATGTGCCGCGACACCCGCCTCGGCAAGGATCACCTGGCAGGTCGCATCGCTGCCCACCTGCAGCGTCCCTTCCTCCAGCGCCACAGGTGCGTGTTCTCCCCCCGGAAAGACGAGCTTCATCGTAGTCCCCTGCTGCGTTATCGGCCGACCGGCCAGCCTCCGATTGTACCGATCCCGCGCGCTGCTGGCACCGGCCTGCGGTGACGCGCTTGAAAGGCGTCACCCGGGCCGCCACACTCGCTGCATGACCGGAACCTGGATTGCCCTGCTTCTCGTCGCCAGCCTGGTCTGGGCGTGGCTGGATGCGTTGCGTGCGCGCGAACAGGCCATCCGCCACGGGCGCGCGCTGTGTCGCGAGGCGGGCGTGCAGTTGCTGGATCAGACCGTGTCGCTGCATCGCTTGCGCGTGGCACGGCGCGACGGGCTGCCGGCGTTGGTTCGTCGCTACGCCTTCGAGGTCAGCCTGGATGGCAGCGACCGCCATCGCGGCCACCTCGACCTGGGTGGCCACCGACTGGAAGCCTGGAGCCTGCCCTTGCCGGCCGATGCCGCCCTGGCGGCCGAACCCGCGGCGCCAGCACGCCTGACACGCCACGGGTAGCGACTGGCAAGGGGTTGCCGGGCGATGCCCGCGCACGCCGGCCGCCGCCGCCGCGCGCTCGCCTGCCTACTTCACCACACGCAGGCGTGGACGCGTGGGCGGCGCTTCCGGGGGCGCGGGAGGCGGCTCGTCACCCGACGCGTCTTCGGGAGGGAACATCATGCCCTGGCCGTTCTCCTGGGCATAAATCGCCAGCACGGCCGCCATCGGCACGAAGACCGACTGGCTGACGCCGCCAAAACGGGCGAGGAACTGGACATGGTCGTTGCCGATGTCGAGGCGATCGATCGCCCGCGGGGCAATGTTCAGAACCACGCGCCCATCCTTGGCGACGCCGGGCGGCACACGCACGCCTTCGTGGTTGGCATCGACCAGCAGGTAGGGCGACAGTTGATTGTCACTGATCCACGCGTAAAGCGCCCGCAACAGATACGGGCGATTGGAACTCATCGCCGGTGCGGTCATGCCGGGCAATCTCCTCTGGTTGCGCTGCGCTTCGCGCGACGCCGGCACGCGCTCAGGCGTGCAACAGCTTTTCTTCCGGCGTGAGGCTGCGCGCGAAGCCCTGGCTGCGGAAAATGCGCTCACCATAGTCGATGATGGGCTGCGCTTCGCGCGGCAGCCGGATACCCAGCCTGTCCAGGCGCCAGATCAGCGGCGCAAGTGCGCAGTCGGCCAGGCTGATGTCCGGACTCAGGAAAAAGCGCGAGGCCTTGAAGGACTGGGTGTTCCTCACCAGATCATCGCGCAGGGTCTTGCGTGCCTGGTCGGCATCCTTGCCGCCCGCCTCGATGCGATCGACAAGGGTCAGCCAGTCGTTCTCGATGCGCACGATGGCCAGGCGCAGGCGCGCGCGCGAAAGCGGATCGACCGGCATCAGCGGCGGGTGCGGATAGCGTTCGTCCAGGTACTCGCAGATGACGCTGGTGTCATACAGCACCAGGTCGCGGTCCACGAGGGTGGGCACCGAGTTGTAGGGATTGAGGTCGATGAGATCCTCGGGTGGTGCATCCAGGTCCACCACGACGAGGTCATGGGTGACGCCCTTGGCCGCCAGGGTCATGCGCACGCGGTGGCAATGCACGCAATCGTCGGCGGAGTACAACGTCAGAACCGTGCGCGAACGCTGGCTGAGACCCATGCTGGACTCTCCCCCATCCCGTTGGCCGCCCGACCCCCCATGATCCAATGTACTACGCATCATGCCCCCCTGCGCAGATGGCTGCCCGCGACGCGGCCGCGACGCTGGTGCCTGGTCCCCGTGGCGACGGGATGGCCCGACGCCGACGCCTCACTTCACGTCCTTCCAGAATTCGTGCTTGAGCAGGTAGGCAAGCAGGGTGAAGAAGGCAAGGTAGAGCAGCACCCACACACCCATCGACTCGCGCTTGAGGGCCGCCGGCTCGGCGGTGTACATCAGGAAGGCGGTGATGTCGCGTACCGCGCCGTCGAAGGCCTGTTCGTCCATGCGCCCGGGCGTGCGGATTTCCAGGCGCTCGACATGCGGGTCCTGCCCGCCGCTGCCGGGCCGGGTCACGGCCACCTGCAGTCCCTGCAGTTCCCACAGGACGTTCGGCATGGAGGCGTTCGGAAACACCGTGTTGTTCCAGCCCAGCGGACGGGTGGGGTCGAGATAGAAGGACTTGAGATAGCTGTAGATCCAGTCCACGCCCTTGGCGCGCGCTTCCAGCGAAAGATCGGGCGGCGCCTTGCCGAACCAGCGCGTGCCATCTTCGACCGACATGTTGTTGAGCGCATGATCGCCGATCTTGGCGCCGGTGAAGATGAGGTTCTGCTCGACCGCCTTGGGGTCCATCTTCAAATCCTCGGCCATGCGCGAATAGCGCACGTATTCGAGGGAATGGCAGCCCGAACAGTAGTTGAAGAACAAGCGCGCACCGCGCTGCATGGAGGCGACGTCAGTCAGCGTGACATTGGCCTGCTGGAGGCCGGCACCCGCCGCGGCGAACGCGCCCCCACTCAGGCCCAGCGAGGCGATCAATGCGATGCCGGCGCGTGCCAGCAGGGTCTTGAACGGGTTGTGGTTGGTCATCGGCTTATTCATGCGTGGTCACCCGTTCCGGCACCGGCCTGGTCTTCTCGAAACCAAAATGCGTGTAGATCCACAGGAACAGGAAGAACCCGAAGTAGACCACGGTCCAGAAGCGCCCGAACAGGTTCTCGATCGAGGTCACGTCGGCTTCCGCCCCGAACCACACCGGGATGGTCTCTGCCGTGACCCCCGCGCCTACCGCACCCAGCATGACAAAGGAAACCGCGAACAGCCCAAGCGCGATCTTGTAGCCCAGGCCACGGTAACGGATGGACTTGACCTTGGTGCGATCCAGCCATGGCATGAGGAACAGGACCGCGATACCCAGGAACATCACGATCACGCCGGGCAGCTTGGCCGGGATCATGCGCAGCATCGCGTAGTAGGGCGTGAAGTACCACACCGGCTTGATGTGCTCGGGGGTGGCCAGGTTGTTGGCCGGGATGAAGTTGTCGTGCTCCAGGAACCAGCCACCGAAGGTCGGCGCGAAGAAGATGATGAAGGCGGCGAGCAGCAGGAAGAAGCCGATGGCGACCAGGTCATGCACCGTGTAGTAGGGGTGGAAGGGGATGCCGTCGGCAGGCGCCTTGTCCGACCAGCGGTTGCCCTTCGGACCCTTCTTGATCTCCACGCCGTCCGGGTTGTTCGAGCCCACCTCATGCAGCGCGAACACGTGCAGCACCACCAGCAGCAGCAGTACCAGCGGCAGGGCCACCACGTGCAGCGCGAAGAAGCGGTTGAGCGTGGCGTCGGCCGGCAGGTAGTCGCCCATGATCCAGGTGACCAGGGTGTCGCCGATCAGCGGCACCGCGCCGAACAGCGAGATGATCACCTTGGCACCCCAGAACGACATGTTGCCCCATGGCAGCACGTAGCCCATGAAGGCCTCGGCCATCAGCGCCAGGAAGATCAGCATGCCGATCAGCCAGACCAGCTCGCGCGGCTTCTTGTAGGAGCCGTACAGCAGGCCGCGGAACATGTGCAGGTACACGACCACGAAGAACAGCGAGGCACCGGTCGAATGCATGTAGCGGATCAGCCAGCCCCACTCCACATCGCGCATGATGTACTCGACCGAGGAGAAGGCTTCCGCCGCACTCGGCTTGTAGAACATGGTGAGGAAGATGCCGGTCAGGATCTGGTTGATCAGGACCACGAACGCCAGCACGCCGAAGTAGTACCAGAAGTTGAAGTTCTTCGGCGCGTAGTACTCGGTCATGTGCTTGCGGTAGAAGGGCAACAGCCCCGGCGCACGCTCATTGAACCAGTTGCCCACACTTGCGAATACGCCGGCCATCACGCCTTCTCCCCCGGATTGACGCCGATGAGGATGTGCGTGTCATCGACGAAGTGGTAGGCGGGCACGGCGAGATTGGACGGCGCGGGCACGCCGTCGAACACGCGCCCGGCGATGTCGAAGCGCGACTTGTGGCAGGGGCAGTAGAAGCCGCCCTTCCAGTTCGGATCGAAGGGTTCGGGCTTGATGTCGCCGAAGAAGTCCGGCACGCAGCCCAGGTGCGTGCAGATGCCGATCAGTACCAGCCACTCGGGCTTGATCGAGCGGTATTCGTTCTGCGCATAGTCCGGCTGCTGGTCGGTGTTCTCCGATTTTGGATCCTTGAGCCGCGCATCCTCGCCCGGCAAGGCCGCAAGCTGGGCCTCGGTGCGATTGACGATGAACACCGGCAGGCCGCGCCAGGCGAAGGTGACCTTCTGCCCAGGCTCGATCTTGGAAATGTCGGCCAGTACCGGGGCGCCCGCGGCTTTCGCCTGTTCGCTCGGCTCCCACGACTTGACGAAGGGAATCGCTGCCAGCACCGCCCCCGCACCGCCCACGACCGCGGTCGTCGCGGTCAGGAAGCGACGGCGTCCCTTGTCCACCACCACATCGTTTGCCATCAGCACTCCGCCGCAAACTGAATGAAAGAACCCGACACCGGCCACCCGGCACCGGTTCGCGCAACGTTGTCCCAAGCCGCGCAAGCGCGACGACCCGCATACGACCCGACCCGCAGCCTACCCACGGGCGCGGCTCGTGACCACCCATTCCGGTTAGGGCCGGCCCCAAAAATCGTGTTAGTTTAACGAACGCACCCCAAGCACACAATTCGCTTGCGCCGTGCCTTGCGGCATGCGCTTTTGCTGCACCGCCGCGTGCACGCGTGGGCGGCGGATCGAGTACACGAATACGCCATGCGCAGGCATTCTGTCTACAAGCTGCTGAGCTTCATCGTCCGCTGCGTGGTGGTAGGCCTCGCACTGGCCTTCGTGCTGGCCATGTTCACGCCCGGCCTGGTCGAACGCCTGCGCGGCGCACGCAGCGACATGCCCACGCCCGCACCCGCGCTGCCCGTGCAGGCCGGACCGGCTTCCTACGCCGAAGCGGTGCAGCGCGCCGCGCCCGCGGTGGTCAACATCTATGCAAACAAGATCACCACGCTTGGGCGCCGGCTCTATCCGGTCCCCGATCCACTCACCCAGCGCCTGCTCGGCTACGTGCCCGGCCCGCTGCTCAAACGGCGCGACCAGAGCCTGGGTTCGGGCGTGATCTTCAGCCGCGACGGCTACGTGTTGACCAACAACCACGTGGTCAGCGGCGCCGACGACATCAAGGTGCAACTCAATGACGGTCGCGTGGCGAACGCCGAGGTGATCGGCAGCGATGCCGAAACCGACCTGGCCGTGCTCAAGGTCGCCCTCGACAGCCTGCCGGCAACCATGGTGGCCGATGCACAGGCAGCCGAGGTGGGCGACGTGGTGCTCGCCATCGGCAACCCGGTGGGCCTCGGCCAGACCGTGACGATGGGCATCGTCAGTGCCACCGGACGCCAGCTCAAGATGAGCGCCTACGAGGACTTCATCCAGACCGATGCCGCGATCAACGCCGGCAATTCGGGTGGCGCCCTGGTCAACACGCGGGGCGAACTGATCGGCATCAACACCGCCATCTACCCGCGCACCCCCTCACCGGACGGCCGCGGCACCTGGACCTCCTCGGCCGAAGGCATCGGCTTTGCCATCCCGGTGCGCACGGCCAAGGCGGTACTGGAACAGATCATCAAGCATGGCCGCGTCATCCGTGGCTGGATCGGCATCGACTACATCGAACTGCCGGCCGCCGCCGATGCCGCGACGCGTGAGCATGGCGTGCTGGTGGCACGGGTCGTGCCTGACAGCCCGGCCGCCGAGGCCGGCCTGCAGCCGGGCGACGTGCTGCTGAAGCTGGACGGTACGCCGATCATCGATCCACTTGACCTGCGCAACCGCGAGGCCGCCCTGGTGCCGGGATCCCGCATCAGGCTCGCAGGCCGGCGCGACGGGGTGCCCTTCACGGTGGAGGTCACCCTTGCCGAACGCCCGCCGCCGGGCGCGGCCGGCACGTAGCCGGCGGCCCCGGGAACCGATCAGAGCGCCTTCTGGTAGCGATCACGCAGGGTCGCCACGCGCTCGACGTACACCTGCGTTTCGTCATATGGCGGTACGCCGCCGTATTTCTGCACCGCGCCCGGCCCGGCGTTGTAGGCCGCGGTGGCCAGGCGCGCATCGCCGTTGAAGGATTGCAGCAGCTGGCTGAGATAGCGCGCGCCGCCGCGGATGTTCTGCGCCACGTCGAAGGCGTCGGTGACGCCCAGATCGCCGGCCGTGCCGGGCATCAATTGCATCAGGCCCTGGGCGCCCTTGCTGGAGATCGCCAGCGGATTGAAGGCCGATTCGGCGTGGATCACCGCGCGCAGCAGGGCCCGATCGACACCGTAATCCGCCGCCGCCGCCGCCACGATGTCGCGGTAGGCATCCAGGTTCAAGGCGGTGCGCGCGAAGTCGATCCGCGAGTTCACGTCGCAGGCGACGCAGGTCGCGATGTAGGTGAACAGCACCGCAAATGCGCTGCCGCTGGACGGCCGTATGTTGGTGTACTCGGTGATGCCGTCCTGGCGTGCGACCTTGTACACCGCACCGCGCAGCACGCGCGGGGCCGGGCGGGCTGTGCTGGCTGCGGCAGCGCGCGGCGGCGGCGCGACCACGGCCGGCGGATGTGCCCGGCGCATGCGATAGGGCGCGGCGACGAAGGTCGGCACACCCACCCTCGCCGCACTGCTGGCGACATCGGCCAGCACCAGGGAAAAGTCCTGCGGCTCGATGCTGCGCGCGCTGCTCGCCACGCCAGCCGCCACCGCACGGAAGTCGGCGCGCGCGACGCCGGGCGGCAGGCTCGCCACGCCGGCGGCGACATTGGAAAAGTCGGCCTTGTCTTCCTCATACACCCAACCACGCTGCCGCGGTACGGTGGCGTCGGTGGCGGCCTTCGCCGGCGCGGGGCCGGCAGGCGCGCGAGCGGGCGCCGCCCTGGCCGCTGCCGGCGCGACGAACGTCGCCGCCACCCGGCAGTTGTGAAAGCCCTCGCGCGAGCTGACATAGGCGATGCTGCCATCGGCAGCATCGCAGCGATACACGATGCTGGTGCGCGCGTGCGCCGCGGTGGCCGGCAGGCAACCGAGCAGGGCGCAGGCAGCAAGGGCGTACAGGGGTGACATGGCCGTCTTTGATACGTGTCCGGGTTCGAAGTTTCCGCCGTATCACGCGCAAAGCCAAGCGAAACCTGCCGGCAGGGCCGGCGTGGCGCCGCTATCCTGCTAGAATTCGCGGTCCATTTCCCGTCTGCACGCACCGCCATGCCCGGCAAGCTCTACATCAAGACCTACGGCTGCCAGATGAACGAGTACGACTCGGCGCGCATGGCCGACGTGCTGCGCGTGGCGCATGGTCTGGAACTGACCCAGGACGAGACGCAGGCCGACGTCATCCTGGTCAATACCTGTTCGATCCGCGAGAAGGCGCAGGAAAAGGTGTTCAGCCAGCTCGGCCGCTGGCGCGAGTTCAAGCAGGGCGACAAGCCGGTGCTGATCGGTGTGGGCGGTTGCGTGGCCAGCCAGGAGGGCGAGGCCATCGTCAAGCGCGCGCCCTTCGTGGACCTGGTATTCGGGCCGCAGACCCTGCATCGCCTGCCCGAGCTGATCGAGGCGCGGCGCGAATCGGGCCGGCCGCAGGTGGACATTTCCTTTCCCGAGATCGAGAAGTTCGACCGCCTGCCCGAGCCGCGCGCCGAAGGCCCCAGCGCCTTCGTCTCCATCATGGAGGGCTGCTCGAAGTACTGTTCCTACTGCGTGGTGCCGTACACGCGCGGCGAGGAAATCAGCCGCCCCTTCGACGACGTGCTCGCCGAAATCGCCAGCCTTGCCGAACAGGGTGTGCGCGAGGTCAACCTGCTGGGGCAGAACGTCAACGCCTACCGCGGACCGATGTTCGACGGCGGTACCGCCGACCTGGGCCTGCTGATCCACGCCGTCGCCGAGATCGCTGGCATCGGGCGCATCCGCTTCACCACCTCGCACCCGCTGGAGTTCTCCGATTCGCTGGTCGAGGCCTACGCGAACGTGCCCAAGCTCGCCAACTTCCTGCACCTGCCGGTGCAGTCGGGTTCCGACCGCATCCTTGCGGCCATGAAGCGCGGCTACACGGCGCTGGAGTTCAAGCAGAAGATCAGGAAGCTGCGCGCGGTGCGCCCGGATATCTCGGTGTCCTCGGATTTCATCGTCGGCTTTCCCGGCGAGACCGACGTCGATTTCGACCGGACCATGAAGCTGATCGACGACGTCGGCTTCGACCAGAGCTTTTCCTTCATCTACTCGCGTCGTCCGGGTACGCCGGCAGCCAGCCTGCCCGACGACACGCCCGATGCCGTCAAGCACCAGCGCCTGGAACGCCTGCAGGCCACGCTCAACGCCAACGCGGCGAAGATCAGCGAGGCCATGGTCGGTGGCACCCAGCGCGTGCTGGTCACCGGCCCCAGCCGCAAGGACGCCAACGAGCTGACCGGCAAGACCGAAAACATGCGCCAGGTGAACTTCCCCGGGCCGACCAGCCTGGTTGGCCAGTTCGTGGACGTGACGATCACCGCGGCGCTGGCCAATTCACTGCGCGGCCGGGTCACCGGCCGTGAACACGCTACCTGAGGCGCGCCCGCCGCGGACGGCCGGCGCACCCGGCGCGGGGATCACTCCTCGCAGCGATCCAGCATGCGCTCGGTAATGACCCATTCCTTGCTCTGGTTGAAGCGCACGTCTTCGACCACGCATTCGGTGCCATCGTCGGCCACCAGCATCACGTCGTAGTGGCCGCGCTCGATGTCGGTCAGGGTGAACGTGTCGCCCGGCTCGACCGTGTCGCCGCTGCCGTCGCCGAGCTGGTCCTCGCCCCACTCATCTGCCTTCACCGAAGAGAGATACAGGTGATGGATCGAGGTCTTCGACCTGTTGACCACGTCCAGCTCATGGGCTGAAGCGTGACCGGCTGAACAGACTGCGACGGCTGCGGCAAGAATCAGATAACGCATGTCTGGATCCCCTGTTGAGAAAAGAAAGGCGCCGACGGCCATCGGGCCGCCGACGCATGTGCAACGCAGCGATTATGCGCGGCACCAAGGGCGCCGGCAACGGGCGCGCAACGCGGCTACGGGGCGCCGGATCCGGACTCGATCACCTGCTCCAGTACCAGTGCGCCGTCCCTGCCGGCGCTGCCATGACGCCGCACGCGCAGCACCTCGCGCACGCCGGGCTGATGCCGGTAGCCCTCGATGGGCGAGGTGAGCGTATGCCACGTGCCGGGCTCGCCCTCACGCAGGCCCTGCGCGTCGTAGTGCAGCTCGCGCACCTGCAGGCAGTTGCCGACGGCACTGCTGCAGGCGACGGCCTGCGGCGCCACCTCGAAGAACACCACCGCACCTGGCCCGCCGAAGCGCGCAGCCGCGGTCGGCTCTCCGACAAAGCCCAAACGATCACCCTTGGGCGTCAGCAACACCAGCGTCGGCGCCCCGGCCCGATCAGCGATGTGCAGGCGGCTGCCGGGCAGGCGCTCGCTGATGACAGTATCCAGGGCCGCCACTGCGGGATCGGCACAGGCCATCCTGGTGGCCATGATCGGGCCGAGCTGCAGGTGTCCGTCCTGCAGCTCGTAGCTGGCGCCCATGCGATTGCAGGCGTTGCTGATGGCCAGGCGCCCGTCCTGGAAATCGAGCTGCAGTGGGCGCCCGGGCCGCGCGAACAGCGCGAAGATGCGCTGCCCACCTGCATCGCTCGCCTGCTCCAGCCGCCAGTGATAGCGGGTCAAGAGGGTGGCGGAGTCCGCCACGGACGCCGCCGCCGGTCGCACCGGGTCGCTCGTGGGCGGCGTGGCACAGGCCGCCAGCAGCAGGGGCAGCAGCAGGATGGCGGGGCGCATGGGGTTCCTCCCGGGAGAAAAGCGGCCAGTATGCCGTGCACCCGGCCCGGGGCGATGAACCGCCACCCTCCCGCCGGGCGCGCGCAACACGGCCGGTTTCCATCGAACCCGACGCAGGCGCTGGATTGCCGCGCCCCAGGCGGCCGAGCGCCGACTGGCGGCGGCCCGCATGCCGCGCTACCCTCGCCCGCCTATGACGGAACCCATCCAGCACGAATTCGCACTCGAACCGGACGACGGCGAGCGCCTGGCCAACCTCGCCGGCCCCTTCGACGAACACCTGCGCCAGATGGAACTGCGGCTGGGCATCGAAATCGCCAACCGCGGCAACCTGTTCCGCCTGAGCGGTCGGGCGCCCGCGGTGCGCCGCGGCGAGCACGTGCTGCGCACACTGTATGCGGCCACCAGCGAAGGCATCCTGGGCGCGGCACAGGTCAACCTGCACCTGGCCGAGGCGGGCGAGGACGCGCCGAATGCCGGCGCCCACGAAGTCGCCATCAAGACCAAGCGCGGCACCATCCGCGGCCGCGGGGCCAACCAGCAACGCTACCTGGCCGCGATTGCCACCCACGACATCAACTTCGGCATCGGCCCGGCCGGCACCGGCAAGACCTGGCTGGCCGTGGCCATGGCGGTGGACGCGCTGAACGACAGCCGCGTGCAGCGCCTGGTGCTGGTACGTCCGGCGGTGGAGGCCGGCGAGAAGCTCGGCTTCCTGCCCGGCGACCTGAGCCAGAAGGTCGATCCCTACCTGCGCCCGCTCTACGACGCGCTCTACGAAATGCTCGGCATCGAGCGCGTCATGAAGCTGATCGAGCGCAACGTCATCGAGATCGCGCCGCTGGCCTACATGCGCGGGCGCACGCTGAACGACGCCTTCGTGATCCTCGACGAAGCACAGAACACCACCGTCGAGCAGATGAAGATGTTCCTGACGCGCATCGGCTTCGGCTCGATCGCCGTGGTCACCGGCGACATCAGCCAGACCGACCTGCCCCGTCACATTGCGTCGGGCCTGCGCGACGCGGTGGATGTGCTGCGCAAGGTCGAAGGCGTCAGCTTCACCTTCTTCACCGCCCACGACGTGGTGCGCCACCCACTGGTGCAGCGCATCGTGCGCGCCTATGAAAGCCGCGAATCGTCGACCGGGTCGCAGGGGCCGGCTGCTTGAAGTCGCCGCGGAGCCACACTGGCGAGCTGGCCCTGTGGTTCAGGAACGAAGCGGGGCGGCGCGGCGTGCCGCTGCGGCGCTCCTTCGAGCGCTGGATCGGCGCGATTCCCGAACTGGCGGCGCGTGCGGGCACCACCGAAGTCAACCTGCTGATCGTGGACGAAGCGGCCGGGCAGTCCTACAACCGCGAGTTCCGCGGGCGCGACTACGCCACCAACGTGCTCAGCTTTCCCTGCGCGGCGGCACCGGGTGTGCCGAGCGGACTGCTGGGCGACCTGGTGATCTGCGCGCCGGTGGTGGCACGCGAGGCGCGCGCGCAGGCCAAGCGGCCGCGCGACCATTACGCGCACCTGGCCATTCACGGCACCTTGCACCTGCTCGGCCACGACCACGCGGAGCGCGCCGAGGCGGAAGCGATGGAGGCACTGGAACGGTCGATCCTGGCTTCGCTGGGCATTGCCGACCCCTACCATCCGCGGCGCTGAGGGCGCCACCATGCGGCGGCGGCGTTTGCTACACTTGCAAACCCGCCCAGCAGGGCATGCATTAGTCATCGATGAGCGAGGACCCTCCCAGTAGTCCCCCACCCCGATCGTGGTTCGAACGCCTGACTCAGGCCCTCTCGGGCGAACCGCAGAACCGCGAAGAATTGCTTGAAGAACTGCGCCACGCCCAGGCCAATGGCCTGATGTCCAACGACACGCTGTCGATGGTCGAAGGTGCGATCCAGGTGGCCGACCTGACCGTCGCCGATGTCATGGTGCCACGCGCGCAGATGATTTCATTGCCGGTGGAGGCGACCCCGGCCCAGATTCTCAACGACGTACTGGATTCGGGGCATTCGCGTTTCCCGGTGCACGCCGCCAGCAAGGACGAGATCCTCGGCATCCTGCTGGCCAAGGATCTGCTGCGCTGTTTCGCCGAGGACGGCATTCGCGATATCCGCAAGCTGCTGCGCCCGGCGACCATGATCCCGCAGTCCAAGCGGCTCAACATCCTGCTCAAGGAATTCCGCCTCTCGCGCAATCACATGGCCATCGTGGTGGACGAATACGGCGGCGTGGCCGGGCTCATCACCATCGAGGACGTGCTCGAGCAGATCGTCGGCGACATCGGCGACGAGCACGACGACGACGACGACGACCACAGCCTGATCCAGAGCACTGCGCACGGCGACTTCATCGTCAATGCGCTGACCCCGGTGGCCGAATTCAACAAGCGCTTCGGCAGCGAATTTTCCGGTCCGGATGCCGACACCATCGGCGGCCTGGTGACCGCGCGCATGGGCGAGCTGCCGGAAGCCGGGGCCGAGATCACGTTCGGCGGCTTCCACTTCCAGGTGACCAAGGCCGATCCGCGGCGCATCCTGCAACTGGTCGTGCGCGTGCATGAGGCCTAGGGGAGCCGGGATTGGGGATGCATGATTCGGGATTCGGGGGCGTGCGCCGGTCACGGTGGGCAGCGCAGCCGAGCGCGTGGCTTGCCGTGGCTCTCGCGGCTTGCTGCCTGCTGCTGGCCGACGCCCTCCACGGCCAGACGCTGCCGTCCCCGCCTGCGCCCGGCGTCACCCAATCCGCATTCCCCAATCCCCAGTCCGCGCCAGCAATCAGCCTGCTGACCATTGGCCCGGGCGAGATCTATTTCGAGCGCTTCGGCCACAACGCCATCGTGGTGCGCGACCCGCTGCGCGATGCGGCGATCGCCTACAACTACGGCATGTTCGATTTTGCCGAGGACGACTTCCTGTGGAACTTCGCGCGTGGTCGCATGCGCTATCGCATGGCCGCCAATCCGCTGGCGTTCGACCTGGCCATGTATCGGGCCGAGGGGCGTTCGATCACCGAGCAGCACCTGGATCTCGATCCCGACCAGGCAGCCGCCCTGGCCGCGTTCCTGGAATGGAACGCGCGGCCGGAGAATGCCTGGTACCGCTACGACTACTTCGATGACAACTGTTCGACGCGCGTGCGCGATGCGCTGGACCGGGTACTGGGCGGACGGATCAAGCTGCAAAGCGAGGGCCGTTCGCGTGGTTATACCTACCGTCTCGACGCCCTGCGCCTGATGGTGCCCGAACCGGCGCTGATGCTGCTGATCGACCTGGGCCTGGGGCCGCGCTCCGACCAGCGCATCGACTACTGGCAGGAAAGCTTCGTGCCCATGACCCTGGCACAGGTCGTGGCCGAGACCCGACGCGCCGATGGCCGGCCCCTGGTGGCGGCAACCGAGGTCATTGCGCGCGGCGAGGTCGCCGAGCCGCCCTTGTTGCCGCCGGACCTGCGCTGGCCGTTCCTGATCCTCGGCCTGGCGCTGGGCACCGGACTGGTCTGGCTCGGCCGCCGGCCGGAGCGTGTCGCGCAGGCCGCCGTGGCCATCTTCGCCAGCGTGTTTGTGCTCGCCTGCGGCCTGGCCGGACTGGCCCTGCTGTTCCTCTGGTTCGGCAGCGCGCACCAGGCCGCCTGGGGCAACGAGAACCTGGCCCTGCTCAACCCGCTGTGCCTGCTGCTGGTGCCGGCCTGGGTGGGCGCCTGGCGCCGCGCATGGCGGCCCGGAAAACTCAGCCAGGGCATCGCCTGGCTGGTGGTGCTGATTGCCGGGCTGGCCCTGTTTTCCAAGATTTTGCCCTGGTTCCCGCAGGCCAATGCGCACTGGATCTTCCTGCTGCTGCCGCTGCATGCAGCACTGGCGCTGGATCTCCGGCAACGTCGGATGACCCCGATGCCGGCCACCAGGTAGCCGCGCAGGTCAGGCTCGAGTCGAGCGCACTGCAAGCGCGGGGCAACGGCAACGCACATGGCAGTGCCGTCGCACTTCCCGGCCAGCAAGCCGCACCCGCGCGCCCGATCGGCAACCTGGATGCGCACCGCTCGACCCGGCACCCGGGAAGGCCGGCCAGGTTCGATGGTCGGCACGATTATCCGGCCGCGCCCGGACGGGCCGGGGACGACCATTGGCCGGGAGCCAGGACCGGCATTGCCGCACGCGCGCCGATGCAGGCATGATCCGCGCATGGATCAACCCGGCGCCAGCCTGCCCACCGACCCGCACTGCACCGAGCCCGTGGTGGTCAACTGCGTGGCCTACGGCGCGGACGGCACCCGCGCACGCGAGATCACGGTGGAGGAAATCAGCGACGTGCTCGCCACGCCCGACCAATGGGTCTGGGTGGGACTGCGCGAACCGGGCGAAGACCTGCTGGAAGTCATCCAGGAAGAATTCGGCCTGCACGAGCTGGCCATCGAGGACGCGCACACGGCCCACCAGCGCGCCAAGATCGAGGTGTATGGGGATTCCCTGTTCATCGTCATGCACACGGCGCAGACGGTGAACGGCCGCATCGAGTTCGGGGAAACCCACATCTTCCTCGGGCGCCGCTACATGGTCACGGTGCGCCACGGCGCCTCGCTTTCCTATGCCGGCGTGCGGCGGACCTGCGAGCAGGACCCGGAACTGCTGGCGCTCGGCCCGAGCTACAGCCTGCATGCGGTGCTGGACTTCATCGTCGACAACTTCTTCCCCATCGTCGGCGAGTTCCGCCAGGAACTGCAGGAACTGGAAGACGAGGTGTTCGAGGAAACCTTCAAGCGCGAGACCATCCGCAGCCTGTATGACCTCAAGAAGGAACTGGTCACCCTGCGCCTGGCGGTGGCGCCCATCCAGGACATCCTCAACCAGCTGGTGCGCTTCTACCCCAACCTGATCCGCGACGAGGTGCGGCCCTACTTTCGCGACGTGTACGACCACGCCGCCCGCATCAACGAATCCACCGATACCCTGCGCGAAATGCTCACGGCCGCGATCAGCGTCAACCTCGCCCTGGTCGGCGTGGCGCAGAACGAGGTGGTCAAGCGCCTCGCCGGCTGGGCCGCGCTGCTCGCCGCGCCCACACTCATTGCCAGTTGGTACGGCATGAACTTCCGCGACATGCCCGAACTTGCCAGCAACGGCGCCTACCCGGCGCTGATCGGCGTCACGCTCGGCATCTGCGGCGTGCTGTATCTCGTGCTCAAGCGCGCCAAGTGGCTGTAGGCCGCTTGCGCGATGGTGCATCTGCGGCCTAACCTGCCGTTGCGCCGCGCGATCCGCCGCCTGCGGCCGGGGACGATGAACGGGACATGACAAGCCACGGCGACCACACGGCCGCGCTGCTGCGTCGTTGTTCGGGCGGCGATGAGGCCGCCTACGGCCAACTGTTCGAATTGATCTACGCGGACCTGCACCGGCGCGCACGCCGTCTCGGCAAGGGCGGCGGGGCAACCCTGTCCACCACCGCCCTGGTACACGAGGCGTTCCTCAGCCTGGCCGGTTCGCCGCTGGCGCTCAACGACAAGGCGCACTTCTTCCGCCTGGCCGCGCGGGCCATGCGCCGCGTGCTGATCGATGCCAGCCGCCGGCGCAGCGCACGCAAGCGCGGTGACGGCGAAGGCCATGTGACGCTCGACACCTCGCTGGCGGTGCCGGGGCAGGACCTGGACGTGATCGCTCTCGACCAGGCGCTGGATCGACTCGCCGCCGCCGAGCCACGCATGGCGCAGGTGGTCGAACTGCACTTCTATGCCGGCCTGGAATTTGTCGCCATCGCCGAAATGCTGGCGCTTTCCGAGCGTACCGTTGCCCGCGACTGGCGCGCGGCACGCGCCCTGCTGCATGATTCTCTCGCCGGCGCAGGACAGGCGGCACATGACTGAGTCCGATCCGCGTCGCATCCGCCTGCTGCGCGAGGCGCTCGACCTGCCCACTGCGGAACGGGAGGACTACCTGGTCCGCGCGTGCGCTGACGATGCGGCATTGCTGGAGTCGCTGCGCAGGCTGTTGGCCGTGGATGCGGCCACTGCCCTGCCGCTCGATCACCCGGCGGAGCTGCGTGCGGCGGAACTGCTGGCCGGTGAGGAAGAAGCGGCCAGCCAGTTGCGCGCGGACGCCCGCGTCGGACCCTACCAACTGGTGCGCGAGCTCGGCCGTGGCGGCATGGGCTCGGTGTGGCTGGCCCGGCGCGTGGATGGCCAGTTCCAGCAACAGGTGGCACTGAAGCTGATCCGCCTGGGCATGGACAGCGTGCACATCCTGCGCCAGTTCCGGCGTGAGCGCGCCCTGCTCGCCCGCCTGCAGCACCCCAACATCGCCCAACTCATCGACGGCGGCGTGGACGAGCACGGGCGGCCATGGTTTGCCATGGAATGCATCGATGGCGTCAGCCTCACGGATTGGGTGCAAGGGCAGCGGCCCGGCCTGGTGGAACGGCTGCAACTGTTCACCAAGCTCTGCCGCGCGGTCGCGCACGCCCACCGGCAACTGATCGTGCACCGCGACCTGAAGCCTTCCAACGTCCTCGTGCAGTCCGACGGCGAGCCGCGTCTGCTCGACTTCGGCATCGCCAGGCTGCTCGAACCGGGCGACCCCGAGCGCACGGCAACCGTACAGCGCTTCCTCACCCAGGATTTCGCCGCGCCGGAACTTCTGCGTGGCGAGTCGGCCGGCACCTCGGCGGATGTGTTTGCCCTCGGCCTGATCCTGTTCGAGCTGTTGACCGGGCTGCGCTATCGGGCGGTGCATGCGGACCATGACATCACGCTGCGCCCCAGCGCCGCGCTCACTGCGCACGCGCACACGGGCGCCGATGCAATCACGCGCACGCAATTGCGCGGCGACCTCGACGCCATCGCCACGCGCGCCCTGGCCGATGATCCGGCGCGTCGCTACGCGGATGCGCAGCAACTCGCCGATGACGTGCAGCGCTACCTCGATGGCCGACCGATCGAGGCCCGCCCGGATCGCATCAGCTATCGGGCCGCCAAGTTCGTGCATCGCAACCGGGCTGCCGTGGCGGTCGGCGCACTCGGTCTGGCGACCCTGCTCGCTGCCAGTACGATCGCCGCCTGGCAGGCCGTACAGAAGGGTGCGGAAGCCGAGCGCGCACGCCTCGCGCTGCGCCAGGCCGAGGCGACCCGCGACTTCGTTGCCTCGATCCTGCTGGAGGCCGACCCGTCCAAGGCCAAGGGCGTGGATACCACCGCCGGCGAGCTGCTGGCCGCCGCACACACGCGCATCGGCGCGGAACTGGCCGACGAGCCGGCCCTCGCCGCCGAACTGCTCGCCCTGATCGGCAACACCTACGTATCGCTGGACCAGTCCGATCTGGCCCAGCAATCACTGCGCGAGGCCCTGGCGGCCAACGAGCGTGCGGCGCGGCCTTCACTCACCATTGCCGCGTCGGCCGGCGGCCGTCTGGCCTATTACGCCTACATCGGCGGCGACGCCACGACCGCGCTCGCCCGGCTCGATGAACTGGTCGCACGCGTGGCCCGATCGGTGACCACGGAAGTTGGACTTTTCGCCCAGCTTGCCAAGCTGCAGGAACTGCGCGGCAGCGTGCTCTACGGGCTGGGCCGCAAGGACGATTCACTGCAGGCAGGCGAGGCGGCAGTGGCCGCCTGGCGCCAGGTGCGCACCCGCAACCCGTATGAGTACCTGTGGGCGGAGATCGGCCTGGCGGATCTGCAGGCGGCGCTTGGCCGTGGCGCGGACGCTCTGGAACGCGCCGACCGCGTGCTCGACGACCCGCTGCTGCACGGATCGGAGGTACCGCCTTCGCTGCAGGTCAATGCACAGGGTGTGCGGGCACGCGCGCTGCAGGCGCTCGATCGGCATGCCGAGGCCGAACCATTGGTGCGCGCGACCCTCGCCGGAACCGCCGAACTGGCCGGTTTCGACAACCCACGCACGCGCTACTGGCGCTTTCGCCACGCCGAAACCCTGCATGCGCTCGGGCGGCTGGACGACGCGCAGGCGCTCACCGATGCCCTGCTGGCCCTGCCCGCCGGCGACGAGGCAAGCTACCGCCGCATCCGCACCGAAGTGCTGGCCGCACGTATCGCACGAGACCGCGGCGCCAGTGATGCGACATCCCGTATCGGCCACGTGCAAGCCTCCGCCTGCAGCGAGGCGGGCAACGAGGAGCTGTGCCAGGCGGCCCGCGCACTCGCCATCGACGCGGTGGGGAGTGCGCCTGTCGCACGCGACGAGCAGCAGGATTGAGCGCCGCACGGGGCATCGGACAGACGTCGCCGGCGGCCGGATTCCGTAGTTGTCCTGATGGCGGGCGTGCCGCGCCCTGCCCCCGAACGACCGCCACCGGCCGCATGTTGCATGCGCACATCGTTGCCAAAATTTCCACGTGACAGGCGTCGGCGCGGCGGCCAGTCCTGCTATAAGGGGTCCATGCCACCGATTCGACGCTCCCCTGAAGCATCGCGCCCGGCGCTGCACGCCGTGCGTGTATTGCTGGCATGTATCCTCGCCCTCGGCGCCACGAACACGCTGGCCGCGCACATCAGCGTGCGCGTGGATGGCATCGACGGCGAACTCAAGGACGCGGTGCTGGCTGGCCTGGAAATTGCCCACTATGGCGATCGCGCGGTCACGCCGGCCCAGGCGCATCGACTCTACGCCCGGGCCGAGGAACAGGCGGCGAAGTCTCTCGAACCCTACGGCTACTACGACCCGACCATCACCGGCGAGCTGACGCAAGTCGCTGGCGACTGGCTCGCCGTACTGCACGTCACGCCAGGCACGCCGGTCAAGGTGACCAGGATCACGATCGCGCTGGACGGCACCGCGTCCGGCCAGAAACCGGTGGAGAAGGCCCTTGAAGGGTTCGCGCCCGCCAAGGGGCAAACGCTCAATCACGCCACCTATGAGAGGAGCAAGGCGGCCATCCAGGCAGCCCTCTACGCCACCGGCTTTCTGGATGCAAAGCTGGTCACCCACGTGGTCAAGGTAACGCGCGCCAGCGCCTCGGCAGAGATCGAACTGGCGTGGCAGGTCGGCCCCCGCTACCGCTTTGGCGCCACCCGCTTCACTGGCGGACAGTTTCCCGACAGCTTCATGGAGCGCTTCATCCCGTGGCACGAAGGCGATTTCTACAGCCAGGACAAGCTGCTCGGCTTCCAGCAGCGCCTGGTGGACGCGGACTATTTTGCCATCGCCCAGGTGCAGCCCGATCGCGAACAGGCACACGATGGCATCGTCCCGGTCTCCGTGATGCTCGCCCCGGCCAAGCGCACCCTCTATACCGGCGGCATCTTCGTGGGTACCGATACCGGTCCGGGCCTGCGTGGCGGCATCGAACGGCGCTGGGTCAACCAGCGCGGCCACAAGCTGAAGTTCGACGTGCTCGCTGCCCAGCGCCTCAAGACCGGCGCAGTGCTCTACCAGGTCCCGCTGGCCGGGCCGGACGACCACAGTCTCAATTTCGGCGCCAACTGGCGCGACGAGGACACCGACACCAGCGCCTCGCGCACCTTCAGCCTGGCCGCAACCGACAGCCGCCTCTGGCATGACTGGACGCGCACGCTGGGCCTCAAGTTCCTGACCGGCAGCTACACGGTCTCCAACATCCGCGGCGACACCACCCTGCTGTATCCGGAAGCCACCCTGTCGCGCAAGAATGTCGATGATCCGATGTTCGTGCGTCGCGGCTGGGGACTGACCGTCACGGCGCGCGCCGCGCAGGAAGGCCTGGTGTCCGACACCAGTTTCGTGCAGGCCATCGCGGATGCCAAGTGGATCCGCGGCATCGGCGAGAATTCGCGCTTCATCGCGCGCGGCACGCTCGGCGCCACCAGCGTGGATGACTTCAGCAAGCTGCCGCCGGAACTGCGCTTCTTCGCCGGCGGCGACCGCTCCATCCGCGGCTACGGCTACCAGACCATCGGCCCGCCGCTGCCCGCCTACCTGGTGCCGGTCGCCGAGGCCTATTGCGCCGCCAACCCGAGTCGGCGCTGCCAGTCGATGGTCATCGGCGGGCGCAATCTCATCGTCGCCAGTGCCGAGTACGAGTACTACTTCAAGCCCAGGTGGGGTATTGCCGCCTTCGTCGATACCGGCGATGCCTTCAGCGACCGCAACGACTATCAGCAGAAGACCGGCGTGGGCATTGGCGCGCGCTGGCGCTCACCGGTGGGCATGATCCGCATCGACCTGGGCTTTCCGGTCAATGACAAGGATGCCAAGGCCGTCGAACTGCATCTCGTGATCGGGCCGGACCTGTGAGCGTCGCGCCACCATCCCCAACCAGCGATTCCTCGCCGCGCGGGCGCGGTTCGTGGCGCATCCTGCGCTGGGTCGGCCTGGGCATCCTCGTCCAGCTGGTCGCGCTGGCGTTCGGCCTGGCCTGGCTGCTGGCCAGCCAGGCGGGGGCGCGCTTCGCCCTGGCACGCGCGGCCGCGTTCACCGACGGCAAGCTGAGCGTGGGTGCAGTCGAAGGCCGTCTCGCCGGCCCGCTGACGCTCGCGCAACTGCGCTGGCGCGATCCGGACAACGGCGTGGATGCACGCGTGGCGCGTGTGCACATGGATCTGGCCCTGCTCGACCTGCTTGCCTGGCGCGTGCACTTCACCACGCTGGAGGTGGCCGATGTCGACGTTGCCCTGGCCACGCTGCCGCCCCGGCCGGAACAGCCGGCGGGTTCGATCTCCCTTGCCGCGCCCATCGACATCGTGCTCGATCGCCTTGCGCTCGACGCGGCACGCATCAGCAGGGACGGCGAGCCGCTGTTCGCACTGGACCGGCTCGACCTTGCCGGCGCGTGGACACGCCTTGGCATTTCCATCCAGTCGCTGGCTCTGCGCGCGCCGGACGGTCAGGTCGATCTGGCCGGCACCTTGACCGCACGGGCCGGGCTTCCGGGCAAGGGCAAGGTCGATTTCCACTGGCAGGCAGGCACCACGCGACTGGCCGGCACGCTGGCCGCGCAGGGCGACGGCAAACGCACCACCGTGGACCTGACGCTTACCGAGCCCACCCCGGCACGCATCGAGGCCAGCGTGCAGCAGACCCCGACCTGGCCCTGGAGCGTGCAGGCCCAGGTGCCGCGTTTCGACCCGCGCAGCCTCATCGGCGAGGGACGCATCACCGCGCTCGCCCTCGACCTTGCAGGCAGTGGCGACAAGTCGCAGGGCAATTTCAGCGGTGAAATCACCCTCAACGACCATCCGCTGCTGCTCGATCCGCTGCGCTTTACCCTCGTCGAGCAGACCCTCGACATCCAGACGCTGACCCTCAAGGCCCCCGGCGCGCAGGGCAGCTTCCGGGCCAGCGGCACGATCGCACTTGCCGCCACCCCGGTGTCCGCCTCGGCCAGCCTGGAGTGGGACGATGTGACCCTGCCGGCCGAGCTGGTCGGCCAGACGCTGGCCACGCACGGCAACCTGAAGGTGGACGCGAGCAGCGCCGCCTATCACGCCGAGGGCCGGCTGGCGGTGGGCCCGCCGGGCCAGCTGGCCGATCTGGAACTCCTGCTCGATGGCACGCCCGACGCAATCGACCTGCAGCGGCTGGCGCTGCGCCAACCCAACGGCGGTCTCGATGCCCAGGGAACGATCACGCTCAGACCGCGACTCGGCTGGCAGGTGACAGCCAACGCGCAGCGACTCGACCCGGGGGCCTTCCTGGCCGAGTGGCCTGGCGCACTGGACTTCGCCCTCACGAGCCACGGCACCTTCGCCGATGCCGGGCCCGAAGCGACAATCAAGCTTGAAGGGCTCGGCGGCACCTTGCGCCAGCGCCCGGTGTCCGGCCATGCCGATCTGACGCTCCAGCCCGGGTACGTCGTCGATGGCAGCCTCGTGCTCGCTGCCGGTGCCAGCCACATCCAGGCCAGCGGCCGCGGCGGCGGCGCAACCGACGCCGATATCAAGCTGGTCGTCGGCACCCTGGGCGACTGGCTGCCGGATGCCCAGGGCCAGTTCGATGCGCACTTCCATGTCGGTGGCAAGTGGCCCCAGCTCGCCGTGCGCGGCAACGCCCATGGGGCCGGCATCGAACTGGGTGCCACCCGTGTCGGCAACCTCGATCTGAGGGCCGACATCAGCGATCTGGCCGTCACGCGTGGCACGCTGGAAGTGCGGGCCAGCCAGGTCGCTGCCGGCACTCTCGAGTTCACCACGCTGGTGCTGGATGCCAGCGGCGAAGGCCACCAGCACGCACTCTCGCTGCATGCAGAGGGCGTTCCGCTGGACATCTCGATGGCGCTCAACGGCACCCTGGGCAAGGACGGGCGCTGGGTCGGCAACCTGTCGGCCCTGGACCTCGAGGTGAAGGAGGCCCCGCCGCTCGCGCTCGAACACCCGGCCACGCTGGCATGGACGGGCAAGGCCCTGGACGTCGGCGAGTTGTGCCTTGCCGGAGCCAGCGCGCGCCTGTGCATCGGCGGCAATGCCGGCAGCGATGGCGCGCTCGCCGCCCACTATCGCATCACCGACCTGCCCCTGGCGCTGCTTGCGCAACTCGCGGCCCGCGGCGAAGCGCCCATTGGCATCGACGGCATGCTCGCCGGCACGGGCGACCTGCGCCGCTCGGCCGCCGGCGCGCTGGACGGCACGGCGACCCTGCAACTGCCGGAAGGGCGCCTCTTCCTGCCCGAACAACCTGGCCAGGCGCTGCTGTCCTGGCATGACGCCGGCATCACTGCCACGCTGTCGCCGCAGGCCATCCAGGCGCGCATCGCCGCCGCGCTCGACCACGGCGGCGGCCTCGACGGCGAAGTGACCCTGGGCGATGTCTCCGGCGGCGCGCCGACCCTGGCCGGCCAGCTCCACCTCAAGCTCAACAGCCTGGCCTTCATCGAGCTCCTGTCAACGGATGTCGCCAACACGCAAGGCAGCCTGGAAGCGAACTACCGCATCGCCGGCACGCCCGCCGAACCGCAACTCACCGGCGCCCTGGAACTCGCTGGCTTCGCCGTCGAAGTTCCCGACGCGGGCCTCAAACTGCATGACGGCCAGCTGGTCCTGCGTGCCAGCGACGCCCAGCACTTCGTGCTGGAGGGCAGCCTGGCCTCGGGCCAGGGCAAGCTGCAGGTCGACGGCACGGGCGGGCTCGCCGCCGACGCCCCGTTCGCCATCAGGATCAGCGGCCAGGATTTTCTTGCCGCCGACATTCCGGCCGCCCACGTACTCGTCTCGCCGGACCTGACCATCGAGCGCAGCGACGAGCGCCTCGAGGTCGGCGGCGGCGTGACCATACCGGCCGCGCGCATCGATCTTTCGCGCCTGCCCGGCGGCGGGGCAGCCGGCGTGTCGCGGGACGTGGTGGTCACGGATGCCGAACAGGAGCCCCGCGGCAAATCACTGCCGGTCGTGGTGTCCGTCGAGCTGCGCCTGGGTGACGACGTCAAACTGGCCGGCATGGGCCTGGATGGCAAGGTCAGTGGCCAGCTGCACATCGACCAGCGCCCCGGGCGCGAAGCGACCGGCACCGGCACGCTCAACGCCAGCGGCACCTACAAGGCCTATGGCCAGAACCTCAGCATCGAGACCGGCCATGTGATGTTCGCCGGCACCGCACTCGACAATCCGGGCCTGGACATCCGCGCAGTGCGCAAGATCCGCGGTGCCTCGGGCAGTCCCGGCAACGACACCATCACCGTCGGCCTGCAGGTGCGCGGTACTGCCCAGATCCCCGTGTTGACGGTGTTTTCACGCCCATCGATGGCGCAATCCGAAGCCCTCTCCTATCTCATCACCGGCAAGCCGCTGTCGGGCCTCAAGAGCGGCGAAGGCGACATGCTCGGCAGTGCGGCACGCGCGCTCGGCTCCGCCGGGGGCGACCTGCTGGCGAGCAAGATCGGCGCGCGCATGGGCCTCGATGCCGGCGTCTCCGACAGCGCGGCCCTTGGCGGCGCCGCGTTCACGGTCGGCAAGTACCTCTCGCCCAAGCTCTATCTCAGCTATGGCGTCGGACTGTTCTCGCCGGGCGAGGTGGTCACCCTCAAGTACCTGTTCAATCGACGCTGGAACTTCGAGGCCGAGAACGCCACCACCGGCAGCCGCGCCGGCATCAACTACCGTTACGAGCGCTGAGGCGGGCTCGGCGCTGACGGCCTGGGGCCGGACCGCAGGGGCCACGCGCGACCGGGAAGCGCATTCGCAGTGGCCGGGTACGCACGCGACGCGTGGGCACCCGACCACTGTGGACCCGCTCCAGGCGGGATGCGCTTGCCGCTTCCCGGTCGGCGCCCTCAGCGCGCCGCGTTGGCGTTCATGGTGGCGTTGCGCGAGGCGTCGAGGTACTGCGCAGGGTCGCGCATGTTGGACGTGTGGCACTGGCCGGCGACATGGCCGCGGTTGACGGCCCCGGGCAACTGGGCGTTCACCTTTTCCACCGTGCCATCCTCGGGATCGCTCAGCACCAGATCGGTGGCGATCTGGCAGTAGTCGTTGACCCACCAGTGCGTGGTCTTGAAGGCGGTCGTGTAGTAGTTGACCTTGGCCCGCGCCCAGGACGGGATGCCGGCCAGCCAGGATGCCGCGCCCGAATAGGTCAGGTCGGTCTGCTTGCCGCAGCCGATTCCGAACCAGTTGCCAAGGGTCGCCAGGATGCCGGCGATGTTGGTGCCCTGGTAGGGCGTGCCGACCGACTGCAGCAGGCGATTGCCGCTGGCATTGTCCAGTCCGCTCCAGTAGTAGGTGTAAAGATGCAGCGCCGCCATGCCGCCCTGGCTGTGGGCTACGGTGCCGAACGAGTTCCAGGTGGCGCCAAAGCTCCTGATGCGCAGAGCGAACTGATCGTTGCTGCGGTTCTGGTTTGCATCCAGGAAGGTCGAGTCACCGGTGAACTGCGAGGCCGGCCAGACGCCACCGGAACAATAGCCGTGCACGAGCAGCAGGCGCTGGCCGGTGCCGGTGGGGGCAATGTGGCGCGGGCGCGGGCCCATCAGCATGGTGTCATCGACATGCCTGGCGCCATCGGCAAACAGGCGGTTGCGACGCGGCAGCTCCAGCGCCAGGCTCGCGGCACTGGCAACGGTGACGGAATGATCCGGATCCTCGATGCGCAGCTCGCGCAGCTCGAACGGCGGATGCGCGCCGGCAAGGTCGATCCAGCGTTCATCGAAACCGATCTCCAGCGCGCCGTCGACGGCGGCGACCATGCCGCCGATCCAGGCGACCGGGAGTTCACGCCCGGCCGCGTCGCGGCCCCACACTTCGGCCAGGGCACGGTAGTGGTCGGGGCCGCCTGCGCGCTGCTTGATCGGCACCTGGAGCATGAGACGGTCCGTGGCTGCGCGCCGGGCGCCCACGCGCGTGCCGGCCACCTCGACTGAAGCGGCAACGGCCGGCACCACATGCTCGGCGGTGCGCACGAAGGCGCGGCCATGGGCATCCTGGCCGCGCACCTCGACCTGCGCGGTATAGGCGCCGGCCATTTCCAGCGGGAAACCCGCCACGTGCACGCCGGCGCCGAACGCGACATCCTCGCGCATCGGCCATTCGCGTACCGCGCCCGCGGGATCGATCACGCGCAGCACGGCCCGTTCGATCTGCCCGGCGTCATCGCCGATGAGGGCCCGGGCGGCGCCGGAAGGCAGGCTTTCCAGCACGGCCGCAAGGCTGAACTCATCACCGACGCGCTGCGTGCGGGCCACCGGCCAGGATGCCAGCTCCGTCGCCGGATCGCCCTCCAGCAGGAGGATCCCGGTGCGCGCACCGGTGCGCGCTTCCAGTACCAGCGGCAGGCGATCACCGGCAAAGCCATCAAACTCGTACGCCATGGCGGGCACCTGCGCAGCGCCGATGCCGAAGCGGGTCTCCACCGGCGCTTGCACGAGGCTCGCCGCGGCCACGCCACGCACGCTGCCCGGCCGCAACTGCCACTGTGCAAGCTCCCCGGCATTGCCAAAGACCAGGGCGCGCACGCGCGAACGATCCACCGGCAGCTCGCCCTGCCAGCGCGCCAGGTTGCTGCCGGCCACCGGCGTCAGCCCGATCGAGAGCAGCGCCGAATGGGAGTGGATGGTGCCGGCCAGTGGCGAAGGCGCACGCATGGCCTCCATTTCCGCAGGCGGGCCGGCCAACTGCTTGGCCATGGCCGGATCGAAGGACAAGGCATCCTGCGCGATGGCAGGCGCGACAAATACCGCGGCAAGCGCGAAGATCAGCAAGGAACGAGACATGCGTGTATCTCCCCAACAAGGTGGCTGGATGAAGCAGCGATGCACCGGCTCCGGCCTGGAGTTCGTACCCCGCGGCAGCCATGCCATGGGTCGAGCGACTCAGTACTGCAGCGTACGGTGCGCAAGCATCCGCGCATCGCGCACGCGTTGCACGCCGCACTGCGGCATGACCTGCGCGCATCCGCTACGGCGAGGGCTCTTGCCATGAGCGCATCGAAGGCCACCCGCGGCCGCGAGCCGTTTACCGACCTGCTTGCCCTGGCGCGCGCCGAGCTGCACCCGGCCGGCCTTGCCTTGCGTGCCCTCGTGCGCGACTGCGACCCCGCATGCGTCGAGCTGGTGTGGCCGAAACTCAAGATGGCCAGCTTCGGAGTGGGGCCAAGGAAGCTGACCCAGCACTATGCCTACCTCGCCATCCACGCCCGGCATCTCAATCTCGGCTTCTATGAAGGCGCCTTCCTGGCCGACCCGAATCATCTGCTCGAGGGCACGGGCAAGGCATTGCGACACGTGAAGATCCACGGCGTGCCGCTGCGCGAGGCAGCCGCGCTGAAGGCGCTGATCGAACAGGCGGTGGCCAGACGGCGTCGCGCCGCGAGCGGCACCGGCATGGGCTGATCGTCAGGCCCGGCACCGCTGACGCAGCCGTGGCCCGCGGGTGACGGGCACCAGGAAACGCGGATCGCGGCCACAGGCCGGCACAGCGGCGCCGGCGATGACGCTATGCGGGTGGACCGCCCGGGCCCGGGCGGCGGCCGGCCGCGGCATCGGCCAGCAGATGGCGCAGGGGCGCGAGTGCGTTCGCGGCGACCAGCGCCGCCCCGCGTGCGGCGATCACCGGCGGCAGGCCGCTCCCGTACACGCGTTCGATGAGGTCGAAGGCACGCGCGGCCAGGGTGGTTTCACTGCGCCGGTCGCGCTCATAGCGGCGCAGCACATGCGCCGCGCCCAGGTCGCTGCCGCGCTCGCGCGCCTCGCGCAGCACCCCCCGCAGGCAGCTGACGTCGCGCAGGCCCAGGTTCATGCCCTGGCCGGCCAGCGGATGCACGACATGCGCGGCATCCCCGGCCAGCAGGCAGCGCCCGGAGCGATAGCGCTCGGCCAGGCGCAGGCGCAAGGGAAAGCCGGCACGCGCGGTGGTGCCGACAATCGGACCGAGGCGAAAGTCGAAGGCACAGCCCAGCTCGGCGCAGAAGGCGTCGTCATCGAGCGCCAGCACGCGCGCCGCGTCCACTTCTGGCAGGCTCCACACGATCGAACAGCGGCCGTCGGCGAGCGGCAGGAAGGCCAGCGGGCCACCCGGCAGGAAGCGCTGCCAGGCCGTGCGCTGGTGCGCGCGCTCGGTGGCAACATGCGCGACCACCGCGCGCTGGCCATAGTCGCGGCCGGCGAAACCCAGGCCAAGCCGCTTGCGCAGCGCCGATTCGGCGCCATCGGTCGCCACCAGCACCGCGGCCGCCAGGCGCGTGCCGTCGGAAAGGGTGACGCGCACCGCGTCCGCGCCATCGTCGAGTTCCTCGAGCGTCGCCGGGCAGTACAGGCGCGGCGCACTGCCGACCCGCGGCGCCGCGCCCAAGGCGCTGAACAGCGCATGCTGGATCAGCTTCACTTCGACGATCCAGCCAAGTGCGGCGGCGCCCTGCTCGGCGGCATCGAAATGCAGCTCCCCCGGGGCCCGCGCGTCCCACACGCGCATGTGCCGATAGGGCCCGACGCGCGCCGCAATGGCCGGCCATACGTCCAGGTCCGCAAACAGCGCACGCGCATCGGGCGCCAGGGCGACGACCCGCAGGTCCACCTCGTCCTCGACGTGCCAGGCCCGCGGTTCGCGCGCCTCGATCACGGCGACATCGAAACCATCGCGTGCCAGCGCCAGCGCCAGCGCCCCGCCGGCGGCGCCGGCGCCCACGATGATGGCGTCGAGCAGGCCGCGCCGATTCACGGTGCCAGCCCTGCCGCGGCCACGTCGCCGCGATATCCCATGCCGCGCAGGGCGAAACGGCGCTTGAGCGGCGCGCTGTGCTCGAGGGCCTGGAAGCCGAGCGAGCGCAGCGCGCGCAGCGGCAGGAATTCGTTGCCCATCAGGCGCACCAGGTCGTCGCTGAAAGCGGTGGTGGCGGCACGATCCGGAGCCCGGCGCGCGACATGCCGCGCGAGCAGGTCCGGCGCCCCCGGATCGCTCCCAGCCCCGGCCGCCTCGCCCAGCAGTTCGGCCAGGGTGAGCGCGTCGCGCAGGCCGAGGTTGAAGCCCTGCGCACCGAGCGGATGTACGGTCTGCGCAGCATTGCCGACCAGCACGCAGCGCCTGGCCGTGGTGCGCGCGGCAAGACACCGCGCGAGCGGATAGGGTTTGCGCCGGCCGGGTCGCGAAAGGCGCCCGGCGCGCCAGCCCAAGCGTGCATGCACGCAATCGATGAATGCGGCATCGTCCAGCGCCGCCACGCGCCCGGCCTCGGTCGCCGGCACGGTCAGCACCAGCCCGGCACGACAGTCGCCGAGCGGCAACAGCGCGACCGGGCCGGAATCGGTGAAGCGCTCGTAGGCCTGGCCATCCAGCGGACGCTCGGTGGTGAGGGTGGTGACGATGGCGCTCTGGCCATAGTCGTGCCGTTCGGCGCCAATGCCCAGATGCTCGCGCACGAACGAGGTCGCGCCATCCGCACCGACCACCAGGCGGGCACTCATGCTGCGGCGGGCGCCGTCGGTATCGAACTCGACCTCGACCGCGTCCTCGCCCGGCACGATGGCCACCGCGGTCGCCGGCGCCATGCGCAGCAGTCCCGAGCAGCGCGCCAGGCGCGCCAGCAGCGCGTTGCCAAGTTCACGTGCCGGCAGCACGGCACCGAAGGGCGGCAGGCCAAGGGCCGCGGCATCCAGGCGCACACTGCCGAAATCACCGCGGCGGCTGACATGAATGCGGCGCAGCGGCACCGCAGGCGAAGCGGCATCCAGCACGCCCAGGGCCAGCAGTGCATGCATGCTGGCCCGCGCCAGCACCAGGTTGCGCTCGTCATAGCTCGGCTGCAGGTCCGCGCGCGGCGGCACCGCTTCAGCCAGGGCCACGGCCAGGCCGGCACCATCCAGCGCGATCGCAAGGCTGGCGCCGACCAGGCCGCCGCCGATGATGAGGACGTCGAGAGTGTGGTTCACGCGGGCATGATAACGGGCCACAGCGGCGCATGGCGCGGCGCGCCGCGCACGCGATGCGCTTGGGCTAAACTTGGGGTCTGCCTCATCGGGACACGACCATGACGACTGCCCAACCCGAGCTTTCCCCTGCCGCGCGCGGCGGCATCCTGGCGCTGCTTGCCGTGGTCATGCTGGCCACCCGCATCCACCACTTCGGCGCGCTGCCGGACGCCTCCTGGCTGGTGTTCTTCGCGGGCGGCTTCTACCTGCGCCACGCCTGGCGTTGGGCGCTGCCGCTGCTGCTGGCGCTGGCGGTACTGATCGACTACGCGGTGATCAGCGGCCAGGGCCTGAACTTCTGGAACCACTATTGCGTATCTCCGGCCTACTGGTTCCTGGCACCGGCCTACGGCGCCATGTGGCTGGGCGGCGCCTGGCTTGCACGCCGCTACCGCGGCCTGGGCATGCGTGAACTGGGCCTGCTGGCAGGCAGCGTGCTCGTTTCCGCAAGCCTGTGCTATCTCGTGTCCAATGGCAGCTTCTACTGGCTGAGCCCGGCCGTCGCCACCCCGAACATCGGCGGCTGGATGAAGAACCTGGGTGACTGGTATGTGCCGTATCTGGGCACCAGCCTGATCTATGCAGCCGTGGGTGCGGCACTGCACGCCGCCAGCGTGCTGGCGGCACGCGAGCTGCGCGGCGCGACGGCGCGCGGCGCGCGCCTCGGCCATCGCTGAGGCCGCTCGCCAACGCCATGGGCAACCGTCTCTCGAAGATCTACACACGCACCGGCGACAAGGGCACCACCGGCCTCGGCGACGGCACGCGCGTGCCCAAGGACTCGCCACGCGTGGCGACCTACGGCACGGTTGATGAGCTCAACTCGCAGATCGGCGTGGTGCTGGCCTGCGACGTGCCGGCGAACGTGCGCGAGCTGCTGACCCAGGTGCAGCACGACCTGTTCGACCTCGGCGGCGAGCTGTGCGTACCCGGCATGGAACTGGTGCACGAGGCCGGCATCGAGCGCCTCGAGCATGCCATCGACATCTTCAACGCCGACCTGCCGCCGCTCAAGGAATTCATCCTCCCCGGTGGCGGCCTGGCGGCGGCGCATTGCCACGTCGCGCGCACCGTGTGCCGGCGCGCCGAGCGCGCGGCGGTGACCCTGGCCCGCGATTCCAGCGTGCGCGGCGAAGTGGTGCGCTACCTCAACCGCCTGTCCGATGTCCTGTTCGTGGTGGCGCGCGTGCTGGCCCGCCATTCCGGCCACGGCGAGGTGCTGTGGAACCATGAGCGGCGACCCAGGCCCAGGCCGGCACCGGCATCCTGACGCCATGCGAAGTCCGAGCCGGCCATGACAGTTGCGTTGTACACCCACCCGGCCTGCCTTGCCCACGATCCCGGCCCGGGCCACCCGGAATCCCGCGCCCGCCTGCAGGCGGTGCTGACGGCACTGGCGGCCCCGCGCTTTGCCGACCTTGCGCGCAACGCGGCGCCGCGCGCCAGCCGCGCCCAGCTCGAACGCGTGCACACCGCGGCCCTGGTGGCCAGCGTGCTCGACCACGCACCACGTGACGGCTGGCGCGAAATCGACGCCGACACGCGGATGTCGCCCGGTTCTGCCGAGGCCGCCCTGCGCGCGGCGGGCGCCGCCTGCACCGCGACCGACGCTGTAATCACCGGACAGGCGCGGCGCGCCTTCTGCGCGGTGCGCCCGCCAGGCCATCACGCCACCGCCGCCACCGCCATGGGCTTTTGCCTGTTCAACAACATCGCCGTCGGCGCGGCGCACGCCTTGGCTGCGCACGGCCTGGAGCGCGTCGCCATCGTCGACTTCGATGTGCACCACGGCAACGGCACGCAGGACATCTTCGAGGCCGAGCCGCGGGTGCTCTACGTTTCCACGCACCAGTGGCCGCTTTATCCCGGCACCGGCAGCGTCGACGAACAGGGCGTCGGCAATATCCTCAACGTGCCGCTGCCTCCCGGCGCCGGCTCGGCGACGTTCCGCGCGGCCTGCGAGCGCAGCGTGCTGCCGGCACTGGAAGCCTTCGCGCCGGACCTGTTGATGGTTTCGGCCGGCTTCGACGCGCATCAGGCTGATCCGCTGGCCGGCCTGGCGCTGCTCACGGACGATTACGCCTGGATCACCACGCGCCTGGTCGAGGTTGCCGAACGGCATGCCGACGGTCGCATGGTCTCGAGCCTGGAAGGCGGATATGACCTGGCTGCGCTGGGCGAATCCGCCGCCGCCCACGTGGCGGCGATGCTGCATGCCACGTCGTAGATCTGCTGCGTCGTCGGCGCCTGGTCCGTTGACGGGTCGATGCCGCCCGCCGGGGGATGCTGTCGGCGACGGTGATGCGACCGCGCCGGTTCCCGTTGCGTCGGCGTCGGGATCCGGTGGCAAGGTTTGCCGCGCGCGCACAGATTCGGCAAGCTAGCGGCTTCCGCCTGGCCAGAGCCATCCCCCGTGCCGTTCCCGTCCCTGCCATCGTATGGTCGCCGCGGCCTCGTGCTCGCCATCCTGCTGGCCCTGCCGCTGCTGGCGCAGGCCGAACCGGTCACGGTGGATTGCCCGGCCGGCGCCTTCGTGTGCCCGAAGCCGCCGGTCGACTGGGGCATGTGCGCGAAGAACGACCTGCTCGACTTCTATCTGCCGGGCCTGCCGACCACGGGTGATCGCAAGGCGGCGCCACAGGACATCAGCGCCGAGCAGATCAGCACGCCAGACAAGGACCGTTACCTGCTCGAAGGCAAGGCGGAGCTGCGCCAGCTCGACCTGGTGCTGCGCGCCGACCGGCTGGAATACAACCACGCAACCACGGCCTACTCGGCCGCAGGCAACGTGCGCTACCAGGACCGTTCGCTGCTGCTCGGGGCGGACCGTGCCCACGGCAATACGGCGCAGGACCAGTGCACACTGGAAGGCGTCAGCTACCAGTTGCTGGCCTCGCGCGGCAATGGCGTTGCCGAAGTGGCGGTGATGAGCGACGAGGCGCATGCGCGGCTCGGCGGAGCCACGTATTCCACCTGCGACGTGAACGCACAGCAATGGGCCTTCGCGGCGCGCGAGATCACTCTCGACCGCGAGACCGGCGTCGGTCGGGCACGCGACGTGACCCTGCGCATCGTCAACGTGCCGGTGCTGTGGTTCCCGTACCTGCGCTTCCCGATCGACGAGCGCCGCCTGAGCGGCTTCCTGCTGCCCAGCATCGGCTATGGCGAGCGTCGCGGCCTGGATCTGACGGTACCCTACTACTTCAACCTGGCGCCCAACTACGACGCCACCCTGCAGCCGCGCATCCTCAGCGAGCGTGGCCTGATGCTGGGCGGCGAATTCCGTTACCTCGCCGATTCCGGCAGCGGTCATTTCAATTTCGATTTCCTGCCGCACGACCGGCGTGCCGGCGACGAGGAAGTGGAATACGGCGAATCGCTGCCGTCCAGCCGCTGGTGGTACCAGTGGCAGGACCGCCATGCCTTCGGCCCCCGCTGGAGCAGCACGGTGGACATCAACCGGGTGTCCGATGCGCGCTACTTCGAGGATTTCGGCCGCGGGCTGTACAGCTCGGCGATCGGCTTCCTGCCATCGCGCGCGTACATCAATGGGCGCGGCAATGGCTGGACGGCGAGCTTTGGCGGCGATGAATTCCAGCTCACCGATCCGACCCTCGGCATCAGTTCCGAACCCTACCGGCGCCTACCGCGTGCGCTGTTCTCCGGCGAACACAACTTCGGCGGCAGCTTCGCGACCGGCATGGAGGCCGAGTTCGTCGCCTTTTCCAAGGACCTGGCGCTCGACGGCCAGCGTCTGGACGTGTTCCCCTACATTGCCTGGCCGATCGAGTCGGCGGCCTGGTTCGTGCGGCCCCAGCTCGGTTATCGCTATACCGGCTACCAGCTCGACGACATGCAGTACGCCACCGACCCGAATGTCACCGGTCGCCACCCCAGCCGCGGCCTGCCCATCTTCAGCGTCGATGCGGGCCTGGTGTTCGAACGCGATCTCAAGTTTCGCGGCAGCCCGTGGACGCAAACGCTGGAACCGCGCCTTTACTACCTGCGCGTGCCCTACCGCGACCAGACCGACCTGCCGATCTTCGATACCCAGGAAATTCCGTTCAGCTTTGCCGAGCTGTTCCGCCCGAACCGCTTCGTCGGTAGCGACCGGCAGATGGACGCCAACAACCTGTCGCTCGCGCTCACCACGCGCTTCCTGGAAAGCGCGACCGGCGAGGAGCGCGTTTCCGCCAGCATCGGCCAGATCCGCTACTTCGACGAGCAGCGCGTGCAATTGCCCGGCACCCCACCCACCGACTACAGCGGTTCGACCTGGGCCGGCGAGTTGGCCCTGCGCCTGTCCGAGCGCTGGCGCGTGGTGCTCGACCAGCAGTGGAACCCGAACACCGAGCACACGGATCTGTCCACCGTCACCGTGCAGAATCGCTTCGCCGGCAATGGCGTGGTGAACTTCTCCTACCGCTACCGGCGCGACTGGCTCGAGCAGGTCGATCTCAGTGCAGCCATCCCGCTCGGCGAGAGCTGGCGCCTGATCGCGCGCGACAACTACGCGCTCAACGTGCCGCGCGCCAGCGCCAGCGATCCGAAAGGCACCAGTGGGCGCCATCTGGAGCGCTTCATCGGCATCGAGTACGAAACCTGCTGCGTGGCCTGGCGGGTGCTGGCGCGACGCTGGATCCGCAATGCCGAGGGCGAAAGCGACAACGCAATCTATTTCGAGCTCGACCTCAAGGGCATCGGCGCGCTCGGCCAGCGCACGGACGCCTTCCTGCGGCGTGCTATTCTTGGCTACCAGTAACATGGCGATGGCTGCGCGCGGACGTGCGTCCGAACTGCGCCCCGCCCTGGTTGTCCAAGCACCCGTTGCACCCCACCGGGCCACGTGCGCCGGCAGCGCGCGCGGCATCGATGCCTGCCTCCCTCCGGAATCCGTATGAAGACTCCCCTGATCCTCACCCTCGCCCTGCTCGCGGCCACCCCGGTCCTGGCACCGCGCGCCGCTGCACAAGCGACCGACATCGTCCCAATCGATGGCATCGTCGCCGTCGTCAACGAGGAAGTGGTGCTGCAAAGCGAACTCGACGCGCGCGTCGAATCGGTGATGAAGCAGTACGCGGGCGATCCGAGCCAGCTGCCCCCGCGCAGCGTGCTCGAGAAGCAACTGCTCGACCGCCTGATCCTGCAGAAGCTGCAGGTCGCGCGTGCGGAAGCCACCGGCATCAAGGTCTCCGATGCCGAGGTCGACCGTTCCATGGCCGCCATCGCCCAGCAGAACGGGCTGGACATCAGCGGCCTGCGCAGCGCGATCGAAGCCCAGGGCCTGGACTACAACCACTTCCGCAACAACGTGCAGGACCAACTGCTCATCAACAACCTGCGTCAGCGCATCGCCCAGAGCCGCGTGCAGGTGAGTGATGCCGAGATCGACAGCGTGATCCGCAACGGCCAACTGCAACGGGGTCAGATGCATCTTGGCTACATCATGATCAACGTGCCCGATGGCGCCACCCCGGGGGAAATCGACGCCGTGCACGCCAAGGCCGAGGAAATCAAGCAGCAGATCGACGCCGGCATGGACTTCGCTGCCGCAGCCATCCGCTACTCCAATGCCGACAATGCCTTGCAGGGCGGCGACCTCGGCTGGCGCAATACCACCGAACTGCCGCCGGCCATGGTCGAAATCGCGCAGGACATGCAGGACGGCCAGACTTCCGCACCGGTGCGTGGGCCGAACGGCTTCTATCTCATCAAGCGCATCGGCCAGCGTGAGCAGGGCGCGCATCTGATCACCGAGTACAAGGCGCGCCACATCCTCATCAAGGTGAGCGAACTCGTGCCCAGCAGCCAGGCGCACGCCGAGGCATCGGCGATCCGCAAGCGCATCGAGGCGGGCGAAGACTTTGCCAAGGCGGCGCGCGAATCCTCGCAGGACGAGGCCACCGCCCAGCTCGGCGGCGAACTGGGCTGGTTTTCCGGCACGGCCTACGGACCGCGCGTGGCCAGCGTGGTGAGCGAGCTCAAGCCCGGCGAGATCTCGCAACCCTTCGAAACCCAGCTCGGCTGGCACGTGCTGCAGCTCGAGGACGTGCGCCAAACCGACAAGTCCGGCGAACTGCAGCGCGACGAGGCACGCAACATCGTCTACCAGCGCAAGGCCGAGGATGAATACGAAGCCTTCCTGCGCCAGTTGCGCAGCGAAGCCTACGTCCAGATTCGCCTGCCCGGCACCGAAGCGGCCAAGGGCGGCGCGCCGTAGCCTGCGCCCGCGCGCCCCGGCAGCCCATGCCGACGCCCAGCCCATGCTTGCCGCACACCGGCAGTGCCGGGCGCGCGCGGGGCGCCGGGAAGCCCGCGAACGCTTCGCCATCCGCGTCCAGCATCGATGCCTGAGCCCGCCCGCCTGCCCCGTCTCGCGCTGACCGCCGGCGAACCGGCCGGGATCGGCCCGGAGCTGGTGGCGCGACTGGCCACCAGCGACATCGCCGCCGAGCTCGTCGCGATCATGGATCCGGCCCTGCTTGCGGCCGCAGCGCGCGATGCCGGCGTCGCCTTGCACATCCGCGCCTACCACGCCGGGACCGCGCCGGAACCACGGGCACCCGGCGAAATCCACCTGCTGCCGATGTCGCTGGGCACGAGCGCCGTGCCGGGCCGGCTCGATCCGCGCAATGTCCCCTATGTCCTGGCCACGCTCGCCCGCGCTGCCGACGGCGCCGCCAGCGGTGAATTCGACGCCATCGTGACGGCCCCGGTGCACAAGGGGATCATCAACGAAGCCAGCGTCCCGTTCACCGGTCACACCGAGTTTTTCGCCCGCCGCGCCAGCCGCGACGTGGTGATGATGCTGGTCGCCCCCGGCGCGGGTGGACGATCGGGTGATCTGCGCGTGGCCCTGGCCACCACCCACCTGCCGCTGGCCACCGTGCCCGCCGCCATTACCCGTCCCGGCCTGGTGCGCACCCTGCGCATCCTGTGCGACGCGCTGATCGGCCAGTTCGGCCTCGCGGCGCCGCGGGTCGCCGTGCTCGGGCTCAACCCACATGCCGGCGAAGGCGGACATCTGGGCCGTGAAGAAATCGACGTGATCGCCCCGGCCATCACGCAGCTGCGCGCGGCGGGTTTCGACATCGCCGGCCCCGTGCCCGCCGACACCGCCTTCGTGCCGCGGCAACTCGAACGATTCGATGCGGTGCTGGCCATGTACCACGACCAGGGTCTGCCGGTACTCAAGCACGCCGGGTTCGGCCATGCGGTGAACGTCACCCTCGGCCTGCCCTGGATCCGTACCTCGGTCGATCACGGCACCGCGCTCGACCTTGCCGGCAGCGGGCGCGCCGACCCGGGCAGCCTGTTGGCGGCGGCGCAGTTGGCGCTCGCGCTAGGCAAGCGGCGAAGAAGCGGGACGACACCATCATGACCGGGCAACTCCGGACCAAAAAGCGTTTCGGCCAGCATTTCCTGCACGATGCAGCGATCCTCGCGCAGATCCTGCGTGCGATCGGGCCACGGCCAGGCGGCACCTGCGTCGAGATCGGACCCGGCGAAGGCGCGCTTACCCTGCCGCTGCTGCGCGCACTCGGCCGCCTGACGGTCATCGAGCTGGATCGCGACCTCATTCCGCGCCTGCAACGGGCGGCCGTCGGCGCAGGCGAGCTGACCATCGTCCATGCCGACGTGCTCAAGGTGGATCTGCGCGCACTCGCCGGCGGCGCACGGCTGCGCGTGATCGGCAACCTGCCCTACAACATTTCCTCGCCGATCCTGTTCCACTGCGTCGAGCAACTCGATGCCATCGCCGACATGCACTTCATGCTGCAGAAGGAAGTGGTCGAGCGCATGGCCGCAACGCCGGGCAGCAAGGTGTACGGACGGCTTTCCGTGATGCTCCAGCTGGCCTGCAGGGTCGAGCCACTGCTGGAAGTCCCGCCGGCCGCATTCCGCCCGCCGCCCAAGGTCGATTCGGCCGTAGTGCGACTGACGCCCCTGCCTGCTGCCGAGCGTCCCACCGCCGATCAACAGGCGATCGCGCGCGTGGTTCGTGCCGCCTTCGGCCAACGCCGCAAGACGCTGGCCAACGCCCTTTCCAGCCTGTTGCCCGCCGAACGGATCGCCGCGCTCGGCATCGATCCACGCAGCCGCGCCGAGCAGCTTGCACCGGCCGCCTTTGTCGCGCTCGCGGCCGGCCTGCCCGGAACGACGGACTGACCCGGCCGCGCGCCGCGCCGATACGCCAAACCTTGACGAACCTGCCGGACGCGGCTCTAATACGCGACCCGTCGCGCCCATCACCCGCGCGGCGCCGGCAGCCTGGCCAAGTAGCTCAGTTGGTAGAGCAGGGGATTGAAAATCCCCGTGTCGGCGGTTCGATTCCGTCCTTGGCCACCACTATCCAACGCCCAACCGTTCCCGGTTGGGCGTTTTCATTTGCGGATTCCTCACACCGCGGCAACTTGCCAGCGATCCCGCGCGCCACCCGACCTTCGGGTTCGGCCCGCAAGGCCTCATCCAGGCATCCCTCTCCCGACTCTCACGAGGTGCCGTGGCGCCGGGGCGACCCTGGCATGACGCCGCGTGATTTCACGCCGCCTTTTCCCCTGATGCACGGCAGCGGCGCAGGGCGATGGCCGCCTGCTTGTGCCCACTTGAGCCGGTTTCGTGCCATTTCACGCATACACAGGTATGTGATGCGCATCGAGCGCAGGTCAGCGGGAGAGAAGGCGAAACATGAATCCAATGAATGATGGGCAATGCATCGACACACCGGCCGTGGACGCGGCTTCCCCGGCACCGTGCGCTGGCGTCGCCGCGCGGTCGCTCGCAAGACCGGCGGACCGGCGGTCATTTTCAGGGGCGATGGTGGGCTGGGCCGTGGCCTCGATCCTTGCCGTCGGCCCCCTTGCGGCCCAGGAATGGCAACGGCTGGAGCGTATCGATGTTCGCCCGGATGGCGAACCCTCGGCGGATGCCGGCCCAGACTCGCCCATCTCGATCAGCGAGATGGTCGCTGGGTTGTCTTTGCGTCCAACCAGACCGACCTGGTGCCGGACGACAGCAATGGCACCACGGACGTGTTCGTACGCGACCGCAAGACGCACACCACGCGCAGGTTGAGCCTGCGGCCGGATGGCAGCCAGGCAACCGGCAGCAGCTATTTCCCCCACGCGAGCAGCGATGGACGGTTCGTGAGTTTCGTCTCGGGGGATGCGCAGCTGGTGGCGGGCGACAACAACTACAAGGCGGATGTGTTCCTGCTCGACCGGGATGCCGACGGCAACGGCGTGTTCGACGAGCCTGGCGGTACAAGCCTTGCCCGCATCAGCGTGGACAATGCCGGCATCGAGCTGCCGGCCGGGGTCGAGAATGTGCGCAGTGCCGTCAGCGACGATGGCAATCATGTGGCCTTTGCGAGTAGCACGCCAATCGATCCGGTCGACAACAACGGAAAATCGGATGTGTATCTGCGCGATCTCCAGCAGGCCCGGACACCGGTGATGAGTATCAGTACGGCGGGCGTCATCGGCGACAAGTCGAGCCCGAACTTTTTCGCGCCGCCCCTGCGGATCAGTGCCGACGGCCGCTTTGTCGCGTTCTCCTCCGAAGCGACGAACCTCGTCCCGGGCGACAGCAACCACAAGACCGATCTGTTCGTGCATGACCGCGACAGCGATGTCAACGGCGTGTTCGACGAACCCGGTGCCACGCGGACCGTGCGTGCCAATGTCGGGCCCGGTGGAGCCCAGATCGGCAGTCCCTCCCCCTTCGCGCATTTCGACCTGGATGGCAGCGGACGCTGGCTCGTCTTCAACTCCTTCGAAGACCCGATCGGCGGCGACCCCAATCCTTCAGGAGGCGACATCTACGTCCACCAGCTTGCGACCGGCGCGGTAAGCCGGATCGACATGCAGCCGAGCGAATGGATCAAGGGCAGCGACAGTTGCTGCGGCAACGATACGCCCCTGGTCGCGCGCAACGCCGCTGTCGTGCTGTTCCGCTCCAACCAGTTGTACAGCTTCGCTCCGGGCTCGACTTCAAGTCGCGGCGACGTCCTGGCATGGACGCGCGACGCCGGCCTGGGGCGGCTCACCGATTATCCGACCCCCACCGAGACAGCCCCCGGATTTACTGCCATGCCACTGGCATTGTCGGACAGCGGCGCGTATGCGGTCGTGCGTATTGCCAGCTTCGAGCCTGCGCATGCCGCTCAGGAAGGCACCTACGTCCATCTGCGCAATACCGTGTTCCGCAGCAGCTTCGAGTCGCAAATGCTTCGTTGACGGTCACCGACCCGCCACCGAAGACCGGCACGACACCTCTCGGGTGGAAGGAGCTTCCCGCATGCGCGACTGATGAGGAAACGGCGCGCAATCATCCGGGCCGATCACCTCAAGCGCCGGCGTGGCCGCGCCTGCGCACGCGCCGGCTTCCATCAACCACCAGCGCATGGCCGCGTGTCTGACTGGCCTCAGCCGCTGGCCAGCCACGCCCGGATCTCGTCGATGCTCAGCGCTTCGCTTTCGCTTGGCGCTGGCAATCCCCGTTCCCTGCAGAAGGCGAGAAACCACGGGGTCGCGCGGAAGCGCAGGAGCAAAGGATCCGCGAGCAGGAAATAGGCGCGTGAGGGGTTGGTGGCCACGCTGCGCTCCAACCATTCCAGCGCCTGACCGGCATCGCCGCGCAGGGCATAGATCTGCGCAAGCACGTAGCGGTGGTCGCTGCCGTCGCCGCTGCCGCCTTGTTCAACCCAGCTCTTGTCCGCGAGCAGATCATCCAGCCATTGGTCGGCCGCCAGCCGATCCGGCCCGATCTGTGTCGCCAGCGTCATGTACAGGGTGCGATCTTGGGGCGGTGCCTGGCCGGCGATCGCCAGGGCTGCCTGCGCGTCGCCGCGCAGCACGGCGAGTTTCAGGTGGTCCAGCGGGTACGCCGTGGCCATTTCCTCACCCATGCGCAGGTACTTCTCTGCCGCGTCGAGACGACCGGTCGCCGTCAGCAATGTCGCGTACTGGAAATAGTTGACGGTGTACATCGGCTCGATCGAAAACAGGCGCTCCCTGAGCCCGAGTGCTTCGGCCATTTTTCCGATCCCACCCAGTACATAGCCGCAGCCATTGAGGACCGTGCCATCGCGCGCCGCCAACCGTACGGCGCGGCGGCACTCGGCCAGGGCGGCGCGGTCATCGAAGCTGTAGAAGTGCAGGTAGGCGCGCGCCGCATGGGCCGCGCCCAGGCCGGGCGCCAGCTGCAACGCCTTGTCGGCCGCGATGCGCGCAGTGCGCATGTGTGCGCGAGCCACCGTGGCGGGCTCGTTCCGGAACGCAGCGACCGTGCTCCACGAGCCCGACAAGTGCGCCCAGGCCATTGCGTAGCCGGGATCGAGCTGCACCGCCTTGGCCATGAACCCCGCTGCGCTTGGGAAATCCTCTTCGTGCCAGCGCTGCAAACCCTGCAGATAGGCGGTGTAGGCCTCGATACTGCCGCTGGGCGGCCGATCGCTCTGGATCGCCGCTTCATCGCGCGCAAGCAGGGTCGCATGCAAGGCACCGGCCACGGCGCTGGTGATCTCGTCCTGCAGCTTGAACAGGTCCTTGTAGGGCCGGTCGTAGTGCTGCGACCACCGGGTCTGGCCGCTGGCCGCATCGATCAGCTCGACACTGACGCGCACCACGTCCCCGGCGTGCTGCACGCTGCCTTCGAGCAGATGGGCCACGCCGAGTTTGCGGCCGATGACGGCACTCCCCTCCGTGGTGTCGCGGAACTGGAACGAGGAGTTGCGGCCGATCACCTTGAGCCCATCGAACTGGGACAGCGCGATGATCAGCGATTCGGACAGCCCATCGGAAAAGAACTGCTGGCCCTCGCCACCGCCATTGGCCAGCGGCAGCACGGCGACGGACAATTCCCGGTTTGCCGGCAGGTCGGCATCGAGATCGTTGCCGGCGTGCCGCGCGAGCGTGTTGGTCAGCAGCAACACCACCGCCACCGCCAGCACGGCGATGATCGCGCGATCCAGCTGGCGTCCGGTCAGATGGCGGATCGAATCGCCCGACGCGACTTCATGCTCGCGCTTCAATCCATCCGGCGTCAATTCGTACAACCAGGCGAAAACCACCCAGAACGGGAAGCCGATGATCGCCGCGATGAGGAACCAGCGCGCAACCCAGAGCGGCGTGTCGAACACCGGACCGAGCTGTGTGATCACCTGCGCCAGCACCCACACCGTGCACACGTACAGCGCGGCCGCGCGCAGCACGTTGCGGCGTTTCAATTCCCGCAGCACGGATGAAAAGGTCACCATGCAACGCGCCGCCATCCGGCAATCCGCCGACCGGAACAAAGTGTCCGCGCCTGCGCCCGGCGTTTCAAGCGGCGCAGTGCAACTCGACCACGCCGTCGATCCTGGCCGCAAGGTGTTGCGTCGGGGCCGGCGGCGAGCACGCGCAGGCGCTCCGGCGCGCGCGAAACAACGCTCCAAGATTCGTCGCGCGCGCCCATGCAGCATCACCGCCGGCGTGCGCGTCACCGTGGGCGCGAGCATCCCTTGCCGCGTACCCGATGCGACTGGCCCGGCGCTGCGCTTGCCAGATCGTGAGCCATTCTTGCGCCATTTCTCGCCATTGATTGAAGCAGGCGCACATTGCGTGCCTGTCCTTCACGGCCGCAAGGGGACGCTCCATGGCTCATCGTCCGGAAAATCCAGACCTGTTGCGAGGTGCACTGGTGGCAGCGATCTCGTCGTTGCCTGCGTTGCTGCTGGCAACTTCCATGGCACATGCGCAGGTTGAACGCATCACCACGGGAGAGGGCGGCGCCCAGGCGAACGGTTCCAGCTACGATGCGGCGGTCTCCGCCAACGGCCAGGTCGTCGCGTTCCGCTCCACTGCCAGCAACCTGGTGGCGGGCGATGACAACGGCTGGCCGGATATCTTCGTGCGCGACCTTGCCAGCGGCACGACCGAGAAGGTCAGCGGCCAGATCTCGCCCTACGGCACCTACAGCTTGTCTCCGAGCATCTCCGGCGACGGCCAGGTCGTGGTGATGACCACCTACCTGCCGACCGGCCGGTACGGCTACGCCGACATCGTCATCCACGATCGCGCCACCGGCACCTCGGCGCTGCCGTTCATGCCCAACGGAGCCATCTATCCGCGCCTGGAACCCTCGGTTTCCGGCGACGGCCAGTTCATCGCGTTCTACTCGACCGGCTCGATGCAGGAGATCGATCCGCCCGAAGCGCGGCCGGTCGATGGCGACACCAACTCCACCATCGACGCCTTCGTGGTCGACCGCGTGACCACGCCCATGGTGCCGATCCAGATGGTCAGCCGCGCCAGCGACAACGTGCAAGGCGTGGGCGACAGCCTTTCGCCGACCTTGAGCCACGACGGCCGCTACGCGGCGTTCTATTCCTACGCCAACAACCTGGTCGCGGGCGACACCAACGAGCACGAGGACGTCTTCGTCAAGGATCGCCAGACCGGCGCACTGGTCATCGCCAGCGTTGCCAGCGATGGCACGTTCGGCAATGGCGACAGCGTCAAGCCGGTGATCTCCGGCAACGGCAGGTTCGTCGTGTTCCGCTCGCAGGCGAGCAACCTGGTGCCCGACGACAGCAACAAGCGCTGGGACATCTTCGTGCGCGACCTGACGCTCGGCACCACCACGCGCGTCAGCGTCGCCAGCGACGGCACGCAAGGCAACAACCACAGCTTCGAAGCGGACATTTCCAACGACGGCCGTTTCGTCGTGTTCCGTTCCAACGCCAGCAACCTCGTGCCCGGCGACACCAATCAGCGTTCGGACATCTTCGTGCACGATCGCCAGAGCGCGCACACGGCGCGGGTCAGCCAGCCGGCTTCGGGCGAATCCAACGGCAACAGCTACAAGCCGGTGATTTCCGGCGACGGGCTATGGATCGCGTTCGAGTCCGATGCGACCAATCTGGTCGCCGGCGACAGCAACACGCTGCGCGACATTTTCCGCGTCGCCAATCCATTCGCAGACGGCAATGCCGCGCGCCACGGAGGTCGCTGACATGACCCTCCACATGTTGCGAGCCCTGATCACCTGCGCCCTCGGCGGTCTGCTGCTGGCCGCTCCGGCCGTCCACGCCTGTTCGGATGATGGCATCCTCGCCGACGGCTTCGATGGCGCCAATTCCGCGCCGGTCTTCGAACCGGTCGCCGACCGTGCCGGCTTGCTCGGGGTAGCCTTCGCGTTCAACGTGATGGCGCACGATCCGGACCCGGGCGACGTGGTTTCCTACCAGCTGATCGCTGCGCCCGCCGGCATGCAGATCGACCCGAACAGCGGCCACGTGCAATGGACGCCCCTGCCGGGTCAGACGGGTGCGCACGCAGTGAGCGTGCGTGCCTGCGACCGCTATGCGCACTCGTCAAAGGCGGGCTTCCAGGTGACGGTGATCGTGCCGACCTCGGCGCCCCTCATTGCGCCAATCGACGACCAGGTGGCGCTGGTGGGCAGCGGGTTCCAGTTGCAGGCTGCCCTCGGCGGCCCGGTCAGTGGCGCACCGATTACCTGGTCACTCGCCCAGGCGCCATTGGGCATGCAGATCGATGCAGCTTCCGGGCTGATCACCTGGATGCCCTCGGTGGGCGATCTGGGCACGCAATCGGTCGTGGTGCATGCCGAGAACATCAACAGCCAGGGCGACACCGCACCGTTCACGCTGACCGTGGTGCAGTCCAACTCCGCGCCCCTGCTGGCGCCAATCGCCGACCAGGGCGGCAATCCGGGCGTGCCGTTCACGCTGACCGCGCAGGCCAGTGACGCCGATGGCGATCCGCTTGAGTTCTTCCTGCCCGAGCACCCGCCCGGCATGGGGATCGATCCTGCCACGGGCGTGATCCGCTGGACTCCGGCCACCCAGCAGGCCGGCCCGAACGCGGTCACGGTGCGCGTCTCCGATCCGCTCGGCTTCAGCGACAGCGCCTCGTTCACCGTCACCATCGACCACAATCGCGCGCCGGTCGCGGTGGACGATGGCCCGTACACGGTCGAGCGCGGCACGACGCTGCATGTGCCCGCAGCCGGTGTGCTGGCCAACGATTCGGATCCGAACGGCGATCCGATCACGGCGGTTCTCGGCAGCGGGCCGATCAGGGGCGTGCTCGACCTGCTCGACGATGGTTCGTTCAACTACACGCCGGACAACCCGCCCGGCACCGTCGGCATCCAATTGAAGTGGGCGTATCCCGGCCGCAGCATCCCGGAACGCATACCCTCGATCATCGATCTGGATGGCGATGGCATCCCGGAAATCATCATGATGGACGGAGCCGGCAGTCAAACACAGATCTACGCGATCCACGGCGATACCGGGTCGGAATACTTCAAGGTGTTTTACAACAACGAACCCCTTCCTGGTGGCGCGGCGTTCGCGGTGGCCGATCTCGATCTGGACGGCCATCCGGAAATCATCGTGATCGCCCAGGAACCGGGCAGAACGCAAGCAGGCAAGAAACTCATGGCCTTCGACCACACCGGCCAGGTCAAGTGGATCAGCGAGCCGCTGCCGGTGCTTTACACGACGGCGCAAGGGTTGGCCTACGAAGGCAACATGTCCAACGCCTCGATCACCATTGCCGATATCGACCAGGACGGCACGCCGGAGATCCTGGTCGGCATCGCAACTGCCGGCCTGGGCCGGATCGGCTACCAGGTCTGGGACAACCAGGGCAACAAGCTCGATTATGTCTACACGAACGGAAGTTCGACTTCAAATCCAAGCTCGCGCGTGGACGTGGTCGATCTCGATCTCGATGGCGTGCCGGAAATCATCATGGGCTCGGCTGCGTGGACCAATCAGGGCGAATTGCTGTGGTCAAACCCGGATTTCAACCAGAACTTCGCAACCGCGAACCTGTACCCGCTGGTCGCCAATCTCGACGACGATCCATATCCGGAGATGGTGCGCTGGGCGCGCTATCCGTCCCCGCCGGGCACGCTGGTTGCGTGGAACCACGATGGCAGCACGCTGTGGACGGTGAGTTATCCCGGCCAGGAACACGGCGGCTTCGGCATGATCTCGATTGCCGACGTGGACAACGACGGCAAGGCCGACATCATCGTGCCGCCCGGGGCGGGCGCTACCACGTTCCGCGTGCTCAACGGCGCCGACGGCTCACTCAAATGGTCGCAAACCGCACCCGGCAGTGGACAAGACACCGCCAACACCGGATGGGGCGCGGCGGTCATGGACATGGACAACGATGGCTACAACGAGGTGGTTTATCTCGACGACGCTCGTGTTTTCCACGTGTGGGATGGTCGCGACGGCAGCGTGAAGCTGGAGATACCGAGCGGCGAATCCGGACGTTCGCTACAGAGTTCGATACCGATCTTTGCCGACGTCGACGGCGATGGCCATGCCGAACTGATCACCATCGGCGCGTATGCGCTCGGTCCGTCACTGATCCGCGTCTACGAAAGCCCCAGCGACGACTGGCCGCCGATGCGCGCGCTCTGGAACCAGGAGAGCTACCACGTCACCAACATCAACGACGACGGCACGGTGCCGCAGTTCGAGCGTCCGTTCTGGCTGCTGCCCGGACTGAATCAGAACCTGGTCAACCAGCGCCTGCCCGAGGAACGCTTCAACATGACCGATTCCTTCACCTATCGCGCCAGCGACGGCGAGTTGCAATCCAACCTCGCCACGGTGGCCATCAACATCTTGCCGCCCAATGCGCCGCCGCAGATTCTTTCCACGCCGCGGCTGCTCGCCTCGCCTGGTTTCGAGTACACCTATGCGGTGCTGGCGGTCGATGCCGATGTCGGCGAAACCCTGACCTATGCCTTGGCGCAGGCACCAACCGGCATGAGCATCGACGCCAATCACGTGATCCGCTGGACACCGGACGCCGCCGATGTCGGCGAACACGCGGTGGTGGTTGCGGTGACCGACAGCGTCGGCGTGGCCGCCTACCAGCCCTACACGCTGAGCGTGACCGGCGCGGTGACGGTGCCGAACGTCACGGGGCAAGCGCAGGCCGCCGCCGTCGCCACACTCGAGGCGGCGAGCCTTGCGGCCAATCCGATCGAGCCAGTTTACAGCGCCAGCGTACCCGTCGGCAGCGTGGTCGGCCAGACCCCTGCGGGCGGCAGCCAGGTCGCCGCCGGTGCCGATGTGCGCCTGGATGTGTCCAAGGGTCCGCAGCCGATTCCGGTACCGAACCTGATCGGTACGCCACGCGACGATGCCGAGGCAGCGCTTGCCGCCGCCGGGCTGATTGTGGGTACGATCGGCCATGCCAACGATGCGCTGGCACCGCTCGGCAGCGTGATCAGCCAAAATCCTGCGCCGCATGCGCTGCAGCCGCCCGACGAACCGGTCGACCTGGTCATTTCAGGCGGGCCGCGCGCGGTGATTATGGTCAACCCGTCGGTAATCCTGGCCGGCAGCGCGGCCGAGATTTCGGTCAGCATCCGCGATCCGGACGGCAGCCTGGTCGATCCGCCGCCGGTCGTTACGCTGGGCATCGAAGTACAGCCGGGCGACTTCATCGGCCCCCCACCGACGCTGAGCGGCACGAGCATCCAGACGAGCGCCAACGGGCAGGGTGTGTTCCGCGTGCAGGCCAGCTTCGACGTTGGCACGCCCGAATCGTTCAGCGCCGACCTGGTTGCCATGCAGCCAATTTCAAGCGGCCCGTCCGGGGATGTGTTCGGCGTTTTCGGTGCCCAGCTCAGGCAGTTCTCGCAGCTGCTCGGCGAACTCAAGATCGCCGTGGATGCTGACGATCAAGGCGCGATCGCCGCCATCGATGCGCAGCTCGGCGAATTGCGCGACGCCATCCAGACCGACCGCCTGCGCGGCATGCGGCCGGTCGCGCCCGAAGGCGGCGTCATGCCCACGCCCGAGATTGCCGCGGCCAATGGCTTCCCGCCGGGTCCGGACGATGCCGCCTACAAGGGCGCCGCGCTGGATGTCATTGTGCTGCTCCGGGAACTTGAAAGCGCGGCCGCTGATCCGGGCACGCCACCCAGCATCCTGCGCTACCTGAACCAGCAGCTCGCGCAGAACGTCGCGGCGATCGGCCAGCTCGACGTGCACGATTACGGCGTGCTCGACAGCTCGGTGGCCATGGTCAGCGTGGTCGGCACGCGGCTGCCGCTGCTTACCGTCCAGAACATCGACCGTATCCGCGACGCGCTTGCCGGTGCCGGATTGGTCGGTCGACCGGGAGGCGGCGCAGCCCATGCCGGCGGCGGCATCGCGGGCTTCTCGTTCGGCGCGGTGCTCAGTTCGATGTCGATCCAGGTCGACATGATGAACGACCTCTACGGCTCCTTCATCTACCAGTTGATCCGCAATGCGGTGACCATGGCCGCGGGCGACCTGTTGCAGAACTTCGTCAACAACACGGCCCTCACCGGCCTGGTGACCGGATCCAGCATCGCGATCCATGTCTTCGAGCTGCCCAACTCGGTGATCGAGGGCTATGGATTCAACACGCAGCTGGCCGAGGCCAACCATGTCCTCATCATCGGTCCGGATCTGATCGAGGCGGTGCGCGACATCATCACCATGGACCTGCCCAGCGCAGAGGACTTCAAGGACCTCAATGACATCGAGGAGAAGATCAACGACGTGATCGATCTGGGTGGAGCGGCCAACGAAGCCTACAACGCCGCCAACTCCTCGCCCGACGAGGTGCTGCGCGGCTGCCTGTTCGAAAGCCATCCGGCGTGCCGCCAACTGGTCTATTCCGGTGGTATCGGATCGGTCTATACCGCAACCGGCGGGTTCGACCTTCCCGCGCCGGTGATCATCATCGTCAGCAATCTCGGCGCGCCGGGCGGCATGGGCGTGTATGTGGCCAATTTCGTGCCGACCCGGGAGTAACCGGCCCCCGGTCGTCGGCGCAGCACGGCACCTCGATCCCTCATCGGCCAGGAGCCGGGTCGGGCGGGAGGAGCCGGCAGGGGCCGCGCTCGCCGTCCTGGCGCCTCCGCCTGGCGCCTTGCGGGAGCAGGCCACGCAGTGGGCCTGGCGGGTCGCATCATTCGCGCCAGGCGGGGGCACGGAGTAGCATCGGCCCCAACGGCCCGCGTGGCCGCGCCGGTGATGCCGTGAAGCACTGCTCGTCGCAATCGGGTCGGATGTCGTGTCGCTGACACTGGACGCGCTGGCCCTGGAATGCCTGACCGACTACCTGGATCAGCCGGATGCGCAACGCGCGCAATGGCTGCAGGCGCGCTGCGCCGGCAATCGCGAGCTGATGGCTGCCGTGCTGCGCCTGGCCGCGCGAGAACAGGCCAGCGCGGCCTTTCTCGAAGCCGGGCCCTTGCACGGCGCTGGCGCCGACATGCTGGGCAGGCGCATCGGCCGCTACGAGCTGATCAGCGAACTTGGGCGCGGTGGCATGGGTGCGGTATATCGCGCGCGGCGCGCCGACGGGGCCTTCGAGCAGGAAGTGGCCATCAAGCTGTTCCTGCATGGCGCCATGAACGATGCCGCGCTGCAGCGCTTCGCCACCGAGCGCCAGATCCTGGCCAGCCTGGAGCACCCGGGCATTGCACGGCTGATCGACGGCGGCAGCACCGACGATGGCACGCCGTATGTGGTGATGGAGCTGATCGAAGGCGCGCCCATCACGCAGCACTGCGACGCACGCACGGCGCGTCTCGAGCAACGCCTGCAGCTCTTCCAGGCCGTGTGTCGGGCGGTCGGCGCGGCCCATGCCAAGGGCATCGTGCATCGTGACCTGAAGCCCGCCAACGTGCTCGCCACGGCGAATGGCGAGGTCAAGGTCGTCGATTTCGGCATTGCCAAGGTACTGCACGCCGACGGCTTCGGCGCGCGCGTTCCGGAAACCATGCCCGGACTGATGGCACTGACCCCCGAATACGCCAGCCCAGAGCAGGTGCGCGGCCAGGCGATCGGCCCGGCCAGCGACATCTATTCGCTGGGCGTGCTGTTGTACGAGCTGCTCACCGGGTCGCGCCCCTACACCATCGACACGCTGACGCCGGCCCAGATCGAGCACAACGTGTGCGAAACCATTCCGCCCGACCCCAGCGCGCGCGTGGCGCTCATGCGATCGGCACCGCCACCGGGTATCGAGGATGCCCGCCTGTTGCGCCGGAAGCTGCGCGGCGACCTCGACCGGATCGTGATGACCGCCTTGCACAAGGCGCCGCAGCAGCGCTACCTCAGCGCCGCCGCGTTCGCGGCCGACATCGAACGCTACCTGCACGGGTTGCCGGTCAAGGCACGCGGCACCTCCCGCCTCTATCGCGCCGGCCGTTTCGTGGCGCGCAATCGCGCCGTGGTGGCGGCGATCGCCTTCGCGTTCGTGGCACTGCTTTCCGGCCTGATTGTCGCAACGCTGCAGGCACAACAGGCACAAACGCAGCGCGATATCGCCTTGAGCGAAGCCAGTCGCGCACGCAATGCCAGGGATTTCCTGGTCGAGATGATCGGCCGTGCCGATCCTTTCGAGAATGCCAGCTCCGCGACCCTGATCGGCGCGATCAGGCAGTCGATCCCGGGGATCGGCAAGCGCTTTGCCGGCCAGCCGCAGCTCGAGGCCGACATGCGCTATGCGATCGGCTATGCACTGCAGAACCTCGGCGAAATCCCGGCTGCACGCGAGCAGTTGGAGCAGGCGCTGGCACTGCGCAACGCCGGAGGGTCGGCCATCGAAACCGCCGAAGTGCTCGACGCACTGGGTATCGTGTGCTGGTGGGAAAGCGATTTCGAGCGCGGTGAACTGCGCTTCAACGAGTCGCTGAGGTTGCTGGACGGCGCAGCGGGGGAGCGCGCGCTTGCCTTGCGTGTGGACGCCCTCAACAACATGGCCGGCATGCTGATAGATGCCGGTGACTTCCCGCGCAGTGTGGAGCTCAGCCGCAAGGCCCTCGCACAAGCGCGCGATGCACCGGGAATAGGTGCCGAAACGCAGGCTGCGATCTGGAGCAATCTCGCCACCGGGCTGGAAAGCCTCAAGCAGTTCGACGAGGCATCGGCCGCCTTCGACCAGGCGCTGGACTTGCAACGCCAGGCCACCGGCAAGCTGCATCCGGCCTATGCCGTGGCGCTGAACAACCAGTCGCACCTCTACTTCGACATGGGCCGGACGGACAAGGCCATCGCCAATCTCGAGGAATCACTCGCGATTCGCCGACAGACGCTGGGCGAAAATCATCCGCAGGTGGCAACCGCGCTGTTCAACCTGGCGCACGTACAGATCTCGGCTGGCGATCTCGTCGCTGCGGAACGCAACGCCCTGGCGGCGCTCGAGGTGGCGCAGGCCAGTTATCCCAAGGGCCATCCGCGCATCGGCAAGGCGCACCAGGCGCTGGCCGAGCTGTATGTGAAGACGGAGCAGCCCGCCCTGGCGAGGGAACATGCCCTGCTGGCGCGGGGCATCTTCGCCAATGCCGAAGGCGTGGACCCGAGCTGGATCGAGCAGGTGGACAGGCTGCTGGCGGGGATGGATCCACCGCCGCCCGGCCGGCGCGATCCGGGCTTGCCGGCGACGCGCTGAAGCGTGGCGTGGTGGCACTGGACGGACGCAAACACACGATACCGCCGGATCGGCGCGGGGCCGTCAGGCCCTTGCCCCAAGCCTGGTCGCGCTCGCCGGACTGTTATCATTGGGCACCGCACGGAGCGCCGATCCGATGTCCGCCCAAGACACCACCGCCCTGATCCTCGCTTACTACGCCGCCTTCAATCGCGGCGACTGGGAAGGCATGCTGGCCTGCCTGGGCGAGGACGTGGCGCACGATCTCAACCAGGGGCCGCGAGAGATCGGTCGCGACGCGTTCCGCGCCTTCCTCGCACGCATGCAGCGATGCTATTCCGAGCAGCTCACGGACATCGTCGTCTCGACTACGCCGGACGGGGCACGCGCGGCAGCCGAGTACCTCGTCCAAGGCACCTACCGGGCGGACGATGAAGGCCTGCCACCGGCAAGGGGTCAAGGCTACGTGTTGCCGGGTGGCGCCTTCTTCGACATCCGCGACGGCCGCATCACGCGCGTGACGAACTGCTACAACCTGCAGGACTGGATCGCCCAGGTTGGTGGCTGAGCCTGCCGGGTGAGCATCTGGCCAGGTCAGAGTGCATTCCCAAGGCCCGCTGGCGCATGGCTGCGTGGCGGTGATTGCGCGGCGCCGGCGCGCCGCGCCGGCATGGACCGGCAGACAACGGGGGTTCCGGCGCCGTGACGACGCACGCCGGGGCGAGCCCGCGGCTCGCCATCGTGGGTGGCGGCCCGGCCGGCCTGATGGCGGCCGAAACCGCCCGCGCAGCCGGTGTCGAGGTGGATCTCTACGATCGCATGGGCTCGGTCGGGCGCAAGTTCCTGATCGCCGGCAAGGGCGGCTTGAATCTCACCCATGCCGATCCCTTCGGCACCTTCGTTTCACGCTATGGCACACGCGCCGGGGAAGTCGGCCGCTGGCTTGCGCGCCTGGATGCCGGGGCCCTGCGCGCATGGGCGCGCGGCCTGGGCGTGGAGACCTTCGTCGGAACCTCCGGCCGCGTGTTCCCGAGCGACCTCAAGGCAGCACCGCTGCTGCGCGGCTGGCTGCGACGCCTGCGTGCAAGCGGCGTGCGTTTCCACGTCGGCCATCGCTGGCTTGGCTGGGACGCGACCGGCGCACTGCGATTCGTCCACGATGGGCAGGAAAAACACGTGCGCGCCGATGCGCTGGTGCTCGCCCTCGGCGGCGCCAGCTGGCCGGTACTTGGTTCCGATGGGCATTGGGCCCGGGTGCTGGCCGGGCATGGTGTCGCGCTTGCGCCGCTGCAACCGGCCAACTGCGGCTTCGACGTGGCCTGGAGCCCGCACTTCAGCGCGCGCCATGCCGGCGCGCCGATCAAGCCGGTGGTACTCGAATGGCGTGGCGACGATGCGCACGCGATCCGCCGCCAGGGCGAGTTCGTCATCAGTACGCATGGTGTGGAGGGCAGCCTGATCTACGCGTTCAGCGCTGCGCTGCGTGAAGCGATCGCGCGCTCGGGAAGTGCCACGATCCACCTCGACCTGGCGCCCGGCCGCGACGCCACGCGCCTCGCGCGCGATCTGGCGCAGCCGCGCGGCAGCCGCAGCTTCAGCGAACACCTGCGCCGGCGTGCCGGCATCGACGGCGCCAAGGCCGGTCTGCTGTACGAGGTCCTGACCGGGGGCGACCGGCACAACGCCGAGCGCATCGCAGCCACCCTGAAGGCGCTGCCGCTGACCCTGCTGCGCCCGCGGCCGATCGACGAGGCGATCAGCAGCGCCGGCGGCGTGCGCTTCGAGGCCATCGACGCGGGCCTGATGCTGCGCGCGATGCCGGGCGTCTTCGTTGCCGGCGAGATGATCGACTGGGAAGCCCCCACCGGCGGCTACCTGTTGACTGCGTGCTTCGCCAGCGGCCTGATCGCCGGCGAAGGCGCGGCGCGCTGGATCGGCTCGCACCAGGACAAGCGCGCCACCTGAGCCGGGGCGCTGCCATCGGTGCGTTGCCCGCCGCGCACACGCATGCCAGCGCAGCGCCTCGAGCGGATCGCGCAATGCCGGGGTGGCTTTACTGGTGCCAGACCGTGCCTCCCGGAACGCCGCAGCACCGCCACGACGACACGCGCCCTGGCTTGACCCGGATCAATACGGCGCCTTGCCGTGGCCGGCACACTGTGCGGCGCACGGCGCCGCCGTTGCCGGCAACCAACCACCCGCCGTGGGCGCGACCGCGGCACGCCGGGGTGCGCGCATGACGGCGGCCGTGGACCGTCCAGCGACCTGTGCCCACCATGATCCAGCTCAGCTACAGCACCTTCGGACTAACCAACCTGCCCTTCCTCGATGCCATCGATGCCGTGGCGAAGGCGGGTTACGCGGGCGTGGAGCTGTCCTTCCATCGCGAGCAGTTCAATCCATTCGACCTGACCCATGCCGACCTGGATGCGCTGCGGGCACGACTCGATCACGCCGGCATTGCCCCGGCCTGCGTGGCGACCGCCTCGCACTTCTTTACGCCCTCGCGGCCGCACGAACCCTCGCTCATGACGCTGGACCTGGCCGGCCGCAAGCGTCGCATCGACCTGGTCAAGCGCGGCATCCGCGTGGCACGCCACCTGGGCGTGGACCTGGTGACCTTCGGCAGCGGCTTCCGCCGCGCGGATCACGTGCGCAATCCGCACATCGAGCCACGCGAGGTGCTGATCGATTCGATCCGCGAGTGCCTCACCGAAATCGGCGATGGCGAGGACATCACGCTGCTGATCGAGCCCGAGCCCGGCATGGTCATCGAAACCCTGGACGAGGGGCTCGAACTGATCGATGCGGTGGGCGACCCGCGCTTCGCCCTGCACATCGACCTCTGTCACGCCTACTGCTCGGACGTGGACTATCTTGCGGCGCTCGGCCGGGCCGCAGGCCAGGCGCGCTACCTGCACATCTCCGACGCGCGCGCGGGCTGGAACCTCAAGGTGGTCGAGGATGATCCGGCCAACGCCCTCGACCTGACGTTTTCGAGCTGGCTGGTGTATTTCCCCGATACGGCGGATTTCCTGCTGGTCGATGCGCACCATTCCACGTATTTCTGCGAACGCGCGCCGGACGCGACACGTCGGCGGCGCATCGAAGCGCTGTTGCAGCAGGCCGGCATCACGGGCGAGGTCGGCCTGGTCGATTACGCCACGCTTTACGCAGGCAGCTCCCCATTGGACGACGAGATCTTCACCTGGATGATCTCGCTGCCCGACCTGCCCTTCGACGTCCTCGAGCGCGCGCGGCCGATCGTCGCCCACCTGCGCGGCGTGCGCGGCCCGGCGCTGGTCGAGCGCATGGTCGCCAACACGCTCACCGGCATCGTGCATTTCCACGATATTCCCGGCGCGGGCACGCTCGATCTGGCGGCCAGCTTCAGGGCGCTCAACGACCACGGCTTCGATGGCTACGGTTCGGTCGAGCTCTACCACCACGTGGAATCCTGGCAGGACGCGCTGGATTCGAGCTATCGGCATCTTGCCGCCATCGCGCAGCCGGGATGATGCCGTGATCGATCTCGAGGCCCTGGGCTGGGCCAGCCACACGGTCGGCGAATTGGACCACCGGCGCCTCAAGGCGCCCAGCGTGAAGCTGCGCGGCGTACACACCGGGCCGGGCGGCGATGTCGTCTATGCCATCGACCTGCGCCTGCGCCGGCCGAATGCCGAGGCGTACCTGACCGCCAGGCAAGCACACTCGCTGGAGCACTTCCTGCTGGAAGGCTTCCAGCGCCTGCTGCCCGAGCATTTCATCGGCGTCGGCGTGATGGGCTGCCAGACCGGCTTCTACCTGACCCTGCTCAACGAGGGGCGGCGCGCGGTGATCGAAGCCGCCGCGCAGGCCATCCTGCGTGGGGTCCTGGCAGCCGAGGCGGTGCCCTACGCGCACATCGAGCAGTGCGGCCGCTGGCAGCACCACGACCTGCGTGGCGCCCAGGCGGTCGCCCGCGAGGTGCTGGCGCAGCGTGCCGCCTGGGCACAGGTCACATGAACGGCGCCCGCCAGGCCCGCTGGCAGGTGCGCACCGCGCGCCCGATTGCCTATGACCTCGTCAACGTGGCCGATGTGTTCGATCCGAGCTGCGCTGCGCTCGCCTCGCTGGGCCGCACCCAGGGTGGTCGGCGCTTCGTGGTCGTCGATGAGGCGGTGCACGAACGCCATGGCGAGCGCATGCGCGCGTGGTTCGCGCAGCAGCAGATCGACGCGCGCATCGTGCGCATCCCGGGCGGCGAAGCGGCCAAGACGGTGGCAACCTGGCAGGGGCTGCTGCGCGCACTCGACCGCTTCCCGATCCACCGCCGCGATGAGCCGATCATCGCCATCGGCGGCGGGGTGCTGACCGACGTGGTCGCCTTCGTCGCCTCCAGCTACCGCCGCGGTGTGCCGCACATCAAGGTGCCGACCACCCTGATGGGTTACGTGGATGCCGCGGTCGGCGTCAAATGCGGGATCAACTTCAACGGGTACAAGAACCGGCTCGGCAGCTTCGAGCCGCCGGCGTGCGTGCTGCTGGATCGGCGCTTCCTGACCACCCTGCCGCTCCGGCACCTGCACAATGGCCTGTGCGAGATCATCAAGCTGGCGGTGATCAAGGACGCGCACCTGTTCGATCTGCTGGAACGGTCCGGCGCGGCCAGCCTGGCCTGCGCCTTCCAGGACGGGCCGGGCGGCGAGATCCTCGACCGTGCCATCGGCGGCATGCTGGAAGAGCTCGCGCCCAACCTGCACGAGGACGAACTCGCGCGCAAGGTCGATTTCGGCCACACCTTCAGCTATGGCCTGGAAACCCGCTTCGAAGAGCGCCTGCTGCACGGCGAGGCGGTATTGCTGGACATCCTGGTTTCCTGCGCCATCGCGCACGCGCGGCACCTGCTCGGGGCTGCCGACGCCAGGCGCATCCTGGCCCTGATCGAGCATCTGGGCATCACGCCAGTGACCGGACTGCTGGACACCGAACTCATGTGGCAGTCCCTGCGCGACCGCATCGAGCACCGCAACGGCGCCCAGCACGTGCCGCTGCCGACGGGGCTGGGTGGATGCTGCTTCGCCAACGACATCACGCGCCGCGAAATCGCGGCGGCGATCGACACCCTGACCGAATGGAGCCTGCCGAAACATGCACGCATCGCCGAATGTTGATCCCGCCGAAATCGCCCACTTCAACCGCATGGCGGACATGTGGTGGGATCCGCACGGAAAAATGGGCCAGCTGCACGCCATCAACGACCTGCGCCTCGCCTTCATCACCGATCGCATCGGCGTGGCGGCACCGCGCGTGGTGGATGTCGGCTGCGGCGGTGGCATCCTGGCCGAGGCGCTGGCCCGGCACGGTGCGTCGGTGACCGGCATCGATCTTTCCGACCTGTCGCTCAAGATCGCACGCCAGCATGCCGAGCGCGGCGGGCTGGACATCGATTACCGCTATCTCGACGTGGAAACGCTGGCCGCCAGCGAAGCGCACGCCTTCGACGCCGTCACCTGCATGGAAATGCTCGAACACGTGCCGCACCCGGAGCGCGTCATCGCAGCCTGCGCGCGGCTGCTGAAGCCGGGCGGCATGGCCTTCTTCTCCACCATCAACCGCACGTTCAAGGCCCTCGCCTTCGCCATCGTCGCAGGCGAGTACATTCTCGGCCTGCTGCCGCGCGGCACGCACAGCTACGCCAAGCTCATCAAGCCCGTGGAAATGCGCCGCTGGGCCGGCGCCGCGGGCCTCGAGTTCAGGGCCGTGGCGAGCCTCATGTACAACCCGCTTACGCGGCGCTTCCGCGTGGCGCCGGATCGCGAGGACATCAATTACATGGCCTGCTTCGCCACCAGGAGCTGAGACCATGCAGCGATTTCTGGCCCTCTCGCGCTCCACCCACGGCATGCTCGACATCGCCATGCCCGGGTTCGTCGCGCTGCTCTGGCTGGGCCGGTTCCCGACCTGGCCGGTGCTGCTGATCTGCCTGGGCACGGCCCTCGCCGGCTACACCGCGATCTATGCGCTCAACGACCTGATCGGCGTCAAGGATGACAAGCAGAAGGTGGCGGGCGGACTCAAGTCGGGCTACGCGGTCGAAGCCTCGGCGCTGCGCTATCCGCTGGCGCAGAACCTCATCAGCATGACTGGCGGCTGGCTGTGGTTCGGATTCTGGTTTGCCCTGGCGGTCGTCGGCATCTGGCTGCTCAATCCGCTGATTCTCGTGATCCTGTTCGCCGCGGCGGTGCTGGAAGTGGCCTACGTGAAGCTGCTCAAGGTGACCTGGTGGCGCACCATGGTCAGCGCGCTGGTGAAGTCGGCCGGGCCGCTGGCGGCGGTGTATGCCGTGGTGCCCAATCCGGCCTGGCAGGGCCTGCTGCTGATGCTGGCCTGGCTGATGCCCTGGGAGATCGCCGGCCAGAACATCCCGGCCGACTGGAACGACATCGACGAAGACCGGCGCATCGGCGCGCGCACGATCCCGCTGGTGTTCGGCCCGCGCATGGCCGGCATGCTGGTGCTGGCGGGCCTCGTTGCCACCGTGTTCCTCGGCCTGGCCCTGCCGCGGCTCTCGCCGCTGATGCTCGGCTGGCCCTTCCAGCTCGCCATGCTCGTTGCCGGTGCCGGCCTGCTGGTGTGGCCGGCCCTGCGCCTGGCGCGCAGCCTGGGGGGACGCGACGCGGCGCGCCTGTTCGACCGCGCCAGCCTCTATCCACTGGCCCTGCTGGCGATCATCACGCTGGCCGTGCTGGTGCCCTGAGCGGCCCCGCGGCCGTAGCCGCACCTGTCGGCGCGAAGCGCGCTACACTCGGACGACGCGGTCGTCCCGTGGCCGCGGTCAACTGGAGGCGCATATGCTGCAGGTGAAACATCTGCTCCAGGAAAAGGGCAACCAGTTCTACTCGATCGGGCCGGACGAGCCGGTGCTGGCCGCGATCACGAAGATGGCGGATCACTACATCGGCGCCCTGCTGGTCATGCGCGATGACGAGCTGGTCGGCATGGTTTCCGAGCGTGACTACGCACGCAAGGTGATCCTCAAGGGGCGCTCCTCGCGCGATACGCTGGTGCAGGACATCATGGCCGCGCCGGTGGTGACGGTGGCGCCCGAAGACACGGTGGAAACGTGCATGCGGATGTGCACCGACAGCCGCGTGCGTCACTTGCCGGTGATGCAGAACCACAAGGTGGTGGGACTGGTGTCCATCGGTGACCTGGTGAAGGCCGTCATCGACGAGCAGAACGAGCAGATCGAGCATCTGCAACGCTACATCGCCGGCTGAGCCGGGCGGCGCCGGTCCGGCCGCGCCAGCCGCATGCCTACGCGGTGGCGTCGGGCTGGTTTTCCGGGCGCGCCCGTTCGAAGGCGGGCAAGCCCAGGCAGTGCGCGTCGATGCGCTCGATGGTGGGATAGGCGCCCAGATCCATGCCGAAGCGACGCGCGTTGTAGACTTGCGGAATCAGGCAGGCATCGGCCAGGGTGGGTTGATCGCCGTGGCAGCAGGTGCCGCTGGAGCTGTCCGCCACGAGGATTTCCTCGAAGGCGCGAAAGCCCGCGTCCATCCAGTGCCGCATCCAGGCAGTGCGCGCGTCCTCGTCGGCGTCGAACGTCCGTTCCAGGTGCTGCATCACCCGCAGGTTGTTGAGCGGATGGATGTCGCAAGCCACCAGCAGGGCCAGCGAACGCACATGGGCGCGATCGCGCGCGCCAACCGGCAGCAGCGCCAGCGATTCGGGACGCGATTCCTCCAGGTACTCGATGATCGCCAGCGACTGGCGGATGATGCGTTGGCCATCCACCAGCGTGGGTACCACCTGCTGTGGATTGACCGCGCAGTACGCCGAAGCATGTTGTTCGCCGCCGGCGCGAACCAGGTGGACCGGCTGCTGTGCATAGGCCAGGCCCTTGAGATTGAGGGCAATGCGCACCCGGTAGCAGGCACTGGAGCGCCAGTAGTCGTACAGGAGCAGCCGGGATGCTGATGCCATGGTTCAGGCTCCGTACTTGGTCACCACCTGCTCGATGGCGCCGAACAGGCTCGCGCCTGCCGCGTCGGTGATCTCGATGCGCACGGTATCACCAAACCTGAGGAAGGGCGTGGTCGGCTTGCCGTCACGCAGGGTTTCCACGGTACGCTGTTCAGCCAGGCACGAGGCACCGCGCGAGGTGTCCTGGTTGGCGATCGTGCCCGAGCCGACCAAGGTGCCGGCCGTCAATGGCCGCGTCCTTGCCGCATGGGCGACGAGCTGGGCAAAGCTGAACTGCATGTCCACGCCGCACTCGGCTTCGCCGAACCACTGGCCGTTGATCCACGTGCGCATCGGCAGGTGCAGCTTTTCACCCTGCCATGCCGCACCGAGTTCGTCGGGCGTCACGAGCACCGGCGACAGCGCCGAGCGCGGCTTGGACTGCAGGAAACCGAAGCCCTTGGCCAATTCGCCGGGGATCAGGCCGCGCAGCGACACATCGTTGACCAGGCCGACGAGCTGGATGTGCTGCGCCGCCGCTTCCGGCCCGACACCCATCGGTACGTCGTCGGTGACCACCACGACCTCGGCCTCCAGGTCGATGCCATAGTCCTCGCTCGCCACGACGATCGGGTCGCGCGGGCCGAGGAATCCGGCGCTGGTCGCCTGGTACATCAGCGGGTCGGTGTAGAAGGTCTCCGGCACTTCGGCACCACGCGCGCGGCGCACGCGCTCCACGTGCGGCAGATAGGCCGAACCATCGACGAATTCGTAGGCGCGCGGCAGCGGCGCTGCCAGTCTGTTCACCTCGAGCGCGAAACTGTCATCGACACCGGCGCCGTTCAGCGCCTCGGAAAGTGCGTTCAGGCGCGGCGCGGCCTGCGCCCAGTGGTCCAGCGCATCCTGCAGGGTGGCAGCGATGGTGGTTGCGCGCACGGCGCGGCTGAGGTCGCGGCTGACGACGATGAGCGTGCCATCACGGCCGCCCTCCTTGAGCGATGCGAGTTTCATGGCGAGTCCTTGGCGGCAATCGTTGCGGCAGCGCGACCTGCGCGCTGCGTCCAGGTGGCCGCCAGTGTAACGGGGCGGCGCTCGTCTTGGGTTCGGCGCAGCCGGTCAGGGCTGATGGAAGTGCTTCTTCAGCCCCGCCCAGCAGGCCTGGTAGTCGCGCTGGCGATGCGCCGCTTCCAGCGCCTGCAGGGTCGGGCGGATCACCGCGCGCGTCTCGAACATGATGGCCATCGTGTCGCTGACCACATCGGGCCGGGACAGGTCGGCGGCCGAGGCCTTCTCGAAGGTCGCCGCGTCCGGGCCGTGGCCGGTCATCGAATTGTGCAGCGAGGCGCCACCCGGAAGGAAGCCTTCGGCCTTGGCGTCATAGATGCCATGCACCAGGCCCATGAACTCGCTGGCGATGTTGCGGTGGAACCAGGGCGGGCGGAAGGTGTCCTGGGCCACCAGCCAGCGCGGCGGGAAGATGGCGAAATCCACGTTGCTGGTGCCGGGCGTGTCACTGGGCGAGTGCAGCACGAGGAAGATGGAAGGATCGGGATGGTCGTAGCTGATCGAGCCGATGGTGTTGAAGCGGCGCAGGTCGTATTTGCAGGGCGCGTAGTTGCCATGCCAGCCCACCACGTCGCACGGCGAGTGGCCGATGTCGGCGCGCCACAGGTGGCCCTGGAACTTGGTCACCAGTTCGAAATCGCCTTCGACATCCTCGAAGGCAGCCTGCGGAAAGAGGAAGTCGCGCGGATTGGCCAGACCATTGCTGCCGATGGGGCCGAGATCCGGCAGCTTGAACATGGCGCCGAAGTTCTCGCACACATAGCCGCGCGCCGCGCCGTCGGGCAGCGCGATGCGAAAGCGGATGCCGCGCGGTATGAGGGCGATCTCCTGTGGCTCGATGTCGATCACGCCGAACTCGGTCTCGATGTGCAGGCGACCCTGCTGCGGGGCAATCAGCAGTTCACCGTCGGCATCGCAGAACCAGCGCCCCTGCATGTCGCGGTTGGCGGCGTACAGGTGCACGCCCATGCCGACCTGCGCTTGCGCCGAACCGTTGCCGGCCATGGTGTAGAGGCCTTCGAGGAAGTCTGCGGACGTGTTCGGCAGCGGCAGCGGATCCCAGCGCAACTGCTCGGGTGTGACCGCGCCGCTGCCAAAATCGTTATGGAAGCGTGGCTGCGTGAAGGGCGTGAAGTGGCCGTGCATCGCCGCTGGGCGGATGCGGTACAGCCAGCTGCGCCGGTTGGCGTGGCGCGGTGCGGTGAAGGCCGTGCCCGTCATCTGCTCGGCATACAGGCCATGCGCCACGCGCTGGGGCGAATTGCGGCCGACCGGCAGGGTGCCGTCCAGCGCTTCGGCGGCGAACTCGTTGCCGAAGCCGGATTGATAACCAGTGCTCGTCATCGACATGGGACAACCTCGTTGGCAGGAAGGTCAGCCGGCGCAAGCGTGCCCGCGGGCACGCCGATGCGCTGGCTTCTGAACATGCTTCTTGCGGGGCGCCGGCCGGGTCGCGCGGGTTACAGCACGCCGCGCTTCATCTGGTCGCGCTCGATGGACTCGAACAGCGCCTGGAAGTTGCCCTCGCCGAATCCTTCGTTGCCCTTGCGCTGGATGATCTCGAAGAAGATCGGACCGAACGCGTTCTGGGTGAAGATCTGCAGCAGCAGGCGCTGCTTGGTTTCCAGGTCGGCGTCGATGAGGATCCTGTTCTTCGCCAGGCGCGGCACGTCCTCGCCGTGGTTGGGGATGCGCGCGTCGATCACCTCGAAATAGGTGTCGGGCGTGTCGAGGAACTCGATGCCCGCCGCGCGCATCGACTCCACCGTTTCATAGATGTCGTCGGTGAACAGTGCGATGTGCTGGATGCCCTCGCCCTTGTAGGCGTCCAGGTATTCGTTGATCTGCGACTTCGGGTCCGACGACTCATTGAGCGGGATGCGCACGATGCCATCCGGCGCCGTCATGGCCTTGGACACCAGCCCGGTCTTGGCACCCTTGATGTCGAAATAGCGGATTTCGCGGAAGTTGAACAGCTTCTCGTAGTAGTCCGACCACTTCTGCATGTTGCCCAGGTACAGGTTGTGGGTCAGGTGGTCGATGAAGGTCAGGCCAAAGCCCCTGGGATCCTGCTCGGCGCCCTCGATCGGCACGTAGTCGGCATACAGGTCGCTGCGATTGCGGTCTACCAGGTACAGCATGCAGTCACCGATGCCCTTGATGACCGGCGCATCGACTGCCCGGGTATCGGCCTTGGCGGTCACTTCCTCGCCGCCGTTGGCGAGCACCGCCTTGAGCACCTCGGGCACGGGTTTCCTGAAGCCGATGGCGAAGCCGCAGGCGCTCGGGCCGTGCGCACGGGCGAAGTCGGCCGCAAACGAGTCAGGTTCCTCGTTGACCAGGAAATTCACTCCACCCTGCCGATACAGCGTGATGGCGCGCGACTTGTGGCGCATCGTTGCCGTGAAGCCCATGCGGCGCAGGTAGTCGTGCATGAATTCGCCCTGCCCCGTCGGGGCGGCAAACTCGACGAACTCGAAGGCGTCGATGCCCATCGGATTGTCGAACGTGGTGACCTGCATGCCAGGATCCGGTTGCGCGTTCATGCCTTCCTCCAACGAATTGAGCGGCGACACGAACGGTCGCCTTGCTGACGGGTGCGGCCATGGACTGCCGCCCAGACAGCCTTTATAGTTTCATATGAAACCATTTGCAAGGAGCGACGCAGCAATGCCGCACCCTGTCGCAGCCGACCGTGCACCGCTGGCCCTGGAGAGCTTCCTGCCCTACCGGTTGTCGATCCTGACCAACACCATCAGTCAGCTGATCGCAGAGGATTACCAGCGTCCACACGATCTTTCCGTCACCGAGTGGCGGGTGATCGCGGTGCTGGCACGCCACGACGGCGAAGGCCTGTCGGCGACGGACGTGGCCCTGCGCACGGCCATGGACAAGGTCGCGGTCAGCCGGGCGCTGGCCAGGCTGGTGGCTGCAGGACGCGTGCGCCGTTCCACCCACGATGGCGACCGCCGGCGCTCGGTGCTGGACCTGACCGCCGCCGGCTGGGAGGTTCATGACGCGATCGCGCCGCTGGCCCGCCAGCGTGAACGCGAACTGCTGGCGCGGCTGGATGCCGAGGAGCGGCAGTGGCTGGACCGCATCCTCGCCAAGTTGCTCGAGGGCAGCGCTTCGTGATGGGGAATTCGGGATCGGGAGGCGCCCGCCTGCCACGCTTCCATGCCGTCCCGGAATCTCCGGGCGCGAAAACGGCCGGCGCCGCGCCTAACTCCTGATCCCTGATCCCTGATCCAGAACCCCGAATCCGGCTACTTGACCCCGTGCATCAGACGGTTGATGAGCGGGGCGATGACCAGCAGCAGCACGCCGGCGCTGATCAACACCCAGAAACCGAAGGTGTAGCCGCCCAGCGCCGACTGCACGGTCATGCCCTCCTCGCCGCTCACGTGGCTGGCGAACAGCCCGGCCAGGTTGTTGCCGATGGCGGTGGACAGGAACCAGCCGCCCATGCCGAAGCCGACCAGGCGCACCGGTGCGAGCTTGGTCACCATCGACAGGCCGATCGGCGACAGGCAGAGCTCGCCCACCGACTGGATCACATAGACCATGAACAGGGTCCAGAACGGAATCTTGCCGGCATCGGTGACCAGGCTGGACAGGGCGAACATCAGCAGCAGGAAGGCCAGGCCGTTGAACACGATACCGAGGCCGAACTTGCGCGGGATCGACGGATTGGCGCGGCCGAGCTTGACCCAGACCCAGGCGATCACCGGGGCAAGCGTGATGATCGCCAGCGAGTTGACCGACTGGAACCAGCCGACCGGGAAGATCCAGCCGCCGAAATCGCGGTTGACGATGTTCTGGGCGAGGAAGTTGAACGAACTGCCGGCCTGCTCGAAGAACATCCAGAACAGCACGTTGAAGGCGAAGATGATCAGCATCGCGAACGCCTTGTCGCGCGGTACCCGGCCCTCGCTGAAGCCCTCGCGCAGGATCAGCACGCACAGCGCGACGAACAGCGCCGCCAGCAGCCAGCCGAGATAGGTGGCATCGATGGCCAGCAGGAAATAGATGATCGGGATGGACACCAGCACGCCCAGGATCACGAAGATGAGGCGCTGCGGGCCCTCGGCGCCCGGCGGTGGCAGGCCCACGCCATGCAGTTGCCTGCGGCCGATCCAGAACCAGACCAGGCTGATCAGCATGCCGATGCCGGAGGCGGCGAACACGGCCTTGTAGGCCGGCATGTCGGGCGAGCCGCCGAAGAAGTGCTCGGCCAGCCAGCCGGTCAGGATCGGTGCGATCAGGGCGCCGGCGTTGATGCCCATGTAGAAGAGCGTGAAACCCGAATCGCGCCGCCCGTCGCCGGGCGCGTAGAGGTGCCCGACCATGGTCGAGATGTTCGGCTTGAACAGGCCATTGCCGGCGACGACGGTGGCCAGACCGATGGTGAGCATGTGCTCGCTCGGGATCATGATCAGGAACAGGCCCGTCGCCATCACCACCGCGCCGAGCAGGATGGAGCGCTGGTAGCCGAGCACGCGGTCGGCCACGTAGCCGCCGAACAGCGCCGCCGCATAGACCAGGGCCAGATAGGCGCCGTAGAGCTTGCTGGCCGGCGCCTCGCCCACGCTGTCGCCGCCGTAGAAGCGCGCGACGATGTACAGCACCAGGGCCCAGCGCATGCCGTAGAAGGCGAAGCGCTCCCAGAACTCGGTCATGAAGAGCATCCAGAGCGGCCGCGGATGGCCGAGGAGCTCCGGGAAGTTCGCTTCTGGTGTGCCCTTGGCGGGCGGGTTGGCCGGTCCGCTCATGCGGTATCTCCCCCGGGAAGTGGTTGGAAAGAGGCACGCCGCCAGCGGCAACGCGATGCGACGGTGTAGCCGGTGTTCAGCGGTGAGTCAACAGGACACGCCGACGGGGCCGGGACCTCCGCGCTCGCAGGTCGCTTCCGGAACTCAGCTGCGCAGGATCGTGCGCACTTCCAGCAGTTCGGGGAAGAACGTGAGGTCCAGCGCCTTGCGCAGGAAGCCCACGCCGCTCGAACCGCCCGTTCCGCGGCGGTAGCCGATGATGCGCTCGACCGCCTTCATGTGGCGGAAACGCCAGAGCTGGAAGTTTTCCTCCACGTCCACCAGCATCTCGCACAGGTGGTACTCGGGCCAGAAGGATTCGGGCGCCTCGTAGATGCGCTGGTACACCGGCAGCAGGCGCTCGTCGCGCTGCCAACCCTGGCGCACGTCGCGTTCGAGGATGTCGGCTGGAATGGCGTGACCGCGACGTGCCAGCCAGGCGAGGACACCGTCATACAGGCTGGGCGCTTCCAGCACGGCGCGCAGGCGCGCCTGCACCGGCGGATCGTGGGCGAACACCTCCAGCATGTCGGCATTCTTGTTGCCGAGCAGGAACTCCACCGTGCGGTACTGCGCCGACTGGAAGCCCGAGGACGGCCCGAGCCGGTCGCGGAAGGCGAGGTACTCGTGCGGGGTCATGGTTTCCAGCACCGCCCACTCGTTGAACAGCTGGTCCTGGATGCGCTTGACGCGGGTGAGCATCTTCAGCGCCGGATCCACGCGATCCTCGGCGAGGCTGGCCATGGCGCCACGCAATTCGTGGATGGCGAGCTTCAGCCACAACTCCGCCACGTGGTGCTGGACGATGAACAGCATCTCGTCGTGGTAGGAGGGATCGCTCAGCAAGACCTGCGCGGACAGCAGGGTATCCAGGCGCAGGTAGCTGGCGTAGGTCATGCGGCCATCCAGATCACGCTGGATGCCGGCTTCGAGTTCGCGCTGGTTCTGCATGAGGAGTGTGGCCTGCCCGGGGATCGGCCTGATGGTACGGCAAGCCTGCCACCACGGGCACGACGCGCTGCGCAAGCCGGCCGCGGCGACCGTTCGCCACGGCGGCAGCAAGACGAACATGGCCATTGCATGGGATAATCAGCCGGTTCCCGCGTGCGTTCTGCTACCCGTCGTGGTTCGCGCGCGCCCGCCTGACCGCCATTCCGGAGGAAGACGTGGCCATCGCAGCCAAGTTCGAAATCGAATACCTGCAGTACCTGGATGCCGAAGGCAAGCCGGTGCGCAAGGACCTGCCCGAGTTCACCCGCGACCTCGACTACATGGTCGAGCTCTACAAGCTGATGTTTTCCACGCGCATCTTCGACGCCAAGTCGATCGCCCTGCAGCGTACCGGCAAGCTCGGCACCTATGCGTCGTGCCTCGGCCACGAAGCCGCCCACGTCGGCATCGGCAGTGCCATGCGCAAGGAAGACGTGTTCGCACCGAGCTATCGCGAATACGGCGCCCAGCTCTACCGCGGCGTGCGCCCGCGCGATGTGTACATGTACTGGGGTGGCGACGAGCGTGGCAACGACTACGTCAATGAGCCGGCGCGCCACGACTTCGCCTGGGCGGTGCCGATCGCCACGCAGTGCCTGCATGCGGCCGGCGCGGCGCTGGCCTTCAAGATCCGCGGCGAGAAGCGCGTGGCGGTGTGTACCATCGGCGACGGCGGCTCGTCCAAGGGCGACTTCATGGGCGCGATCAACATGGCCGGCGCGCGCAACCTGCCGCTGGTGGCGGCCATCGTCAACAACCAGTGGGCGATCTCGGTGCCGCGCAAGTACCAGACCGGCGCCAAGACGCTGGCCCAGAAGGGCCTCGCTGCAGGCCTCTACTGCATCCAGGTGGATGGCAACGACATCATCGCGGTGAAGAAGGCGATGGGCGATGCCATCGAGCGTGCGCGCAATGGCGAGGGTGGCAGCGTGGTCGAGCTGGTCACCTATCGCCTCGGCGACCACACCACCGCGGACGATGCGCGCCGTTACCGCGGCAAGGACGAAGTCGAGGACGCCTGGACCAAGGATCCGATGAAGCGCTTCCGCGCCTGGCTGGAATCGCAAGAGGTATGGAACCAGGAGAAGGAAGACGCCTGGCACCACGAGTGCGACGAGTGGATGGACAACGAGGTCAACACGTACCTGGAGACCGGGGCCCAGCCGATCGAGGCGATGTTCGACTACACCTGGGCCGAGGTCCCGACGGATCTCGAGAAGCAGCGCGAGTACGCGCTGTCGCTGGAAAAGGGAGCGCACTGACATGGCAGCGATCACCCTCATTGAAGCGGTGACCCAGGCACTGGCCTGGGAGATGGCGCACGATGATTCGGTCGTGGTGCTGGGCGAGGACGTCGGCATCAACGGCGGGGTGTTTCGCGCCACCCAGGGCCTGTGCGAGAAGTTCGGCGAGCTGCGCGTGCTGGACACCCCGCTGGACGAGCTCACCATCGCCGGCGTCACCGTCGGTCTGGCGGCGCAGGGCATGAAGCCGATCGCCGAGGCGCAGTTCGAGGGCTTCATCTACCCGATGATGGAGCACATCGTCTGCCACGCCGCGCGCATGCGCAATCGCACCCGTGGCCGCCTCACCTGCCCGGCGGTGTTCCGCGCGCCCTGGGGCGGCGGCATCCATGCGCCCGAGCACCACTCGGAAGCCAACGAGCACCTGTTCACCAACGTGCCGGGCCTGCGCGTGGTGCTGCCCTCGTCCCCGGCGCGCGCCTACGGCCTGCTGCTGGCGGCGATCCGCGATCCGGACCCGGTCATCTTCTTCGAGCCCAAGCGCATCTATCGCCAGTACAAGGAAGAGGTGCCCGACGACGGCGAGGCGCTGCCGCTGGACGTGTGCTACGTGCTGCGCGACGGCACCGACGTCACGCTCGTCACCTGGGGCGCGCAGGTCAAGGAATGCCTGGAAGCGGCCGACCAGCTGGCGCAGGACGGCGTCAGCGCGGAGGTGATCGACGTCGCCACGCTGACCCCGCTCGACTTCGACACCATCGCCGAGTCGGTTTCAAAGACCGGCCGCTGCGTGATCGTCCACGAGGCGCCGAAGACCGCCGGGTTCGGCGCCGAGATCGCCGCGCGCATCGCCGAGGAGTGCCTCTACAGCCTGCTCGCCCCGGTCGAGCGCGTCACCGGCTATGACATCCACACGCCGCTCTACCGCCTGGAGGGCAAGCAACTGCCGAGCACGGCCCGCGTGGTCGCGGCCGTGCAGCGGGCGATGGCGGCGGGCTGAGCGTGACGGGTTTCGGGATCGGGGATGGGTGACAAGCCCGGACCGATGACCCGAACCCGCACCGCCAGGAGCTGGCGCCCGCACCCAGCAGGCTGAAGAACGCATTTCCCAATCTCCAATCCCCAATTCCGGATCCGCCATGGCTGAAAACAGAACGTTCCACCTCCCCGACCTCGGCGAAGGCCTGCCCGACGCGACCATCGTCGAGTGGCTGGTCAAGGAAGGCGACAGCGTGAAGCTGGACGCGCCGCTGGTATCCATGGAAACGGCCAAGGCGGTGGTGGAGGTGCCTTCACCCTTCACCGGGAAATTGCTGAAGCAGCATGGCGCCGCGGGTGACGTCATCAACACGGGCGCGGCGCTGGCCGACTTCGAACTCGACCCGAAGGGCAAGCAGCGCGCCGACAATGCCGCCGCGCACGGGCATGCCCCGCCACCACCGCCAGCGCCCACGCCTGCGACTGCTCCCGCATCCCAGGCGGCAGCCACGGCCGACCGCGAGGACGAAGGCACCGTGGTTGGCGCCATGGTCAGCGGCAATACCGTGCACGTCGAGCAGGCCGCCAGTGTCGGCGGCGTCAAGGCCGTGCCGGCCGTACGCGCCATGGCGAGGAAGCTGAAGGTCGATCTCGCCCGCGTCACCGCCAGCGGTGCCGGCGGGGTGGTCACCATGCAGGACGTCAAGGATGCCGCCAACGCCGGAACCGCGCAGCTCGGTGCTGCCCCCCCACCGCAGGCCGCAGCGCCCGCTGCCCAGTCTGCGCCGGCACAGCCGCCCCAGCGCAGCACCGTATCCGCCGCCGGCAAGCCCATGCGCACCACGCCGCCGACGGTCGCCGCCACCGGCCAGCCCGAGCAGCTCAAGGGCGTGCGTCGCAACATGGCCCGCGTCATGGCCGATGCGAACGCGCGCGTGGTGCAGACGACCATCGTCGATGATGCGGACCTGCATGCCTGGATCGGCAAGCAGGACATCACCGGCCGGCTGGTCCGCGCCATCGTCGCCGCCTGCCGCGCCGAGCCCTCGCTCAACGCCTGGTTCGACGACCAGAACCTCACCCTCACGCGCCACCCGCACGTGGACCTGGGCATCGCCGTGGACACGCCGGACGGTCTGTTCGTGCCGGCCCTGCGCAACGCGCACCTGCTCGATGGCCGTGGGCTGCGCGAAGGCATCAACCGCCTGCGCGCGCAGGTCGAGGACCGCTCGATCCCGGCCAGCGAACTGGCCGGCTACACCATCAGCCTGTCCAACTTCGGCGTGTTCGCCGGGCGCTACGGCACGGTGGTGGTGGTGCCGCCCTGCGTGGCGATCATCGGCGCCGGCAAGCTCAGCCACGATGTCGTGGCCGTCATGGGCGGAATCGAGGTACACCGGCGCCTGCCGATCAGCCTCACCTTCGACCACCGCGCCATCACCGGCGGCGAGGCGGCCAGGTTCCTGAGGACCCTGCTGGACGACCTGGCGCTGCCGAACTGAGCGGTCATCCGCAGCCTGGCCACGGGGCGCCTACGCGCCCCGTGAAGGCCGCGTTGGCGACCAGCGCGGCCGGCCACGGCGCCTGGCCCGTCAAGGCACCAGCAGCTTGCCCGGATTGAGGATGCCGCCTGGATCGAGCGCCGCCTTGAGCCGGCGCATGAGGGCGATGGCCACCGGGTCCTGGTAGCGCGGCAGCAGGTCGCGCTTCAGCTGGCCAATGCCGTGCTCGGCACTGATCGAGCCGCCGGCCGCGTGTACGCGGTCGTAGATCAGTGTCGCCACCGCTTCCTGCTCCGCCAGCAGGGCCGCTTCGCTCCAGCCTTCGCCGACCGCCACGTTGTAGTGCAGGTTGCCGTCGCCCAGATGACCGAACACCACCTGTCGGGTTCCCGGAAACCTGGCCGCGAGCGCGGCACCGGTATCGCGCACGAACGCCGCCATCCGCGAAACCTGCAGCGAGATGTCGTGCTTGAGGCTCCGGCCAGCGGCCTTCTCGGCCAGCGGGATGGATTCACGCAGACGCCACAGTGCCTGGCTCTGCGCCAGTGATCCGGCGATCACGGCATCGCGCACGCAGCCAGCCTCGATCGCCGCGCCGATGACCGCCTCGCAGCGCGCGCGCGCATGCGCCTGCGATTCGCTGTCGGACACCTCCAGCAACACGAACCACGGTCGCGCTGCCGAGTCGCCCGCAAACGGCAGGCGCTGCTCGGGAAAGCTGCGCTCCACGGCGGCCAGGCAATCGCCGGCCATCAGCTCAAAGCCGGTCAGCGCGGAACCGAAGCCGGCGCGCGCGCGGCCCAGCAGGGCGACCGCCGCTTCGATCGAGTCCAGTGCCAACAGGGCGGTGACCCGCGCTGCGGGCAATGGAAACAGCTTCAGGGTCGCCGCCGTGATGATGCCGAGCGTGCCCTCGCTGCCGATGAACAGGTCGCGCAGGTCATAACCGGTGTTGTCCTTGCGCAGTGCGCGCAGGCCATGCCAGACCTCGCCCGTGGCGGTGACCACTTCCAGCCCCAGGGTCAGTTCGCGCACGTTGCCATAGCGCAGCACCTGGGTGCCGCCGGCGTTGGTGGCAAGGTTGCCGCCAATGGTGCAGCTGCCTTCGGAAGCCAGGCTGAGCGGGAACAGGCGCCCGGCATCATGTGCCGCCGCCTGCACCGCCTGCAGCACGCAGCCGGCCTCCACTTCGATGGTGTCGTTTTCGATGTCGATCGAACGGATGCGGCGCATGCGCGTCAGCGACAGGATCAACTGCTGCCCCGAGTCATCGGGGGTCGCGCCCCCGTTGAGGCCGGTGTTGCCGCCCTGCGCCACGACGCCGATGCCGCGCTCGGCGCACTCGCGCACCACGGCGGCCACTTCGCCGGTGGACGCCGGTCGCACCACGGCCAGCGGCCGGCCACGGTAGCGTTCGCGCCAGTCGATGGCCCAGGTCGCGGTGTCGGCGCCGGTCAGCACCTGGGCCTCGCCAACGATCGCGCGCAGTGCGTCGAGGGGATTCATCACGTAAGTCATGATACGCGCGACAGGCCGGGCCACCGATTGTATGCAGCGTCGGCACGCCGCGGCGAGCGCAGCCACCGGCAAGGTCCCGCCACCCGACGCGCCGCGCGTGGCGCGCCGGGTCCGCGGACCCGCCCGGACGATTTCATCCGCGCGTGGTCATGCCGCCGATGTCAGTCGAAACCGTTGGCAAAGACCGCGTCCGGCGTCTCGACGACGAACGCCACCGGGATCACGAGCAGGGGCGTGTCGTTGTCGTTGCTGCGCACGCACACGTGCGTGCCGTAGGTACCGGGCAGCAGTCCGCCGGCATCAAGGCTGACCGTCACTTCGTCCGCGGCGGCGCCGGCGGCCACCTGGCCTTCGCGCGGATCCATCGACAGCCAGCGCACCGGCGCCGGCGTGGTGCAGGCCGCGCCACTGGCGGTATGCACGTTCCAGTCCAGCAGGGCGGTGCCGAGGTTGCCGATCGACAGCACGGCACTGGTCGTCTCGCCAGCCTCGACGGTGGCCTCGATCGTCATCGGATCCACGCTCACCAGCGGGCCGCCGATGGCCACCGGCACGCTCACGCCGTAGGTGCACCCGGTGTTGCCGCCGGTGTTGCCGGAATTGTAGGCCACGCCAATGGCGTCGATCTGGGCCTGGCTGTAGCCCAGGGCCGCTGCGGCATTGATGACCGCCTGCGCGGCAGCCTTCTGGTTGCTGCTCGCCGTCGTCATGGCCAGGCCTTCGAGGAAGGCCTTGTCCATCGCCAGGCCACCGATGGCCTCGCGCGCCTCGCGGTTGCACGAGGCCCAGTACTGGCCAGCGGTGTGGATCGCGCTGGGCAGGTTCTGGTAGGTGCGCTGCATCTGGTAGTTGGTGATGCGACCCGGCCATATCGGGTTGTGGCCGTCCCAGCTGAACACCCAGTAATAAGGTTCCTGGCTCGGCGTCCACTGGTTCGGGAAGTCATGGCTGTAGGCCATCGCCAGGTAATCCCCGGTGCCCTCGGAGAGGCCTTGCTGCTGCGACAGGCCGCCAGCGGTCACCCAGTTGTGGATGGCATGCCCAAGCTCGTGGACCAGGACGTCGGCATCTTCGGCATCGTCCACGCCGCCCTGCCCAAACACCAGTTCGTCGGTGGCACTGCTGTAGTGGGAATTGTCGGCTCCATTTTCGCCGTGCGCGTCGTAACGCACGCCCCCGGAATAGCGGCGCGGCATGGCGGTCACGCCGAGCGTCTCGTTGACGTAGCGCATGAAGGCGTCCAGGTGGTAATAACCGTTGACCGCCTCGAAATGGAGCTGCGAGCGGGTGTAGTCGAAGTCACTGGACGCCTGCACCGGACAGTCGCCGTCATTGGGTGCGGACCACTCCCAGCACACCGCATAGGGACCGGCCAGGCTGTAGTTGCCGCCGCTGAAGGTGATGTCCCGCAGCGTCACCGGCACGCGCGCAGCGGTGAGCTGCGGCGTGTCGGCATCGCCGCCATCGACATAGCCCGGCTGGCCGTAGGTGCTGCCCGTGGATGACAGCGGATCGGGATGGAACACCATGGCCGTGCCATCGGCGTAGCTGTTGGTATCCTCGGCGCGCAACACTTCGCCGCTGTGCGCATCGACCAGCACTTCCCAGGTACCGCGCAGGCCATCGGTGGCGATGATCACCACATGCCAGACCAGGTGCGTCCCGTCGCTGGCCTGGTAGATCTTCTTCTCGCTCGTCTCATGCCGGGTGGCCGCGGTGCCGAGGTAGCGCCTGGCCAGCGTGCGCGCCTGCGCCTCGCCGACGCGTGCCGTGGTGTCCACCGCGACCAGGCCACGGAGCGTGGCATTGGCCACGAACAGCACCTTGCCATCCGGCGCGACGCTGACGGCGAGATCGCTGCCGAACACCGGCAGGCCCTGCTGCAGCTGGCGCAGGCGCACGACCGAAAAGGCCTTGCCGGCACGCACCGAGGCGAGCGCGAGATCCGCCAGGTCGGTGCCCGCCAGGCCCAGTTGTGCCTGGCGCGCGGCGACGAACTCGCGTGCCATCTGTTCGGCACCCGCGCGCCGCGCGCGGTAGGCCGGCGCGTACAGCTCGATGGCGGCGCCATCGGCAGCGTAGCGGCCATCACTGCGCTCCGTGCCGACATCGGCCGCAGGCACGCCGAGGGTCAGGGCGCCAGCCTGCCCGCCAGGCACGGCGGCGTTCACCGTTGCTGCCAGGGCAATGGCCAGCAACGCGCAAAACGGCCGCGACCCGTTTGAGGTGATCGACATGAATTTGAATTTCCAGGTTGTGAGCAGATGACGACCAGCGATCTGGACAGCCGGTCGGGGTCGGCACACGCGGCGCCGACGCCCGCGATTGTAGCTGCAAGGGCGTCGGGAAAGCGTGCGCATCGCCATGCAATCCGCCCCCGGCACGTGTATCATGCGCGCCCTCAATCCATCCATTCATCCGTATTGAGGGATATAGCCCGCGATGAGCAGCTACCTCTTCACCTCCGAGTCGGTTTCCGAAGGCCATCCGGACAAGATCGCCGACCAGATCTCCGATGCCGTGCTCGATGCCATCCTGAGCCAGGACAAGCGCGCCCGCGTGGCCTGCGAGACGATGGTCAAGACCGGCGTGGCGATCGTCGCGGGCGAGATCACCACCAGCGCCTGGATCGACCTCGAAGCCCTCACGCGCAAGGTCATCCTCGACATCGGCTACAACAGCTCGGACGTCGGCTTCGACGGTGCGACCTGCGGCGTGCTGAACCTGATCGGCAAGCAGTCGCCGGATATCAACCAGGGCGTGGACCGCAAGCATCCGGAAGACCAGGGCGCGGGTGACCAGGGCCTGATGTTCGGCTACGCCACCAACGAAACCGACAGCGGCATGCCGGCGGCGATCCATCTTTCCCATCGCCTGGTCGAGCAGCAGTCCAGGGTGCGCAAGCGCCGCAACGCGCCCGTGTCCTGGCTGCGCCCGGACGCCAAGAGCCAGGTCACGCTGCGCTACGAGGACGGCGTGGCCACCGCCATCGACGCGGTGGTGCTGTCCACCCAGCATGACCCGGGCGTGAAGCAGAAGGACCTGGTCGAAGCCGTGCGCGAGGAGATCCTCAAACCCGTCCTGCCGGCCAAGTGGCTGCACAAGGGCACCAGGTACCACATCAATCCGACCGGCAAGTTCGTGATCGGCGGTCCGGTGGGCGACTGCGGATTGACCGGGCGCAAGATCATCGTCGATACCTATGGCGGCTGGGCCCGTCATGGGGGCGGTGCGTTCTCCGGCAAGGACCCCTCCAAGGTCGATCGCTCGGCCGCCTATGCGGCGCGCTATGTCGCCAGGAACATCGTCGCCGCCGGCATTGCCGACCGCTGCGAGGTGCAGGTGAGCTACGCGATCGGCGTGGCCCAGCCGACGTCGATCTCGGTCACCACCTTCGGCACCGGGCGGATCGCGGACGAGAAGATCGAGAAGCTGATCCGCGCCCACTTCGACCTGCGCCCCTACGGCATCCTGCAGATGCTGGACCTGGTGCATCCGATGTACCAGGCCACGGCGAGCTACGGACATTTCGGCCGCAAGCCGCGCGAGGTGAAGCTGGCCAACGGCGAATCCTTCACCGCCTTCTCCTGGGAAAGGACCGACAAGGCCGCGGAGCTGCGCAAGGCCGCGAAGCTGAAGTAGCACCAGCCGACGCGAACCATCTGTGCGTATATGAGCGGGCCGCCCTGTGCGGCCCGTTCTCCATGCAGCGCGCTGCCTCGTCTCCGGGCCGCCCGGCGTCGAGCTGTCGCCGGCATCTCCCGCCGGTCCGATCTGCAAGAGCGGGACTGTGCTGCGCTCAACCTCCAGATACCGACCCGGCCGCGCCAGCAAGCTCTCATGTCGCCCACGTTCTTGCGGTGCGCCCCAACGCGATCAATGATTCACGCGGTCAACTGTCGACCTCGCCCATGCCAAGCCAAGTCCTCCGGGCGCGGCCGCCGATTGGGGTTTCGCGGCCGGTTGCACGCCCGAGGCGGGCCCGGCAACCGCCGCACACCCGGACCCGGGACCTGGTCCCCTCATTCCGCGAACGGAAACGTATCCGGAACCTCCGTGGATGGCCGCTGCCCGGCGCCGGGCAGCGGCGACACCGCGCGGGTCTGGTCGAACCAGGTCCAGGCATCGAACTGGCGGGACAGCGCCACTTCCGAATAATGGCTCTGCAGTTCGGTGTCGGGCCGGTAGATGACACCGATGAAGCGTTCCAGCAGCGGCGCGTGCAAGGCCTGGTGCAACGCCGGGTTCTTCTCCTTGCGCAGGTCCATCAGGCTGCGTGCCGGTGCGTTGTCATGGCACAGCCGCTCGATGCTGTCCCGGTGCGACGGACGGACGCGCATCAGCTGCATTTCGCCGCCCCAGTCGTGCGCGGCCGCCACCGTGCCTGTGTGGGTGCCGAACCCCAGCAGCCGCACCGCATCGCCGAACTCCTCTCGGCACAGTTGGCCGAGATTGTGATCCTCGCGGATCCTGCCCATGTCGGTGTGCCGCGCATCGCCGATGTGCGAGTTGTGCGCCCACACGATGGCCTTGGCGCGCTCGCCGTGCGCATCCAGCAGGTGCCGCAGGGTTTCGAACATGTGCGTGTCGCGCAGGTTCCAGCTCTTGGCGCCGCCGTAATACAGCGTCCGGTAATAACGTTCGGCAGACGCGACCAGCCGCGCGCTTTGTGCGGCATCCAGGAATCGTTCGCCGTTTTCATGGGCGTATTCGAGTTCGCGACCCAGCAGGTCGCGGCATTGGCGCACCGCGGCCTGTTCGCAACTGCGATAGCCATCCGAGAGTACCGCACGGCCATAGGTGGCCGGGTCGTGCTGCCAAGGCGTCAGGCACCCATAGCGCTCGCGCGCAATGCGGGCGGCTTCGGGGTCGACATCATCGAGATAGCCAAGCACGGTCTCGATCGATGCGCCCATGTTGTAAAGATCGAGCCCATAGATGCCCGCCTGCTGTTGCGGCTCGCGACCCTGGTTGTAGCCGCGCAACCAGACAACCAGTTGCGCGAACTCCCGGTTGCGCCACATCCAGCCCGGAAAACGCTGGAATGCGGATGCGGCATCGCCGCGTGCCGGCAAATCGCGGACATGGCGATTGAGGTGCGCCGCATCGGGCCAGTCGGCCTCCAGCGCCAGCACGCGGAAACCATGCCGCTCGATCAGGCGTCGGGTGATCATCGCCCGTGCCCGGTAGAACTCCGAGGTTCCGTGGCTGCACTCGCCGAGCATCACGATGCGGGCGTCGGCAAAGCGTTCGTAGGCATCGGCGAATGCCGGATCGTCGATCTGCGGCAACGGTTCGGCCGCCGTGCGGATGAGACGTGCCAGCGGGGCTTTCCCACCGTCCGCCGCGCGCTTGTCGCGCGCCGTGCGCCGGTCCTCGCCCCAGCCCTCGGCGCCGACCAGCGGCACGAAGCGCACGCCGCCGAGGTCTTCTTCCTCGTACTGCGTCTTGCCGCGGCGGGTGATGCGGCGCAGGCGCTGGCCGCGCGTCTGGCTGCCGACCGGAACAACGAGTCGGCCGCCAACCGCCAGTTGCTCGCGCAATGCTTCGGGTACCTTCGGCGCCCCGGCGGCGACCAGGATGGCGTCGAAGGGCGCGGCCTCGGGCAACCCGCGGCTGCCATCGCCGACCGCGAGGCTGATGTTGGAATAACCGAGCGCGTCGAAGCGCTGCCGCGCGGCCTCGGCCAGCACGGCATGCCGCTCGATGGCGTGCACGTGGCCGGCGATGCGGCTCATGACCGCCGCCGCGTAGCCTGAACCGGCACCCACTTCCAGCACCCGGTCGCCGGGTTGGATGCGGGCGGCCTCGATCATCAACGCGACGATGTAGGGTTGCGAGATGGTCTGCTGCTCGCCGATCGGCAGGGGGTTGTCCTCGTAGGCGAACTCCTGCATCTCGCGACCCACGAACCGCTCGCGCGGCACCTCGCGCATCGCTTCGAGGATCAGCGGATCGCGGATGCCGCGCCCGGCGATCTGCGTATCGACCATGTGCTGGCGCTGGGTGGGCCGCTCGGCCAAGGGACTCTCCGTCTGCGATGCCGCCCTGGCCGTCGCGTTGCCAGGCAGCGCAGCCATGGTACAGCCCGACAAGGCAACCTGGTCTGCGCCGCAAGGGCGCGTTGTCATCCGCGTGTGCAACTGCACGCGTGCGCGTCCGCTTGGCTGGCCGATCGGCGAGCAACGGTCCGAGGTGCGCAAGCGCCGCAACACGCCCGTGGCCTGGCTGCGGCGGGACGCCACGAGCCAGGCCACGCTGCGCCACGAGGACGGCGCGGCCCAGCCGACGCCGATCCCGGTCACCACCTTCGGCAGCGGACGGATCGAGGGCGAGCAGATCGAAAGGCTGATCCGCGCCCACTTCGACCTGCGTCCCTACGGCATCCTGCAGATGCTGGACCTGGTGCATCCCATGGACCAGGCCACGGCGCGCTACGGGCATTTCGGCCGCAAGCCGCGCACGGTGAAGCTGGCCAGCGGCGGATCCTTCACCGCCGTCTGCTGGGAAGGCACCGAGAAGGCCGCGGAGCTGCGCAAGGCCGCGAAGCCGAAGTCGCACAAGCCGGCGCGAGCCACCCGTGCGCACGTGGACGGGCCGTCCCGTGCGGCCCGCCTTACATGCGCCGCACACCCCTCGACCAGGCCTGACCGGCAACGGCAACGCGCCGGCGCCTGGCCAGCGTCACCCGGTATTCTGCAGCCCCTGCGCGACGCCGTTGACGCAGGCGACCAGCGCCTGCAGCAGCTCATCGTCGCGGCGCTCGCCGGCGCGCCAGCGACCGAGCAGGTCCACCTGCAGGAGACTCATCGGGTCGACATAGGGATTGCGCAACTGGATCGAGGCGGCCAGGCGCGGATTGCCGGCGAGCAGGCCGTCGCTGCCAGCGAGGCGCAGCAGCCAGTCGCAGGTGCGTGCGAACTCGGCGCGCAGGTCGGGGAAGAACGCATCATGCAGGGGACCGGCGAGCCGGGAATGGGCCTCGGCAATGTCGAGGTCGCACTTGGCCAGCACCATCTCCACGTCGGCGACGACGTTGGCGAGGAACGGCCAGTCGCGCGCCATTTCCGCCAGGGCGGCCGCGCCGAATTCGCGTGCGCCCTGTTCCAGCGCGCTGCCCAGGCCGTACCAGCCGGGGAAGATCGAACGGCATTGGGTCCAGGCAAATACCCAGGGAATGGCCCGCAGGTCCTCCACGCCCTGCATGCCGCGCCGGCTGGCGGGCCTGGAACTCAAGGTCATGCGCTCGATCACGTCGATGGGTGTCGCACTGCGGAAATACTCGACGAATCCGGCGCGCTCGACGAACTGACGGTAGGTGCGGCGACTCGCGGCGGCAAGCGCATCCATGCGCGCCTTCCATTCGCGCTCACGCGGCTCGGCGCGTCGCGGACGCAGCGAGGCACGCAGCACGGCGCCGACGGTCTGCTCCAGGTTGCGCAGGGCCAGCGCGCGGATGCCGTATTTGCGATGGATGACCTCGCCCTGCTCGGTGACGCGCAGCACGCCCGCCACCGCACCGCGCGGCGAGGACATCAGGGCCGGCATCATGCGTGCGCCACCGCGGCTGGCCGAACCGCCGCGGCCGTGGAAGAAGGCCAGCCGGATGTCCTGTGCACGCGCCACCTCGAGCAGTTCCGCCTGGGCGCGCTGCAGGCTCCAGCGCGAAGCCAGGGTGCCGCCGTCCTTGCCGCTGTCCGAATAGCCGAGCATCACCCACTGCCGCAGCCCGCGGCTTTCGAGATGCTGGCGGTACACCGGATCGGCGAGCAGGGCAGCCAGCGTCGCCGGCGCGTGCAACAGGTCTTCGATCGTCTCGAACAGGGGCGCGATGTCGAGTGGCACGCCGCCTGCTTCTTCGACCAGTCCCCCGCGGCGTGCCAGCGCCAGTACGGCCAGGAGATCCGCCGGCGTGCGCGCCATCGAGATCACGTACAGGCCGGCGGCCTCGCGGCCATGGCTGTCGCGTGCGGAACGCAGGCGCTCGAACACGGCCTGCAGGGCGACGGCGCCTTCGTCATCGCTGGCCGGAAACACCTTCTCGCCGGCCGCATGGGGGCGCAGTACCTGCGCACGCTCCTCGGTTTCGCGTTCCGGCCAGCTTGCGTCGCCGAGCAGGGCGGCCAGCACGTCGTCGTGCACGCGCGCGTCCTGGCGCACGTCGAGCCGCGCGAGGTGGAAGCCGAAGGTGCGGATGCGCCAGATCAGGCGTTGGACCGGGTACGCGCCGGCGTGCGTGCCGCCATGGGCCGCCAGGCTTGCCGCAATGCATTGCATGTCATCCAGCAGCTCGTCCGCGTCGGCGTAGCGCCGCAGCGCGCCGGCCTGCGTGGCGGCGAGCCGCGCAGCGATGAAGCGCAACAGGCAGCGGTAGGGCATATCCGCATGCCGCGGACGGATGCGCCTGGCAACCTCGGGAAAGCGCGCACGGTAGTCGGCGAGGCGCGCCATGACCTGCGCCGACACCGATACACGATCGGTCGTCTGGCTGAGCAGCCGCGCCAGCGCCCGCACGTCGCCGCGGTAGCGATCGAGGACCAGTGCGCGCTGCGCGTCGAGGCATTCGGCGATGGTGTCGGCACCCACGTTCGGATTGCCGTCCATGTCGCCCCCGACCCAGGTGGCGAAGTGCAGCAGCCGGGGCAGCGCCGGCTGCACCCCATACACCTCGCGCAGCGCCTCGCCCAGCGCTTCGTACAGCGACGGCGCGATGCGGTAGAGCGGATTGGCGAGATAGAAATCGACGTGTTCGCGCTCGTCCTGCACGGTCGGGCGAACCGGCGAAGCTTCGGCCGTCTGCCAGCTCGCCGACAGGGCCATGTAGATCCGTGCATCATCCGCGCGCCGCTCGCCGGGCGTGCGCGCGGGGTCGAAGCCGTCCACCAGCGAGCTGACGATGGCCTGCTCCTTCTCCAGCAGCGAACGGCGCACCGCCTCGGTCGGGTGCGCGGTGAAGACCGGCTGCACCCACAGCCGCTGCAGCCAGGCCAGCAGTTCATCCACGCCGACCCCCTCCGCCTCGAGGCGCGCAAGGACATCCAGCAGCGATTCGGGTTGCGGCGCACCGCCCGCGCGTTGGTAATCACGCCGGCGGCGGATGCGATGCACGCGTTCGGCCACATTGACGGCCTGGAAATAGGTCGCGAAGGCGCGCGCCAGCATTTCCGCGTGGGCGGCATCGAGCCCTGCAAGGGACGCACCGAGCGCGTCCAGCGGCGCGCCCTCCTGACGTCGCCGGATGGCCGCCACGCGCACGGCTTCGACGCGCTGGAAGAAGCCATCGCCACATTGCTCCGCCAGCATTGCGCCGACCATGCTGCCGAGTCGCCCGACATCGGCGCGCAGGGCGTCGTCGGGCGGCAGGAAACCGGCCTCACCCGTGGCTTTTCGGCTATTGGACATGGCAGGACTCCGGCAGTCTGGTCCAGATGATGAGGTGGCCAACGCGCAGCCGACTGCCCGCTACCTTGCACCCGCAGGCCCTTGCGTGCAAAGCCCGGGTTGCCAACGGCGCCAGCTGCTGCGGCGCGCAGCGTCTGGCGACACCAGGGCCAGCAATCACGGCGTGCACCGATGCCCGGGAGTCGGGCGCCGCAAGCCAACTCCGCTTCCCTTGCCAGTTTCCCGAATCGCGAAATTCATCAATGCGAGTGGAGGATTTTCTTGATATCCTGCGCCGGTCGCCGGGGCGAAACGCAGCGCGACGAGTGGCATTCATCAATCATTTGAGGGGAACCATCGTATGGCAAGCGGCTGGAATGTCGTAATCACAGGCCTGGCAGGCCTGTTTCTCGCTGCATCGGTAAATGCGCAGCCGAGTTCGTCCCGCGGTGAAGGGCCAAGCGGTATCGACAATACCGTGACGATCATGACCATCCAGAACCAGTTCGGCGGGCTCGGGCCAGCCGGCTCTGGCGTCGTCCGGGTCGATGAGTCGGCTTTCGTCGCCGGCTCGGGACTGATCCAGTTCAGTGAGGTCCCGCTCGGAACGACCAATCCGTCCTACGCGCCGGGCGACTACGGTGGTGACGCGAGCAGCCCGAATGTCACGTTCGGAGGCTATTTCGATGGGCAGCGCATCGGCGTAGGTGCGGAATGTCCGCCGGGAGCGGCGCCGACCGGCTGTGTCGCCGGCAACGCGACCAACCCCCTTGCGCTCGATCCGGCATCGCCCGCCACGTTCACCGTCAATGACGGCGCCAACCCGACCTCGCCGGTACTGAGCGGCACGCCTACGTTCAACGGCCCGATCGCGATCCTGTTCGACACCGACCAGGCCGGCGTCGGCCTGGATGGCGGCTTCTTCGATGATGCTAACAGCACCGCCATCACCGCCTTTGCGCGCGACGGGTCGGTGATCGGCTCGGTGACCAATGCCGGCACGGGGATCGAATTCCTGGGGCTGGTCACCGCCGATGGCAGCAACCGTATTGCCGGGCTCCTGTTCAGCCTGGTCGGCGCGGAAAGTGCCGGGTTTGCCATCGACAACCTGCGTTTCGGTACCCAGGGTCAGGTTGGCCCAGGCCCAGGGCCAGGCCCAGGGCCGGCAGTGTACGTGCCAGTGCCGACGCTCGACTATGCAGGCCTCGGGGCATTGCTGTTGCTGGTGGCGGGAATGGGTGCCTGGTTCGCCATCCGGCGCTGACCCGGCGCGATCCTGAAACCCTGCGCGGCGGCAGGCCGGTGCCTGCCGTCGCGTTTTCTTTTGCAGGGCACGCACACTTCGTTATCGCTTCATCGCGAAGCAGCGATATAATCTACCCCTTCCCTGTCGAGGGGCGCTGCACGCTGGCCGCCGGATGGCGTCCGGACCCAGGCTCGGCAGGCGACCTGTTGTAACGGCGCCCGCACCACCCGACCCCGACGCCGCGGCGCGAGCATCGCGCCGGCATCGCCGTCCCGAACCCGAGCACGCCAATGAACGCGCAACCCAAGACCTTTTCGACCGCCGGCGACTACAAGATCGCCGATATCAGCCTCGCCGACTGGGGCCGCAAGGAAATCGACATCGCCGAGCACGAGATGCCCGGCCTGATGTCCATCCGCCGCAAGTACGCGCCCGGCAAGCCACTCGCCGGCGTGCGCGTGACCGGCTCGCTGCACATGACCATCCAGACCGCGGTGCTGATCGAGACCCTGAAGGATCTCGGCGCCGACGTGCGCTGGGCCTCGTGCAACATCTTCTCCACCCAGGACCACGCCGCTGCCGCCATTGCCGACACTGGCACGCCGGTGTTCGCCTGGAAGGGCGAAACGCTGGAGGAATACTGGGACTGCACGCTGGCCGCGCTGTCCTTTCCCGGCGGCCAGGGCCCGCAACTGGTCGTCGACGACGGCGGCGACGTCACCTTGCTCATCCACAAGGGCTACGAGCTGGAAAACGGCTCGGACTGGGTGGGCACACCGTCCGGCAATCACGAGGAACAGGTCATCAAGAACCTGCTCAAGCGCGTGCATGCCGAACGCCCGGGCTTCTGGCACGCCGTGGTCAGTGAATGGAAGGGCGTATCCGAAGAGACCACCACCGGCGTCCACCGACTCTATCAATTGGCCGAAGCCGGCAAGCTGCTGGTGCCGGCGATCAACGTCAACGATTCGGTGACGAAATCCAAGTTCGACAACCTCTACGGCTGCCGCGAATCGCTGGCCGATGGCCTCAAGCGCGCCATGGACGTGATGCTCGCCGGCAAGGTTGCCGTGGTGTGCGGCTATGGCGACGTCGGCAAGGGCTCGGCACATTCCCTGCGCGCCTACGGCGCGCGCGTGGTGGTGACGGAGATCGACCCCATCAATGCGCTGCAGGCGGCGATGGAAGGATTCGAAGTCAATACCGTCGAATCCACGCTCGGTCGTGGCGACATCTACGTCACCACCACCGGCAACAAGGACGTGCTGACGCTGGCCCACATGCAGGCCATGAAGGATCAGGCCATCGTCTGCAACATCGGCCACTTCGACAACGAAATCCAGGTCGATGCGCTGCACGCCAGCGGTGCCACGCACACCAACATCAAGCCACAGGTGGACAAGTTCACGTTCGCCAACGGCAACAGCATCTTCCTGCTCGCCGAAGGCCGCCTGGTGAACCTCGGCTGCGCCACCGGCCACCCAAGCTTCGTCATGAGCAATTCCTTCTCCAACCAGACCCTGGCGCAGATGGATCTGTGGGCGCACAAGGACAGTTACGAGGCAAAGGTCTACATCCTGCCCAAGAAGCTGGATGAGGAAGTCGCGCGTCTGCACCTGGAAAAGATCGGCGTGAAGCTCACCCGTCTCACCGCCGAGCAGGCCGCCTACCTGGGCGTACCGGTGGATGGCCCATACAAGCCGGAGCATTACCGCTACTGAGCCGCCACCACGAAGCTGGACACGAACGGGCGCCGCATGCGCCCGTTCGCATTCCGGCACCCGGCATCGGTTGCCGACCGGCACACCGCGACACGGCAAGGGCGCATGCGCGCGTGCCGCCTGGACAACGAGCGAAACAACAGGAGCGGAGTTTGCAATGAACCAGTCGCTTTCCAGCGTGGACCCGGACGGGCGCCTCGAATATTCCGTGGTCTTCAGCGACCGATCGCTCAACCACATGTCGAGGCTGTTCCAGGGCGTCATGCGCGATCTCTCAAGCACCCTGAAGGAGGTCTACAACGCCCATTCGCTGGCCATCGTGCCCGGCGGCGGCAGCTATGCCATGGAAGCGGTGGCGCGCCAGTTCGCCACCGGCGAGCGGTGCCTGGTCATCCGCAACGGCTGGTTCAGCTTTCGCTGGAGCCAGATCCTGGAAGCCGGTCGGCTCGCCGCCGCCACCACGGTGCTCAAGGCACACCCGGCCGGCAGTGGCGATCAGGCGCCGTTTGCACCACCCCCGATCGATGCGGTGGTGGACGCCATCGCACGTGACCGGCCCGCCGTGGTATTTGCGCCGCACGTGGAGACGGCCTCCGGCATCCTGCTTGGCCGGGACTACCTTGCGGCCGTCGCACGCGCGACGCACGCGGCAGGCGGCCTGTTCGTGCTGGACTGCATCGCCAGTGGCGCGCTATGGGTGGACATGCGCGACAGCGGCGTGGACGTGCTGCTCAGCGCACCGCAGAAGGGCTGGAGCTCCAGCGCCTGTGCCGGACTGGTGATGTTCTCCGAAGCCGCCGCGCAACGCCTGCCCCAGACCCGCGGCAGCAGTTTCGCGCTGGATCTCCAGGCCTGGCGGAACGTGATGGCAAGCTACGAGCAGGGCGGCCACAGCTACTACGCCACCTTGCCGACGGACGCCCTCAGGGTGTTGCGCGACAACGTGCTGGAAACGCGCGCGCTCGGTTGGCAGCACACCCGCGAACGTCAGCAGCGCCTTGGCGATGCGGTGCGCGAGCTGCTCGCGGCACGCGGTTACGCAAGTGTCGCCGCGCATGGCTGCGAAGCCCCGAGCGTGGTCGTCAGCTACACCGCCGATGAGGCCATGCACGATGGCAGCGCCTTCGCCGCACACAACGTACAGATTGCCGCCGGCGTGCCACTCGCCTGCGATGAGCCGCCCGGGTTCAAGAGCTTCCGTGTCGGCCTGTTCGGCCTGGACAAGCTCTGGGACGTGGACGGCACCCTCGCGCGCTTCGCCGCCGCACTGGATGCCGTCGAGGGACGAGGCCGGGCATAGTTTCACGACGCGGGTGCGACGACCAGCTTGGGTAGAACAACCAGCCAGCGATCGACCTTCGACGTCTCCCGGTATCCGGGCCGGTTCTGCGCCGCAGTCCACACCACCAGGCTGCCGACACTGGCCCGCAGCACCTTGCCGGGCGGGAGCCGGGTCGCCGCCGCCAGACGACCGACGACCACGCCGTCGGCGGCGCGCAGTTCACGCCGGCCAGCGTGATCCTCGAAACCCAGCGCGTCGCCGACGCGCAGGCGCGCCAGCGCCTGATGCACCGGGCTGGCGGCGGCGCAGCGGCCGGCGAAGCCAAGATCGACGTCACGCAATCCCAGCGACAGATGACGATGGGACAGGGCCGCCGGCAACGCGGTCGGCGTGACTGCGCTGGCACGCAGGATCGCCGCGCCTGCCAGTGCCGGGGTGAACGGGTTCGCACACCGCGCAGCCTGACACAGCAGCAGGGTTTCGCGCGCCCGGGTCATGCCCACGTAGTAGAGACGTCGCTCTTCGTCATCGCCTTCGCGCCACTCCCCGCCATCCAGCATGGCCACGTGGTTGAACTCGCTGCCCTTGGCACCGTGTACCGTGCTGATGACCAGACCCTCGCCGCCGGCGCGGCGCACGTCCTGCGCAAACTCGAACAGGGCTTCGACGGCAGTGCCCGCCGGAATGCGCTCGCTACCCCAGGTGGCGGCCAGTTCATCGATGTACTGGCGCAGCAGGCCTTCCCACGGGTTGTCCGACCTGCCGCCGCGAAAGTGCCGCTCGAACCAGCGTACGAGCGACGCGCCGGACAGGCTGCGACCGGGCCGCGCGCGCAGCAGGTCGAGCAGGGCCCAGGTTTCACGAGTCTGGGTCAGCCGCGGCTGGCCTCGCGCGGCCTCCAGTTCGCGCACCGGCACGCCTGCCAGTTCACACCAGGCGCGCACCGGCTCGAGGCTGGCATGCTTGCGCGCCAGCACGGCGAAGCCTGACCAGGAAATGCCCGGTGCCAAGGCACGGATGCGCTCCAGCTCCGCCATCACCTGCGCCGCCTGGGTGGTGGCATCGTCGTCCGTGGCGAGGACCATCACCCGTCCCTGGGCCAGCGCATCGTGCGCCGACCAGCGCCCGCCGGGCGGGTCATCCCGCCGCGCGTGGTTGATGCGGATGGGATGGTCGCGCTTGAGTCGATCCTGCGCCGCGCCCACGATGGCATTGGCGGCGGCGATGATGTGGCCGCTGGAACGGTAGTTTTCCACCAGGTATTCCGGAGCGGCCTCATAGTCGTCCTGGAAACGGCGGATGAAGGCGTTGCTGGTGCCGCGAAAGGCATAGATGTTCTGGTCGTCGTCGCCCACCGCGAGCAGGTCGAGCTTCGCTTCGGCATCGGCCAGGCGACGTCCAGCGAGCGCGCTGATCAGCCGATACTGGCGCTCGTCCACATCCTGGTATTCATCCACCAGGATGTGCCGGTAGCCTGCCAGCAGGCGCTCGCGCCGCGCCTCTTCATCGGGCAGATCCGGCACATCGCCCGCGGCGTCGGCACGCCGTCCTTCCAGCAGTGCCAGTGCATCGTCGAGGATGGCGTCGAAGTCCACCGGCTCGTCCTGCGTCCCGGCGGAGGCGGCAAAGCTGCGCCCGGTCAAGCGCAGCGCCAGCGCATGGTAGGTCAGCACGCTCACCCCGCGCGCGTCCGCGCCGACAAGGGCGACGAGGCGCTGGCGAATCTCCCACGCAGCGGCGCGGTTATAGGCCAGCACCAGCACGCTTTCGGCCGCTTCGCGCTGGATGCGCACCAGGTACGCAACGCGGTGCACGATGACGCGCGTCTTGCCTGAACCGGGTCCGGCCAGCACCAGGCGATTGGCATCCTCCTCGCCGGTGACCAGCGCCTGCTGCACGGGGTGGCGCAGATCCTCGACGATGCGCTGCCAGGATTCATGTGTCGTGGCGCGTTCGAGGATTTCGCGGCGGCCGGCGAAGTAGCGACGGATGAAGGCCTGGCGCGGCAGGCTGAAATAGGCGAGCACGAAGGCCAGCGCGTCGGACAGCCTGGCCAGGCCAAGGCGCGCATACTCCTGAATGACGTGCACCTGGAAGTTCTTTTCGCGGTAATGATCGGCCAAGGGCACGTAATCCGCCTGGCTGAACTGGCGCCGCCGCGCATCTGCTTGCAAATGCAGGGTCATGGCTGCGCGGAACACGCTTTTGCCACGATCCAGGATGAGGACGCCATTGTCGTGCAGGTACAGCAAGCCCGCTTCGATCGCCAGCGGCACGTCCTTCAGACCCGGGCCGATGGCCAGGTCGTTCTTCAAGGCGGTCTCCAGTTCGCCCGCCTTGCATACCACGCGCAGGTCCGCGCCGCGCAGCTGCGGCGCCAATTGACCGAGCAGGGCCTGCATCAGCACCCCGGCCACCTCGCGGCGGCGCGCGGCGATCTCCACGATCTCGGCCCAGCTGCGACGCAGCCGCACGCGCAGGATCTCGCGGTGCAGTACGCGCACGTCGAACAGGGGCCGCCGCGCGCCCTCGCCGTCACCGAACGGGCGCGCCAGTGAGCGCACAATGGCGAGCAGGCCATCGGCCTGGCCCGTGCCATCGACGGCCTCGGCCACGCGCTGGCGCAAGGCGCGCAGGTCCATGCCCTGCCAGCCTTCCTCGGCGGCATCCGGCGCCAACTCCGGCAGGATGCCGAGCAGCGCCGCCTCGGCCGCGCACAGCACCTGGAAGCGCTGCAACGAGGCGTCGGGGATGCCGTGGCGCAGGAGCACGGTCATCTCGATGTCGTTGGCGAGGATCTCCAGCCGATCGAGCTCGCGCAGCATCTCCAGGCAGCGCGCCGGCGGCACGCCCAGCCGCACGGCGAGGTCATCGGTGCTGAGCCCCTCGTCATCGTCGGCGTTGACGAGTTCGCTGACCAGTTGCCGGTAGCCGTCACGCATGGCGGCCGAAAGATCGGCCCGTGCAAGGCGCTGGTCGGCCGCCTCCAGCGAGTTGACCCGCAGGCTGCCGGGGAACACGCGCACGTGGTTCTCGTTGCGTTCCAGCAGGCGCGCCCGCTCGAGCCAGGCCACGGCTGCGCGCACGCGGGTATCGGCATCGCGCTCGCCCAGCTCGATGCTGAGGCTGGCCGGTCCGCCGGCCAGGATCTCGCCCGGGGTGACGACCACCGCGTCGCTGCGCAGACGCGCGGAATAGCGTCGCAGGCTGCGCAGAATGCCGGCGATATCGCGCCGCGACAGGCGCGAGCGGGCGGCGATGGAAAACTGCTTCTCGACGTCCCGCTGGTCATACAGCAGGACGCAGCGTGCCTGCTCGTTGTCGCGTCCCGCGCGTCCCGCCTCCTGCAGGTAGTTTTCCAGCGAGCCGGGCATCTCGGCGTGTACCACCAGGCGCACGTTGGGCTTGTCCACGCCCATGCCGAACGCGTTGGTCGCCACGATCACCCGCAATCGATTGGCGATGAAGTCCTGCTGGATGTCCTTTTTCAACCCTGCTTCCAGGCCGGCGTGGAAATGCGCGCAGGCCCAGCCGGCATCCTTGAGGCCGGCCGCCAGCTCCTCGCAGCGCTTGCGCGTGGCCGCGAACACGATCGCGCCACCCACCGGATCGGCCAGTTCGTGGCGCAGCAGCGACTGGATCAGGGGCAGCTTTTCGGCCGCCGTGGCCTGCATCACTTCATACTGCAGGTTGGCGCGCTCGTGGCCACCGTCGAAAACCTCCAGCTCGACGCCGAGCGCCTCGCGGAAGTGCTTGCGCAGATCCTCCACCACCTCGCGTCGCGCGGTCGCCGTGTAACACCACACCGGGGCAAGGTCGGCAGCGTGATGCGTACGGATGTGGCGCGATACGTAGAGATAGTCGGGCCGGAAGTCGTTGCCCCAGCGGGACAGGCAGTGCGCCTCGTCGAACACCCAGGCGGCAATCTCGCGGTGGCGGATGGCTTAGGGGAAGCTGCGATTGCGAAACTGCTCGGGCGACACCAGCACCACGCCCACGTCGCCCAGGCGCAGCCCATCGAGCACCACGCGCCGCTCGGGCATGCTGAGCAGGCCGTTGAGCGCGGCCGTCGTATAGACGCCCTGGCGGACCAGGTTGTCCACCTGGTCCTTCATCAGCGACTGCAGCGGGGAAACGATGACCGTCAGGCCACCGTTGCGCCAGTGGCTGGAGAGGCCCGGCAACTGGTAGCAGAGCGACTTGCCACCCCCGGTCGGCAGGATGGCCAGCAGGGAACGACGCGCGTAGGCGGCTCGCACGATCGCCTCCTGCAGCGAACCGCCCTCCGCCGTGCGTGGCTCGGCGCGGAAGCTGGCAAAGCCGAAATGACGTTCGAGCTCGCGCCGCGGATCCATGCGCTCGCGGCAATAACCGCATGCGGCGGCCTGGCAGGCGGTATCGCGCAATCGCCGCTGCAGTTCGCGCACCCGCGGGAACTGCAGGCGCACCCACGGCGGGATCACCGAATTGCCGCCGCTCACGCGCAACCAGGCCAGCAGATAGGCCAGCGGCAGGGCCAACTCCGGATCGGCCAGGCACGCGTCCAGTACCGCGTCGACCTGGGTGGCGCACACCTTGCCGGTCACCAGCCGCGCCAGCGCAGCACGCACGTGGTGCATGGGCGGCACCAGGGCATGCCGCAGCACGGCGAAAAGGGCGCCCACGCCCAGGCGACGGTCGCAGTTCAGCAGGTAGTGATGGCAGGCGAGTTCATCGGCCGATTCGCGACCGAGCACCTCGAACGCCTGCTTCTGTTCATGCCACAGCTGCAGCGCGAGTCTGGCATCGCGCAGGGGATCGCTGCGCGCATCGCGCACCAGCCTGTAGTCCTTGACCAGGCGGTGATAGGGGTTCTGCGGGAAGGCGATGGGCGACAGCAGCAGCGTGTCCACTACCGGCAGGTCGTGCAACCGCAAGCTGGGAAAGTGCCGGGCCAGCACGGGCAGGTCATGCTGCAGGATGTTGTGGCCAAGTACGCATGCGGCGCCCTGCGCGAGCGCATCCAACCGCCCGGCCGCCTCTTCGCAGGCGCGGCGCGACAGCGCCAGCAGTTCCACGCCGGTGTCGCTGCGCCAGGCGGCGAGCTTGTGCAGGCGGAACGGATCGTCATGCGCCGTCTCGATGTCGATACACAGGGCACGCGGAGCAAACGGGGCTCTCGCGGCGCCCACGTTGGCCCGATCAGTGGCGATGGCCATGGCGGGTGGATTCCCGATCTGGATTCAAGGCGGGCCTGTTTGCCGGTGCGTCAACCAAGACAGGCAGGCATGATAAACATCCTGCGTCGGAGGCGGGCGCCGACCTGACGCCATTGCGCGGCATCGCTGGCGTGACTTTCGTCCGATGATGTCGCACCGTGCGGGCGTTACGCTGCGTCATCTCAAGGGGAAGCCATCGCGATGCGCAAGTTCCTGAAGTGGTCGGCTGGCCTGGGGCTGTGCCTCGTCGCCGTCAGCGCGCTGGCCTTCGTGCACGTGTGGTACTTCAAGCCCCTCAGCATCGACTGGTTCTACGGCCGCCTGTTCGCGAAGTTCGCCCTGCAAAGCCCGGAGATGCTGAGCAGCATGCGCATCCTGCCGGCCTGGGCGGATTTCTACAGCGACAAGCTGGACGATGCCTCGCCAGCCCAGGGCGACGCCATGGCTGCCCTGGTCAAGGACAGCCTGGATACCCTGCATCGCTACGACCGGCAGGCGCTGGATGCCGAGGGGCGGCTGTCCTACGACGTGCTCGAGCAGTTCCTTGCCATCCAGGTCGAGGGCGAGCGCTTCCGCTACCACGGTTTCCCCGTCAACCAGATGTTCGGCGTGCAATCCTCGTTGCCGAACTTCATGGCCGACACCCACCAGGTAAAGAGTGCGGCCGAGGCCGAAGCGTATATCGCACGCCTGCAGCTGTTCCCGCGCAAGTTTGCGCAGGTGCTCGAAGGCCTGAAGCTGCGCGAAGCGAGGGGCGTGATCCCGCCGAAGTTCACCGTCGATGCCGTGCTCGCCCAGATGCGCGCCTTCAGCGGCGTACCGGCGCAGGAGAACATGCTCTACACCACCTTCAGGGACAAGCTCGAGCAGATTGCGCCGCAGGTGATGTCGCCGGCAGCCCGCACGCATCTGCTGGCCCGGGTGGCGTCGTCCATCGACGCGCAGGTCTATCCGGCCTACCAGGAGCTGATCGCCTACTTCGCGGCCCTGCAACCGAAGGCCACGACCAACGAAGGCGCCTGGAGCCTGCCCGACGGCGATGACTACTACGCCTGGTGCGTGCGCATGCACACCACCACCGACATGACGCCCGCGCAGGTCCACACGCTGGGCCTTGCCGAGGTGGCCCGCATCGGCGGCGAGATGGACGCCATCCTGCGCGCCCAGGGTCTTGCCGATGGCAGCATCGGTGCGCGGGTGCAGCAACTGGCACAGGCACCGGGCGCCACCTTCCCGAATACCCCGGAAGGCAAGACGGCGATGATCGCCGAGTACCAGGCGATCCTGGACGACATCGACGGCAAGCTCGGCGATGCCTTCCACATGCGGCCCAGGCTCGGCGTGGTCGTGAAGGCGGTACCGGAGTTCTCCGAGAAGACCGCCCCGGGCGCCTACTACCAGACCGGCGCCTTCGACGGCTCACGCCCCGGCGTGTTCTACGCCAACCTGCGCGATACCGCCGAAACACCGAAGTTCGCCATGCGCACGCTGGCTTACCACGAGGGCATTCCAGGCCACCACTTCCAGCTCACCATCGCGCAGGAATTGACCGGTGTGCCGTTCTTCCGCCGCGTGCTGCCCTTCACCGCCTATGCGGAAGGCTGGGCACTGTATGCCGAACGCCTGGCCTGGGAGCTCGGTTTCCAGGAGGATCCACTGGACAACCTTGGCCGGCTGCGAGACGAAATGATGCGCGCGGTGCGCCTGGTGGTGGACTCGGGCATCCACTACAAGCACTGGACACGCGAGGCGGCCATCACCTACATGCTGGACAATACCGGCATGTCCGAAACCGACGTCACCGCCGAAATCGAGCGCTACTTCGTCGCCCCCGGCCAGGCGCTGGCCTACAAGGCCGGCATGCTGAAGATACTCGACCTGCGCGAGCAGGCGCGCGGCGCGCTCGGCGAGCGCTTCTCGCTCCCCGCCTTCCACGACCAGGTGTTGGGCCATGGCGCGCTGCCGTTGTCCCTGCTCGAGCAGGTGGTCAAGGAGTGGATCGCCACGCCACAGGCACCGCCGGGCGGCGACTGAGGCCGCTGGCGCAACACCGGACCCGCGCCCTGGCAACCACGCATGGCCACCGACCGCAATTTCCTCGCCTACGTCGTCGAACAGATCGGTCTGGGCGAGCGCCTCACGTCCAGGCGCCTGTTCGGCGAATACGCGCTCTACGTGGATGGCAAGGTGGTGGCCTTCGTCTGCGACAACCGCCTGTTCGTCAAGACCTCGCCGGCCATCACCGAGCTGGCACCGGGATTGCCCCTGGGTCCGCCGTACCCGGGTGCGAAGGACCATCCCATTGCCGACGAGCTGCTGGACGATGCGCACGCGCTGCGCGAGCTGATGCTTGCCACGGCCGGGCACATGCCGCCGCCGCGCCCAAAGCGACCGCTGCGCGCAAAACACCGGCCGGACTGAAGCACGCGGCCAACGCCGGCCGGTGATCCGGCGACGCGGCACGCACGGCCGGCTTGCCGATCGCCCGCCAAAACCGGGTAGGCTATCGGGTGCGCCGCCTGCAGTGCCGCCATGCGCTGCGCCTGCGGGCGCAGCAGCCATCGGGACTCGATCTGCATCGATCCACGGCCTGCGACGGCGCGCACAACCTGCCACCGGAGTCGCGATGAAGCCCATCGACAGCCCGTCTCGTCCCAGCGTTCCCGATGCCACGCGCCTGGCCGGGGTGCAGGCACTGGTCGATCGGGCCGAACCCTACGCCCACGGCGCCGACGCCGACGCCCTGTTCGTTGCGGCAATGAACGAGATCATTGCCTGGCATCGCGATCGCAACCCGTTCTACGCACGCCTGCTGGCGCATCGCGGGCCGGCGGACGGCAGGCTGCGCACGCTGGACGACTGCGTGGCCCTGCCCGGCATCCACGCCAATTTCTTCAAGACCCACGAGATCACCTCGATCCCTGCCGAGCAGGTCGCGCTGCACCTGACCTCGTCCGGCACCACCGGACAAAAATCCCAGATGTTCTTCGATGCCTGGTCGATCGGCGCTGGCCAGCAGATGGTGGAGAAGATCTACCGCCACTATGGCTGGGTGACGGACCAGCCGGTCAACTATCTACTGTTCAACTATGAACCGCTGGCGGACTGGAAGGTCGGCACGTCCTGGACATCCAGTTCACTGACGCGTTTCGCACCGGCAAGCGAGCTGCGCTACGCGCTGCGTCGCACCGGCAGCGGCGGCCACGAGTTCGACGTTTACGGCGCCATCCGCACCTTGCAGGCGTACGCCGAGCAGGGCCTGCCGGTACGCCTGTTCGGCTTCCCCGCCTTCGTCCACGCCACGCTCGAACGCATGCAGGCGCTGGGCCTGCCTTCGCTGCAACTGGCGCCCGGCTCGATGACGTTCTTCGGCGGCGGCTGGAAGGGCCAGGCGGACCGGGCCATCCCCAAGGCCGAGCTGCAGGCCCGGATCGAGGCGCAGCTCGGCATCGACAATGCGCTGATCCGCGACGGTTTCGGATCGGTCGAGCACAGCGTGCCCTATATCGAATGCCCGCGGCACCGCTTCCATGTTCCGGTGTGGTCGCGCGTGGTGATCCGCGACGTGGCGACCCTGGAACCGCTGCCGGCAGGCGAAGCGGGGTTTCTCAATTTCCTGTCCGCCTATGTCACGTCCGCGCCGAGCCACAGCGTCATCATGGGCGACCTGGCGGCCTGGTACCCGGGCGATGCCTGCGGCTGCGGTCTGGCCGCGCCCTGGTTCGATCTGATCGGCCGCGCCGGCCAGGGCAAGAATCGCAGCTGCGCGGTGGCCGCGGCCGAACTGCTGAAGGGGAATGCGGCATGAACTGGCAGACCCCCGATCCGGCGACACCCCACCTGTGGCAAGGCGCATGGCTGGACGATGCCGGCCTCGATGCACGTCTGGCGCGACTGGGCGACGAGTTGCACGCCGATCTGGCCCGCCCGGTCCCGCTGGCCGCGCTGCTGCGCGCCTGCCAGGCGCTCGCCTCGCGCCTGGGCGAGGGCGACGACCAGGATACGCGGCTGGTGGCGGCGCTCACCACCACGCTGCGCCAGGACCAGGCCACCGGGGCCGACGAGGCGCGCGCGACCCTGGCGACGCTGGCCGAGCACCTTTCGCGCACGGCGCTGGAAACCAAGCTCAGACGCGAACTGGGCAGCCTCGCGCCGCACACGCCCAGGCGCATCGACGGCACGGACGACGCCTTCGAAGCCTGGGCGCCGCTTGGACTGCTGGTGCACGTGGCGCCCGGCAACGTGCCGACGGTGGCGCCGCTGTCGGTGATCGAGGGCCTGCTCGCCGGCAACCTGAACATCCTCAAGGCCAGCAGCGGCGTGCCACCGTTCGCGCAGCAGTTGCTGGCGGCACTGATCGCCCTCGACGACAGTGGCACGCTGGCGCCCTTCATCAGCGTGGTGGCCTTGCCTTCGAGCGATACCGCGCGCCTCGAGGCGCTGTTCGCCGTTGCCGATGGCGTGGCCGCCTGGGGCGGTGAAGCAGCGGTGGCGGCAGTGCAGGAACTGGCACCGGCCGGCTGCCGCGTGGTGGACTGGGGCCACAAGATTTCCTTCGCCTGGCTCGCCGCCGAATGCCTGGCCGACGAGGCGGTGCTGGAAGCGGCTGCGCGCGATGCCTGCATCATCGAGCAGCAGGCCTGTTCGAGCCCGCAATGTCTGTACGTTGAGGTGCCTGATCGCGCCGCGCTGTTCGCCTTCGCCGAACACTTTGCCGGCGTCCTGGCACGCGTGTCGGCCACCCTGCCACGGGCCGCGGGCGCGGAACCTGGCCAGCACGAATGGGCCGACATCACCACCGCCGCGCTGCTCGCCCAGCTGGAAGAGGACTACTCCGGCGCGACCCGCAGTTTCGTGGCGCCGGATCGCAGCTGGCGCGTGTTCGCCGAGGACAACCCGGCGTTGCGCGCCTCGCCGCTGTTCCGCACGCTGTGGATCAAGCCGTTGGCGGCCGACCGCATCGTGGATACCCTGCGACCGATGCGCCGCTGGCTGCAGACGGCGGGACTGGCCTGTTCCCTGCCCCGCCTCGCCGAGCTGTCGCAGCGGCTGATCGCGGCCGGCGTCGGGCGCATCGCGCGCGTGGGCGAGCAGCTCGGTGGCTACGTCGGCGCCCCGCATGATGGGGTCTATGCACTGCAGCGCTACAGCCGGCGGGTGAGCCTGGAGCTCACGACGGAAGCGCAGGGCATCTCCAGCTTCGATGAACTTCGCGTACCGGCCTCGCCGCTGCGTCCGGGCACGCCGCTGCTGGACAAGGCCGGCTTCCTCGCCCTCGCCGGCGATCCTTCCCGGGCCGAGCTGGTGTTCCGCAGTGGCGGCAGCTCCGGCGAGCCGAAGATGAGCGTGTTCAGCTGGGAGGACTACCACACGCAGATGCGCGCGGCCGCCGATGGCCTGCGCGCCGCCGGGCTCGACCCCGCGCGCGACCGCTGCATGAACCTGTTCTTTGCCGGCCACCTGTATGGCGGCTTCGTCAGCTTCTGGAGCATCCTCGAGGCGCTCGGCGCACGCCAGCTGCCGATGGCCGGCATCGACGACCTGGGCGAAGTGGCCACCACCATCGTCGCACGCAAGGTCGATACGCTGCTCGGCATGCCGTTCTATATCAACCGCCTGTTCACCGAACAGGCGGACGTGCTGCGCGCCTATCGGGGCGTGCGCAAGGTGTTCTTCGGCGGCGAGCACATGGCAGAGCCCCTGCGCGCCAGGCTGCGCGACGAGTTCGGCGTGCAGCTGATCCGCGCTGCCTCCTACGGCAGCAACGACGCCGGGCCGCTGGGTTACCAGTGCGCGCATTGCGAGGGCGCGGTGTACCACGTGCTGACCCAGACGCAGTACCTGGAGATCCTCGATGCGGACGCCGATCGTCCGGCGCCGCCGGGCGTGCCCGGACGGCTGGTTTTCACGTCGCTGCAGCGCGCCAGTGTGCCCGTGGAGCGCTACGAGATCGGCGACATGGGCCGCTGGCTGGCCGAGCCCTGCCCGTGCGGGCGCGCCGCACCACGCTTCGAACTGCTCGGGCGCTACGGCGATCTGTTCCGCGCGCCGGCCTTCTTCAACTACAGCCGCTTCGTGCGCACCCTGGCCGAACAGGGTGCCTACGCCGGGCCGGTGCAGCTCGAACTCAGCCACGATGGCACCCGCCATCGCATCAGGGTACGCGTGCTCGAAGGCGAGGCACCGCCGGCGGAAATCCTGCGCGCCCTGCTGCTGGCGCACGACCCGGACCTGCACCACTTCGTCGAGCACGGCGAGGCGCTGACCGGGCTGGATATCGAACTCGCGCCGCTGGAGCGCTTCGTTGCCCTGCCGGTGACGGGCAAGCTGAAGTCGATCGTGGATCTGCGGGGGGCTTGACGCTTCGATGGCGATTGCGTCCCGAATCCGTTGCTGCACGGCTGGTGATCGCCAGTGGCCGCAGCCTCGCGAGGATCGTGCGGGTCATCGCGACCACCAGGTCGCGCCCCGGCGGGCCTTTTCGTCCTGTGCCAACCGCCGCTCAAGGGGATTCCAGAGCGCACCGGTTCCGACGCCATACCGAGCCCATGCAATGCAGGGTTCTGCCGATACCTCGCCCCGGAACACGCCATGATTACCAGCTATTCGCTCGATACACTCGTTGCCACCGCGCGACAGCTTTCGCCCTTCTACCGCGAGCTTTACGCCGGCCTGCCGGAACGACCCGCCCTGACACAGTTGCCGATCGTCGACCAGAAGGCCTTCTGGGCGGCCAACACGGTGCAAGGCAATCGCCTGCTCACCGGGCCGATGACCGACGGCATCGTATTCAAGAGTGGCGGCACCACCGGCGAGCCGAAATTCTCCGTGTACAGCCGCACCGAATGGCTGGCCTTCACCGGCGCATTCGGCATGGGCCTGGATGCCGGCGGCCTGCGCCATGGCGACCGCGTGGCCAACCTGTTCTACGCCGGCGAACTCTATTCGTCCTTCATCTTCATCATGCGTTCGCTCGACCAGGCGCACGCGGGGAACCTGCAATTTCCACTCTCCGGCCGCGCACCGGCCGAGCAGGTGGCACAGGTCATTGCCGATTTCGCGGTCGATACCCTGGCCGGCGCGCCAACCACGCTGTTGAACCTGGCCGCCCACTACATCGACGCCGGCCGCACGGCACCCGGCCTGCGCCGGCTGCTGTTTGGCGGGGAATCGCTGTACGCGGACCAGCGCGCCATCCTCGAGCGCGCGTTTCCCAATGCCGCAACCGGATCGGTCGGCTACGCCAGCGTCGATGCCGGCCTGCTCGGCTATGCCGACGCATCGTGCGCGCCAGACGAACATCGCGCCTTCAGCCGCTACACCTTGGTCGAGATCCTCGACGACACGACTGGCGAGCCGATCGTGGAAGCCGGGCGCGTCGGCCGCGTGGTGGTCACCAACCTCACGCGCCTGCTGATGCCGATCATCCGCTACCCGGCTGGCGACATGGCCTGCTGGGTAGAACCCGAAGGCACGCCCGAACGCAGGTTCCGCCTGATGGGGCGCAGCGAGGAAGGCGCACGCGTCGGCCCGGCAAGCCTGTACGTGGAGGATGTGCGCCAGGTGCTGGCCGCGTTCCGCGAACGCCTGGGCGCGGTGGATTTCCAGATGCTCGTGGAACACGTCGAAAGCCGCGACCGGCTGACCCTGCGCCTGGCCAGCGAAGTCCCGGACGCGCAACAGCCCGCGCTGACCAGCGCGCTGGTCGCTGCCCTGCTGGCCGCGCGGCCGATGCTGGCCGACCTGCTCGAACAGGGCATGATCGACGCGCCGCGCATCGAATGGGTGCCGCTGGGCGGACTCGAATTCAACGCACGCTCCGGCAAGCTCAAGCGCGTGATCGACCGTCGCCATGAGCGCCGCTGAATCGCCCCTGGCATCCGGCGCCTGCCGACTGGTCCTGACCAACACGCCCGGCGCCGCAGCCCTCGCCTGCGCGCTGGTGCGCGCCTACGCCGGCGCGCTCGGGTTCACGCCGCGCGAGCTCGACCAGATCGAGCTCGGCGTGGAGGAAGCCGTGTCCAATGTCGTACGTCACGCCTTTCCGCCCGACGAACCGAACCAGTTCGAACTCACCTGCCGGGCCACGCCGCTCGGCCTCGAACTCTTGTTGCACGACCAGGGCCTGCCGTTCGATCCCGGCCGCGTGCCGGACTTCGACCCCACGGCCGAAGGCTCGGCGCAGGGTGGCCTGGGCATGCACCTGATGCGACGCGTGTTCGACGAGGTCGAATATCGCAACCTCGGCCGCGGTGGCAAGGAAACGCGCCTGGTCCGGCACCGCGAACTGGTACCGATCGGCGAGCGCAGCGCAGCGGCAACGGATGCAGTGGCCGATGAAGCGGCCGAGCCGGTCGACGTGATCCGCCTGCTGGACGCCGACGACGCGCTGGAGGTGGCCCGTCTCATCCATGAGGCCTACGGCTATTCCTACCCTTACGAGCACATCTACTTTCCCGAGCGCATCGCGGCGCTCAATGCCAGCGGCGAGCTTTGTTCGGCGCTGGCGGTCACGAGTTCCGGGCGCATCGCCGGGCATGCGGCACTGGTGATCGACCCGACCACGCCCGATCGCGCGGAACTGGCGATCGTGGTCACGCGCATGGCCTGGCGCGGGCAGGGCGTGGCGCAGCGCATCGGCGATTTCCTCATCGCGCACGCCCGCGCGAGCGGCCTGCGCCTGCTCTTCACCAATGCAGTGACTGCGCACCCCTATACCCAGCAGTTCATGCACCAGCTCGGCTTCCGCGACACCGCGCTGCTGCCCGGCCATGCACCTTCATCGTTGCGCTTTCGCCGGATCAACGAGGCGCTGGCGCAACGTGAAAGCTGCATCTATGCCCTGCGCTATCTGGATGAGCGCTGCCGCGCCGAGCGGCACCTTGCCTTGCCGGCCGCACGGCGCGAGCTCATCGAAGAGATCTATGCCAGCCTCGGCATTGCCGTGCACGGCACGCCGCTGGATGGATCGCTGGCGCCGCCGACCGGCGCCTGCCTGATCGACACCGCAATCCACGCCGGCCTGGAGCTCGCCCAGCTGCGCCTGCTGCGCTGGGGCAGCGATGCGCTGGAGGTACTGCGCGCGCGCCTCGCCCAGCTGCGCCGCGAACGCATGGCGGTGATCGAACTGCAACTGCCCCTGGCGGAAGCGCACACGGCCGCCGCATTGGCACGCATCGAAGCGCTGGGCTTCCTGTTCAGCGGCATCCTGCCCGGCGTCGATGCGGGCGACGACCGCCTGGTGCTGGACTTCATCGCCGACCCGGGCTTCGATTTCGACGCGCCGAAGATCCATTCCGCACTCGGCCAGCGCCTGCGCACGCAGATGCGCGAGCAGGCACTCGGCAACGCCTGATGGTCAGCAAGGCGACCACCACTGCCCCACCTGCAAATCCGGCCGTGCCTGCCGGCAGCGTCACCCCGGTCCGCGTCGGTCGCCGCGGCTTCCGCCCACCGTGGCGCGCGCGCCTGCACTGGCGACTGATCCTCGCCATCGGCATCCCGCTGGTGCTGGTGGAAGGCCTGCGCATGGTGGTCGGCTACCAGGACGACCGCGCCGAGGCACAGAAACAGGTGCGCGCCTACCTCACCGAGGTCACGCAGCATCATGCCGAGGCGGTGGCCTCGCGCCTGGCCCAGGTCATGCAGGCCACGCGCACCGGCGCCTGGTTCCTCGCGTCCGGCCAGGTGCCGTACGACCACGCCAGCCTGCGCGCCGTGGTTGCCGGGGTGGTCGAGCAGTCGCCCCTGATCTATGGCAGCGCCGTCGCGTTCGCGCCCGCATCCGGGCATGGCGCCTACTACGCACGCCGCATTGCGGGTGGCATCGAGCGCATCGACTACGCCGGACGCGGCGTGGATTACAGCCGGCAGGACTGGTACACGCACCCTTTGCAGCAGGGATCGCCGTGGTGGAGCCCGCCCTATTTCGACCGCGGCATCGGCGAGGCGCGCATGGTCACCTACTCGGTGCCGTGGACGACAGCGGGCGGGAAGGCCGCGGCGGTGCTCACCGCCGACATCGAAGTGGGCACGCTGGATATCGACTGGTCCAGCCCGTGGGGCGGCGCCACGCGCATCGTCGATGCGCAGGGCCACTACATCGCCGAGGCCGGCGATGTCCCGACGCGCTTCGACGGCGTATTCGATGCGGCCAAGGCGCTCGGCATCGTCGGGCTGGACGCCGCGGCGAGGGACATGGTCCAGGGTGGCAGCGGCATCCTGCGCACCCACGATCCGCGTGCCGATGGCCAGGCCGTATGGGTGTCCTGGGCACCGATCAGCGGCACGGGCTGGAGCCTGATGGCGCTGCTCTACGAGGACCGCGTGCTGGCCAGCGCACGCGAACAGTTGCTGCACCAGATACTGCTGTCGCTGAGCGCGCTGGTGCTCGTGCTGGTGACCCTGGTCTGGGTGACGCGCCGCCTCACGCGGCCCTTGGACAGCCTGCGTCGCGTGGCCCGCGCCGTGCGCCATGGCGATCATACCCAGCGCACCGGAATGGCGCTTTCGCGCGATGAGATCGGACAGTTCGCCCACGCCTTCGATGCCATGCTCGATGACCTGCAGGCGACCCAGGCCGAACGCCTGCACGAGGCCGAACGGCGCCAGCGCATCGAGGGCGAGCTTGCCACGGCACGCGAGATCCAGCGTCGCCTGCTGCCGCCGGACTGGCCCGAGTGGAGCCGGCGCGCCGGCCCGACGCCCGGCTTGGAGTTCCACGGCCTGTGCGAACCGGCCACGCTGATGAGTGGCGACTTCTATGACGTCTTCATGCTGGACGGGGAATGCGTGGCGCTGGTGGTCGCCGACGTCTGCGGCAAGGGCGCCGCGGCGGCGCTCTACATGGCCATCGTGTACACGCGCCTGCGCGACTTCGCGCGTGCCGACCGCAGCCCTGCGCAGACCCTTGCGGCCATCAACCGCAGCCTGGTCGAGGAAGGCCACGATGGCATGTTCGTGACCCTGTTCCTTGGCCACTACCACTGGCGCGATGGCCGGCTCACCTATGCGTGTGCCGGCCACCCACCGCCGCTGCTGGCACGCGCGGGAGGTGCAGTCGAACTGCTCGAAGTGCGCGGCGGCCTGGTGGGTGCGTTCGTCGACATCGACTATGCCGACGCCACTGCGGTCCTGGCGCCGGGCGACACCCTGCTGGCCTACAGCGACGGCATCACCGAAGCGGGCCTGGACCGCGATGCGCTGTATGGCATCGCGCGGCTCCAGGACCGCCTGGGCGAACTTGCGACGAGCCCGACGCCTGCGCTGTGCGATGCACTGGTGGCCGACGTGCTCGCCTATGCGGACGATGCACCCGGAGACGACATCACCCTGCTGGCGGTCCGCCGGACACCGGCCTGACGGCGTGATGCTTTGGCGCCGCGCAGCGGCGCACGCTCAGTCCGGCACCGGGGCCGACTGCGCGGGCGTGAACTCCAGGGTCACCCGGTTGCGACCACCTTCGCGCCGGTAGGTCGCGCTTCGTGCCAGCTGGCGAACCAGCAGCAGGCCGCGCCCGCCGACCGCCAGATCGGCCAGCGATGCGGCAGGCGCCGGTACTGCCGCCGTTACCGGATCGAACTCGGCACCCTCGTCGATCATCACCAGGATGATGAGATCGCCATCGCGAACCAGTCGCAGCTCGAACAGCGCAGACGCGCCGGCCGGGGTCGCGTGTTCCACCAGGTTCGCCACCAGTTCATCCAGTGCCAGCAAGATGCGCTGGGCAAGCCGGGGAGCCACGCGCGCCTGATTCAGCCAGGCCGTGGCGATGGCCTGCGCCTCGACCAGTGCCTGCTGGCGGATCGGCACCCACCAGCAGGACGCTTGCGCCTGGCTCACGTCGCGGCGGATTCCACGATGCGCAGGTGCTGGTCGAG
>Ga0265293_10000269_pt1 | contig 128771 bp, 108 predicted proteins | sample Munlanlewell138R_FD_192505 | JGI IMG/M metagenome (GOLD analysis project Ga0265293, IMG submission 192505) | Leachate microbial communities from a municipal landfill in Southern Ontario, Canada - Leachate well 138R | ecosystem: Engineered > Solid waste > Landfill > Unclassified | place...
TGAAAGAGGGGGGGGGGGCGGGGGGAGACTCATAACTCCCTCAAAATGTTGACAACCTTTGTATGTCTTATCCATCCTCATGCTACTTGTTTTAAAGTTTGTTCATAAACGGTTAAAGGAGTTTTGTTTTCCAAACTCTGATGCCTTCTTTGGGTGTTGTAGTACTCAAAATACTCTTTTACCCCTCTGTAACACTCCAATCCATCTGAAGCCGGAAACAAATATACATGTTTATATTTAACGCTCCGCCATAAACGCTCAATAAAAATATTGTCAATTGCCCTGCCTTTACCGTCCATACTCAGCTTTATCCCTTGCTGGGGATGGGTTACCCAATCACAGAACTCGTAAGCTGTAAACTGACTGCCTTGATCGGTGTTGAGAATCTCCGGTTTGCCATATTGGTCAATAGTATCTTGAAGGGTTTGTTTGCACCATTCCGAAGTCATTGTATTGGACAAAGACCAGCCTACCACAAAACGACTGTAAACATCTATAACAGCACATAGGTACAAAGATCCACCTTGTACGGGGATGTAGGTAATATCCATAGCCCATACTTGGTTAATACGTTCTATTTTCAGCTTTCTTAAAAGATACTTATAAACCCTGTGGCATTTTCCTTTTCCTTTTTTGGAAGTATTGGGTTTTGGCCCTGTGGCTGAAAGACCCATAAGTTTATACAACCTTTCGATGCGTTTGGGGTTAATCTTGTATCCTTTATCTTCCCGTAGCCAAGTGGTCATCCGTGGCACGCCAAGCCAAGGATGCAATAGGTACTCTTCATCTATCAGGCGCATCAGTTCAAGATTTAGAGTACTCTCTCCCGCAGGCTTATAGTAAAAACTGCTACGGGTCACTTCAATAAGCTCACACTGGCGGGTGACACTCAACTTTTTTGCCTTTATTCTGCCAAAACAAAACCCTCTCTTTAAGTTCGTTTTTCAGGATTTCACTTTGTTTGTTGATTTCATCAAAGCTTGCTTTTAAAGTCGGATTGCTCTCTACATCTTCTCCGTTTTCCAAAACCTTGATAATGGGTTGAGCTTCAGCTTTGAATTTTTCGCTTCTCTCTTTCCAATTCGGAATATTTTCATCTAAATAAATTCCCAATTTCCATAATTCAGGAAACTGCTGATGAGCCAGATCCACCTGAAACGAAGCATCAAAAACTGCCTCAACTCCCTCCGAAGCTCCTGCTCCGTAACTAACCGTTACTTCCCAAGGAACAGGAATTACAATGATTTCGCTATGTCCTGCTCCAAAAGGCAATCCGAAAAGAGAAGCATCAGATAATCCAGGGTCATTCGGATTAAAATTATTTATAATCTCTTGTTTTGCCATTTTATTTTTGCTTTATGTTGTAAGCATTAGGCTTTAAGCTGTTTGTTCAAATCAAAAAATGTTTAAAAACAGTCAAAACCATTTTTAAACATTTTGATTTTTAATCTCTCGCAAAGATAGAAAAAATTCTTTCGATGTAGTTTTATGTGAAATCAGAAAACAGGCAAAGACTTCTCTGTAAAATATTACGCAAATTCAAACCTGTCAATTTGTTTAAAATCATCGGGATTGGTACGGGATTCGTTTTCTATGTCATAATCGTCCTGTAATCCTAACCAAAATTTTGCAGAATTTCCGAAATATCTACTCAACCTCAAAGCCGTATCAGCCGTAATTCTACGGTTTCCCTTAACGATTTCCGAGATTCGGGTTTGGGGAATCCCCAAATCTTTTGATAAACGATATTGTGAAATAGTAAGCGGAATCAAAAACTCCTCTAATAATATTTCTCCCGGGTGTATGTTTTTTAGTGTTTCCATTTTTTTAATTTTTAATGATAATCAACAATTTCTACTTCAAAAGCATTTGAATTTTCCCATTTGAAAATAATTCTCCATTGATTATTAACTCTGATACTGTAAAAATCTTTTAAATTTCCTTTTAATTTTTCCAAATGATTAGAAGGCGGAATCCTTAAATCAGAAACATCAACAGAATTGTTTAACATTCTTAATTTTCTCCTTGCAATTTCCTGAATTTCTCTTGGCAGTTTTTTGGAAACCTCTCCGTTCCAAATCTTTTCCGTTTCTTTATTTCTAAATGAAATTATCATTACGCATTACGTTACTAACGACAAAGATAAGTATTTTTTTTCAAAAACAAAAACTTTTTTTGAGAACAAAACGTGAACTGTCATTACGAACGAAGTATAACGTAGTGAAGTAATCTAAAACAGCTCTTTAATATCTATTTTAAGAGCTTTGCATATTTTGTGAAGTGTGGTAATAGACGTGCTTATTTCTCCTCTTTCAATTCTACCTACCTGATTTCTTGGAATATTAGCATCATAAGACAATAGTTCTTGAGAAAGATTAAGCTCCAATCTTCTCTTTCTTATCTTTTCTCCTACCGATTTTATAAGCTCTATTTCTTCATTTTCTAACACAGTTTAAAATTGCACTTATCTTATAAAAAATATTGACACAAATTTGTGTCTTTTTAGTTTTTTTATAATCTTTGACAAAATTTTAAAACTTTATCACTATGAAAAAAATTATCTTTAGCTTAATAGTTACAATCGGGTTATCGGGTTTGTCTTTTGGACAGGCAGTTTTAGAGCATACGTATGAATCGTATTTTGGAGGTACTTCTTCAGAGCATCAAGTTTTCCTTACAGAGAACGGACTGCATTTTTTTACCTTTAATAATACTACTAATGTTATTCAGGTTTATGATAGTTTACATACATTAATTAAAACCATAAATATTCCTTCTGAAATAAATGTTGCTGGAATAAAATTAATGTCCGATAAACTTTTTAACAACGATAATCTGTTGGAATTTATGGTACAATCAGGTTATGGTGATACTGTTTATTTAATTAACGAAACAGGAACAATCTTGCAGGATTTTGGTATTGGTTTATATGGAATAGAAGATGATGTTGTTCTTATTAAGACAGGAAACGACTACAAATTAATAATTCGTGATATGATGGGAACATTATACAATGTATATTCCCTTCCCGGTACTTATCTGGAAATCGTAGTACCATCTATCTCAAGTAAATTATTCGGTTATCCCAACCCGACAGCAGATAGAATAATGATTACCAATCCTTTAGAAAATGGCGAAAATGCTCTTTTGGAAGTTTTTGATATGAACGGAAAGAGAATTCTGAAAAAGAATATTTCAGGAAATGAAGCAGAGATAATTTTAGATGTCAGCAATCTGAACAATGGTACTTACATCTATAAAATAAATGGTAAGGCAAATAAATTTATAAAAAAGTAATATGATAAGCACCCTATTTGAAAGGCTGAAAGAAGCAAATGCTGAAATATCAGATATTTACTACAGTGGTTTTAACTGGATTTTTGAAGCATCAAAAATCATCAAGAAAACCATAACCCAAGTCGGACGCGAAAGAGGTTATTTTGTCTGTACACATTCCGTTGAAGAAGCCGATTCGGGAGAATGGCTTTTTGATATTTCGTTTCACGAGTTGGAATATGAAGGAGCTTTTACAAAAACGCTTTGCACTCCTTTGGTTGTTGAATCTGAATTCAGTAAAACAGATTTCGGAGGTTTTAAAGAAGATTTCGATAAACTTTTAATAGCAACTTCTTCAGAACGATTGTTTATTTTGAGGGTTACTAATCAATCTGTATTTGATACCATAAAAAAATATGCTCAAGATAGTGTAAATAAGTATAAGCCTTTCAAAACAGGAGAAAGAGTACATATTATTTATTGGGACGAAACTGTTCCCAAAAAAGATTTTTATTACTTGGAAATCAAAAAACAGGAATTTGTATCGTAAAGGATATTTTTTAATCTTTGTTAGAATTTCAAAATAATCTAACTTACAAAAACCTTAACATTATGAGTTTAAAAATTAAAATTGGTGCAGACGAATTGATTTTATGGTTACGAAAAAACGAAAAAGCCATAGATATTCCTAATGACGAAGTTCAAGGATTAGGCAGAAAAATTCACGATATTATTGTTAAAAATTTACAAGGTAAAAAAATTGAAGAAAATGTTCCTTCTTATTGGGCACATTTAATGGATAGCGATAATATTGGAAAGTTCAATTTGCCAAAAAATTCTGCACAATATGAAATTGAAGTAAATAAACTTGACAAGCTATATACCGAATTGAATAAATTATAAGACGGTACAAAACAAACAATTTCAGATAAAGCACAAACCCCTTTTAGAATTTTCTAAAAGGGGTTTGTATATAAATTTATCATAAAATACAAAAGTTTTATTTATCTGAATAATGTCCGTAAGCAGAAAGAACCAAAACAGTAACAATATCATCTTGTACACGATAAACCAAGCGATGTTCTCCAGAAATTCTCCGAGACCAAGTAGGGATTTCGTAATGTTTTAACTGTTCGGGTCTGCCTGTGCCTGTTTTTGGATTACTTTCTAACTCTTTTAACAAGTCATAGAGTTTTTCAGAGCTTTTTTGTTGCCTGATTTTTTTAGTTTTTCAATATCAGATTTAGCCTCGTCTGATAAAATTACTTCAAATTTCATAATACGTCTCCAAAAAGTTCTTTTTGAAGTTCGGGTGTGAGTCTATGTACTTTCCCTTGTTCAGCTTGTTTTATAGAACGGTCTATTTTTGCATAAAATTCCTCCTCTGTCATCAAAGTATCATCTTCTTTTTCCGTTCTGAAACGAACTTTCATTTCTTCCAAAAAATTCTTAATAGCAGTAAACTGCTTTTTATTTTCAGGCATTATAATGATATTTTCCATAATCTTCATTCTTTAATGATGTAAAATTACAAAAAAATGTCTAAAAACAGTCAAACCGTTTTTAGACATTTTTATATAAATTATGTATTAAATATTATCCGTTCAAAGCTTCGCATTTTCAGGATTTGAAAAACTTACGTTTTTCTTATCCGTTCAGAGCCTCTGCTCCTCCAACGATTTCAAGGATTTCGTTGGTAATAGCAGCTTGACGGGCTTTGTTATAAGTCAGTTTCAGTTGATCTCTGAGTTCGGTTGCATTATCGGTTGCTTTGTGCATTGCTGTCATCCTTGCTCCGTGTTCTGCAGCAAACGAATCCCTTACCGACTTATACAACTGTGTTTTCAACATTCTCGGGATAAGCTCCAAAATGATTTCTTCTTTAGATGGCTCAAAGATATAATCGGTTGCAGTATTCGATTCCGATTGTTGCGAAACGATTGGTAAAAACTGCTCTGTCATCACAATTTGTGTAGCTGCATTTTTGAATTGGTTATAAACAATTTCAATTCTGTCGTATTTTCCGTCAGCGAATAACTGCATCAGGTTTTCGGCTATTTCGGCTACGTTTTCATAGGTTAAATCATCAAAAACCGCACTGTCATTTTGGATAATTGTTCCTGACTTCCGTAAAATATCATTTGCTTTTTTACCGATGGTTACAAAATCAACTTTTTTATCTGCATATTTATGCTGAGCCAGTTGTATAGTCTCTTTGATTACGTTAGAATTAAAAGCACCACACAATCCTCTGTTTGAAGTAACAGCCACAACCAAAACATTGTTTACAACTCTTTCTTCCGAAAACTTTCCTGCTACATCTCCCTCAATCGAAGCACTCAAGTCTTGCAACAACTGCGTCAGTTTTTCAGAGTACGGACGCATAGCCGTAATCGCATCTTGTGCTTTTTTCAACTTTGCAGCAGAAACCATTTTCATAGCAGATGTAATCTGCATCGTTGATGATACTGAACTAATCCTATTGCGTATCTCTTTTAAGTTTGCCATTTCTAATTTGAAAATTAAGCAATTTGAAAATTTGAAAATGTATTATATCATTTCCAAATTTTCAAATTTCCAAATTGTTAATATTTAGCAGCAATTTCTTTTGCCGCAGCTTCTAGAACAGAAGTAATTTCGTCTGTGAATTTACCTGCTTTTAATTCGTCAAGAGTGCTTCTGTATTTAGCATTCAAATACTCAAGGTAATCTTTTTCGAATTCTTTTACTTTGTTTACCGGAACGTTTCTAAGTAGGTTTTTAGAACCTGCATAGATAATCGCAATCTGGTCTTCTACCGTATAAGGGTCATTAACCGATTGTTTAAGGATTTCTACGTTGCGTTTTCCTTTTTCGATTACGTTCATCGTAGCTGCATCAAGGTCAGAACCAAACTTAGCAAATGCTTCTAATTCACGGAACTGAGCTTGGTCAAGTTTTAACGTACCCGCTACTTTTTTCATTGATTTAATCTGAGCGTTACCTCCAACACGAGATACAGAGATACCTACGTTAATTGCCGGACGGACTCCAGAGTTGAACAAGTCTGACTCCAAGAAAATCTGTCCGTCTGTAATCGAAATTACGTTAGTCGGGATATAAGCAGAAACGTCACCAGCTTGAGTTTCGATAATTGGTAGAGCGGTAAGAGAACCACCACCTTTTACGATTGGTTTTAATGATTCCGGCAGGTCGTTCATGTTTTTAGCAATATTGTCATCTGCAATAATTTTTGCTGCTCTTTCTAATAGACGAGAGTGAAGGTAGAAAACGTCTCCGGGATAAGCTTCACGTCCTGGTGGTCTTCTAAGCAGAAGCGAAACTTCACGATAAGCTACGGCTTGTTTTGATAAGTCATCATAAACAATAAGAGCCGGACGTCCTGTATCACGAAAATACTCTCCGATTGCAGCACCTGCCATTGGAGCATATACCTGCATCGGAGCAGGGTCAGAAGCATTTGCAGCTACGATAATCGTATAAGCCATTGCTCCTTTTTCTTCCAAAGTTTTAGCGATATTAGCAACAGTTGAAGCTTTTTGCCCTACTGCTACATAGATACAATATACAGGTTTTCCTGCATCGTAAAATTCTTTTTGATTTAAGATGGTATCAATACAAACCGTAGTTTTACCTGTCTGACGGTCACCGATAACAAGCTCTCTTTGTCCTCTACCTACAGGAATCATCGCATCTACAGATTTGATACCTGTTTGTAAAGGTTCAGTTACAGGCTGACGGAAGATAACTCCAGGTGCTTTTCTTTCCAAAGGCATTTCATAAAGAGTTCCACCAATAGGACCTTTACCATCGATTGGTTGTCCAAGTGTGTTTACAACACGACCTACCATTTCTTCTCCAACTTTAAGCGAAGCAATACGGTTTGTCCTTTTTGCGATAGAACCTTCTTTAATTTCTGTAGAAGAACCAAACAAAATAACCCCTACGTTGTCTTCTTCAAGGTTCAACACCATTCCTTCCATTCCGTTGCCGAACTCGACAAGCTCTCCGTATTGTACGTTTGATAATCCGTAAACACGAGCAATACCGTCTCCTACGTTTAGAACCGTTCCTACTTCTTCTAAAGAAGTTCCAGACTCAAATCCTGAAATCTGCTTTTTTAAAATTGCTGAAATTTCAGCCGGTTTAATTTCTGCCATCTTATTTATAATTTAAAGCACCAAGTGCCGATATAAAACTAATTTATTAATTCTCTTTTTAATGTTTTCAGTTTGTTGGCTACTGAAGCATTGTATTGTTTGTCCCCCATTCTAAGGATAAATCCTCCGATTATTGTTTCATCTACAAAGTTCTCGATTACCAAGGTGTTGGAAGTAAACTCTTTTGCTTTGGCAATTACTTTAGCTTCTAATTCGGGGGTCATCGGGAAAGCTGTTGTAACCTGAATTTTTTCGATTCCGCTTATTTGGTCAAACATTTTGTTATAAGCCAAAGCTACGGTATCTAACATATCAAGTCTTTTGTTTTCTGCCAATAATCTTATCAAAAGTTTTGATTCTGCATTGATTCCCGAGAAAACTTCTAACAAAGCAGATTGTCTGGTATCTGTAGAAAACACGGGATTTTTTACAAAGCTATCAAGTTCTGCATTTGACTTTATCGTATCGGCAATCAAGAGCATATCATCATTGGTTTGAGCTGCCAGACCATTTGCCTGAGCTCTATCCATAATAGCTTTTGCGTATCTTATAGCTGCTCTGTTTGACATATTTTTATTAGTTTAATTTCACGTCATCTAACATTTTCTCAACCAATTTGGTTTGGTTTTCTTTGTCAGATAATTCGCTTTTTAATACTTTTTCTGCAATTTCTAAAGACAACGAAGAAACCTGATTTTTAAGTTCTATCATTGCTGCATTTTTCTCACTCTCGATAGAAGCTTTTGCTTGCTCAATCATCTTAGCTCCTTGTGTTTTGGCTTCTTCTTTGGCATCTGCAATCATTTTTTCTTTGAGCTCACGAGCTTCTTTAATCATTGCATCACGTTCTGCTCTTGCCTCTTGCAATAATTTTTGGTTGTCCGCTTTTAGGTTTTGCATTTCTTTTTTAGCCTCTTCGGCCGATTGAAGCGCATTTTTAATACCTTCCTCTCTTTCGTTTACGGCTTCCAAAATAGGCTTCCAAGCATATTTTTTCAATAACCAAACAACCAGAACAATCAGCAGTAATTGCCAAAAAAACAATCCGAAAGAAAATTCATTTATTAACTTATCCATATATAAAAAGTATAAAACTTAAACTTAGGGTTTTTTAATTAGAATCAGAATTGCAACCAACCGTTACAATTCTGATTTTTTTGTTTTGATTAAGCAGCAAACAATGCAGCAAAACCAATTCCTTCAATAAGAGCTGCAGCAATAAGCATAGCCGTCTGAATTTTTCCTGATGCTTCAGGTTGACGAGCAATAGCGTCCATTGCAGAACCTCCGATTTTTCCGATTCCTAATCCTACTCCGATAACGATAAGACCAGCTCCGATGAAATTTAAACCTGTCATAATATATTAAATTAAATTAAACATTCTTGATTAATGATGTGCCTCTTCGTGGTGATGCTCCTCGTTGGCAGCACCGAAATACAAAGCAGACAACATCGTGAATATATAAGCTTGCAGCAAGGCTACAAATATTTTCAGAATTACAAGCACAAAAGCAAGTCCGAATGAAAGCGGTCCGCCAATCCAGCTTTGGAAGATAAATATAAGCCCAATAATGCTCATCAACACTACGTGTCCTGCAGCCATGTTAGCATAAAGACGTATCATTAGTGAAAACGGCTTAATGAAAATCCCTAAGAGCTCGATTGGGGCCAAGATAATCTTCATTAGAACTGGAACACCCGGCATCCAGAAAATATGCTTCCAATAGTTTCCGTTGGCTGTGAAATTCGTAATCAGAAAAGTAACGATAGCCAAGCATCCGGTAACGGCAATGTTTCCGGTTACGTTTACTCCCAGCGGAGTAAGCCCGAACATATTCAAGAACCAAACAAAGAAAAATACGGTAAGCAAAAAGCTCATGTATTTTTTATAGTTCTTTCCGATGTTCGGAATAGCAATATCATCTCTAACATACAATACAATAGGCTCGAAAATTCTTCCTATACCCGTTGCAATTCCTCCGTTCTTTTTATACGAACGAGCCAAAGAAGTAAACAACCAAAGCATCAACAATCCGGTAAAGATTATCATTACCACATTTTTGGTAATTGAAAAGTCAAATGGTTTTTTGTTGGTAGGAAAGTGTTTTTCGTTATAAGTTATGGTGCCTTCCGCATCGGTTTTATATATTTTTGAGTGATATAGTTTGTAATAATTTCCTTTGCTTTCTACTACTTTGTTTCCGTGTTCGAACTTTGAAGACATAAAGAAGTGAAACCCTGCATCGTCATAAAACATTACCGGAAGAGGAAAACCTACATATACGTCTTTTCCACTCTCGTTTTTATAAGAAAGAAAAGTAAAGTCGTGAGCATCTAGAAGGTGGTGGTTGATAAATTCTTTTATTTCTGTTTTAGTATCTTTTTCCTCAGCAGCGTGGTCGTTGAGAGATACTTCTGTACTATTAGAAAATCCGAAAAACGGAACAAGAGCAAGTGTGAATATTGCTGAAAATCGCAGAAATTTGGTAACAATCATCATTTTGATGGACTTGATTTTTAGGTATCTTAAATTTTGTGCAAAGGTAGTTTTTTTATCAATATGACAAGCACCAAAAGTAAAAAAACATCACAATCATTAAAAAATCTTTATTTGTAGAGATTTAGGCGTCAGATTTTGGAGTGTTGTTACTTGGTTTTGACTTTAAAATTTGTGCCGAAATCAGGGTTTCCATAATCAAAAAAGTCATAAAAAGAATAATGAAATTTGTCCTTTCCCATTGGACTTCGTCTGTCCGGTCAGTAATTACAGATTTGAAAACAAAATAAAAAGTTGCCATTTTTACGGTAATCAGTGCCATAAAAGTCATTCCGATTTGGTCGAAATTTCGTTGTTTGACCTTTATCAAGATAAAAATAATTAGCAAAGAAGCCAATCCGAAAACTAAATATAACTTTTCTAAAGCGTAATGAAATTCATTAAAAACTTCATTCCAACCGGAAAAAGTAACTATCGATTTATGGACGAAAAATAACAAAACTGTACATAAAATCACTAAAAAAAAAGGACTGTATTTTTTTGCCATTATTCTTTTTTGTTTAATTGCATTACTTGTCTATATACATTGTACATCGCTATAAAAACTCCAACGATAACCAGCAGTTTGGAATAATATATTTTTTGGTGCGGATGGTTTTCGTCTAAATATTTTCCGAGATAGGCAAACAAAAAAATAATTATTCCCATTTGAATGGGAATATTAATCAACGAAATCCATTTGTTATACGGCTTTTTCTTCGGATTTTGGTTTGACATTTCCTGAGGATTCAATATTTTTAACCATTCCCTTCATTTGACACGTAGCCATAAATTCAGCACCTGGTTCAACAGCTATTTTTCCTACAATTATCTCTCCAATAATCTTGGCTTTTGATTTGAGGCTTAACAACTCTGCAACAATTGCTTTTCCTTCGTAATAGCCTTCTATGTCGAGGTTTTTGCAAGTAATGTTACCTATAATGCGACCTGTTTCACCGATTACGAGTTTTCCTTCGGAAGAAAAATTTCCGATAACTTCCCCGTCAATTCTAAAGTCTGAAACAGAATGTATATCTCCTTTAATTCTTGTTTTTTCTACAATTCGGTTGGGTTTCCCGAAAAAATCTTTTGAATTATTTTTTTTTCTGTCAAACATGGTTTGTGATACTTACATTAATATAAAAAGCAAAATAAACACGCTCTTTTAAATTTTTTTAATTCGCAGATTGCAAAACTACAAAAAATATGTTTGTTCAAATTCTGAGAGATTGATTAAAAAAAGCATAAACATATTTTAGAATCATTGGTCAAAAATTTAGGGAGTTGGATTTGTTTTTTGTAAAAACTCCTGAAAATTTTTCTTTATCTGAACAACTTTGTAATCTTCCGAAGAAATTGCGACAAATTTTTCTTTGATTTTGTAGTCTTTGTACTCCTCAAAAATTACAATTAAATCTTTCGCTTCTTGCTCAGAACGAACATTATGGATAACTATAAAATTATCATTTAGAGTATAGCTGTCGGTTGTAATCTTGAAACTTCTCTCGGGTCTGTTTTCCAAAAACAGTTGTAACTTTTTGTCAAGTTCGGTCAAATCTGCCGTTTCTGAAACTTTATGAATGAGTTTCCAATTCGAAGATTCTTTTCCGAAATCTAACTTTTCGAGTTTTGGAATGTTAGTGCGAAGCAAATTTTCAGCTTCTTTTCCTTCCTCGCTATTCGGGTAGGTGAGAGCTACATAATTAAGGGCTTTTTTGTATTCTTCCAAGCCTTTCATATTTCCTGTCGCATTAGCTTTGAGCAGTTCTAATTTCGATATGATTTCTTCTCCCGAAAACTGATCAATCAGAGGTTCTATTTCTGTCAGAAGTCTTCTGTAATCTCTGTCTTCATAAATTTTAAACATCGAGTTATAGACCAAATCAGCCGAACCTTCTAAGGCGATTGCATCGTTCGGATTATTTATAATTTGTGCATATCTGGAATCGGGATATTTTGATGTGATGAGAGCTTTCATCGAAGCCATTTTATCCAATCCTAAAGCCTCGTAAATTTTGTACAGATTGTACATAGCTGGTAAAATTAATCGTTCTTCCGGATTGCTGTCCAAAAGCTCTTCTAACTTTGATTGTGCTAATTCATACTCTCTGAATTTGTCTTTATAAATGATTCCGAGTTGATAATAAGCAAAATTTCTTTCTGTTTGCAAACTGTCGATAACTGCTTGGTCGGTTGGGATCTGGCTTGTGTAGAACTCAACGGTAAAGCGAGGTTCTAAAACGTCTTGGTCTTTTTCGATTATGTTTCCTTCTTCATCAAATTCAGACTCGGAAACGGCAGCTGTATTTCCGGTATAGTTTACTAACCTCCAATAATCTTTCAGAGGACGATTGCCCCATTTTCTTCTAAATTCGCCTTTTCCTGTGGTAACAAGATTCTGATTGTAAAAATAAAAATTAGAGTTACTTGAAGGCAATCCGGAAGGAGGAGTTCCGGGTGCTCGCCTTAAACTTACAGATTCCTCTTGAGCAGCACGGTTTCCAATTCTTGTCATTGCGTTTCTGTCTTCTGACCCGACGCTCCCCTGATGAGCATACTGTTGTCTTTCTGATATTTCTTCAAGTTCTTTGAGTTTTTTGTCTTCCTCCTTGATTTTTTCTATATAATCTTTAAAAAAATCTTCTCTTTCGTTTTCCGACATTCTGACCAGCGATAAAATACTATCGTTGGCAACAGCAATAGCTTCGTATTTGATTACATCGTCAAGATTTTCTCTTTTTCGTCTGATATGGCGAAATTCGCGAGTTCTATTGTCAAGATTGACCAAAGTGCTGTCGTAATACTTTCCTGCTAAAGAATACCTTGCATCATAGAAGTAAATTTCTGCGATATTCCTGTAATTAGAGGCTACCATATAGGCATCATTCGTTTTTTTCTTTAAAGACTGATTGTAATATTTTATTGCCTCTTTGTCATTTTCTCGCGCATCATAATACAGAGCCATTTGATGATTTAGAACATCGAGGTAAGGTCTATTTTCTCTGTCTTTCAGTAGTTTGCGAAATTTTTCTAAGAAAACAACACTGTCTGTTGTCGTTGCATTTAGTTTGGCCTGATTGATATGAGATTGGATAGTGTATTGTCTTGGAGACTTACGCTTCATTTCTATTACTTTCTGAAAAGCAGATGCGGCCTCTTCATCTCTGCCTTGTTTTTGAAGCAATTGTCCTAAAATAAAAGTATAACGAGCTTTTTCTTCATGTATTTCAGATAACTCTTTTGCCTTTTCATAATAAATAATGGCATTGTCGTATTGCTCTTCGTTAAAATAGGCCTGAGCTAGCATGGCATTTGCTTCAGCGATAATTCTCTCGTCAAGTTCTGTTTCTTGAAGTAGCCTTAATAAATTCTGAATTGCCAGCGAATTATTCTCTAAACGAATGTTGGTTTTTTCTTTCCACAGTTTTATTTCGTTGATTCTGTCACTATCCGGATATTTATAAAGAATGTAGTTAAAGGCTTCTAAAGCCGGAATAAATCGTTGGTCGTAATATCTGGCTTTTCCGAGTAGGAGATAGGCCTCGTCCATTTGAGGATTTTTTTCCGAACCTCCGATGTTCATCGAATGTTTTTCTATCGCCTTAACCGCTTTGTCTTCTGCTCGTTTAAAATTTGCATTTCGGGGAACGGAATCCTGTCCGAATACAGGTTCTATAATTTGCATCCTTTCAGCAGGAAGAACCTCCCAGAAATTGTCCGGTGTCATGGTCAATTCCTGAAGCCCTGTTTCTAATGCTAAATTACCATTATACATTACGTTATATTTGGTGGTAACCGAATGAAAAGAACGGTTTACAAACTTGTCTTTTTTTGTAGAGCAAGCCGTAGCCAAAGCAACCAAAGTAATAATCCCAAAAAAATTTATTAATATGCTTGTTTTCAAAGTAAATCCGTTTAAAAAACCAAAACTCACAAAAAAGTTTTTTATTGTAATTAACGTGTAAAATTACATTTCTTTTTTTAATGCAAGCTGTTTTTGATTAAAAAAAGCGAGTAATTTCATTCAAAAATGGTAGAGAAAAAGCAATTTACAGATCAAAAACCGAACTTCGTTTGGTGTAAATCATATCTTTTAGACGCAACAAAAAACCCAAAGTGAGATATACTCCAAACCAAAGTCCTGCAGTAACAAAAGAAATATAAATAAAAAACAATCGGACATTAGTTGCCCTCATACCCAATTTGTCGGACAAACGGGAAGCGACTTCAAATCCGTTTTTTTCAAAAAAGTAACGTATGTTGTTTATAATCTTCATAGATTCAGCACTAAAAAAACAGAGGTTCAAAATTAGCTTTTTATTTGTATAAAATTAAATGAATACCGTTTTAAAAATAAAAATGTATTTTGAAGACCTCACAGATTTTAAAACCTGTGAAGTCTGTAAATCGAAAACTCTATCATGAGATTAAGCGGACTCAAAAAAAGGAATTATTTTTTTTCAAGCGGTTTAATTATCCATTTGTTGTACAACATCAAAGATATAACTGAGAAAACTCCTATTCCGAAAACCACTATCCAAAGTTTGTTGGGCTCATAAATATCCCAAAGCATACCCGTCATTTCCCAATGCGACATTCCGAGTTTTTGTTCTGCTAAGGTAAAATATTCGCTTTTTGAAAACGGTGTATGAATATTTGAAATATCAATTCCGTGTTCTGTAGCATATTGCACGAATCGCTCTGTGATGGTTGGATAATCAAGCCCTTTTTCTTTTAAATTAAGTGTGTTTTCAAATTCGGTAATCGACATTCCAAAGGCAGCCGAAGCTTGTTCAATAAACTGTTCTTTGCTTATTACTTCGGGCATTTCGACTCCTTTTTGGGTCAAATGATTTTTCAGAAGCGAAAGTTTATCAGACCATTTTTGATATAAATCTCCTGCTATAAATCCTGTAAAAAAGTTTCCTGCAGCAACCGGTAAAAAATATGTTCCTTGATACAATCCTTCTTTTCCTTTTGGGGTAATAAGAGCAATAAACGAAGATAGAGTCGGGCTTGACATCATCTCTCCAACCGCAAAAATCATTGTTCCGATAACTGTAAACATTACGTTATGCGTATAAAACGTAAGCCCAACTCCGATTGATGCAATAACAGCTCCTCGAATCATAGCACTCAGGTGCTTCATTTTGGTTACAAAATGCGAAATAAATACCTGGAGAATAATAATCATAAAAGCATCCAGATTAGAGAACCATTCGGGCTTTACTTGTCCGCTTTCGGTCATTAGTCTGCCCAAAAACGGAATGTTTTCATTCAGCCAATTGCTGATATTACCCGAATTTACCCAATCTTCAATAAAGTTCGGAAGGGTGTAAAACAACTGATTGAACATTGTCCAGAAACCAATCATCAATATCAGCAAAATCAAAAGACGTTTGTCTTTGAGAGCTTCGACAATATTCATTGCCGAGCCCAAAAGAGCTTTTCCGATAGATTCTTTTGGTTCTTCGACTTTTGGTTCTTTAAAGAAAAACAATAATACAAGCAAGTTGATTCCGATAACCACAGCTGCCTGAACAAAAATGATTTTCCATCCGAATTCTGTTCTTAAATACGAAGATGAAGCAGGACCTAAAAACCCTCCGATATTTACCATCATATAAAAGATTCCGAAGCCCATAGTTCCGGTTGTTTCGTCTGTGTTTCGGGCAATAATGGCAGAAGCAACCGGTTTGAAAAAAGCCGCTCCGATAGCCACCAAAAGGAAAATCATGTACATACTCCAATATGTATTGACTTCTCCCATCATATAATATCCGAAAATCATAATGATATAGGCAATCGTAAGCGAGAGTTTATATCCGATTCTGTCTGCAATTACTCCGAAAAACACAGGAAGCAGGTATAAAATGGCAGTAACATTTGCCATAATATTTCCTTTTTGAATATGATTGAATCCTAAAGCACCTTCATCTGTAGAGCCAACGAGATATAAGCCGAAAAGTGTGAATATTCCGTACCAAGCCCAACGCTCCATAAGTTCCATAAAGCTGGCAATCCAAAAGGTTTTGTTGAATGATTTTATGGTTTGCCCTAAAGATTTTTTTTCTGACATAAGCTGTAGTGTTAAGTAAACTACAAATTAAAGGATTTAAAAAATACAAACAGTATAATTTTTTTATATTTGCGACAAAAAGTTTTTCAAAAAAATGATGAAAAAGACATTGATAGCAGCACTATTGCTGATAGCGGGAGTTACACAAGCTCAAATTGGTATAAAAGGAGGAGCAAACTTTTCTAATATTGACGGCAAAATAGGAAGTACGGAGCTCGAAACCAAAATCAGTTATCATATAGGAGCTTTTTGGGAAATCCCAATACTTGACGGGCTTGCTTTTCAGCCAGAAATTCTTTATTCTGTTCAGGGAGCCAACATAGATTCTTCGCATACTCTTGACAATATTGATTTGAAATACCTCAATGTTCCGATGATGCTTAAATTATACATAATGTCGCATAAACTGAGTATAGAAGCAGGGCCACAATTCGGATATTTGACCGATCACAATTTGGATAAGGTAATCGAAACCGAAGATTTTGACTTTTCGTTGGCAGGAGGAATTTCTGTTTACGTAACCAAAAGTATTTTTATTCAAGGTAGATATATAGCGGGAATGAATGAGTTTTCGAAAGATGCCGAAGTAAAAAATAGAAATATCCAACTATCGTTAGGGATTAAATTCTAAGCGATAAACTCAATAATTTGTTCAATTACTTTTTTATCTCTCAAAATTCTGCGATGCCCTAATTTTTCGGTCAGCAGTAATTTTCCGTTTGGAAGGTGCTTGTGAATATGTGTCGCACAAGTTGAAGGAACTTCTTGGTCGTGTGTGTCGTGAATGACAAAAATCGGAATGTTGATGGTTTTGGCAACTTCGTGTATGTTATAATCAGATAATTTGCCGTGTTTGTTTTCAAACTTTGTTATCAGTTTCTTAGCGATTATCGGTTTGAGTCCTAAGAGTTTTACAAAACCTTCAAATATGTCAGACAGTACATCTCCACTTCCGATAATTACGGCTTTTTCGGTTTGAAGTCCTCTTTTTACAGAATTCATTACAGCCATTCCTCCGAGCGAATGACCGATGGCAACTTCGAATTTTCCGTAAATCTTTTCTAATTCCATAATACATTCAATAAACATAGCCATGTGGGCTTTTTTTCCGTCTGATTTCCCGTGAGCCGGAGCATCAAAACTAATGGTCATATAACCCTCTTTCAACAGAGCTTCTGCAATATTCGAAAGCTGTGTACTTCTTCCGCTCCAACCGTGAACCAACAATATTTTTTTTTCGGATTTGCCGTATTCTAAAACGCGAATTTTTTTTCGGATTTTTGATATTTTGATGTATTTACAAGCGGCTTCTGACTCCATTTTTTCTTCTCTTTCCGGAAGTTTATGTTTGGTTGGAGTAACGAATAACTTATAAGCAAAATCGGTGGTTAATTTTAGGGAAATATTTTGTAAAAATGGACCGATTTGAATGGCTGAATTCGGAATGTTTTGCGGTTCTTTTTTCATTCCAATACTTTAAAAAGTTAGTGAACCTGTAAGTTCTTTGAGCGATATTTCCGATAGTTTGGCTTGGAATTTTGCGATGCTGCTTCGGGTAATTGCCTGAATATAATTGAGTTGTGCTGCACGAAATTCAACGGTAGTAATTCTCCCGATTCGGAATTTTTCGAGAGTAATATCCAAATTTTCTTTGGCAATCTCTTCGTTGTTTTCTTCGAGTTTTACCAATTCTAAGTTTGTGATGTAGGTTTGATAAGTTGTTGCCAAACGGCTGTTTATGCTTTGCTCTCGTTCTTTAATTGTAATATCGGAATTTTCGAGTTGCAATTTTGCAATTCTTTCGTTTCGGTTTTGCGAAAATCCGTCAAAGATATTCAGAGTAGCTCCCAATCCGTAATTCCATCCTTTAGAGTTTGAAGCAGTTGTAAATCCAAAACTCGATTCGGAATCGGTGATGTTATATCCGCCTCTCAAATCAATCTTCGGAAGTCGGTTAGCTTTTACTTTTTTAAGTTCAAACTCTGCTATTTTTTTTTCAATAAGAGCCAGTTGCAAATCAGGATTCTGTTCTTTTGCCAAAAGCATTAAATCTTCAAAAAGTAGTTTTTCGTCTAATTCGACTTGCTTTTCCACTACAAAAGGCGTGTTTACCTCGCGAGCCAATAGTTCGTTCAGGAAGATTTTGATGTTTTCGTATTGTTGTTTCTGAGTGAGGTAATTGGTTTTGTCGGTATTCAAATCAACCTGTGCATTGAGTACTTCGAGTTTTGAAGCCTTCCCGATTTTGTATCGGTTGTTTGCCAATTCGTATCGTTCTTGCGAAATCACGATAGCTGTGTCAATGGCTTGCAATAGTTGCTGTTGTTGAACAATCATATAATAAGTGCTCAATACATCTGCCACACGGTTCAGAACAATAAGTTGAAGTTGTGTTTCTCCTTGTTTTTGAAGTTCGTCTAATTGTTTTTTCTGGGCAAACATTCCCATTCCGTCAAAAATTGTCCAACCGAGGTTTATTCCGTAATTCATATTCATACCTTTGTTGTTGGGAATTTCTCTTTCGGTTCCGTCCATTTGTGTAAGAGTGGTATTCATATCGGTTTTGTTGTAATTGAATACTCCCTCGACATTGGGTAGAGCGTTGGTATTTCCCCACTCGTTATGGGTTTTGGTCATTTCGACAATATTCGATGCTATTCTGATTTGATAGTTGTTTTCCAATGCTGTTTCAACGGCTTGTTGGGGCGAGAGCGTCTCTTGTGCATTTGAAAAAACCACACAAAAAAATATAAATAAGTTTAAAAGGAATCTCATCATTTTTTTTGGAGTTTATAGTATTGAGTAGAAAGTAAAATCTCTTTCAGGACAAATGTAGTATTATTTTTTTTGAATATTTTGTTAATTCGATTTTGTCTTAACACTTGCGTCTTAATATTTAATACTTACATCTTAATACTAATTTTAACTATATTTGAACCGCACAAAAGATGAAACCACTTTTTTGATGTTTAAAAATATTTTTTACATATTCCTGTTCTGGGCTATCGGGATTTTTGCCAAGGAAAGCGGAAGCCCTGAACAAGAGTTGATTCGTCATATAGAACAGTCCTCATCTGAAGAGCGGATACTGGCTTTGTGTTTTTTTCAGGAATGGGAAGGGCATTATAACCTGACCCCGGAAAAGCTAAATGACCTTTTTGAGGGGCTGGAACGTATAGCCGCAACGGACAAAGAGTTTAAAGGTTTTGTGGATTTTTATAAAAGGATTTCCCCTACGATGTTTATTCCCGAAAAAGATAAGGAAACAACCCGCAAAAAAATGATAACTCTGTATGAAAAAGCAGCGGATTATTATTTGTCTGTGGGAGATGACCTTTTTGCCGGTATGTCTCTTGTCCATTTGGGATTTGACTTGTTTATGCTGGAATCTTACGAAAATTCTATCAAAAGTATGCTTCAAGGATACGAATTATTGAAAAAAGCAGGATACAGCAACAATCCCCTTTCACCCAAATACCTGCACAGTATGGCTTTGGTGTTTCTTTTTTTCGGAGAACACCAAAAAGTGATTGAGTTGATGGAAACATCTATTGATATACCTCCTATTGAGGTGAACAAAAATATACAGATTTTTAATAATATCGGTGTGGGTTATCTCGCTTTTGACGAAAACAGAGATGTGCAACGATACAACAACTTGGGAGTGGCTTATCAGAATTTACAACAGTATGATAAAGCAGAAAAGGCATTTCTCAGTGCTATTGAAAGGGCAGAATTTTATGGGACTTATATATGGATGGCTCTTACTTCCCGAAATCTTGCAGATTTATATGTCTTGCAAGGCAGGTATTCCGAAGCGATGCTTGTTTATGAAAAATCTTTGTATTATTATGAAAAAGAACCCGGTAACTGGAGGGAGCGTATCAAACATTTTCTCAGTATGGCTAAGGCTCAGATTTTGCTCGGAAATATTTCGCAAGCAGCGGAATACATTCGTCAGGCGGAACAAATCATAATCCCCATAAAGAAAACCTTTTACTTTGGAGAAAAACAACAGAACGAAAAGTACCAGCAGCTTTATTACGAAGTAAATCAATTGTATCATAAGGCAGCCAATAATTACGAAAAAGCCTACCTTTATTCAGACAGCCTCAATACGATAAACCGTAATCGGGATAGTATATATAACATACTTCGGGTACATCTGGCTGAAGAAAAACTGAACGTACAGAAAACCCTAAGCGAAAAAAACCGTATCCATACCAAAATGTGGACAATCGGTATTGGGTCTTTGTCAGTTGTCATCATCCTAACGCTGTTATATTATATCAACAGAATCAGGAGGGCAAAAGAAAAAGCCGAACACCTCTACAAAGAAAAAATATTGGAAGAGGACAGGCAGAGGCTTAACAGCGAACTGAAAGTACTCAAAGCCGATTTGGAAAACCACTTGAAAAAAATTACAGAAAACAACAGGCTCGTCGAACAATATAAAAACGAAACAGAAAAAGACGATAAAATCGACATTGATAACCTGAAAATACTCACCAAAGAACATTGGGAAAACTTTATCCGTGATTTTAAAAAAGCCCACAAACGGTTTTATAATAAAGTAACCAAACAATACCCTGATTTAACCCAGTCCGAGCTTCGTATGGTACTGCTCTTAAAGCTCGGGATAACCCAAAAAGAACTGCCTTCGGTCTTAGGAACTTCTGATGTAAACATACGGGTTACGCTACACAGATTAAGACAAAAAATAACCAAAAACGCAACGGAAACCGAAGACAAAGAAATTCTTGTTTTGACAAACGTTTCTTAACAGACTCATTTTCATAACTTTAAAACATTGTTTTGTAACACGATTGTAACAGCTTTATTTTTTGTTTACAACCGGCAATCCATAACTTGCTCCAAGTAAATTTCACAAAATTTTAAGACTATGAAAAAGAAAATTATTTTTTTGGCTGTAATCCTTATGGCAATATTGTTATGTCGGGTTTCTGATAAACAAAATCAAAAAATGCTTGTAAAAGGATTCGGAAAAGAAGCTCCACAGAAAATTATTAATCCGATGTCTTTAGCATCCGGTTTAAGAGATAATCAGGAGCTTGACTTGGAACAAGAGGAGACTAAAGGCATTCCTTTTATAGGAAAAAACAGGGAAGCCTTGCCCGATAAAGAGTATGATGAAGCAGTTTCTTTAGTAGAAAACAAAGTTGATAACGGTTCTCTCTTGAGAGAGTTTAACCAAAAGCAGAACGAACAACCTTTATTGTTTCTTGAAAATAAAGGACAGATTCTTGATACGGAAGGAAACCCTCGTCCTGATATTTTATATACGGCAAAATCAAATGCAGCAAGTGTGTTTGTTGCTTCTTCTGCTCTTCATTATCAGTTTACGAACATAAAAACAGACAGCTGTTCTCAAACAATCAGAGAAACGCACCGTTTCACTGTCCAGTTAGAGAATGTCAATCCTGAGCCTTTGGTAGAAACCTCAGAGCCGGAAACTTACACCGAACACTATTATAATGAGCGTTTTCCCGAAGGGCTGAAAGGAGTGCGTAGCTTTACAGAAATTACCCTGAAAGATATATATCCGGGGATTGACTGGGTAATTTACGGTAAAGGTAACTTTATGGAGTATGATTTCATCGTACACCCCGGGGCAGACCCTAAACAGATACGTTTTAGAATTAACGATGCTGACAAGGCTTCGTTGACCGAAAACGGAGACTTAAAAATGGAAACAAGGCTTGGAGAAGTTCTGAAACACGCTCCTATAAGTTTTGTGGAGGAACAGCAAGTAGCTTCTCATTTTGAAGTTTATGATGACGGAAGCTACGGGTTTGACGTGATTGCTCCCAAAGGAAAAACACTTCGTATAGACCCTTATGTGGAATGGGCAACATATTATGGAGGAGCAGATGATGATTCGGGTACTTCCTGTGCTGTTGATGCAGCAGGAAATGTATATCTGGCAGGGACAACAGAAGGAAATGGGAGTATAGCACAACATGGATACACGACTACTATAAATATAGGAAATTTTACAAATACACTTCAAGGTGGTTTAACTTATCAGGGGAGTAAAGATGCTTTTCTCGTAAAATTCAATTCTTCGGGTGTAAGGCAAAGAGCAACTTATTATGGGGGAAGCGGAGACGACCAAGGTGCTTATGTAGCTGTTTCACCTTCCAATTATGTATATCTTGTAGGCACTACAACCAGTACATCAGGGATAGCTTATAATGTGCCTGAACATACACCGGGTAATACTACAGGTGATATTAAGCCACAGGTTCTGACCTCCAAGAGTGACAGCAAGCAATATGGATTTTTAGCAAAATTTGATTCTAATTTTGACCGTAAATGGGCAGGTTATTATACAAGCAGATACAATACAGTAAACCGCAGCTCTTCAGGTATTTCTTGTGGGTTTAACCACGATGGCTCAGAAGTGTATTTGTTAGAAGAATTTGCTTTTACAAAATCAGTTCCTGATTGGGTACAGCCGTTACTTTGGGCAGTAGCTATAGCAACGGCACTTATACCAGGTGCACAGGGTGTAGCGGGTGTGCTTATTTCAGTGGCTATAGCAGGTGTCGGTGTCGGGATAGAAGCAGGGTTAAACGGCTGGGAAGAAGGTCAGGGTGTAACGTTCGGTGCACAGCTTTTGCGTTTAGACGCTTTAGACGGTTCCTATATGAATCATAGTATAATTTTAGGAGAAGATTCTTCCAGACCGACTAAAGCCGGTGGTCTGGCAGTAGCTATTGGTACTAATCTAGATGCGATACCATACGTACTTGTCAGTGCTACTGACGACAGACTAAGCGGACTGGCAAATGGGACAGAATTTGACTACACACCCAATCCCGGTTCTATCACGGGAGATATTGGTTATCAGGCTGTAGTGATACGATATAGTGCTGACTTGTCTTCTACTAAGAGACAGCGGTATTATGGAGGAAGCGGACAGGAAATGGGCAAAGGAATCGCAGTAGATCCTTCAAATGAGTGGGTAGTATATATTACAGGTTTTACACGAAGTGAGAATAATATTTATAATAATGGTTACTCCTCTACAAAAAAGGGGGATTTTGATGCTTTTTTGGCAAAAATAAATATGTACTCAGGAAATATGGTATGGTCAACCTATTTTGGCGGGTGGGGCAATGATATGGGAACAGACGTTAAGGTTGCCCCAGACGGCTCGGTATATCTGGCAGGAATAACAGACAGTGAAGAGATGGGGCATAAAGGATATGACAATTTATATTCAGGAAACGGAGACGGTTTTCTGGCAAAATTTTCTTCAGACGGACAGCAGCTCCTGATGTACACTTATGTTGGAGGGATAAGTACAGATGTAGTCAGTTCTATTGCTGTCAGGACTAACAATAAAGTGTATGTGGCAGGAACCACTCATAGTGGAAATGGAATAGTCAGGAAAGGGTATGGGTATAAAACAGGCTATACTTCTCAATCACTAGATGAAGCATTCTTAATAAAATATACCGAACCTAATCCTTCTGATGGAAGGTTATATGTCAAAAAAGGCGGTACGGGAAGTAAAACGGGTTCAAGCTGGAGCAATGCCCTTCCTGAGCTGGCAGATGCTTTGGTAAAGGCAGAATATACTCCGGGCATTAATGAAATCTGGGTAGCAGGAGGAGAATATAAGCCTTATTACCGCCCCGACCATTTAAGTGCGGGGAATGATAATGAAATATCAAAAAACACAAAGTTACAGACTTTTAAACTCGTAAACAATGTAAAGATGTACGGAAATTTTGCCGGAACGGAAACCTCATTGGAACAGAGAGACCTTACCGATACGATAAGTGTAAGTATTCTTAGCGGGATCGTAGATTTATCAGGTAATACTACCGGTAAAGCCCACCACGTTGTTTTGAGTTCCGGTAATGTCGGTACAGCAGAGCTGAACGGCTTTACCATAAAAGGAGGTGAAGCAAAAATTGGTGAAGGCGAAAGTAATACATCTATTCAGGTAAACGGAAATCAGATAACCAAAGAGCACGGAGGAGGAATGTATATTCATTCTTCTTCTCCAAAAATTGTAAACTGTATTTTTATGGAAAATACTGGTGTTTACGGAGGAGCAATACACAGCAGAGGCAACTCAAACCCTGAGTTGATAAACTGTACTTTTAAAGGAAATGCAGCCGATGAAAACGGAGGGGCAATAGACAGCTATAATACAGGTAATATAAAGCTGGTAAATAGTGTCATTTCGGGAAATAAAGCAAAAAAAGGAGCAGCAATATATCACGCAGGAACAACCTCGCAGCTGATTAACACTACTGTTGCAGCCAACGTGTCCACTGAAAGCGGAAATGAAGTAATAGATTATGAATCAGGCGCTTCCGTAATACAAAACAGCATCATTTACGGAAACACCAACGGGCTGAAAAATGCAGAAAATATTACGGTTTCTTACAGTTTGGTTCAGGGGCTTACCAACACCGATAACGGAAACCTGAACGGAGACACAACCAACCCGTTGTTTGTCATTCCTGTTGCAGTCATAAGCAACAGTAGTGCTCACACAACAGGTGATTACCGCTTGCAGGACATCTCACCTGCCATAAATGCAGGAAGCAACAACTATGTAGCACACTTTACCGACCCTGACGGTAATGACCGTATAACAAACGGAACAGCAGATATGGGGGCTTATGAAGTGCTTGTTTCTGTTACTGCTGACGAAAACGGAATTGTTTATGTAAAACAAGGCGGGAAGGGCAACGGAAGCAGTTGGGAAAATGCCACAGGCGATTTGCAGACTGCTATCAAAACATCGGGAGCAACTCAGGTATGGGTGGCAGGAGGAACATATAAACCAATCTTCCGACCTGACAATATTGCTTCTTTACCTAATGAAGGAAATAATACGTTTCTTTTGGTCAATAACGTAAAAGTTTACGGAAGCTTTGCCGGTACGGAAACCGCATTGGAGCAAAGAGATTTAAGTCTTACCGAAAATGAAAGTATCCTTGATGGAGCTTATTATGCCCACCACGTTGTTATGGCTTCGGGCAATGTGGGAACAGCAGAACTCAACGGATTTACCATAACAGGCGGTAACGCAATGGGTGGAGACAGTCAGGTTACGGTAAACGGAAACCAGATAACCAAAAACCACGGAGGAGGAATGTTTCTTCATTCTTCTTCGCCAAAAATCGTAAACTGTATCTTTAGAGAAAACATTGCCGTTTACGGAGGAGGTGTACACAGCAGAGCCGGTTCGAGTCCCGAGTTTATAAACTGTGCCTTTATGGGCAATACGGCTTCCTTAAACGGAGGAGGGGCAGACAGCTTTGGAGCAACTCCGAAATTTGTAAACTGTGTCATTACCGGAAACAAAGCACAAAGCGGAGGAGCAATGTTCCATTATCAGGCAACTTCACAGCTGATTAACGCTACTGTTGCAGGCAATCTGACTACCGGACTTGGTGTAATAGATTATGCGGGAGGGGCTTCCGTAATACAAAACAGTATCTTTTACGGAAACAACAAACAAGTGCACAATGCAGAAGCGGTTACTATTTCTTATAGTTTGGTTCAGGGGCTTACCGATACCGATAACGGAAACCTCTCTTGGAATACTGACCCGATGTTTGTCAATCCTGTTCTGGACTCTGATGCTCCGACCATAGCAGGTGATTACCGCTTACAGGTCTGTTCTCCTGTTACCAACGCAGGAAACAACGACTACATAACAGACTACATAACCGATTTAGATGGTAATGACCGTATCACAAACGGAACCGTGGATATGGGAGCATTCGAGTATGATGGAGTACCTTGTGGAGTTATCTGGACAGTCAATAACGAGTGGCTCAACAATATAGAGCCAACTATCAATGATGATGTAATCATTCAGGGAGATTTAGCTGTCGGTACGGATTATGGTAGTTTTTTGGCTAAAACCCTAACGGTAGAAAATACAGGAAGCCTTGTCATAACATCAAACAATTCCGTAACCGTTGCGGGAGAAATTACTAACAATACCGGGATTTCCGATTTTGTGGTAGAAAATGATGCCAACCTGATTCAGACTATTGCCTATACGGGAACTAATACAGGAGCAATTACGGTTAAAAGAGAGTCTTCGCTTATCAAACATTTGGATTATACGCTATGGTCATCGCCTGTGACAGAACAAGGATTGAGAGCCTTTTCGCCTCAAACGCTTTGGTATCGTATTTATGATTACAACGCAACCACCGACCAATGGAATCAAATCTTCGGAAATTCATCAGATGACGATGTAGATTTCCAAGAAGGTGTCGGATATATGTTCCGTGCTCCGAACAATTTTGTAACTACTCCTTATACCTATAACGGAGAATTTAAAGGTATTCCGAACAACGGAGATGTAACCGTTACGTTTAATTCTTCGGAAACCTATCAGGGAGTTGGAAACCCGTATCCGTCCAACATCAGCATACAGCAATTTAAAAATGTAAACGGTACGGGAGCTTTGTATTTCTGGACAAATACCAATGCTTGGAACGATAGCATAGGAAATTACGTAGGCAACAACTGGGCTATCTACAACGGAGTAGGAGGGATAGCAGCAGCCAATGACAATAAAGCTCCCAATGCTTTTATTCCTGTAGGACAAGGGTTTGTGTTTCAGACAGCTGCTAATTCGGTTACGTTTACCAATGTGATGCGTACTTCAAACGAAGGAGTATTTTTCAAAACTATGGACGAAGACAAGCACAGACTTTGGCTTAATCTTTCCGATGATGAACAAATCCTGAACCAAACGCTTATTGGTTATACAGGCGATGCCACACAAGGATTGGATTTCGGGATTGATGCCAAATTATTCGGCTATTCTGGTTCGGCTCTGTATAGTTTAATCGAAAATACCGAAGATGATTTTGTAATTCAGGGACGTGCTTTACCGTTTGATGATAATGATGTAGTTCCGCTCGGATTCAGAGCCAATGAGGCAGGAAGCTATACCATTTCTTTAGCTGATTTTGACGGAATTTTTGCAGAGGGTCAGGATATTTATCTAAGAGATAATTTTACGCAAACCGAGCAAAACCTGAAAAACGGAAATTACAGCTTTGTAAGTGAACAAGGAATTTTCAACACCCGTTTTGAAGTGATTTACAAACAATCAGGAGCTTTAAATGTTACCAATCCCGACTTGAACAACAGTTGGGTAGTTTATAAGCAAAATAAAGTGTTTCATATTTTCTCAGAAGGCTTTGAGATGAAGGAAGTAGAGGTTTACGATATGTTAGGAAGAATAATTTATGCTTCCGAAGCAGAAGGCAACAGCCATATACTTCCTTATCTCGGAGCTAATCAGGTGTTGATAGTGAAAATTACTACAACCGAAAATGAAGCTCTGAGTAAGAAAGTACAGAACTAAATAATTTCAACTCTAACGAAGTTTTGAACTTCGTTAGAGTTATAAAGAACAACCCTGTCAGGTTTCAACTCTGACAAAGTTTTACCGCAAATTCGCAGATTAAGACAATAAAATTTGCGAATTTTCGGTTATTTTTTGCTTTCTCCCCTACCCCACCTAATATGAATTTTATTCTTCCTCATTCAGGTTATTGCAAAAGAAATTTTATTTACATTTGAATATGAAAAATTTTCCACAATCATTTTCCGATAAGTTATCTGAAAGAGAGCAAAATCAATCGCTTAGAAGTCTTTCAGGTTTAAGTGGCTTGGTTGATTTTTCATCTAATGACTATTTGGGTTTGGCAAAGTCAAAAGAAATTTTTGACAAAGCACATCAATTTCTTTCCGAAAGAAAAATATTTTGTAACGGAGCAACAGGCTCAAGGCTTTTGTCCGGAAACTCGGAATTGTACGAAGAAACAGAAAAGTTTTTGGCAAGTTTTCATAATTCGGAAGCTGCTTTGGTGTTTAATTCGGGTTTTGATGCTAACCTAGGTTTTTTTGGTGCGATTACAGACCGAAATTCGGTTATTTTGTATGACGAATATTCTCACGCTTCAATAAGAGACGGAATTAAATTATCTTATGCAAAAGCCTATAAGTTTTCGCATAACAATTTAGACGAACTTCAACAAAAATTGACTTTGTTTTGCCAAGAAGACAGAGATGTTTTCGTGATTACCGAGAGTGTTTTTTCGATGGATGGAGATTCCCCCGATTTAAAAAGATTGACAGATATTTGTTGTAAGCACAAAGCGTTTTTGGTTGTTGATGAGGCTCACGCTTTGGGAGTTTTCGGACAGAAAGGAGAGGGGGTTGTTCAGAGTTTGAATTTACAGGATAAAGTTTTCGCTCGTATTATAACTTTCGGGAAGGCTTTGGGAGCTCACGGAGCAGTAGTTGTCGGAAGTAGTAAACTGAAAGAATATCTGCTCAATTTTGCCCGAAGTTTTATTTATACCACAGCACTTCCTCCTCATAGTTTGGCAGTCATCTTAGCAGCTTATAACCATTTGGGAAAAGTAGATGTACAACGCGAACAGTTGCGTAAAAATATTATCTTATTCAATGGTTTATTCCGAATTTCCGATATGTCTCCGATAAAAAGTATCCTTATAGAAGGGAATCAAAACGTAAAAGATACAGCCCAAAAATTGCAAAAAGCAGGATTTGATGTCAAACCAATTTTGTCTCCGACTGTGCCACAAGGAAAAGAACGACTTCGTTTTTGCTTACATTCGTATAATACCGAGCAGGAAATAAAATATTTAGCTACTGTGTTGAAGATTTCAAGCTAACTGTCTAATCTGCTATGGAGCTTTTTGAAATACTCAAATGCTTTCAGAATGCGACTTCCGTACCAAGAAAACATTTCACCATCTACAAAAACGGTTTTCGTGTGATGAGTAAACTTTCCGATTTCAAAAGCATCTTCTTCTTTGAACGGATAAGGCTCACTTGATAAAAAAATTAAATCAGGGTCTTCTGAGCGAATTTTTTGGATTTCCACCTCAGGATATCTTCCTTTAGATTGGTAAATGTTTACAAATTTGTTCAGTTTGAGCATTTCGTTGATAAAATTATCGTTTCCTGCGACCATATAAGGATTTTTCCAGATAAAATAAGCTGCTTTTTTTTCTTTTTTGGAAGCGATGAAACGTATAAAATCGGCAAGAGAGAAATCAATTTTATGATTCAGATTCTGTGCTTCGGTTCTGCAATCGAAAATTTTTCCAAATTCTGCAATCATAGCTTTGTTGTCTTCAAGAGTTTTGATGTCGCTTGTCCATACCGGAGCTATTTTTTGTAATTCTTCGACAATTTCTCGGGTGTTTTCTTCTTTGTTGGCGATGATGATATCAGGATTCAAAAGTCTGATTTTTTCGTAGTGTACTTTTTTGGTTCCTCCGATAATCTTTTTTATGGATTTAAAATGATAGGGATGTACACAAAATTTGGTGATTCCCACTATTCTCTCTTCTAAGCCCAAGTCAAATAATAATTCCGTTTGTGAAGGAACAATCGAAACGATTCTTTGTGGAGAATGGTGGAGTTTTAAGGTGTTTCCGATTTGGTCGGTGTAAGATTTCATTTTCGGGGAGTAACGATTCATAGGAGCAAATATACAAAGGTTTTCAAGTAAAAAAATCCTACTTCTCAAAATCTGAATCCTAAATAAAATCTCGTATCTTTGCCGCTTTATTTTTAAAACCGAATTACGATGAAAGCAGGTATTGTAGGCTTACCAAACGTAGGAAAATCAACACTTTTCAATTGTCTGTCAAACGCAAAGGCACAGAGTGCAAACTTTCCGTTTTGCACTATCGAACCGAATGTTGGAGTGGTAAACGTACCCGATCCGAGATTGGAAAAATTATCCGAATTGGTAAAACCCGAAAGAGTGCAGCCTGCAACGGTTGAAATTGTGGATATTGCCGGACTGGTAAAAGGTGCCAGCAAAGGAGAAGGCTTAGGAAATCAATTCTTAGGGAATATCAGAGAATGTAATGCCATTATTCACGTGCTTCGTTGTTTTGACAATGACAATATTATCCACGTTGAAGGAGGTGTAAATCCGGTCAGAGATAAAGAAATAATTGATATTGAACTGCAACTGAAAGATTTAGAAACAGTAGAAAAGCGTTTGGAAAAAACCAAACGCGCTGCCAAAACCGGAAACAAGGAGGCTCAAGCAGAAGAAACTCTCCTTGAAAGAATCAAAGCAGCTTTGTTAGAAGCAAAATCAGCCAGAACGGTTATCCCGAACAATGATGATGAAGCGGAAATGTTAGAGAATTTTCAGTTAATTACAACAAAACCTGTATTGTATGTATGTAATGTAGATGAAGGTTCGGCTGTAAATGGAAATCGATATGTAGAACAAGTAAAAGAGCTGGTAAAAGACGAAAATGCAGAAGTAATTGTGTTGGCTGTAGCTACTGAAGCCGATATTACCGAGCTTGAAACCTACGAAGAAAGACAGATGTTTTTAGAAGATATGGGTCTGCAAGAACCGGGAGTTTCAGTACTTATCCGTTCGGCATATAAATTATTAAAGCAACAAACGTATTTTACGGCAGGTGTAAAAGAAGTTCGTGCTTGGACTATCAATATTGGAGACACAGCTCCAAAGGCAGCCGGAGTTATCCACACCGATTTCGAAAAAGGATTCATCAGAGCCGAAGTAATCGCGTATGACGATTATGTGAAATACGGTTCAGAAGCCAAAGTAAAAGAAGCCGGAAAGCTTCGAGTAGAGGGTAAAGAATACATCGTAAAAGATGGAGATGTGATGCACTTCCGTTTTAATGTGTAAAAGGTTGTTTTCCTTTTAGTAGATTTATGCTTACCGTAGCCAAATCTGAATTCGGGAATTTTCGAAATTCTTCCTCGTCAGGATAAAGTCCTGCTTCTTTGCATATTTTATGAAAAACATCAATTTCGACTATATATTGATCGGAAAATCCGTGTGTAGCATCGTAAGCAGTTGTTGCTGTTTTTCCGATACTTTGTGCTGCCAATGTAGGAGCGATGGTGTGCAATTCGATAAGTAATAATCCGTGTTTCTGCACATAAGGCGACCATTTCTGAAGATGGTTCAATAAATTTTCTTCAACCAAATTATTACTGATGCGTTTTCCTCTAAAAGCAAAAGCTCCGGTTGATGAACTTATACGGTCAGAAGTGAGGTTTTTTGGTTCTTCCCAAATTCGGTTGTGATCTAAAAAAGTTCGAGTGTTGAGCAAATCAGCCAGTTCAATATTATAATTCTTTTTTAAATCTTCTGCCAACAAATCAGGACGACCAATATCTCCCCAAATTACTTTTGCCCAAATATCGCTTTTTATCAGATTGGCTCTGATGACTTTCAAAGCCGCCTGATTATAATCCGCTCCAACCAAGAATAACGGGTATTCTTCAAGCATTTTTCCACGAAGTGTCTGTCTGTCGATAACTTCAAAAACATGTTGCAAAAACGCTCCGTTTCCTGCTCCCATGTCCAGAACTCCTTTGGGTTGCTCTTCGATAGGTTTGTTAAAAATCTCGATGATTATCTCGTCAAGTACTTTGAAATACGAGCCGTGAGCTCCTCCGCTTCCCCAAACATTCATTTCTCTATCCACGTGAATTTCGTCTTCTCCGAAAGCAATATCGCGAAGCACAGAAGCTTTTCCGAACATGAGTTCTTCGATTTTGCTAAAAGTAGGTAAGTACGAAACCGTAACTCCATAAGCAGAAGCTCTTCGAGCAAAGAAAAGTCCGGTTTCGGTAAATTGATAATTTCCATTTTTTTGGGTAAACCAATCCAAATAAGTCAAAAAATCTAATATCCGCTTAAAACATTCGGGTTGTTTATGAAATTCTTCAGGACGAAATGAAGTTTCCATAAAGTATTTATGAAACATTCCGGTCATTCCCAAACGAACAATAGTAGGTGCTACCAAATAGCCTTCGATGTGTTTTATTATCTGATTTTGAACCCCATTTTCTAAAAAATTTTCGGAAAATGAAATACCATAATTGTTTTTGTGTTTTTCGAAAAGCACGTTGAGTTTTTCAAACGGACGGTTTTCAAACTCTCTTGGAAAACGACCTCCCGTAAATTGTAAAAAATCAACTACATCATCATACAGATATGTCATTGCAAAAGCATATTTACTTTTTTCGGTTATCGAAAAAGAGATGTAATCTTTGGCATTGTCAATGTGGTAGTTTAGAAATCCTTGTGAACACAAAACGCGAAGACCAACATTGAGGTAACCTTCATTAGCGTTAAATTTTTTGGTTAATTCCTCTAAAGAAACTTCTTTTTTAGAGAGGATATAGTCTAAAACCTTTTTGTTGTTCAAAGCCGTTATTACCGGAGCTGTAGCCAACCCGTCCAGATGACGAAATAAGATGCTTCGCAAATGTGAACTACCCATAACTTTTTTAAAAATAGACTCTTACAAAAGGCATAAAAGCTTCGCTGTAAATGTTTTTACTACTGTTGTGAAGCACATTATAACGAATTCCGATAGTTACATTTTGTGCTCGGTAACCTCCTCCCAAAAATAGAGCTGTATTCCAGAAATTATCCGAAAACCCATCGTCATAATTTACGTTTACCCGAAGTTGCTCCAGTTCGGCGGAGAGTTGAATTTCCGAAATCGGATTAACTAGAATGAGCCAGCTGGCTCCGTAAGTAAAGGCTTCGTAACTGCTAAATGCATTATTTCTTGGTTTTACACTAATGTAACTTCCTTGCAGTCCGATTCCTGTGGCTACATATTGATTGAACTCGTAAATCGCACTGGGAGCGACTGTAATATCGGTAAATCCGCTTCCAATATTCAGTCCTAATCCTCCCCCAAAACGCACTCTTTTCCAAAATTCGCTCTTTTGTTTGGTTTGGGAATCTTGATTGGTTAAAGTTTGGGCATTAACATTTGATAAAAATAAGAATATGGTAAAATAAAGACCGAAAATTGCTGATTTTTTAATTATATCCATACAAAACGATTTTCTTTTTAGCAGTTATAAATCTTGGTAAAAATAGTCAAAAAAATTGATTAGATTTGTTTACTTTTGCAAAAGAATTTTTTAGTAAATTTTCCTTTTTATTATAAATATGGATAGGTTTTCCTTCTTAAACGCAGCACATACTGATTTTTTTTCAGACTTATACGAGCAATATTTAGTTAGTCCGGATAGCGTAGAGCCCAGTTGGAGGGCGTTTTTTCAAGGATTTGATTTTGGAACTTCCCCTTACGGAGAAGATTTTGCCAACGAATTTGCTCATTATGCAAACACGCAAATCTCTACAGGACAAGCACCCGATAAAATTCAAAAAGAATTTGGCGTTCTGAACTTAATCGATGCTTACAGAACTCGTGGACACTTATTCACGAAAACAAATCCGGTTAGAGACAGAAGAATTTATTCTCCTGATTTGAATATTCAACAATTTGGGCTTTCTGATGCAGATATGAATACGGTGTTCGATGCTGCCAGACAAATTGAATTAGAACCGACAACTCTTGCTAATATCATCTTCAAACTCGATAGAGTATATTGCCAAAGTATCGGTTTAGAGTATATGTATATCAGAGACCCTAAAATCAGAAAATGGATTCAAGCATGGCTTTCTGTTAATGCAAATACACCTACTTTTGCACAAGACCAAAAAAGACAGATTCTGTCAAAACTCAACGAAGCTGTTTCGTTTGAGAATTTCTTACATACAAAATACGTAGGTCAAAAACGTTTCTCTCTAGAAGGAGGAGAATCGCTAATTCCGGCTTTGGATGCGCTTATCGAAAATGCAGCCGAAAAAGGAGTGGAGCAGTTCGTAATGGGAATGGCTCACAGAGGTCGTTTGAACGTTTTGGCGAATATTTTCGGAAAAAGCACCAAAGATATTTTCTCTGAATTTGACGGAAAAGACTACGACGACACCCAATATTTTGACGGAGACGTAAAATATCACCTTGGGCTTACTTCGGACAGAGTAACTAAAAGTGGTAAAAAAATAAACTTGAATTTAGCTCCGAATCCTTCACATCTTGAAACTGTAGGTGCAGTAATCGAAGGAATCACCAGAGCAAAACAAGATATGTATTTCCCGGAAGATGCTTCAAAAGTACTCCCAATTGCGGTTCACGGAGATGCTGCGGTAGCAGGTCAAGGAATTGTGTATGAGATTGTGCAAATGGCTCAACTTGACGGATATAAAACACAAGGAACCATTCATATCGTAATCAACAACCAGGTTGGATTTACGACAAACTATTTGGATGCTCGTTCTTCAACATATTGTACAGACATTGCAAAAGTTACACTTTCTCCGGTTCTTCATGTGAATGCGGATGATGTAGAGGCAGTAGTTCACGCTATGTTGTTTGCTTTGGAATTCAGAATGAAATACAAAAAAGACGTATTTATTGATTTGTTAGGATACAGAAAATATGGTCACAACGAAGGTGATGAGCCTCGTTTTACACAACCTATTTTGTATAAAGCCATTGCAAAACACAAAAATCCGAGAGATATTTATGCAGAAAAACTCATTGCAGAGAATATCGTTACTTCTGATTTTGTAGCAAAAATTGAAAAAGAATACAAAGATATATTAGACGAGAATTTAACCGAATCCCGTAAAAAGGAACTAACGGTGATTACTCCGTTTATGCAAAACGAATGGGAAGGTTTCAAACAACTCAAAGATGGAAATGTTTTCGAGAAAGTAAATACTACTTTTGATAAAACTACCTTGAATTCGATTGCAGAGCAAATCACAAATCTTCCTTCAGATAAGAAATTCATCAACAAAATTTCTCGTTTGATTAAAGACAGAAATTCGATGTATTTCGAAACTGATAAACTCGATTGGGCTATGGGTGAATTGTTGGCCTATGGTTCGCTTTTGACAGAAGGTTATTCAGTTCGTATTTCAGGTCAGGATGTCGAAAGAGGAACATTCTCTCACCGTCACGCTGTGGTGAAAGTTGAGGATTCAGAAGAAGAAGTAATCCTACTTAAAAACCTAAAAGAAGCAAAAGGTCAGTTTAATATTTTCAACTCGTTCCTTTCAGAATATGGAGTGGTTGGTTTTGATTACGGATATGCACTGGCAAGCCCGAAAACGTTGACTATATGGGAAGCTCAATTTGGAGATTTCTCAAACGGAGCTCAAATTATGATTGACCAATACATCTCTGCTGCAGAAGATAAATGGAACAATCAAAACGGATTGGTAATGCTGCTTCCTCACGGATATGAAGGTCAAGGAGCAGAGCACTCTTCTGCTAGAATGGAGCGTTATTTACAGCTTTGTGCTAACAACAATATGTTTGTAGCAGACTGTACAACTCCTGCAAACTTCTTCCATTTATTGAGAAGACAAATGCATTTGACGTATAGAAAACCACTTATCGTATTTACTCCGAAGAGTTTGCTTAGACATCCTTTGGCAGTTTCATCAAAAGAAGAATTTATCAACGGTTCTTTCCAAGAAGTGATTGATGATAATGTAGATAAAAATAAAGTAAAAACACTAGTTTTCTGTACAGGTAAATTCTATTATGACCTGTTAGCAGAAAGAGAGAATTTAGGTCGTGAAGATGTAGCTTTTGTTCGTTTAGAACAAATTTATCCATTGCCAATAGAGCAGCTAAAAGAAGTGATTGCTTCTTATCCGAATGTAGATGATTATGTTTGGGCACAAGAAGAACCAAGAAATATGGGAGCTTACGGATATATGCTAATGAATTTTGATTTAGTGAAATTCAGAGTCGCTTCACCAAAACCGTATGCAGCACCAGCAGCAGGAAGCAGCACTAGAGCCAAAAAACGTCATCAAGCTGCCATTGCAATGGTATTTGATAAGAATTTGTTTAGATAAGTTGGTTTAAAGTTCAAAGTTGCAAAACCTAAACCTTAAACGAAAAAACAATATCTTTGTTATATGATTGATAAAAATGACATATTGCGAGAGATAGAACAGCACAAAGACCAAATAAAGAATTTTGGTGTTACAGAAATCGGTGTGTTTGGTTCGTATGTAAGAGGAGAACAAACGGAAACGAGCGATATTGATATTTTGGTTGATTTTGACAAAGACAAAAAGACTTTAAAATCTTTTTTGGCTTTTTGTGATTATATTGAATCGGTATTCGGAAAACTAAAGTTGAAAGTAGATGTGGTTTCCAAAAAAGGATTAAGCGAGTTTATAGGGCCTTATATTCTTAAAGAAGTGGAATATGCCAAAATTTAAACATAATTAAAAATAAGTCTTTCTGCCATTGCGAGGAACGAAGCAATCTAAAACAGAAATTTGAACGAAGAAATTTTAAAACAACATAAATAAAAATTTGTTTAGGTTTAAAGTTCAAAGTTGTGAAACCTTAAACTTTAGACCTTAAACTTTAAACAAAGAAGTAAGATGATTTTAGAAATGAAAGTCCCTTCACCGGGAGAATCCATTACCGAAGTAGAGATTGCTACTTGGTTAGTAAAAGACGGAGATTACGTTGAAAAAGACCAAGCTATTGCAGAGGTTGATTCTGACAAGGCTACTTTAGAGCTACCTGCTGAAGCAAGCGGAATTATTACGCTTAAAGCAGAAGAAGGAGATGCAGTTGCAGTAGGACAAGTTGTTTGTTTGATTGATACATCTGCTGAAAAACCAAGCGGAGATGCTCCTGCTAAAAAAGAAGAAACTCCAAAAGCTGAAGAGAAAAAAGTAGAGGCTCCAAAGGCTGAACAAGCTCCTGCAACCTATGCAACCGGAGCGGCTTCGCCTGCAGCCAAAAAAATAATAGAAGAAAAAAATATCGACCCTGCTACTATTAAAGGAACAGGAAAAGACGGACGTATTACTAAAGAAGATGCTATTCAGGCTCCAGCTTCAATGGGAACTCCAACAGGAGGAAACAGAGGTTCAGAAAGAACTAAGCTTTCTATGCTTCGCAGAAAAGTGGCAGAGCGTTTGGTTTCGGCTAAAAACGAAACAGCGATGCTTACGACGTTTAACGAAGCTACAATGACTCCGATTAACAAATTAAGAGCAGAATACAAAGATGCTTTCAAAGACAAACACGGAGTTTCTTTAGGATTTATGTCGTTCTTTACTAAAGCCGTAGTTAGAGCTCTTCAAATGTATCCAGACGTAAACTCTATGATTGATGGAGATTACAAAGTATCTTATGACTTCTGTGATATTTCGGTAGCGGTTTCCGGACCAAAAGGACTTATGGTTCCGGTTATCAGAAATGCAGAAAACCTAACTTTCAGAGGAATCGAAGCCGAAATCAAACGTTTGGCTCTTCGTGCGAGAGACGGTCAAATTACGGTTGACGAAATGACCGGAGGTACTTTCACGATTTCAAACGGTGGAGTATTTGGTTCGATGCTTTCGACTCCAATTATCAATCCGCCACAATCTGGGATTTTAGGAATGCATAATATTATCGAAAGACCAATTGCTGTAAACGGGCAAGTGGAAATTCACCCGATGATGTATATCGCTTTATCTTACGATCACAGAATTATCGACGGACGTGAGTCTGTAGGATTCTTGGTTGCGGTTAAAGAAGGTTTAGAAAATCCGATGGAATTATTGATGGATAACAATCCGAAGAAAGCATTGGAGCTTTAATCAGATTGTTCTAATAAGCATAAGTAAGCCTCATAAATTTTTTGATTTGTGAGGCTTTTTTTTAAACATAAGTTTTTTTGTAATTTTGTGTTCTACAAAATAATCTTACTGTTTTAACAGATAACTCTATTTTGAAACTGCAAAAAACTGTCGATTTGTCTTTACCTTTTTTTGTGAAAATATATTGTAAATCAAAAAGAATATTTTTTACATTTGCCCGTGAGTGAAAAAGACAAAAAACAATATCGAAATATCGGCTGACGACAAGCTATTCAACGCTTTTTGCAAAGTGCAGAAGAACTTATTTCTCGGCATCGGAACTGCTTTTTACATAGAAAAAGAACTCGAAATTGTTTATGCCAACATCAGGGTTTGAAAAAAGTTCATTTTCGTTATCTTTTAAAATAGTTAAAAAACCTTAAAACAAAACAAAAATGAACACTAAATATTTCGACCTGATTAACCAAACTTTCTATTTTCCTCAAGAGGAATTTACCCTTGACAAAGACAATAACCTGCACTTCCACAACATTGATTTGATGAAGTTGGTAGAACAGTACGGAACTCCGTTAAAATTCACTTATCTTCCCGCAATTTCTAACAACATCAACCGTGCAAAAAGCTGGTTTAGACAAGCAATGGAAAAACTCGGGTATGAAGGGAGTTATTACTATTGCTATTGTACGAAAAGCTCCCACTTTAAGTTTGTAATGGACGAGGCTTTTAAAAACAATATCCATATCGAAACCTCATCGGCTTATGATATTAATATTGTAGAAAAGTTGATGGAAGAAGGGAAAATAAAGAAAAATACTTTTGTAGTTTGCAACGGATTTAAGCGAGAACAATACATAGAGAATGTAGCACGTCTTATTAATAACGGACACAAAAATACGATTCCGGTAATTGACAATTATGAAGAGCTTGATTTACTTTTAGAGAGAACCGATAAAAAATTTAAAATTGGAATCCGTATTGCAGCTGAAGAAGAGCCTAAATTTGAGTTTTATACCTCTCGTTTAGGAATCGGATACAAAAACATCGTTCCGTTCTACCGAAAACAAATTCAAGAAAACAAGCAATTAGAACTTAAGATGCTTCACTTTTTCATCAACACAGGTATTCGTGATACGGCCTATTATTGGAATGAACTCCTAAAGTGTATGAAGGTGTATATTGCTCTGAAAAAAGAATGTCCTACACTTGATAGCCTGAATATTGGAGGAGGCTTTCCTATCAAGAACTCATTAGCTTTTAACTACGATTATCAGTATATGGTTGAAGAGATTTTGAATCAAATCAAAATTGCTTGTGATGACGCAGAGGTTCCTGTCCCTCATATATTTACAGAGTTTGGTTCGTTTACTGTAGGCGAAAGTGGTGGTGCTATCTATGAAGTTTTGTATCAAAAACAACAGAACGACAGAGAAAAATGGAATATGATTGATTCGTCATTCATTACTACCCTGCCGGATACTTGGGCAATTAACAAACGCTTTGTGATGATGGCTGTTAACCGTTGGAACGATACCTACGAGAGAGTTCTGCTCGGAGGATTAACCTGTGACAGCGATGACTATTACAACTCAGAACAGCACATGAATGCGGTTTATCTTCCGAAATATAACAAAGACAAACCTTTGTATATCGGTTTTTTTAATACGGGAGCTTATCAGGAAACCATCGGAGGATTCGGAGGAATTCACCACTGTCTGATTCCACAACCTAAACACATCTTGATTGACAGAGATAAAAACGGTATTTTGGCAACCGAAGTTTTTTCTGAACAACAAACCTCAGAAGATGTGCTAAAAATACTTGGATACAACGAAAAATAATTTATTTTTGAAAAATATATAAAAGAAAAAGCGAAATGAGTAAAGGAGCGGTTAGACAATTTATCGAACACAATTATAGGCATTTTAATGCTGCTGCATTGCTGGATGCTGCAAAAGGATACGAACAACATTTGCTCGAAGGAGGAAAAATGTTGGTTTCTCTGGGAGGAGCAATGTCCACTGCCGAGTTGGGAGTGTCGTTGGCAGAAATGATTCGTCAGGACAAAGTACATATTATTTCTTGTACAGGTGCTAACCTCGAAGAAGATGTAATGAATTTGGTAGCACATTCGCATTACAAAAGAATCCCAAATTGGAGAGATTTAACCCCACAAGATGAAAGAGAATTATTAGACAACCACTTTAACCGAGTAACCGATACGTGTATTCCCGAAGAAGAAGCCTTTAGACGTTTACAGAAACACTTGGAAGATGTTTGGCACGCAGCTGAAGCAAAAGGGGAAAGGTATCTGCCTCACGAGTTTTTGTATCAGGTAGTAAACTCCGGAGTTTTAGAGCAATATTACGAAATTGACCCGAAGGATTCGTGGATTGTGGCTGCAGCCGAAAAAAATCTACCTATTGTTTGTCCGGGTTGGGAAGATTCTACCACGGGAAATATTTTTGCTTCGAATGTAATCAAAGGAAACCTAAAGGCATCTACTGTAAAATCAGGAATTGAATATATGATTTACCTTACGGAGTGGTATCGTGCCAATTCGGGAGGAAAAGGAGTAGGATTCTTTCAGATTGCAGGAGGAATTTCGGGAGATTTTCCGATTTGTGTAGTTCCAATGATGTATCAGGATTTGGAGTGGGAAGATGTTCCGTTTTGGTCGTATTTCTGTCAGATTTCAGATTCTACTACGAGTTACGGTTCGTATTCGGGAGCGGTTCCGAACGAAAAAATCACTTGGGGGAAATTAGATGCAGATACTCCAAAGTTTATGATTGAGTCAGACGCTACAATTGTAGCACCGCTTATTTTCGCGTATTTATTAAATCAATAGTTTTTCAAGATACTTTATGAAACGAGTTATTGTAGATTATGCTAAACTAACCAACGAAATTTTGACCTTGTTGGTCGAGAAATTTCCTGACGGGTATGACGATTCCGATATTATCCGTTTTAAAAATGCTAAAAACGAAACAGTTGAAGCTGTCGAAGTTCGTACAGAAGACACTATTTATCTGGTAAAGGTAAGCACCAAACTGGCTGACAGAATCGAGAACTATGACGAAGATGATGAGCTTGATGTAGATTTAGTTGTTGCTACCCCACCTATCAAAGATATCGAAGATGCAGACATTGCTGACGATGACGATGACGACGATGATATTTCAGATAAGCCCGACTTCGATGACGATGATGATGACGATGAATAGTATCAGGACTTAACACAACATAAAAAAGAGGCTAAAAAGAGCCTCTTTTTTATAGAATAGTTTTGTGGAAATCACTTTTTGATTACTTTTTTGCTAATTACACCCTGATTGGTTTTAATGTTCATCAGATAAATCCCGGCACTTAAATTTTCGATACTGATAGTTTCTAAATGCTGAACAGAACCAAAAAGCTCTCTGCCTTGCAGGTTATAGATTTTTACTTCTTCGATAATGATGTTTTCTTTAGAAGAAATATGTAAAATTCCGTTTGTAGGATTCGGATAAACCGAAATAAGATTGTTTAGATTATGTTGCGAAACACTTGAAGTCGGTTGTACAATCTCAGTTTCTGTCGAGTTGGTAATAATCGGCAAATTGTAATCAAAATAAATATACGCTTCATTTCCTGTAATGATATCTCCGACTTCTAAACCTGCAATAGGTTTTATTTTGTAAGCGATAAACCCGTTGCTTCCTTCTTCGTCCTCATCTTCATAAGGCAGATTGATGTTGTTGAAAATAAACGCAACTTGGTTTCCGTCTTTGATTTCTACTCGGTAATTATGGCTTGAATTTAAAATCTGAATCGTATTCCAATCTAATGATTCGTGAAGCTCGTCTTCGATTCTGACATTTATGGCACTTGCCGTTCCCGTATTCTGAAAACGGATAAGATAATGCAGATATTCATTGACATTGTCAATATGGATTTCGCTTCCCTGTAATACCTGTTTGTCGTTCGGGTCATACGAATTTACCACGATTTGTCTTAAACCAAAAGCATTATCATAAGGAGTGTAATCATCAATACTCGGACTAACCGCAGCCGAAAAACTTAAAATATCATCACTGTTTACCGTTGGAGGAGTGAAAGTCTGCATCGTAAAATTGATAATTATGCTTGAAAAAGGCGATAAACCTGCTATATCGAAATTAAGTTGGTTGGCAGTTGTTGAGCTTGGACTTGGAACAGCACTTACAAAACTTTGTTTTGTATCATCAAAAGTAAAAGAAACCGATATGTTATTAACGGTTTGAGTTCCTATATTTTGTACAATAATTTGATAATCTGCCTCAAAACCCGGTCGAGCTGGGGTTATGGGTAATAAAGTAATGTTTAAATCCTGAACGGTTTGATTGGCTGTAAGGCAGAAATTTAGTGTTTCAACATTATCAGAACCTGTGAAGCTGACAATTGGATTTACAGGAGAGTAAGAAAAATAGTTAGGGACATTTAAGCTAATTATATGAGTTCCTTCATATACGTTTAAAATATATTCCTCATTAACAGATAATGTAGTAGAACTTGCAGGGTCATTAGAGGCAGTAATCCAAATATTATTCATTGTTAAATCATCTGTATCACAACCATTGTTATTTTCGTCATATATGATACTTCCAATAATATGGTTATTTCCACAATTTTCGCCTAAACTATCCGCATAGATATTCCATCCCAATTCATTAATTAGATAATTTCTAACATTAATATCACAATATTTCATACCATAAGCAAAAAAAGTAAAATATTCTAATTGTAATTGAGCAAAACGTATGAAAACAGCGTCATAATTGTTGGTGTCTAATCCGGAGTAGCTGAGGAAATTATCGAAACTTACATTTTCGTTAAAGCTCCAATTGGATAAATCTTGATTAAAAGAAGTTGCTATATAGAACATAAAAATCATACCCGTTACATTCGATACATCCCAATTATTTAAAGGTTGATTAAAAGAAACTGCATTCGAAAACATAAAAGACATATTTGTTACACTTGATACGTCCCAGCTGTTTAAAGGTTGGTTAAAAGAAGTTGCTCCAGCAAACATATCACTAATAACGGTAACATTAGAAATATTCCAATTATTTAAAGGCTGATTAAAAGAAGATGCATTTTTAAACATACCAGACATATCAGTAATATTAGAAACATCCCAATTATTTAGAGGTTGATTTAAAGACGATGCTTTTTTAAACATACCAGACATATTCGTGACCTGACTTAAATTAGGAATGTCAATTGCGTTTATGATTAGGTTTGAACATCCGCTGAAAGCATTTTCCATGCTTGTCCATTGGTTACTTCCCCATTGTTCAATGGCTTTCAATCTTAATGCAAGAATAATACCGATATCAGAAAATTTAATATGACCAAAAGTTCCCGTTAAAGATACTGTATATGTCCCTACTGTACTATATGTATGTGATACATTTCCAGTCTGATTAGTAAGTATTGTTCCGTCTCCAAAATCAATAGTATAGTTATTTGTACTATCCTGAACTATTGGAACAGTAATATTTAATCCTGGGTCATTAGTTACTTCAAAAGTCATAATAAAAGCATCAGGATTTTGGGCAATAGAAGAAAAACCGTAAAAAATAAAAGCAAGAAGTAAGTGAATTTTTTTCATAATTGTGTGTTGTTAATCAGGTTGTTGGAAACAAATATAGTGGTTTTTGTAAGTTATTTCCCTTCGTTTGTCAAAATTCTTTCTAAAATTGTTTTTTCTTTAAACGGAAGCTGTGGTAAGACTTCGCCCTGAAAAACCTTTTTATATTCTTCGTTTTGGATTAGTTTTTTGATTTGTTCCCTGCAAAAAAGAGCAAACCTCCAACGAAAATGCGAAGTTCCGTAAGCCAAACTTTTAAAGACTTCGTCTGTGTAGAGTTCTAAATTTAACAGCTTTTCAAGAGCATTTTGCCTTGTGGTTGCATCGTAATTCGTCCCCGATAAATTTAAAAGAGCTATGTAGTCTTTTATCTGTTGTTCTTCGGATTTTGTGGTAACGAAGGAAAGCGTATGATGCAGAACTTCTAAATTCCGTCCTTCAAAACCAACCCAGTTTTCCGATAACTGCACATATCGCTCTCTTTCAGATTCAAAGGTATTCCAAAGGTTGAAAAGAGCAACTTCACGGGTTATATACGAACTATCCTCTAAAAGTGTTTCATGCGTTTTTCTAAAACTATCGGGAATATCCGGTAGTGTAACCGCAACTGCCTGTCTTACTTTTACGTTTTTTGTATTCAGAGCCGCCTCGATAAAGTCTTTCTTTTGCTCAAAAGGCAGATTTGCTGTTTGATAAACCAACAGTTCTTTTACAGGGTAATAAGCCTTACTTTTCAGAATTTTCAAGATTTTCTTTTTGTCTTTTTTCGGATCAAGAGGATTTTCTTGTAATTCAATATATTGCTTTATAAAAGCATTTTTCTTTAAAAGAGCATAGGCTTCTTCTTTTTGAAAAATGTGGGTTTCTAACCAATTCTTGCTAAATGTTTCACAGTCAAAATCGGAAACAGCCCGAATTTCTTTAAACAAATCTTCGGTTTCTACATTCCCGAAAGCATGTTTGTTCAGATAGTTTTTTATAGCCAAACGGAATTTTTCTTTGCCCATTCCCTCACGCATAACGTGCAAAGCCCACGCTCCTTTTTGATAATACGAAAGCGAACTCGCTTTTTCGCTTAAAATCGGGATGTCGTCAGAGGCTTCTGCTTGCTGGATTTTCTGAGCATTTTCGTAGAGTCTCCAGTAATAATAATTCTCCCCAAATATTTCTCTTTCTGCCAAAAGTGCATAAAAAGTAGCAAAACCTTCTTGTAACCAATGGTGTTTTCCGGTTTTTGCCGTAACCAAATCTCCAAACCACTGATGAGCCAGTTCGTGAGCGTTTACGTTTACATAATTACGGTCGTTATAGCCTATTTCATCTACCACATAATCTTGTGCAAAAATGGTCGAAGTAGTGTTTTCCATTCCTCCGTACATAAAATCCCAAACGGGAACTTGCCGATAAACCTGCCAAGGATAAGAAACGGCAATTTCGCTTTCTAAATAATCGAAAATTTCTTTGCTATAGCGGTAAGTGGGTTCAAATTTATCTTTGTCCGAAATGTGATACCATAAATCATTCGGAATTCGCGATTTTGAAGTAAAACTTTGTTTTTCAAACTTTCCGATAGCCAACATCAAAAGATAACTGCTCATCGGTTTGTGCATTTGATATTTCCAAGTGATTTGGTTGTCTTTTTCGGTTTTTGAAATCAGATTTCCGTTAGCCAAAACCGTATAATCTTTGTGAAAAGCAATATCGAGATTAAAAATTATTTTTTCGTTTACATCATCAAAACTCGGATACCAATGGCTGGTGTATTTTCCTTGCCCTTGTGTCCAGATCTGTACATCTTCGTAGTAGTTTTTCTGAACGAAATACATCGCCTGAACAGGAAAAGCTTCGTAAGAAAAAGTAAGCGAATTTTCTCCTTTTTTATATCCTTCAAACAATAAAAATTCTTTATCGGTTGTTTTGAACTGTACATCTTTTCCGTTGATTTTCACTTTGTCAAAGCTCATTTTGTGAGCATCAATTCGTAAGGTGTCCACGAGCTCATGTGCCGTAAAGCGATATTCGACATCTCCCCAAACATTTTGCTTGACCGGGTTGATTTCGAGTGATGCAAAACTTTCGGTAAAATCTATTTTCGGATATTGTTGAGAAAAGCTGAAAATCCCCGAAACTAAGAAAGAAAATAGGGCAATTTTTTTCATAAAAATGTTTTTACTCTTAGTTTATGAGGAGCGGAGATTAAGTTGTAATTTATTGACTAACAAGCCTCACAGGTTTTTAAAAACCTGTGAGGTTTTGAGTTTTTATTTCTAATAAAAAACTATCTGATTTCTTGATTCAAAATCAAATCTATATACAGGTTAATTTTATTTTTTAAATCTCTTCTGTGCGTGATGAAATCCAAGAAGCCGTGCTCTAACACAAATTCTGCGGTTTGGAAACCTTCGGGAAGTTCCTTTCCTGTGGTGTCTTTTACTACACGTGGTCCGGCAAAACCGATAAGAGCTCCCGGTTCAGAAATGTTGATGTCTCCTAACATCGCATACGAAGCGGTTGTTCCTCCGGTTGTTGGATCGGTACAAAGCGAAATATACGGAATTTGTACTTCTGCTAATTGAGCCAGTTTAACCGAAGTTTTTGCCATTTGCATAAGCGAATAAGCAGCCTCCATCATTCTTGCTCCTCCCGATTTAGAAATCATCACAAACGGAATTTTGTGTTTAATAGAATATTCAATAGCTCTCGATATTTTTTCTCCTACAACCGACCCCATAGAGCCTCCGATAAAGGCAAAATCCATACAAGCTACCACTAGGTCTTTCCCTTTTGATTTCCCAACTGCTGTACGAACAGCATCGTTGAGCTTGGTTTTTGTGATGGTATCTTTCAGTCTGTCCGAATATTTTTTGGTATCCACGAATTTTAAAGGATCTTTAGAAGTCATTTTAACATCTAATTCCTCAAATTCGTTGTTGTCAAACAAAATTTCGAAATATTCTTTGCTTCCGATTCTTACGTGATAATCATCTTCCGGACTTACATAGAAATTCTTAGCTAATTCTTCTGAATCCACAATTTTTCCCGTTGGGGATTTATACCATAATCCTTTAGGAACGTCTCTTTTTTCTTCTGTAGGAGTCTGAATCCCTTTTTCTGTTCTTTTAAACCAAGACATAATTTTAGTTTTTTAGTTAGTTAGCCAAAAGGCAAAAGCCATTAGTAGTGAAACTTGTGGCTAATTAAAGCGTATTTACGTTATTCAAATCAGCAAACGCTTGCTCTAAACGCTTGTTGAAAGTCATTTCTCCTTCACGAACCCATTTTCTTGGGTCATAATGTTTTTTGTTTGGCACATCTGCTCCTTCCGGATTTCCGATTTGAGTTCTCAAATAGTCAATTTTTGAGGTCATATAATCACGTATTCCTTCGGTAAAGGCAAATTGCAAATCGGTATCAATGTTCATCTTAATCACTCCATAAGAAATAGCCTCTCTTATTTCTTCTAACGTAGAGCCTGAACCTCCGTGAAACACAAAGTCAATCGGGTTGTGTTCTGTTTCGAATTTTTGCTGAACATAGTCCTGCGAATTTTTCAGAATCTTTGGAGTAAGTTTTACGTTCCCTGGCTTGTAAACTCCGTGAACATTCCCAAAAGCAGCAGCAATGGTAAATTGGTCAGAAACTTTTTTCAGTTCCTCATAAGCATAAGCCACTTCTTCGGGTTGGGTGTATAGTTTAGAACTATCCACTCCGGTATTGTCCACTCCGTCTTCCTCTCCTCCGGTAATTCCCAATTCGATTTCGAGAGTCATTCCCATTTTGCTCATTCGCTCTAAATATTTTTTAGAGATTTCGATGTTTTCTTCAATCGACTCTTCCGACAAATCCAGCATGTGTGAGCTATACAAGGGTTTCCCGGTTTGTTTGAAATATTCTTCACTAGCATCTAAAAGTCCGTCAATCCAAGGCAAAAGGTTTTTGGCACAATGGTCGGTGTGCAAAATAACTGTAGCCCCGTAGAGTTCAGCCAAAGTATGAATGTGTTTTGCTCCTGCAACTGCTCCTGCAATGGCAGCTTTTTGGTTTTCGTTTGAAAGCCCTTTACCTGCATTAAAAGCAGCACCTCCGTTAGAAAACTGAATAATAACAGGTGCTTTTAATTTTGCGGCTGTTTCCAAAACTCCGTTTATTGAGCTTGAACCTACCACATTTACGGCTGGAAGGGCAAACCCTTTTTGTTTAGCATAGTTGAAAATCTCTTGAACCTCTTTGCCTGTTGCAACTCCCGGTTTAATGTTATGACTCATTTTGTGTTGTTTTTTTTAAGTTTAATGTAAAAGCAAAAGTAAGAAATATTTTAAAACGGTTTGTCAGAATCAAAAATCAATTTTAAACACTTTCTTAGAATCTGTCCAAATAGAAATATGTTTACTACTTTTGTAAAAAAATAAACAACAAAATGATTACAGTCAAAACCATACCGACCTCAAATCCGGCAATCTTGAAATTTGAATTTTCGGAATTTGTGTCTAAGGAAAATTACGAATTCAAAAATATAGACGAAGCCAAATTGTCTCCGTTGGCTCAAAAAATGTTTTATCTACCCTTTGTAAAAACTGTATATATATCAGGAAATTTTATGGCTATCGAACGATACAATATCGTGGAGTGGGATGATATGAAAGACGAAGTAGCTCAGCAAATAACCGAGTTTGTAAACAACGGAGGGCAAATAGTAATTCAAACCGAGCAACCCAAAAAGAATCCTGTTTCGGTTTATGCAGAGAGCACTCCGAATCCGGCTGTGATGAAGTTTGTTTGTAATAAATTATTAGTAAAAAACACGGTTGAATTCAAAAACATCGAAGAAGCCGCCTCATCTGAATTAGCTCAGGCTCTGTTTCGTTTTCCGTTTGTAAAAGAGGTGTTTTTAGATGAAAATTATATTTCGGTTACCAAGTACAATATTTCGGAATGGGACGAGGTGGTACAAGAACTTCGCAGTTTTATCAAAGAATTTATAGAGCAAGGAAAGTCGCTTATTGATGAAACCAAATACGTTCCGACTCCTCAGCAAGAAAAGCAACTCGACCAAAATTTTGAAAAGTTAGATGCAACTTCTCAACAAATCATCAATATTTTGGAAGAATACGTCAAACCTGCTGTGGCTTCAGATGGAGGGAATATTTTGTTTGATTCGTATGATGAAACAGAAAAACGAGTAAAGGTAATCCTCCAAGGGGCGTGTAGTGGTTGTCCGTCTTCTACTTTTACGTTAAAAAGCGGAATAGAAAATATGCTAAAAGATATGCTAAAAGATGGTGAGATAAAAGTTGAAGCGGTCAATCAATAACCAGATATTCTTGCCTTTAAGGTTTTATCGTAAACCTCAAACTACTCTCTATAAAAAACTCTTTTTACTCTATGCGAAATTCCTGTTAAAATCTCGTAGGGAATCGTGCCAACAATTTTGGCAATTTCGGTTACTTTCGGTTTTTCTCCAAAAATAATAACCGAATCGCCTTCGCGACAGTTTATTTCTGTAATATCTACCATGAGCATATCCATACAGATATTACCTATTATAGGTGCTTTTTGGTTATTGATAACCACATAGCTTTTCTCGTTGCCTAAAGCCCTGGGAATTCCGTCTGCATATCCGATAGGAATAGTAGCGGTACGAGTAGGTTTTTCGGCAACGAATCGTCTGGAATAGCCTACACTTTCACCTTTATCGATTTCTTTTATCTGTAAAATAACCGATTTTAGCGTTCCGACATTTTCTAAATATTTGATTTCGTTTTCCTCGTTCGATATTCCGTACAATCCGATTCCTAAACGCACCATATCCATTTGCATTTCAGGATAATTAGAAATAGCCGAAGTATTTGAAATATGACAAATCGGATTGATGTTCAGCTCGTCTTTTATGCAATCTGACAATTTTTTGAACACTTCAAACTGATGGAATGTAAAATCTCTGAATTGGTCAGAATCGCTTCCGGAAAGATGCGAAAAAATAGATTTAACCTCAAAAAACTCCTGATATTCTTTCAGATAACTTATGAGTTCCTGAATATTTTTTTCTTCAAACCCCAAACGACGCATTCCTGTATCTAGTTTGATGTGAATCGGATAGTTTTTTCTTTTGAGTTTTTCGAGATGATTCTTAAAAAGTTGTAATTCTTTAAGAGAATAAATCTCAGGTTCTAAATTATATGAAATAAGAGCAGGAAAGCTTCCGGGCTCTGGATTCATTATCATTATCGAGGTAAGAATATTGGCATTTCTAAGAGCAATTCCTTCGTCTGTAAAAGCCACTCCGAGACAATCAACTTTTTGATATTCAAGTAGTTTTGCAATTTCAAAACTTCCGCTTCCGTAACCGAAAGCCTTAATCATTACCATTATTTTGGTATCCGGATTGAGTTTGGATTTGTAATAATTCAGGTTGTGGGTTATGGCATTTAGGTTGATTTCCAAAACCGTTTGATGCGTTTTTTCTTCCAAAACCGAAACGATTTCTTCCAAGTGAAAACTCCTTGCTCCTTTGATTAAAATAGTTTGGTTTGAAAAATCCGAACTGTCGAGGTTTTTCAGAAAATCTTCGGTACTGTCAAAGGTTTCGATATTCTCAAAAAGATGTTGGTAAGCGGTTAGGTCTTTGCCAATTCCGATTACTTTTGCAATGTGATTTTGTTTGAGCAACAAGGAAATTTTCTGATAAAGTTCAGCTTTGTTTTCTCCGCTTTGGAGAATGTCTGACAAAACAACAACCTTTTCTGAGTGTTGTTTTTGCTGTTCTAAAAAGTCTAAAGCTATTTTTATGGATTGAAAATCAGAGATATAGCTATCATCAATTAGAGTAGTGTTGTTGATTCCGTTTTTGACCCTCAACCGCATTTCAATCGGATAGAGCATCTTCATCCGATTTTCGATAGTAGGTTTGTCGTAGTTCAAATACAACAAAACCATCATCGAGTGAATAGCATTTTCAACCGAAGCATCGTCCGTAAAAGGAACCTCCACTTCAAAATCCTGATTATTGTAGCTAAAGCGGAGTTGTGTGAGGTTTCCCAAAACGGATTTTTTGATAAATAAGGCATTTGCTTCATCAAAAAAACTCCACACCAATTGTTTTACGTAAAGACTTTCTAAAGCAGCCGAAACCTCTTCATTTTTCCGATAAATAATCACTTCACAATTTTTGAAAAGTTTTACTTTTTCGGCTATTTTTTCGATTTTACTTTCGAATCCTTCGTTGTGAGCATCTCCGATATTGGTTAAAATTCCAATAGTTGGTCTGATGATTGTTTCAAGGTTTTGCATTTCATCGGGCTGAGAAATTCCTGCTTCAAAAATTCCAAAATTGTGATTTTCGTTAATTCCCAAAACCGAAAGCGAAACACCAACTTGCGAGTTATAACTCTTCGGGCTTCGGGCAATGTTGTAATCGGGAGAAAGCAGAAAATTCAGCCATTCTTTAACAATGGTTTTTCCGTTGCTGCCTGTGATTCCGATAATCGGAAAGTTAAATTTACTTCTGTAATTCGAGGCGAAATCCTGTAAGGCTTTTAGAGTGTCATCGACCAAAATATAGTTTCCTTTCGAACTGTTTTCAGGAAGTTTAGAAACCACAAAATTCTCAACTCCTTTTTCTAACAATTCAGGAATATAATCGTGTGCATCGTTATTTTGTCCTTTCAGAGCAAAAAACAAAGTGTTTTTATTGCTCTGTAACGAACGACTGTCAATAGAAATATTACTAACTGATGCTTCCTTGTCTCCTATGATTTGGAAAGGAATGTTTTTAAAAATATGTTGTAATCGGGTGCTCAAAGTGGTAAAATTAGACCAACAAAATTAAGGTTTTTTTATCGTGTTATACTTTTTTACCTTTGCAAAAATTTTCGGAAATGCCCAAAATAGGAAACGTCATATTACCAGAACATCCACTTTTACTTGCACCTATGGAAGATGTGAGCGATCCTCCGTTCAGAAGGTTGTGTAAAATTCACGGAGCAGATTTGATGTATTCCGAGTTTATTTCTTCTGAAGGATTGATTCGAGATGCTATAAAAAGCCGTCAGAAATTAGACATTTTTGATTACGAGCGTCCGGTTGGAATCCAGATTTTTGGAGGTGATGAAGAAGCTATGGCTCTTTCTGCCAAAATTGTTGAAACCGTTCAACCCGATTTGGTGGACATAAATTTTGGATGTCCGGTCAAAAAAGTGGTTTGCAAAGGAGCAGGAGCAGGAGTTCTGAAAGATGTGGATTTGATGGTCAGGCTAACCAAAGCAGTTATAAAAAGCACACATTTGCCCGTAACGGTTAAAACCCGTTTGGGTTGGGACGAATCTTCTATAAATATTGATGAAGTAGCAGAGCGATTGCAGGATATTGGAGTTCAGGCTTTGACAGTTCACGCACGAACAAGAGCTCAAATGTACAAAGGACATTCGGATTGGACACATATTGAGCGAATCAAAAACAATCCGAGGATCACCATGCCTATTTTCGGAAACGGAGATATTGACAGTCCTGAAAAAGCCTTAGAATACAAAAACAGATTCGGGCTTGACGGAATGATGATAGGAAGAGCTGCCATCGGATATCCTTGGATTTTTAACGAAATAAAACACTACTTAGAAACCGGAGAAAAACTTTCTGCACCAACTATTTCTGACCGAATAGAAGCCGCCCGAAACCATTTGATTTGGTCTATGGAATGGAAAGGCGAAAGAGTTGGGATTGTAGAAATGCGAAGACATTATACCAACTATTTTAAAGGTATTCCCGATTTTAAGCAGTACAGACAACGTATGGTAACCGAAGACAACCCTCTCAAAATTTTTGATGTTTTTGAAGAGGTTCAGCAAGTGTATCAACCTGTTTAAAAAGATTATTCTACTCGGTTATTTTTTATCAACTCAATACTTTCAGGATTTAGCAAAGTTGAAGTGTCTCCAAAGTTAGAAAAATCTCCTTCTGCAATTTTACGCAAGATTCTACGCATAATTTTTCCCGAACGGGTTTTCGGTAGTCCTGCTACAAACTGAATTTTGTCTAATTTGGCAATCGGCCCGATATGAGTTGCAATATGTTGGTTGATTTCGTTACGTAAATTGGTCTGATCCCTGGTTTTTCCGGTTTGTTTAAGGGTAATAAATCCGTAAAGAGCACTTCCTTTTATATCGTGCGGATAACCTACAATGGCAGACTCTGCCACAGCCGGATGTTCGTTAATAGCATCTTCGATAGGAGCTGTTCCGAGGTTGTGTCCGGAAACAATTACCACATCATCAACTCTTCCGGTAATTCTGTAATAACCGACTTCATCTCGCAAAGCTCCATCTCCTGTAAAGTACTTCCCGGGAAAAGCAGAGAAGTAAGTGTCAATATACCGTTGATGGTCGCCCCAAATTGTTCGGGCAATTCCGGGCCAAGGAAACTTAATGCAAAGGCTTCCGGTAACCTGATTATCTTCGATTTCGTTTCGTTTGTCATCCATCAAAACAGCTTGAACTCCCGGAAGTGGAAGTGTAGCATAAGTGGGTTTGGTAGGAGTTACAAAAGGAAGTGGAGCAATCATAATTCCTCCTGTTTCGGTTTGCCACCACGTGTCGGTAATCGGGCAACGTTTGTCTCCTACGTGGTTGTTGTACCAATGCCAAGCCTCTTCGTTAATAGGTTCTCCAACCGATCCTAATATTTTGATTGAAGATAAGTCGTGTTTGGTAATCCAATCTGTACTTTCTTTTGCTAACGAGCGAATGGCTGTTGGAGCTGTATAAAAGGTTGTTATTTTATGCTTTTCGATGGTTTCCCAAAAACGCCCGAAATCAGGGTAATTCGGAATTCCCTCGTACAAAACAGTGGTGGCTCCGTTCAAAAGAGGTCCGTAAACGATGTACGAATGTCCGGTAATCCAACCAATATCAGCGGTACACCAAAAAACATCATTTTCCTCGTGACGGAAAACATTTTTAAAGGTATAAGCCGTATAAACCATATATCCGGCAGTGGTATGTACCATTCCCTTTGGTTTTCCGGTAGAACCCGAAGTATAAAGAATAAACAAAGGATCTTCTGCATCCATTATGGTAGCTACGTTGTTTGCCGAAGCTGCATCAAGTAGAGGTTGCAACCATTTGTCTCGTCCTTCTTTCATCGAAATTTCGCTGTGAATTCTCTTGGTAACCAAAACAGTGGTTACATCGGTAGCAGTTTCTAAGGCTTCATCTACAATGCCTTTTAGATTAATGGTTTTGTTTCCTCTGTACGAGCCATCTGAAGTAATCAGCAATTTAGCTCCACAATCTATGATTCTCGAACTTAGTGCAGAGGCAGAAAATCCTGCAAAAATCACCGAATGCACCGCTCCAATTCTTGCACAAGCCAATATAGCAACAGCCAATTCGGGAATCATCGGAAGGTAAATGCAAACCCTGTCTCCTTTTTGTACGCCTTGCTCTATTAGTACATTTGCCATTTTGCAAACTCTTTCATACAGTTCGTTATACGTGATGTGTTGTGCTTTTTCTGTAGGGTCGTTCGGTTCAAAAATAAAGGCTGTTTTATCTCCTCGTTTGCTAAGATGTCTATCAATACAGTTTTTGGTAATATTGAGTTTGGCATTCTGATACCATCGAATTTCCGCCTTAGACATATCGTATTCCAAAACCTTGTCCCATCTTTGATACCAAGTGAAGTTTTCGTCTGCTACACGTTCCCAGAATTTTCTTGGTTCACGAACAGATTTATTATACATTTTGAAATACTGTTCTAAGCTGTCTATTTTGTAATAATTCATAATACCAAAGTGTTATATTTTTTGAAAAACCAAAGTTACAAATTAAAATTAATTGATAATTAAGGTAACCCTCTTTTTAAGAGAAAATTAGAACACTATGATTTTTTAAAAATCAGACTGTAAAAGCCGTTTGTCATTGTTCATTTAGAGGCTGAACCTGGTTCATAGCTATATAAAATATGGGTTGTCAAGATAACGGAAGAATTTTATTATCGAAAAAGATATAGTAGCGGTCTTTCGTTTTGTAGTGGTGGGCATCTGAAGTTTTTGTTTATATTTGACCCGTTATTATCGGAATAAGCAAGCGGGATTTGACAAGCCTTTGGTGCTTTTTCATTTTTGAGGAAAACATGTACGTAATACTTGATATAGAAACTACAGGAGGTCAATTCAATCAGGAAGGAATTACCGAGGTTGCTATGTACAAATTTGACGGTCATAAGGTTATTGACCAATTTATCAGCCTTGTCAATCCGGAGCGTCCGATTCAACCTTTTGTTATAAAACTAACAGGAATCAACAATGCGATGCTTCGTTCCGCACCAAAGTTTTATGAAGTTGCTAAACGAATTATCGAAATTACCCAAGATAGCATTATTGTAGCCCATAATGCTTCGTTTGATTATAGAATTCTTCGAATGGAATTTTCCCGTTTAGGATATGACTTCAGAAGAGAAACTCTTTGTACGGTTGAACTTTCAAAAAAATTGTTACCCGAACAAAATTCATATAGTTTAGGCAAATTAGTCCGTTCTTTAGGAATTCCGATGAGCGACAGACACAGAGCCTCGGGAGACGCTCAGGCAACGGTTAAGCTCTTTAAACTTTTGCTTTCTAAGGATTCGGATAAGCAAATTCTAAAAAGTCTTATCAAAAGCGAAATAAAAACGGGACTATCTCCAAAGTTGCTCGATATTGTCGAGAATCTTCCCAATAAAATAGGAATATACTACATACACAACGAAAAAGGAGAATTGATTTATTTGGGGAAAAGTCGAAATATCAAAAAAAAGGTAAATTCCCTTTTTACTAATGAATCTAAAATAGCCAAGAAAATTCAAACGGAGGTTTACACGGTTACTTTCGAAGAAACAGGCAGTTTTCTTATAGCCTCTGTCAAAGAATACGAAGAACTTAAACAGAATAAACCACCTCTGAATCGCATTCCGAAAAAGATTAAATCCTCAAAAAAATTCTTTTCAGACCAAAACAAAAGTATGCTACTTATTGACAAAGGTAGAACTATTGAGGAACGAAGTGTTATTCTTGTCGAAAACGGAGTGCTCAAAGGCTACGCCTTTTTCGATTTAAACTATCAGATAACCAATATCGAGGTGCTGAAAAATATTTTGGTTACAGTAGAAGAAGACAAACAACACCTGATGATTACTGAGTCTTTTCTGCAAAAGAAAAATTCGGTGAAGCAAATCAGGATATAAACCTTTGCATAAGATATTTAATTAAGGCTATCTGCAATATCTTCGAATTTCTTTAGTTTTAGTAATTTTGATGTTTCCTTTTTGCAAACGATTTTTATGAAAAAATACATATTGTTATTCTTGTTTTTATCTTCTTTTTCTGGTCTGTCTCAAACCAATCAATCTTGGGGAGGATATTTCTCGTACAATCACATTGTCGGATTAGCCGAATCAGATAGCCGAATTATTGCCGCAACCGAAAACGCTTTTTTTTCCAAGCATCTGGCAACCCACGAAATAGAAACATTTAACTCCATAGACGGATTAAAAGCAGAAAAGATTACAGCTATATACCACAGTAAGCCTTTTAATTTAACCCTTTTAGGAAATGAAAACGGACTTCTTATTGTCATTAAGCAAAACAATAAGCAAATTATCAACAAAGTAGATATAATAAATGATGTTCCCGTGCTTCCGAACAAAAAGAAAATAAATCATTTTTTAGAACACGAAGGAAAAGTATTTATCTCAACCGATTATGGAATTTCTGTTTTTAATTTAGAAACATTAGAATTTGGAAACACATTTTTTATAGGAGAATCAGGGCAACAAACCCAAGTTTTACAGACGACTATTCACAACAATGAAATTTACGCAGTTACCCGACCTTACGGAATCAGACGAGCGAGTCTTTCTAATCCGAATCTTATTAACTTTAACGCCTGGGAAACCTTTAATAGTGCACATTGGGTAGGTATCGCAAGTATCGGAAATCACTTAGTTGCATCGGGAGCAGACGGAATATTATACAGGCATCTTCCCGGAGGCGGAACCTCTCCGATATTGAATACTAATCAAACGATTTTGGAAATAAAATCCGTAAACGAATATCTGACCGTTACAACACCTCAAACCGCTTATGCCCTTAGCCAACAACTTGCCGTTGTAGCTCAAATCGGACAGATTTTCGAAGAACCAGTTGAGTTTACCTGTTCGGGAGTTATTTTCAATACTTTGTATATAGGAACTACAGCCAAAGCCCTTTATGCAATTGATATGAACAATTTAAACTCGTATCTGAATTACACTCCTGCAGGACCATTAAGAAATAAAGTATATTCTATTAAAGCCACTGCTGATAATCTGTGGTGTGTGTTTGGAGATAATTCGCATCTTTACGATCCCTATTTCCCAAATTTGGGAAGGTACGGAATATCAAAATTGACTCCTGAGGGTTGGATTCAAATTCCTTACGGAGATGTTCTTGAAGCAACAAACCTTTCTAAAGTTGTTACTGCCCCGAATAATGAAAATCAGGTGTATATCGGATCTAATCATTCGGGAGTTTTGGTAGTAGAAAACGACATTCCAATAACATTGCTCAACACAACCAATACCGGACAAAACGGCTTAGAAGGATTTACTGGAGGGAATTCTTCCAGTGTCAGGATACACAATATGGCTTTTGACAAGAGCAATAACCTTTGGGTTACTAATGCAGGGACAGTAGGTAAATTAAAAGTGATGCGAAATAATGGCTCGTGGAGTTCTTATCAGATAAATGAAACAGCAACAAGTTATGGAGATTTGATTATTGACAAAAACGGAACAAAATGGGTTGGTACACATAGTAAAGGACTTGTCGGATTTAACGAGGCTTATCAAAACAGAACGATTGTCATTGATGATTCAGATGATACCGGAATACCTCACAATCGGGTTAAGACTCTGGCAATAGACAACAACAACCGTTTGTGGATTGGAACAACGTGGGGGATAAGAGTTCTTCCCAGTGTGGACAGGTTTCTGACCGAAGACTATTTGAATGTAAATCCCGTAATCATCATAGATGACGGACTTCCACAAGAATTACTCTACAGACAAGAGGTTAAAAAAATCAAGATAGATGGAGCAAATCAAAAATGGCTTGGTACAACTGGCTCAGGAGTATTTTTGGTTTCTCCGAACGGACAAGAAACCATTTATCACTTTACTAAAGATAATTCCCCTTTACCAAGCAATAATATTTTAGATATAGATATCAACCCGAGAACCGGAGAAGTTTTTTTTGCTACGGATAAAGGAATGGTTTCGTACAAAGGTACTGCTACTTCGGCTTCCGAGAATTTAGGAGGAGTTTATGTTTATCCGAACCCTGTCCGACCAGAATATTCCGGAACGGTTAAAATAGCAGGGCTTACCGATAAAGCTAACGTAAAAATAACCGATATTGAAGGAAATTTGGTTCACGAAGCAAAAAGTGAAGGTGGAACCATTGAGTGGGACACGACAGCTTTCGGAAAATATAGAGTAGCATCAGGTGTATATATGATTTTTATAACCACCCAAGACGCTTCTGAAACTAAAGTAAAAAAAGTGATGATTATAAGGTAAAAACCCGAAAAGAGCTTAATAAATGTGTAGTTTTTTTGATGAAATAAACAAATTACGCTAACTCAAACATCTTTCCGGGAAGTGGTCTTACTACTCCTTTCATCTCCAAATCGAACAGTATGGAAGCTGTTTTGTAAACTGGAATTTCAGAACCTTTGGCTATCAGGTCGAGCAAGTCTTTCCCTTTTTTGTATAGGTAATCATATACTTTTTGCTCTTCAGGATTGAGTTCTACAAAAAGTTGTTTTTGAATGTTTTTTTTGTTTTTGGGTGTCAAGTCCCAATTGAGCATATACAGAATATCCTCAGCATCGGTCAAAATATTGGCTCTTTGGGTTTTTATCAGATTGTTGCAACCTTGACTATATGTATCGGTTGTTTTTCCGGGAACGGCAAAAACTTCTCTCGCATAATCATTAGCCAGATTAGCCGTAATGAGCGAACCTCCTTTTAGAGCACTTTCGATAACGATAGTAGCATCAGATATTCCTGCTACAATTCGATTTCGTTTGACAAAATTTTCTTTATCAGGAACAGAGCCACTCCAAAATTCAGTCAGAAATCCTCCATTTTCTTCCACTCTTCGGACGTGTTTTGCGTGTGACGGAGGATAGATTCTATCGAATCCGTGTGCGAGAACTCCTACAGTCTGTAAACCGTTTTCGATGGCTGATAAATGAGCACAAATATCTGTCCCTAAAGCAAAACCACTTATAACAACCGGGTTGATTTGGGCTAAATCTTCGATGAGTTTTTTGCAAAAATCAGTCCCGTAAGAAGTGATTTTTCGGGTTCCGACTATGCTTAGAATTTTTCGATTATTCAAATCAAAATTTCCTTTAGCAAAAAGGAGTATTGGAGCATCAGCACAATGTTTTAATTTATTCGGATAGTCCTCATTGCCAAAATAATAAACATTGATATTTTGTTTTTCTATAAAAGAAAGTTCTCTTTCGGCAGTTTTAAAAGAAGCTTTGCTCAAAATTGCTTTTACGGCAACTTTACTAAGTCTTGAAACATCTGTAAAATCTTTTTTGGTAGCTGAAAATACATTTTCTGCCGAACCGAAACGCTCCAATAATTTTTTGGCAAAAACATCTCCGATTCCCTCGGCACGGGTCAGGGCTAAAGCATAAAAAAGTTCGTTTGAAGTCATAAATACAAATAGTGCTACGTTCGACAAAAATAACCAAATCAGATGATTTACAAAACCTTGTCGGAATTTCCTGCTCGAGAGTAATTTTTGCTTTTTTCTGAAACAGAAAGAAAACATTAAGAAACTGTTTAAATATCTATTTTTATTTTTGTGTAAATTTATGCCTTTAAAAACTTCAGAGTAAACAAAAAATGAAAATTTCAAATATCGTCTTGGTGTTGTTTTTTCTTCCGATTTTTGCTTTTGGACAAACCTTGTTTGACAGAGCTAACGAGTTGTATCAACAAGAAAATTTTAAAGAAGCAATTCAGACTTATGAGCAGATTTTAGCAAACGGGCAACATTCGGTTGAGTTATATTACAATTTGGGCAACGCTTATTACAAGCTCAATCAGGTAGCACCGGCAATTTACAACTACGAAAAAGCCTTGCTGTTAGACCCCAACAACAGCGATGTAAAAAACAACTTGACATTTGCTCAAAATATGACTATTGACGAGGTAAAAGAAGTTCCGAAGGTTGGCTTTTCTCATTGGTTAAGCAGTTTTACTTCGGTGTATCATTATGATATTTGGGCAAAAATTGCTATTGCATTTTCGTTCTTGTTGTTGTTTAGCTTTGTCGGATTTTATTTCTCGCAAAAAATCATTTTTAAACGAGCATTGTTTTCTACAATGGTAGTTTTCTTAGTGTTTTCGATATTGAGCATCATCATAGCGGTTTTTGAAAAAAATCAAACTCAGAACAACAATCCTGCTATTGTCTTTGCCGAATCTGTGGCTGTAAAAGGAGAGCCTAAAGAGAGTTCAAACAACATTGCTATTATTCACGAAGGAGTTAAGGTAAATATTTTGGAATCTGTCGATGAATACTATAAAATAGAGTTGCAGAATGGCTCACAAGGCTGGTTGATAAAGTCGGCTGCTAAAACACTTAAATAAACTCTCATAAAATCACATCTGTCTAAAAAGAGCATTAGAGCACAAAAGATTTCAATGCCATTGGTAGGATTCTGCCTGTTTTTAGAAATATTTTACTAATTTTATAAGCTGAAATAAACACCTGTAAATATGATTAACAAAAAAGTAAATTCGGTTCAACAAGCACTTGAGGGAATCGAAGATTCAATGACTATAATGCTCGGAGGTTTCGGGCTTTGTGGAATTCCAGAAAATTCCATTGCAGAATTGGTTCGCCAAAATATAAAAAACCTAACCTGTATTTCGAACAATGCAGGCGTTGATGATTTCGGATTAGGATTGTTGTTGCATAAAAAACAAATCAAAAAAATGATTTCGTCTTATGTGGGAGAAAATGCGGAATTTGAGCGTCAGATGTTGAGTGGAGAGTTGGAGGTTGAATTAACTCCACAAGGAACATTAGCTGAAAAATGTAGAGCAGCACAAGCGGGAATTCCTGCTTTTTATACACCGGCTGGCTACGGAACAGAGGTGGCAGAAGGAAAGGAGGTTAAAATTTTTGACGGAAAACCTCATATTTTAGAACATGCTTATGAGGCAGATTTTGCTATTGTAAAAGCATGGAAAGGAGACGAAGCAGGAAATTTGATTTTCAAAGGAACTGCCCGAAATTTCAATCCTTGTATGTGTGGAGCGGCTAAAATTACTATTGCCGAAGTTGAAGAATTAGTTCCGGCAGGAGAGCTCGACCCGAATCAAATTCATATTCCGGGAATTTTTGTTCAAAGAATTTTCCAAGGAGAAAAATATGAAAAAAGAATAGAACAAAGAACAGTTAGAAAAAGAGGATAATTATGGCTTTAGATAAAATAGGAATAGCAAAACGCATAGCAAAAGAACTCAAAGACGGATATTTTGTAAACCTTGGAATTGGTATTCCGACTTTGGTTGCCAATTATATTCCGGAAGGAATTAGTGTAGAATTTCAGAGTGAAAACGGAGTCCTCGGGATGGGACCTTTTCCGTACGAAGGCGAAGAAGACGCAGATCTTATCAATGCAGGTAAACAAACCATTACTACCCTCAAAGGAGCAAGTTTTTTTGACTCAGCCATGAGCTTCGGAATGATTCGCGGAAAACACGTGGATTTAACCATTCTTGGTGCTATGGAAGTTGCCGAAAACGGAGATATTGCTAATTGGAAAATTCCCGGAAAAATGGTAAAAGGAATGGGAGGAGCGATGGATTTAGTAGCTTCTGCCGAAAATATCATTGTGGCTATGATGCACGTAAACAAAGCAGGAGAATCTAAAATCCTGAAAAAATGCACCCTTCCGCTTACCGGAGTTAAATGCGTGAAAAAAGTGGTTACCGAGCTGGCTGTTTTAGAAGTAACCGACAAAGGTTTTAAACTTTTGGAAAGAGCTCCCGGGGTTTCTGTAGAAGATATTATCAAAGCCACAGAAGCAGACCTGATTGTGGAAGGAGAAATTCCTGAAATGCAAATAGATTAGTCTGTAATAATAGAGTATTTTTGATTATTTAGCCACGTACTAAAGATATTTTAGTGTGTGGCTAATAATTTTAATCGCAGATTTTTAAACAATTTCAAAGCGTTTTTATTTTAATTATTAACTTTGATTTCTAAATCAAAAAATTGACCTATGAAAAATCTTATCACATTTGCTTTAGTTCTGCTGTTATTTTCTTGTGCCAAAGAAGAAAAACCGGAATATACCATTGTTTCGGGGGAAATAACTAATTTTGATGACCAAAGTTTTAAAATCTACGGAAATTCTTTTGAAAAAGAAATCACGCTCAGCCAAGACGGAACATTTACGGACACCTTATATATAGCTTATAATGGTGCTTATGGAATTGGCAGGCAACCGCTTTATTTGCATAAAGGAAAGAACTTGTCTTTTGAAGTAGATGTTAATCAAATAGAAGATTTTCTTTTTTCGGGGGATTTAGCTGCTGAGAATAATTATTTTGTTCAAAAAGCTAAGCTTCGAAAAGAAATATTAGGAGCAGAACTTAAGGAACTTTATGCTCTTGAAGAAGATGCTTTTCTGTCTAAACTCGATGAGTTAGACCAAAAACAAAATGAACTTTTAGAATCCACAACTTTTTCTGTTGAAGGCTTTAAAGAAAAAGAACTCCGAAGTTTTAAATATCACAAAGAATTTGTCTTAGGTAGGTTTGGACGCTATCATGCTCATTTTGCTCAAAAACCTGATTTTGAAGTTTCTGAAAATTTTCCAAAAGCAGACCAAACTATTGATTTTGACAATGCGGAAGAATTCGAATTTTCAGGAGCTTTCGGGTCTTACGGGCAATTGATTTCTGCTAATTTTGACAAAAAAATAAGCGAAGAATATAAAAAAGAAGTAAAAGAAGATGCTATATTTGACGAAGCTATACACAACCAAACATCGCTAAAAGTCTTTAAAACCATAAAAAGCCAAAACATCAAAAATGCCATAGCCAAGACAGTAGCCTACGGAATAAATCCAGCTAACGAAAAATCGGAAGAGCTCTATAACGAGATTATGGCAAACGTAACCGATGAAAGTTTCAAAACCGAACTTACCGAAAAGTACAACAAAATTAAAACGTTGGTAAAAGGAAATCCTTCTCCGAAGTTCGATTATGAAAATCACAAAGGCGGAACAACGTCGCTTGATGATTTGAAAGGAAAAATTGTTTATATTGATGTTTGGGCTACTTGGTGTGGACCTTGCAAAAGAGAAATTCCTTTCTTAAAAGAAATCGAAAAACAATATCACGGGAAAAACATCGAGTTCGTAAGTATTTCTATTGACGATACAAAAGACTATGACAAATGGAAAGAATTTGTAACTAAAGAAGAGTTAGGAGGTGTACAACTCTATGCTGACAATGCTTGGCAGTCGCAATTTGCAAAAGATTATGCTATTGAGAGTATTCCGAGATTTATTTTGGTTGATACCGAAGGAAACATCGTTTCGGCTGACGCCCCAAGACCTTCGGACCCAAAGTTGGTTGAATTGCTTACCGAGGTGGGCTTGTAACTTTTGTTCGGACAAAAGGTTCTGTACGAAGAAAAATAAGATGAAATGCGTTGGACACTTAGTCAAAACCCGAATCAGGAAAAAGTAAATGAAATTACAAACTGTCTTTCGGTTGATAAAATTATAGCTAAACTCCTTGTTCAAAGAGGGATTGATACGTTCGAAAAAGCACGACTTTTCTTCCGACCTTCACTTGATGATTTGCACAATCCGTATCTGATGAAAGATATGGACAAAGCCATCGATAGGATTGAAAAAGCTATTTTCGAAAACGAGAAAATTCTTATTTACGGAGATTATGATGTGGACGGAACAACAGCCGTTTCGCTTGTGCATTCGTATTTTCAGACTTTTTACCCCAACACCTCAACTTATATTCCCGACAGGTATAGCGAAGGATATGGAATTTCGACAAAAGGAATTGATTTTGCAGAAAACAACGGCTTTTCGCTCATCATAGCACTTGATTGTGGTATAAAATCACATGATAAAATCGATTATGCCAAGTCAAAAAACATTGATTTTATCATTGCAGATCACCATTTGCCCGATGCCGAAATTCCAAAAGCAGTAGCAGTGCTCGACCCTAAGCGAAAAGATTGTAATTATCCGTACAAAGAGCTTTGCGGATGTGGAATCGGATTTAAAATCATTCAGGCTTTAGCCAAAAAAAGAGGTCAAAACCCTCAAGATTTAATTTCGTATTTGGACTTGGTTGCCACAGCTATCGGAGCGGATATCGTACCGATTACGGGAGAAAACAGGATTCTTGCAAAATTCGGTTTGGAAGTCATCAACACCAATCCTCGCAACGGAATAAAAGCCCTTATTCACAATCTTAAAAAACAAGTGCTGACCATTACCGATGTTGTCTTTATTATTGCTCCGAGAATCAATGCGGCAGGAAGAATGAAGCACGGAAATTATGCTGTACAACTCCTGACAGAATTCCATTGGGAACAAGCTCTCGAATTTGCTTCGGAGATAGAACTGTTTAATTCCGAAAGAAAAGAATTAGACGAACAAACCACCAAAGAAGCTCTTCTGCAAATCACAAAAACCCAACAAGAAAACCTCTTTACAACAGTAGTTTTTAGCGAAAATTGGCACAAAGGAATCATCGGAATTGTAGCTTCCCGACTTATCGAAACTCACTACAAACCGACACTTGTCTTTACCGAAGGCAACGAAAAAATGGTAGCTTCTGCTCGTTCCGTCAAAAATTTTGATATCCACAAAGCCCTCGAAGAATGTTCTCATTTTATCGAGCAGTTTGGAGGACATAAATACGCAGCCGGGCTTACTATCTCGAAAGAAAAATTTACCGATTTCAGAAATCGCTTTGAAGAAGTAGTAAAAAACACCATTACTGAAGCCTCACTTCACCCTGAAATCAGCATTGATGTAGTGATTGATTTTTCGGATATAACTCCGAAATTTGTACGGATACTCAAACAATTCGAACCATTCGGACCCGAAAATATGCCACCTGTTTTTCTTACCCAATCGGTAAGAGATGCAGGTTCTTGTAAAAAAATAGGAAAAAACGAAGAACATCTGAAAATGTTCGTCAAACAAGACGGTTCGATATCTTTTAATGCTATCGGCTTCGGATTAGGAGAAAAAATGGAAGTTGTCAAAAACCAAAAATATTTTGATATGGTTTATTCTATTGACGAAAATCATTGGGACGGAAACGTCACTTTGCAACTAAAAGTCAAAGACCTTTCGGAAAAATTTTAATCCGCTTTTTAAGCATAAATTTAATCGGCCAACTCATCGTGCCTCATATTGTCTATTGCTTTTAGAGCCCTGTGATAATCGGCTTTATCTACCAAAATATGCACAGCTTTGTCAATCGTTCCAAAACCAGCCGCAACACCCGATTGAATGTCGTTTCGTTCCATAAATTTGATGTCGTTTTGGTCTAATATTAAACGAATTCTGATAACTTCTACCTCGCTTCCCGAAAAAACTTTTACATAATTTTCCATAACTTTTTTGTTTTAAAGGTACAAAAAAATCCCAACCTAAATCAGATTGGGACTTTCCATTTTAAAAAAGAAAATTACAAGTTTTAATCTACATTATCGTGAAGAAACGAATTATTGTTTCTTAGTTGCAATTCATTGTTGCTGTCTGTGCTGAGCGAAGTTCGGGAAATTCCAGAATCAGAATCGGGCTGATTAAGTTCGATGTTCTGACGCTTGTAAGCCGGTTCTTTTTCTAACTCGTCAATACGTTGCGTATTATTATGAAATTTATAATTAAATTCTTTCATCTTTTTTCTTCTTTCGTCGGCTCTTGCTCTCAGGGCTTCTTCGATGGTCATTTCGACAGCAGGAATTTCCTCAGAAGTCTTTTGCTCCGTGACATTGTTTGATTTTTTTTCGTTCTGCTTAAGAGTGAAATTCAATTCGGCAGGAACTTCCTCCGTCTTTTTTTCTTCTTCAACTGGTTTAGAACTCATCAAAGAATTTTCAACTTCCATATATTCCTCCAAAGAGTATCTTTTAACCCCTGTTTCGTTGACTTCCGTTACCGGAATTACGTGAATAGGCTCGTTTACTTCGATGTCTTTTGTCTCCGAAGTAATCTCAAAGGTAAATTTTTTTTTTGGTTCTTCTTCCTCTTTGCTCAAAGGAGAGTCGAATCCGAATAGGGGCTGACTGTCTTCTTCCGGTTCGAAAAGAGGTGTTCTTTCTTCTTTGTGCTCTGAGATAGGTTTAAATTCCTTTTGATTGGCAGGGACTATCTCAAATACCACGTCTAAATTTCTGATAAATTCAGTTGTAGGAACTAAATCTGCTTCATAAATTTCGAACTGAGGTTCTTCTGCTGTGGTTTGTGGGGCTTCACTTTCAATAGGGAAATTTTGTGTTTCTGCTTCTATTGACGATGTTTCTTCGGCTATAAAATTTTGTGTTTCCGCTTCATATTGTGGCTTGTCTTCTTCTAAAGGGAAAACGATTTTTTCTTCTTCAGCAGCAGGTGTTTTATCTGTTTCCGCTTCATTTTCCGAAAAATCAAAAGCCGAAATTGGTTCTTTTTTCAAAAGATTTTGCTCTAATTTTTGTTCGTCTTCTAACGGATGGATGATTTTTTTCGGTTCTGTATTTACGATTTCGCTTTGTTGTTCTGCATTAAATCCGGTTGCAATAACGGTAACAGCAATGGCTTCTTCGAGTGATTCATCTTCTCCGACACCCATAATGATGTTGGCATTGTGTCCTGCCTCAGCTTGGATATGATCGTTGATTTCACCGATTTCGTCAATGGTAATTTCGTTGGTTCCCGAAACAATCAAGAGCAACACATTTTTTGCTCCCGTAATTTTGTTATCGTTCAGAAGAGGAGAGTCTAAAGCGTCAACAATTGCTTGTTTTGCTCTGTCTTCACCTGTAGCTTTTGCAGAACCCATAATAGCTGTTCCGCTGTCCGAAAGCACGGTTTTAGCATCTTTCAGGTCGATGTTTTGCGTATAGTGATGTGTAATTACTTCAGCAATTCCTCTCGATGCAGTAGCCAAGACTTCGTCAGCTTTAGAGAAACCGGCTTTGAAACCGAGATTTCCGTAAACCTCACGAAGTTTATTGTTGTTGATAACAATTAATGAATCTACTTGTTTTCGAAGCCTCTCAATACCTAAAGCTGCTTGTTCTATACGATTTTTTCCTTCAAACTGGAAAGGCATCGTAACAATCCCGACTGTCAGAATATCTCTTTCTTTGGCAAGTTGAGCAATAACCGGAGCAGCTCCTGTTCCTGTTCCACCTCCCATTCCTGCTGTGATGAATACCATTTTGGTATTAGTATCCAACATTTTTTCGATATCCGCAATACTCTCAATAGCTGATTGTTGTCCTACTTCAGGATTTGCTCCTGCACCCAATCCTTCGGTAAGATTAACTCCTAACTGAATTTTGTTTGGTACAGGGCTGTTTTGTAGGGCTTGAGCGTCAGTATTGCAAACCACAAAATCAACTCCTTTAATTCCTTGTTTGAACATGTGATTGATAGCATTGCTACCTCCGCCACCAACTCCAATCACTTTAATTACATTCGATTGATTTTTAGGCAAGTCGAATGCGATACCTCCGAAATCTGTGTTTTCTACCATAACTCTATCTTTTTATTCTGCGTTTTCTAAAAAATTCTTAATCTTCTCGATGTATTTGTCGAAAAAAGTTTTTCTAACCTCTTTTTCTGACTTGATTTCCTCTTTTGCTTCGTTCGGTTCGGGTTGAACTGAATTTTCTTCAATAGGTTGTGTGTGTTGTTCTACTGCTTTATCTTCTGTTTTTATTTCCGGAACTTCGGGGGAAGCACTTCGGGTATTATTTCGCAAACTGTTCATTACTAATCCTACTGCTGTGGCATACAAAGGGCTTGATAGTTGTTCGTCTGAATTTCCTGCCAAATGTTCGTTCGGGAAACCGATGCGTGTGTCCATTCCCGTAATGTATTCCACCAATTGTTTGATGTGCTTTAGTTCTGATCCTCCACCTGTGAGTACAATTCCGGCAATAAGTTTCTTTTTCGGGTCTTCGTGTCCGTAAGCCTTGATTTCGTTGAAAACCTGCTCTATAATTTCCACTACTCTTGCGTGAATGATTTTTGATAGGTTTTTAAGCGAAATTTCTTTTGGGTCGCGTCCTCTAAGTCCCGGAATCGAAACGATTTCGTTGTCTTTGTTTTCACCCGGCCAAGCCGAACCGAATTTTATTTTCAACAATTCTGCTTGTTTTTCGATAATTGAACAGCCTTCTTTGATGTCTTCTGTAATTACGTTTCCTCCGAAGGGAATAACAGCGGTATGACGGATTATTCCATCTTTGAAAATTGCCAAATCAGTCGTTCCACCTCCGATGTCGATAAGTGCAACTCCTGCTTCTTTTTCTTCTTGAGAAAGTACTGCATCAGACGAAGCAAGAGGTTCGAGTGTCAGTCCGGACAAATCCAAACCGGCAGTTTTGATGCATCTTCCCACATTTCGGATAGATGATGCCTGGCCAACTACTACATGAAAATTGCTTTCCAAACGACTTCCGTACATCCCGATTGGCTCATCGGTTGTTTCGTATCCATTGATTTTATATTCTTGAGGAAGTACGTGAATAATCTCTTCTCCCGGAAGCATAGTGAGTTTGTGTACCTGATTTATCAGATTTTCTATGTCTTCTTCTCCGATAACCTCTTCTGGGTTGGAGCGGCTGATATAATCGCTGTGTTGGATACTTCGGATATGTTGTCCGGCAATACCTACAACCACATCGTTTATCTTGTAGCCTGAATTACTTTCTGCTTCGGTTACTGCTTGTTGGATAGATTGAATGGTTTGAGTAATATTATTTACGACTCCTCTTGCCACTCCCAAACTTTTGGCTTTACCCATTCCGATAATTTCGAGTTTTCCGTACTCGTTTTTCTTTCCAATCATGGCTACGATTTTGGTCGTACCGATGTCAAGTCCTACTCCGATGTTTTGTTTTTCCATAATCATTATTTTTTGGTGCAAACTACCTGCTTTGCAAGTTTTAAATTTATGTTGCTGTATTTTTCAATCAAAGAATCTTGTGATGCCTTCTGAAAAAAAGCTTTGTAATTATTAAACTTTCGTTCGATATTTTTCGGTTTTCCGAAATCAATGACGTAATTATAATTTCGGTTTTTCATCAAGATGTTCTGGTTTTCTTGAATTTCAATGCCAATGATGTTTTTTTTCAGAAAATCATCATCGTGAATATACCGCAATATACGGGTTATTTCTGCTTTATTTTTGTCTGTAATATGAGCCGAAACTAATGGAACTCGAGCCGAAAAATTATCTGAAAGAGGCATTTCAGTTCCTTGATAATCAAAATAAAAAGAACGATTTGAGTCATTAATCCTTGCTACAGGGGTTTTTTGTTTTACCTGAGCTTTTAGTTCGCCTTTTGCCGTTACAAATACTTCTGCTTTTTCGATTGTCGGATGATTTGTAAGAACACTTTCCAATTTGTTCAAAACTAAGTTTTCTTTGGCAATGGTTTTCCTCCTTTCAAAATTTTCTATTAACAATTTATTAACCGAATCCTCAGTTATGAACAACCTGCTTTCACCCACAAATTCTATGCGTGGAGCAGAGACCATTCGCTTTTTATTTCGCTCTAAACCGAAAGCATACAAGAACACTACTGCCATAAGCATTAGTACTAATCGTATGTTATTCCAGTTTAATCGTTTCATTTTATTTTATTTAATTTCATACTTTGGTTTCACAGAGATTCGCAAAGAAAACACAGAGATTCACAAAGTTTTATATTTTTTGTTTTATAGAAATTTAAAAAACCTCAAAGTTTTTATTTATAAATCGTTTAATATTTTATCCATTTTCTGTGTCTCTCTGTGTAATCAACTTTTCTCTAAAAACTCTTTCAAAGACATCACCATTTCCCCAACATCACCTGCTCCTACAACCACAACGATTTGGGCATCAGAATTCAAAACAGAATTGTTAAGTTCTTCTTTTGAAACCAGCTTTTTATTCGAATTAGATATTTTGTCTAATAAAACCTGAGAGGTTACTCCTTCGATTGGGAGCTCTCGAGCAGGATAGATATCCAACAAAATTACTTCATCAAACTTTGATAAACTTTCTGCAAATCCGTCAAGGAAATCTCTGGTTCTGCTAAACAAATGCGGTTGAAAAATCGCTATGTTTTTTTTGTTTGGATACAGCTCTTTAATCGCTTCATATACTGCATTTATTTCGGTTGGATGATGTGCATAATCATCAATCAAAACCAAATCATTTGTTTTAATTTTATATGAAAATCGTCTTTCGATTCCTTTAAAACTCTCTAATGCTTTTTTGATGTTTTCGTCAGAAACTCCATAAGTTTTAGCCATCGAAAGTGCCATCAATGCATTGCTCAAATTGTGTTTTCCGGGCAAATGAAAACGAATGTCTTTTATGTCTGCTTCTTTTGTTTTTACATCAAAAACATAGGCTCCGTTTTCGATTCTGATGTTTTTTGCTTGAAATTCATCTGAATCTGAAAAACCTATTTTGGTAGCATTTAGATGTACTTCAGTGGGAGCAAAAAGTTTTGTTTTATCTTGAATTTTATCTGCAAATTCAATGAATGATTCTTCGATATGTGATTTATCGCCATAGATATCCAAATGGTCGGCATCCATTGAATTGATGCATGCCATATCGGGATATAATCTCAAGAAAGAACGGTCAAATTCGTCTGCCTCGACAACCGTAACCGTTTTTCCATTTCCGATAAGATTGGAATGATAATTCTCAACGATTCCACCTACAAAAGCCGTTACGTCAACGCCACTTTGATACAGAATATGACCTAAAATTCCGGTTGTTGTCGTTTTTCCGTGAGTTCCTGCTACTGCAAAGCAATAGGTGTCTTTGGTAATCAATCCCAAAACCTCTGAACGTTTTTTGATTTCGAATCCGTTGTCGATAAAATAATTCCACTCCAAATGTGATTTCGGAACAGCAGGAGTGATGACAACCAAAGTATTTTCTTTGGTTAAAGAACTTGGAATGTTATTCAAATCATCTGTATAGTGAATAGACATTCCAATTTTTTCGAGTTCTATAGTGAGTTCCGACTGATGTCTGTCGTATCCGTAAACAGATTTTCCAATCGATTGGAAATATCGAGCCAAGGCACTCATTCCGATACCTCCGATTCCGATGAAAAATATGTTTTTAAATTCTTTCATTTTAAATTTTTTGCCACAAAGTCTCAAGGACTCAAAGGGGCACTAAGTTTTTAATCAATATTTATAAAACCATTCTTTTTATTCCGTTTTTAATTAGAGGTACATTAAAATTTATTAGATACCCTAATCGTTTTCCGGTTAACTTTAAGTGACTAAGTAATTGTGCTTCCCAAACAGGATTGACATTATCTAAAGCTTTTAATTCACAAATAACTAAATCATTTACCATAATATCTAATCGTAATCCTTCATTAAAAACAATATCTCTAAACACTATAGGGATGTCTGTTTGTCTTTTTACGTCAAACCCTTGCTCTTTTAAAACCTGAGCAAAACATACTTCATACACCTTTTCTAACAGCCCTGGACCTAACTCTTTGTGCACAATATAAGCAGCATTGACAATAGCTCTTCCAATCGCTTCTTCTTCAGGAGATATTGGCTCAAAACTTCTTTTGTTGCTGTTTGACTCGTTTATCATTATCCATTCAATTTCATAACCAGTTTTTTACATCTTTATGGTCTATGACTTTTTTCTGCCACAAAGTCTCAAGGACTTGAACGGCACATTTTTTTATCTTTTTGTGCCTTTGTGTCTTTGTGGCATGACCAACTTGACCACTTCATCCACAATATCTTTTGTGGCGTTGGGTTTGGCTAATTCTTTTATATTTTGACTTAATTCACTTTGTAATTCTTCGTTTTGCACTACTTCAGAAAATACATCTTTAAATCGAATATCCAATTCGGATTCTTTGATTAAAATTGCTCCGTTTTTATCTGCTATGGCTTTAGCGTTTTTGGTTTGGTGATCTTCGGCTACATTCGGAGATGGAATGAAAATCGTTGGTTTCCCGACGATAGCTAATTCCGAAACCGAAGAAGCTCCTGCACGAGAGATAATCATATCGGCTGCTGCATATACCAAATCCATTCTGTCGATAAATGATAGCACCTGTACGCCTTCTTTTTCGTTGTATTTTTTATATTCTTCGAAATAGAATTTTCCGCATTGCCAGATAATCTGAACATCTTGGTTTACGATAAAATCCAATTCTTTTTCAATTAGTTGGTTCATTCTTCTGGCTCCTAAACTTCCACCTAAAACCAACAATGTTTTTTTATTTGCATTTAAATCAAAATGCTTGATAGCATCTTGTCTGTTTTCGGCTACATTGAGCAAATCCTGACGCACCGGATTTCCGGTAAAGACGATTTTTTCTTTCGGGAAGAATTTATCCAATCCTTCATAAGCTACACAAATGGCTTTTGCGTTTTTAGAAAGTAATTTATTTGTAATTCCCGGATAGGAATTTTGCTCTTGTATTACAGTTGGAATTCCCATTTGAGCGGCTACTTTAACTACAGCTCCACTGGCAAAACCTCCTGTTCCGATAGCTACATCGGGTTTGAATTTTTTTACTATTTTTCTGGATTTTATTAAACTGTTCATTAACTTAAAAGGGAACTTCAAGTTCTCTAAACTCAAACTTCGTTGAATTCCCGAAATCCAAAGCCCTTCTATTTTATAACCTGCTTGTGGCACTTTTTGCATTTCCATTTTGTCACTAGCCCCAACAAACAGTATTTCGCACTGCGGAAACCTTGATTTCAACTCATTGGCAATAGCAATAGCAGGATAGATATGTCCTCCTGTTCCGCCTCCTGATATGATAAATCTTAGTTTCATTTATTGTAAGTTTTTTAATGCTTTTACAGCTATTTTTTCTTCTTCTGTGATGTCTTTATCTTCTACTTCGATGCCTGCTTCTCTGAGTCTTTCTTTTTCTTCTTCCTCTTTAATTTCTTTTTCGATAAGTCTTTCCAGAGCTTTTTCACGTTGCATTTTCTCTTTTTCTTCCTCTTTGATTTCCTCTTCTTTTTTAGTCACATTCAAGATAATTCCAATAGCTAAACAAGTCATCCAAATTGAACTACCTCCACTACTGATGAGAGGTAAAGTTTGTCCTGTTGTCGGGAAAAGCTCTACGGCAACTCCCATATTGATAAAGGCCTGAAATATTATCGGAAAACCAAGACCTACGATTACTAAAGTTCCAAAAATATTTCTAGACTGAATTGATGCTCTCAAGAATCTAAAGAACAAAATCAAGTAAAGCAGAATTACTCCAAAAGCTCCGAAAAGCCCATATTCTTCTACGATAATGGCATAAATAAAATCGGAAGAAGATTGAGGTAAAAAGTTTCGTTGTACACTTTTTCCAGGGCCTAAGCCATTCACTCCACCAGTGGCAATAGCAATTTTTGCTTTTTCTATCTGATAGGCTTCTTCTTCGTTTTGGTCATCCGATAAAAAGTTTTCGATACGACTCTCCCAAGTATCAATACGATCGGGGAAAGTGCCTTCAGGCAGGGCTTTTACCAAAAGAATGAAAAATGCCAAAGCTAAAATTCCCGCTCCGATTACTTTAAACAAATGTTTTAAAGGATAGCCTCCGATAAAAACCAACATTACCACCATTGAGAACATAATGGCAGCCGTAGAGAAGTTAGCCGGAAGAACCAGAGCAATTATCACAAAAACCGGCAACCATAATTCCCAAAGTGATGATTTGAACGTAAAGACTTTGTCTTTAATTTTAGCTAAATAACGAGCTACATAGAGCATCAAGACAACCGAAGCTAAGGTAGAAGTCTGGAAACCTACTCCAATAAACGGAATCTGAATCCAACGGCTGGCATTGGCTCCACCTATGGTTTTTCCTTGCAAAAGGGTGTAAAACAATAAAAGTATTATAAACGGAATTCCGATAATCGAAATGGCTCTAAAATAGTTATACGGAATTCGGTGTACTACGTAGATGATAAAAAATCCAAACCCTACGTGAGCTAGATGTTTTATCAAATAGCTCAAGGTGTTTCCGCTACCGTAAGCTCCGTAAGCCAAATTACTACTGGCACTATAAACCGGCAAAAACGAAACAATAGCCAAAAGAGCTACTATAGCCCAGATGGTTTTGTCTCCTTTTAGATTATGTAATAGTGCTTTCATTTTTTTTGTTATTGATTGTAAATCTGCAATCTTACATCCTTAATCATCAATCTAAAATCACAGTTGCCTTACGGCTTGTTTGAATTGGTTTCCTCTGTCTTCGTAATTTTCGAACAAATCAAAACTTGCACAAGCTGGAGCTAGAAGTACTGTGTCTCCTTTTTCTGCAATTTTTGAAGCGATTTTCACGGCTTCTTCCATACTTTGCGTCTCTACCATAATATCCACTACATTTCCGAAAGCTTCGATAAGTTTTTGGTTATCTATACCCAAACACACAATTGCTTTTACTTTTTCTCTCACTAAAGGCATTAGTTCACTGTAATCATTACCTTTATCTACTCCTCCGGCTATCCACACAACAGGAGTCGAAATGCTGTCTAAAGCAAAATATACCGAATTGACATTCGTAGCTTTAGAATCATTGATGTACTGCACATTGTGAATTTTCAAAACTTTCTCTAAGCGGTGTTCAGCACCTTGAAAGTTTGACATACTTTCACGAATTGTGTTTTTTCGTACACGAAGAATTTGAGCCACTGTAGCAGCTGCCATAGCATTTTTAATATTGTGTTTGCCTTCTAAAGCGATTTTACTTACCGGGATTGTCATTTCTTTATTGTCAACGTTAATAATCATAGTGTCTTTATTTATATATGCTCCGTTAGTTAGTATTTTCGTTAATGAAAAGCCTATTAATTTGGCTCTAGTTTTGTTGTTTTTCAACCATTTTTCAATCTCGATGTCATCAGCATCATAAATCAGATAATCGTTTTCTGTTTGATTCATCGTAATACGAAACTTCGAATTGATATAGTTTTCGTATTTGTAATCATATCTATCAAGATGATCAGGACTCAGGTTCGTAATTATGGCAATATGTGGTGCATAATCTTTGATTCCGTCGAGTTGGAAGCTCGATAATTCCAACACATATCCGTCATAATTTCCGTTGGCTACTTGCTCTGCATAACTATCTCCGATGTTTCCTGCCAGTCCTACATTCAATTCTGCTGATTTGAGCAAGTGATGGATGAGCATCGTAGTGGTTGTCTTTCCGTTACTTCCTGTAATGGCTACCGTATAAGCTTTTGAGAATCGTGAGGCGAATTCGATTTCTGAGATAACCTCAATGCCTTTTTCTTTCAGCTTTTTTACTATCGGAGCCTTGTCGGGAATTCCGGGGGACTTCATCACTAGATCAGCATCCAGAATTTTTTCTTCGGTATGCTTCTGATCTTCCCACTCAATCTGATTTTGTATAAGAACGTCTTTGTATTTTTCTTTTATTTTTCCGAAGTCAGACAAAAAAACTTCATATCCTTCTTTTTTACCTAAAAGTGCAGTTCCGATTCCACTTTCGCCTCCTCCTAAAACAACCAGTTTCATTATCTCAATTTTAAAGTAACTATCGATATGATGGCTAAAAGGATTCCGATAATCCAGAATCGGGTAACGATTTTACTTTCGTGATAGCCTTTTTTCTGGAAGTGGTGGTGTAAAGGTGCCATCAAGAAAATTCTTCGACCTTCACCATATTTCTTTTTGGTGTATTTGAAATAGGAAACCTGCATTACAACCGATAGGTTTTCGATAAAGAAGATTCCGCACAATACCGGAATTAGTAATTCTTTACGAACGGAAATCGCTAAAACTGCAATAATTCCGCCTATGGTTAAACTTCCTGTATCTCCCATAAACACTTGAGCCGGATAAGCATTATACCAAAGAAATCCGATTAAGGCCCCAACAAAAGCAGATATAAATACGGTCATTTCTCCTGAGTTCGGGATATACATAATGTTGAGGTAATTCGAGAAAATGATATTACCCGAAACGAATGTAAATATCCCCAAGGCGACCACAATTATGGCTGATGATCCTGCTGCTAATCCGTCGATTCCGTCTGTGAGGTTGGCTCCGTTGGATACGGCCGTAACGATTAAGATTACGATAGGAATGAAAATCAACCATGCATAATCTTTATAATCATCACCTACCCACGAAATCAATTCGGCATAGTCAAACTCATTATTTTTAAAGAAAGGAATCGTAGTTGCTGTTGATTTTTCTTCCAACATTTTTGTAGGAACTCCATCTACATTTTCGATTACTGCCTTTCCACTGCTTGTATCGGTTCTAACGGTTATAGCATCATTGAAATACATTACACATCCTACCAAAAGTCCTAAACCAATTTGCCCAACTACTTTGAATCTACCTTTTAGTCCTTCTTTGTTTTTACGGAAAACCTTGATGTAGTCATCTAGGAATCCGATAAGTCCCATCCAGATGGTAGTAACGATAAGTAGAAGTACATAAATGTTATCTAATTTGGCAAAAAGCAATACAGGAATTAGCGTAGCGAAGATGATAATCAATCCTCCCATTGTCGGAGTACCCGCTTTTTGGTTTTGACCTTCCAGACCTAATTCTCTGATAGTCTCACCAATTTGTTTACGTCTGATGAAATTGATAATTCGTTTACCGAAAACCATCGAAAGCAGTAGCGATAGTAACACAGCAGCCGCCGAACGAAACGTGATGTATTGAAATACCCCTGTTCCGGGTAAATCAAAATTTTTGTCTAAATATTCGAATAAATAGTATAACATATCTTTTTAATTACGAATTATCAATTACGAATTATGAATTTTGCCTAAATCTGTTTTTTTGTTTAAAAAAGACCATTCTTAAAAAATAGCACATACATCATTACTGAAATTAAAGCTATAATTATTAAAATTTTCAAAAAATCTTTTTTATTCTTCTTATAATCAAAATAGTAAGCTATTCCGATTGAAAGAATTACTAATAAGTATATTACTACAAAAATTTCTCCCATTGCTCTATTCGTAATTCCTAATTCGTAATTCCTAATTTTATTTATTCATTTGTTCCAATAATTCGGTTACGATTTGCATATCGTCAAAATCGTGTTTTACTCCGTTGATTTCCTGATAGGTTTCGTGACCTTTTCCTGCAATCAAGATGATATCTCCACTTTCGGCCAATTGGCAAGCGGTTTTAATAGCTTGTTTTCTGTCTAAAATCGAAAGTGTTTTTTTATAGTTTTGAGGCTCTACACCTTTTTCCATTTCGTCTAAAATCGTTTGAGGATCTTCTGTTCTCGGATTATCTGAAGTGAAAATCGCTTTATCACTAAGGTCGCTAGCAATATGAGCCATTACCGGACGTTTGGTTTTGTCTCTGTCTCCACCACAACCGATAATTGTGATGAGTTGTTCATTTTTGGTTCGGATATCAGCAATCGTATTGAGTACATTTTCTAAGGCATCAGGTGTGTGTGCATAATCAACAATCGCTGTGATTTTATTTTTTGATACGATATATTGGAATCTTCCTGAAACGCTTTCGAGCTGGCTCAAAAGTGTAAGTGCTTCTTGTTTTTCCAAGCCCAATTCTATGCCTGTAGCATAAATAGCAAGTAGATTATAAGCATTGAAATTTCCGATGAGTTTAGTGTAAACTTCTTGATTGTCAATTTTTAGTAGTAATCCTATAAATTGATTTTCTAATACGTAGGCTTTATAATCGGAATAGGATTTCAGCGAATAGGTTCTTTTTTGAGCTTTGGTGTTTTGCAACATCACACTTCCGTTTTTATCGTCAATGTTTGATAAAGCAAAAGCCGTTTTCGGAAGATTGTCAAAAAACGATTTTTTCACATCTCGATATTCCGCAAAAGTTTTGTGATAATCTAAATGATCGTGTGATAAATTGGTGAAAATCCCTCCTGCAAAGTGCAATCCTTCGGTTCTGGATTGGTGAATTCCGTGTGAGCTCACTTCCATAAAACAGAATTCGACTCCGCTTTCTACCATTTCGTTCAGATAATAGTTTATCGTAAGCGAATCTGGAGTCGTATGTGTAGCAGGGAATTCCGCTTGGTGAACTTTGATTTTTACGGTCGAAAGCAATCCGGATTTATAACCCGCATTTTCGAACATCGTATATAAAAGAGTTGCAATGGTGGTTTTTCCGTTGGTTCCGGTAACACCTACTAACTTTAATTTTTCTGACGGATTATCATAATAATTAGCAGCCATAAAAGCCAAAGCTTTGTATGAATTATCTACCTGAATGTAGGTGATTCCATCAATAGTTTCTTCAGGAAATACTTCGCAAATAATTGCAACCGCTCCTTGCTCTATACATTTGTTGATGTATTGATGTCCGTCTGCTACGGTTCCTTTAATTGCCACAAATACGTCTCCGGTCGAAACCTTACGGGAATCAAACTCGATTTTATTGATAGTCAAATCGGTCGAACCTTTGATGGCTTCGATGGAAGTTCTATATAATATGTCTTTCAGGTTTTTCATTCCTTCTTTAACCCTTCCAAAGGAGGGGAATTTTTTATGATAATTCTAAAACTATAGTTTGATTCTTTACTATTTTTTCTCCACTAGGAATCGATTGTGATTTCACTTTTCCGTTTCCTGTAATTTTTACTTTTAACCCTAAGTTTTCCAACAATGCCACAGCATCCATTCCTGGCATTCCTTTTACATTAGGAATTGTGGTTTTGTAGTTGTTAACTAGGTTGTTATATTTTTGATAATTCTGTTCTTGCTTCGGATGTGCTTGATTCAAATCTTTTACTTCGTTGTGAGTAGGCGAGTCAGTGAAAATCTTCTGAGCTACTGCTTTGAAAACCGGTCCTGATACGTCTGCTCCGTAATATCCTTTTGAACGAGATGGTTTGTGAACCACTACGATACAAGAATATTTTGGTTCATCAGCCGGAAAATATCCGGCAAACGAAGACGAATAATACATACTGTCTCTCACGGCATAATCAACCTGAGCTGTTCCGGTTTTTCCTGCCATTGAGAAATTAGGAGAATATAATTTTCTACCTGTTCCTCTCTCGACAACATTTTTCAGAATGTCTTGAATTTGCTTCAGGGTTTCGTCACTGCATATTTTTGGGTTAATGACTTCCTTGTCAAATTTTGCTACAGTTTTGTTCCACTCTTTGATTTCTTTTACGAATTGTGGTTTCACCATTTCGCCATTATTCGCAATAGCATTATAAAATGTTAGTGTTTGCAACGGTGTAAGCTGAAGATTATATCCGTAAGCCATCCAAGGCAATGTAAGTCCAGACCAATGTTCTTTATTGTGTTTCGGATGATAGATTACCGGTTTTCCTTCACCTTGAATCGGAAGTCCTAAGGGCTCATTCAGGTGCATTGCATATAATTTGTCTACAAATTGAGCCGGATTATCTTTGTAGGATTCGTAAACTGCTTGTACGATTACGGTGTTAGCCGAAACTTCAATTCCTCTGGCAAGCGAAATTTTGCCGTAACCTCCTTTTTTAGAATCACGCACTTTTCTTCTATGAATGATTATTTCTCCACCTTGAGTGTCATAAACTTTTGATGTATCTACTTTTTTGTCTTCCAACAAAGCCATTAATGCAGCCAATTTAAAAGTAGAACCCGGTTCTTGAGATTCCCAAACGGCATAATTTATCGTCTCGGCATAAGTTCCGTTTTTTTGTCTTCCTAGGTTTGAAATGGCTTTTATTTCTCCTGTTTTCACTTCCATTACGACCACACAACCGTGATCCGCTTCGTAGTATTCCAACTGTTTTAGCAAAGCATGGTGAGCAATATCTTGAATGTAAACATCGATAGTCGAAATCACATCATAACCGTCTTGAGGTTCGATTTCGTTATTATCATTAATAGGTTTCCATTGCCCTTTAGCCATTTTTTGTTTGACAACTTTTCCGTCTTTTCCGTTGATGTATTGTTGGAAAGCTCCTTCAATTCCGATGTTGGTAAAAGTGCTGTCTGCATTGAGCCTTCTGTAACCAATTGTTCTTTCTGCAATTCTGCCAATCGGGTGTTGACGAACCGTTTTTTGTTCGGTTATCATGCCTCCTTTATAAGTACCCAGATTAAAAAGCGGAAAACCTTTCACCCTCATATAATTGGTGTAGTTCAGGTTCCTACCAATCAGATAATATCTGTTTCGGTTGGCTCTGGCTTTGGTTAATTCGTTTTTATAAAAGCTGCTTGATTTGCCAAACATTAGCGAAAGCGAATCAGCAAGAGCATTTATATTTTGAGTGAAATTTTCGTTGGTCGGAGCCACCGCATCAAAACGAATGGTATAGTTAGGAATCGAAATGGCTAAAAGACTTCCGTCAGCAGAATAAATATTTCCCTGATTTGCCGGAATTACAAAGGTCTCGATAGTGTTTTTTTCTGCCAGATTTCGGTAGTATTCTCCTTCTGCCCATTGAATTTTGGTCAATTTAAACACAATACCAATTGTCAACAGTAAAATACCGAAGGCTACAAGGAAGATTCGATATGACACTTTTTTGTTTTGCAATTTGTATATTGGTTTTAATGGTTGTCTTTGGTTTTTACTACTTTAATTTTTACGGGTGGAACTTCAGGAGGATAAATCCCTATTTCACTCATTTTGTTTGATATGGTCGATTCCATTTTCAGCTTCATCAGCTCGGTTCGGGTGTCTGCAAAAATGGACCTCAACTCTTTATTTTCTACGTTCAGATCGGCAATCCTGAAAAGTTTCTTCTCAAACCTATGCGTGTTTGCAATCATGACGATGGCCAACAAAACCAAAAAAATGATAAACCTCCAATGCTTAATAGCATCATCGTCTATCAAAAATTTCGTTCGTAATATGTTGTATAATCCACCTTTCATAATCCTCTCACACTTTTTTGGAGTTTATAGTTTTTCTGCCACTCTTAGTTTGGCACTTCGAGCTCTGTTATTTCGAGCAATTTCTTCTTCTGTAGGTACAATCAGTTTTTCGACAATTTTAAAAGGAACTTCAAAATTTCCGAAAAAATCCCTTTCGGGTTCGCCTTCAAACATTCCGTTTCGCATATAGCGTTTCACTAATCTATCTTCTAACGAATGATAAGATATCACGCTTAATCTTCCTGTTGGTTTCAGAACTTCTAGAGTTTGCTCTAAGAATTCTTTAAGTACTTCAATTTCTTGATTAACTTCGATTCTGATAGCTTGATAAATCTGAGCCAGAATCTTATTGCTTTTGTGAGCAGGTAAGAACTTCGCTAATACTTCTTTGAGCTTTTCCGAATTCTTAATAGGTTCTGTTTTACGACTGTTTACAATCGCATAAGCCATTCCTGCTGCACTTTTCACTTCTCCGTATTCAGCCAGAATTTGTCTTAGATGTTTCTCTTCGTATTCGTTGATGACTTCATAAGCACTCAAACTACTTTTTTGATTCATTCGCATGTCTAAATCTGCTTCGAATCGAGTAGAAAAACCACGTTCAGCCACATCAAACTGATGCGAAGAAACTCCCAAATCAGCTAGAATTCCGTCAACTTGACGAATGTTGTGAAAACGCAAGAACCTTTTTATATATCTGAAATTCTCATTTATCAGTAAAAATCTCGGGTCATCAATCGCATTGGCTAAAGCATCCGTGTCTTGGTCAAAAGCGATGAGTCGTCCGTTGGGTCCTAGTCGGCTCAAAATCTCTCTGGAATGTCCACCACCACCAAAAGTCACATCAACATACACTCCGTCCGGGTTGATGTTTAGCCCATCAACCGATTCTTTCAACAAAACCGGACTATGATATTCAGTATTACTCATCTTCAAACCCTCCCATTACTCTTTCTGCTAAATCTGCAAAATCTCCTGAAGCATCATCAACTGCTTTTTCGTAAAGGTCTTTATCCCATACTTCAAGAAAATTCCCGACAGAATTCAACACGATTTCTTTTTCAATTTTAGCAAAAGCAACCAAATCTTTCGGAATCAAAACACGACCTGCACTATCAATCTCCACGACCTTCACTCCGTAAGTAAATCGTCTGATAAAGTCGTTGTTTTCCTTTTTGAATCGGTTTAGTTTGTTCACTTTTTGCATCAACTCGTTCCATTCTTTCATCGGATAAAGCTCCAAACAAGATTGGAAAACCGAACGTTTCAACACAAAGCCATCACTCAAAGAATCTAGCTGTTTCTTGAGCGGAGCAGGAATCATTACCCTTGCTTTGGCGTCGATTTTACATTCGTATGTACCGATTATGGTAGTCACTTTTTCCCTAAATTGAATTTATGAAGCAAAAATATAGAAAATTTTCCCACATTCTACCACTTTAACCCACTTTGTTGATAACTTTTTTGGTTAAACAACTTTAAATCAAGATGTAAATGCTTGTTGAAGTGCTTGTTTTACTGATGGTTTAGGATTTTTTGATGTGTGATTTTATTAAACCAGAATATAGAGAAAGTAAGTTTTTTTATTTAGTCACACAGAAGTACAGATTACCCGATTAAAAGGATAAAACTCATCTGAATTTAATGAGGAATATGCCCAAAAGTTCAATGTATTGTTTTTGGGCAACCCGTTTTTGAAGTAAAAATAGTCTGAGATTCTGTCAGAACCAAAAAGACTGTGTATTAAACAGTCTTTTTTTAAGCTTATTCTTCATATCGTTGCATTTCTCTATCGTAAAAAAGTCCTGCTTTTTCTATGAGTGTTGCCATTTCGTTGGCTGTTTCCTCTTCTTCCGAAGGATCTAAATCTTCTATAAACTCTACTTCGTCATTTTTGAGATTGATAATAAATCTTGGGTACTCTAAATGAATGATAAAAATATCATCGGGGAAGTCGGTATTATCTGCCAATACAAATTTTGGTAATTCCATATTTTTTTTAATTTTTGTTATAAATCAAGCGTAACTTATTTTTTGATTAACTTGTCTGTGATTTTTTCGAACCGTATCAAAAGCAGAAGCGAAGCAACAGAAAGAGCCACAAGCAATCCTATCCAAACTCCGACAGCTTTCAGTTCGGTATAAAAACCTAAATAGACACATACCGGAAATCCTATAATCCAATACGATACAAAAGTAATAATAGCAGGAATTCTAACGTCTTGCAAACCTCTTAAAGCTCCTAAAACTACAGCTTGTATTCCGTCTGAAATCTGAAATAATGCGGCCACGATAAGAAGTTTTGAAGCAATTCCGATTACTTCCGTATTTTCAATAATCTTTTCCGGATTATTCATCTCCAAAAACAAATGGGGTAAAATCTTGTGAAGTGCAATAAAAATAATTGCAAAGGCAATTTCTAAAAACAAGGCAAGTAGAAAAATAGAGCGAGCAACCGTTTTCAGGTAGCTGAAATTTTCTAATCCTTTTTGATTTCCTACCCGAATCATTGCTGCTACGGAAAATCCCGAAGCAAACATAAATGTCATTGAGGCCAGACTTAGAGCAATCTGATTAGCGGCTTGTGAATTTTTTCCGATAGAGCCTGTAAGCCATATAGCAGAGGTAAAAAGTACGACTTCAAAAAACATGATTAGCGAAGAAGGAAGTCCTATATTCACAATTTTTTTTATAAGTGATTTCTGAAGATTTTTAATGTTGAACCCCAAAAAATATTGTCCTAAATCACGATCTTTTTTAAGCATATAATGCATCATCAGGATCATAATTACCCTTGAGGTAAGTGTTCCGACAGCCGCTCCGAGAATTCCCCACTTCGGGAAAATCCAGATTCCGTAAATCAAGAAGAAATTGATGATAAAATGAACGATATTTGCTACTATAATGGCATACATCGAATATTTGGTTTTTGACATTCCATCGGCAAACTGCTTATATCCTTGAAAAATCAAAACTCCAATTAGAGAAAAAGCCACAAGATCTACAAACGGACTTGCAAGAGCAACTACTTCTTCGGGTTGCCCCATATACCGCATTACGGGTTTGCACAAATAGACCAGCAAAAACAGCGAAATTCCGATAGCAGAACAGAGAATAAGTCCGTGATGAAAAGCATTTCGAACCCCTTCTTTGTCTTTTCTTGCATCATTTTGAGCGACAATCGGGGTAATGGCTGTAGAAAAACCTATTCCGACCGACATAGCAACAAACACAAAACTATTTCCGAGCGAAACGGCTGCGAGTTCGGTAGCTCCGAGCTTTCCGACCATAATATTATCGACTATAGAAATAAGCGTATGTCCCACCATTCCGAGGATGACGGGATATGCGAGTCTTATGTTTTTAGAAAACTCCTTGAAATATACAGATAAGTTCATACGATTTGACCGGAAAAATCCTGCAAATGTACTTCGAAAAAGTCGATAAACAATATTGTTACAAAGACTTTCTGAGAGAGGTAAATTCAACCGAGCAAATGCCCTAAAAAGCAAAGTTGGAAACCGGCTGTTATTTCCTTGAATAGTTAGGAGCTTCTTGGGTTATGGTTACATTATGCGGATGACTTTCGTGGATTCCGCTTGATGTGATTTTCACGAATCGACCTGTGTTTTGAAGCATTTCGATGTCTTTTGCACCACAGTAGCCCATTCCTGCACGAAGTCCTCCGACGAATTGTTGCATACTCTCATTCAGTTCTCCTTTGTAGGGTACTCTTCCTACGATTCCTTCAGGGACGAGTTTTTTGATGTCGTCTTCTACATCCTGAAAATAACGGTCTTTTGAGCCGTCTTTCATGGCTTCTACCGAACCCATTCCTCGGTATGATTTGTATTTTCTTCCTTCGTAAATAATTGTTTCTCCCGGAGATTCTTTTGTTCCGGCTAATAATGATCCTAACATAACGCTCGATGCTCCTGCCGCAATGGCTTTCGGAATATCTCCTGTATAGCGAACTCCTCCGTCTGCAATTACAGGAATACCACTATCTTTTACTGCTGCTGCTACTTCAAGCACAGCCGAAAATTGAGGGAAACCAACTCCTGCCACTACTCGGGTAGTACAGATAGAGCCCGGTCCGATTCCAACTTTTACTGCATCAGCTCCGTTTTCTATAAGGTATTTTGCAGCTTCGGGAGTTGCGATATTTCCAACCACTACATCAATTTGAGGGAATTTTGCTTTAACTTGTTTCAATACTTCAACCACGCCTTTGGTGTGTCCGTGGGCTGTGTCGATAATTATAGCATCAACGCCTGCATTGACAAGAGCTTCGGTACGCTGCAAAACATCAGCAGTAACTCCGACCGCAGCAGCTACTCGGAGTCTTCCGTATTTGTCTTTGTTGGCATTGGGTTTTTGGAAAAGTTTGGTAATATCTCGAAAAGTGATAAGCCCGACAAGTTGATTTTTATCGTTTACCACAGGGAGTTTTTCGATTTTGTTTTCTTGAAGGATTCCTTCGGCAATATCTAATGTAGTACCTTCTTTAGCGGTTACCAGATTTTTTGAAGTCATTACTTGGGTAAGCAATCTTGTGTTGTCTTTTTCAAAACGCAAATCACGATTGGTAACTATTCCTTTCAAAACATTGTTTTCATCGACAATCGGAATTCCTCCAATACCGTATTCTTTCATTGCATTTTTGGCATCTCCTACCGTTGAAGTAAGCCAGAGTGTAACTGGGTCAATAATCATTCCCGATTCGGAACGCTTTACTTTTCTGACCTCTTGTGCCTGTGCCTCAATAGTCATATTTTTGTGCAAAACTCCAATTCCTCCTTCTCTTGCAATAGCAATAGCCATAGCACTTTCGGTTACGGTATCCATAGCAGCAGATACAATTGGGACGTTAAGAGTGATGTTGCGTGAAAATTTAGACTGGATGCTTACCTCTCTTGGTAATACTTCAGAGTAATTAGGAATAAGCAGGACATCGTCATAAGTAAGACCTTCTCCGACGATTTTGTTGTTGTGTGTTGTCATTTGCAATTTGTAGTTAAATTGCACGCAAATTTACGCTATTTTAATTAGAAATGAAAAAGAAATTTTAAAAACCTACAAGGTTAAAGCTATTTGTTTCTAAAACGAACTTCAGCCAAGTGTTATTTTACCTTTAACAGCTGCCCTATCGAAATAGTATTATCAGGCAAGTTGTTTAATTTTTTGATTTCATCAACCGTAGTGTTGTGTTTTTTAGAAATATTATATAATGTATCTCCTGATTCAACTCTGTGCAGATTTTCTTCTAACTCTTCTAAGTTTGTAACGGAAGTATCTTGAGCAGTTGATTCGAAGGTTATGTTTCCCAAAACTTCATCATCGTAACGGTAGAGTTGATAGCGTTCGATAAGATTTATGAGTTTGTCAGGGTATTTCGGGTCGGTTGCATAACCGGCTTTTCGGAGTCCTTTTGCCCAACTTTGGTAGTCGTCTTTTTTAAGAAGAAACAAATCTGAATATCTTGACCTTGAAGTCAGAAACAGCGAGTGGTCGCGAAACGATTCGGAAGCGTGTCGATATTTGCGAAAACACTCTTGCAGTGCATCGTCATCGTGGTGAATTTTTTCTCCTGTCCAGCCTGTGTGGCACTTTATCCCGAAATGATTGTTTGCTTCTTTAGCTAATCTTCCGTTCCCTGAGCCTGATTCCAAAATCCCTTGAGATAGAGTAATACTTGCAGGAATTCCGTGTGTACGCATATTGTCCTTGGCTATTTCTTTGTATTGCTCGATGTAGTTTCGAATTACATCTGCATAAACTGTTGTCGATGAAGTCGATTCTAAAGTTTCGACTTCGGGCTGAGGAGCGGCTTGTGGAGTGGCAGGAACGGGCTTTTCTGTTTTTGGAGTTGTGGCAACAGTTTTTTGGGTTGCGTATTTAGTTCCTTTACAAGAAGCTAAAACCAATATAACGGCTAAAATAAAAACTTTTTTACACATTGATTTTGGGTAAATTTTGTTGTTCTAATCTTTGATTCATTCCTTCAATTCCCTGCAAGCCCCCTGTATGGATAAGCAGGATTTTTGCTTTGTTTTCAAAATATTTGTTGCGTATCAAATCGGAAATTCCGTAACACATTTTGGCTGTATAAACAGGATCTAACGGAACATCAGTTTGTTTTTTGAACTCATTTATAAACGAAATAAGCACCTGATTTATTTTAGCATAACCTCCGAAATGATATTCTTTTATCAGTTTCCAGTTGTTATTTTTTGTGAACTTTCGGATTTCATCTTCCAAAAAATCTGCTTTTAGGGCAGGAAAACCTAAGATTGTTTGATGTGGTTTACTGCTATTTATGATTCCCGAAATTGTTCCTCCCGTTCCGACAGGACAGCAAATATAATCAAAAATATTATCTTGTTCGGTCAAGATTTCTGTACAGCCTTTTACAGCCAAATCATTTGTTCCTCCTTCGGGAATCAGATAAAACTCACCGAATTTGTGTTTTAGATTCCCGATAAAATCTTCGTCATTCTTTTTTCTGTAATCTTCTCTGGAAACAAATTCGAATTTCATTCCGTTTTGTTGGGCAAAAGCAAGAGTTGGGTTCAACTCCGGTTTATCTGAAAGTTCTTCGCCTCGTATTATTCCCACAGAATTTAATTCGAAGAGTTTGCAAGCAGCCGAAACAGCCGAAACGTGATTGGAAAAAGCCCCTCCGAAAGTCAGTACCGTATTGTAGTTGTCTTTTTGAGCCTTGAGCAGGTTATATTTGAGTTTTCGGAGCTTGTTTCCCGATACAAACTTGTGTAACAAATCTTCTCTTTTGATAAATACCTCGACCTCTTGTCCAAATAAATCAAATTCGATTTTTTGGTTCTGACTTTGGATTTTTTGTTTCAGGTTTAAGGGTTTCAAGCTAAGTGTTTTTAATCAGTTGTTACCATTTTTTGACTCGACTAAGATACGATTTTCAAAGTTTGTCAAAGCCATAATCTCTTTCTACCAAAGCTATTCGTGTTTTGTAGTGTTTATACCAATCCGATTTTCCTTTTTTTTGAGCGATAAAGTGTTGTGCATTAAGTTTCCATTTCTTGATAGATTTCAAATCTTTCCAATAAGAGACGGTAATTCCGATTTCATTTCTTGCACTTTCAATCCCTAAAAATCCCTCTTCCTGATTAGCTAAATTAATCATCAAATCTGCCATTTCGGAATAGCCATTATCTATATCTGTACGGATAGAAGTAAAAATCACTGCATAATAAGGTGGGGGAGGAGTGTTTGCTATCATTTTAAAAAGTATTAATAAATTTGATTTTAAGAGGCTTGTTTTGAGCTAAATTAAGGTTAATAAAAATCCGAGTAGCGATCCACCCAAAACAACAAATGCACTATTCAGCTTTCGGTATCCAAAAGCTATAATGATACTTAAACCCGCAATGAGCATAGCTCTCCAGTCGGTTATACTGTCTTTACCCATTTCGAAACAAACCGCAATGATGATGACTACCGATGCCACATTTACCGCATCTAAAAATGCTGAGAACAGGTTTGAATTTCGCATTTTCTTTACTAAAGGATTTAATAATGTCACAAAAACAAAGGAAGGCAAGAAAATGGCAATGGTAGAAATTACCGCACCCGAAAAGCTGAACTTCGGGTAATTGTCCGTATTGTTTATAAAGAAAGGCAAAAATTCCGGTAAGGAAAACCGCAGGTAAAATAAAACAAAGTCCTGCTGTGATCAACCCTTTCCAGCCGGCTTTTTCGTGTCCGATATGTATGGCTAATTCGGTACTGTTAGGTCCGGGAATCAAACTGGTTGCACCTATTAAATCTAAAAAATGTTGTTCATTAAACCATTTTCTTTTCACTACCACTTCTTCCCGCATCATCGCAATATGTGCAGCCGGTCCACCAAAACCAATTATACCCAATTTGAAAAACAGTTTAGCGATTTCTTTTAAACTTGTTCTATTTTTCATTTTCTCGAAATCGAATCATCTTAATTCTTTTCCACCACTTATATCCCTCAAACCACAATACCGAAACTGCTGCTATTAAAATAGAAATTCCCAAATTTTGACCACTTAAGCCCTCCACTTTAAAGAATTCAGCAAAAGTCGGAACATACAAAATAGCAAAAAGAAGTATCAAAGTCGTACCAATAATAAGCGGGAACAACTTGTTTTTATTTTTAAAACTATCAAGCATACTGTAAATAAAAGAACGGTTAACCAGACTCAAAAATACATTAGCAAAAATCAGGGTCGTAAACACCATGGCTCTTGTGGTTTCTTCATTACTTTGGTTTTGAACGGCAAACTGATACGCAACCAAAACTCCGACTGTTATTAGTAAACCTTGAATGATGCTGATACTAAGTTCTTTAAAATTCAGAAAAGTTTCGGTCATTTTTCGTGGCTTTTGTTGCATGGTATTTTTTTCCATAGGCTCGTTTTCATAAACAATAGAACAAGTGGGTCCCATAATCAATTCCAGAAAAATAACGTGTACGGGAGTAAAAATATGAGGATAAACCCAGCCTAGAAACAAAGGTAGTGAAACGACCAAAATAATAGGAATATGAATAGAAATAATATACTGAATAGCTTTTTTGATGTTGGTATAGATGCGTCTTCCGGCTGCAATTCCCGTGATGAGTTTTCCTAAATCATCATTTGTAATTATTATCAAAGCTGCAGCTTTAGCAATCTCGGTTCCTTTGTTTCCCATAGCCACACCAATGTGTGCTGCTTTGAGTGCAGGAGCGTCATTAACACCATCTCCCAACATAGCCACAACTTCACCATCTTGCTTCAAAGCCTTAATAGTTGCCAGTTTGGCTTGTGGAAACATACGGGTAAACAAAGTGGTTTTACGGGTTAATTCGATGAGTTCAGCTTGTGTAGGTTGAACCACCTCTGCGCCATTTACAGCAGGAGCTTCGTTGGTGATTCCTGCTTGTTTAGCGATGGCATTGGTTGTGTCCGGATTATCTCCCGTGATGATTTTTACTTTTATTCCGGCTTGATAAATTTTTTTAAACACATCTTGAATTCCCTTTTTGGGAGGGTCATAAAACACCGTAAATCCTAAAAAATCAAATCTGAAGTCTTGTTGTTTTTCAGGAAAATCATTTCCTTTGAAATCACATTTACCCACACCCAACACCCGATAACCTTGTTTTCCGAAGTCTTGGACGTACTGACGTAGTTTTTCTTTTTCACTTTCCGAAAAATTAGAAGCCTCTAAAACAGCCTCGGGAGCACCTTTGGTAGCAATAACCCGATTACCTTGGTCATCTTCAAACAAATGTGTCATCATAGGTGGTTTGCCTTCCAATGGATATTCGTGTATCATTTTGAAATTTTTCCGCAGGTCTCGGGTTTGGGTTTGTTCATAGGCCTGATGAATGGTTTTTTCCATCGGGTCAAACGGAACGGGTTCGCTGCTCCACATCGCATATTGAATAAGTTCCGATAGCTCAGGAGTTGCAAAATGCAACTCGTCAAAAACGGTGTTGCTTTTATAGTCATATAAAGCTTTGAGCTTCATGGAGTTTTCTGTGATGGTTCCTGTTTTGTCAGTGCAAATTACTGTTGTGCTTCCAAGAGTCTCTACCACACTGCTTCGTTTTACGATAACACCTTCTTGCATGAGTTTCCACGCTCCTAAAGCCATAAATGTAGTAAAAGCTACCGGAATCTCTTCGGGCAAAATAGACATAGCTAAGGTTAGACCGACTAACAAACTTTCGATTATATTTTCGGTTTGCCAATAGCTGTAACCCCAAACCAACAGAAACACAACGATACCGATTACAGCCATCCATTTCACGAATTTAGTAATTTGGATGTGCAAAGGTGACGCTTCTTCTTTTATATCATAAATGGATTGCCCAATTTTCCCGAGTTTGGTTTCGCTACCTATATGTTCTACTTTAAACACAGCCAATCCGGAAACTACTAAAGTTCCGCTATACACTTTTCTATCTTGGGTTTCTACGCCTTTAAACACCGAAAAACTCTCACCTGTGAGTGAAGCTTCATTGACTGAAAAATCATTACTGTGAACAATTTTGCCATCGGCATTAATCATTTTGCCTTCCTCGATAATGCATAAATCTCCTACGGCAATTTCGTGTGTAGGAACCTGTATCACTTTTGAATCTCGAATGACTGTACTTAGAGGTTCGTTTAATTTTTCCAGAGCCTCTAACGCCTTTTTGCTACGGTTGTCTTGATAAAACGAAATTCCCGATACAGCTATGATTGCACCCAACATAAAGAGTGCTTCGGAAAAATTGCCTACCACTACATAAATCACGGCCACAGCTATGAGCAAAAGCAACATCGGTTCTTTCAGTATGTCGAGCAACATGGTGTACCAGGCACTTTTTTTGAGTTCAGCAGGTTGATTATAACCAAACTGACTACGGGAGGCCTTTAGCTCTTGGTCTGTAAGGCCGGTCAGGTAAGCAGGGATATTGTAAGGCATAACATGTTTTAAAACTATAAAATTAAATAAAATTATTTTTGCCCTTAACTTTTATAGTTACTAAATGCTGTTGTTGAATGTCAGCTACTTTTACTTACTTTAAATCAAAGAGAAGATATTTTGTTTTTTCTGCTAAAGATTAAAAGTCCTGAAAAAGTGATTAATCCGTTAAGAATTATGAGCTCATTATCAAATTTATAATTTCCGAAAATCAGATGTGAATTCTCAACAATCAGAAATGTTAGTAATGGAGATAAAATACAGATAATAGGCACGATTTTATCTATTACATTCCTGTTTTTCATTATCAATCCAAAAGCATAAAGTCCTAAAAGTGGTCCGTAAGTATAAGAAGCTGCTCTGAAAATCATACTCACAACCGAAGCGTCATTAATAGCGTTGAAAATCAGAATCACTAAGAACATAAGCAATGAAAAACCTAAATGCACTATATACCGCTGTTTGACTAATTTTTTGTCTGACGGATTCTTAGCCTTATCCATTCCCAGAAAATCAATACAAAACGAAGTGGTAAGTGCCGTAAGAGCAGAGTCGGTTGTGGCAAATGTGGCAGCGGTAAGTCCGAGTAAAAAAACAACAGCAGGAATTATGCTAAAATGATTGAATGCAATTTCGGGGAAGAGTAAATCAGTACGAGGTTTTCCCGAAATCAAATCAAGAGGAACATCTATTCCGTTTTTGCCTGCATAAATGTAAAGCAAAGCTCCCACACTCAAAAACAACAAGTTGATAATCACAAAGATTCCGGTAAAAGTCAGCATGTTTTTTTGAGCATCACCAATGTTTTTACAACTCAGATTTTTTTGCATCAAATCTTGGTCAAGCCCTACCATAGCAATAGTTACGAATATTCCTCCCAGAATTTGTTTGACAAAATGAAATCTACTGCCAATGAAGTCTTCGTAAAAAAATATTTTGGAATAATTACTTTCTTTCACAGCTTCAAAAGCTTCGGGAATACTGTAATTCATGCTTTTGCAAACGAAGTAAATGGTGAAAATTACAGAAGAAACTAAGAAAAAAGTTTGTAAAGTGTCGGTTATGATAATTGTTTTGAGACCTCCTCTGTAGGTATAAGCAAAAATCAGCCCGAGCGAAATTAGAACCGTAGTCCAAAACGGAATTTCGAAGTGGTCAAACACAAATCGTTGCAATACAATTACAACCAAATACAGCCTGAAAGCCGACCCTATTGTTCTGCTAATTAAAAATATAGAGGCAGCTGTTTTATAACTGTAAAGCCCCATTCGCTGCTGGATATATCCGTAAATAGAGGTAAGATTCAGTCTGTAATAAAGTGGAAGAAGAACCTTTGCAATGATGACAAATCCGATTGCATTTCCTAAGACAAACTGGAAATATTTGAATTGTTCCCCGTTTGGAGAACCGACTTCCCCGGGTACGGAAATAAAAGTAACTCCCGAAAGAGCGGTTCCAATCATTCCGAAAGCTACCAAATACCACTTAGAGTTTCGGTTGGCAATAAAAAACGCCTGATTTCCGGAATCTTTTCTGCTGACAACATTGGCAATCAGAATTAAAGCTCCGAAATACAGAATCATTATCGTAAGAATGGTAATTGGAGACATCTGCGTTTAATTTAAAAGAAACAAATATAGTCTATTTTCAAATTCTTGAGATTACAGAGAAATCATAAGCGGAGTAATTCCAATATGTCGGATACTTTTTCAGCCGAACTGAAATTCTCGTGTTTTATTTCGAAATCAATTCGCTCGTGTGCCCACGTGGTTCTAAACGGAATATGCGTAGCATATCCGCCTATGTTCAATACCGGAAGTATATCAGATTTTAACGAATTTCCAATCATATAAAACTCTTCGGGCTGAATTTCCAGTCGTTTTAAAAGTTTTCTGTAATCTTCGTCTGCTTTTTCAGACAATACTTCTATATGATGGAAAAAAGGCCCTAAACCTGAATTGTGCAGTTTTCTGTGTTGGTCAAGCAAATCTCCTTTGGTTACAACAATCAGTTTGTAGTTGGAGTGAAGTTGTTTTAGAGTGTCTTCGATTCCGTCAATCAGAATAATTGGTTTTGAAAGTAACTCCTTTCCGTATTGTAATATTTTTTCGATGATTTCTATAGGTAAATTTTTACCCGAAATTTCAATCGCAGTTTCGATAAGCGAAAGGATATAAGCCTTAATTCCGTACCCGTAAAGCGGAAGATTGTGAATCTGAATTCGAAAAACTTCTTGTGAAATACTTTGATGCGAAAGAAAATCTTCCATCAACACGCAAAACTTCTTTTCGATTTCTTCGAAATAAGGTTCGTTTTCCCAAAGGGTATCGTCTGCATCAAAAGCGATGACTTTGATGCCTCCTAACCCCTTAAAGGGGGATTTATTATTAATCTTGACGTTCATTTTAATTTCTATTTTTTTACTCCCTCCCCCTTGGGGAGGCTGGGAGGGGCTTAACTTATCAAAGCTCCATTCTCAACACCATCTTTATCAGGATTCAAGAAAACCAATTTTCCGTCTTTGTCGTTGGTCATCAAAATCATTCCTTGGCTTTCAACACCACGAAGTTTTCTCGGAGCAAGGTTAGCCAAAATCGTAACTCTTTTTCCGACAACTTCTTCTGGAGAAAAATGCTCTGCAATTCCGGAAACAACGGTTCTTACATCAATTCCTGTATCAACCTTCAGAACCAATAATTTATCGGCTTTTGGCATTTTTTCGGCTTCGAGAATGGTACCTACTCTCAAATCCATTTTCACGAAATCATCAAAAGTGGTTGCTTCTTTTTGAGGAGTAATTTGAGCCGCTTGAACTGAATTTTCTTTTTTGGTAGCTTCCAATTTATCGATTTGTTTTTGAATTTGTTCGTCTTCTATTTTGTCAAACAACAATTCGGCTTGACCGATACTGTGTCCGGCTTTAATCAAATCTGAATTTTCTGAAATGTTTTTCCAAGTAATTTCTCCTTGATGTTGATTTAAAATTCTGTTTAATTTTTGTGAAGTAAACGGTAAGAACGGTTCGCATAAACTACTCAAAGCAGCCGCAATTTGCAAGGCTACATACATTTGCGTTTTCACTCGTTCCGGGTTTTCTTTGATGAGTTTCCAAGGTTCTTCGTCTGCCAAATATTTGTTTCCAAGACGAGCAACATTCATCATTTCGTTCAATGCTTCTCTGAAACGATATCTTTCGATAGAGCTTTCCAAAACTTCCGGATAGGCTTTTAATTCGGTCAATGTTTGCTCATCTATTTCGCTAAACTCATTCGGAGTTGGAATAATTCCGTCATAATATTTATGAGTAAGAACCACCACACGATTGATAAAGTTACCAAAAACGGCAACCAGTTCGTTGTTGTTTCGAGCCTGAAAATCTTTCCACGTAAAGTCGTTGTCTTTGGTTTCGGGTGCATTCGCTGTCAAAACATAACGCAAAACGTCTTGTTTACCAGGAAAATCTTCTAAATATTCGTGCAACCAAACTGCCCAATTTTTAGAAGTAGAAAGTTTATTTCCTTCCAAATTTAAAAATTCATTAGCAGGAACATTATCTGGCAAAATATAACTTCCTTCAGCTTTTAGCATCGCAGGAAAAATCACACAATGGAAAACGATGTTGTCTTTCCCAATAAAGTGCACCAATTTAGTGTCTCGATCTTTCCAATACGGAGTCCAATCTTTACCTTCTCTTTCAGCCCATTCTTTAGTTGACGAAATATAGCCAATCGGAGCATCAAACCAAACATAAAGTACTTTTCCGTCAGCACCTTCAACCGGAACGGGAATTCCCCAATCCAAGTCACGGGTTACCGCTCTTGGTTTCAATCCGTCATCGAGCCAAGATTTTACTTGCCCGTACACATTCGGTTTCCAGTCGTTTTTATGGCCTTCCAAAATCCATTCTCTCATAAAAGCATCATACTCATTCAAAGGCAAAAACCAATGTTTGGTCGATTTCAAAACAGGAACAGTTCCGGTAATGGTTGATTTCGGATTGATAAGATCTGTTGCATTAAGCGATGTTCCGCATTTTTCGCATTGGTCGCCATACGCTTCCGGATTCTGACATTTCGGGCAAGTTCCGGTTACGAAACGGTCGGCTAAAAACTGCTCGGCTTTGGCATCATAAAGTTGCTCCGTAGTTTCTTCGATGAATTTTCCTTCGTTGTATAGTTTTTTGAAAAATTCCGAAGCCGTTTTATGGTGAATTTCTCTGGATGTACGAGAGTAATTGTCAAATGAAATCCCGAAATCTTCAAACGATTTTCTGATGATTCCGTCATATTTATCGATGACTTGTTGTGGAGTAATTCCTTCTTTTTTGGCTTTCATCGAAATCGCCACTCCGTGTTCGTCACTTCCGCAGATGTAAATTACATCGCGATTTTGAAGGCGTAAGTATCTTGTATAAATATCTCCCGGCACATACACTCCAGCCAAATGACCAATATGAATAGGACCGTTTGTATAAGGAAGTGCTGCTGTAATTGTATATCTTTTCGGGTTTTTCATCATAAAAAATTTAAGTTGCAAAAATAGGGAATTTTAATGATTTCGATAGAAGCCATTTTTATGGTTTCGGAACACATAAAAATTATTCTCAAATTCCGGAAAATCCTTAACAATTAGCTGCCTGATAATTGCCTTAAAAGATGTATTTTTGCAAGGATAAAAAAAGCTGTTATGAAAAAAATACTTTGTGGCTTATTAGTATGGGTCACGGTTTTTGGTTTTTCGCAAGACAAAAAAGCCTACCAGTTGTTTGATGCTAAAGGAAAGAAAACTACGTATAAAAAACTGCTCAAAGCATCAGAAAAATCCCAACTTGTTTTGTTTGGAGAATATCACGACAACCCGATTTCGCACTGGTTGCAATTAAGTCTTACTAAAGATTTATACCAAACAAAATCATTGATTTTAGGAGCAGAAATGATTGAGAGAGATAATCAGAAGCAACTCAACAAATATCTTTCGGGAGAAATAAATCAAAAGGCTTTTGATACATTGGCAAGACTTTGGAACAACTACAAAACCGATTACAAGCCCTTAGTAGATTTTGCTAAAGAAAACCAACTGAAATTTATTGCTACCAATATTCCCAGAAGATACGCAAGTATGGTGTACAGGGGTGGTTTTAAAGCTTTAGATACGCTTTCTGCAACACAAAAAGATTGGATTGCTCCGCTTCCTATAAAATATGATGGTTCGCTTCCGCAATATCAAAAAATGTTAGAGATGGCACAAGGACATGGAGGAGATAACCTACTTAAAGCACAAGCAGTTAAAGACGCTACAATGAGTTACTCCATTATGCAAAACTTAGATCCAAATTCAGTTTTTGTTCATTATCATGGAAGCTATCATAGTGATTTTTATGAAGGAATTTACTGGTATGTAAAGCAAGAACGGCCCGAGATGAAAATTGTAACCATTGCCACCGTTTCTCAAAAAGATTTATCCAAACTCGAAAAAGAACACCTTAAAAAAGCAGATTTTATTTTGGTGGTTGACGAAGATATGACAAAAACTTATTAAGTCTTCCTCACACAAATTTGAGAAGTTTTATAATTCGCCTAAAAATTAAAAAACGAGCAAACCGATGCGGTATAAGAACAAAAATTAATGCTTTTTAAGAGGCTTTGGTTTTTAGTTATGGATTCTGCTAACGATAATAATTCAAATAACCTTACATTTGCAGTCTTTTATTAATCATAATTATGAGAACCAAATCCATCAAGAAAAATAAAATCAACGTAGTTACCTTAGGTTGCTCAAAAAATGTGTATGACAGCGAGGTGCTTATGGGACAACTCAAAGCCAGTGGAAAAGATGTTACTCACGAAGCCCAAGGAAAAAACGAGGGCAATATTATCGTAATCAACACGTGCGGATTTATCGACAATGCCAAAGAAGAGTCTGTAAATATGATTCTGAATTATGTAGATAAAAAGGAACAAGGATTGGTAGATAAGGTTTTTGTAACAGGTTGCTTATCCGAGAGGTATAAGCCTGATTTGATTAAAGAAATCCCTGATGTTGATCAATATTTCGGAACAACCGAACTTCCACTTTTGCTAAAAGCTCTTGGAGCCGATTACAAACACGAATTGTTAGGCGAAAGACTTACAACAACTCCGAAAAACTATGCTTACCTAAAGATTTCCGAAGGTTGTGATCGTCCGTGTAGCTTTTGTGCTATTCCACTTATGCGTGGAAAACACGTTTCGCAACCCATCGAAAAGTTGGTGGCAGAAGCCAAAAGTTTAGCCAAAAACGGAGTAAAAGAACTCATCCTTATTGCACAGGATTTAACCTATTACGGGTTGGATATTTACAAAAAACGCAACCTTGCCGAACTCTTAGAAAACCTTGTCAAGGTAGAGGGAATCGAATGGATTCGCTTGCATTACGCCTTCCCGACAGGTTTTCCGATGGATGTTTTGGAGTTGATGAAACGCGAACCGAAAATTTGCAATTATTTAGATATTCCGTTGCAACACATCTCAGATAATATTCTCAAGTCGATGCGTAGAGGAACAACTTACGAGAAAACCACCAAACTTCTTAAAGAATTTCGTCAGGCTGTTCCCGAAATGGCAATTCGCACAACCTTGATTGTTGGTTATCCGGGAGAAACCCAAGAGGATTTCCAAATCCTGAAAAACTGGGTCGAAGAAATGCGTTTTGAGCGACTGGGTTGTTTTACCTATTCGCATGAAGAAAACACACATGCTTATCAGCTGGAAGACAATGTGCCGCAAGAAGTAAAGCAACAAAGAGCCAACGAAATTATGGAAATTCAGGCTCAGATTTCGTGGGAGCTGAATCAGAAGAAAATAGGAAAGACTTTTCGTTGTATAATCGACCGAAAAGAAGGACAATACTTTATTGGTCGAACCGAATTTGACAGTCCGGATGTGGACAATGAAGTGCTTGTAGATGCTACACAAACCTATCTCAAAACAGGAGAGTTTGTCGATATTCAAATTACTGATGCTACGGAGTTTGATTTGTACGGAGTTCCTCTAAATTCCAAAACTCAATAAGGCGAGTTTGTAGCTATCTAATCCGAAACCGATAATCACACCTTTGGCAATAGGCGAAAGATACGAAGTGTGTCGGAATGACTCTCTTGAAAAAGTATTCGATATATGAACTTCTATAACGGGAGTACTAACTGCTTTTACTGCGTCTGAAATTCCGATAGAGGTATGCGTATAAGCTCCTGCATTTAAGATAATTCCGTCATACGAAAATCCTGTTTCTTGAATTTTAGTAATGATTTCTCCTTCAATATTACTTTGAAAATAGTCAATTTGAGTATTTTTAAAATCATCTCGAAGTGTTTTCAGATAATCTTCAAAGGTATGATTTCCGTAAACTTCAGGCTCTCTTGTTCCTATCAGATTGAGGTTCGGACCATTGATAATAATAATTTTCATTTTGTAGAATACTTTGTCCAAAGGTATAAAAATGTTTTAAATTCGTTATTTTTGTACTCTAACTAATATAAATATGGTACAATCAATGACCGGTTTTGGGAAAGCGACTTTGCAGCTTCCTACAAAAAAAATCACAGTCGAAATAAAATCGCTCAACAGCAAAAACTTTGACCTGAATGTAAGAATTCCGTCTGCTTACAGAGAAAAAGAATTTGCTTTACGCAACCAAATTGCCAAGGAAACAGAAAGAGGAAAAATAGAATTTTCAATATTTACCGAAATTACAGCCGAAGAAACTGCATCAAAAGTAAACGCACCTGTCGTAAAAGGTTATATCAGACAAATGCAGGAAATTTTACCCGATGCAGACCAGACCGAACTTATGAAAATGGCTGTAAGAATGCCCGATTCAATCAAAGCCGGACGTGATGAAATAGACGAAAACGAATGGTCTGCAATTCAACAAAACATTAACGAGGCTATAAAACTTTTTAATGATTTCAGACAGACAGAAGGTGAAATACTACAGGCTGATTTTCAGTACCGTATTGAAAAAATTCGCTCGTTGATGATAAAAACCGTATCGTTTGACAAAGAACGCATCGAAACAGTTAAAACCCGATTGCGAGATGCTTTGGACGGACTTAAAGTTGCCATAGACCAAAACAGATTTGAACAAGAACTAATTTACTATCTCGAAAAGTATGACATTACGGAAGAAAAAGTTCGCTTAGAAAACCACCTGAATTATTTTATCCAAACCATGAAAACAGAATCTTCGAGCGGAAAAAAATTAGGTTTTATAACACAAGAAATCGGTCGGGAAATCAACACGATGGGTTCAAAATCAAATCACTCCGAAATGCAAAAATTAGTAGTTCAAATGAAAGACGAACTCGAAAAAATAAAAGAACAATTACTCAACGTACTGTAATTGATTCATTATAATAAAGATTTTAATTTCCGCTATACAGATGCTAAAAATAAATAAAATGACCTCATCAAAACGTCTTTTTCTGCTCGATGCTTATGCTTTGATATTCCGAGGATATTATGCTTTTATAAAAAACCCGAGAATCAATTCCAAAGGGCTTGATACGTCTGCTGTTATGGGTTTTATGAATTCTCTCTTAGATGTAATAAATCGTGAAAAACCAGAATATTTGGCGGTAGCTTTTGACAATGGCGGAAGCCAAATCAGAAATGAAATGTACCCTCAATACAAAGCCAATCGTGACGAAACTCCCGAAGCTATCAGAATTGCAGTTCCGTACATCAAAGAAATCCTCAAGGCCATGCACATTCCGGTTGTAGAAGTACCCGGAATTGAAGCTGATGATTTGATTGGAACCCTTTCGAAACAAGCAGAAAAAGAAGGTTTCAAAGTTTATATGGTTACTCCTGATAAAGATTTTGCACAATTGGTTTCTGATAATATTTTTATGTATCGCCCTGCTCGAATGGGCAACGGAATCGAAATTTGGGGCGTTGATCAAGTGAAAGAAAAATTCGAAATCGAACATCCGTTACAAGTCATCGACTTTTTAGGAATGATGGGAGATGCCATCGACAACATTCCGGGGCTTCCGGGTGTTGGCGAAAAAACAGCTAAAAAACTCTTGGCCGAATTCGGCTCGATGGAAAACCTTTTAGCCAATACAGACAAACTCAAAGGAGCACTTAAACAAAAGATTGAAGCCAACAAAGAGCAAGGAATACTCTCTAAAAAATTAGCAACTATTTTTCTAGATTGTCCGGTTACTTTTCATAAAGGAGATTTCGAGCTCAACACTCCTGATTACGAAAAAATAGCCGAAATTTTTAATGATTTGGAGTTTCGTAGAATGGCAGAACAGTTTCAAAAGATTTTTTCTCCTGACACGCCTATTTCACAAGAAGGCAAAACCGATGAAAAAAACCTGAAAGTAGCTAAGAAAAAACCACAAGACGAAAATCAAACTTCACTTTTTGGTGATGAAAGTACAGACTTGTTTACAGCTTCTCAATCGCTTTTTAATAATTTAGAAAATACAGAACATCTGTATCAAACGGTTCAAGGAGATTTAGGGATTCGGTTGCTTTTGCAGAATCTCTTACAACAAAAATCCGTTTGTATCGACACCGAAACCACAGGATTAGATGCCCTGAATGCTGAACTTGTCGGGATTGCTTTTTCTTACGAAAAAGGAAAAGGATATTATGTTCCGTTTCCGGAAAATCAGGAAGAAGCACAAGCGTTGATTGAAAAATTACGTCCGTTTTTTGAAGATGAAACCATCGAAAAAGTAGGACAAAACCTCAAATACGATATCAAAATACTCAAACGTTACGGAATTGAGATTAAAGGAAAACTATTCGACACCATGATTGCTCATTATCTCATTAATCCGGATATGAGACATAACATGGATGTACTTTCTGAAACTTATTTGAAATACAGCCCAAAATCTATCGAAACATTAATTGGTAAAAAAGGCAAAAACCAAAAATCAATGCGTGATGTTGAAGTAGAGCAAGTAAAAGAATATGCTGTTGAAGATACAGATGTCACGTTACAACTCAAAGAAGTTTTCGAACCCATTTTAGAACAAACCAATACCCGAAAACTCTTTGATGAAATAGAAATTCCGCTTGTTCCGGTTTTAGCCGATATGGAATCTGAAGGAGTTCGACTAGATGTTGATTATCTAAAAACCTTGTCTTCAGAGCTGGCATTAGACATCAAAACGTTGGAGATGCGAATTTATGAAGCAGCAGGACATTCATTCAACTTGGCTTCGCCTAAGCAATTGGGAGAAATTTTGTTCGACAAACTAAAAATTCGTAATCCCAATAAGAAGATAACCAAAACCAAAACCGGACAATATGCCACAGGTGAAGAAGTGTTGAGCTTCTTTGCTAAAGATCATCAAATTGTGAGGGATATTCTGGATTGGAGGCAACTTGTGAAGCTGCAAAACACTTATGTGGATTCGCTTCCGAACGAGGTAAACCCAAAAACGCAACGTGTGCATACCGACTATATGCAAACCGTTGCGGCCACGGGTCGTTTGAGTTCGAACAATCCGAACTTGCAAAATATTCCGATTCGTACAGAAAGAGGAAGACAAATCCGTAAGGCATTTGTTCCGAGAGATGAAAATTATACATTGCTTTCTGCCGATTATTCTCAAATCGAACTTCGAATTATCGCAGCTCTAAGTGGCGAACCCAATATGATTGAATCGTTCGCTAAAGGTGAGGATATCCACCGTTCAACAGCTGCAAAAGTGTTCAATGTAGCTTTGGAAGAGGTAACCCGAGAGCAACGTAGTCATGCTAAAACCGTGAATTTCGGAATCATCTACGGAGTTTCAGCTTTTGGACTTTCAAACCAAACCGATTTGAGCCGTTCCGAAAGTGCTGCTCTAATTGAAGCCTACTACAAGACTTATCCCAGACTAAAAGAATATATTTATGAACAAATAGAATTTGCCAGAGAAAACGGATATGTGCAGACCATTTCAGGAAGAAGACGTTATCTCAAAGATATAAATTCTCAAAATGCAGTGGTTAGAGGTGGTGCAGAACGAAATGCTGTGAATGCTCCGATTCAAGGTAGTGCAGCTGATATCATCAAAATTGCGATGATAAACATTCATAAACGTTTGAAAGCTGAAAAACTGCAAAGCAAAATGCTCTTACAGGTGCACGATGAGCTTGTTTTTGACGCCTATAAGGTCGAATTAGACCATTTGAAGGAAATTATAAAGCACGAGATGGAAAATGCCTTTGTTTTGGCTGTTCCGCTTGTTGTGGATATGGGAACGGGTGAAAACTGGTTAGAAGCTCATTAATTTAAAAAAAGTAAATCACTTCAATTTACCAATTGCACAGTTTTTATTTTATAAGTACCTTTGCCGTTCTATTTAACTTGTAACTATGAACAAACTCTTGGTTGTTGGTACGGTTGCTTTTGATGCTATCGAAACCCCTTTCGGAAAAACAGATAAAATTTTGGGAGGAGCAGGAACTTTTATAGGTTTGTCTGCTTCTAATTTTGATATAGAAATCGGTATTGTATCGGTTGTAGGCGATGATTTTCCGCAAGAATATTTGGATTTGCTCACAAATCGGAACATTGATATTTCGGGAATCGAAATCGTAAAAGGAGGAAAAACTTTCTTTTGGAGCGGACGCTACCACAACGATTTGAACTCAAGAGATACGCTCGAAACTCAACTCAATACTTTAGCTGATTTTAAACCCATTGTTCCCGAAAACTTCAAAGATGCCGATGTGGTAATGCTCGGAAATCTACATCCGAACATCCAAATGGAAGTACTTAATCAACTTCCCGAAAGACCGAAACTTGTGGCTTTAGACACGATGAATTTTTGGATGGATTGTGCACTTGAAGAACTAAAAGCAGTTTTGAAAAAGATTGACGTAATTACCATCAATGATGAAGAGGCAAGACAACTCTCAGGAGAATATTCCTTGGTAAAAGCAGCACAGAAAATACACGAAATGGGCCCGAAATACGTAGTCATCAAAAAAGGAGAACACGGAGCTTTACTCTTTAATGACGATGAAGTATTTTTTGCACCTGCACTTCCTCTGAAAGAAGTTTTTGACCCGACAGGAGCGGGAGATACTTTTGCAGGAGGTTTCTCCGGATATATCGCACAAAGCGAGAATATCTCTTTTGAGAATATGAAAAATGCCATAATTTTCGGTTCGAACCTGGCCTCATTTTGCGTAGAAAAATTCGGAACAGAACGTATGCTCGACCTCAGAAAAGACGAAATTTTCAGAAGATTACAGCAATTCAAAGCCCTGACACAATTCGACATATCATTACAAAAATAAAAACCCAAGCCTCTTTATGAGGCTTTTTTTGACTAAAACACACAAACCCAACTATGAGTGACAGCATTAAACACGAATGCGGAATTGCAGTTCTACGACTTTTAAAACCTTTGGAATATTACAAAGAAAAATATGGTTCAGCTTTTTATGGAGTAGAAAAAATGTATCTTCTTTTGGAAAAACAACACAACAGAGGGCAAGACGGAGCAGGATTGGCAAGCATCAAATTCGATGTAGAGGCAGGAGAGCGATATATTTCAAGAATTCGCTCGAATCAGCCACAACCCATTCAGGATATTTTTACTCAAATCAACCAAAGAATCAACATTACTTTAGATGAAAATCCCGACAAAGAGGACGATGTAAAGTGGCAAAAACAAAATATTCCATATATCGGAGAGTTATTTTTAGGACACGTTCGTTACGGAACTTACGGACAGAACAGCATCGAGAATGTTCATCCTTTTTTGCGTATGAACAACTGGATGCACAGAAATCTGATTGTGGCAGGGAACTTCAATATGACCAATGTAAAAACACTTTTTGACAATTTGGTCGAACTGGGAATGCACCCTAAAGAAATGACCGATACGGTAACCGTTATGGAAAACATCGGACATTTCTTGGACGATGAAGTCTCTGACTTGTACCAACAATGCAAAAACGAAGGTTTGAGCAAAAGAGAATCTTCTCCCGAAATAGCAGAACGCATCAGTATCGAAAACATACTCAAACGTGCTTCCAAATTTTGGGACGGAGGTTATGCAATGGCAGGACTTTTCGGGCACGGAGACGGATTTGTTTTCCGCGATCCGGCAGGAATTCGTCCGGCTTATTTTTATCAAGATGATGAAATTGTGGTAGTAGCTTCCGAAAGACCGGTAATTCAAACCGCTTTTAATGTTCCTTTTACAGACATCAAAGAAATTAATCCCGGAAATGCCTTGATCATCAAAAAAAGCGGAAAAGTATATCAAGAAGAAATCATTCCTGCACTTCCCAAAAAAGCGTGTAGTTTCGAAAGGATTTATTTTTCCAGAGGAAGCGATGCTGTAATTTATCAGGAAAGAAAGCAACTCGGAAAACTCATCTTGCCCGATGTACTCAAAGCCATTGACAACGACACAGACAACACAGTTTTCTCGTATATTCCAAACACAGCCGAAACATCATTTTTCGGATTGAGCGAAGCAGCCAACGACTTTTTGAACCAACGAAAAAATCAGGAAATTCTCAATACGAGAAAAACTCTAACCAAAGAAAAATTAGAAACTCTGCTTTCGGTTAAAATCAGAACCGAGAAAATTGCGATTAAAGATGCCAAACTCCGCACCTTTATTACAGCCGATAACTCGCGTGACGATTTGGTGGCTCACGTATATGATGTAACTTACGGAGTAGTAAAACCAACCGATAATTTGGTAATTATTGACGATAGTATTGTTAGAGGGACAACTCTAAAAACAAGTATTATCAAGATGCTCGACAGGCTAAATCCGAAAAAAATTGTGATTGTTTCCTCTGCTCCACAAATTCGCTATCCGGATTGTTACGGAATTGATATGGCAAAAATTGGAGATTTTGTGGCTTTTAGAGCAGCACTCGAACTTCTTAAAGAACAAGGAAAATCTGGTGTTATAGAAGAAGTTTACAAAAAATCAAAAGCACAAGAACGATTGAAAGATTACGAAGTGGTTAATTACGTCAAAGAAATTTATACTCCTTTTACCGATGAACAAATTTCGGACAAAATAGCAGAACTTGTGGCTCCCGATGATTTAAAAGCCGAACTGAAAGTTATTTTTCAATCGGTTGAAAACCTACACAAGGCCTGTCCGGAAAACCTCGGAGATTGGTATTTTACCGGAGAATATCCTACGATTGGAGGAAATCGGGTGGTTAATCAGGCGTTTATTAATTTTTACGAAGGAACTAATAAAAGAGCCTATTAATTTCTTTTTTCTTCAAAAAGAATATTTTGGTCTAATATTTCAAGGAGTAATCTTATGGTTTGCTCCTTGTATTGTTCAATAATTTCGGGAGTGATATTATTTTGAACCTCTTTTCCGGTTTTAAATCCGAAAGGTATAAATCCTTTTTTCAGGTTTTTAAAAGAAACGATTCCAGCTTCTATAGGAGTTTCACTTGCTTTCTCTCCGTACATAAAGACGTAACTCAAAATCTGAATAATTTTGTTTTTCTTTTCATTGCTTAAAAAATCTTCCCAATTACTGAGTTCCAAATTCACTTTATCAACTTTTCCCGTTTTGTAATCTACTATTCTGATGTTTCCGTTTCGTTTTTCTATTCGGTCAATAACTCCCGAAATATTTACCGGAAATGGCAATTTTTCGTCTTCCAATTTGCGGTCAAATCTTTCTTCTAAATACAAAATCGTAACCTCATCACCCGATAAAATAATCTCTTTTTCCATCTTCAGGAAATTGCCAATGCTTTTTTTTGCCGATTCATAAGCCAGTAGATTTTTTCCTTTGTTTATTTCCCCCTCTTTATATTGCTCTTTAAATTTGGTTTGTAGTATCTGTTCGTACTGTTTTTCCATTTGTTGCACATCAAAAACAGTAAGCAAAATCCCGATATGAGGTTTGTAAAGGTCTTCTAACGTATTGTGAATGACACTTCCGAGTGTATTGGCCTCAATGGTTTCTTCTACTTCTTTGATTTCGTCAATTTTTAAAACCTTCTGAAAATAAAAATCAATCGGATTTCTGATATAACTCGAAAGGGAAGAAGGCGAAAACCCTTTTTCCGCAATTTCTTTGAGTCGTTCCATAACCGTATCTGATTTTTCAATTTGTATCGGGCAGGTGGCAATATCGGGCAGCTCGGAATTATATATGCTTTTTGTTAAGTTGTGGTTAGGGTGTTTTTCGATTTCGAGTTGAGTTATAAAACGGCTTTTTTCTCCTCCGTCTAATCCGTCATCTTCTGTATTATAAACCAAAAAAATATTCTTAGCTCTTGAAATCAGTCTGTAAAAATGATAGGTATAAATGGCATCTCTGTCTTTGTAAACAGGAAGTCCGAATTCGTGCTTTACATCATACGGAATAAATGAATTATGCGATTTACCAAGCGGAATTTTACCTTCGTTCATAGAAGTAAAAATTACATTTTCAAAGTCCAAAGTACGAGATTCGAGAATTCCCATAATTTGTAATCCCGAAAGAGGTTCTCCTTCAAAAGCAACTTCAGCTGCATCAATTACTTGTTTGTAAATCGAATAGAGATTTTCAATGCTATTTGCATCAGCAGTAATAGAAAAATAATTTTTCAACTGATTGATAATTTTATGAATCTCAAAAACAAATGCTAAAGTAACTTTGTCCGACTCTGTATTTTGATTAAGATTGTTTTTTATGTGTAACAAAATTTCTGTAATTCTGTCTAAAACCGGTAAACTGTCGTTTGGCCATTTGTCAAACACAAGCTTGAAAAAGGTATTTTTATTTTCTATTAGTTCATAGAGTCGTTGATGGGAGAGGAAGGAAAAATTATTTGATTTAATAATCTCTACAACATTATCTGTTTTTGCAAAAGGCTCAACAAAAGGATTACCAAGTACTTCTAACACATCTTTGTAATAAAATGTATAATTATCTTTTCGGGATTTGGCATAGATATGTAGTCTGAAAATTCGGTTTATCAGAAACTGTACAGGATTATTCCGAGCAGAATATTCTAAGGTAATATTAAGGTTTTTTACACTTTCGGGAAGCGAGTATAGCAGGGGAATAAGAAGGCTTTTTTCAGACAAAATCAAGGCTGTTTTATTTAGGCTTTCAGGCTTTTCTTTTAGCTGTTGTTCCAAAATATTTCCGACAACTTTTGCTTGTCCGACCGACTTGGCAGTCCCGATAATGTTGATGTTCTTTTCTTTGGAAAACTCATCAATTATCCACTCAAACGGATTGGAATTATAATAAGCCCACTCTTTTTTATACTTTCTGATAAAATATCCTGCCTGATTATAAAAATCTTCCACAAACACTTTGTCAATATCCCAATATATTTCGGATTTGCCTTCTTTTAGTAGGTGTTGAATGACTTTTTCTTCGGAAGGAGTCAAGGCATTAAGTCCTACAAATACAAAAAAACGATTCTTTTCGTGTTTTGTAAAATCTAAAATATTCCGAGCGGCTTCTCTGAAAACTAGTCCTTGATAACCTGCTTTTTTCTGAGTTAAATACTGATAAAAGGCATTATAAAATTCAGGAATAAGACTCCAAAATTTAAGATGCTTTTCGATGATTGCTGTTCGTTTTTCTGATAAAGACCAATGTTCAATGTCTTTTATTTCTTTCAGGTATTGCAAAATTTTATTTGGAACTACCAGGTGTGCATCAATATCACTAAAATCTTTGAGTAAGACTTTTGCCCAAGGATAAAATTGCTCAAAACTCTGTTTGTCTTGACTTGGAGAAACATCAGAGTACACTTTATAAAACTCAAACAATTGTTCAACATTGTCTAAAACACGAACCCCTGAAATGTGCTCCATAAATTCCTGAATACTATAAATATTGGGAGCAAAAACCGTTTTGGGAGAATTGTTCCTGATTTGGTTAATCAAAAATATTTTAGCTCTTCTGTTAGGTAATACAACCGTTGTATTGACCAGTATAGTATTGGGCTTGTTGACCAGTAATTTTGCGATTTTACTCAAAAATGTTTCCATAGAGTAAAAATAAAAAAACGTCCCGAATTTCGGGACGTTTTATCTAATTTATTGACTTAATATTCTAAAAAATTAGTTTACTAAGTTGATTTCAACTCTACGGTTGTTAGCTCTACCCGCAGCAGTGTTGTTTGTATCGATTGGTTTGTCCGGTCCGAAACCTGCAGACGACAATCTGCTTGCATCGATTCCGTTTTCAATCAAGAAATCTTTAACAGCTGCAGCTCTTTCTTCAGAAAGTCTTTGGTTAAGAGCTTTACCTCCTGTGCTGTCTGTGTGTCCTTCGATAGTAAATTCAGCATCCGGATATTCTTTCAGGATTGAAACAATTGAGTTTAGTACCGGATAGGTTTGTTTTTTGAATGAAGACTTACCTGTATCAAACAAAATAGTTTTAGCATATTGTTTTAATTGAGCAGCGTGCTCTTCAGTAAGTTCAGGGCATCCGTTGTTAGAAACAGTTCCTTTTACAGTAGGACACTTATCGTCTTTGTCAAGAACTCCGTCTCCGTCAGTATCAGGCCAAGGGCAACCGTTGTTTTCAGAAGGGCCAGCTACGTTAGGACAATTGTCGTCTTTATCAAGAACTCCGTCTCCGTCAGTATCAGGCCAAGGGCAACCGTTGTTTTCTTTTGGACCTTGAACATCAATACACTCATCTACATTATCAGCTACTCCATCTTCATCTGTATCTGGACATCCCTGGAACTCTGCAGAACCTGCTTCGTAAGGACAAGCATCGTCTTTATCAGGAATTCCGTCTCCATCAGAATCAGGACATCCTTGGAATTCAGGTAATCCTGCTTCGTTCGGACAAGCATCGTCTTTATCGTAGATTCCGTCTCCATCTGTATCTTTACCACCGAATTTGATAGTAAGACCTACAAAATGTTGCATGTGAGAAGGAACGCCTTCTCTCATGTCATCAAACGAATGTTTGTAAGTAGAGCGGAACATTAAGCCTATTTTTTCTGTAAACCAGAAAGTAATTCCTAAGCCTCCGTTTACTGTTCCATTGCTATGATCTCCGACAAAAGTATAACCTCCTCCGACGTGTGCAGAAGGGTCAAACCAATTAGAACCAATAAGATTTTGGAAAGAGTACTTAACTGCTCCATCAATAGCGTAATACTCCAAATCTCCTGGGTTTATTACATTATACTCTCCCGCAGCATCACGAAATTCAACAAATTTGTCGATTTTGTTGATTGATCCTGTCAGACCGAAAGAAAAACCATTACTGATGTATCTTTCAACAGATACAAAAGATACAGAAGGAATATAGTTCCAATGGTCTCTTACGTTAAAATACTCTGAGAACTGATCTGCTACAGGCGATGCAGCACTCACTCTCGTGTCAACTGCATTAGCTCCGAAACTAACAGCCCACTTGTTGTTTTCATCTTGAGCTTGCATATTAAGCCCAACTGTCAACAACACAACAGCAAAAAGTTTGTTAAGATGTTTCATACTTAAGTTTTTAAAAAAAGTTTATTACTGCAAATGTACTATGTTAAAGTGAATTAACAAAAGGAAAAACTAAAAAATATACACTTTGACAACATATTTATTAGAAAATAAAGTTGCTAATCTCGTATACATGATGGGTTAAAGTCTATTGAATCAGCCAGCAGTCTTATTTTTAATCACATTCGTTAATTGATTCTGCGATTTTCAAATAAGTTATTCTAATTTAAGAATTACGGGAAGTACAAATTCCGATTTTACGGGAATCCCTTCTTTTTGGGCTGGCTCAATGGTTGGAAAGTCTTGTAAACGAACTTGGATGATGCTGTCTATTTTCCGATTTGCATAAGTGAGTTCCTTGATAAAGTGTGGTTCAAAAACAATTGTAGCATCAGGATTTACGGTAACTTTTACGTTAATTGTGTCAATCTCAGGATATAGAATCAAAAGAGTATCAACAGCCAATCGTTGTTGTACTATTCTGGTCATATAATCAAGAAAGCAAGCTCTTTGCATTGCTTTATCCGTAATCGAATCACAAATAAAAACAGACGGGTATCGCGTAGGCTCACTCCAGTCTATTTCCTGCAAACGTTCCTTTAATAAAACTTCTTTTTCAGGAACTTTTTTATCAATGAAATTGCACGAACACAATAATAAACAAAAAACAAAAATGAAAATTACCTTCATTTAAATACAAATTATACAATCATCAAAAGTACTATTTTTAGAAATAGAAAGAAATTAAGGTTTATCATCTACAAAAGTTATTTTCTTGGTCGGAGCTACATTCACTCGTAAATCAAAAATATCAAAGCGGTTGTAATGCCCCAGAATGTCGTGCATTTGTTTGGGTTGGATGCATTTTGCTAAATCAATCTCAGCATAAATGATACCCTCGTCATCAATTAAAGGTTCTCCGATAACAGCTCCGTTTGGCCCGATAAATCCAGAGAAAGCACTACTTTTTCGAGATAATAATTCTTCTACATTCGGAACATCCGATTTTAGTCTATCCATAATTTCTTGAGAAATGGTAGAGCACGAAACGATTGTAAATAATTTTCCTTCAAACGAATGAGCTGCTGCTCTGATTTTAATGGCTTCTGCCATATCGTAATCGGGTGGAGCAACCGGAAGTGAGATATAGTTGGCAATGTGAATCAATTCCCCTTGAGAAAGTAGCGTAAATCGAGCCAGCGTATTGGTGTTTTCTCCACAAGCCAACGTTCCGATTGGGCCAACTTCAGTATCGTAAACCTTTAAAGAAGAACCATCTCCCGAAGTCCACGTGAGTTTTTCTGCCCAAGTAGGGACTAACTTTCTGTGTCTTCCGATAAGGTTTCCTGTGTTATCAATAATGAGATTTGTATTATAAATCTCTCCGTAGCTATTACCTCTTTCGTTGATCCCGATAACGATGTGCATATCAAAATCTCTGGCCGCTTTATAGAGTTTTTGCATCACTGCATCATCTGTGGCGACTGAATTTTTATACAATTCCTCATACCACTTACTGCCCTGCACAGGAGTCATAATCCAGTTCCAATACGGATAACCTGCGATAAATACTTCCGGAAAAGCAATAAGCTTTGTCCCGTTTTGAGCCGCTTCGCTAATAAAGGAAATAGCCTTGTCAATCGTTTTTTCTACGTTTAGAAAAACGGGAGCCGTTTGAACGGTTGCGGCTTTAAATTTTTTGAAATCCATAGTTGTATTAAATTACGAATTATAAGTTACGAATTACGAATTGTTAGAGCGGATGGTCTTTTGAATAGAGCCAATTATCTTTAATAATTCATTAATGTCTTCTAACAAACTTTCGCTTTGTTCTTTAGTTAAATAATCTGTATCTTTTAATAGTCTTATCCAGTAATGAGTTTCTCTAACTTCTTTATAAGCAATGGTCAATTTAGCAAAAAAATCTTTACCTGATTGTCCACCAATAGCTTCCTCAATATTTGCTCCTATTGATGTACCGCTTCTTAAAAGTTGCTTACTTAATACGAATTCTTTTTTTTCGTTTGATAAAAACTGATAAACCTTTATGATTCTAACAGCAAAAGCGTAGCTTTTAATCTGAATTATATTATCACTTTTCATCATTCGTAATTTACAATTGGTAATTCGTAATTATTTTCTTCATTTCTTCCGTAAAAGCCTCTGCTTTAATGCTATTTCTGTCTTCGGATATTTTTACGTTGACCAAAGTAACTTCGCCTTCTAAACACGTATTTTCGCTTTCGTCTTCAAATCGGAAACCACAAATCAGAGATGAAGATTTTAGTTCTTTTACCCATAATTTTTTGGTTAGCGTTTCTCCCAAACGAGCGGCTTTTTTGAACTGTACTTTTAAATCTACGGTCGGGATTCCGTTGGTTTCGTGCATTTTTGAAAAAGGCCTACCTAAAGCTTCTTCAAACCAGTCTTCAACCAACCCGTTCAACATCTCTAAAAATCTCGGGTAAAAAACAATTCCTGCATAATCAATATGTTGGAAGCGTATTTTTTCTTGTTTTATAAAATAACTCATTATATGTCTTACTACTTAATATTCAATACGTAATACTATTTCAACTTAAACCTTTGAATCTTCCCAGTTTCTGTTTTTGGTAATTTATCCAAAAAGTTAATCACTCTCGGATATTTATAAGGTGCCGCATTTTCTTTAAACCAATTTTGAATGGATTTTATCAACTCATCACAAGCCTTTTCTTGGTTTTTCAGTACGATATTGGCACACACCAACATTCCTCGTTCTTCATCCGGAAGACCCACAACGGCACATTCCAGAATTTCTTCGTGGGTTAAAAGTACGCTTTCTACTTCAATAGCAGCAATATTATAGCCAGACGAAATAATCATATCGTCGCCACGAGCCACAAACCAAAAGTAACCGTCTTCATCTTTTCGAAAAATATCACCTGTCAGATTCCAACCGTTTTCGACATATTCACGTTGTTTTTCTTCTCGGTTCAAATATTTACATCCCGTAATTCCACGAACAGCCAGTCTTCCGTGCTCATTTGGTGGAAGTTCATTTCCGTTTTCATCAATAATTTTGGCTTCGTATCCTGTAATGGCAACTCCGGTTGCTCCCGGTCGCATATTTTCTTCATTCGAAGAAATAAAAATATGCAGCATTTCAGTCGCACCGATTCCGTCAATGATTTTCAGTCCTGTGGTTTTATACCAATTTTCCCAAATCTTCAAAGGAAGCGTTTCACCAGCCGAAATACATTTTCTTAAACTCGATATATCGTAATCTTTTGCTTTTTCGGTGAGGATTCTCCAAGCGGTTGGAGCCGTAAAACAAATCGTGATTTTATGTTTTTCGATAGCCTCTAAAAGCAAATCAGGTGAAGGTTTTTCAATCAAAAACGTACTTGCTCCGAAATACATCGGGAACAAAACCAATCCGCCTAAACCAAAAGTAAACCCGATGGGTGGACTTCCTGTAAAAATATCATTTTCGGTGGGTTGTAGAGAATAATTCGGGAACGCTTCACAAATATTCAAAATATCTTTATGGTAATGAGCCGTCATTTTTGGATTTCCGGTAGTACCTGAAGTAAATCCGATTATGGCGACATCATCCGCTCTTGTAGGATAATTTTCAAATGTTTTCGGTTTGGAAGCCATTTTGTTTTCCAAATCTCCGTTTCCGAAAAAACAACTTGTTTTCAGAAATTCTGATTGCACTAAATTCATCTCATCAGCCAAATCGGAATCGCACAAAACGTGAGATATTTCGGCACAATCAATTAAGGTTTTCAGTTCTTTTGAACGAAGTAAAGGCATTGTAGCTACAACAATTCCGCCTGCTTTCAGTACAGCATACCAACAGGCTACCATCATCGGGTTATTGCACGAGCGAATCAGAACGCGATTGCCAGATTCTAGTCCTAAATCTTCGACCAAAACGTGAGCAATTTGATTGGCTTTTTCGTACAAATCTCGATATGCCCAGACCTCATCAAAAGTTCTGATACAAACGTTATCGCCTTTGCCATTACGGATATGATCATCCAAAAGCCTTTGAACACAATTCAGATTTTCGGGCCGACTAAACTCTGGTAAGTCCAAAAAAGTATAGTTGGGTTGCAAATCCAAACTCGGTAAGCTGTTTTGCGCAAAATTGTCTTTCATATTTTTAATTGCAAATTACGTTTTGGAAATTAGGAAAGGGCTAAATTAAATAAAAAAACCAAAAATTAGCTATGTTAAAACTAAAGTATTTTTCAATTAATTACAAATAAAGAAACATTTTCAATTTCTTTTTGTCAAAGAAAAGAACAAATTTATAGGCGTAAATTACGAGATGAAAGCAATTTTTTCTCCCAGTGAATTTGATGCAACCGAAAAATGAGTAAATTTGAGGCGTAGTAGTTATAAAGTTTCGGAAAAGGTTAAAATTATAACTTCAAGTTATGTATTTTTTATCCAACTTTTGAAACTATTAACCATTTAATCACAACAATTGACCAAAAATGAACTTTCAAAACACACTTGAATTTGCCCGACAATTAGATCGAGAAGATAAATTAGCTAAATACAGAGATGAATTTATTTTTCCAAAAGTAAACGGAAAACAGGTAATTTATTTTGTGGGGAACTCCCTTGGACTACAACCTAAAAGAGCTCAGAAATATGTAGATGAAGTGATGGAGGATTGGGCAGAATTGGCTGTAGAAGGTCATTTTTATGCAGATAAACCTTGGTGGGATTACCACGAACGTTTCGCAGAGCCTTTGAGCCGAGTCGTAGGAGCAAAACCAACAGAGGTTTCAGTAATGAATACGTTGACGGTAAACCTACATTTGTTGATGGTTTCGTTTTATCGCCCGACAGCAAATAGATTTAAAATTCTTTGTGAAGAAAAAGCGTTTCCGTCAGATCAATATTTGTTGCAATCACAAGTGAGACATCACGGTTTTGACCCGAAAGAAGTGATTGTCGAAATCAAACGTAGAGAAGGAGAGCACAACATTCGACTAGAAGATGTTTTGGCTAAAATTGAAGAAGTAGGAGAGGAACTGGCTTTGGTTTTAATCGGAGGGGTGAATTACTACACCGGACAGGTTTTTGATATGAAAACAATTACCCAGAAAGGACATTCAGTTGGAGCAAAAGTCGGTTGGGATTTGGCTCATGCGGCCGGAAATATCAAACTCGAACTTCATGATTGGAACGTAGATTTCGCTGCTTGGTGTAGTTATAAATATATGAATTCAGGGCCTGGAAATGCTTCGGGAGTTTTCGTTCACGAAAGACATCACCATTCTGATTTGCCTCGATTTGCGGGTTGGTGGGGGCACAACAAAGAGCGAAGATTTTTGATGGAACCACAATTTGATCCGGTTCAGGGAGCAGACGGATGGCAGGTTAGTAATTTACCGATTTTATCGTTGGCTCCTTATTTGGCATCGGTTGAAATGTTTGACGAGGTGGGTATGGACGCTCTTATCGAAAAACGAAATAAAATTACCGCTTATTTGGAGTTTGTTTTGGAAGAAATCGACAAAGAAGTAGATAGTACTTTTGAAGTGATTACTCCTAAAAATCCTGAAGAAAGAGCCAATCAACTTTCGGTTTTCCTGCACGGAGAAGGAAAAGAACTTTTCCAATATCTGATGAAAAACGGAGTAATTACAGACTGGAGAGAACCAAACGTTATTCGTTTAGCACCTGTGCCATTGTATTGCAGTTATGAAGATATGTATCACTTCGGGCAGATACTGAAAAGAGGTGTCTTAAAGAATTAGCGAACTTTTCTAAAGTTCTAAACTTTGGAAAAGTTTAATCTATCTTAAAATTATCCCTATCATTCAGGAAGCCTAATTTTTCTCGAATTTTATTTTGGGGTTTTTTATCTAATTCAGCGTAAAAAACTCCTTCCGAAGTTTGGGGTTCAATTATATATTTTCCTAAATAATCCACTATTTGAGAGTGTCCTGAGTACTTGTTTTGGTTCTGGTCAGTCCCTAATCGATTCACACCGATGGTGTAAACCATATTTTCAACTGCTCGTGCTTTTAGTAAAATATCCCAAGCATCAATACGTTTTTTTGGCCAGTTTGCCACATATATAAGCAAGTTGTAATTTTCGGTATTTCTGGAGAAAACAGGAAAACGAAGGTCATAACAAATCAAAAGACAGATGTTCCAACCTTTGTAAGTTACAATCAGCTTTTCTTTTCCGGCTGTGTAATAATGGTGTTCCTTTGCTAAGGAGAACAAATGACGTTTGTTGTAAGTTTTATAAGTTCCATCAGGAAAAACAAAGAATAGTCGGTTGTAGTAATTGCCGTTTTCTTTGATAACCAAACTTCCTGTAAGGGCTTTTTGTGTTTGGGTTGCAGTCTGAATCATCCACAAAACCGCTTTTTTGCTTTCGGATTCTGCTACTCTATCGGGATTCATCGTAAATCCGGTAGAAAACATTTCGGGTAGCACAATCAATTCAGTATCCAAGGCTAAAGCACTTATTTTAGCTTCGAAGTTTTTGAGGTTTTCGTCGATGTTTTCCCAAACTAAATCAGATTGAATAAGAGCTACTTTCATGATATTTGGTTTTGTTAAGCAAATATACGCTAAACTCTTTTAATCACTTTTTGAAGAATTTTTTCGGAAGAAGTCAATCAAAAATTTCAAATATTTTTTTCCAATCCGGCTCAAAAGATATGGTCTGAAACCCTTTGTAAAGAGGAACTTTGTCCAGCATTGCTATTTTAAACCTTTCTTGCGATGAATAAGGAGCGATATTTTCTTTTTTGAATTTTTGGGCTAAATATTCTTGTTCGGTTTGTCCGGGAGTCGGAACAAAAAAGGCTTTCTTTTGAAGTCTGGCTAAATCCATTATGCTGGTGTATCCGGAGCGGCAAAGTATCGTTTTACTTTGATTTAAGACTTTTTCCAATTCCGAGCTATTCATAAAATTGTGAAAAGTTACGTTATTGACGGTTACTGTTTTTTTATCAGATTCTATTTTTCCTTTTACAAAAATTACTTTTCCTTCATACTCCGAGAGCTGTTCGATAATGATATTCTCAAAAAGGGTTCGTTGCGGTTCAGGGCCAGACAGAATAACAGCCAAATCATAGATTTGTTCTTCATCCTTTCTTTCAAATCGACTCAAAGGTCCTAAGTATTTTACTTGAAAAATATGATTTTTTAAATGTCCCAATTTTCCGGATAAATTTGGTCTTGTTGGAGCGTCAGGAACCCAACATTCATCGAATTTTTTTATCCATCTTCTGTGAGCGGCACTGGTAAGATAAGTTGTAGTTCCCGAAAGCACGTTGAGTTGGTGTGTCATAAAAACAGACGGAACATTTTTGCTCACTACTCCAAACCGATTATCGGAAATAATTCCGTTGATGTTATATTTATCAATAATTTTTTCGGTTAATTTCTTTTCAGCTTTGATTGCCCTCAGCATTTTTGGAAGGGTAAGAACTATTTTCCATTTAAAGAATTTCCCCTTTTTTGTATATTTGATTTGGTATGAAGGAAGCTCGACAGCTGTAAGATTTGGGAACTCTTTTTTTAAGAGTTCTAAGGCAACTCCATCAGAGCCCAATACGGGATTAAATCCGAAGGCTATCAACTTGTTGATAATGGGGATACATCTCACAGAATGTCCTAATCCCCAATTAAGCGGAGCAACCAATATGTTTTTTGAAGTAGGCAAGGCGGTAAATATAAATTACAACAAAGAAACAAAATATTTGTTAAAAAATCAACTAATGGTTTGTTTTTCAGGCTATAACTTATGATTGCGTAACAAATAATTTGTTACCAAGTATAAACCAGACCTATTCCGAGAGCTTCTTTTATCTGAAGTTTTGGTCCGACTGTAATTAGTTCGCCATTGACTTCTTCTTTGGCTTTTACGTCATCATCATACACTAAGTGGAAACTTATATTGGCTCGAACATATTTGTTTACAACAAAGTCTAATTGCATTTGCCAATCAATATCAATATTTCCGAATTTATTGAAATAGTCAGAAAAAAGACTTATTCTGTTTTCAAAATTTATGTTTTCATAAATCTTCTTTTTCCATCCATTAGTAAGAAGAATACCGATTTCGGTTTTGTGAAGTTTACCTTTTTTGATGCGATTTCCTTCCTCGTCATATTCTGCTGGTTTAACCCCGAACGAACCCAAATCTGCTAATCGCTGATTAAAAATCAAAGTGGATTTCAAAGTAAGTGGAGAAGCGTAAAAGTTTAATTCCTGTTCTTTCTCCTTTTCTTTTTCGAAATAATCTGCTCCGACCCCTAAAAAAATGTAGGCGGGAGCAAAAGCATGAGAAATAGGAGAATCGGTGTTCGGATAGGCATATCCGTTTGTGAATTGTGTGTTGAAGTTGAACTTGGAACTGTAACTCCATTTAGAATCTTTATACATTTTGTATCCGACAGTAGAAACAAACTGAAAGATATCATCTGTTTTCCGCATTTCTCTGTCGTCTTGTTTATTGACTCCGTAACGAATAGTAAGGTCGTTGTTCCACGAGAGCATATCTTTTTCGTAACGTCTTTCAAATCTTCCTTTCAAAAGTCCCGAAATGGAATTATTTCCTCCTATATTCCAATTTATAAAAGCAACTTGACTGATGTCAAAACCCACTTCATTCTTATGTGTCCAATAAATGGAATCTTTTTGCACTTTTAAAGAGTCCTGAGAAAAAGCAGCAAGCGAAAACCATAAAAACAAAAGAGTGAGTTTCTTCATAAATATTTTTTTATTAAACGGAAATTTCAACGAATTATTTTTCAGCCAGGTGATACATATAATCAACAACAGCCCGAAGCTCTTCGTCTGTCATTTTTTTAGTAATATTGATATTTATTTTCATTATCATAAACTGCGAAGGATCGACAATCGGATCGAGATTTCCTTTGAGAAAAGCCACCATATCGGCATTTTCTTGCTTGTAAATCGAAACGATTTCCGAAACGCTTGGTCCGATAACTTTTTGAGAGGTTTTATGACAGGTCAGGCATTGACCTTTGCCGTTGAATATTTTTTTTCCTAAATCTAAGTTTGCCTGTTCTTCCGATTTTTCAACTTTTGAAGGTGACGACTTTGCTTCAGGCTCTTTTTTTCCACAAGAAATTACAAAAAAAGTGAGTAAAACAAATAAAAAGCGGTTCATTATGGTTTGATTTACAGTTTCTTTCTTCTTACCAAAAGTTCTCTGTTTTCTATTGGATTTTCTTTTCCTTTGAGAGCCTTTTCGATTCCTTCGAGATATTCGAGTGAATCATCAACAAAAAAACTCAAATCGGGAACTTTGCGAAGCTGTTGTTTGACTCTTTGAGCCAAATCGTGTTTGATAAGCGAGGTGTTGGAGCGAACAGCTTTTAAGATTTCTTCTGACTTTTCGTTTGGAAAAATACTTAAATATACTTTTGCCACAGACAAGTCGGTGGTAACACTGACTTTTGATACAGATATAATCAGGTTGGGAATTCCGTTTTTGCGAACCTCTCCCTGAAGAATATCAACCAAGTCATTTTGAAGCAGAACTCCTATTTTTTTCTGTCTGTTTGTTTCCATTGTGCAAAGGTATGGTTAAGGAGTTAGAAAAGCAAAGTTTAAAAATAGGCTTACTATAAAGTTTGCCTAAAATTATAATTGATTTTCTTTTAAACAAACCGAATCGGGAACCAGTTGTTTGTAATCTCCATTGTTTCGTATTACATCACGAACTATGCTCGAACTGATAAAAGATGTGCTTGCTGCAGTAAGCAGGAAAACGGTTTCAATTTTAGAGAGTTTTCTATTGGTATGTGCAATAGCTTTTTCAAATTCAAAATCAGCAGGATTACGCAATCCTCTTAAGATGAAATCAGCTTTTAATTTTTTACAAAGTTCAATGGTAAGCCCTTGATAAGTAATAACAGAAACTTTTGGTTCGTCTTTAAAAGCCTCTTCAATAAAGCGTTTCCGGTCTTCGAGCGAAAACATATATTTTTTGTCTGCATTTACTCCGATAGCCACAACAACTTCATCAAAAAGAGAGATTCCTCTTTTTATAATATCATAATGTCCTAAGGTGATCGGGTCAAAAGAACCCGGAAAAACAGCTTTTCTCATCTTTTTTTTGAATTTAATTTTTGTGCTCTCAACCGAAAAACTAAACAAAAGTAAACATTTAACTTTTGCAGCATTCAAACTTACAAACAAAAAATACAAAAAGCATCTTTCTTAAATAAAAAAAATCCCGCAAATTGCGAGATTTATTTTTGTAAAAACTACTAATTTATTATTTAGCAGCTTCTTCGATAGCTTCTTCAGCTTCTTCTACAGCCTCTTCTACAGATTCAGCAGCCTCTTCGGTAGCTTCTTCTACAGCTTCGACAGTCTCTTGAGCTTGTGCTTCAACAGCTTCGATAGTTTCTTCTGCTTGTTCTTCAACAGCTTCTTTGTTAGCATCTTTACAAGAAACAACAGTTAACAAAGCAACTGCAGCTAAACTTAAAACAACTTTTTTCATTTTACTTAAATTATTAAGGTTAATTATTAATTCGGGACAAAGATATAACTTTTTTGGTTCAAAATATTTTTTTGGAAAACTTTTTTTAAAAGGTTTAAATATTGAAATCCAAAAAGTTAAAAATTTTATCCTGCAAAATAATGTACGAATTGCGTGCCAAAAATATTTTATAAAGTAGGTGTAATACTGAAAAAAAGTTACTAAATCCTTAATTTGTATGTAAATGTAACAGGGTATATCATACTTATCTTTTAAGGGTAAAATGCCCTTTCATTACTACGCTATTATTGTGTGTTATGCTATACCAATAATCACTACTTGGAAGATCTTCTCCTCTATAAGTTCCATCCCAGTAAGGGTTGTTAGAGTTTAGAACTGTTAGGAGTTTTCCATATCGGTCAAAAATCATAACTTCAAGATCAAAACGGTTAATACCTTCTATTAAAAAAATGTCGTTAACACCATCTCCGTTAGGTGTAAAAAAGAGGGGAGGAAATAATAAAAAATATTCTTGGATATCTAAGCCACATTGTATAACATCTCTTACATAAACAGTTACTATACCGGGACGAACATTTTCAAAAATATTAGAAGTCTGCCAGAATACCCCGTCCAACGAGTATTCAAAAGTATCTTCATTAGACATTATTACAGTTACAGTTGTTCCGACATTAAAAATATCTACTATTTGAGGAGCAGTATATCCCTCTATTATAAATGTTCTGGAGTCTGTACAATTCGATTGGTTTTGTACTGTGACAGTATATATCCCGGGGTCGGATACTGTTACTGTTTGGGTATTACCAAGCCAAGCAGGTTCCCATTGATAAATTCCGTTTTCATACCCTGCATCCAATATTACCGTTTCGCCTCCACAAATAAATATCGGATCTGGATTTTCAGGTAGCTCAACACCCGGAATCCAAGTAAGGGTAAAAGGGGTTCTCTCCGTGTTACAAGAGATTCCGGAAGTAGCGAACTCAGCATAATAAGTGCCAGGACCGGGAGGATAATAGTTAAAAGAATTACTGTGTAATAAATTTCCTCCATTAGGGCTATCATACCAATTGACGGTTACTCCGGGCACAGGAAAAACCGCTAAAGGCGGGATTGGAGAATTCCCGCAATATATCGGGTCTCCACTAAAACTTGAAGGAGCCCCGGCTGTAAAAATATTTATCATAAAAGTGTTTGAGTACCAAAGACATCTAATATTGTCAGGACTTGTTAAGGGACTGTCAAAGTTTGAAATCACAGAGGCAAATTTGACCCTAAAATAAGTAGTAGAGCTAATATTGTTTGCATTAAAAGAGTAAATGCCTCCTGTATTGAATGTAGTTACTCCTCCTACATCTACCCAAGAGGATCCATTTGTGCTTTGTTGCCATATAAAATAACTCCCCTGATAAAAAGTTTCGAGATTCAAGGTTAGGCTAACAGGAACATCCTCCGCACAAAACAACGCAATATTGTCATCATATCCTTGAGATGACAAAATAGATGCTCCTCCACAAACCTGTACGATAATTTCATCAATAGCAATATCATTACCACATCCTGACTGTTGGTTATTATTAATGACCTTTACCACAACCTCTGTTTGACCTGGAAGTGTAGTAAAAAGCACCCCGTAGTTTTCAAAAATTAAAGAAGAAGTGTTGTTAATATTTCCTGTTTCAGCCTCTTTTAACAGCTGAGTCTCGGTTATATCCCAAACTTCTAATTTTAAATTAATAGGTGTGCCTATTCCATTATTTTCACTACAAATCCCGGAATTGACGTTATATAAAGCAGCTGCCCATAGAGAGAATTCATATGAAGTTCGCTCACAAAGGTTAGTAATCTTTTTTTTATAAAATACACCCGGAATTTCATTAGCATTTATTAGTAACATTTTACCTGTTTGGGAGTTCAGGTTATATGACCAATCAGAATTTGTCAGATGCCACAACCAAGGATCTCCAGGGTCAGGTAAATTTACCAAGCCGGGAAAAGTATTGCTGTATATTGTATATCTGCCTTCCTCAGGAAAACCGGATGTATAAGAAAATGTCGTTGTACCTGCGGACATTGCGGAACCATAGCCGATACCTTCTCCAAAGTTTTCATAAAAAACAACTTCTCCCTTATTACCTTCACAAAGTTCTATCTGTGCGGCAGAGGTTATATAAACTAAAAAAAAACAAATAACAAAGGCAGTACGCATAACTCAAAATTATAAATCATTTCTTCTTTTTTTTATCGTTTTTCTTCGGATAAACAATTTTCATTTCGTCAATCAGATGCTTTGCCCCTGCATATTTATCCACAATAAACAGTATATATCTTGCATCAACCATAATGTTCCTGCATATTTCAGGGTCGTAATGAATATCACTCATAGTTCCTTCCCACACTCGGTCAAAATTTAGCCCGATTAAGTTTCCGTGTGCATCAAGGGCAGGGCTTCCGGAATTTCCTCCTGTGGTATGGTTTCTTGCAATAAAATTTACAGGCATTCTTCCGTCTTTCCCGTAAATTCCATAATCTTTTGTGTTGTGTAAATCGATTAGTTTTTGTGGCACGTCAAACTCATAGTCTCCCGGAATATATTTTTCCATTACACCGTCTAAATAGGTTACAGGCTCGTAATAAACGGCATCTCTCGGAGCGTATCCACCCACTTTACCATAGGTAATGCGCATGGTTGAGTTTGCATCAGGAAAAATTCTTGCGTCTGGAAATAAATCCAAAATAGCTTTCATATAGGTGCGTTGCGTAGCACTTATTCTGGTATTGATTTCTCCGTATTGCGGATTGACATTGGTTAGGAAGTTTTCCGCTGCTTGTTTCACAAAAGCATAACCTTTATCATTGTTCAATTTTTGGATTACCTCTTCTGTATTGCCTGATAACAACTCTTGAATTCCTTCGTATGAAGTAATTTTTGACTCGGAGTAAATTTCTTTTGTCAAAGCAACAATATCAAGCGATTTAAACCCTTTCGGAAGGTGTTCCTCGGGTGTGTTTGCAATGAAATAAGTCACTACTTTTTCAAAAACTTTTTCGTCAACCGTTGCATTAAAATCTTTGTAAAATCCTTCAAGAGAAGCAATCGAGGTGTTTTTTCGATCCGTAAAAGATTGTTCTCCTCTCAAATTATACACTTGTTCTAATTGATGTAAACGATAGGCAGTGGTGAGTAATTCTACATTTCGTAGAAACGTTTCCACAAAAACCTCATAGGAAACCGCATATTTTTCGATAGCTTTATAATCCTTTTCGAAATCCGAAAGTAGATTTCCGTATTCGTTCTGTTTTCCTTTTTTGTTTACACGAGTGGTAAACTCTTTTTCGAAGTCACGTTTGATTTGCAGAGCTCCACTTTTTTCTAAACCTTGCTTTTCACCGATCCATTTTTTCCAAGCATTTGCAATTCGGGCAAATTTAGAAGCATACTGAATTTTCACTGTTCGGTCGGCTCTCATATATTCATCCATCACCTTAAGCGAATTATCACGAAGCCCGATTCTTGCAGGATTTATATTATTGATAGTTTGTTCCACCGCAAAAGACGGGAGGTATTCCATAGTTCTTCCTGGAAATCCAAAAACCATCGTAAAATCATCTTCTTCGATTCCGCTTAACGAAATAGGTAAGAAATGTTTTGGTTTGTAGGGTACGTTATCTTTTGAATATTCCGCAGGTTTGTTGTCTTTGTCTGCATAAATTCTGAACAAAGCAAAATCTCCGGTATGTCTTGGCCAAACCCAGTTGTCGGTATCCGAACCAAATTTTCCGATAGACGAAGGAGGTGCTCCCACCAAACGTACATCTTTATAAACTTCGGTTACAAACAAAACGTATTGATTTCCTTCAAAAAACGAACGAATCATTATGTTTTGATGCTCTTCTCTGGAATATGAATTGGATAAACCCGAGGTGTTCGTTTCTATTTTTTTAGATTTCTCTTCTTCGGTCATGGTAGAAGTTACTCCGCTTAAAATTGTAGTTGTTACATCATCAATTTTTACAATGAAAGTAGCTGTAAGTCCCGGATTCGGCAATTCTTCATCTAAGGACATAGCCCAAAACCCGTCTTCTAAATAATCATTTTCTATGGTAGAATGTGATTGAATTTCTCCGTAACCACAATGATGATTGGTAAGTAAAAGTCCGTTGGGAGAGATCATCTCTGAGGTACAGCCTCCTCCGAAATGCACAATAGCATCTTTAATACTGGATTTGTTGTGGTTATAAATGTCTGAGGCGGAAATTTTCATTCCGAGTTTTTGCATTTCTTTTTCACGCTCTCCTTCAAGCAAAGACGGAATCCACATTCCTCCTTGTTGAGAAAAAGCCGAAAACGATACTAAAATAAAAAGTAAACGAAATAGTTTCATAAGTATTTTTTTTAACAACCCGCAAGATACTAATTTAAACGGAAATTCAATAAATTCCCAAAAACTAAAAAGCGTCTTGTAGGATAAAGCTTTTAATAAGGTTTGTTATTCTAAAAGTTGGTTTAATTTTTCGATAAAATCTTTTTCTTCTTGAGTTGCTGGATTTTGATGTTGGTTTAAAATGGTTTGGATTTCTGCGTAAGCAAAGTTTATATTTTCTTCATTTTTTACGGTTCGTAAAAAGTGTTTAAAGGCATACAGAATTATTGGTTTTTCGGATTTCTGTTTAGAGATAATTTTTTTCAGAAGAGCATTTGCCTCTGATGTTTTGTTTTCTTTTACAAAAGCATTCAATTCTTTTTCCCACAAAATCATATCAATATTAGAAGAATACCGAACAAGTTCCATATATTTTCGGAGTTGTAGCAAGTTTTGGGTTGTCCAAACTCTGTTTTTATCGTTTAAATCAAGAGCAATAATACGCTCTAATTGTTCTTTTTCTTTTCCTTTTTTATAACCTGTTTCAAAGTCTTTGAGTTTGTCCAGATTATTAATCCAATGTTGAAAAAAGCCGTTGTCAGTAGTAAAAACAGCATTTTTAAGCAAAAAATAACTACTGAGATTGTTGAGGTTTTCTTTAGGAAATACTTCAAAAAGATCATCGGAAATCTGGTTTGCCAATTCGTGTTCGTCAAAGAGCAAAGCATACGAAGAGTAAGCATACAGTAGCTTCAAGCTTCGATCTCCTGCTTTGTACAACTCGGGAGTTTTGGAGAGTTGTTTGGCAGGGTCAATAGCAGCTTCTGCTACATCGAAAAAAGATTTGATATCAGGAGCTATCCCCGAATAATGAATAAAATTTTGATTGTAATCAAAAAATATAAATTTTGGAACTCCATCTATACGCAACCCTTTTTGAATTATAAAATCAACATCTTTTCTTGATAAATAACTGTTCGTGTTGATTTTAAATCCGACAAAATGAGTGTTATAAAAATCTCCGATTTCTTTTATGTCAAACATCGGTTCTACTTGCTGACAGATACTGCATTCGGAATTGTAGTAATCGATAAAAACCAATTTGTTTTCTGCTTTTGCTTTGGTAAAAGCATCTTCCAGAGTTTTTTCAAATTGTACTTGAGCAATAGAAATAGTTGAAATAAAGGCTAATAAAAGAGATGTAAGAAATTTCATAGTTTTTTTTTTGAAAATCAGTTCAAATAAATTCCGTCTTCTTTAATTGCGATGAGCTTCTGTTTATAAAGATTTCCGATAGCTTTTTTAAAGGCTTTCTTACTCATTTTCAGAACAGTTTTGATTTCTTCGGGGTGTGAATTATCTGTGAGTCGCAAAAATCCGTTGGAGGCTTTGAGCTCTTCCAAAACAGCTTTTGCGTTGTCTTCAATTCCGTCAAATCCTGATTGGGTAAGTGAAACATCTATTTTTTTATCTTCCCGAATATTTTTGATATAGCCTTTGAGTTTTTTTCCGGGAGTTAAATTCTCAAAAACCTCGTCTTTATAGAGCAGTCCTTTGTATTTGGAGTTGATAATTACATTAATTCCGAGCTCGGTAATATGCGAAACTATCAAATCGACTTCCTTTCCTGTTTCAAGTTCGATATTTTCGTGTTCCAAAAATTGGTTTAGTTTGCTCGAAGCGACCAATCTGTTGGTTTTTTCGTCCAAATACGCATAAACCAAATACCGTTTTCCTTCTTCCATTTTCCGAGCTTGTTCTTTAAAGGGAACGAACAAATCTTTTTCTAATCCCCAGTTTATAAAAGCTCCGTATTGGTTGATATAGCTCACTTGAAGATAAGCGAATTCGCCTCTTTGGACATAGGGTTTCAGGGTTGTGGCCGTTAGTCGTTCTTCGTGGTCGAGATAGACAAAAACCTTGATTTCATCTCCAATTTCAAAGCGTTTTGGGACGTATTTATTCGGAAGCAACACATCGGTATTTTCATCAGACAAAAATAATCCGACCGAAGTATCCCGAACTATTTTGAGTGTGTTGTATTTGCCTATTTCTATCATAATCTCGAAAGTTTAATGTCTTAAAGTCAAAAAAGGCTGAAAGAATCAGCCTTTTTTATAATTGAATGAATCGAGCTTTTATAACAAAGCGTCAATCGCGTCAGTATAATTTTTCTTTGGAGCCACTCCCACCTGACGTGCTACTACTTCTCCGTTTTGGAAAACCAATACAGTCGGGATGTTTCTTACTCCGTATTTTGCGGCAAATTCCTGATTGGCATCTACGTCCACTTTTCCTACGATTGCTTTTCCTTCGTATTCGTTGCTGATTTCGTCAATGATAGGCCCTACCATTCTGCAAGGACCACACCAAACAGCCCAAAAATCTACCATTACAGGTTTGTCTGATTTCAAAACTACTTCGTCAAAAGTAGCATCTGTTATTTCTAAAGCCATAATCTTATGTTATTTTAAATGAAATACAAAAATACGATTTTATTTTTATTTGTTTTTTAAAAACATATCAACTTTTGTGATAGTTGTATAAGAGGTATTGATTAACAATCAATTATTTTCTGCCAAAAACCGTTTTCTGCAAAATAGCCGAAACAATGATGGTCAATCCTGCTCCGATTACATTCAGCCACAAATACCCGATTATATCAAGGTAGTAAATATAAAAGACAGAGGTTTGCGAAATTACCGCTCCCCAAAACAAGGCTTGTGCTTTGGTAAATTTAAAATAAAATCCGACCAAGAAAATCCCGAGAATTGTACCGTAAAATACCGAACCCAAAATATTTACAAACTGAATCAGATTTTCGAAAAGCGTAGCATAGCAGGCAAAAGCAATGGCTATCGCACCCCACAAAACTGTAAACCACTTGGTAGATTTCACAAAGTGCATATCACTTTTTGGAGTTTTGAGATTTCGTTTATAAATATCAATGGTTGTGGTTGAAGCAAGTGCATTTAGTGCAGAAGCAGTCGAACCCATTGCAGCCGAAAAAACTATAGCCAAAAGCAATCCGACAAATCCCATAGGCAAATAATTCAGGACAAAATGAATAAAAACATAATCTTTGTCGTTGGTCTCTATGGTGTTATCTGCTTTTTTGATAAGCTCTTTTGCTTGTTCTCTTAAATCTTTTTCTTTCAATCCTAAAGCAGTTATTTTCTGTTGAAGAGTTTTGTTTTCAAAATTTTGATTCAACTGATAGGCATACTGCAAGGTAAAGTCTTTTTTGTCTTGTGCAATGTCTTCTAATTGCTTTTCTAAAGAAGCATATTGAGCAGCATATTCCGATTTTTCAACGGCTTTTTTTCCGTTCGGATTAAAGTTAATCGGAGCAGAGTTGAACTGGAAAAACACAAAAACCATTACTCCTACAAGCAAGATAAAAAACTGCATCGGGACTTTCAGAAGTCCGTTGAAGATAAGTCCGAGCTGACTTTCTTTGACGTTTTTTCCTGATAAATACCGCCCTACCTGAGATTGGTCTGTCCCGAAATACGAAAGAGCCAGAAAAAATCCTCCCGTAATTCCACTCCAAAACGTATAACGACTTTCTAAATCAAGTGAAAAATCTACTACTTTCATCTTGTCGTTTATTCCCGCTACTTTCAGAGCATTAGAAAAAGTAACTTCCTGAGGTAAGTTGCTTAAAATCAAAAAGAAAGCTACAAACATGCCTCCCATAATCACGAACATTTGCTGCTTTTGGGTAACATTTACAGCTTTCGTCCCCCCCGAAACCGTATAAATGATAACTAAAATTCCGATAATGATATTGAGCAGAGTAAGATTCCAACCCAGAATCGTAGAAAGGATAATAGAGGGAGCATAAATAGTAATTCCGGTTGATAAACCTCGTTGAACTAAGAACAGTATAGCAGCAAACGAACGGGTTTTTAAATCAAAACGCTGTTCGAGGTATTCATAAGCCGTATAAACTTTGAGTTTGTGATAAATTGGGATAAAGGTGACACAAATGACAATCATTGCTAAGGGTAATCCGAAGTAAAACTGAACAAATCCCATTCCGTCATGATAGGCTTGTCCGGGAGTGGAAAGAAAAGTAATAGCACTTGCCTGAGTAGCCATAACCGAAATCCCAACCATATACCAAGGCGTTTCGTTATTTCCGAGGATATATTCTTTTACGTTTTTACTGCCTTTGGTTTTCAGACTTCCGTAAATTACTATAAACGAGAGGGCAACAATAAGTATAATCCAGTCGATACTATGCATTGGCTATGAATAAATTTGAGTCAGCAAATAGAAAAACAAAATGTAAATTGCATTTGCCAAAAGTACGAATGTATATGATTTTTTCCACCTGTTCATCTAGTTGGTTTTTATGTTTTTTTATAAAAGAAACAAAACAACAAGCCACAAAGATATTAAAAAGTGTAGTAGAATGGTTAGTCAAAAAGTGTGCAGGTTTTTATTCATTCAATATTACTACTATCGCTTTTTCGAGCAGTTCGTCCTTTCCTTTTCTGATACCCTCAATTGTTGGCTTCACTTCAATGTCGGGAACTATTCCTATTCGTTGAGTT
>Ga0265293_10000270_pt1 | contig 128385 bp, 79 predicted proteins | sample Munlanlewell138R_FD_192505 | JGI IMG/M metagenome (GOLD analysis project Ga0265293, IMG submission 192505) | Leachate microbial communities from a municipal landfill in Southern Ontario, Canada - Leachate well 138R | ecosystem: Engineered > Solid waste > Landfill > Unclassified | place...
AAGGTACTGGGGCTTTGACCACGAAGTGTGACTTGTTGGGAAAGGCGTTTTACAACACCCTCAAATTCTGGAACTAAAATAATAGCTCGTTCAACAATCGTAAAGGATTTTTTTTCTCGCATAACTACAGTATTTTAAAATGAATAATGCTGTATGATACGCATTTATAAAAAACCTTACCTTTACTGCATATTAGAAAGCTATCCCGAAGGGATTTAGTTCAACAATCTGTATATGTCATAGCCGGTTTTGTGGGTAATTGCAGGCTTTCTACCCGCTTCATCTTCATCTCGGTTTGACTGGAAAGTAGCCCGAAATCGGCTACGCCTTATACAGGTGAACGTTACCCTAAATAATCCCCATATCCTTCATCAACCAGGTAGCATTGCGGTTTACGGCCACGCCGGTGCGGATTTTATAATCGAACAGTAATTTACTGCCTTTGATGGTACTTTCAAAGCATTGGTTGTTGAGTTTTCCGGGAAGCTCCTGCTCTAAAGCACTCAGCTTTAGGTCGTGAGAAGCCATCACCGTCAGCGAGTTTACGGTTGAAAGCCGTTTTAACAACTCATAAGAGCCACTGTATTTATCATCCGAATTTGTGCCGCGCAAAATCTCGTCCAGCAAAATCAGGCAGTAATTATCGGAGGCCTTTTCCAAAATACTTTTAAGCTGTTTCAGCTCATTCATAAACAGAGAAGTATTCTCCGAAAGGCTATCCGATTGCCTTAGCGAACTCAGCAGCAGCAAGGGTTTCCAACGGAAAGAGGTGGCCATAACCGGCAAGCCGAATTGCGCCAGCAAAACATTGACACCCAATGTGCGTAACCAGGTACTTTTTCCCGACATATTACTGCCCGTAATCAGTGTGATACGCGGGTCAATCTGCAAGCTTGCATCATTTTTAACACATTGATTTTCTGCCATTAACGGATGCCCAAGTGTCTTTGCTTTCAGTTCTTTTTTATCAGATAACTCAGGCCAGCAATAGTACGGGTGATTCCAGGCGAAGGCCGACAAGCTTATCATCATCTCAAAACGGCCGAGGGTGTTTATCCAATGCGGAATTTGGTCATAATTATCCACCTTCCATTGCTCGTAGCGCAAAGCCAGGTGAATATCGAAAGCGAGAAACAGGTTTGAAATTACATACAACGGCAGGTTTGCCCGTCGATCAAATTGCTCGCTGATATTTGCCAGTTCACGAAAACGCTCAGCAGCTATTGCCGCTTCGTGTTGCATCTCTGCCAGCATCTCCGATTGTAGTTTTAGTTCGCCAAACTGTGCAAGCACTTTTGCCCAAGATTGGTATTTCTTGCGCAGTCCATCCAGCTCGCTGCCCAAAATCAGCATTTTTCGAGCCTGAGCAAAAACAAACATCAAATTTATAACGGAAAATATAGAAAAAGCTGTGTATCCAACACCAAACAAACCAGCCAGCAGACTTAGCCAAACCAAAACAGGCAAAACAAAAGCCAGTATGCGGTAATATTTTCTGCTAAACAAAAGCAGGATATTTCCTTTTCCAGGAGCTTTCACCGCCGGAAATTTATCGGACGATGCCAGTAATAAATTCGTCTGTATCTCAATCCTAAACTCCGGAAACGCCGCCAATTCTTTCACAGCAGCCTGCATTATTTTGATGGGTTCGGACGTGTGAAGGCTATTTATCAGGCCGTGTGCCAGCAAATTTTCGCCCACGGGTGTGCTGCACCTATTGAGTTTTTGAAAAACAGAATACTGCCCAAATAAATCCAGGTCGTCAGCAAAAGGCAAATCACTTACGAAACGTACGCCATTGCTGTATAAACTGTCTTCCTCGGGCACTACATACAATTCATTTCTGATCACTTTGGCTCGTGCCTGCTGTCGGAAAAGAGTTTTGTTATTCTTGATATGTAACACCGTAAAATATACGAAAAAAGCCAACAGCAGCAACGAAATAAACAACATTATGATTTGTTGCGTATGGGCAAATAACACAACAAAAAACATGGAAAGTAGAAAACTTCCAATACGCAGCAGCGACATCCGGCTGATTTTGCGGCTGAGCAACTGAATAGATGTATTTACTTTTACGAGTTCTCGACTATAATAGGCTTGCGGATTTTCTGGCATAATTACGCGTTTCTTGTCGCAACAAAGATACATTGCTTTACTCATTTTTAGTCATTCAACCGACTTTTAAGATGGATAAACTTTTGAGAGGATCGTTGTGAAGTAAAACAGAAAAAGATTCCTGTTTATAAAAGTGCCATCAGTTGCGAAAACAAGATCATCAGCACAAGTGCCAGTGGATAAACTGCCGCATAAGATACCGAAGGTGCTTCAATTGTTGTTTTTGAGTCAACGGCGGCCAAGCCTGGCGTGCTTGTCATAGCGCCGGTGAGAACACCCAAAAGGCTGAGCATATTCATTTTAAATACAAAATGCGCTATCAAAGCTGCCATAAACATCGGTAAAATCGTGATGGCGGCTCCAATACCAATCAAAGCAAGCCCTTCATTTTTAATCACACTTTCCATTTCAGCACCCGCCGAGACGCCGACAGTGGCCATAAACAGCAATAAGCCAAGCCTTCGGATCAGTTGGTTGCCGCTACCCGACATCGACCAAAGTATGGGACCGGTTTTTCCGATATTACTCAATATTAAAGCAACTGCCAAAACACCACCGGTAAGTCCCAGGCTAAAATTGAAAAGCCCAAAAACATTAATGCTTAATGCTCCAACAGCGATTCCCAAAGCGATACCGAGTGCCATGGGTAAAAAATTTGTTTCAGAAAGCCGTCCGGCCTCGTTACCGAGGATTTTTTCTACCTGAATCATCTCCTGGCTGGAGCCGGAAATCAGCAGCTTATCGCCAAAACGCAGGCGGCTGTGCGGATGCGGAACAAGGTCAATCCCCGACCTTCTGATGCGGGTGATGGTGGCATTGAAAGTCGTCAGGTTTAGCGCACGGATACTTTTGTTGACAACCGATTTATTGGTCACTAACAGCCAGCTCACCTCATAACGCTGATCAAAGCTCAGGTCTTCGTCAACCGATCCGCCTGCCAGCAACTCCATCTTGGCAATCGCTTCTTCATTGCCCACCACTTTAATCAAATCATCGAGGTGAAGAACGGTTTTAGCAGTTGGTGCAAAAGTTATTCCTCCATGTTTAACGCGCGAAATCACAGCACCCGTCATGCCGCGTACATCCAGCTCTTGCAAAGTTTTCCCGGCAATATTATGGTTGCTGATTCTTAAATTCCTATTGATAATTCCAGGGTGATCTTCAAGGAGCTGGCTCTGGTATTGCTGCTCTTCTCTTATCAAATTTACCCGCATTAAGCCCGGGAATATTTGCACAAATAATATCACGCCAATCACTCCCACCGGATAGGCAATACCATAGCCAACAGCAGTAACGGCAGAGCCTGTAGCGTCAAAAGCAGCTGCCAAACCCGGTGTTGAGGTGAGCGCACCATTAAAAACACCGATGGCCAGATCAACTGGCAGATCGAACATCAAAATTGCCCCATAAGTAAGCAGTGCAGCTGACGCAATTAGCGTAAAAGCGATAACAAGCAATTGGTGGCCATAGCGTCTGAAAACCTCAAAAAATCCCGGCCCGGCCTGAATGCCAATCGTGAAAATAAACAACAACAAACCCAGCGTCTGAAATTCTCCCGGAATGGTAAAACCAAGATGTCCAAGTAGTAAAGCCACAAAAATAACGGCACTCGAATCCAATGAGAAGCCTTTAAAACTCAAATCGCCAATCATCAAGCCCAGTGCGATGATGGCAAATAAAATGAAATAACCCTCTTGTAAAAAATGATACATAGCTTTAAAATAATTTTACAAAGTTAAGGGCTTAATTGATATTCACGTTCAATAAAATACAATTTAATATAGACTGTATTCCTACGAAAACAAGAAGAAAAATAGTTTTCGTATTTAAAATTTATTTTAAGTTTGTCCCTTTAATACACCAACAATAACACGATGAAAAGACTTTTTTACTTTTTGTTAATACTGCTCTTTCCGGTATTAACACATGCTCAATGGAGCAGCAACCCCGCTGAAAATTTACAGCTTTCTAACCTGCCAGGCGAAGATGTAATTTCCAAAACAGCACTTTGTCCAAATGGCGATGTTTATGTAGGTTATTTTGCCTTAGGAAGTGGAAATTATAATATCCGTCTTCAACGGCTTGATCATCAGGGGAATATCCTTTGGGATCAGAACGGAATTCTTATCAGTGATCATCCGAGTATGAGCTGGCTTACTGATTGGGATATGACAGCTGACCTTGAAAATCATGCCATTATGACCTGGCAAGATATCCGCAACGGCGGCAACAACAATATTGTTGCTTACCGTATTTCTCCCGAAGGAGATTTTGTTTGGGGCGAAGATGGTTTAAGCCTCTCAAACAGCACAGCCTTTGATGCTGCACCAAAAGTAACCGTTACTGCCAGTAATAATACCGTTATCGCCTGGCAATCTGAAACGGTAATTATTAGGCACAAAATAAGTCCTGATGGATCGTTACTTTGGGGCGAAGACGGCATTACCATGAGTGGCCTCAACCAATACACCTGGCCGCAACTTATCCCGGTGGGCGAGGATGATGTTATCATGAAATATTTTGAAGACAGCGGCCCACCAAATGCACCAACACGCCATGTTTTTGCCCAGCGTTTTACTTCTGATGGAAGCGCGGTTTGGACTCAGCCAGCCGTAATTACTAACCAAGGAGGTATTTCTGCCTGGACACAAATCTTCCCGATGATAAATGACGGCAACGATGGTTTTTATATCAGTTGGCACGAAGACCGCGCTTATACAAACCTGTATAAAGCTTACGTTCAGCATATTGACCAGAACGGCAACGCCATGTTTGAAGAAAACGGCCAGATTATCTCCTTCAATACAACCATGAATCATTTCTACCCACAGTTAGCAAAACCCGAAAACGATCCGCATATATATGTGTTGTGGAATTTAGTAAATATGGATCAAAATCAATGGGGATTGGCTGGCCAAAAAATTTCTCCGACAGGTGACCTGAAATGGGGCGACAACGGTAAGACGCTGATACCATTGAGCACAAAAGCTTTGCAACCACATAAAGGCTTACAGCATGGCGAGGACATCATCCTAATTTATGAAGACTATTTTAATAGCATAGAAACCTCACTCAAAGCCATGCGCCTTGATGCCAATGGCGATTTTGTTTGGGAAAATGAATCGGTATTTATCAGCAGTGTGCAATCGACGAAAATACACTTAGATATTTCTGACTGGCATCAAAATCAATGGGTAATGAGCTGGGAAGATGAACGTGGAGGTAATCCCGATATTTATGTACAGAATTTATTGCCAAGCGGCGAACTCGGTCCGGCAGCTATTAACGGCACTTTGAGCGGCACTATCAGCCTGGTAAACGGCACTGCCGACCTAAGCTTAACCGAAATTTCTATTGGCGAAAGCAGCACTTTTGCTGATGCCGATGGCAATTACAGCATTTCTGTTGCTGCCGGAACTTACACGGTTACGGCTACTCATCCTTACGCAGAAATTATAATTGTAGAAGATGTCGAAATTACTGAAAATGAAACTACTACCCTAAATTTTGAACTGAATGTGAACCGCACTGATTTGATAGTGCGTGCTGTAGATCAATACGGCAGCCCTTTGTTTCCGCTTGGCGGCTTGCTCCAGGCTGATTTTAGCGGTCCGGAAGGAACTTATTCGGGAGTTTTTGATGCGGATACACTCGTTTTTGAACAAGTACTTTATGGTGATTACGAAGGCACTGCATTTTTTGAACTAAATATTGATACCGTTGAGGCTTCAGCCACTATCGATGCTGAAAACAATGAACTGATCTTTGTTTTTATCCTCGGCTCAGTTGAAGAACAAAATCTAAGCGTTTCGCTTAAAATTGCACCAAATCCACTGCAACAAAGCTCACAACTATTTATTTACAGCGAAACACAACAAAAGCTAACCTTGCAGCTGATTGACCAACAAGGCAATCAACTCACAGAAGCTGTTCGGCTAAACCTAAATGCGGGTAACAACAGCTTTGGATTTTATGCACTGTTTCCGGCTCAAAAACTCAAAAAAGGCGTTTATCATTTAGTTTTTAACGCTGATAGCTTTAGGAAAAGCGTGAAGTTTATTGTTAGGTAGTCAGGGCAAGTCAGGGCGCTGTGGTTGCAAGTCAGGGTGCAACTAATACGGCGATGCTGAAGAAGTCGCACCCTGACTGAAACTGAAAGTCAGGGCGCTGTGGTTGCAAGTCAGGGCGCGACTAATACGGTGATGCTGAAGAAGTCGCACCCTGACTGAAACTGAAAGTCAGGGCGCTGTGGTTGCAAGTCAGGGCGCGACTAATACGGTGATGCTGAAGAAGTCGCACCCTGACTGAAACTGAAAGTCAGGGCGCGACTATAAAACCTCGTTAATCAGCTTTAAAAAGAAGCTTTCGATGCTGGAAAGTTTACTTACTTTAGCAGGCTAAAATAAATTTTTCAGTACGATGAATCTTCCAAAACAATCCAGGTGGAAAACTAAGTGGTTTCAAATTATTTTCAGACACGACACCAAAAACGGCCGTTTGTTTGATGAATTGTTGCTGGTGATGATTCTGCTTAGCGTATCAATCGTGTTTGTGGATTCGATACCTAAGATTCACGCCAAATACCAGACACCATTGTATATTGCCGAATGGTTTTTCACCCTTTTATTTACGGCAGAATATATCGTTCGTATCATCGTTTCTCCCAAGAAAAAAAGCTATATCTTTAGTTACTATGGTATTATAGATTTCACCTCCGTTATCCCCACTTATTTAAGCCTGGTTTTTATTGGATCTCAATATCTTATCATTATTCGGATTTTACGGCTTTTGCGTGTCTTCAGAATCTTAAAATTAGTCAGGTTCACCTCAGCTTCTCTTTTTTTATTGCATTCGCTGAAGCATTCCCGTGAAAAAATCCTTGTCTTTTTTGGCAGCGTGCTCATTTTGGTTACCATCATCGGCACCTTTATGTACTTGATTGAAGGGCCAGAGCACGGTTTTAAAAGCATACCCTATAGTATTTATTGGGCTATAGTAACCGTAACAACAGTGGGATACGGTGACATCAGCCCCAGCACAGCTTTAGGTCAAATAATTGCCTCGATGCTTATGCTCACGGGTTACGCAATTATCGCTGTGCCAACCGGAATCATCTCTTCCGAAATGACAAAAAACCAACGTGAAGACAAAAAGCGACCACGTACAGAATGCCCCAAATGCGGCAATGAGGAAGTCTCCAAAGAAGATTTCTTTTGCAGTCATTGCGGCTATAGCCTTAAATCTTATGAATAATCAGCTGCCTTCTTAGAGAAGAATAAATTACTTTTGCAAAAAACGTAACGATGTCGGAAAATTATACAGATGATAGTGTCAGGACGCTTGACTGGAAAGAGCATATCAGGCTGAGGCCTGGTATGTATATCGGCAAGCTGGGCGATGGCACCTCGCATGACGATGGTATTTATGTGCTGCTCAAAGAGATAATCGACAACAGCATTGATGAGTATGTGATGGGAAATGGCAAAACCATCGAAGTGAACGTGCAGGAAGAACTCGTAACAGTTCGGGATTTTGGCCGCGGAATGCCATTGGGTAAGGTCATCGACTGTGTGAGCAAAATCAATACCGGCGCCAAATATGACAGCAAAGTGTTTAAAAAAGCCGTCGGCCTGAATGGTGTCGGTTCAAAGGCAGTAAACGCCATGTCGTCCTATTTCAAGGCGCAATCCATCCGCGAAGGCAAAACAAAAATTGTAGAATATCGCAAAGGTTTACTCGTTAACGATCAGCCGTTAGAGACCAATGATAGCAAGCCCGGAACGCTGATTAGCTTTGTTCCTGATGAGGAGATTTTTGGCAAATACCGCTACCTGCACGAATATATTGAAGAGATGATGTGGAACTATGTTTTCCTAAACAATGGACTCACAATCATTTTTAATGGCCAGAAATTTCAGGCTAAGAACGGACTTCTCGACTTGCTCGAACGCAATATCGCTGGCCCCGAACGCATGGTTTATCCGGTGATTCACATCCGTGAGGAAGACTTTGAATGCGCTTTTACCCATGCCAACAACTCTTATAATGAAGAATACTATTCTTTTGTAAATGGTCAGCACACAACCCAGGGCGGCACGCATCAAAACGCTTTCCGTGAGGCACTTGTGAAAACTATCAGGGAGTTTTACGGCAAAGATTACGACACTTCCGACATCCGCACTTCACTGGTTGCGGCTATCAGCATCAAGGTGCAGGAGCCTGTTTTTGAATCACAGACAAAAACCAAGCTTGGTTCGCAACATATTGAACCCGGTGGCCAAAGCGTACGTAATTTTATAAGTGACGCCATTAAGCGAAATCTGGATAACTACCTGCATATCAATCCGGAAACTGCTGAAGCACTCCACCAAAAGATTGTGCAAAGCGAACGCGAACGCAAAGACATGGCCAACATTAAAAAGCTGGCCCGCGAGAGCGTAAAAAAAGCAAGTCTGCACAACAAAAAGCTCCGCGATTGCCGTATACACCTCAATTCCAATCATGAAAAGCGTTTGGAGACAACATTGTTTATCACCGAGGGCGATTCCGCATCGGGCAGCATCACCAAAAGCCGCGATGTACAAACACAGGCCGTGTTTAGCCTCAAAGGCAAGCCGCTCAACGCTTATGGACTGAGCAAAAAAATCGTATACGAAAATGAGGAGTTCAACCTATTGCAAGCAGCCTTGAACATCGACGAATCGCTTGAAAATCTACGCTATAACAATATCGTGGTAGCCACCGATGCCGATGTTGATGGTATGCACATCCGTTTGCTTTTACTCACATTTTTCTTGCAGTTTTATCCGGATTTGATCAGGAGCGGACACTTATACATACTGCAAACACCGCTTTTCAGGGTGCGTAACAAAAAGGAAACGATCTATTGCTATTCAGAAGATGAGCGCGTGAAAGCGCTGAAAAAGCTGGGTGCAAATCCCGAAATTACCCGCTTTAAAGGATTGGGTGAGATCTCACCGGATGAGTTCAAGTTCTTTATTGGCTCTACGATGCGGCTGGATCCTGTAATCCTCAAGCGTGACCTCTCTATTCCTCAGATTTTAGGATTTTATATGGGCAAAAACACCCCCGACCGTCAGAAGTTTATTATTGACAACCTGCGCTTAGAAGAGGATTTGAAAGAAGATAAACTTATCGCCTAAGCGCATTATAAAGCTTTGAATGCTTCGGAAATATTAGAAATAATATCCGAAGCAATGATAGATTCCATTCCGAATTTTCCGGCAGCCAGATCTCCGGCCAGGCCGTGCAAATAAACGCCTAACATGGCTGCCTGTGCAGGGCTGTATTGCTGCGCAAGCAAACCTGTAATCATACCCGTCAACACATCACCACTGCCTGCCGTGGCCATACCAGGATTGCCGGTAGTATTAAAAACACATTGTCCGTCAGGAAATGAGATGCAAGTATGTGCACCTTTCAGCACGACAATTACTCCAAACTTCAGTGAAAGCTGCCGCTGCAACTCCAGCCGCTCAAAGCTGTCTGTCCAGGAGCCTGCCAGCCGTTTAAACTCACCGGGATGCGGTGTAAGAATACTATTTTTGGGCAAAAACGCCAGCCAGGTTTTGTTTTCAGCCAAAATATTCAAGGCATCGGCATCCAGCACCAGCGGCGATGTGGTTTGCTGAATCAGCAACTTCAAGGCCTTTGCCGTTTCTTCGTGTGTGCCTGTTCCCGGCCCGATGGCAACAATACTAAAAGGTGTTAGATCAGGAAGTTTACTAAAGTGGTTTTGATCCGGATCTAAACTTATCATGGCTTCCGGGAAGGCAACTTGCAAGGGGATTAGTGCCTTCTCGGGCAGGTGTACGTGCAAAAGTCCAGCACCTGAAATCAAACAAGATTTTGCCGCCAAAATTGCTGCACCCGCCTTGCCCACCGAACCTGCGATAAGCAAGGCGTGACCAAAGCTTCCTTTATGCGAAAACTTTGCGCGCTTATGTAAAAAACGATTTACAGTGCTTTTTTCAAGCATAGAAAAAGGCGTTTGCACACCCTGAATATAACGCGAATCTAATCCGATATCTACTACTTCCCAGCGGCCTACAAAACGGTCATTTTCAGGCCATAAAAACGAAAGCTTAGGAAATTGAAAACTCACTGTGTAATCTGCTTCAACCACTGTATCCCGCTTAGGGTCAATTGCTTTATCGGCATATAAACCTGAGGGAATATCAATTGAAATCACAACATTTTTTTCGCTGTTTATTAAATCTATCGCTGCTTTTGCAAGCCCCGAAACCGACCTGTTTAATCCCGATCCAAAGAGTGCGTCCACAAGAATTGTTCCTGCTTTAACTTCCGGGAGGTCAGCTTCCTGATAAACATCTTCAAGCTGCGACCCTGCCAAATCTCGAAGACGGTCGTAGTTGATTTCACAGTCGGTGCTAAGTTTTTCTGAATAGCGTATCAAGCTGGTCGTTACCTTGAACCCGTTTTCTATTAGCAAACGCGCCAATGCCAGCCCATCGCCGCCATTATTACCGGTTCCGGCAAAAATCAGCACCTCCGACTGCGGCTGAAGCCTTTTTCGCATCCATTCGAAAAGCTTGGTGGAAGCGCGCTCCATAAGATCAACACTCAAAATTGGTTCGTGTTCAATTGTGAAAGCATCGGCTAACCTGATTTGTTCAACGCTTAATATTTTCATAGGACTGATTTTAAGACAAATTTAGCAAATATTGGCTAGTGTGCAAATCGCAAAAGTCAGTGCTATTAGCCACCAATTCTGTTAAGAATTTGTTAACTTTGCTTTGAAACTTAAATCAAATTAAACATGAAAAGAATCTATTTACTGATGTCCGTTGCTTTGCTATTTATAGGCCTAACAGCATGCAACAACCAGCCTAAGCAGGAAAAAGCATCACAGGAGCAAAAAAATCTTTCGGAAGCCGACCGCCTTTTAATTGAGACTGCCAATCGTTTTTTTGACCAGCTACCGGAAGCCGGTGATCCCAATACAGCAGAAGCTATTTTAGGGAAGAAACTGTATTATGACGAACAGCTTTCCGCCAATGGCGAAATGAGCTGCAACACCTGCCATCCTATTGCCAATTATGGCGTTGACAATTTACCCACTTCGCCCGGACACGACGGCACACTTGGCACACGCAATAGTCCGACAACCTTTAACGCCTGGTTTCATACCACCCAATTTTGGGATGGACGCTCGCCCGACCTGGCAGATCAGGCCAAAGGGCCTATTTTAAATCCTATTGAGATGGGCATGCAAAGCGCTGAAGATGTAATAGCTACGCTAAAAGCTGATGAAACATATCAAAAAATGTTTGTCGAGGCTTATCCTACTGACGAAAGCCCTATCAATTTCGACCGTTTCGCTGATGCCATTGCTGCTTTTGAAGGCACGCTGGCAACACCTGCTGCTTTCGACGCCTTTTTGGCCGGCGTAAGCACCTCCATGACTGCTGATCAAAAAGAAGGACTAAGTCTGTTTATTGAAACCGGCTGCATTGCCTGCCACATTGGTCCCGGCCTTGGTGGGACGATGATGCAGCGTTTTGGTCTGGTGCATGGCCCTTATTATAATTACACCAAATCAAGCCAAATAGATAAAGGAGTAGCAGCAGTTAGCGGAAAAGACAGTGACGAATACGTTTTCAAAACGCCTTCATTGCGCAATATCGAAAAAACGGCTCCTTATTTTCATGACGGCAGTATCGAAAGCTTGCACGAAGCCACTAAAATTATGGCTTACACTCAGTTAGGGCGAGAGCTCACGGATGAGGAAACAGCTAAGCTGGTTGAGTTTTTCCGCAGCCTAACAGGAACAATCCCTGAATCTGCTTTATAAAAAAGCATGGTTTTGACCTGCATGCTGATTGATAAAAAAAAGCGCTTCGAGGATGTCGGAGCGCTTTTGTTACTTTGGCAGCTTAATTTACTGAACTGATTCAGCCAGTTCGCTACCCGGTTTAAACTTAACAACTTTTTTTGCTGCGATATTGATTTCTTTACCAGTTTGGGGGTTACGACCTTTTCTGGCAGCTCTCTTTGAAATAGAAAAAGAGCCAAATCCTACTAAAGCAACTCGATCACCATCTTTTAGTGCTTTTGTTGTTGCATTAATGAAAGCATCCAATGCTTTTTTAGCATCAGCTTTTGTCAAATCGGCCTCTAGGGCCATTGCATCAATTAATTCTGCTTTATTCATCTTCTTTATTTTAAGTTAGAAAATTGGTTGAATACCGCACAAATATAGCTTTTTAATAAATCAATGCAAGTTTTATAACAAAAAAGTGTTAAAAATGTTAATAAAAAACCAAAATTGTTAATAAATGTTGCACAACAAATCAATTTTTGAGTGTTTGCAAGCCTTACAGACTAAAAAAAAATAAACTTAAAGGTTGGTATTTACCTGCCATTTTCCTTCAAATTTGAAACCATTCAGCAATTCTACTATTTTCAAAGGTTTTTTGCCCGGAAATTGAATCTTTAGCAGATGAAGGTAGCCCTCAGACAATGCAACTTTTAGGTATGTTTTATTGTCTGTCAAAAGGCTAAATAGGTTTTCTTGTGTCCCTCCCTCCTCTATCGCAGCTTCAAAAACTTTTATCCGTAATTCCCTGCCGTCCTCACTCACAAAATCTGTGTATGCTGTTGGATAAGGTGAAAGTCCTCTGATCTGGTTATACACCTTATATATAGGGTTCTCCCAACGAATCGCACAATCCTCCTTAAAAATCTTGGGTGCCACCTTGTCATCACTGGATTGCTCTTGTATCTGCAGCTCAACTTCGTTAGCCATAATCAGACTGATCGTATCGTTGATAAGTGAATTTCCGGCCAGCATCATCCGGTCGTGCAAGCTTCCGGCATTTTCTGTTGTGCCTATTTTCAGTTTCTGCTGTAAAATAATCATGCCTTCATCAATTTTTTCATTGATAAAGAATGTGGTGAGGCCGGTCACTGTTTCACCATTCATCAGGGCATGATTGATGGGAGCAGCACCGCGATAATCAGGCAATAGCGAGGCATGCAGGTTAAAAGCGCCAAGAGGAGGCAACTCCCACACGAGCTTGGGCAGCATACGAAAAGCAACTACCACAAAAATTTCAGCTGCTAATAATTCAAGACTTTGTATAAAATCAGGGGCTTTTAAGTTTGTCGGCTGAAGCACTTTAAATCCCAAAGACAGCGCGAGTGACTTTACCGCGGACTGCTGAATTTTTTTACCTCTCCCGGCTGGTTTGTCGGGCGCAGTAACTACTGCCAATACCTGATGTCCGGCTTTTGCAATAGCATTTAGTTGTGAGGCGGCAAATTCGGGTGTGCCAAAAAATACAAGCCTTGCTTTTTTATTCAAATGTGTCATTAGGGCAAATTTATTCATAAATTGCTGATGGGTGTATGATTTGCGTTTTTCTCCAAATTTTAAGGCAAAAAAAAACCTGACTCCCGGAGGAATCAGGTCACTAACACCTTAAATTTATTATTTTAAAGCAGCTTCTACCCTTGCGATATATTTCTCCATCAAACGTCCTTCTGTGGTTGAAGGATATTTTTCATTGATTTCCTTAAATATTTTTAAAGCCTTGTTGTTGTCACCCATCAACTCATATGTTTGTCCTGCTTTAAGCAAGAACATTGGGGCGGTCAATTCGTTATTTTTGTAACGTGCGGCTTTTTCATATTGGCTGGCAGCTTCTGATTGTTTGCCCATTTCCAGGTAAACATCACCAAGAACGCCCATCGCCATGGCTGAAATGATATGATCGTTGGCACTGAATTTTTTTAACTGCTTGGCTGCTTCTTCGAATTCGCCTTGTTTGAGCAGGGAAACACCGGCATAATAGCGTGCCAGATTACCAGCATCCGTTGAACCGAATTCATCGATAATATCCATAAAACCCAGGTTGTTACCATCCCCGTAGAGGGCCTTATTTAATGAGTCGGATTCAAAATAGGACTCTGCCATAAACATCTGTGTCTGAGCCTCTTTCTCTTTAGGCTGTAGATAATATTTGTTTACACCAAAATACCCCAGCACTATCACTACAACAACAACAACCACTACGGTAAGGGTTTTTTGGTTGTTTATAATAAACTGCTCCGACCTACTCAGTGCTTCTTCAACGCTTTCCAGACGTTCATCGCCTTTTTCAAGGCCTTTTTTCTTTGCCATAACAATTCTAATTTTGAAGTGCAAAAGTAGCTTTATTTCCTTAATTAAAAACCCGTATTCAGGAATTTTTTACATTTGAGGCGTTCTTGCTTCGCCTTAATTGCTTTGATGAGCAACTTTAGTCTATAAACACAAAAAATGAAACAGCATAATCTCCTTATTTTCAGCCTCTTGATGGTAGTTATAGCCACTTTTTTTATTTCGGCAAAAGCAACAGCTGGCTGGCTGATCATTGAGCAGCAAGACGACGGACTGGGAAATTTTGGTAGCCAGGCCGTATTTATTCAGGGACAGCTGTTGCGTATTGAAAACGAGAAGTCGGTTTTTATCGTCAACCTTGAAAGCGAACAAATCACTCTAATCTTCCCGGGCCAACAACTTTTTTGGACTGGTCATCCCGATAGCCTGAGAAAAGCCATCAGCGACAAGCTTGAACAGCAGATTGATGTCATGCTGGCGCAGATGCCACCGGGCATGCGGGAAGAAAACGATAGCAATTACAGTGCTCAACTGGCGCGTTTTCGTTCGGGTGAGTTTGTTCCCGACACCAGTTTTCAGTTTGAGGTAATAAAACTGCCGGAAACAGACAGCGTGCTGCATTATCCGACAAATAGGGTGGAGTTTTATGCAGATAGTGTTTTGCTGGAACGTATCTGGATAACGCAGGCTGTAAATCCTTATGCCGAGATTGACAAGCAAAAATTAGCGAGGCTTTTTTCACTTTTTAATCCACCTTCGCGCGTTTCGGCCCATCGCTCCAATAAAGAGTATCAGTCGATTACTTCCAGCCGGTTTGTGCTAAAATCGCTGATTCCAACGCCTTATGGGAGTAGCATTACCGAAGTTACAACGCTGGTTAACAGAAATATTCCGTTAAGCTTGTTTGAACCCACCGAAGATTATCGCCCTGCAATGCTTGAGCGCATCCTGGAGATTACAATGGGAGAAGACAGAAAAGAGAGCGGAAATCCGTTTAAAAAACCGACAGATAACAGTCGCAAAAGTCCGGTGCCTGAACTGCCACAACGTCCTCAATAATTATTTCGTCCCTATTTTTCTTTCAAATTAGGCGCAAAAATGCTATTTTTGTTGCTGTCAATGCATTGCTCTATGCATTGACGAATAATTTATAACACAAGACCCACTTAAATCAAAATTATGTCAAGCAGAATAGCCAATCGCAGCACTTATTTGCGCTATATTTTTGGATTTCTTTTTCTGATCGTCTATCATTTTGCGCTGTCGCAGGAAAATAATGAAAAGTATTTCGCCGATAGCTGGTTAGTTATTGAACCTCAACTGATTGTATGGCCGGCTTTTAGCAATACACCAGATGTAAATGGCGATACAATGGCATTTAAACAGCTTTTAAACGGTGTTTCAACAGATGAAATTGATTGGGCAAAAGCGGGTAAAGCTGTTTATCCTCCAGCCAAAAACGGACTTCTTTGGCAGAAAAGCAATGCCAGCAAATCAGGTTTTTTGAACTTTAAGCTTCCAGCAAAGCAACAAACTGCCTGGGTATTTGTAGGAGGATTTATAGAGACAGATCGTTTTGTAGCGTTGGAGCTGGAGCTAGAAGCTGGAGGATTGGCGGCGCTGATACTTGAGGGAAAACAGCAGCTTTTTGTGGAAGAGGCAGCCAAAAAGGGCGAGACCAAAAAAAAATCCACGAAGATAAAACTCACGCCCGGGAAACATTTTATACTGATAAAAAGCCTCTACGACCAAAGCTTTGAGTGCGACTGGAAAGTCAGTCTCAGCTTCGATAACAAGCCTGATCAGCAGTTGTCGTGGTCTATCAATCCGGAAAAAACCATGAATATGGAGTTACTGCTGGATGGCAAAAGGCTTGAAGGCGTTAACCTACATCCAAATGGCGAGCTGCTGATGCTGAGTTATAGCGAGACCACAGCACCCGATGGCGACAAAAGTAATTGGACAGAAATACGCATGCTTCCAACACAAAAATTGGTTTATAGCAGCCGACACTCGTCACAAAAACAGCTGAAGTTTCATCCTAACGAAGCCGCTTTTTTCTATCGTATAAACCAGAAAGACAAGTCAGAGATTTGGCTGCATTCGCTGGAAAATGGAGAAGACAGACTGCTTGTTGAAAATATTGAATCGTTAAGATCTTACCGGGTAAACAAGCAGGCGACAAAGCTTTTTTACAGCAGACAGTTTAAACCCAAGGCGGAAGAAAAAACCGGATTGAAGAAGCTTGAAGGCATGCCCGACCGCTGGCCTTGGTGGCGCAATCGCTCGCAGCTGTTTTATGTTGACCTCAAAACAGGATTACATCAGCAGCTTACAAGCGGTAAACTTAGCACCAATTTGGAAGATATTTCACCAACATCTGATCTGATTTTAATAAGCCAGTCGCAGCCCGATTTCAGTCAACGCCCGTATAGCAAGCAATGGATGATGTTGCTCGATCTGACAACGATGAAAGTTGACACGCTGTGGACCAGCAACTTCAGCGGGTCGGCAAGCTTTAGTCCCGATGGCAAAAAGCTATTAGTAAGTGGTGCTCCCTTACTTTTTGGAGATATCGGTAAAAATGTTCCTGCAGGTGTGATTCCTAACGATTATGATACGCAGGCTTATATTTATGATCTGCAAAGCAAACAAATAGAGCCTATTACCAAAGACTTTGATCCAAAAATCCTGAACGCGGTATGGAACCATTTTGACGGACAAATTTATTTCTATACCGAAGATCAGTCTTATCAAAGAATTGTGAGATACAACATTCACAGCAAAACCTTTAGCGTCATAAAAACCGATGTTGATGTAGTGAATAGCTTTGATATGGCTACCCAAAAACCACTGCTAATTTATGAAGGATCAAGTATCAGCACCCCTGAGAAAGCTTACTTGTATAATATCGCTGACAATACACAATCGTTGATCGACTTTCCGGAGGAAGAGGACTTTGAGTTGGTTCGTTTAGGCGAGACCAAAGACTGGAACTACACAACCACAGCGGGAAACGAAATTAGTGGTCACATCTATTATCCACCCTATTTTGATTCCAATAAAAAATACCCGCTAATTGTATATTATTATGGTGGCACTAACCCTATCGACCGCAGTTTCAGGGGACGTTATCCCAAGAATCTTTTTGCCGCCCACGGTTATGTCGTTTATGTGCTAACACCTTCTGGAGCAACGGGTTTTGGTCAGGAGTTTTCTGCCCGCCATGTCAATAACTGGGGCAGCACCGTTGCTGATGAAATTATAGGCGCCACTAAATATTTCTACCGTAAGAATACGTTTATCGATAGCACAGCAATTGGATGTATCGGCGCGTCCTACGGCGGATTTATGACGATGTTATTGGCCACCAAAACTGATATTTTTGCCGCCGCGATAGCCCATGCAGGTATCAGTTCTATTTCATCCTACTGGGGAGAAGGCTATTGGGGATATTTATATAGTAGTGCAGCCACAGCGGATAATTTCCCCTGGAATAATCCGGAATTATACACCAAACAAAGTCCGCTTTTTAATGCCGACAAAGTAACTACTCCCCTACTGCTGCTGCATGGTGGAAGCGATACCAACGTGCCAACCGGCGAAAGTATTCAGATGTACACCGCCCTGAAATTACTGGGTAAGACCGTTGAATATGTCGAAGTTGAAGGTCAGGATCACCATATTATAGATTATAAAAAGCGTAAACTTTGGCAACAGAGTATTTTGGCCTGGTATGACTATTACCTTAAAAACCAGCCGGAATGGTGGAAGTCGCTTTATCCGGAGAAAAATTTTTAGCACTTATTATTTGATTTCAAATGCAGAACACTTCAGATAATTTACAAGAAAATGCCTTATTGGATTTCCTGCTCGAATATATTACACCTGAACGCAGAGCGAAGTTTGAGAAAGTTCTCGATAAGCGCACCCGGCATATCACGCTCATCCTCGAAGATATTTTTCAGGCTCAAAATGCCAGCGCCGTGCTTAGGAGCTGCGACCTGACCGGCATACAGGATGTGCATATAGTCGAAAACCAATATGTTTACGACATCAATCCCGATGTGGTGGTGGGCAGCACCAAATGGCTCAACCTGTATAAGTATAACCAAAGTAGCTTCAATACCATAGAGGCTTATGACAGCCTTAAAGAAAAAGGTTACCGCATAATTGCTACCAGTCCGCACGAATCAGGTTATACTCCCGATGACCTGCCGCTGGATAAACCAATCGCCTTGGTTTTTGGCACTGAAAAAACCGGTCTATCCGATAAGGCCCTTTCAAATGCTGATGGTTTTATCAGGATTCCGATGGTAGGTTTCACAGAAAGCTATAACATCAGTGTATCTGCGGCTTTGCTACTTTATACGCTAACAAACAGGCTGAGACAATCGGATTATCATTGGCAACTTAAACCACAGGAACGCAAGCAGTTGATGTTACAGTGGTGCAAGAATACCATCAAGCGTGTGGGGGTGCTGGAGCAGGAGTATTTCAAAAGGTTTGAGAGATGAAATGATTCAAAATTCAAGATTCAATGATTCAAAGATTCAATGATTCAAAGATTCAAGACCTGCCTGCTGCCTGCCTGGCCGTCAGACAGGACCGTAGGAAGGCTGGTTTGAGGATTGGCCTCACTTTGAGAAATCAATTTAAAACTTTGAAATAATTATTTACATTACTGATATAGTGCATATATTAAAAATCTGTACCAGTTGACTAATAAAGCCATATTGAGTTTTATATATTGTGTTTTTTAAACCAAGGTTTTAAAAAACCTTTGAGGTTTAGTTGAAAGTAAAGCCTTGTAAACACTGATCTTTGAACGTTAAGAAAGACTTCAAAGTATCGGTACGAATGCCATTATCAAAACAATCAGGACAAAAGCCCTTTTTATACCATTTCAATTAAGCTATTTGGTTATTATTATTTCTCAAATTCCTCAGCAAGCTGTTTAAAGCGCTTTCCACGTTGCTCGAAGTTTTCAAACTGGTCGTAGCTGGCAGCTGCGGGAGAAAGCAGGCAGGTGTTGCCGGCTTCGGCTTTTTCTTTTAGGTGGGTAAAAGCTTGCTCTAAGTTTTCGATAGGAATAAGTCGGCCGATGTAATTTTGCTGTTGAAGCATTTCAGCTATGCGGCGACCGGCTTTTCCGACATAAAATACGGTATCGACAGGTTTTACAAGCAGAAAACTAACGAGACTTTGGTAGTGAATGCCACGATCGAAGCCACCTAAGATCAGGAAATTAGTTTGCGGAATAGCTTCCAGGGCAGCTATCACGGCTTCGGGAATGGTAGCGATGCTGTCGTTATAAAAATGCAAACCACCTCTCCGACCAAGATATTCCAAGCGATGAGGCAGAGATGTGAAGCTATCCAAAGCTGCCAAGCCTTCTTCTTTACTGACTCCAAAACAAGCAGTAGCCATCAGTGCAGCTTCAATATTAAGCCGGTTGTGGGCGCCAAGCAAAGTCATTGGAAGCGCGAAACTATCATCTTGCGGAAAATAAGAAATGTTTGCTTGTAATCCGTAAACGTATTGATGCAGCGTATGATGTAACACGGCATAATCGCCCTTCCCGGCAAACCGGACAAGGTTGAGTTTGGCATTTCGATAGTCGATCAGTTCACCAAAATAGTCGAGGTGTTCTTCAAAGATATTCAGCAAAACGCTGACGTGTGGGCTATGTCTGACAAATTGTAACTGATGCGCAGAAAGCTCAAAAACAACGATACTTTTCGGTGTGATTTGGTCGATAATATCAAAAGAAGGGATACCCATGTTTCCGGTGAGCAAAGCTGGTAATCCACTATTGATAAGGATGTGATGGGTGAGCGAGGCGGTGGTGCTTTTGCCTTTTGTTCCGCTGATACCGATAATTTGCGCGTTAAAAGCCGAAAGAAAGAGATCAGTTTGTGAGCTGATTTGCAACTTTTCAGGAAGCGGAATTTCCAGTATAATTCCGGGAGATTTCAGAAGGAGATCAAAGTTTTCGAGCTGCTGCAAATAGTGTTCGCCGCCTAAAAAAGGGATTGTCGGATCTATGACAGCCAATGCTGTTGCACAGTTTGGGTTTTTGTCGGCTACAGCAACTTCTGCATCAGGAAGTTGATTTTTAATGAAACGCAAAGACGACTTCCCTTCGCGGCCAAAGCCAGCGATTAAGATACGTTTGCCATGCAGTTGTTGGAGCAGTTGCTCAATCATAAAGTGCTTGTTTTAAGGTTTGTGTAAAGCAGGCTGGCAAAAAATGGTCTGACTGCCATTCGCTTAGTAAGCTTTTAAATAGGGAGTCATTTATATTTTCCTGCTGCAACTGTGACTGAATATGTTTTAATAAAACAGGTAAATCTTCCGTTTTGCTTTGTAGCAAGAGTTCCAACAAAGCAGCCTTCACCTCAGAAATTGTACCCACGCATTCAAAAGGCTTCACCGCCGATTGTCCGCTAAGTTCGTTGAGTATGGTGATAAGCGCCAGATCAGCAAGCAGGTTTTTGTTGAAAAGTCCTTCCAGCTTGGGCTGCGCGATAAAAGGGGAAAGTATAATCCAGGTGAATAAACATTTAGGGCATTTTCCGCACCAGCTATCCGTTTTACTACCGACGTTACAACTCCTGAAAACAGGATGATAAGCCGTGAACTGACTAAAAAGTTTGGCGATCTGCAACTCGTTCAGCGGACGTAAAAAGCTGAAATATTTCATTTCTGGATGAATATATTGCGCCACATAATTCCTGAAATCCTGCTCAAAGTCGAGCGACTTGCTGTATTGGTGATTGATTTGCGTTCCGGGAACGGTAGGTTCGTTGGCGCTTGATTCATTGGAAAGAGCGATATAGCGCAAACCCGCGCCAGCAGCCACCAACAGACTGACGAAAGCCAGCAAAGCAGAAAATGGCGTATGTCCGTTAAGGAATCCCTGTTCGTTAAGTTCCAGCAATAATGGGTCGAGCTTTCGGTTTACTACAGCGGTTTGCTCGCTCGAAAACCCGCCTATCAGCGCGCAATTGCTGCTGGCCGGCCGTGGGTTGATGATAAAAGGGATGACTTCGTTTTGTCCGCGCAATAATTCCAGACTCACCACAGAATCTTTGCCGCCACCAACAGGGACAAGCACTTTAGGTGCGAGCGGAAAATCCATTTTGGAAAGTACTTTTTCAACTTTCGATTGAATTGATACAAAATCAGATTGAGAAGTTTGAATCTCATTCAGGTAGAAAAACTCGCCTAAGCCATGGTAATAAAGCTTTTCCCAGAAGGCAATTTGCGTTGCGCTTAGCTTAAAAGGTTGAATGACAATCGTTGGTGAACAAGCAAGTTTCCAATAACTTACAAGCTCTATCATACCGATATGAAACACCAGGTTGTCCATCTGTGCAGGCGAAAGGGCTTCCCAATTGTAAAAACTGCGTGCAGGAATTTCCAGTTCGGGCTCAAAAATATATTTATCAGAGAGAGAAAACTTAAATTTCAGAAAAAGTGTGGCCTTTTCGATACGAAAAGTGTAACTTTGGTAAACGAAAAGGGGAAATCGTTCCCTGAGTTGAATAAATTTTGTTTGACTATCAAGGCTTTTCAAGCTGTGGTATATTTTTTGATTAAGTTTGTAAAGTTAGCCTTTTGCATAAAAAGAAGGCAAAACAAACAAAAAAACTAATACAATGAACATCAATAAGCTACTTCACATCCAATCTAACACCCTGACAGCGACAAAAGGCAAGGTGCTGCTTTCCGAGCCCTTGATGGCCGATTTTTATTTTGGCCGGTCGGTAGTGCTACTTGTTGAGCACGAAGAAACTGAGGGCTCTTTTGGTTTGATAATGAACAAGAAAATCGATAAGAGCCTGAATGAAATCGTAAAAGATTTCCCGCTGTTTGAGGCACCGGTTTTTCTAGGCGGACCGGTACAAACCAATCAGTTATTTTATTTGCATACGCTGGGCGATTTGATTCCCAACAGCTTGCAGGTGATGAATGGGCTATATTGGGGCGGTGATATGGAGGTGTTGCAGTCGATGATTGAAACGGGCGTGATCAATAATTCACAGGTTCGGTTTTTTCTGGGTTATGCGGGCTGGGAAACCAAACAGCTTACGAATGAGCTAAAACGCAATTCATGGCTGGTTTCTGATGCGAGTGTAAGCGCACTTTTTCGCACGAAGTCGCAATTTATGTGGCGCCATTTCGTCAGGCGGATGGGCACCAATTACGAGAAATGGCTGAAGTTGCCGGAGAATTATAGTTTAAATTAATTTTGGGAGCACCGAATCCGTTTGCCGTCTGGAATGGAGGAAATTCATAAATTTCCTATATGTACGTTTTTTTACTGTAATTAATGTGGATGTCTAAGACGAAAATCAGTACTTCAGTGGTGATTTGTATTTTAATTAGCTAATTTCGTTGTTGAAACGGCTTTATGAATAGAGCCTGTGGAGGTGAAGACTGATTTAAGGGATGTTACAGGTGTTTTGTTCAAAACAGCAATCAAGCTTAAAGTGCTTTCTGTGTACGACTTACTGAAAGCCGATGGGACTGAGAAGGCGAAAGCGTAAGGGGTATGAGTTACAAATTGTCATTAAGTAAGTCCTTATTGTTATTTTGCAACTCATAATAGTCGTTGAGCAAGTCGTAATACACGATTTTGTGTCTCGAACTGGGATTCGGCAAGCCGTAAAAAACTATTGTAACCCCAACAAGACAGTCAACAGCTCCTAAAGAGTATTTTTGTGGTAGCTGCTTTTATTTGTGCGTAAAAGGAATCCACGCGACCATAAAGGGAGCTTTTTTGATCGTAAGAGGTAATTCGAGCGTTCTAAATGGGAATGTTCCAAAATTGGGAAGGATTTGTGAGGCTGACGGAAAGGATTAAGTGATTGATCACCGCGGTGGAAAAAATAGGTACGGCTAGCGTTAACACCACCATGATGCAAGAGACGTGAGTCCATTCGCCCCAACTGCATGAAAAATATAAATATTGATTACAAACAGACCTGACAAAACGCTATATGTTACCTGCCATATAAAAAAACATAAAAATGGAATACAAATACGACATAACATTATCTTTCGCTGGAGAAGATAGATAATACGTTGAAAAAGTTGCAGAGCTACTAAAGCATAATGATGTAAAGGTATTTTATGACAAATTTGAAGAAACTGAACTTTGGGGGAAAGACTTGGGAATTAATAACAGATTTTGGAATTCAAGGAGTAGCAATGGGTGTTACGATTACTAATTTAACAAAAGAATATAGATATTATAGCGAACCGTATTTTGTACCGAACGTGAGCAGCAATTAAAACAAAAGCAGAGACAAAACTATGAATGTATAAGCTGTAGCATTCTCAAAATTAACCAACTCATAACTAAACAAAATTGGAAAATATGAATAACGAAAAAAAAATAGTCTTAGGTTCAGCCTTTGGTGCTGCAATCGGAAGTGTAATAGGTGTTTTGACAGACAATTTAGCCCTATGTATTAGTCTTGGAGTTTCATTTGGAGTTTTAGTTGGAATCATTCTAACTAAAAATCAGAAAAAAGGTAATAGCGATAATAACTGATTATTTGAAAATAGTTAGGAATATTAGTTAAACTGAAAAACCATTCTGACTGCAATTGTCGAAACTGAAAATGAGGATTTTTGGATTGATTAATAGTAAGTGTAAAAATGAAAGCAGTTGAAAAAAATGTTTGACAAAAATTGAGTTATACCAAAACTTGAAAATTAAGTTTGAAACTTAAAAAAACTGCTAACAATGTATATAAAAAATAGGCGAATTAGTAGTAAAACCAATGCTTTTGGCTCGTATCAAGCTTTGTACTTAACTGAAAGTTTCGTGCTTCGAGATCGCCTATGTTTCCTATCCCAGACCGTTAGCGGTTATGCCAACTATCATAATTAACAATAAACAATGACAAAAAAAATGGAAAAATATTCTTCACACGAGCATCAAGAACATGACGAACATTCCAATCATGAAGAACACCATAACCATGCAGAACATGTTTCCGATTATCGAAAACGGTTTATAATCTCTTCGATAGTTTCTATTCCTGTGCTTGCTCTATCACCCATGATACAGCAATGGTTAAGATTTGAATTAGCATTTGCAGGAGACAAATATGTTTTAGCCATTCTTTCCACTTTCATTTTCATTTATGGCGGTCATCCTTTTTTAAAAGGATTATATGATGAAGTAAAAGACAATGCTATTGGTATGATGACGCTGATTGGTGTAGCAATTACCGCGGCTTGGGCATATAGCGTAGCCGTCACTTTCGGCTTGGAAGGAATGGACTTTTATTGGGAAGTAGTAACCCTGATAGACGTCATGCTCATTGGTCATTACTTTGAGATGAAATCGGTCATGGGGGCTTCCCGTTCGTTGGAATTACTTGTCAAAATGATGCCTTCAACTGCTCACCATATTAAGGATGGACATGTTCACGACATACCGGTCAGCGAATTAAAAATTGGAGATATGGTAATGGTGAGGCCGGGCGAAAAGGTTCCTGTGGACGGAGTTGTAACTGAAGGTGAGAGTTATGTGGATGAGAGTATGCTCACTGGCGAGAGTAAGCCCGTAAAAAAAGAAAAAGACAGCAATGTAATTGGTGGGGCAGTAAATAACAATGGGTCTCTGACAATTAAAGTAGTCAGCACAGGCAAAGACAGCTATTTGAATAAGGTAGTAAAACTCGTTGAAGATGCACAAAAAATAAAATCTAAGACACAAAATTTTGCTGACCGTGCCGCAAAGATTCTAACTTTTGTTGCCCTGGGTGGTGGGGTAACAACTATTGCTGTTTGGCTTCTGTTAGGTTTTCCATTTGTGTTTGCATTGGAAAGAATGGTTACCGTAATGGTTATTTCGTGTCCTCACGCTTTGGGGTTAGCCGTACCTTTAGTGGTAGCTATTTCAACTTCTATTTCTGCTCAAAAAGGTTTACTTATTCGTAACAGGACAGCTTTTGAAAATGCACGCTTAATTACAATCATCATTTTCGACAAGACAGGAACACTGACAAAAGGTTCACATGAATTACAGGAAGTGAAAGTATTGCGTCAAGAATTTGATGACAAAGAATTGCTTCGTTTGGCAGCGGGCATTGAACAGCATTCGGAACATTATATCGCAGCAGGATTATTAAAAAAAATAAGAGAATTAAAAATTGAAATTCCAAAATCAAAAAACTTTAATTACCTGCCAGGAATGGGATTGGAAGGGAGTGTGGAAGGAAAAGAAATAAAAGTAGTAGGGCCGAATTACCTGAAAGAACATAATATCAGCCTTGCGAAAGCTACAGATGATTTCATTGGAACATTAGTCTATATATTGATAGACAATGAAATAGCTGGGTATTTCACTTTCTCTGACCAAATAAGAGAAAGTTCTTTTGAAGCCATTCAAATACTTAATGAAGCGGGAATTAAAAATTTACTACTCACAGGGGACAATGAAAGGGTCGCAAAGAAAGTAAGTGATGAATTAAAAATGGACGGCTTTTTAGCCAATGTATTGCCTCATCATAAATTGGAGAAAGTAAAAGAACTTCAGGAAAAAGGAGAATATGTTGCCATGACAGGTGATGGGGTAAATGATGCACCTGCCCTTGCGCAAGCGGATGTTGGCATTGCTGTTGGTTCAGGAACTGATGTAGCAGCAGAAACAGCAGATATTATTTTAGTAAATTCTGACCCGAAAGACATCGCTAACCTGATATTGTTTGGTAAAGCTACTTACAACAAAATGATACAAAACCTTTGGTGGGCAGCAGGATACAATATTCTCGCAATTCCTTTAGCGGCAGGTATATTATATAAATGGGATTTTATATTAAGTCCAGCAATTGGAGCTGTGTTGATGAGTTTAAGCACCATTGTGGTTGCACTAAATGCCCAGCTATTAAAAAGACGGTTGACTTGACAGATTTTAATCTAAATGGACAAAAAGAGAAAAAAGCACGAACCGTTAACATAGTATAAGCGTAATATGGGCTAACATGCTAAATTTAAACAAATTGAATATTAACAAACCTCTCTATAAATTGAAAGTGAAGTACTTCTAAGACCTGCACTACGCTTATACTTGACCCTTATCTGCAAGCCAACATAACAATCCCGCTCGGTTCTATTTTTGATGTTTTGAAACTATTTATACCCGTTAGGTTTGATTTGCGAAATATTCATTATATTTATACCCGTAAAGGTATAGAAATATGACGAAAATAGCTTCAATATAGTAGTCTATTTCAAGAGGTTCGAACCGATGTAGATGCGCTAAAATGAACGCTCTCGCAAAACAATGATTTTCATGATTTATTCATAAAACGCTAAAAAATAACGTTTTAAATTTAAACTTTTTTTATGAATAATGCAGGTTTACTGCAAAACTTGCTGTACCCAAAAAAAAGATGTTATGAATAAGCACAAAAAATATTTAACAGCTCTAATTTTTGGATTTTCAGGCATTACTGCATCAGGTCAAATCACAATTCAACCAAAAAAAGCTGAAAAAATTGTTTTGGAAACAGAAAAGCAAACAACTATTCGGATAAAAAAAGCACCCGAGCCTTATAAACCCGATTCAATTTTTGTAAAGGGAAGGAATTTTGAAGTCTTTGATTCAACATTAGTTCCTTCACATAAAGCCTTAGGCGGTAATATATTTCTTGGCCACGGAATTTACAATGGAAACATTTCCACCTATTTTTCAAATACTTATTTTGTTGGAATAAATATAGAATTTTATAGAAAAAATTTTATAATACAAATTGATGATTATATTGGATTTGGGAAAACAAAACGAACCTTAAAATACCCGGATCAAAAAGAATGGAGAGAGAATAAGGCTGCTTTATCTTTTATGTTTGGTAGCAATTTTAGTTATTCTGTGCTTGATACCAAGCATATTACGCTTGTACCTTTAGTCGGAATTAATGTCAGCTTATTATCAGCCAGCATTTTCAAAACATCTGAATCTGAAAAAGTAGAGAACGGACCCTTTCTGCCTTATTATAAAATTGGTTTTTACATTGATTTTAAAACTATTGTATTATTACAAAATCATTTACGTCTTAACAAAACTGATCTATATTATAATAGTTTGCGCTTAAGTTTTGGGCTTAATTCACCTATTGGAAATCCAAAACATGCTGAGTTTTATGAAGGCTCTATGTTTTACGTAACTATTGGAATGGGTGGGTTAACCAGAAATTTTTCGAGAAAATAGGGTACAATTCACCATGAAAAATTCCTCTTCCAATAATCAGCAGTCAGTACAAACCTCCGGTGCAAAGCCAATACAAAAAGAAACAAATTAAGGCATTAATTGAACGATAAAGACACATCTTAGACTGATCTTTTCGCCTTTTATGAAAATAATAATCCTATATTTGCACAGCTGTTTTTAAAACATATTGAAAAATTGAAAATTAATTTTTAGAACTCAAATTAAACAAAAAACTTAGTTATGTCAAAGCTTACAAAAGAAATGAAAGAGATGATCGGAAGCCAACAATGCTTCCATGCTACCGTTAGCAAAGAGGGAATCCCGAATAACGCACCAAAGCGATCCACGCGTGTATTCGATGATGAAACCTTGATTTTTACAGAAGGGATAGGCGGCAGAACTTATCAGAATATTCTGGATGGTTCAAAAGTTGCCGTAGCAGTTGTAAACCGTGAAACCGTTGATGGATATAGGTTTATTGGAACAGCTGAAGTTTTAACTCATGGAGCGATTTATGATAAAACTGCAGAAATGTCACTTCAAGCAGGCATGCCAAAACCTAAGGCGGCAGTTTTGGTAAAAATTGATGAGATTCATAGTCTAAAACCTGGGCCAATGGCCGGTAAGAAGATTGGGTAGTAAATACCCTAGTTGAACTAATCAAGCTTGATAAGTCAATACTTTCAATTTGATTTAATTTTGTAATATCCAGGAGAAACTTCTGTGAGGTATATAAATAGGCTTATTTGTAATTATTCAAGGCGTTAAAATTATTTTTGATATTCGTTAATGTTTTACTTTTCGTTTCAGCTTTTATACTGGTTAAAATCTGGTCAGAAAAGCAACAAGCGAACCTCAATAGTTTTTCGCTCTGGCACGGGTCTTCGAGTCCTTGCCAATCCGTATCAGTATAAATCTTTGTAACCGGAAACCTATGCCATTGACCATTTTCTAACATCAATCAACACTCCAATACTCCAGCATAAAAAACAGCTTCACTCTTCCACCCATCAAGAAAAAAGTTATCTTTGATAGAGAATATAAACTTTAAAATCAGACCAGCATGAAATGGATAAAAAAGAAACTCACAACCAGCGCAGGAGCGCCAGTAGTTGACAATCAAAATGTAATGACAGCAGGGCCAAGAGGTCCGATGCTTCTGCAAGATATTTGGTATCTTGAAAAATTGGCGCATTTCGACAGAGAAGTAATCCCAGAAAGACGTATGCATGCCAAAGGCTCCGGAGCTTTTGGAACTTTTACGGTAACACACGACATCACGAAATATACAAAAGCAAAGATATTTTCTGAAATCGGTAAAAAAACAGAAATGTTTGTGCGTTTTTCCACTGTAGCCGGCGAACGTGGTGCTGCCGATGCAGAAAGAGATATTCGTGGTTTTGCCATGAAATTCTATACCGAAGAAGGCAACTGGGATTTAGTAGGAAACAACACCCCCGTTTTCTTTATGAAGGACCCAATGAAATTTCCGGACTTAAACCACGCTGTAAAACGCGACCCCAAAACGAACTTGCGTAGTCCGAAAAACAACTGGGACTTCTGGACATTACTTCCCGAAGCCCTGCATCAGGTTACCATCACCATGAGCGACAGGGGAATTCCAGCATCCTATCGTCACATGAATGGTTATGGAAGTCATACCTTTAGCCTAATCAATAGCAAGAATGAAAGAATCTGGGTAAAATTCCATTTGAAAACACAGCAAGGCATTAAGAATATTACTGACCAAGAAGCGGAAGCGATAGTTGGAAAATGTCGAGAAAGCAATCAACGTGATTTATTTGACAGTATAGAAAAAGGCGACTTCCCAAAATGGACTATGAAAATCCAGGTGATGACCGACGAGCAAGCAAAAAATCACAAGCATAACCCTTTTGATTTAACAAAAGTATGGCCACATAATGATTTCCCGCTCATCGAAGTTGGCTATTTTGAATTGAATAAAAATCCTGAAAACTATTTTGCTGACGTTGAACAAGCTGCCTTTAATCCGGCCAATATTGTTCCAGGAATCAGCTTCTCGCCCGATAAAATGCTTCACGGAAGACTATTTTCTTATGGTGACGCCCAGCGCTACAGACTTGGTGTAAATCATCATTTGATTCCGGTAAATAAATCAAAATGTCCTTTCTTAAATATGTTTCATCGCGACGGCCAGATGAGGACTGACGGCAACTATGGCGCAACGTTAGGATACGAACCCAACAGCTACGGTGAGTGGCAGGAACAGCCCGACTTCAAAGAACCACCTTTGGAATTAAGCGGAGCCGCCGACCATTGGAACCACAGAGATGATGATGCAGATTATTACTCACAAGCAGGTGATTTATTCAGGTTGATGAATAAAGACCAGCAACAAGTGTTGTTTGAAAATACAGCAAGAAACATGGGCGATGCACCCAAGGAAATAAAGATCCGCCACATCAAAAACTGCTTGCAAGCTGATGAGGCTTATGGAAAAGGTGTTGCAAAAGAATTGGGAATAGAAGTATCGGAAGCTGTATAATGAAAACACCAAAACCCTCAGCGCTTAAATGTAATAGTATAGACCTTAGTCTTATAGAATCCTTTGGATGACCCAGGTTTAACGTAAATAACAGAAAGGTAGCCCGCAAGTTGGCTACTTTTCTTGTTCTTGTCCTTAGCGGTCATGCTCTGTTTAGTAGGCTTAGCCAAACAGTCAAAACAAAAAATAAATAACGCCTGCTCATAAAATTAATATTTCGCTAATCGGAATAAGCTGGGTAAAAAAAGAGAAAACAAGATGAAAAAAATAATGCTTTTGATACTTTTAATTGTGTCATCAATTGCCCAAAAATCTAATGCACAGCTTCTAAAAGATGTTGGAATAAAGACTGGAATCTGCTTCTCAAATCAAAATTGGACTTATAAAATTTCAGATAGGACATATGAAAAAGATTATAGAACAAGTTTGAACCTTGCCCTTAGTCTTGAATGGTTTGATAATGAGATTATTACACTTGTAACTGATGTTAGATACATTCAGAAAGGATTTCAAGAAGAGAAAATAGTGAGGGAACCAAGAGATCCAGAGCATGGACGCTATAAAATGTATAAAACACGGTTTGACTATCTTACTTTTAGCCCACAACTTAAAGTCAGGAAAGAAATTAATAAAGTAATTCCTTATGTTTATATTGGACCAAGAATAGATTACTATTTGTCTTATGAATCAGATTATGATTTGTCGCCACTTGAGAATGATTTTAAAAGAATAATAGTTGGCTTAAATTATGGTCTTGGGATTTCATACCGTATAAAAGATATTGGCATAAGTGTAGAATTTACGCACTTTTATGACTTTACAGATGTTTTAAATACCCAAACAAATGCAAATATGACTGGAATAATAATAAAAAACAATGCCTACGCGATAGATTTGGGGATCAATTACTTCTTGAAGCAAAAAGAGAAATAACTATTTTTATCAAAACACAGTAGGAATTAATACGCAGATTGCACTAAATACGAAAAGTCTAACATCAAACAATCAGTGTGGTACATTAAAAACTTTAGAAATAGCAACTTATTCTTTCATGGCTGACTGCAATTTTATCCACTAAAATGATAGTAGAACCTAATAAAAGAAGAAATAAAGCTTGTAGCCAAAGCCATGAATTGCATTGTGGAAACCATTGATACAAATGATAATTTCGCTGCGCTGACCGTTTTGGTGCCAATGGATGTAGCCGTGAAGCCATTTATCGAAACCACCATAAAAAAGTGCAACAAATTTGGCGGCTTTGTATTAGAACATTATTACGTGACCAACATGAATATTCCTGACGAATTAGAGATTAAGGACATCATCAAGAAAGTAAAAGAATAAACAATTGTCGGCGTTTGGCATTTCATATTTTTACAGCTACTTCTATTTGACTAAAAGTCTTATATTCAATAGCATAAGTAAACACAGATAGCAAGTGATATCTTAAACGATCCGTCATAATGCAATTTTTAGCTTTTACGTAATCAAAATAGGATCAGCTTTACAATAAATCGAAAACATGAAATAAGTTAATAGATACTTTTTCCCACAAACCGAGCTTCAGACCTAACGATCAAATAAGAAAATCACAATTTATCAAAGAATTACATTTTTGCTACTTGAATAGTGTATTTTTGCGCCCTAAAACTTTTACTTTGAACAAAATACTTTTTAAAATATTACCGGTGTTTTTGTTATTATTTAGCATAACATCTCGAGCTCAAACCGATAGTTTGATCCTAAAAAACGACTCAATAAATCGCGTTGCTTTAGAGAATTACAACCTAAAGCTAAAAGAAGTTGAAAGTCAGATAATTGCCGATTCGATAAAAAAAGCAGAGTTGGAAGCACAATTGTTGAAGCTTAAAACAACAGACAATCTTCAAAAGGAAGATTTACTAAGACAGCTTAAAACAATTGAGGAAAGTGATAAAAATAGAATCGCTAATAAAAAATCTCAGATTGATTCTTTACGCCAAACCGCTAAAGGATACCCTGTTAAAGGAGTTTTGGAAGACACGCTCTTTTTGATATACTCAAAAATCGGTGCTTCAACACCAAGTGAAAGAGCCATAAATATAAGCCGGAAAATCAGAAAACTCTATGAAGATGACTTCTTAAATGCAGACTCATTGCTGGTTATGAGATCAGAAAATACTTTTGACCTTGTTTACAAAGACATGATCATCATGAGTGTTTCAGAAAATGACGCCATTTGGTATGGAAAAAGCATAGCTGAATTGGCCGGCGAATTTAACGAAACTGTAAAAAACTCTATAGTTAAGGCAAAAAATGAAAATAGTTGGCTAAAACTTAGCATTAGGATTGGCCTGGTATTGGTTGTTATCATAATAGCCTGGTTCATTATTTGGTTAGTAGGTAAAGTATTTTTAAGATTTTTAAGATTTATTGATGCCAAAAAAGACAAATGGGTAAAGGATTTATCCTACAAAGATTATACTTTTCTGACGGCAGAACAGGAGATGCAGGTGATACTATTTCTGGTAAAGATTTTCCGATGGTTAGTCTATGTGATACTTCTATATATCTCTATACCAATCATTTTCAGCATCTTCCCGTTTTCACGTAATTGGGCTGATGCTCTCATCAATCTGATTTGGTCGCCTTTTAAGATCGTTTTATTTGCCATATGGGATTACCTGCCAAATCTTTTCAGTATTTTGGTTATTTACTTCGTAATGAAATACTTTATCAGATTTGTGAGGTATATATTTCACGAAATAGAGGCTGAAAAACTAAAAATTTCCGGATTTCACTCCGATTGGGCTATACCAACCTACAGTATAGTCAAATTTCTGTTGTATGCCTTTATGTTCGTTCTGATATTCCCGCATTTGCCAGGTTCCGATTCTAATATTTTCAAAGGAGTTTCGGTATTTATCGGAATTCTATTTTCATTGGGTTCATCGTCGGCAATAGCCAATATGGTAGCAGGATTGGTTATTACGTATATGCGGCCATTTAAAATTGGTGATCGGATTAATATTAGCAATGTTACCGGTGATGTGATTGAAAAGACCCTACTTGTAACACGCATTAGGACAATTAAAAATGAGGTTGTTACAATCCCTAATGCATCAGTTCTGAATGGCAATACCGTAAATTACAGTGTTGAAGCCAAGGAAAAAGGCTTAATCATATACACTACTGTAACTATTGGCTATGATGTTCCATGGAAAAATGTACATCAAGTATTGATTGATGCAGCGCATAGAACAGCAATGATAAACAAAGAACCGAAGCCCTTCGTTTTGCAAACAAGCCTTGAAGACTTTTATGTATCCTACCAAATTAACGCCTACACAAACGAAGCCAGTAAGCAAGCTTTGATTTATTCAAATCTGCATCAAAACATTCAAGACCTTTGTAACGAGAGAGGTATTGAAATCCTTTCTCCTCATTACCGTGCTGCGAGGGATGGTAATATGACTACAATTCCTGCAGATTATTTACCGGAGGACTATAAAATGCCCGGCTTTAATGTAATCATTGAAAATGACAAAATTCCTTGATAGTTCTTCAGGCCAATTGTTGAAAACAAAAATACTATAATAAAGCAAAACACCATGTAATCATACCATAGCGGTGATTTTATCTATTGCACAAGCAGCATGTTTAGAAAAGCTAAATAATTGTACAACAAAACAAGAATGACATTGAACAATAGCACATTAAATAATTTTACTGTAAAGACCACTTCATTTGCCATAATAGTATTCAAAGGTATTGGTCAAATAATGCTTCAAGAAAATGCCGCTACTGGTTTTCTCTTTTTGCTTGGCATATTCTATGGCTCTTTCGTGATGGGTGCTGCCGCGCTTTTTGCAACGGTAAGTGGAACCGCTACGGCTTTATTGCTTAACTATAACAAATCAGAAACTGACAAAGGACTTTATGGATTTAGTGCAGCTTTAGTAGGTGTCGCAGTGATGCTATTTTTAAAAGCTGTAATTTTAAGCTGGGTTTTTGTCATTATCGGTGCATCGTTGGCTACCATCATACAACACTTTTTTATAAAGCGAAACCTACCCGTATTCACACTTCCTTTTGTGTTAGTAACTTGGCTGATAATTTTATTAGCACGCTACTATTTCACTGATATTTTGATAGAGCCATCACCTGCTATTGCATCAACAATTGATTATTTTACTTTTGGATTTAACGGCTTTGGACAGGTGATATTTCAAGACAATTTGGTAGCCGGATTGCTGTTTTTTATCGCTGTATTTATCAGTTCTCCCATTTCAGCATTGTATGGACTTGCAGGAGGAATACTTTCCGCAATTATCGCAATTCAGTTTGCACTGCCAATCAATGATATAAGCATTGGACTATTTAGTTATAATGCCGTATTATGCGCCATTGTTTTTGCAGACACACAAGTTAAGGCAGGTATTTGGGCATTAGTTTCGGTATTGCTATCACTTTTCGTAAGTATTTTAATGGCTAAGTTTAATATTATACCACTTACATTTCCGTTTGTTTTGGCAGCTTTTACTACACTTATTCTAAAAAGGATGTCTAAGTTTTTGATTTAAAAGAAGATGGCTTGAAATTAGCACAAGAATATTTTGCTTCACTGGCGGGAAGAACACCTCAAACGCATGGGGAGCATTATAAGTATATTGCCAACTATTTGAAGTTATTTCAAATCTGAAAAAAATTTGTTCCTGCCTATCCTAATAGAAACGCCAAAGCTTGTGAAAATAATAATCTTTAACTATTTGTTTTCGAATAGAGATGTACACATTAAGAATTTCTCATTAAAAGAACTTCATTGACTGATTTTAAGCTAAGTTCTGCTTATGACCTGTTAAACAGCAGCCTACACATTGAGGACAAAGATTTTGCTATAGATGATCGTCCTTTACCGAAAAGTTTAGCTCAAGGAAAAATTAATCAACAAATTAAAATTCTATCAGATAAGGCAGAGATTAATACAATAACACACAACGACATACTAAAAACGATGTTAAATCAGAAGGCATTAGTTGAGAAATTAAGCTTTCCCTATTTTTAGATACCAAGTCTCAAAGAAATTGTTTTCAATCTTATGAAACCCGTCTTAAAAAAGTTAGGAAACCATGAAGTGCTGGGATTACTAAATAAGGCTTCTTATTGATTAAGTAGCATCTCGCTGCTGACCAAGCGTAATTTTTAGACTCAGTGTATCATTATCATTGAATTTTTTACGATATTTGAGCTATAGTTTAACTTTTATAAAAATAAGTGGCAGGAAGTGATGTATTTGAGTAAAATAACAATTGATAAACGGCATGTCGGATTAATCTTTATTTGCTGCGAAATGTCCTATGTTTCTTATGGGTACCTTAATCTACTAGCCTAAAAACAGTACAAATATGAAACTTACTGATAAACAAATTGAAGAAATTGCTGATGAATTAGAAGCTGGAATGAGCTGTTTTTATAATCTCAAAACAGGAGAGATTAAAATTATTCTGGATTTTGATAACTGGATTTATACTGACGAAGAGCCATGGGAAGAAGACATCAAAGAGCTAGATGAAAATTGGTGTGATTACTTTCAATTCGAAGGGATGAATAGTCGTGATTCATTTAAAATAATGGAAGACTTTACTGAAAATGTGGATGATAACAAAACCCGGGAAAGGCTTATAAAAGCCCTAAATAAGTCTAAACCCTTTAGCAATTTCAAGTGGCAAATAGATAATTCAGGTGAATATCGAAAAGCTTGGTTCGCCTTCAGGAAAGCGCGCTTTATAGATTGGGTGAAAGAACAAATTAATGCTTATAATCTTAATAAAGCTAAGTAATACAACGCAAATCCAAAATTTATCAGGCAGAGTCCAAATCCAAAACGTTACATTCACAAAAGAATAGTAAACCAGCAATACAATAAAAATCCCATCCACCAGACCCATTAAATCATGCTTTCAGAAAAAAATCAACAAGAAAAAGCAATGCTGCATCCTCGAAACAAAAACCGGGAAAGCTATGATTTAAGGGCATTAACGATGGCTGTCCCTGAATTAAAAAAGCATGTTTCGATTAACAAATTCGGGATAGAATCCATCGATTTTTCAAACCCGATCGCTGTTAGACTGTTAAACAAAGCACTCCTTAATTATTATTACGGAATTAAATACTGGGAATTCCCTGCTGAAAATTTATGTCCGCCAATTCCCGGAAGGGCCGATTATATCAATCATATCGCTGATTTATTAGCCGAAAACAACCTTAACAATATCCCGACAGGCGATAAAGTCACTTGTCTTGACGTTGGTGTAGGCGCCAGTTGCATCTATCCAATTATTGGTGTTACCGAATACGGCTGGAAATTTGTTGGATCCGATATTGATTCAAAATCAATTGCCTCAGCGCAAAAAATCGTCAATTCCAATGCCTCACTTCAAGGGAAAGTTGACTGTCGATTACAGAAAAATGCTAAAAATATTTTCCAAAATATCCTCGACAAAGCGGATAAAATTGATTTGACCTTATGTAATCCACCTTTTCATGCTTCGGTAGAAGATGCTCAAAAAGGAACGCGAAGGAAAATAAAAAACCTTACGGGAAAAAATCCGAAGACACCTGTACTCAATTTCGCAGGTATCAAGCATGAACTAATAGTTGAAGGTGGTGAGTATCAATTTATTCAAAATATGATCAGAGAAAGCAAAAAGTTCTCACAAAACTGTTACTGGTTCACCACTTTGGTGTCCAAACAAGCTAATCTTAAAGGAGTTCTAATTGCTTTAGACAAAATTGAAGCAAGGCAGGTCAAGACGATTGCCCTGGGTACGACGAATAAATCAAGCCGAATCGTAGCCTGGACATTCCTTTCCAGGGAAGAACAAAAAGCGTGGAGAGAAGCCAGGTGGAATAAATCGACTTAGTAATAGCATATAAAGTGTTAAAATATAATTATTATGAAAATAAATGATTTTAAACTCGAACGGTATTTTGCCAGGCATGAATTTACTGCTAAATACCTATTCTCCAGCTCCGACTGTGATGGATATGCAATGAAATACCTTTTAGATTGTGCGTCAAAAGAGGAATTGGCATTATGGGAAAACATCAAATTGGGTTATACTGAGAGTGAAGGAAATCCAATACTAAGAGAAGCTATTCTTGAATATTATAAAATCAAAACTATTGAAAATGTTGTAGTTGCCTCTCCGGGAGAGCTTAATTTCATCAGCATGAATGTGTTGTTAACTTCCAAAGACCATGCGATCAGTGTTTCACCCTGTTATCAGTCCTTGTCCGAAGTGGTAAAATCTATCAAGTGCGAACTTTCCTTCTGGGAAGCAAAACCGGAAAAATGGGAGCTTGATACAGCTGAATTAGAGAAGCTGATTAAGCCAAACACGAAACTGATTATCTTAAATTTTCCACATAATCCAACAGGCAACTATCTAACAAGAAAACAGTTAGATGAAGTAGTAAATCTGGCTAAGAAACATGATCTGTATATATTTTCAGATGAAATGTATCACAAGCTGATTATTGAAGACATCGAGGAATTGCCTCCTATTGCGGATATTTACGAAAAGGGTATCAGTCTGTGGGGTACTTCAAAAACTTTCGGACTCGCTGGCTTAAGAACAGGTTGGCTAGTTAGCTCCGATACGGATTTTCTTAAAAAAGTTGTCGCCTTCAAAGACTACCTAAGCATCTGTAATAGTGCGCCAAGCGAAATACTCACCATCATTGCACTGAACCATATTGATAAATTCCTGCTTCCAAATTTGAAAAAAATCAGAAAGAACATAGGCCTATTTACAGCATTTGCAGCGCGTCATCCCATAATATCATCTTTTACGCCACCTAAAGCCGGTTCTACTGCTTTCGTGAAATTAAATATTGAAACATCAGCACTGGAATTCAGTGATCGATTGGTTGAGGAAACAGGCATAATGACAGTGCCTGCTGAAATGTTTGAGCATCAAGGCAAATATATCAGAGTAGGTTTTGGAAGAAATAATTTCCCAGAGGTGCTGGATAAACTTGACGGGTATTTGAATGCGATGGAATAAGTCCGTAATAAATTGTTTTCCTTGTGATTAGCTGGTTTATGAGATGGTTATTTGCCTTTGCTTATTGTTGTTCAAGCATATTTTTAACCCTGTCTAATCCATCAACGACAAGATTATATATTTGTTAACAGCAACTGATTTTTTCAAGACGTTTGCTATCTAAAATTTTTATGCTTTGTGCTGGTTAGCCTTCTGCTGATATGGAGAGATTTAAGATACTTCCCCGAAGCATCCTGCACATTTCTACTGGTTGTTTTGCTCGCCAACTTTGTTAAAAATAATCGGTATGACACTGCTATGCCTGCATTTGTTGCCCCTGCCAGCAGCAGACCAGATTATTGGCAAACAAAATAACTGCCTATAATCAGTACACTTTATTTCGGAATTGACCTGCTTATTATTTGTTAAACAATTTATCCTTCTCCCAATTTGGTGGGTTATCTATTATGTATTGCGAAATGTTCCGGTACGATTGTTCATTGCGTATAATATGTTCCCAATAATTGCCCTGCCATAATTTTTTATCGAACCGTTGCCAATTATAATTTTTTACACCGCGAATATATTCATTGGTGGTCATGGTTTTAAACTAACCCATCGCATTGCCCACGGTGACATTGTGTTTTTGGTTGTTTATGCCGTAATCGGGACGCCCATCGTTATCGGGATGGTTGTCGTTTTCGGAACGCCCACGTTGGGACGTCCATACGTGGGCGTCCTGCGTGGCGACACGGTCGTCCGTTTGCATGGCGATATGGGCGTCTGGGCCGTGCGAATTTTCAATAATAAAATGAAAATGGTTGGGCATAACCACCATTTCATGACATTTTTTATCTGGATATTTATTTTCCAATTCGTAATACCATTTTTCAATCATTTTCCCTGCATCATTTAACAACATTTCACCATTAAATATTTCACCAAACAGGCACAATCTATTTTGCACACAAATGGTGATATAATACAATCCTTGTTGTGCATAATCATATCCTTTGAGACGTATGCTGCGACGGTGGTGTATCTTTGGATTATACATGCTGTTTGATTTAAAATTCATTTTAAATTGATTGTGATAAAGCATCTATTTTACCATTCTTTTAGATAAGATTCAGCGTGTCAATGCATAACTTTATAAATTGATCAAAATTTGATTTTATTACAATGTTGACCGGAAAAACTTTTGTTCAAAATATGATTCTTAATTTGTCTGCTATCAGGCAGGACTTCAATTCGTTACTTAAATTTTTTTTAAACATTAAATTAACAGAAATACAAAATAATTTTCTCCGAACTTTGCCAAAGATACACAAATAACTTTTTTTTCAAAACTTAAACAGCATCTTTGATAAAACGATTCTGCTTCGTAATCCTATCTTTAAATAATTTTTCTTGCATAGTTTACTAAATCGTTTTAGTTTTGTTGCATGAAACCCAAAAAAGTAACTTTATCGTCGATTGCTACAGAATTACAAGTGTCAAAAACCTTGGTTTCCCTGGTACTCAACGGAAAGGCTGATGCCTTGGCTATCAATAAATTGACACAACAAAAAGTACTGGATAAAGCGCGCGAACTCAACTATAAACCCAATCAAGTAGCACGTGGCCTGCGGATGGGACAAACCAAAACGCTCGGCCTGCTTGTTGCGGATATTTCCAATCCATTTTACGCCCGCATCACGCGCACCATCGAGCATGAAGCCGAAAAAGCTGGTTACAGCCTAATAGTCTGCAGCTCTGACGAAAGTAAGGAACGCGAAATACGACTACTGAAAACCCTACTCAATCGGCAGGTTGACGGCATAATTATGACTACCACACTACACGATCCTAAAATACTACAACAGCTTCTCCCCCACCGCTTTCCACTGGTTTTAGTTGATCGAAGCTTAGCTGGTTTTGAAAGCAATTTTGTTGGCGTTGATAATGCCATATCAGCTGAAAACGCCATCAATCACCTTATTGAAATTGGCCATAAAAATATTGGTTTCCTCACGCTTACCCCTGACTATATCAGCAGCCTAAGCGAACGTAAAGCTGGTTATTTACACGCACTTGAAAGGCATTCTATTGCTGTTAATAACAACTATATCTTGCAGTTAGATTACCTTAAAATCAAAAATAAGGATTACAGTCAGCTATACCAATTTCTATTGGATTATCCTGAAATCACAGCTGTTTTCTCAGCCAATAATAACCTGGCGGTAGCTTGCCTTAGCATCGCCAAAACATTAGGCAGAAAAATCCCAAAAGACTTGTCTTTAATCACCTTTGATGATGTAGAACTATTTGAATATACGGCGCCTTCCGTCAGTAGTATTGCTCAACCACTCGAAATTATCGGTCAAAAGTCTTTACAAATACTTTTGCAACAGCTAAAAAATGATAATTTCACACTGCAAAAAGAAATACTCTCAACCCAGTTAAACCTAAGAGAATCGTCATGTGGCATAAAATAATACTGTTTCTGTTGGTATTTTCGGGATTGCAGGTTGCTGCACAGCAACAGATAGAAGGAATTGTGCGTTCCAAATCGGATAAACAGCCGCTGCCTTTTGTCAATATCATCGGTCTGCAAAGTGGAGTTGGAACAAGCACAAATTTAGCAGGAAAATTTACTATTTCTTTGCCTGACAATGAAACCCTACTGGTTTTTTCGACTGTTGGTTTTAAACAAGATACACTAAAAATTCAGGCTGGTTTTATGGAAGTTTTTCTTCAGGAAGAAATTGCAGATCTTGAAGAAGTAGTAGTTACTGCGCTGGGTATCAAGCGGGAGAAGAAATCCTTAGGCTACGCCATGACGGAAGTAAAAAGCGAAGACCTTGTAAAATCCAATGACGTAAGCGTTATCAACAAACTGAGCGGTAAGGTTGCCGGACTTCAAATTACCTCAACTAACGGAGGGGCAGGTACTTCGAGCCGGATTATTTTGCGTGGAAACAACTCCATCACCGGCGATAATCAAGCCTTGATTGTGGTTGACGGCGTCCCGATAAACAACAGCACCAACAGCAATTCGGGTGATGAATGGGGAGGCCGCGATTATGGCAATGGCGTTTCGGATATTAATCCCGATGATATTGAAAGTATCTCAGTGCTAAAAGGAGCCAGTGCATCAGCACTTTATGGTTCGCAAGCCATGGATGGCGTGATTTTGATTACGACCAAAAAAGGAAATAAAAACCACAAATTCGGATTGCAATTTAGCAGCAACACCTCCATTGATAAGGCTTATATTCATTACGATTTGCAAAATGTTTACGGCGCAGGCCGCAAAGGCAAGTTCATTGGTGCATGGGATATGGTTGACGGCATCCCGACCTTTAATTCCAATTACGACTTTAGCAAAGGCAGTTGGGGTCCGAAAATGGAAGGACAGCAAATTATTGACTGGGATGGCAAAACCCGCGCTTTTGAGGCTCAGCCCGACAATTACAAAAATTATTTTGACACCGGAATTACTACTAATAATGCGCTCAGTATTGATGGCGGTAGCAAAAACCTCAGCTATCGCCTATCGATAGCCAATGTCAGCACCAAAGATATTATTCCGGCATTGACCTATAACCGAACGAATATTGGCGTAAATATCTCAGCCAATATCACCAAAAAACTCACCTTGAATACGTATTTTAATTATGTAAACAGCAAGGTAAAAAACCGCCCCGGACTTTCTGATGCACACGACAATCCCAATCGAAACTTTATCCACATGCCACGCCATATACCGGTTTCATCGCTTAGCGACTACTCTCAGGACGCTGATGGACAAGAAGTTACCTGGTATGAAAACTGGAACTGGATGACCAATCCGTATTGGAATATCAACTACCAAAAAAACCAGGACAGCCGCAACCGCTATTTTGGGCATATCTCGCTCGATTATAAATTCAGCGAACGACTGAGGCTGATGTTGCGCACGGCTCCCGATATTTCCAAAACTGATTTTTGGTCGATTGATGCGATGAAAGGCATGATATACAGTCCAGGCAGATACAGCGAATCAAGCAATACACAACAACTTTTCAACAGTGATTTTTTAGCGACTTATAATGACAGTTGGACTGAAAATATCCGCTACACCATTAATATAGGAGGCAATGCGATGTATTACCGAAACGAAAATAAAGTAGCCAATACAGAAGGCGGACTCGTTGATCCTTACGTTTATACGCTCGAAAACAGCCTGAACCCAGTTTATCGGCGGGAATATCTGAGCGAGGCGGCCAAAAACTCACTTTACGCCTTCGCACAATTGGAATACAAACGCTTTCTATATCTCGACCTCACAGCCCGAAACGACTGGTCTTCAACACTTCCGGCCAACGACAATTCCTTCTTTTACCCTTCGGTGAGCTTGGGATTTGTTTTCACGGAACTGATGGAAAAGCACGACTTTCTCAGTTTCGGAAAAGTGCGTGCAAGCTATGCCGGCGTAGGCAACGATGCCGATCCTTATCAATTAGAAACCACTTACGAAATCATTGATAACGAGGGATATGGCGATATGGCATTTATCGATCGCACCATTCCAAACTTGGGCTTATTGCCCGAGCTTGTCAACTCATTTGAAGTCGGCACCGAGCTAAAATTCTTTGGAAAACGCATTGGACTTGACGTAACTTATTATGATACCCGCTCGCACAATCAAATCACCAATATGCCGGTATCAGCGGCTTCCGGCTACTATTCAGCTATCGTAAACGCTGGAATTATCCAGAATAAAGGTTGGGAAGTGCAATTAATTGCCACGCCGCTTCAAAGCAAAAAATTGCGTTGGGATTTGAACCTGGCCTACGCCAAAAACAAGTCACAAATCCTGGAACTGGCTCCCAATGTGGAACGCGCAACCCTCTATGACCATTGGCGACTAACTATTGAAGCACGCCCCGATCATCCTTATGGCGATATTGTTGGATATGGTTTTTTACGCGATGAAACCGGCAATGTGCTGGTGGACAAAACCGGCATGATGATGCGCGATGAAACACCAAAAGTACTTGGTAACTTTACGCCGGATTTCAGCCTGTCGCTGAGCAGCAATTTCAGCTATAAAAACTTGAGTGTGTCGTTTTTGCTTCATGGACAGTTTGGCGGCGAGATGTTTGCCGGAACCAATATGTACGGCTATGGCTATGCCGGAAATTTCGAAGAAACCCTTGAAGGCCGTGAAGGCTGGTACAGCTCAGAAGCAGCGCGGGAAGCAGCTGGCGTAGCAGCCAACGAATGGACAGCAACCGGTGGCTTGTTGTTGGAAGGCGTTTACGCTCCCGGAACCACCATCAACGGCATTGATGTTAGCGGACAGCCCAACCAAAGCTTCGTTGATCCTTACCAATATTACCAAAAGCTAAGTCTTTGGCAGGAAGAAATTCACGAGCCGTTTATCTACGGTGCCAGCTTTATCAAATTGCGCGAATTGAGCATTAACTATCAATTGCCTAACACTTTAGCACAAAAATTACGGCTCAAAAAAGCTTCGGTAGGCGTGTTTGGCAACAACCTCTGGCTGATTTACAGCGAAGTGCCAAACCTGGATCCCGAAACCATGCTCACCAATGGTAATGGGCAAGGCTACGAATTGTACTCCTATCCCAATAAAAGAAGTATTGGTTTTTCAATCACTATAAATATATAAGCCGATGAAAAAGATATACTTAATATTTATTATTGTTTTATCGACAGCATTGTCCTCCTGCGTAAAAGACCTGGGCGAACTCAATAAAGACCCCAACAATTCTACCGTTTCCAATCCTGATTTATTGTTTAAATACGCCATCAAGCGTGGTATGGGCAGTTATATCACCAACTCCAATATAGAATATAACGGCCTGCACCAGTGGATGATGTATTTTGCTAAGCGTAACGGCGTAGAGCCGGGCAATGAATATCCTTCGCCCTCGGGCGGCGATGCCTTTTGGAACGAAAGCTATATCGACGCCATGAATAATGTCGAAGTCATTATCCGGGTAGCCGGAAACAAAGCTGAAATGGCTAACAAAAAAGCAGCCGCTATGGTCTGGAAAAGCTTTATCGTTCATCGCATCACCGATTTGTGGGGCGATGTTCCGTATTCGGAGGCACTTTCGGGAAATCCGAACCTGGAATTTACACCGACATACGACAGTCAGGAAAGTATTTATACTCAACTTTTTCAGGATTTAGCCACGGCTGAAGCTGCTTTTGATGAAGGAATGCCGTTTTTCACTTCAGAATCTGACTTGCTTTTTGGTGGCGACCTCAACAAATGGAAACGCTTTGCCAATGCCTTGCGCTTTAGGCTGGCCATACGAATTTCTGTCGTAGATCCAGTACTTTCGCAACAGCAACTTGCTGGTATTGATCCCGATATGCTTATCAATGATGAATCACAAACAGCTGCTTTCCAGTTTAATAGCGTATTTAACAAACCACTTTATGAAGCTGCTGTAATCCGCTTTCAGGAAGGCGAGCAGTACATCAACCCGAGCAAGTTTTTAACGGATTTGCTGACAAACAGCAATGATCCACGCATCAAGTACATACTCAAAAAAACCAGTCTTTCGGAGGCTTTTCCGTTTATCCAGACCTATCGTGGCGTACCCAATTTACTACCTTACAATAGTGAGGTTTGGAACAACTACAACCTGGACGCACAGTTGGGTGATCCGCTGGGCAAATGGGGCGATGTGTCGCGCATTGGCGATTGGTACCTCAATAACGACAGGCCGATGCCGCTGTTTTCGTATGCGGAGATGTGTTTCCTGAAAGCTGAAGCAGCACTAAATGGAAACTGGCCGGGCGACCCGATGGAATACCTGAAAGCCGGAATCCGTGCAAGCATGGAAGTGATGAACGCTTATGCAGAAACTCCTAAGATCAGCGAAATGGAGATCAGCAACTACCTGAATCAGTTGCAGGCAGCCGATCTGGAGACCATCATCACCCAAAAATACATTCATTTTACCTACGAAAACGTATTCGAGGCTTACGCCGATTACCGCCGGACAGGATTTCCGGTTTTGCTGGATTATTATGGTGAATCCATTGACCAGACCATCTTCCCAAAACGTTTAAAATATCCTTATTCAGAATTTACTTACAACAGGGATAATTATTTACAAGCTATTGAACAACAAGGTATTGATAGTCAATTAACACCTATTTGGTGGAATAAGTAACAACCTAAACTATATATTATGAGAAAATTTTTACTTCTTTTTGCCTTCATTTTTTCGGTCTGGACATTGCAGGCGCAGTCCACCGACAACAAATGCTGGGCTATCGACTACGAAACCTGGAACACCACCGGGCAGCCCAGTTTATTCATCGACTGCGGCAACGATGAGGCTTTCAACCTGAATGAAGAGTTGAGCTTAGAGGTGTGGGTGCGTGCTTTTACCTTTGCCGAAAACCGTAAAATAATGGGCAAAATCTTCTATCAGGATCCTATCAACAATGGCTATGTGCTTGGTTTTGAGAACCTGCATGTGTATGCTGAGTTCTTCAATCCGTCGGCTCAGCAAGTGCCTCGTCCTGGCGATGGCCCGATAGAACCTGATTCGTCTTTTGTACATCTGGTAACGACATTTTCGGTGAGCAGCGGTAAAATCAAAAACTATGTAAATGGTGTGTTATCAGGCGAAACGAGTATGTTTCCCAATGCGCCTATCAGTCCCAACGACAATCCTTTTATCATCGGCAATGCGCCCTGGGACATGCTTTCCTTTCAGTTTTATGGCGATATGGATGAGGTGCGCGTTTGGAATAAAGCCCTTAGCGCTACTGAAATAAATGCCGCCATGCACCACGAACTCAGTGGAACAGAGCCCAATTTGGTAGCCTATTACAATTTCAATGAAGCTTCCGGAAGTACCATACCCGACAGTGGCCCCAACGGTTTTGATGGCACTTTGAGCAATTCAGAGCACGAAAGCACCGGTTTTGTTACTTCAGGAGCGCCTGTGGGCAACAGTATTATGGCCGATATGACCGACATCAAAGCTGCTTGGTACAGAAACAGCGAAAACCATCACCGCATCACCTCTGACTATGGCATCACTTTGATTTCCAATATTCAAGAGAAAGAATTTAGGAAATATCTCGTGGTTGGGCAAAATGAATTGGAAGGCGTGAGCACAGATTTTGCACCTGAAAATCCGCCAAACGGATTCATGCGTAGCAGCAAAGAATTTTATATCAATGCTGCCGGCAATGTTGGTGGAAGTCTTACCATTATGCTCGAAGATGCCGTTGCAATGGATATTCCGGCTGAGGCCGATATCAACCGCTATGCCTTGCTTCATCGCGCCAATGCAGACGATAATTTCACCGCCGTGATGCGTCCAACACGTCCATTGGCGGGAGTCTTTCAGTGGAACGACATCACTTTTAAAGATGGCTTTTACGCCATTGGCTATGCCGAAGAAGAATTTCCAATTCAGGGTTGGATTGCTGTTCAGGAAAATGCCTTCGCAAAGCTTATTTTAGCACCCAATCCCGTGAAGGAAAGCCTGCAACTGAAAGGAATTCCGCCCAATACTACTTTAAGTATTTACGCCCTTTCCGGCGCGAGAATTAAGACATTAAAACTTGATTCCTTTCAGCAGAATATTGACCTTTCTAATTTAGAAAAGGGAATATATATTGCTGTATTTGAATCAGATAAAGGAATTACCACTAATAAAATTATCAAACAATAAAGCTTTAATCCCATGAAAAAAATCAATACTATTTTAATTGTGCTTCTGTTCTCCTTTTTGGGAACAAGTCTTTTAGCACAAAATTATGCACTGCGTTTTGACGGCATCGACGATAAAGTTGGGGTACTCGACAGTCCCGAACTAAACCCGCTGAACGGCATGACCGTTGAAGCCTGGATCAACGCCGCCCAATGGAATACCAATATTTGGGGCGGCGTAATTATTGGAAAACAAGGCACCAATCCCGATAAAGGCTATTGCTTTACCGCCGGCCAAAACGGTAGAGTTGAGTTTACGGTTTCCGTTGATGAAGGCTGGAAATCAGTAGCATCGCCGCCACTTTTGGGCACAAATGCCTGGTATCATATAGCGGGCGTTTACAACGGAACCCAGGTAATGCTATACATAAACGGTGAATTGGCAGGCACAGAAGATGCCATTGGAAATCTTACAGAAGGTACTGGCGTTGTGATGAATATAGGCGATAATCCTACCTGGCCAGGTCGTTTCTGGAATGGCCGTTTAGATGAAATCCGGATTTGGGAAATGGCACGCAGCGAGGCTGAAATCCAGGCTACGATGAGTACCGAACTTACCGGAACAGAAACCGGATTGGTAGCTTACTATAATATGAATGAAGGCACAGGAAATATATTGAACGACCTGAGCGGAAACGCAAATGATGGCCAGTTGGTTAATATGTCTGAAGATGCTTGGGTAGAAGGTTTTCAGCCTGTTACAGCAGATATGGGCGTGATTGGTATTGCCTCACCATCAATTATTGGCAGTAGTTTTAGTGCGGAAGAAAAAATCCGTTTAGAAGTGAAAAACTTCGCAGCAGAAGAAGTTACAAGTTTTGAATTAAGCTATCAAATCAATGATGGCGAAACACTTACGGAACTTGTTGAGGCAACAATTTTACCTTTTGAAAGTTATATCCACACTTTTAGTGAACAACTGGATTTATCTGCCTTTTCAAGTATTGAAATTACAGCAAGTGTTATGCTGGAAGGCGATGGCAACCCCGAAAATGATATACTCACCGAAACCATCACGCCAACGCTAAACCTGATGCTTTTTGATCAGGAGCGACATAATTACGGCGGTTACGGCCAGACACATACGCGCACCGTATTTATGCCTGAAAACCTGAACAATTACAGCGAAATCTATCTCCATCTCGACCTGAACTGCCCTACTGGCGGCTGCGACCCCTGGGATCAGCCGGCTAAGCTGATGATTGTTAAAGATGGCGAAAACTACGAGCTTGCCCGCTATATCACACCTTATGGTGTAGCTTGCGGCGGCTGGACCTGGGACATCACCGACTTTAGTTCTTTGCTAACCGAAAGGGTTGACTGGGTGAGCTATGTGCAGGTTTGGGGAGCTTCGGGATGGCTGGTATCGCTTGAGCTTGAACTGATTGAAGGAGCACCGACTTATCCTTACTCCAAAGTGACCAAGCTATGGGCAGAGGACAACTGGGTGTATGGCGATCCTGGTATTTCTTATGATTTCCCTGAAATTCCAGTAGTGATGCAGAACGAGACGATTGCAGCAAAACTTCGCATGACCACTACCGGACATGGCCAGGGCAATACCTTAAATGCTGCTGAATTTTCAGAATTTACGCATCATATTCATATTGATGGCGAGGAAGTTTTCGCACAGCATTTATGGAAGGACGATTGCGCATCGAATAGTTGTAGCCCACAAAGCGGCACCTATCTTTATAGCAGGTCGGGGTGGTGTCCCGGACAAGATGTGCAGCCTTGGGAGTGGGATTTGAATGGCCATTTCGCGCCAGGCGAAACCATGACTTTGGATTATGTATTGGCCGATTATACTAATCTGCTCAATACCGGCTATAACGGCAGTTCGCACACCGAACCGCATTACCGCTGCCACGCTTATCTGATTGAATATGGTGATGAAGATTTCGTAAGTGTGGACGAAAAACGGCTGACAAAAAAATACATTGAAGCCTATCCTAACCCAACAAACGGTTTGTATTTTATCCGCGCTTTAAATGGTGAACATATTCAGGAAGTAGCTGTATATCTGATGAATAGCCGACAAATTGCAACTAATACACTGAATGAGGTTTCAGAATATAAACTTGATTTGAGCAGTCAGCCCAATGGAATTTACCTGATTAGCGTGCGTACCGGAAGCAGTACCGAAGTGATTAAAGTGATAAAGACAGAATAGTCATATAATCCAATAATAGAAACCGCCTTATCCTTATAAGTAATTGAACTTATTGGGATAAGGCGGTTTTTTTATGCCTTCAAAAGCTTGGCGCAGCGGCACTAAGCACTAACGGAATATGTTTTCCGCCAAAAGCATCTTGCTTGAAATTTGAGAAAAGCTCCCTATTTTGAAATCCGGCTTCACGCAATAAATCGAGTAATTCCTTGCTTTTTAAGGCCAATAAGCTGGTTTCGTTCACCACGGTTTGATTTTCCTTTTTCAGGTACAGCTCCGTATAAAAACGAATTTTCGGACTGTTTTTATTGAAGCGGTATTGGCGTAAAAACCTGATATCGTCGGTTTCAATCAGAGGAAGTTCAGACAGCTGCTCACCCAGGATATAATCGTAGTTCAAGATTTGAAGCAGCAACTTTCCGCCGGGTTTGAGTACTTGCATCACGCCTTTTAGCATTTGAGCTACCAATGCTTTGCTTTCCAGGTGCACCAGCGTATTTCCAAAGCACAACACCGTATCGAACTGCCCTGCTTTGAAATCAATTTCAAGCTCCAGCATATTTCCAGATTGAAATACGGGATTAGATGCCTCACCGCGCTTTCTTATGGCCTGATTCAGTAAATCCTTGTTCAAATCTATTCCGATAACATGGGCATCTTCTGCTGATAATTGAAAACCTAGTTCACCGGTTGCGCAACCGATATCCAGTAGTTTTTTCTCATTCAAGTTACCTACCCTGTTTTTCACAAACTGCAATTGCATAGGGTTGTGCGGAAATATTTCGGAATAATAGTTTGAAATGGAGGTGTAAAATTTATTTTGTTCATTGCTCATTGCGTTAGATTTTAGAGGTTATGATTTCCGGACAGTCTTTTTAAAAAGTGTGTTGTTTTATGTAATTTTCCTGGCATAGTGATACTTACAACTGTAAATCAAGATTTCCTCGTCTCGCACTTGATAAACAAGACGATGTTCCCGGTCTATTCTTCTGAACCAAAATCCTGACAAGTCATATCGTAATGATGCTGGGTTTCCAATTCCTTCAAAAGGTGTTTTCTGACAAGCACTAATTAAATACAAATATAAGTACTTTTAATAAACAATGGGTAAGTTTTAAAAGTCTATTTTTCAGCGAACTCACCTACTCTTCTTCAAATACCTCCAAAACCGGCAGTGCCCGATTATTAAAATCAAATACTGCCTGGTTTTCCCAGGGAGAGGCGTTGGTGGCTTTCGGGCCTTTCCAGGCAATAAGTTCGGCACCCCAATAGCAAAAGCCAATGCCGCCATCAATGCCTTGTGTAATTGATTTAATTTCTTGTAAATAGTTACGCTGTCCTATTTCGCTAGCCGGAAAATCAGGTAGAATCAGCTGTTCGGGCAGGCCTACAATATTATTTGTCCAGTCGTTCCAGCCTAAAGTGAAGGGATAAGCGGTCTCAGCTATCACGATTTCTTTATCATAAGTTGTTGTTAAGTATTGCATTTTCTGTTTCAACTTACCCAATGATTTACCATGCCAAAGCGGATAATACGATAAACCGATTATATCGTAATCTATTGATTTGGTTTGCTCGAAAAACCATTCAGCATGCTCGAATCCAGCATAATGAATGACAATTTGTGTGTTTTCATTCGTTCTTCGTACCGCATCCACACCGGTTTGCAAAAGCGCTTGAAATTGCTGCAGGTTTTGCGAAATACTACCTAAAGGAAGCAACAAACCTGGGTTGATCTCATTGCCAATCTGAATATAATCCGGCTGTATTTGGCGCACCACTTTTTCTGTATAAGTGGCTACGCTGTCTTTTAGCGTTTCAAAAGTAAGCCCAGCCCAGCGAGCAGGAATCTCCTGATTTCCAGGATCGGCCCAAGTGTCTGAGTAATGTACTGTTATCCATATCTTAAACCCTGAGCTTCTCAGTGTTTCAGAAAATGATTTTACTTCTCCAAAGCTGGCGTGTTGGCTTGCCGGATCAACCCAAAGCTTTATCCTGACGGCATTTACGCCGCTTTCCCTAAGTATCTCTAAAAAGTCCTGCTCATTACCAGATGCATTATAAAAAACCGGGTTGGCTAGCATTATTTCAGGAAAAGCAGAAATGTCAACAGCACGCAAAAACTCCGGCTGCAGTACTGGAATTGTTTGCTTTTCGTCCTGCTTTGTGCAGGCAAGAAGCCCGAGCATGACAACAAAAAAACAAACAAATACCCATATAGGTTTTTTCAAAGCAATCAACAAAGCAGTTTTATAGTGCAATTATCCAAACAACTGAAAAATAAAGCCTTCCACAAAAGAAGGTTTTATAGCTATGGTAAATGCCAAGCCAAAAATTGCACCGAAAAAGTGCGCATTATGGCCAATATTGTCGGCTTCTTTTTTGCCCATATAGGCCGAATAAACAAGATAAAGCACCCCAAAAAGCCAAGCCGGAACCGGAAAAGGTATTGGAAAAATAAACAGGCTGTTTACCGGTTCCAGCAAAATACTGGAAAAGAGTACGGCTGCCACAGCACCTGATGCACCTACGGCATTATAATAGGGATTGGCCTTTTGTTGGTTAAAATCATAGAGCGTGGAAAACACAACGCCTCCAACGTAAAGCAGCACGAAGTAAAGCAGCCCCTGCCCTATTCCAAATACCTGAATAAAAGCCTGTTCCACAAAACGGCCAAACGAGAAAAACACAAACATATTTACGAGCAGGTGCATCCAGCCGGCATGAAGCACGGCATAGCTAAAAAACCGCCAGCTTTGCTTTTTCTCTTTGATCAGCCAGGCGTTGAATCGAAAACGCTGAAAAAGCTCTTCATTGTTGAAGGCTGCAATAGAAATGAGTACGGTTAGTATAATGATTGCGTAAGTCATGGAGTAGCTTCTGTTTTGGGTTGATTTTCGAGTTTGGTATAGTCGATTTCCGAGCCGAGTGCACTGTGCGGAATAAGGTAAATGGCCAGCATCACGAAAGTAGCAACAGCGGGCCAAATCCTGTTTTCACGATTTTTGCGCAACACCAGCCAGGCTATTGCCCAAAAAATAAAGGCGACAATGGTTTTGTTGTCGGTCAGATCGTGACCCCATGGCCAGCCCGTCCAGAAAGCATCGAAGGCATATTTTTGCACTATTGGCCCCAAAATCAAGCCACCCACCAAAAACAACAGTAAAGTGGCAGAGGTAAACATATATGTGTTTTCGCCTTTTACAAGCACTTCCAGACCGGTGCGCAAGCTAAATACCATGGCAAAAAACATAAAAAAGATATGTGGTATCAACACAAAATTTGGTACTGCACCCTTAAATCTTATGATCACAGGATCTGCTGAAAGCGGGATATAACTTTCGCCATCGAAAATAGCAATTTGGTATTCTACTTTACCGGCAGGTGGCTGCATCGGTATGGCAGTCTGCAACTTACCCTCATTTTCATGCAACTCTACGGTTGTCCATTCATCATGGCTTTTGAAGCGTTTGAAGCGGAAAATACCTTTTGTTCCTTCAGGAACTTCCATCTCAAATGGCGCGTCAATATGCGAATCTTGCGACCTTAACAACAGATATTTATAGTTTTCGCCGTTGAGTTTTATTGAACCGCGTACCGGATAAGTGGGTCCTGTAGTGCGCTGATATATAGCAAGTGCCGACATTAGCACAAAGGACAAAACCCATAAAAATGTTGATCTCATAATGTAATATTTATTTATTCTAATTTTTTAATTAATTCCTCGTCAGCACAAAAAGCCAGTTCGGCCTGAAGCGTTACATGGTTTATGCCGTATTTATGTTCTAAGCCTTGGCTGATTTGTCTGTAAACGGGTTGGCATTCCGAAATTTTCAAGTCTTCCAAAAACTCTATATGTGCTTCAAAATGAATTTGTTGATCTGTAAGACTCCATACATGAACGTGATGTATGTCTTTGACTCCTTCAACGGATTTCACGAAGGTTCGCAGCTCTTCCACCTTGATACTTCCGGGTGCCGATTGCATTAAAATCCGGTAAGTTTCTACCAAAATATGATAGGTTTCTTTGATGATATAAAGGCTTATAAGCACGGTGATAAGCGGATCGACCCAGTACCAACCAAAATACATCATCAGAATTGCTCCCACAATCACCGCCACGCTCGACAGGGTGTCGCCAATTAAATGAAGGTAAGCCGCTTTGATATTCAGGTTTGCGGCAGAAAACTTATGAAGCAACAACACGCTTATCAGATTAGCTATCAACCCGATAACAGCCACAATTAGCATGGGTGTTGTTTTTATAGTTTGTGGATCCTGAAAGCGATCGTAAGCCTCGAAAATCAGAAAAATACAAATAACCACCAGGGTTACCGCATTAAAAAGCGCCGCGAGAATTTGAATACGTTTGTAGCCAAAAGTATGTTTCTCGGTGGCTTTCTTTTTGCTCACTTTCAGTGCGATATAGGTTATGAGCATGGCTGTAGCGTCGCTCAAATTATGCAGTGCGTCTGAAATCAGCGAAAGACTATTGGAGAATACGCCACCAATCAGCTCGGCTATGGCAATTGTAAAGTTAAGCCACACTGTAATAAACAGGTTGCGGCTTTCATTTTTAGCTGATGGAATAGATTTTATCTGATGCATCATGGCTAACTTCCGTGTTCGCTGTTTTCAATGGCTTGATAGAATAACTCATGGATTTTGGTCCTGATATTCAACTTCATCAATTGTGGATTAGCACTGTCAGGATGAACTCTGTTTGATAAAAACACGACGATCAACTCGTGTTCAGGATCAGCCCAGGCAAATGTTCCGGTGAAGCCGGTATGTCCAAAACTATTATTTGAAGCACTTTTCCCGGGTGTGCGGTATTTGTAATTCGGGTCAACGGGAGGCATATCGAAACCGACTCCCCGGCGGTTATCCTGTTTTTTGTAACGTGCTGTAGCAAAATATTTTATGGTTTCAGGTTTAAGATATTGGATCTCGTTAAAGCTACCTCCATCCATAAAAAGCTGCATCAAAAATGCTGTTTCAGTTGCGGTGGAAAATAGTCCGGCATGGCCCGAAACACCGCCCAACATCGCCGCTCCCTGATCATGTACATCACCGCGGAGAAGTTGCTGTCTGAACGTCATATCAAGTTCGGTAGGTGCTATGCTGTCTGGCGGAAAACGATTGAGCGGTAGAAAAAGCGTATGCGTGAGACCCATCGGCTCATAAAAATTTGTCGATAGATAGCGTTCAAAAGCCTGATTGGTAATTAGTTCAACAATTTGAGGCATGAAATAATATCCAATGTCACTGTAGCGGTATTCCTTTTTCTTGAGCTTACTATCTGCAATTTGTTGAAAAATAAGATTCTTGAAATATTTGTTCATATACAAGTTGTTGGCCACCCGAAAAGGAAACTCAATATCAGGATTAACTTTGTAAACCGAAAGCATTGGACCATTTGGCGAAATGGTTTCCAAGTAGAATGGAATCCAGCCGTCGAAACCAGATTGATGCGTTAAGATCTCCTCAATCCGAATATTGCTTTTAGTGGTTTTCGTCAGGTAAGGGAAAAACTTTCCAAGTGAATCATCAAGCGAAAGCAACTTGTCTTCATAAAGTTTCATCAGGGCGGGTACAGTAGCCAAAATCTTTGTCAGTGAAGCCAAATCGTATAAGGTATTGTCTTTCACTGGCTCTATATTATCGTAGGTGAGGTAGCCGAAATTCTTTTTATAAATCATCACGCCCTTATGCAGCGCTACAATTTGACAGCCTGGGTATGCCTTACGGCTGATGCCATCGCGTGCGATAGAATCTATTTCGCGGGTATATTTGTTTTCAATAAAACCCTGAATCAGGTTGCTCTGGCTCACATAAGGCGCGAGCATAATGCCCTGACCAAGTTTGTAGTTAGCATTGACATTCACAGGTAGTTTTCCGCCAAAACTAAGTTTGCCCATAATGGCTTTTGCAGCAGATTGCTGGGCTTCAACTTTGTCTTGATAAGCCAGAACAACGGCTGCGGTTTTTTTAGTTTTTTCAAAAAAATCAAGTGCGTACGGACTGGCGAACAAAGTCAAGATAACATCAGTCTTTGCGGAAAGTTTGTTATAAAACGCGATGTGATCTGCCTTAATTCCATATTTACGTGCTGCCAAAATATTGGTATTTTGCACACTGACGATGACTAAATCATAGCTTTCTAAATTTTTTAAGAGCGTGTTTTTTTGTTGTTCACCTAAATTTTCAGGAAGCACAAAATGAATAGCATCCAGCCCTAAAGTGTTGAGGCTGCGCTGAAAAGTTCCAGTTTCAGAAAGTCCTATCGCCAAGGTAGCCACTTTTTTATCGCTCAGGTTGGCAGCAAGCAAAGGAATAATTGCCTGCTCATTATCAAGCAATGTAACAGCATGATTAAAAAGCTCTTGCACCAGTAATTTGTATTCAGTTTTGTGCAAATCCTCCATCAAAGCTTCCGGAAAGACCGGACGGTATTGGTGCAGACCAGCCCTGTATTTGTACTTCAGTATCTTCCGGCAACTTTCTTCCACACGTTTTTTTACCAGCGAGTCGCGCATTGCCGCATCACGGATTGCTGCAACCGCTGCCGGGATATTTTCAGGCAACAACAAAATATCATTACCTGCCATCAAGGCATTGAGCGATACATTTTGATGCTCAACATGGGCCGTAGCACCTTTCATATCAAGGGCGTCCGTAATAACAAGCCCGCTAAAACCCATTTGCTTTTGTAACAAATCAGTAACAATATTATAAGAAAGCGAAGACGAGAGATTGTGACTTTCGGCCAATGCCGACATATATAAATGCCCCACCATAACAGCTTGAATGCCCGTATCAATCAGATGTTGAAAAGGAATAAGAGCACCCGCTTTCAGCTCGTCTAAGGCTTCGTCAACCACCGGAAGTGTATAATGCGAATCGGTTTGGGTGTTTCCGTGGCCGGGGAAATGTTTTACTGACGGAATGATGCCATTTTGCTGCAATGCCAACCCATAAGCCGCGGATTTTATTCCTACCTCATGCGGATCTTCGCCAAAGCTGCGCATGCCTATCACCGGATTTTGAGGATTACTGTTGATATCCGCCACAGGTGCAAAATTTACATGAATGCCCATACGCTTGCATTGTTCAGCGATTTGAGCGCCCATCTTCGCTATCAGGCTATTATCCTGAACAGCGCCCAGCGTCATTTGCAGCGGATAAGAAATCGTATTGTTGACACGCATCCCAAGACCCCATTCGCCGTCTATGGCAACCATCAGTGGTGTTTGCGCCATCTGCTGCCAGCGATTGGTTTGGATAAGCTGCGCACGCGCGTCACCTTTAAAAAAAGTGACACCACCGATATTATAAAGCCGGACATAAGCGTCAATCTGATCGTTATAAGGCTTTCCGGATTGGTTAGCACGCACGTTAAGTAACTGACCCACACGCTGCTCCGAGCTAAGACTCCGAAACACAGAATCAACCCATTGCGTTTCTGACTGAGCCTGAATAGGCACTATGTTTATCAACATAAACAGCGCAATACTAACCGTTTTAAACAGGATTGAAGTCGTTTTTATGAAAAAATTCGTATCAGTATATATCATGGGGGGAGTTAGTTTTTCTCTTGTTTTTTTTCTACAAAAAGCTGCAATTCTTTCAGGCCGGAAGGTTTCGACACGATTTCCTGCTTTTGATTCAGCACGAATAAGCTTGGCGTACCAAAAATGTTGTAAGCCTTTGCCATCGGGCTTTCCCAGCCTAAGCCGTCATTTAGGTGAATCCAGTCGTAATTTTCGGTTTCAACAAAATCGTGAAGTTGCTGATCATTTTTACTCAAAATGACAGAAACAAGCTGATAATCGGGATTGTGAGCCATAAATTCTTTCAATTTTGGCAGCATATCCAGGCAATGCGGACAAGTAATTGACCAAAAAACCAACAAGGTGTAGGGCTTTTTAATTTGTGCAAGAGAAAATTCCTCTCCCTTATAGTCTTCACTGATGAGATCAGGAGCTTTGGTACCAATAAGTGTGCTTCTGAAAGGCCCTACAATCTGCTCCAGCTTCATCAAGCTTTCGGTTTCCATGCACACGTCGCCAAAATGTGGCAAGCTGCTGATGAAATCGGTTACAGCAGGCAAGCCAAGATGTGCAAAGCCATTGATCATATATTCCAGCACAAAAATATACATGGTTTCGTTAACCGATGCATACTCAAAAAGCCGGTCGAGGCCTTTGATAAACTCAAATTGTACCGCCTGCATCGACTGATCTTCAGCTTGATAAAGTGATAAAAAATCAATCATTTTTAGTGTCAGGACATTGCTGCGGATAAGTAAGGTATCGCCGAAGTCCGTTTGCGCAAAAAATTTGTCTTTCATATTTTCGCGCTGTGCTACAAAATCAGCTTCAAGATTGATTTTCGGACGCATATCGGTTTTGATATATAAAGCCGCCAGGCTATTGGGATATTGATCTATCCATGAATTTGCATGCTGAAAAAGCAATTGCTGCAAGCTATCAAACTCCTGAACGGCAGCACTATGGAAAGCTGAAGGCTGTTCATAATCACTGATCACCGGCTTGAGCAGGCTTTGCAGGTAAAACACCTTATCGCGCAACATGATATACTCGCTCCAAGCCTTATTATCAATTGATTGGATAAACTGTAGGCTGCCTTTTGACCGTGGATCGTCGGTTACAAACTGCACGGGCTCCTTGTTAAACAAAATTGTCAGGCTATTGCCTAACGGTGTAGTAATCTGATACATGCCTGGCGCACCAACGGTTTCAAATTGAAAGCTACCTGAAATATCTGTTAAAACAGAATCGATGGCCAATTTTTGATCACCACGAATTACTTCAAGCTTAATCAGCTGATTACCAAATCCCTGTATAGTTCCTGAAATCGTTTGCTGTGCCAATAGGACAGGTGGCGTGCTTATCAGTAATAAAAAAGCAAGGCAAAAGGATTTTATTCTGTCGGTACTCATAAAAGTCATCATTAGTATTCAGGCAACAAAGATAATGTTTCGGCGCAACCTGAATGTTTAGAAGCTAAGAGAATGTTTTTCTTCCACCTCTTGCTTTTGCAATCATTAAATTTCTAATTTTAACCTTTTATTAACAGCAAATAGAATCCAAAACCAATTCGTTGCTCTAAAAAATAGTAACATGAAAACAATTCTTCGTCCAGTAATTTGGTTATTTCCAATGCTTTATCTGTTGACAAGCTTTTCCCTTTGGGCACAAACGCCAAGTATTTCACCCAAATCTTTACAATTTAATCTGTTTGATCAACACATGATTGAAGGCCGTTTTCAGCTTTTGGCCGCACTTAAAGTGCATCCGCAACTGGATTTTGAGGTTTCGGAAACTGCCGGAACAATTGTTATTAAAGGCGACCCGGGTATGGATTCGCAAAAGACTGTTATCGTTTTTGAGCAATTACAAAATCAGCTTGAGGAGCAATTTAATCAGCTTTCAAAATACGAACTGGCCGATGCTGCAGAGCAATGGAAGTCGCAACTCAGCAAGCAAATCATCGATTTCGCATTGGCAGATCAACAAAATTTACGTGGTGATTTTTGTGCCGAGTCTGATCCATTTTGCACGGGAGAGATTTACAGTTTCCCCGCCGGGGTAAATAATGGGACAGCCGAGCCAGGGCCAAACTACGGATGTTTAACTACCACGAAAAATCCTGTTTGGTATCATATGCGCATTTTGCAGGCCGGAAATATCACCATTCAAATGGTCGGCACCAAAACAACAGGCGGCAATCTTGATATTGATTTCGCCCTTTGGGGTCCCTATAGTGATCCTGTAACTCCCTGTCCTGGAAGTCTTACTGCAAACTGCACCTCCTGCCCCAGCAATACAAGTAACGGTAATTTCTACCCTTCCGGAAACCTGCATGATTGCAGCTATTCAGCTGGAAATATCGAAAATGCCCATATCTCCAATGGTCAAGTTGGTCAGTATTATATTTTACTTATTACCAATTACGCAAACGTGGCAGGCAATATTACGTTTCAAAAAACTGCAGGCACGGGCGAAACAGATTGCTCTATTGTACCTCCGCCAATTGGTAGCAACAGCCCGGTTTGCGTAGGCGAAACTTTGCAATTATACGCGGATAACGTTCCAGGAGCTTCCTATTCATGGACAGGGCCAAATGGCTTTACTTCTACCCAACAAAATCCAGTGATCAACAATGCAACAATGGCTCATGCAGGTGTTTACAGCTTGATTATCACTGTTGGCGCCAGCCAAAGCGATCCTGTTACAATAGAAGTAGTTGTAAATCCAAAGCCAATTCCTGATTTCAGCTATACAACAGCTTGTTTTGGCGAAGAAACCGTGTTTACAGACCTTTCAACAGTGAATCCACCAAGTGCTTCCATTACTGCCTGGCATTGGGCTTTTGGCGATGGCACCGAATCGAATCTCCAAAACCCGAGCCACACGTATGCGGTAGCGGGAAATTATCAGGTTACGCTAACTACCTATACCGGGCAGGCGCAGTGTGCCCAAGACATCACCAAGCAGGTGATGGTAAAAATGGCTGCCACCGTAAATGCCGGCCAGGATCAAACAATATTTAACGGCTGGACTGCAGCATTGGCAGGCACTGCAAACGGCGGATCAGGTAATTACAGCATCCAATGGACACCGGCAAACCTGTTACAAAACCCGACAAGTCTGCAAACCAATACCTTACCGCTTACTGCAACCAAAACTTTCACACTTACAGTCACTGATAATTCCGGAGGATGCGTAAATGAAGACCAAGTTGTTATCATTGTTCAAGGTGCAGTTTTCGCCATCAATGCCACTGCGGGAGACGAAAATATTTGCCCCGGCGAATCCACTCAGCTCCATGCCAATGCAACAGGCGGTTCAGGTAATTATACCTATTCCTGGACGAGTAATCCGACAGGTTTTACATCCAACGTAGCTAATCCAACGGTAAGTCCTGCTGTCAACACCACCTATTTGCTCAGTGTTTTTGACGGTCAAAACACACTTACCGATGAGGTATTTGTGCAAGTTGGCCCCGTGTCAACATCCCATGCAGGAAATGACCAAACCATCACCACCGGCTGGACAACACAACTTAACGGCAGTGTTGAAGGCGGTTCAGGAAACATTACTATAAACTGGCAACCGGCCAATAAGCTGGAAGTCAATAACATATTGAATCCAACGACTTTAGCACTTGATAACACGACTGTTTTCACGCTGACGATAACCGATAATATAAGTGGTTGCGTAACTTCCGATCAGGTTACAATCTATACTACCGGTGGCGTTTTAAGCGTGAATGCTACGGCTAATCCGGCCACAATTTGCGCCGGAGAAAGCAGCACATTGAATGCCACTGCCTCTGGAGGATCAGGTAATTACACTTATTTATGGACCACCGTCCCGCCATCATCCTGGCAGGCTACAACGGCTCAGGTCAGCGTAAATCCAATAACAAGCACCACTTATAATATTGTATTGAATGACGGTCAAAACATCGTTGAAGATCAAGTTACCCTAACAGTTGGCGTAGTTACCGTTGCCAATGCAGGCCCTGACATTACCATTCCGGAAAACACCACAACGCAACTGCAAGGCAGTGTTAGCGGCGGCTCGGGAAGCTATAGTGTGCTTTGGTCGCCAGCTGCTAAACTGGTTAACGCAACAGTGCTTCAGCCTCAAACGCTGGCTTTAATGGAAACTCAAATCTTTGAGTTAAAGGTTACGGATAATGCATCGGGCTGCTTCACCGAAGACGAAATGACGGTTATTGTTTCGGGAGCAGTACTTGCTGCTAATCCCACTGCAAATCCTGCCTTTGTCTGCCCCGGCGAAAGCTCCCAACTGAACGCTAACGCCACCGGCGGTAGCGGAAATTATAGCTATTCCTGGACTTCTAACCCATCAGGATTCAACAGCCAAGAGGCCAATCCGGAAGTGACATCAGCAGTAACGACTACCTATAATTTAAGTGTTTCCGATGGCGAAAACCAGGTTCAAGGCTCCGTCACAGTAACGGTTGGTGCGCTTTCTATTGCTGACGCCGGCCTCGACCAAGAAATTGATTATGGTTGGACTACCATGCTAGCCGGATCAGTAAGTGGTGATCAGAATTACACTTTTAGCTGGATACCCGCCAACTTCCTCAGCAATCCAGAATCCCTCACGCCTACTACGGTTCCGCTTCAGCAAAACCGAACTTTCACGCTAAATGTTAGCAATGTAAGCTCCGGCTGCTCCACCAGCGATCAGGTGCAAATCAATATCACCGGTGGGCCACTCGGCGTTCAAGTTACTGCGGATGCCAATGTCATTTGTTCGGGAACGCAGGTTCAGCTCACCGCCAATACCTTTGGCGGATCAGGTGAATATACCTACAGCTGGAGCTCGTCGAATACAACTTTCACTTCCACTTTACCTAATCCAGTGGTGGAACCAATGGTTTCAACCACTTTTACGCTTGTGGTTTCCGATGGCATGAACAGTGCGCAGGATCAGATCACCATTACTGTAAATCCGTCGCCTGTAGCCAATGCAGGTGCAAATCAGGTGATAAACGTGGGCACCTATACAACACTTAATGGTAGCGCAACAGAAGGCAGCGGCAACTTTATCTATATATGGTCTCCTGCTGATTCCTTGCAATATCCTGAAGTCGGGTTTTTACAGCCACGGCCACAGACCAAACTACTTTATGAAACCACCAGCTTTACGCTAAACGTGAACGACCTGAATGGCTGTACTGATGTAGCCACAACCACTGTAATAACCGGTGGCGATCAGTTAGACGTTTTTGTGGAAGCTGACGATATGACCCTTTGTCTGGGCGAAAGCACTACACTTCACGCAACTGCTTTTGGCGGTGGCAGTAACGCTTACAGCTATTCTTGGACGGCTAACAATTCGAGCTGGCAATCTACACAAGTAAATCCTTTGGTGACACCTGAAAGCAACACCACTTATCAGGTGGTTGTTCATGATGGCTTCTCGAATGTAAGCGGAGAAATTTATATTCAGGTGAAACCGCTACCGCAGATAGATATCGTCCCGCCAGGATTTGCAGTTACCGACAACACCATTTTCGTATGCGTGCGCGACAGCGTAATTTTAAATGCAGGGCCAAACCTAAATTATCTTTGGATGAACGGGGCGGTTACCCAAAAACAAAAAGCCTCAACCAATGGCAATTGGATTGATGTGCAGGAATGGTCGATTGAAGTTACAGACCCGCAAACGGGATGTAAAAACCAGGATGATTTGATTGTGTTTTTTGACTTTAACACTTGCAATATCGGACTGGAAGAAGCAATCCATAGCCATCAATTAAATATTTACCCCAATCCAGGTACCGGACAGTATCAACTGGTATTTAAGGACTTGGAGGCAAAAATAAGCTTAATCGTTATGGCTTCCGATGGTCGGTTTGTGCTGCGTCAGGATCAGTTGCAGCTGAACAAAGCAGGAACAGCACTTCAGCTTGATTTAACCAATCAGCCTGATGGCTTATACTTTTTAAACATCACTGATGGACATAAAATGATTTCCCGCAAACTTTTGAAAGCGCGATAAATTTTATTACCGTAAACGATTCAATTTAAAAAGCTTATAATAAACACTTTACAGCCTTTTGCGATGAGTGATTGGGTGGATTATCAGTTACGGAATACTAAACTTATTCACAGCTATTTTATTTTTTGCGGGGTTAATCACAACAAAATTTGTAATTTCCCGCCCTGAAAAAGGATGTCTGAATTTTCTAATACAGTTTTCTAACTTTATTGGAACGAAAAAAAATATTTTCGTTTCAATTATAGTATAAAACGCATGAAATTATAGCTATGAATAGTCGTTTTAACCGTTTTCTTATGAAATCATTTTCTTTTACCATCACGCTCTTATTGCTATTAAGCAGCGCTGGAATAAGTCATGCCCAAATAGCTCCTAACGAAAAAATCCAAATAGACCTTACCGATATTTCCGGCCTCAGCGCGCGAGTTCAATTTTATGATTTTCTGCGTCAGACTTCTCCTGACTTAAAAGAACCTCAGTCTGGAATTATTGAAATTGAAGCTGAAGCTACTCAAGCTGATGCACTCCGAACGGGTTATTTCAAGGCACTTGATTCTATTCAGGAGTTGGAAAAGACGAGAGACAAATTCACCTCTTCTGATATCATGCTCAACCTGAGTGATATTTATGGTGAAAACCTCTTAAACAGGGTGATGGGCAGAGATGATGTAAGTGATTCCTGTCATAAGTCCTTTCCGTTTTGCACCTCCAATGTTTATACTTTTCCGGCAGGTGTGAACTCAGGCACCGGTCAGGCGGGTCCTAATTATGGCTGTTTGAATTCAACGCCTAACCCAGCCTGGTATCACATGAAAATACTCACTCCTGGTCAAATCACTATTAAGATGGAGAGTACTCCCTTAAGAGATATTGATTATATTGTTTGGGGGCCTTTTACAGATCCTGTATTTCCATGTAGTGGCCAGCTAACTGGTAGTAAAATAGTTTCTTGCAGTTATTCTCCAAACCCAATTGAGTATGCTAGCGTACCAAATGGTCAAACAGGTGAATATTATATCCTTCTTATTACAAACTATTCCAATAACTCTTGCGAAATCACTTTCTCCAAAACCGGTGGAACAGGCGAGACAGACTGCACCATCCTGCCCCCACCAATTTCGAGCAATAGCCCGGTTTGCTATGGCGACGACCTCTTTTTAACCGCAGAAACCTATCCTGGTGCTACTTACAGCTGGACTGGCCCTAACGGATTCACCAGCAATCTGCAAAATCCTGTCATACTAAATCCGGGATTGGCAAATAGCGGCACGTACAGCCTGGAAATCACGGTGGATAATATCACCAGCGATCCAATAAACATGGAAGTTGTAATAGCACCGCTTTCCAATCCCGACTTCACTTTTGAAGAAGTGTGCTACGGCAATCCAAATCAATTTACGAGTACAAGCACAGTTAATCCTGATGGATCTGTTATCAGTGCCTATAACTGGAACTTTGGTGATGGCAACACTTCTAACCAGCAAAATCCTGCACACACCTATAGTAGTCCGGGCAGCTACGAAGTAAGGCTCAACACAAGTACCGGAATGGGTTTTTGTGTACGTAGCATCACCAAAACCATCGTGGTGCCGGAATATCCGTATGCCAATGCCGGAGCGGACAAGGAAATACCCAACGGATGGTCTGTTCCGCTTAACGGTGATGCCAGTGGCGGCACCGGAAACCTGAGCTATTTATGGACACCGCAAGAACTGGTTGTCGATCCTAACGCTTTGGTAACGAATACTGTAAACCTGAGTCAAACGACTGTTTTCACGCTTACCGTAACCGACAATAACAGTGGCTGTGTTACCTCCGACGAAATGATTGTTACCGTAACCGGCGGCGCACTCTTTGTGCAAGCCGTAGCTTCTCCTGGAATTATCTGCCTCGGAAAATCCACACAGCTTACTGCCACACCAAGCGGTGGAGCCGGAGATTATACTTACAGCTGGTCATCACCAGCCGGATTTAGTTCCGACATTAGAAACCCGGTTGTTTCTCCCACAGAAACAACTACCTACACCGTTGCTGTTTTTGACGGACAAGTAACCGTAAACAGCTCCGTTACCGTCGAAATAAAGCCTGTTCCGACAGCCAACGCAGGACCAGATCAAAGTATTAATGTAGGAACTGCTATTGCACTTAACGGTTCAGCCAGCGGAGGCTCAGGTTCTTTTAATTATACTTGGTCACCAGCCGATTCTCTGGAAAATCCAGGAGATAATAGCCTACAAAATCCAATGACGAAACTGCTGAATGTACCTACCACTTATCAGTTGGTTATTCTGGACAACAACGGCTGTTCAAGTCATGCGGATGCCACAACCGTATTCACAGCTGGTGATTTCCTCGCTGTTTACGCCCAAGTTTCAGAAGCAGTAATTTGCCTGAAGGAAAGCACAGAACTTTCGGCCACAGCATTAGGTGGAAGCGGTTTCTATGATTATTCTTGGACAGCCAACAACAGCGACTGGACTTCCGATGAACAAAACCCGGTAGTAAGTCCGGAAACGACGACTATTTATACCGTGCTGGCCGACGATGGTTTTAAAATCGTTAGCTCCACTGTTGAGGTTAAAGTAAACAGCCTTCCCCTTGTAGCGATAAAACCCGCTTCTATCCCTTGGTATTCAACAGATAGCATCAATGTTTGCGTACGCGATTCCGTATTGTTGGATGCCGGTCCAAACATGAATTATTTATGGTCAAACGGCAGCAGTACCCGAAAAGTGCTTGCTAAAACCAATGGAAACTGGATTGATTTCCAGACCTGGGATGTGCTTGTAACAAATCCTGTAACAGGCTGTAAAAACACAGACACATTAACGATTTTCTTCGATTTTAACGCCTGCAATATCGGCCTCAATGAATTAAATAATATTTCAAATTTATTGGTCGTAAGTCCCAATCCGGCAAGCACTGAAGTGAGACTTGTAGCCAAAAAAATCAAAGCGAATGCCATCCTATTTATCTATAGCAATACAGGCAAACTGCTATTTCAGAAAACCATTGCAGCCAATAAACAGCGCGGCATTGACCTCATTATCCCCACTTCGCAATTTCCTTCCGGCACTTATCATATTGTGTTGACAACAGCTCATAACTTTGCCAGCAAAACATTGATTATTAACCAATAAATAATTAAGAGGACATGTCTGTTTTCCATTTCCAATTTAAACATGCGTGGGTTGGTCTGATCGTAGTAATTTTTTTGTCAGCCCCTATTAAGCTCGTGGCGCAGGACAAAACTTCCTGTGATTATGCTATTCCGGGTGAAGTACTCAACTGGAATTTTGGCGAAAGAGTTCAGCTTCAATTTTCTGAGGAAACATTTTTTCCCATTCCTACAGCAATGCCCGGTAATATTGACCTCCCCAAAGGGGTAGGCTCAATCAGTGATGCCGATGGTCGGCTCTTGTTCTTCTCTGATGGAAGACAGGTTTTTGGGAGTGGTTATATGGAGTTACCAAACGGCGGTGATCTTGCAGGACACCCATTTTCAAGCCAATCAGCACTCTTTATTCCCTCGCCCGGAAATCCAAATCGTTACTTTTTAATCACTGCCGATTTATATATTCCTCCTGTTTTCACCAATGGTATACGCTATTCAGTGATAGAAAAGCAGGGAGCTACCTGGAAAGTTCTTGCAGATAAAAAAAACATTTTATTATTGGAACAAAACGCCGCCAAACTCACTGCTGTTCAGCATGATGACGGTGAGGATTTTTGGGTCATTACGCACGGATTCGGTGAGGAAAAAGGCGGAAGTTATTTCAGTTTTCGTGTTATGAAGGATAGCATTTCGCATACACCCATTGAAAGTACAGTAGGTGTTGTGCATCAGGGCGGCTCCAATTCAAACAATAACGTAGGCTATTTAAAAATTAGTCCCAACGGCAAAAAGATGGCCTTAGTGCTGCCCGAAGATGGCATTGTGGAAGTAGCTGATTTCAATGCCACCACCGGGCTTGTAAGCAATACAGTAAGCAGCATTTTAGAAAGTTATAATTATCCTTTAGGTGTAGAGTTTTCTTCAAATAGTAAGCTATTGTACGTCACGACAAACCCCAAGAACAACACGCTTAATATGTTGTATCAGTTTGATTTGGAACAATTAGATATCAATAATCCGGAAGTTATTACCTCTTTCAACCCCAATGATGGCAGGCAGTTTGGCGCATTGCAGCTTGCGGCAGATGGTCGGATTTATATCAGTATTTTCAGACAATCTTTAACAATCGACGATCACCTCGCTGTTATATACAACCCCAATCGCGCCGGCACTGCTTGTAATTTCAATATGCTGGATGGCAGTTCAACAAATGGATTAGCGCTTCAGAATGGCTCAGGAAGCAAGGAGGGCCTTCCAAACTTCATTAGCAGCTACTTTGATATTCCCCATTTCTGGTGGCAAAATCATTGCGAGAAATCGCCCACTATTTTTAGGCTTCAAAATGAAGCTAATCCTGGTGATCTGACATGGACTTTTAGTGATGACAATACCACTGTTACCCAACTTCGCGGCGAGCACATTTTTGAAAACGCAGGCAGGTACACTGTTACTGCAACGGAAAATTACAACGGCCAACCTCCTTATATCTATAGTCGGGAAATCGAGATTTATCCACTTCCCCTCGTCGAGATTGGCAACAATACAGATACTATTTTCATCCTACCCAATTCTTCCATCACCTTGGATGCCGGTGAATACGACGAATATCTCTGGTTTTTTGAAGACAGTCCAATTCCAAATGCCACCCAACAGACCCTCGATGTGGAAAAAGAAGGCCGTTACAAAGTGGTCGTCACCGATACAAATTGTTGCGTAAACGAAGATGAAGTAGTGATTTGGTTCGCCAATATATACCTACCCACTGCTTTCAGGCCCAAAAGCAATATCCCGCGCAACCAAACTTTTAAGCCATTGGGAGCCGTTGCCGCCCTCAATAAGTTTGAGTTGTTGGTTTATAACCGTTGGGGCCAGCTTGTTTTCGAGAGCAATTCGCCCACAAATGGCTGGGATGGAACTATCAACGGCCAGGATGCTCCAATGGCTGCTTATGTTTGGCTGATGCGTTACGAAAGTTTGGAAAGCACATTCCAGGCTGCGCAGGAAGTCGTTCAGCGGGGCGTAATAAATTTGGTGCGCTAGGATTTCTGGCCTAAAGCCGAGGCGTTTTGTTGTATTTCTGCTTAACTTAGCCGATTCAAAGCTTAGCAGATACAATGACAGAAACGACAGACTTTTCTACGCAAATTTCCAGGCAGCTCAACATCAGCTATCAGGCTGTAAATAATGTGATTAAGCTTTTCAGCGAAGGCGCAACCATTCCATTTATTGCTAGATACCGCAAAGAAATGACTGGTTCTCTTGACGAAACACAAATTGCAGCTATCCAAAAAGCTTATGAACTCATAGACGCGCTGGATAAACGCCGGAAATTTATCCTGGAATCCATTGCCGAACAAGGAAAATTAGACGACAAACTGAAAGCAAAAATCGAACAAGTCGCTGATATTGAAAGCCTTGAAGACCTTTATCTTCCCTACAAACCCAAAAGAAGAACACGCGCTGCCATTGCCCGCGAAAAAGGCCTTGAGCCATTGGCAGCAGTTATTATGCAACAGGAAATTGCTGACCTGGAAAGCCTTTTACCCGAATATATCAATCCCGAAAAAGAAGTAAACAGCAGCGAGGATGCACTTGCCGGCGCCAGTGATATTATGGCAGAATGGATGGCCGAAAATCCGGACAGTCGTGAACGTGTCAGGAAAATGTTTCACAAACAGGCTGTAATCAGTGCCACTGTTGCCAAAGACAAAACTGAAGAAGCAAAAACCTACAGCCAATATTTCGATTGGAATGAGCCGCTATCCGCCGCTCCTTCACACCGCCTACTGGCACTTTTAAGGGCAGAACAGGAAGGGTTACTTAAAGTGAAAGTAGCTATAGATCAAGACGATGCGCTAAGCAGACTCAAACCACTTTTTATCACCAAAAACTCAAGCACAGCAACTTATTGCGAAGCCGCACTCACAGATGCTTATAAACGCTTGATAGCACCTTCCATTGAAAATGAAATTCGTACTTTTTACAAAGAAAAAGCGGACGAAAAAGCAATAGAAGTATTTACCGAAAACCTACGCCAGCTATTGCTAACACCACCTTTGGGTGGAAAAAAAGTGCTGGCCATTGATCCGGGTTTTCGCTCTGGTTGTAAAGTGGTTATTTTAGATCAGCAAGGCAAACTGTTGCACAATGAAACAATTTTTCCGCATCCGCCACAGCGTGAAGCAAAACAGGCTATTCAAAAGATTAAAAGTCTGGTAAACGCCCACCAAGTGGAAGTTATTGCTATTGGAAATGGCACAGCTGGCCGTGAAACCGAAGATATGATCCGCAGTATTCGTTTTGATCGTGACTTGATGGCGGTGATGGTAAACGAGAGCGGCGCTTCGATCTATTCTGCTTCAAAAATTGCACGCGACGAATTCCCGGATTACGATATCACCGTGCGCGGTGCAGTAAGTATTGGTCGTCGGCTGATGGATCCGCTGGCTGAACTGGTGAAAATTGATCCAAAATCTATCGGCGTAGGCCAATACCAGCACGATGTGAACCAAAAAGCTTTGCAGGAAAGCTTGAAACTTACGGTAGAAAGCTGTGTGAATGGTGTTGGCGTTGAGTTAAATACAGCCAGCGAACAACTGCTTTCTTATGTGAGCGGATTGGGGCCGCAGCTGGCTTCATCAATTATCCGCTACCGCAACGAAAATGGCGCTTTTACAGGACGCAAACAATTGCTAAAAGTTCCGCGCCTGGGACAAAAAGCCTTTGAGCAAAGTGCAGGTTTCCTGCGTATCAGAAAGGCTAAAAATCCTTTAGACAGTAGCGGCGTCCATCCCGAAAGCTATTATATCGTTGAAAAAATAGCAAAAAGCATAAAGCATCCTATTGAAGCCTTGATCGGCAATAAGCAGCTGCTACAAAATATTGATCCAAAGGCTTTTATCGATGATAATGTGGGCATTGAAACCATCACAGATATTTTGGCAGAGCTGGAAAAACCAGGACGCGATCCACGCGCAAGCTTCGAAGCTTTTACGTTTGATAAAGACATCCGAAATATCAGCGATCTGAAAGTAGATATGACGCTGACTGGAATCGTTACCAACATCACTGCTTTCGGGGCTTTTGTAGATGTTGGCGTGAAACAGGACGGATTGGTGCATATCAGCGAAATGGCCGATAGATTTATCAGCGATCCCAATGAAGCGGTCAAATTAAATCAAAAAGTAAAGGTAAAAGTATTGGCCGTTGATGTGGATAGAAAACGTATCACGCTGAGTATGAAAGCGGCATTATAATATAATTTAAACAGCTTTTAAACGTTATTGAAACATGAATCGAAAGTTGATTTTCCAAGCACTGATTTTTACTGGCCTTCTGCTTTTGCTAGCATTTCCAGCCAAAACGCAAATAATTAAAGGTGAGATCATTGCAGGCTTCAACCTGAGCCAGGTGGACGGTGATGAAATTTACGGCTATAAAAAGGCCGGCCTGCAACTTGGGCTCGGCGCAATGATACCAATAGCAGACAAATGGGACCTCTCAATAGAAACTCTATACAACGAAAAAGGTGCCAACGAGAAAGCCCAATATCCCATGCAGGCCGATTCTACCACGGGCGCCTATAAGGTTAACCTCAACTACTTGGAAGTGCCTGTGCTTGTTCACTTTACCGATAAAGAATTCATCACTATCGGCACCGGATTTTCGTGGGGCAGGCTAATAAGCGCCACGGAGTTTGAGCATGGCAAACAGACCAGCACCAATGCTGAAAATGGCGTTTACAATGATAACGATTTTAATGTGCTGGTAGATTTACGTATGCGATTATACAAGCAGTTAAAAATCAATTTCAGGTACCAATATTCCTTAGCACAAATCAGGGAACGTGAATACACTTCCTCGCAGGGAAGCACCTGGAAAAGAAAACAATATAATAATATGCTCACCTTTCGACTGGTGTATATGTTTAATGAAGAAAGAAGCCAACGCAACCTAAAAACACCTGAATTATGACAGTAAATTACTGGGTAAAAAAGTTGGGATTAGAAGCCCATCCCGAAGGCGGATTTTATAAAGAAACTTACCGCGCTGACGAAGAAATTCCGGCCAAAGCTTTGCCACCCCGTTTTAAAGGAAATCGCAGTTTTAGCACCGCCATCTATTATTTATTGGGAGAAGGAGATTTTTCTGCCTTTCACAAAATACTTGCTGATGAAACCTGGCATTTTTATGCTGGCGAACCGTTGCAATTATTGATTATAAAGCCCGATGGAAAGCTGCAAGAAATTACACTTGGCATCGGCAAAAGCCAACAAACACCTCAATTTACAGTACGAGCCGGAGATTGGTTTGCTGCCAAAAGTACCGGTGCTTATACCCTATGCGGCTGTAACGTGGCACCAGGTTTTGATTTTAATGATTTCGAGATGGGTAAGGCAGCACAACTGAAAAATGAATTTCCACAACATGAGGAAATTATTGACGCTTTTAGTCGGGAGTAAATTTAGCGCGCTTGCTTATACTCCAAAGCAGCCTTTAAAAACAATGCTGCCAGTGGTTTAGACAATTCTCCGGCCAAGGGTTTCCATTCGGGATGCCATTGCACGGTAAGCAAGAATCCTTTTTCAGGATTTTTAAACACAATAGCTTCCGGTAGGCCATCTTCGCTGCGGGCCACTACCAACAGGCTTTCCGCCAGCTTGTCAATTCCCTGGTGGTGGTTGCTGGCAACAAGGTGCGCTTTACGCGAAAAATCTGCCAGCGGAAAAACCGTCTTTTCAGGAAAAATCAGGTGCTGTGTCCAGCCGTGCCCATCAGTACGATGTAGTTTTTCGCTATCGGTTTCATCATCCAGATCGATATACAGTGTGCCGCCTTGGTGAATATTGATCAGCTGCAATCCACGGCAAATTCCCAGAACAGGCAACTGCTTTTCCAGTGCATAAGTTAGCGCAATCATTTCTAGCGAATCGCGGCGTTGATTGAAAATGCCACAGCGGGCGGTGTCGGCTTCGCGGCCATAAAGTCCGGGGTAAATATCATTACCGCCGCTGAGCAACAGCGCATCACAGCTATCCAAAATGGCAGGAATTTCATCGATTTCATAGTCATAAAGCACAACAGTTTGGATATTGGCGTCAGCCTCCAAAAGCCAGTTGGCATATTGATGGCTTTCGGGCGGGCGTTCCCAGGAAACAGCAATGGTAAGTGCTTCATGCTGAGCTGATAATTGAAAAGTAGTGATCCATAAAAGCAAAAAGAATCCGAGCTGAAAATAATGTTTAAATGTGCGCATGACAGTAGTTTTGGTTGGTTCAAAGTTAAAAATTTTTGTTGATTTGAAAATAATTCTACCCTAAAGTCAGAACGCGACTGTTGCTTGTCGCAATACAGTCGCACCCTGACTTGTATGTACCGAAAAAGGTGACCAAAACTTCTACCGTTTATACACCCAATGCAATCGCTTACAAGATAAACGCCCCTTTCCTCAAATAGATGCTGCGCTATCGGGTTTTTTGTTTAATTTTAAAGCTGTAAATTTTTGATCAAAAAATGAATACAACCAATTGCATTATCATAGATGACGAAATGAACGCCCGCGAGGCACTCAAAGGGCTTATTGAGCGTTATTTTAGTGATAAAATTACTGTTTTGGAGCTGTGCAAATCTGTGCAAGAAGGCGTTAAAGCCATCAATAAACACCAACCTGATATTGTTTTTCTGGACATAGAAATGCCACATGACAATGGTTTTGAACTGTTAAAATATTTCAAAAATATCAATTTTGAAGTTGTTTTTACTACTGCTCACCGAAAATATGCTATCGAAGCCATCAAACTCGCTGCCTTTGATTACCTGCTGAAACCTATCAATATTGTTGAATTGCAGGACGTGCTCAATCGCTTTCGGCTCAACCGTTTAAAAAAGCAAAAAGACGAGCGACTGCAACGCTTGCTCACCAATTTGGCAGGTTCCGGAAGCGGATTTTCACGGATTGCCCTGCCCACACTCACCGGATATCAACTCGAAAACTACCACGGCATAACGCATTGTGTAGCCGAAGAAAATTATAGCCGGATTTTTACGGTTGACGGCAGGCAGATATTGGTTTCTAAAAACCTGGGGCTGCTGCAGGAATTGTTGCCCGAAAAGCTTTTCTTTAGAATCCATAAATCCTACCTGGTAAACCTTAACTATGTAAAGACTTATAGCCGATATCAGCGGCATTTTATTACGCTGGAAGACGGCACAGAGTTGGATGTTGCCAAGCGCAGAATTGATGATTTTGTGCAGGCTATTTCATCTTATACTAAAGCATAAATCAAATGATAAACAAGTGGTTATTAGGATTAGTATTGCTTTTTGCAACATTGTGTTTGCAGGGACAACGCTATTCGTATAACCAATTCACTGCGCTTGAAGGCTTGCCGTCTAATGCTGTGCGCTCCTCACTGATTGATTCGCGCAATTGGTTTTGGGTAGGTACTGATGCGGGCGTGGCACGTTATCAGGATGGTAGTTTTGTGAGCGACCCACGCCTAGACACACTCAATGGAATGCGGGTGTGGGCCATTGCCGAAGACAATGAAAACAAACTTTGGTTTGGCACCTATGGCCATGGATTAGCTTGCTTTTCCGGGGACAGCCTGAAATGGTATAACAAAAAAAACAGTGCTTTAGCAGACGATTTTATCAGGATTTTAAAATTCCTGCCAGAACATAAACAGCTACTAATAGGAGGCAGTAATATATTTGCTGTAATGACGGAAAATTCAATACAACATTATGAGATTACAGCTAAAATAAATCCGTTTCATGTAGTTGATTTTATGCTAAATAAGGGAGAATATTATATATTGATGGGTGAGAGGGACAGATTCGTCAGCTATAATCCTGAAAGCCGTAAAATACAATACATTCAGCATAGTTTCAACTCAAAATACCGCTTGTGGGCTGGAATAGTTACACGGAATAATGAAACTTACTTTGGAATTGATCGCGACCGTTACGCATATAAATCAGCCGAAAAAGAATTCGTCCAAGAAGGCCTTGGACAGGTGTTTGAATGGCTTGAAGATCCCGAAGGCGATGTGTGGGCTGCCGCCTGGAAAGCAGAAGGCCCCGGCGGCCTCTTTCGTTTTAGAAATGGTGAAATGACTGATTTTACCAAACTTTTAGGCCTAGAAAACGTAAATGGTTGGGGACTGGAATATGATTCTACCAATTCCTGTTTGTGGTTTTTAACACTCAATATGGGACTTATTCAGATTCCCAAAACAAACTTTGAATATTATGAATTGCCAGATTATATCCCTTCCGACGAAAGCATTAAAGCCATTCAATCCGATTTGGAAGGTACGATTTGGATTTGCACGGAAACCAATCTACTTAAATACAGCAATGGCAGCTATCACAAGATGAAGGAAGGGGAATTCATAGAGGTGTTTTTAAATTATATTAAAAGCAATTTTTCAGAATTATTTAATTTTATAAAAACCACTTCTGATAGATTAATCGAATCTAGGTTAAACCAATTTAAAAATGATAATTATGATCTATATTTATTATCATACCTCAATAATTTATTAAATCTTAATATGACAGAGAAAACTAAAGGTAGCGAGGCTTTATACAATCAAATATGGAAGGACATAGCGCAATACGATTTAAAAAATTATGTTGGAAATCCTGCTATTAAATTTTACGCTATACAAATTATAAACAAAAATAACCTAATCATTGCTAGCTCATTGGGTTTGTTTGATTACAATATAGAAAACAATAAGCTCATTTACTCATTATCAAAATCATTTGATTATCAAAATTTAAATCTAACGGAAGACAGCCTTATTTTACAAACAGGAAGCTTCATAAAGTTCATAATCCGTTCACAATATAAAGCCGGTAAGCTCTTATCGCTTCCTAAATTAAGTATTGAGAACACCCCTGAGCTTCCACAAAATATATTTATTTTGAACACTGTTGGCAATCGACACTGGTACGGCACGCTTTACACCGGTTTATATTCAAGCATAGGTAATGAATATACCCACCTCAATAAACAATACCCAAAGTTGCCTCAGCAAATTTCAGCTATTGCATTGGCTGATGATAGTTTAGCGATCGTAGGTGGCAATAATGGTAAGGTTTATATTTTTTCAAATAATGCGGAAAAACCACTATTATTAAAAACTATTGGGGCGCAAGATGGACTAAAAGCAAAAACAATTATGTGGATGCAAAATGACGGTCAAGGATTCCTATGGGTGTCAACTAATGAGGCTTTGTATCGAATTGCGCTAAATTCTATACTAAAGCCCACTATCAATATAGAAGTTTACGACAGAAACGATGGCTATAAGGCCTATAAATATTATAAGTCAACCACCGATTTGGATGGCAATATTTGGACAGAAGCAGACCATGCCCTATTAAAAATCAATACTAATCCAGCTGATCAGCTACCTCCTGATAAAATAAAAGTAGAACTAAGACAGATCGACCTATTTCACAAGCCGGTAGAGTGGAACAAGCTAACGAATACCAATGCTTGGACACAACTACCACAAAATCCGGTATTTAATCACGATCAAAACTATTTTACCTTTCATTTTATCAGCAATAACCGCATCAATCCCCAGCAGGATTATTACAGCTATCGGCTGTTGGGCCTCGACACAAGCTGGTCTGTCGCTAGCACTGAAAAAAGGGCCATATTTACCAACCTTGATCCTGGTAATTACACTTTTGAGCTGCGCCTGCACAAACCAATTAACATCACACGGCACACACTTTCGTATCCTTTTAATATTTTAAAACCTTGGTGGCAGCAATGGTGGTTTATCGTGCTGGTTTTGGCTGCTTTTATCGCTTTGCTATACACCGCAATGAGTTGGCGCTTTCGCTTTTTGCGTGAGCAACAAAAAAGAAAATATATGGTGCAGCAACAACTCACGGAACTAAAGCTGAAAGCACTGCAGGCACAGATGAATCCACATTTTGTATTTAATGTGCTTACTGCCATACAAAATGCAATACTAAAAAACGAGATTGATAATGCCATCAACTACCTTGCCGATGTTTCGCGCCTGATCCGACGCACCTTGGATTACGCTTCCGAGAAATATATCAGCTTAGAAGATGAAATAGAATATGTTGAAAACTACCTGCGCCTCGAAAAAATACGAATGAACAGCAGGCTAAGGACAACTATTGAAATTGACTCAAAACTTGACCCACAAACAGCCATGATACCACCAATGCTTTTACAGCCACTGATTGAAAATGCAATAAAACACGGTCTCAACAAAAAAGAAGATACCGTAGATATTTTAATCCGCTTCGAGAAAATTAACGACACCAAATACCACTGTATTGTAGAAGACAAAGGTGAAGGCATCAGTCTGAAAACCAACTCAAGCCATATCTCGCGCGGCCTCGATATGATTTACACCCGCATCCAACTGCTCAACGAAGAGTTTGGCGAACAAGCTTTTGCCTTTATTATTTCTAATAAAGTGAAGCCGGAAACGGGTGCAAGGATGGTGGTGGAGATGAGGATTTGATGAGGCTTCTTGTGCAAGTTTTCTTCTACTATCTCCTTAAAAATTGACAGTATTAGACCATCTCACCGGCCCCGTGCCAATCCATATCAGTATAACCTCTTATCGGTTTTAGTCAGGGCGAGATTGTTTGTCGTCGCCGCATAGTCGCAACCTGGCTGGCAGAAACAGGTCTGTTTTTGTAAAACAAAAGATGATATTTATCATTTAACTACCTGGGAATAAATATAATACATTGGATTAAAACACACTAATACAGTACCTTGACGCCAAGAACACCTTAGCATTATTTCTTTGGATTAATAATTAATTATGTGTAAGTTTGAATCGTTTTTAAAACACCAACTCATGGAAACCAAGCTCCTGAATTTAATCGATTTCGATAAAGTTGAGCCACTTCTGGAGAGCTTCAACAAAATAACAGGATTTGCAACAGCGATCATAGACCTCGAAGGAAAAGTTTTATCCAAATCGGGCTGGAGTCAATTATGCACTGACTTTCATCGTATTCATCCGGAAATCTCAAAAAAGTGCCGCATCAGCGATACTGAATTGGCAGGAAAACTAACCAAAGATGAAAGATTTCATTGCTCCAAATGTTTAAACGGCTTGGTTGATGTTGCGATTCCCATTGTAATCAACAGTAAACATATCGCCAATCTGTTTTCAGGACAATTTCTTTTTGAAGAAGCTAATCGTCAGTTTTTTAAAAAGCAAGCCGGAAAGTATGGTTTTGATGAAAAAAAGTACCTGGAAGCACTCGATAAGATTCCGGTAGCTTCTGAAGAAAAAGTAAAAACCGCTATGGACTTTTTACTCAGTATCACCCAAATGATAAGTGATATCACTGAAAGAAAGTTGGCTGACGAAAAATTTCAAATATCATTCAAGTTTAACCCTGTACCTCAGGCCATACTCAGCCTCAATGGTGCATTTATTGAGTCCAATCAGGCCTTTGCCAAATTGATAGGATTTTCCAATGAAGAAATTATTGGCAAAACAGCATTAGATTTGGGATTATTCAGCCATGAGAAGCAAGATAAATTGGCAAGTTATGCAAGCGCATCAGGTGGAACAGTTAAAAATGCTTTAGCCAAATTTAAAACTCGGGATGGCAGTTTACGTGACATCCTCTATTCTGTTGAACCAATTGTTTTGAACGGGGATCCGCATCGTTTAGTGATGGGAATTGATGTAACAGAACAAAAGTTAGCAGAAGAGCAGGTTCGCTTTCAGGCCAACTTGTTGGAGGCTGTTGAAAAAGCTGTAATTGTAACAAACCAGGATGGAATAATCAGCTATTGGAATCCCTTTGCTGAAAAGCTTTATGGCTGGCTTGCAAAGGAAGTTATCGGACGTAATATTGTTGATGTAAATGTTCCACAACTTTCGCGAGATCAGGCGTCCGGGATTATGGCTCAGCTTGGAGCAGGCAAAAGTTGGGCTGGTGAATTTCCCGTTCAAAAGCGCGACGGGACTATCTTTCCGGCATTCGTAACAAATACACCAATTACTAATACTGAGGGAGAACTGACCGCTATCATAGGAATATCAACAGATATTACTGAACGCAAGAAAATCGAGAGTTCCTTGAAAGAAAGCCAAAAATTCAATGAAACTTTGCTTAATACTTCACCAGACATCATTTATATATACGATCTTATTGAAAATAGAAATGTATATAGCAATGAGGGAATACAAAGAATTTTAGGCTATTCCATTGATGAACTCCAGGAAATGGGGAATGAACTTATTCCATCCATAATGCATAAAGAAGATTATGAGGTTCATTTAACTAAAACCTTGCCTGTCTATCAAACTGCGAAGAACGGAGAATTGATTGAACACGAATACCGTATGAGGCATAAAAATGGTGAGTGGCGGTGGTTGCGCTCGAAAGAATCAATTTTTAAGAGAAATCCTGATCATTCTCCAAAACAGCTGTTTGGTATTATTAGCGATATTACTCATTCAAAGGAAGCGCGTCAAAAGCTGTTAGAAGAAAAAAACAAAGCCCAACAATACCTGGAAATTGCAGAAGTGATTTTACTGAGTATTGATTTAGATGGAATAGTACAATTAATAAATCCTAAAGGCTGTGAGGTTTTAGGATATACAGAAGAAGAAATACTAGGACAAGCCTGGTATGATAATTTTGTTCCTCAACGAATGAGAAAATCAATTAAGAAAGTTGTCAAGAAAATTTTCTCCGGAGAAATAGAATCAGCAAAATATTTTGAAAATGAAATCTTAACAAAATCGGGTGAAGAGAAATTAATTGCATGGAATAATTCAGTTCTAAAAGATGAAAAAGGAAAAATAATAGGAACACTTAGTTCGGGTGAAGATATTACTGAGCGAAAAAAAGCAGAGCAAGCTCTTATTGAAAGTGAAGAGAAATTCCGAACATTCTCAAAAATATCTCCCGTTGGCATATTTGTTACGGATGCAAATGGTAAAACAACCTACTTTAATGATAAACTAGTTGAAATTACAGGAATGCCCATAGAAGAAGGAAAAGGAGATGGTTGGGTTGAAAGCATTCATCCCGACGATAGAGAAATAGTGAGCAGGGTATGGCACAAAAGCACCGAATCAAGATCCAAGTTCGACCTTACCTATAGGTATAAAAATAAACAGGGCATGATAACCTGGACTATCTGTCAGTCGGTTCCGATGCGAGACACAAACGGAAAATTAATCGGATTTGTTGGCAGCGTGGTTGATATTACCAGCCTAAAGCAAGCCGAAGATGAGCTTGAAAAGCACAAAAATCATTTAGAGAAATTAGTGAATGAGCGGACCAAAGACCTGGAAATGAAAATATCGGAAATTGAAAGGATGAACAAACTCTTCGTTGGGCGCGAATTAAGGATGAAGGAATTGAAAGGGATTATAAAGGTTTTGGAAGAAAAACTGAAAAAGACTTAAAAACCGGATATTGGATGAAAAATAAATTAATCGACATAATTGACTTTGAAAAAATAAATGTTTTATTGGAAGGCTTCAATAAAACTACCGGCTTTGTTACCGCAATTCTCGACCTGGACGGAAACATACTTTCAAAATCAGGCTGGCGGCAAATTTGCACCGAGTTTCACCGTACTCATCCCGAAACCTCGAAAAAATGCACCATAGCCGATACTGAATTGGCTGGAAAAATGAATGCCGGCGAAAAATATCATTTTTATAAGTGCTTAAACGGATTGGTTGATGCTGCCGTTCCGCTTATCATAAATGGAGAGCATATCGCAAACCTGTTTTCCGGGCAGTTTTTTTTGGAGCAACCGGACAAAGATTTTTTCATCAAACAAGCTGACACTTACGGGTTTAATCAGAAAAAATATCTCGATGCCCTGGAAAAAGTGCCTGTAGTTTCTGAAGAAAAAGTAAAAACAGCCATGGAGTTTCTGTTGCATATAACAGCAATGATTGTTGAAATAACGCGGCAAAAGTTAGAGCAAATTGAACTAAATGATGCTTTGAAGATCAGTGAACAGAGGTTTCGTGCATTATATAATAATTCTCCCGATATGTTTATTTCAGTATCAGCTGTAGATGCCACTATACTGTTTTGCAACGATACAGTTCTCGAAAAGACTGCTTATTCAAAAGAAGAAGTTATTGGCGCACCTGTATTCAAAATGTATCACGAGGATTGTATGGAAGATGTTAAAGCAGCTTTCTCGCAATTCACAAAAGCCGGAGAGGCAAATAACAAGGAGTTAATTCTTAAAAGAAAAGATGGCAGCAAGATAGATGTCAGCCTAAATATATTTGGGATAAAAGATGAAGCCGGAAAGTTACGCTATTCTATTTCATCTTTGAGAGATATTACTGCGTACAATCAGGCAAAAAAAGAGCTCATTGAAAGCAAATCGTTTTTCGAGCAGATATTTATTCAGTCGACAACAAGTACGCAGTTACTCGACCGTGAAGGTTGGTGTGTAAAAATAAACCCGAAACTTTCGGAACTCTTTGGCGTGTTACCGGAACATATTGAAGGGAAAAAATACAATATTTTAAAGGATGAAGAAATAATCAGCACCGGTGTAATTAGCCAGCTGAAAAAAGTATTTGAAAACAAAGAAACAGTTAGTTGGGAAGTTAATTTCGATATCGGGCATGCTTCGGAATCGACCGGAGTACAAGTTTCAAAACCTGAAAAAAAATGGTTTCACAACAGTGCGTATCCCATACTGGATGCGCAGGGTGAATTATCGCATGTAATTGTTCAGCACGAAGACATCAGCAAACGCAAACAATTAGAAGAAGAAATGAAAAAGAGCCTTAGCCGGGAACAGTTCCTGGCCGATATTGTACGGGAGTCTTCTGTTGGATTTGCTATTGGCTATCCTGATGGACGACTTGGTATGTGCAATGCTGCTTATCAGAAAATTACAGGATATAGCGAGAAAGAGCTGCAAAGCCTGGATTGGAATAAGCAATTAACACTGCCCGAATGGGAAGAATCAGAAACGGCTAAACTAAAAGAACTCCATAGGACAAAGAAAGCTGTACGCTACGAAAAGGAATATATCAGAAAGGATGGATCAAGAGTTCCCGTGGAACTTTTGGTAAATCCACGATTTGACAAGCAGGGTGAAATTAAATTTTATTTTGCTTTTATTCAAGACATTAGCGAACGCAAACGAGCCGAAGAACAAATCAATATCGTAAATAAGAACTTTGCAGATATTTTGGAAAGCATGTCAGATGCCTTTGTTGCATTAGACAACAATTGGTGTTACACTTATATGAATAAAAAAGCGGGTGAGATTTTTGATAGAAATCCGGAAGCCATGATCGGCAAACATATTTGGACCGAGTTTCCGGAAGGCGTAGGCCAGCCATTCCATAAGAATTATGAAAAAGCCATGAAAGAGCGCGTTTATATAAAATTCGAAGAATATTACCCGCCATACGATAAGTGGTTTGAGAACAGGATAAACCCAATAGAAAAAGGAATCTCGATATTTTTTAGTGATATCACCGAACGGAAGAAGAGTGAGGAAGAAATCAAAAAACTAAACGAAGAATTAGAGAAACGGGTAGCTGATCGGACAGAGGACTTGAACAAAAGCCAGGATGCACTATTAAACCTGGTGGAAGATTTAAACGAAAAATCGCACGAGCTGGATAAAAGCGCGAAATTACTTGAAGCAAAAAACAAGGAACTGGAAACATTTACCTATTCTGTATCGCACGACCTTAAAGCTCCACTGCGTGGTATTGATGGCTACAGCAAACTATTATTGGATTTGTACGAACCAAAGCTGAATGAGGAGGCCCAAACATTTATTAAAACCATACGAAGTTCTACCCTTCAAATGAACCAACTAATAGATGACCTGCTCGAATACTCACGCTTGGAGCGCAGCCAGTTACGTATTGACCGGGTGGAAATAAAGAGTTTGATACAAGCTGTTTTATCTATTTACAATAACGATCTGGAGACCGCTAACTTTAAAATAAATATAAATATTGCGGCTACTGAAATCAGTGCTGATGCCAAGGGACTCACAATAGCAGTCCGTAACCTGATTGAAAATGCCATTAAATTCACAAAAGCCGAAGCCGAACCTTCAATTCAAATAAAAGTTGAAGAAAACGATTCGTCATGGATAATAAGCGTTAGCGACAATGGCATTGGTTTCGACATGAAATATCATCATAAGATTTTTGATATCTTTCAACGCCTGCAAAAGGCCGAAGACTATTCCGGTACAGGGATAGGCCTGGCAATGGTTAGCAAAGCAATGCAAAGAATGAACGGCAAGATATGGGCCGAAAGCTCTGTTGGCGTTGGTTCAACTTTTTATCTTGAAATACCTAAACATCAATAATATGCGAACAAAAAACTCAAACAACCCCATCTTACTTGTTGAGGATAACCCCATCGACCTTGATCTTACTTTGCGGGCATTTGCCGCGAAAAATTTGTCGAACCCTATTCAGGTAGCCAGAGATGGTGAAGAAGCATTGCAATACCTGGAACGTTGGGAGCAGGGAGAGCCATGGCCTGTCGTTATTTTACTCGACTTGAATATGCCGAAAGTAAATGGATTGGAAGTGCTGCAAAAAATAAAATCTCATCCCGATTTTAAAGCAATCCCGGTCGTCATCCTGACTACTTCTTCAGAATCGTCCGACTTAAAGTCGGCCTATCAGGCAGGAGCTAATTCGTATATTATTAAACCGGTCGATTTTGAAAAATTTCTCGAAGTAGCAAATCATATCGACCTGTACTGGAGGGTACTCAACAAACCACTATAGCCCGGAATTTAATTTTTAAAAACAAAGTTTTATGAAAATCTTATTTCTTGAAGACAATTCCACAGATGCTGATTTAACGATACGAAGGCTTATAGTGGCTATTCCTGATTGCACTATTGAGCATAGCACGACATTGGAGCAAGCGAGAAAATCACTAAAAACTGAAACCTCTTTTGATATCGCGCTGCTTGATGTGAATTTGCCCGATGGCAGTGGCCTTGAATTTCTTTTGGAGATCAGGCAAAGGGCATTGAATTTCCCGGTTATAATACTAACCGGTATAGGCGATGAAGAATTAGCTGTTGCCGCCCTAAAATCCGGAGCAGACGACTTTATCGTGAAACAATCAGGCTATATTTCGCAGCTCCCCAATATTATTAATATAGCCATTGCTAATTTCAAGAAAAACGAGGTTTACAAATCAGAAGTAATCAATGTGCTATACATTGAACACCATAAAGCCGATATCGATTTTACAGTTCGCCATCTGTTAAAATATGCCCCACATATTCAGATTGAGGTGCTTGCCACAGCGGAAGAAGCATTATTAAAAATAGATACACTAACAGCAGAATCAATTAACTATCAGGTAATTCTTATTGATTATCGTTTGCCGGGGATGGATGCACTGGAATTGATCAAAACAATACGGCAGCAATTAAAGCTCTGTGTTCCTATCATCCTGGTAACCGGCCAGGGAAATGAGGAAATAGCCGTGCAAGCCTTAAAAATAGGGGCAACTGATTACCTCACCAAGAGTGATAATTATTTATTCAGACTTCCTATTATAATAGCAAACTCCTATCAACATTGCCAATTAGTAAGAAAACAAGAAGCCCTGACAGAAAGCGAGTCAAAATACCGGCTTCTGGCCGAAAATTCAGCCGATGTCATCTTTGTTCTCGATATGAATTTAAACTATACCTACATTAGCCCTGCCGTGAAAGCATTGAGTGGTTTTGAAGCCGAAGAAGCAATAAATCACAAGTTAAGTGAGGTGTTAACGGCAGATTCCTACCAAATCGCCGTAAAAGCCTTTACTGAATTTCTGTCGGATATATCAAAGGGTATAGAAAATCCTGCTCTGCAGAAAACATTAGAGTTAGAATTGATGAAAAAGGATAAAACCAGCGTTTGGACTGAAGTAAAAGCATCGCTTATCATGGATGAGGATAATAAGCCTACCGGGATTCTTGGAGTTACAAGAGATATCTCTGAACGGAAAGCTATTTTGGAAGAACTTACTGTGGCAAAAGAGAAAGCGGAAGAAAGTGATCGGTTAAAATCAGCATTTTTAGCCAATATGAGCCACGAGATAAGAACACCCATGAATGGGATTTTGGGCTTTGCTGATCTGTTAAAAGAACCTGATATCTCAGGAGAAAGCAAGCATGCCTATCTTGATATAATTAAGAAAAGCGGCCTGAGAATGCTTAATATCATCCAGGAGATTGTCGACATTTCTAAAATTGAATCGGGGGACATAAACATGAAATACAGTACGGTAAATATTAACAAGAAAGTCGAAGAAGTTTATAATTTATCAGCACTTGATTCGGCACAAAAAAGCATACATTTCTCTTATAAAAACAGCTTCTCCGATGCCGAAGCCAAAATTAAAACAGATGGTGAAAAGCTGCTTGGCATTCTTACAAATCTTGTGAAAAATGCCATTAAATATACCAATATAGGCTTCGTAGAATTTGGATATAAACCAAAAGGGAATTATCTTGAATTTTACGTAAAAGACACAGGAATTGGGATTCCAAAAGCCAGAGAAAAGGCGATTTTTGACCGATTTGTGCAGGCCGATATTGTTGATGTGGCAGCAAGACAGGGAGCAGGCCTTGGTTTATCTATCGCCAAAGCCTATGTTGAGATGCTGGGTGGAGAAATTTGGGTAGAAAGTGAAGAAGAAAAAGGTTCTACCTTTTATTTCACCATTCCATATAATCCTGTATATAAGGCAAATAGACTAATTAGCAAGGAAAGTACGCAATTAAATAAAGATAACCCAAACAGCATGCTTAAAATACTAATTGTTGACGATGATGAAGCATCACAATACTTGATTTCCATTATTGTTAAAAAATATGCCAGAGAAATTTTAATAGTCAGTTCTGGCTTCGAGGCCATTGAAGCCTGTAAGAATAACCCGGATATGGATTTGATTTTTATGGACATACGCATGCCCAATATAAACGGCTACGAAGCAACCCGACAAATTCGCCAATTCAATAAAAATGTTGTTATAATAGCTCAAACAGCTTTTGCCCTGGCCGGCGACAAGGAAAAGGCAATAAACATCGGCTGTGACGATTATATTTCAAAGCCAATACGAGAGCGTGATTTGATAGGTGTAGTACAGCGGCATTTTGAAGATGCTTAAATAGGTTGTGTAAAAATGAGATTCAGCCCTCAACACTCTGTTATACAGGGTTTTCCAGTCGAATAGACATGACGCCAACTAGGTGATGCAGCGAAGACAAACTTGCAGCTTTTTATGCTGTAAGAAGCCCGGGACTTGCGCTGCAGAGGGCTAATACATTGCATCTCATCAACCAAGAAGTTAATCGCCCGGCATGAGTTATCAACAATATTTGAAAGTTATGAGTTTTCATAAAACCCACTCTTTTCAACAATACAACTATGTTTGTATTAAATACTGTCCAGTAGAATTAGACCATCTCATGAACAAGGCGAAATCTGACGTTTCATTTGCGTAAACTTTTTCAGAAAGCCTATTTAACCAATAAAAAAATACTTGCGCCCAGCGTTATCAATAAGATAGATTTTTCAAAAACGCTTACAGGCAAAAATTGATTGATTCGTTTGCCTATATATGATCCAATAAAAAGAATTGGTAAAAACAATGCGGTTATTTGTAGCGAGTGCATAGTCAAAATTCCAGTAAAAGCATAGCCTACCAATGCGATTATGGAAGTGACAATACTAAACCAGGCAAAAATTTCACGAAATTGCTGGTTGTTCACCTTTGCCGAATGAAGGAAAAGTGCTAGTGGCGGCCCACTGATGGAAATACTTCCGGTTAAAAAACCCAATATAGCTCCTGCAAGTTTATAGATAAAAGGCGTTTGTTTTATGCGGTATTTGATGCCAATCAGTGAGAGGACAGATAGCAACATAAAAAACACACTCATTATTTGAATAATCAATCCTTCTGAAAAGTAATTGAGTGCCAGTACGCCTGTTAGGGTAAATACAGCACCATAAATAATTAATGTCCTGAACTGCTTATCGATAAGCTTTTGTTCTTTCCGTTGCAGCACGATAATTATTGAGGCAACCAAATTACATAATATAAGCACCGGAATCAGTTCTACCGGCGAATACCAAATTAACAGCAGCGGCAATGAAACAAGCGCAAAGCCAAAACCTGTAATTCCTTTTATCAGGCTTGCAAACAATACGATTAATACTATCCAGAATATTTCCATGATCATTATAGGTTAGCGGTAAGTGCCACAAAAGAACTTACGCCAATGATTAACCAGAGCAAAACACCTAATCCAAAGCTTTTTAGTCCGGCTTCTTTGGCATCGGCAAAGGAAATATTTGCACCAATTAGAAAAAGTGCGACAACCATTCCGCGTTTGCCTAACCAACTGAGATGTGCATATGTAGCTTGTCCTGAAGGAATGAGATATGCAATAATAATACTCAGTACAAAAAAAGCAATAAACCACGGAATTTTCACTTTCCCACCTCCTTTATTCTTCTGTGTTAAAGCAATAACCACTGAAAGTGGAATAATCCAAAGCGCGCGAATCAGTTTCACGGTGGTGGCAATTTCCAGTGCTTCAGTGCCATAACTGGCTCCTGCTCCCACTACAGAGCTGGTGTCGTGAATGGCAATGGCAGCCCAATTTCCAAAAACTTCTTGGCTTAGCTGAAAATGATGTCCGATAATCGGAAAAATTACTAAAGCAACAGCGTTAAGCACGAAAACTACGACGAGCGCAAATGAAATCTGCTGATTTTTGGCATTTAAAACCGGTGCTACTGCTGCTATTGCGCTGCCACCACAAATAGCAGTACCACTCGAAATCAGCAGGCCGATATTCTTGTCAACTTTAAATACTTTAGTGAGCAAAAGACCTGCTACCATAACAAAAACTACGGAGATTGCTGTTTCTAAGAAACCTGTTTTTGAAGCACTTATCACCTGTGTTAAATTCATCCCAAAGCCCATTAACACAATTGACCCTTGAAGGGACAAGGAGGTATATTTGGAAATATTTGGATGTTTCAGCCCGACCAGCGAAAGTAAAATACCTGTAGCTAAGGCGATTGCGGGCGACATAAAAGGCATAAAACACAAGAAGATAATTATGCCGTAAAGTAACTGTATTTGCTTTTGAGTTAAGTTCATGATTTTATTGGTTTAACTGGCAGCAAAATTAAAGCACATCTATAACTAATAAAAATACCAAATAACTATTGACTATAATTAATAGTTATACCGAGAAAGGAAATCGACAAATAAATTAGTAAGTGAAGCGTGATGTCCTTGTTTTAGCGCGATTCTAAATTTGCGGTGAAAGCTGACCTGCTGGATAGTCAGTTTCACGATTTCTTTTAGGCGCAATTCTTTCTCTATAGATTTTTCAGAAACAAGGGCTATTCCGTCAAAATCACGTAAGAAATTTTTGATGGCTTCAGTGCTGCCCAGATGAATAATGGTATTGAGTTTTTCAAGAACAATATGCTGTTTGAACAACACCTTATTGATCACTTGTAAAGTACCCGAACCTTTTTCACGCAGCACAATAGGAAGCTCCTGCAAATCGGCTACTGACAATAGTTTACGCTTTGCATAAACACTCTCGCTTCCGGTAACAGCCACAATTTCATCATCCAGAAAGTCGATATATTTGATATTGGAATGCGAAGCTTGGTTTTCGACCAGGGCTACTTCTATTTCGTTTTCTAAAAGTTTTTGTTCCATCTCAAACGAATTTCCATTGAGCAGGTAAAGCTCTATCTCCGGATAACGTTTATGAAAAGACGCAATCACTTCAGGAATAAGATATTGTGAAATAGTCGAACTTGCGCCAATACGTATAACACCTTTATAGGCATCATTCAGCCGTTGCAGATCAAATTCGAGTGCGCTATAGGATTGTCTGATTTTTTTGAGATGGTTATACACAAGCGCTCCAGCTTTTGTGAGGTAAATCTTATTGCCTTTTCGTTCAAAGAGCGCCACTTTCAACTTGGTCTCCAGCTCTTTAATATGATTGGTAACAGCAGGTTGGCTGATAAACAACTCTTCCGCAGCTTTTGAAAAGCTCAAATTTTCGGCAACACTCAAAAAAACCGTATCTCTGTAATCCATTTTTTCATGCAAAAGATAAACATCTACGTACCAAAATTAAACTTTTTAGGCTTAAGGCTTAGTACTATCAATACCCCTTATCGGTAATCAAACCGTAAAATTATATGCTTAAACTAAATAAACGCCTTCTGCAAAAAGCACAAAAAACTTAATGATATGCACTCGATTGGTTAACTACCACCCCTTTACAAGGTCAAAACCAAAAACGACCTCCTCAAATTTCTACCGATTCTTTCATGAAAAACCATCAATTCAACTGTACTCTTTTTTGCCGGCTTCTGCGCACAAAATAACTGATAAAAACTAACAATAGGGTCGTTAATACCGCGGGCAATGCCAAAAAGAGCAAACCCAGTCCCGGAGTGTTTTTGCCGGTTACCGGATCATAATTAAAGCAGGAAAACAAACTATTCTGATTCGGCAGGCGATAGGTAGGCGAAAAAATATTGTTCACACTTCCGATCAATAGCTCCAGATCGGCCTGTTCCCTCAATCCGATAAGTTTTTTGGTGATATAACCTTCTTTATTGATTCCCACCAATAGGGCATCATGATCGAACTGCTGTCGCAAGCTATCCCAAATCGGCTCAAAACCAACGGATTGGTTGAGTCTTGAAATGCTGTCAGTCGTTGCAAAAGTCCATTGTTTGTTATCTTCCAATCCCAGGTTTTGGGCAAGCCGCCGCATATCGCTGATACCGTCTCGGGAATCGAAGCTTACAACCAGCACCTGGAAGGGATTTTCCTGGGTCTTAAACTGTAGGTTTTCCTTTAACTTCACTAAAAATGGATTACAAATCCCGGTGCAGCGGGTAAAAATTAATGCTAAAATTACCGGCTTTTGGGCGTATAACTCATCAAAGCTTGCTGACTGTCGGTCAACCACTTGCAAGGGAACATCGAATACTTTTTCATAGATATTCGTCTCCTCCTTCAACGCATTTGAAGTAGTTTGCGCCTCCGCGAAATTGCAAAAACCAATAATCAGGAGGAAGAGGAAAACAATATTTTTAGACATCTTTTAGTGATATTATAGAAGAGTATCAATATGGGAATCAGGTAAATAGTAGCAAAGGCAGCACCAAAATTGGCCAGGAATTTTGCAGAGGTAAATTCTGCAGGGTAATTGCTAAAGCGGCGTGGAATTGAGTCGGCTCCACCAATATAAAAGGCCAGCAGAAAGCCGGCACCGCCTATAATGAGCAGCGAAAGTATCAGCTTAGAGAATCTTTCACTCACTAGTTTATCAGTAAACTGAATTGAAAACCAGTAGAAGAAGCCTAGGCTGAACAACACATTCCCCATCACATTATAGGTATGGAAATGCGCCGGCACCCATAAGGTGTTGTGCAACACTATATTATTGGAGATGGTGGCGTCAATTACAGCACCAAAACCACCAATCACCCATCCGGCCACACCAATAAAGAACAGCAGATTGGTTAATGTCCATTTTATTTTCACCCGGTAAACGGCCACCCACACGCTGAACACAGTAACTGCCGCTGCCGGCAAGCTTGCCAGGTAAGAAGCCAGCTGTCCTACAATTTGAAAACCTTCGGGCTGCACGAAATCCATATATAAATGATGGAAAAACGCGGTAAGTATGAATATCAGTGTAAAATTCCAGGCCAGTGCGACGTACCAGGTCGTTTTCCATTTTGGCCTTCCTCCCACTTCTGCAAATAACTCGTAAATGACGGCCAGGCCAAGGTAAAGCATCTCATTAGCAATGGTATGACCAAAAAAGTAGGTAAGGTTTTTCATCAAGAGTGCATCATTCACAAAGCTGCCCCCGGAAAAGTATTCGGCGAAATACAAGGCCATCAGCACCACGGCAACAAACAAGCAGGTGATTACGCCCACCAAAGTGATCATTGAGATAAGGATAAATGGTGGGGTTTTTACTTCCGGATCCTTTTTAAAATGCTGCCAGGCAAAGGCTTGAGCGATAGAATATTTCTTTAACACCTGTGTCATCATGCTGATGCCCCAGATAAGCCAGCCGACCGAAAGAATGGACATGGCCACGAGGAAAGTCGGTGTAGCCCACTTTGCCCACATTACCTTTAACGGCAGCGGGTAGAGAAACGTCCAGGCTGTATGAAACTTCCCGATTAGGGTAACTGCCCAAAGCAGCAACACACCGATAACGGTGAGTATTAGAGCGATTAGATTCGCGGTATAGCTTGTTTTAACATAACGCTCCATCAAGTAATTGATGCCGGCCATGCCTGCCACAAACCATATCCCAATCATGGTGATGCCATGAATGGTCATATTGGAATAAAAGGTGATGGGCGTCTGCTGCAAAACCCCGCCCTGATTGAGGCGCATAAGAATACCCAACACAATAGATGCTACAAATAGGGTGAGTACCGTTATAATCCAAATTGAAGTGATCTTTCTTATTTTAATTGACTCCATGACTTTTGTGTTTTTAGGGATTTCTACTTAACAGTAAATGATGAACGCATAACTTGATGTGCCATACCACAATACTCCAGACATAGGATATTGTACTTGCCGGGTTCATCAAATTGATACCTGAGTCGGTTTACATAGCCGGGCATGGCCTGCGTTTGGGTAATCAGCCGGTTTGATTCGTCGTAAATGGCAAAACCATGATTCACGTCGAGACTGGTTACCCGAAATTCAACTACCTCATCTACTGGCAGTTCTATTTGTTGTCCTGAAGGTTTTTCCGGATCAATGGCATTTTCTGACAGAAAAAAAGAAAATTGCATGGCCGCCACATGAATGACTTTAGCTGGCGTTTTATCCGCGAAAGCAAAATAGGGCGACTTAGGAATGGTAACTGATGCAAATATGCCCATCATAACGGTAAGAATGAGAAAAAACCAAAATCGCTTTTTCAAGGGATTAGTCATTCCCTGGTCTGCCTTTTTGGAAGATAAATACACGTAGGTGAATACAATAAGGGCAATTCCCATCAGGAAAAAAAATAATAGTAAAATTGAACTTTGTTGCATGAAAAATTTGTTTTTAGGAGTTGAAATTCTATTGTGTTTTCATATTTTTTCGTGGCTAAATTTTAGCTCGTATCTTTTCGTGATGCCATCATACTCGTATTATTGTTTCCAATTTGGAAAATCTTCCGCGATCAGTATTTTCATATCGGCCATCAGCCGGTCAACCTCGTCAGGATTAGTTCCATCATAAGCTCCGCGGATTTGCCTATCCGTATCTATCAGCAGGAAAACACCGCTGTGGATAAATCCGCCGGGAGCAGTACTATCTGCAAAAGCAGTAGCAAAATAGCTGTCGCTTGCCATCGAAAAAATACTATCCTTGTCGCCAGTAACAAAGGACCACTTCGAATGGTCGATCCCAAGTTCATCGGCATAAGCCTTTAGTCTGGGAATGGTATCATTTGCCGGATCGATGCTGTGCGAAAGAAAATAAACGTTTGGATTAGATGCATAAAGGTCATATACCCGCTTTAACTGGTGTGTCATTACAGGACAAATACCTTGGCAGGAAAGGAAGATAAAATCAGTGACATAAATCTTACCGTCGAACGTCTTTTCTGTGATGGTGAGGCTATCCTGGTTTACGAACGAGAATGGCCGAATAGTTGAATGAAGGGTTTCGTTACCGACTATAGTCGTTTTGCCAAAAACAGGGAGTTTTTCAGGCTGCCTCGTACAAGCTGCAAGCAAAAATAATGACATTAGTAAAATGAATAACTTTTTCATACGAACTATTTTTTTTTGGATTAAAGTATTCACATTCAATGTCCTTGCGGTTGATAACTTCCAGGAGGTGTGCGAAAACTAATCGCGAGCCGGTTCCAGCCGTTTATAGCTACAATGGCCATGGTCAGTGCAACCATTTCAGTTTCATTAAATTGTTTGCGGGTTGCTTCGTACAAAGCATCAGAAACTTCCTCTTCCGAAATCAGCGTCAGTGCTTCTGTCCAGGCCAGTGCAGCGCGTTCGCGTTCGGTGTAAAAAGGGGTTTCCTGCCAAGCGCTCAAAGCATAGAGCCGTTGTTCAGTTTCACCTCCTTTTCGCGCATCTTTGGTGTGCATATCAAGGCAATAAGCGCATCCATTTATTTGTGATGCCCTGGTTTTCACGAGTTCGTATAGTGGCCGTTCAAGCCCAGACCCATGAACATAATTTTCGAGTTCGAGCATGGCTTTTAGGGCCTTGGGAGCTACTTCCGCGTAATTTAATCGTGCTTTCATGATAAGCTTTTTTGTTTTTTAGTTAAGATATTGTTCAGGCAAATGAATCTCAATTATTGAATTTCAAAGATTAATACTTCAATAGTAGAGGCTTCAAGAAAAGCCCGATACTATTTTTTTGGCTTAATTTTTTTCATTTCATCTATGGCTAAGGCAGAATGGGCCATTGCTCCTCCCGCCCTCATTTCGGCAGCGACCCAGATTGCTTCCATGATTTCTTCTTCGCTCGCTCCTTTTCGCATGGCCATTTTGGTATGCGACTTGATGCAATACGGACATTGGGTTACATGTGCAACTGCCACAGCGATAAGCTGTTTTGTCTTTTCAGGAAGCTTGCCTTCCTCAAAAACAGTGTCGCTGAAGTTTTGCCATGCCTCAAAAGTTTTGGGAGCTAAAGCTGCTCTTTTTTCGACAATTTCCCTTGTCGGTTTAGGATATAAGCTATCGTTTTCCATGATGTTGATTTTTATTTGATAAGTAACTATTTTATGTATCCTACCATCCTCTTACTAAAAGTACACCTAAGTATGCTGCCAACAAGGCAAGCAGAAAACCAAACCGACCCATATGGCGCGAGAGTTTTCTAATCTTTAAAGTTTCAGGATGTTCAGGCTGACTTTTCCAGGCTTCAATAGCACGATTACCGATATAATGGTCGTGTATCAGGCTAACAAACGTGATAAGAATAAACACGAGAATTTTCAGTCCGGCTATCCTGCCAAACGAACTCGAAGTGAAATAATCCACCGTCCATTGTATGCCTCTGTATTCAAGCTGGTAAATGCCGGTAATAAGCAAAAGTGCCAGCACTACCATTCCGACTTTGCTGTATTTTAGCGATACTTTTCCAATGATATTTATTTTATCAGGATGATTTTTAATGCCGGGAATAAAAGCAAGTATCAAAAATAGCATGCCTCCCAGCCACAAACTTGCTGATACTATATGAATATAAACAGATAATATATAAATACCGTGACTCATCTAAAGTTCATTTTTAGGCCTGTACTATTTATTTTTTCAAAAACTGTCTTAATACATATTGCAAAATTCCGCCATTGCGGTAATATTCAATTTCTATTTGAGAATCCAGGCGAGCAACAGCCTGGAAATTAATCACTTTACCAGCCTCATTTTTGGCAGTTATCTCTACTACTTTATGCGGGCTAATATTATTCTCAATACCTGTTATGGAAAATATTTCCTTACCTGAAAGCCCGATACTTTCTGCATTTTCTCCCTCTTTGTATTGAAGCGGCAACACACCCAGGCCTACCAGATTACTTCTGTGAATACGTTCATAGCTTTCGGCCAGCACACCTTTTATTCCCAACAGGAAGGTACCTTTTGCCGCCCAGTCGCGCGATGAGCCGCTGCCGTATTCTTTTCCGGCCAAGACCAATAAAGGAGTTTGTTCCTCTTTATATTTTACCGAAGCATCATAAACCGACATCTCTTCTCCCGATGGCAAGTGGTTGGTGTAGCCTCCTTCTTTCTCGGCCAGCTTATTTTTTATGCGCACGTTGGCAAAAGTACCGCGAACCATCACCTCGTCGTTTCCTCTGCGTGAGCCGTAGGAGTTAAAATCTTCTTTTTTCACGCCACGTGATAAGAGGTATTTTCCGGAAGCAGAATGTTCGTTGAAAGCCCCGGCGGGCGAAATATGGTCGGTGGTGACACTATCTCCCAGAAGCAATAAGGCACGAGCATTTTCGATATTTTTGAGTGGCTCAGGGTTCTCAGAGATATCCTCGAAAAATGAAATCTCTTTGATATAAGTTGAATCCTTATCCCAGTCGTACAGCTTGCCCTCGGCAACTTCCAGGTTTCTCCAGATTTCGTTGCCATGAAAAATTTCGCTGTAGTTTTTCTCAAAATCACCCGGCGAAAGCACGCGGCTCAGGATCTCGTTAATCTCGTCATCGGTGGGCCAAATATCTCTCAAATAGACCGGTTTTCTATTGAGGTCGTAGCTTATCGGCTCGTTAATCAAATCAATATCAACCCTTCCGGCGATAGCAAAAGCCACCACCAGCATTGGCGACATCAGGAAGTTCATTTTCACCTGCGGATGAATCCTCGCCTCAAAGTTGCGGTTGCCCGAAAGCACTGAAGTCACCACCAAACTATGTTCGTCCACAGCTTTGGCAATATCCACAGCCAGCGGACCGGAGTTCCCGATGCAGGAGGTGCAGCCATAGCCTACCAAATGAAATTTCAGCGCTTCCAGGTCTTTCATCAGGTCTGCCTTTTCAAGGTAGTCGGTAACTACCTTAGAGCCTGGCGCCAAAGACGTTTTGACCCAAGGTTTTACGTCTATCCCGTGTTCCCTCGCTTTTCGGGCTACCAGGCCGGCGCCAATCATCACAAAGGGATTGGAAGTATTGGTGCAAGAAGTGATGGCAGCAATAGCCACAGCACCATCGGAGAGCATAAACTTCTCCTGACCTCTGGTTATCCATATCGTTTTCAGGCCATTACTCTCTTTCGCTTCGAGTTCAATCGCGAGCTTGCCTGTTCTCGATTTGCTTGCAAGCACATCTCCACCTTCATTATCGAAGCGCGTAATAGATTTTTCCAGCTCACGTTCTTCCTGTGTTACATAGGTTCTGCCAAAAGCTTTGTCCAACAGATGAATAAAGGCATTCTTAAAGTCTTTCAGCAGGATTTTATCTTGTGGCCGTTTTGGGCCGGCAACAGTTGGTTCAACAGTTGAAATATCCAGTTCAAGAACAGCTGTATAGTTGATCTTATCTTCATTTTCGCGCCATAGCATATTTGTCTTACAATAGGTTTCAACCAGCGCAATTTGTTGCTCGGAACGATTGCTTTTCCGCATATATTCCAAGGTTTTATCGTCGATTGGGAAGTAAGTTATCGTGCTTCCAAATTCTGGCGACATATTACCGATAGTTGCCCTGTCTGGCACAGAAAGATGATCGAGGCCGGGGCCAAAAACTTCTACAAACTTCCCAACCACACCATGTCTTCTGAGCAGATCAGCTATGGTAAGCACCAAGTCGGTCGCCGTTGAACCCAACGGAAGTTTGCCGCTAAGTTTCAGTCCAATCACTTCGGGCATAATAAAATAGAGTGGCTGACCAAGAATAGCAGCTTCTGCTTCGATGCCGCCAACGCCCCAAGCCACCACACCGATGCCGTTGACCATTGGGGTATGGCTATCAGTGCCGACAAGAGTGTCAGGAAAAACTTCTCCGTCTCTTTCGATAACACCTTTGGACAGGTATTCCAGGTTTACCTGATGGCAAATGCCCATCCCGGGAGGAACTACGGTAAAATTATCAAAGGAGTTTTGTGCCCATTTCAGAAATTGATAACGTTCTTTATTGCGGACATATTCCTCCTCCATATTGCGTTTGTAGGAATAGCCTGTTCCAAAGAAATCCACCTGTACTGAGTGGTCAATAACCAGGTCAACGGGAATGAGTGGGTTAATGGTATTCGGGTCTTTGCCTTTGCGCGCCACTTCTGCCCGCAGCGCGGCGATATCAACCACCGCCGGAACACCGGTAAAATCCTGCATCAATACGCGGGCAGGCTTAAACGGGATGTCTTTATCGGAACCTTTTGGTATCCAGTTTAAAAGGGTTTCGATATGCTCACGGGTAACTGCAAAATCATCGTAATTGCGTAAGGCATTTTCCAACAGAATCCGTATGGAAAAGGGTAATTTATCAATGTCGTATCCTTGCTTTTGCAATTCGGGAAGACTGTAATAGTTGTAGTTTTTCCCTTCGACTTTAAGTGGTTTCTTGATGTGAAAAATGTCCTTGCTCATAATGATTTATTTTTAGATGAATTGATAATCCATAAAACCGAACCAAATTCTCGAAACTTCCCTGCTTTTCAAGCACCTTGACAGGAGCTTAGAAAACCAGCATCAACGTACTACTTTAATCATGGCTATTGAAGACGAAAGATAGTCATTATTCAGTTTCTCTGATATCTAAATTAATTTTGTAGCTGCATAATAAACAGCTCAAAACTCTTCTTTCACAATTAGTTTTGTGTCAACACCCAAATTATCCAACTGCTTTTCAACGCTGTCCATCATCACTTCGGGGCCGCATAAATAAATAGGAGCTTGGAAATTTGAAATATTTTTTTTCAAAAACACCTCATTGATAAAGCCAAAGTCATAGCCATCCGTTTTTTCGTCAGACAATATATTGACAAAGTTTTTGCCAAGTATTTTGTTAAACTCTGCTTCGTTGATGATGTCGGCCTTTTTTTTATTAGCAAAAAGGAGTTTATTATCCCCAATTTGATTATTGAAATACAGCTGCCTGAAGATAGCAATAAATGGTGTTACTCCGGCTCCGCCAGCGATAAAAGTGCCTTCACCTTTGTAGCCAATTGTACCCCATGACTTTCCTATGATCAGCTCGTCACCAGGCTTTAATGTTAACAACTCATTAGTTACCCCTTTATGTGTGGGATAAGTTTTGATGGTAAACTCCAGGTGATTCACTTCGGGAAGGCTGGTAAAGGTAAAAGGTCTAAGCTCGTTTTTCCATCCATTTTTATTTATGGCAAGCTCGGTAGCCTGTCCCGGACTGAAGTCATACTGCTCCGGTCTTTCCGTCTGTATCCTAAGCACATCGTGGGTTGCTTTATCAACAGACTTCACCTTTATGTGATACTGTTCCATTTTATTTAGGTGTTAATGCTTATCTCTTTAACTATTTTCTGTACCAAATTGTTCACTTGCATCCCTCCTACCTGACTGATCATATTCAAAGTCGCCACCTCTTTCATGGTGTTAAAGATAGCAGGATTTTCAAGTTTGTCAAATTCGGGAGATAGTGAAACCAGAAACGCTTTAATAAAAGGGAAACGCTCAAGCAACGGGCCAATCACTGTTTCGGGGCTTATCCCGTAGTTATTCTCAGCTCCATCAGCCTTCGCTGATTTTTCTTCCTTGTCAGTTTTATCATCCTCCCAGGCAAGCAATCTCCGGCTTCCTGTTAGGCTACGAATGCGGCTTACTTCCTGCATAGATTCGAGCGTGCCTTTGTAATTGCCTTTTTCGTCGCGCAAGGCAGTAAAAGTGATATAGATAAATTTTTCGCCTTTGTCGATCCAGAATTCAGCTTTTTCTTGTTCTCCTTTTCTAAATGCGTTGATAACACCTTCGACCAGGTGCAGGCTTTCGCGCGGATGGCAGTTTTGTACCTTTCGGCCAATAACACCGGCACTGCGCGGGAATATTCTGTGCTTGGTATCGGTATAAAACCTCACCTCGTCATTTTCATCAACAAAGGACAAATCGACCTGTAAATGTCTATATATCAAATTTATTTGTTCAAGAGTTAGCCGTCCGGTGCTTACGTCCAGCAAATCGTCTTTAGAAACGGAATTTGCTATCCCATGTTTTTCAAACACGGCTTTCAGGTCGTTGAGCAGGCTTTCCTCATTTCCGGTTTTGCCAACAGCCGGCTCAGGTTTTGAGTTTTTCTTCAAGCCTTTGTATGTCGGTGGATTTTCAATCAGACAATAGCCGATTTCGTCGTCACTTATGCGCATTTCCACAAACTCTTCGTCGCTGATAAGCTTTAGCGAGGTAGGGTAAAGCACATCGCTTTCTTTTTGTAAAATATCGCGCACCAAGTGAATAACATGTGGTTGTGCGTCAAGGAATTCCTTGTCTTTGTCGGCGTTTAACAGTTCAAAGGCCGCTTTGATGGCATCCCTCACTCTGTCGTCGAAGGTCCACATAATTTTTGAAGGCCTATCGAATCCCTTGCGTTCGAGGGCCGAAAACAGCTGGTGTTGCTTACGGCTAAAGTGTGTATTGATCTGGCTTAGTTTGGTGTAGCGTTCGAGCCATTCATTCTTAATGAATTTAGCTTTCAGCTTTAATTCCATTTCCGTAACCAGCTTTTTAAGTACGGTTGCTTCATCGGCGTATGTTTGGATGGGGTGACCAGCGGGAAGATTCAAGTCGGAGGTCACCAAAACATCTTTAAAAACATCCAAAATATCGTCCATGCCTTCAGCCATGATTTCGTCGGTAATTCCGGCATCATAGAGATGCTGCTCGCCATACGCGAACTCTTCCGCAGTGATGCTATCGAAAGTTTTATTTACCAGCGCCCTGGCTTCATCAGGAGTGAGCTCGCTGTTGAAGACTTTCAGCTTGATATCGAGCATTTTCTTAACACGATCGTTGTCGATATCAAGATATTTTTTCATTTCGATAGATTTTGCACCGGATGTGAATGCTTTAAAATCTTTCATTTCACATAAATTTTTTGTTAACTATTCTTGAAGCAGTTCTTTTTCCAACTCAATTGATTTAGGAAACAAGATGTTGTTTTCCAAATGGATATGCATATGCAAATCTGCTTCAAATTCTTTGAGCAGGCCAAATGTTACGCGGTAGGTATTGCAACCATCAGCCGGTGGAGTGTAGCCATTGGTCAGTTCCTCGATTCTCCGAAAACGGTCGCCTTCGACGTTGTGTTCTGACATCATATTATTGATTGGATTAGCGATTGTTCCGAAATGAGGCGGCTCTAGTTTTGTTCCATTTTGTTTGGCGGCAACCATTTTACGGATAAATGGAAATAATACCAATTCTTCTTTTTTCATGTGTTGCGCCAACATGCCGGCGCCGGCCAGAAAATGCTCATTGATCTCGTGCAGCTCAGGATGGCGACCACCATGAACCTTACGAATTTTGTCGAGATAAGGTTTAATTTCCAGTGATTTTTCCTCCACGTAGCGGTGGTGTTTTTTCACGATATAATCTACCAGCAAGTCCAATGGCCAGGTTTGATAGTCGGTGGTGCCACTATTAGAAGCCTGCATGGCAGAATTCAAATCGTTCAGCACCAGACTAGTATCAATACCTTTCTTGTCGCAGGCTTCGTTGACCCTTGTGCTGCCCTGACAGCAGAAATCTATTCCATACTTTTTAAATACGGTGGCGGTGCGATAGTCCTGGGCCACCAGTTCTCCGATGATTTGATCTTTTTGAATATTCATTTTGTGTGAATTTTTAATTGTTAGTGGGTAATGTTTAAAATTTATTTTTTGATTAGTTAATTACTCTTTTATCGGACAAATTTGTCCACTTTAATTTCAAATTTTTATCGTTTCAAGAATGTCAGGCTTTCTGACAATCCCAGGGTTAATGATTTAATTGTTGTTGTTTCGAGCATTTCCTTTAGCTCATCGCGGATTATTTTGAATTGATGATGTGCAGGACATGGTTTGGCACCATCACATTTTGGCAAACCTAAACCGCATCCCTGGTAAACCTTATCGCCGTCGATGGCAAAGACAATTTCGTTGAGCATCACCTTTTCAATCTGTTGTGGTCCAATTAAATAGCCACCATTAGGACCTTTTTCGGAGCTAACAATCTCATGGCGCGAAAGCTTTTGTAAAATCTTAGATGTGTATGCCTCAGGCGAGTCAATGGCATTGGCTACCTCCTTGAGGCTCACCTTCATACCCATCAAGGAGCGTTCGGCGATAAAAATCGAAGCCCTTATACCATATTCACACGCTTTAGAAAACATATTGCTTATTTTTCAACAAAGATAAGTTGTTATTTTTAATAGTGGATAGTTTTATCCACTATTTTTTTGAAGGTGGAGTTTTTTACGTCTTTTTTAGATTAGGGATAGTATGTTTTGGTCAGCAGACAGGTTTTTTTGAAGGTGGATTAATCCCGCAATTTTTTATTTTCTAATTTTGAAGTAACTAAATTTAAAAAGACAAGAGTTGTTACTATTAAATCACGCTGAATGCTACAAAGGATGTTGATTAAAGCAATAAATAGATAGCAAAATGCAGGTATGACAGCAGGGACAGCGCCGCAGTTCAAAACATGAGTTCATTTTTATTGTTTTCGACTTGATTTGACTTTTATATCCTACTCCTAATCAACATCTTAAATTCTTTACTTTTTGTGTTAAAAGTAAAAAATTCACAACCAACACCTTTACGAACACCAGCTGGTTCAGACCAATTCTAAATTAGCTAAAAAAGAAGGATAATTTATAAATCACGGTTTTTATCAGAAAAAGATTCTAAATTTACCACCCAAAGCAGTAACTAAACAAGGGAAGCTGCGTATAAGCCAACAAACTATAGAAAAGACTATGCGCTAATTTGTACATATAACACCCATCAATCAGCCCACAACACCCGGCCACTACTCCCGAACCACTCCGTAATGGCTTTTGAATATAAACAACAAGTACAAATCGCTGCATACTTCGGATTTATAGTTTTGAAACTAAGATGTTTTCATTGTAACAGCATGAACCAAAAGCCGTAGCAGCATGAATAGTAGATTTTTAGCTCCAAAAACCAGAAGACTAACCAAGCCGTTTTTCTTGTTGTCATTATTCTTATTTGTACCTTTTTTAGCGGAAGCGCAGTGTCCGCCGACAATAACTGTTACAAATGCACCTGGTTGTAATTTGACATACACCCCTCCAATAGCTACTTTATGTTCGGGAGATAGTTGCACCTTAACTTCGTCAGCTGGCACTGGCACTTATCAGTGGTTCAAAGGCGGCACACCAATTACAGATGCAACTTCAAATGTTTATTACCCTACTACAGCTGGATTTTATACAGTAGAGGTTGGGGGCTGTATAACCCCATCAAGCCAGATAGAGGTAAAAATAAATCCTAAACCTTTTGGTTTTATCAATTTTTCGCCTACCTCACCTGTTTGTGAAGGCACTACAGTTACTGTTGAGCTTGAACCTGACCCCGGCTCACCCTATGATGACATGAGTTGGTGGAAACCTGATGGAATAGTGGGAAATACAAACCCGTTTACTCAAAGATTTTATACAACAACAACAATAAGAGCTATAGTAAGTAACAACATAAGTGGTTGTACGAACGTGGTATCAAACACATTGGTTGTCCAATCACCTATAAGTCCTGGCGCTATAACTGCAAATCAAGCAATTTGTTCCGGAACCAGTCCTTTAGAATTATCCGGCCCCGCTGCTACTGGTGGTGATGGTATTTTTACCTACCAATGGCAATCATCAACAAATTCTGGTGTTACCTGGTCCGATATACCTGGCGCTACCTCACTTAATTACCAACCTGGAATCCTTACTCAAACGACATTATTTCGTAGAGTTGTTTATAGCAACTCGCCCTGCCCTGCTGTTACACAATATACACCTGTTACAATTACAGTCAATGAGATTCCTACCATAACCAGCCCGGCTGCTGTTTCAATTTGTTCAAATAGTGCACTCAACTATACCCCAACTTCAAATGTATCCGGAACAACTTTTGCATGGACTGGCGTAAACACTTCCGGCACGGTTAACGGAGTTTCTGCTAATGGAACAGGCGCCATCAATGATGCGCTTTCGATTGCCGCTGGTAGCGCTGTCTCAGGCACTGCTACCTATACCATCATTCCTACAGGGCCGGCTCCAACTTTCTGCGTAGGAGACCCATTTTACTTAGTTGTAACCGTAAACCCACTTCCCTCCCCTACTATTACTGGTCCAACACCGGTTTGTTCGGGAAGTTCTGGGAATCTTTATGCTACAGATCCGGGAATGTCAAATTATATTTGGACAATATCTCCCGGCGGAGTAATTAATTCAGGCCAAGGCACCTATGAGGTATCTGTAACATGGACGACGACAGGTTCGAGGTGGGTTCGGGTTATATATACCGGTGGAAATACTTGTTCCCCACTTTCTCCTACTCAATATAATGTTACGGTTAATCCGCTACCCGATCCTGTAATTACCGGCCCCAACGCACCCTGTTTAGGTGCATCAGGTAATGTCTATTCAAGCACTGCCGGAATGACAAATTATATTTGGAATGTTTCGCCAGGCGGCACTATCACAGGAAGCGGAAGCCCAACTGATAACACAGCTATCGTTACTTGGAATTCTATTGGTGTACAATGGATTAGCTTAACTTATACAGATGTTAATGGCTGTACAAATACAACTCCTAAACAATACCTTGTCAACGTTTCCGCACCAACACTTACAGGGCCTCAATCTCCCTGCCTTGGTTCTACCGGAAATGTTTACACAGCCGGAAGTGGAAATACGGACTATGTTTGGACCGTTTCACCGGGAGGCACAATTACATCAGGCGGTGGTTCAACTAATAATACGGCCACAATTACCTGGAACGCAACAGGAGCTCAAACAGTTAGCGTCAACTATAAAACAGCAGCCGGATGTACGGCAGCTTTGCCAGCCACTTTAAATGTTGATGTCAAGCCATTACCAACTCCTACTATTAGTGGAAGCAACAGCGTATGTGCTGGAACCACTGGTGTTGTTTATACCACTGAAAGTGGCAAATCCCTCTATACATGGACAATATCAGCTGGTGGGACTATAACTGCGGGAGGGACTCCCGGAAGTAATACGGCTACTGTTACATGGAATAATGCCGGTCCTCAGCAAATATCAGTTAACTATACCGATTCAAATGGCTGCTCAGCAGAGAGTCCTACGGTTTATCCAGTTACTGTAAACCCACAACCTACTCCAACTATAACAGGAAGCAATTCGGAATGCGTTGGAACCACAGGTGTTGTGTATTCTACTGAAATAGGGATGTCCAATTATGTTTGGACGATTTCAGGCGGTACAATCACTTCTGGAGCCGGCACTAATTCAGTTGTGGTAACATGGACAACAGTTGGTTCACGGTGGGTTGCTGTTAACTACACAGGCGCCAGCGGCTGTAATGCAACAGCTCCTACACAATATCCGGTAACTGTATTGCCATTGCCAGCGCCCACAGTCACAGGACCAAATGCTGTTTGCGTAGATGCCACAAATGTTGAATATAGCACAGAAATAGGAATGTCAGGCTATCAATGGACTGTACCAACCGGAGGAACAATTGTAGGATCTTCCACAAATAATACTGTTTACGTAACTTGGAATACAGTTGGATCACACACCGTATCTGTTACTTATACAGGAACAAATGGATGCGCAGCCGCTACTCCTACCAATTACAATGTAAGTGTTAATCCGCTTCCTACACCTTCAATTACCGGACCTGCTGACGTTTGCAGGAATTCAACTGCAAATATTTACACTACACAACCAGGTATGACGAATTATGTCTGGAGTATTTCTGGCGGAACAATTACATCTGGCGGTAATGGTAACAATTCAGCAATAGTAACTTGGAATACTACTGGCAATCAATCAATCAGCGTAAACTATGAACAAACCGGATGTCCGGCAACATCACCCACTGTCTATCCGGTTTTTGTAAATCCATTGCCGATCGTAGATGCAGGATCTGCTCAATCGATTCAAAATGGCACTTCAACAGTGCTCAATGGGACAGCATCAGGAGGAACGGGAGCTTTATCCTATCAATGGACTCCTGTTAATTTAATAGCATCGGGCGCAACCAGTTTAACGCCAACAACGGAAAATATTTACCTAACTCAGATTTTTGAGTTAGAAGTAACAGATAGTAAACTCTGCGCTTCATCCGATCAGGTTGTGATTACAGCACTTGGAGATCCTTTAAGTGTTGTGGCCTCGGCCACGCCAGAAGAAATTTGTAATAACGGTGCGACAGTGCAGTTAGGAGCTACAGCAAACGGAGGCAACAGCTCAATTCAGGCAGACTATACCTGGACCTCCACACCTGCAGGATTCACATCTAACGCACAAAATCCTATAGCCAATCCAACTGTAACAACAACATACAATGTTTCTGTATGGGATGGTTTTAATGCCGCGACAAACACGATTCTGGTAACAGTTCATCCCCTTCCAACAGCATTTAATGTTACGGGCGGAGGAGAATATTGTAGTGGAGGAACAGGAGTTTCAGTTGGGCTGAATGGCTCACAGACAGGAGTTAATTATCAGTTATTGTTGAACGGCGCTGACATCGGGGCTCCAATTGCAGGAACCGGAGGTGCTATTACATTTACGAATAATACAGCCGCTGGCGTTTATACCATTCGAGCCATACATGGAACTACTTCTTGCGAGAGAAACATGGCAGGAAGTGTAACCATTTCAATAAACCAGCTGCCAACATCTTTTGCAGGAAACTCGGAGTTAATACCTTATGGAACAAACACGACATTAACAGGTGTTGCCGGAGCAGGAACACCACCTTATGATTATTTATGGACACCGGCTGCTAGCATAAACGGCTCAAACACCAGCCTTACAGCCACAACAACCAACCTATTTACTAACACTGCTTTTACCTTCAGAGTTACCGACTCTAAAAATTGCGTGGCCAATGATATTGTAAATATCACACTTGACGGATCAGCGCTAGCAGTTACTGCTACTGCTGTGCAGGATATTATTTGCAACAATGGAGAAACAGTTCAGTTAAACGCATCAGCAACCGGCGGAAATAGTGCAACACAAGTGAATTATTCCTGGACTTCAACACCGGCGGGATTTACCTCTACAGAGCAAAGCCCACAGGTTAACCCAACACAAACTACTATTTATTACATATCAGTTAACGACGGTTTTAATACAGCAACTAATTCTGTTACTGTTACTGTTAACCCACTTCCAACCCCATTTACGGTTACTGGAGGTGGTGAATATTGTAATGGAGGAGGCGGACTGGCCGTTGGTTTGAACGGCTCCCAGGTTGGAGTAAATTATCAGTTGTTAAGAAATGGTTTCAATATTGGCGCTCCAGTTGCAGGCACTGGCGCAGCCATTTCCTTCGGAAATCAAACAAACGCAGGTTTATTTACGGTTCATGCCACAAACGGCACAACCACTTGCGAACGAATTATGACGGGTAACACAAGCATAGCTGTGAATCCTTTACCTGTTGCATCAGCAGGCGTTGACATATCGATAAATCACGGCACTTCGACTACTTTAAATGGTTCGGCCAGCTCCGGAACAAGTCCTTGGGGCTATTTGTGGTCTCCTGCCAATATGATTAATTCTGGTGCTAACACTTCAACCCCTGTTACTGAGAATTTATTTACAACAACTGCTTTTGATTTGACTGTAACTGACGCAAAAGGCTGCACGGATACTGACCATATGCAAGTGATTGTTTTAGGAAATCCTTTGAGCGTAAATGCAAGTGTCAACAACAGCACATTATGTAGTGGTGCTGCCGCACAGCTTACTGCAACAGGATCAGGAGGGAACTTGATATACACCTATTCATGGAGCAGTAATCCTGTAGGCTGGACTTCAACGGAACAAAACCCAGTAATAAACCCAACGGTTACGACTGATTATACAGTTACAATAAATGACGGATACAATACCGCAACATCAAGTGTTAATGTAGTTGTGAACCCACTTGCCGCCGTCTATGATGTTACAGGCGGTGGTTCTTATTGTTCAGGAGATGCCGGTATAGCCGTTGGACTTTCAAATTCTGAGATCGGCGTAAATTATCAACTTTATCGGAATGGAACATCGGTCGGTTCTGCTGTAAGTGGAACAGGTTCTCCAATTTCATTTGGCCTACAAACAGGAGCCGGTAGTTATACCGTAAAAGCTACAACCGCTATTACCGGATGCGAAAATGATATGGCTGCAACGGTTAATATTAATATCCTTCCTTTACCCACTATTTATACTATGACCGGCGGAGGCTCTTATCCTCAGGGAGGAATAGGAGTAATCGTTGGTATCACCAACTCACAAATTGGGGTAAACTATCAATTGCTTCTAAATGGCAGTGACATTGGAGCGCCTGTAGCTGGAACGGGAAGCCCATTGGATTTTGGCTATCAAACCGGAGCCGGCGACTACACTGCAATTGGAATTGATGCAGTTACGGGCTGCGACATCGAAATGTCAAGTACAGCAACGGTTATTATAAACCCTTATCCCTCTATATTCCATGTATATGGAGGTGGTTCAATTTGTGCTGGCTCTTCAGTTGAGGTAGGCCTGGATGGTTCTGAAATAGGCGTTGCTTATACTTTATCTCGTGATGGAACGAGTGTTTTGGTTGACGTTCCGGGAACTGGCGACTCGCTTAATTTTGGAGTATTTTCAACACAAGGAATTTACACCGTAAGGGCTAAAAATATCACTACCGGTTTGACACGAAACATGGATGGCAATGCTGAAATTATTGTAAACCCCTTGCCCATTCCGTATTCACTCAGTTATTTTCAACCTGGGGATAATTGTGCACCCATAATACCGCGTCTCGGTGGTTCTGAGATAGGTGCTGTTTATGAACTAAATTATGAAGACTTTAATGGTTTCTATACGGCAGCTATTGAAACGATAAACGGAACGGGTAATCCATTTAATTTTAGCAGTCAAACCAATCCTGGTATTTATACGGTATCAGCCTATATTGATTACACCAATGTGATATGCAGCATCGATATGATTGGCAGCCTGGTCGCTGACTCCTTGCCTAAAGAATTTCAAATTACGCCTCAAGGCCAGTTATGCGAAAACGATCAAGAATTGTGTCTGGCGGGCTCAGAAGCAGGAATTAACTATCGCCTCTGGCTAAATGGTCAGCCTGTTGGTGCTATTGTACCGGGTGATATAAATGGAGGGCCTATTTGTTTTGGAACTCTTAATGCTCCTGGCACTTACCGCATTAATGCCATAAATACCATTACAGGTTGTGAAATTTTTTACGCAAATCAAGTCGTTGTTAATCCACAACCAATCAAGTATGTAATGTTTCCTGTGGCTGATTGCGCTGGCTCAGAAATCATCTTAGAGGATTGCGAGCTTGGAATCGATTATTATTTGTACCACGAACCGGCTACTAAAGAATTTATTGAGGTTCAAGGCCCTTTAACATGCGCCGGAAGCGGTCCACTTAACTTTGGCCCACAAGTTGACGAAGGTGTATATCGCATTAAAGCTGTAAACCCAGCTACAAATTGCTGGACTTGGATGGATGGTTCTACTACCCTATATCCAAATCCTGAGATTTTTGATATTAGTCCTCAATCAGGGGGATGCGCGCCATTAGCAATCTATCTTGAGAACTTCGAAACAGATGCTACCTATTATTTATACAGAGGTGCCACACTCGTTACATCAATAGCAGGCTCAACTGGTTCAGTAAACTTTGGTTTGCAAAGCGTTGCAGGCACTTATACCGTAAAAGCCAAAATAACCCATCCGGGAGGTCTTGAATGCTGGAGTGATATGTCGGGTGAAGTTATTATTTATAATTCAGCTGCAGTTTTCACGCTCACGCCCCAAGGACCATCCTGTCCTGATCCGGCTGTAACTTTCAGACTATCAGGCTCCGAGCCAGCTGTTAATTATACCTTATGGCATGATGTTTCAGGCATTAAAGAAACCATCGTTGGAACTGGCTTAGCTTTTAATTTCAGCCCTCAATCCGAGCCGGGGCAGTACTGGGTAATCGCCTCAACCGGCAATGCCTGCCAAACACAAATGAATGGCATTGGCGTTATCCACGAAATGCCTGCATCATATACAATTACTCCATCAGGACAATTTTGTTCAAATGACAATCTTGAGATAGGATTAAGCAACTCTGATTTAGGAGTTACTTATTATTTATATAGGGCTAATACAGCTATAACACCGCCAGTAATTGTTGCCGGAACAGGAAATGCGATCAGTTTTGGCATTAACAACTGGATAGCAGGCACTTATACGGTGATGGCCATTGATGATGCAACAAGCTGTGAAAGATTAATGGATGGCATATTAGTTTTAAGCAATCCACCAAACATTTATGCTGTTATGGCAAATGGAGTTATTGCTACTTCCGGATTGTACTGTGCACCCGCTACCATTGGGTTAGCACTCTCTCAACTTGGAGTTGATTACACACTTCATTCTCCTGACGGTAATAATATTACGTTAGCCGGAACAGGATTTCCATTGGATTTTGGCCCATTCAGCTATCCGGGCGAATATTCAATAACAGCTTTTAATTCAGCAACAGCATGTAGCTCAAATATGACTGGGACGGTGAATATTTATGACGGGCCTGAAGTGTTTGTTTTAGTATCGCTTACAGATCCTTTATATTGTTTTGGTGATAATTCGGCTATCGAACTCGTACTCAATTATTCACAAATAGGTGCCCGCTATCAGCTATATAGAGATACCGACGCCAACCCAGTTTTTGCAGCTCAACCCGGAACAGGCGGATCGTTAAGCTGGACTGCCGTTTCTCAGCATGGCCCGGGCGATTATTACGTCAAGTCCTCTTTTATTGCTAATCCTACATGCAGCGCTGTAATGGATGGTGTAATTCCTGTTGAAGAAATTGACCTACCCACTGCTGCTTTATCAGGAACTGAAACTATATGCTCTAGTTACTGCACCGATTTGGTTTTTAATATTACTGCTTCAAAAGCTTTCACCCTAACTTACACAGCAAATAATCAGTTGCAGGCACCGGTTTCCTTCAATCCGGGAGACGATTTTAGGATCCAGGTTTGTCCTACTGTAAATACCGAATACGAAATTCAAAGCATTGAATACACTGAATTTCCCTATTGTGTCGGAACAGCTATAAGCGGAACGTTTGACGTAATCGTTGAGCCACTTCCTGCTGTTACTGTCAACAATCCGGGAACCACTTGTATCACAACGCCATTCACAACTAATGTAACAACTTCCAATACAAGTACTTACGAATGGATTATCATCAACGGAAATGGAAGCATTAGCCCTAATAATACCGAAAACATTACTTACACACCAGCAGCCGGCGATGAAGGCACAACTGTTATCTTGCAATTAACCGCATTTGGGTTGAATACGTGTTCGGCTGAATCAGTTTCTGAACTTGTTGAAATAAATGTTGAGCCTATACCTCAAATTGATATGGGACCAGATGGCTTGATTTGTGAAACAGGAACCTTCACCACCAATACAACGATTGATTTTGGCTCAGCCTATCTTTGGGAAATTATTTCAGGAAATGGAACAATTAACCCTAATAATCAGCAAAACACCACCTATACAGCTGCGCCAGGTGATGGCGGCACTACTGTCCAACTAAAGTTAACGGTTACCGGCGAAGGCACTTGCGTGAACGAGACTGTATCAGATTTTCTTGATATTGTAGTGGAAGAATTACCAACAGCTGATGCCGGGGCAGGAGGAATTATTTGCGAAAGCGAAACCTTCCAGCTCAACGGAAGCGCGACAAATCATACTACGGTCTTTTGGGAAGTCATTAATGGTATCGGTTCGTTTGATGATGCAACGCTATTAAACGCCGTCTTTACGCCGGGAGATATCAGCAATTTTACTGCTATGACCCTACGACTTACTGTTGCTGGTGCAGGATCATGTAACGGCGAAACTGCCACCTCAGAAGTTATCATAGAAGTAGATCCCCTTCCCGAAGCCGAGGCTGGTTTAGGAGGCATCATCTGCGAAACACAGGGATACCATTTTGCCAATGCTTCAGTCCGAAACAATTCGGGTTTTGTATGGGAAATCCACGATGGCACAGGTCATTTTGATGACCCGCTTCATCTGTCACCGGTATTTTATCCGGATCCGGTAACTCAAATTACTGATATGACCTTACGCCTTGTGGCTTATGGCATAAACAATTGCAGCACTACTACTGACACTTCTTTTGTAATAATCACCGTTCATCCCCAACCGGTCGCCTATGCCGGTGCAGGTGGTGAAACATGCGTAAACACGCCTTTTGCTTTGGCTGATGCAACCGCTCAACATCAAAGCTCAGTACTTTGGGAAGTTATTTCCGGTGAAGGCTCTATTGATTCACCCCTAAATGTGAATCCAAATTATATTCCCAATGCAGCAGATGCCGGAACTGTCGTTACGCTAAAGCTAACTGCCTTTGGCGCAGGCCCATGCAGCTCGATTAGCACAAACGATTTTGTAAATATTTTTATTCAAGGCCTACCAATTGTTGACGCCGGCCCAAGCTTGCAAACATGTTTCTTAGACCCGATAACGATTACCCAGGCGAGTGCATCAAATTACGAGCAGATTATATGGACTCATGACGGAAATGGAACCCTTAATAATAGCAATACCATCAGTCCAACATACATACCCGCAGCCGGTGACGAAGGAAATACAATAACACTTACGCTGTCAGCTGAAGGCTTGGACTCGTGCATAGGGGAATTGGCTACAGATCAAACCACAATTCTTGTCGCACCGCTACCTACAGCTTTTGCCGGCCTTGATGCTACAATTTGCGAACTCGAGAATTATACAATCCTTGACGCTTCGGCAACATTTGAAAGCTCAGTAGTCTGGTCAGTAATCAGCGGTTCAGGCAGCATAACTCAGCCATTTCTGGTAAACACAACTTATATTCCCGCTGCATCAGATGCTGGAACAACCGTTCGCTTGAGACTAACTGTCTATGGAAGGGGCAATTGCGCCGCTTATAGCAGCTTTGATGAAATAAATATTTCTGTCGTTGAAAGTCCGATAGCACTGTTTAGCGTCGATACGCCAGTCTGTGAAAACGAAGTGGTCTCATTTACTGACCTATCTTCTACAACTGCCGGAATCATCGAACAATGGGTTTGGGATTTTGGAGACGGTAGTGCACCTATTACCATAGATTTCCCGGACAATCCGAATGTTTCACATCTCTATACGCTTCAGGGAGCTTATACTGTTTCTTTGCTGGTAACAACTACCAATGGCTGCACGAATCTTTATTCGACAGAAATAAACATCAGTCCTGCACCGGTTGCAGCATATGATTACAATGGAGGATTATGCGCTGAAAGTGAAGTTAATTTCATCGACCTTTCGCAAGTAAACGGCGGTGGAAATATCATGTCGTGGAATTGGGACTTTGGCGATGGTACTTTTTCAACAGAACAAAATCCTTCACATATTTTCAATGCTGCCGGAGACTATGTTGTTTCCTTAACGGTTACGAATATGGCAAACTGTGTTAGCCAGACCTTCGTCCAAACTATAACTATCGGCGATCCTATCACAGTTACTATTGATGATACAGATTTAATTGCCTGCCTAAATGATCCACATCAATTCGATGGTATATCTCCTGAAGCTGTTTGGTGGAATTGGGACTTTGGTGACGGCGCTACCTCCACACTTCAGAATCCAACACACACCTACACTTCTGTTGGTAATTACACGGTAACGCTGACAGGCAGCGATATCAATGGCTGTCAGAATGTTGATGTGGTTATGCTTACGGTAAGTCCAAATCCTATCGCATTCTTTACAGCTGATCAATCAGCTTGTGCAAATGAAGAAATCAACTTTATTGATGGTTCAATCTCGCCTAACGGGCAGATAACTGAATGGCTCTGGGAGATGGGAGACGGAACAGTAATTGGTCCTATAACAAATCCTGCCGACAGAAATGTTGTTCACCAATACACGTTCGCAGGAAGTTATGAAGTCACATTAACAGTTACTGATATAAATGGCTGCACGGATGATTTCTCAAGCATTGTAATTATTGAAAACGGCCCACTTGCAAACTTTACCTTTCAAGCTGCCTGTGAAGGTCAAGCTGTTATTTTCACGGATCTTTCTACACCAAATGGCGGCTCAGACCTACTCAGCTGGCAATGGGACTTTGGTGATCCACTCTCGGGAACGAATAACACTTCGAACCTGCAAAACCCATCCCATATTTTCATCGGCCCTATGCCTGCTGGAGGATACACCGTTTCTTTAACCGTTACAAATACGCAAGGCTGTTTCAACACAATCCTATTACCGGTTGAAGTAAATCAGAACCAAACTATTACAATTACAGCAGATACAAACCCCATCTGCCTCGGCAACCCAATGCTATTCAGTTCCGATGCAACAAATGTTGTCTCCTGGCAATGGAACTTTGGCGACGGCAGCACCTCTGCGCAGCCTAATCCCGCGCATACTTATCAGTTTGCGGGTAATTACAATGTAACACTTACTATTCAGGATGGGAATGGATGCACCGCCACAGCGAATCTACCGATTGAGGTAAATGAGCTACCAACAGCTAACTTCAGTAATACCACTCCGGGATGCCTCAATGAGCCGATTTCCTTCACCGACCTTTCCGTTTCGCCTAATGGCGCAATCGTTGACTGGCTGTGGGATTTTGGCGATGGAAACACCTCCACTGATCAAAATCCTACTAATGAATATTTAACAGCCGGAACTTTTGTCGTTTCACTGAGCGTTACCGATGCCACTGGCTGTGCGGATACGTATCAGAAAACCATTACCATCAAAACTGCACCAATAGCTAACTTCGCTTTTGACGCGGCCTGTATAGGACAACCGGTAATATTTACCGACCTCTCTTCTGTCAATAACGGCAGCAATATCATTGGTTGGCAATGGAATTTTGGTGACCCCGCATCAGGAACAGCTAACAATTCGACGGTGCAAAATCCGACCCATATTTTTGTGGGCAATATGCCTGTAGGTGGATTTACGGTTTCGCTCACGATAACCAATGTGGAAGGCTGTACCGATCTCTTTGAGACACAAGTAGAACTCAATGAGGCGCAAACGATCACCATCACGACCGACAACGACGTCCATTGTCTGGGCGAAATCGTGCAGTTTAACTCCAATGCCACCAATGTTGAATCGTGGCTATGGAACTTTGGCGACGGCAACACCTCAACACAGGCCAATCCGACACACATTTATCAGTTTACGGGCAATTATAATGTAACGCTTACTATTCAGGATGCTAATGGATGTACTGCCTCAGACGCCCACCAGATTGAAGTGAATGAGTTGCCAACGGCCAACTTTAGCAACTCTACCCCCGGTTGTCCCGATGAGACGATCCATTTTACAGACCTATCTATCTCGCCAAATGGCGGAATAGTAAACTGGCACTGGGAGTTCGGCGATGGCGACGAGGCAATTATTGATGCTCCTGACGATCCCAATGTGGATCATATTTATGCCAATCCAGGCACTTATAATGTTACACTAACCGTGACCGATGTTACAGGTTGCGAGGACAGCTTTACGCGTCAAATCGTGACAGAAAATGCACCGCTGGCAAACTTCACCTTCACCCAAACCTGCTTTGGCGAGCCGGTGCTGTTTACTGATCTTTCGTCGCCCAACGGTGGTTCCGACCTCTTTAGCTGGGAATGGGATTTTGGCGATCCGCTTTCAGGCGTGAATAACAGCTCTACGCTTCAAAATCCTTCGCACCTGTTTACTGCTGCGGGAGTTTACAACGTAAGCCTCACAGTAACAAATACGCAAGGCTGCTCAGACACTTTTACAGCTGAGATTACGGTTAGCGAAACCGTTGACATCGACTTTAGTTTTGCTTCCGCAGCATTCTGTCCGGGCGAGATAATTGATTTCACCCCGACTGGAGTCGATATAGTTTCTTACGATTGGAGCTTTGGTGATGGTGGCACTTCCATACAACAAACGCCAACTTATATTTACACCCAACCCGGCACTTATACCGTTTCGCTGCTTGTCACAGCCATCGACGGCTGCCAGGGTTATGTAGAACATGATGTGGTGATCAACGAAGAGCCAATAGCAGCTTTCAGTACCAGCAGTCCAAGTTGCAGCGGTTCACCAACACAATTCTTCAATGCTTCCAGTTCGCCAACAGGCTATATCACCGAGTGGATTTGGAACTTTGGCGATGGCAGCCCCGAAGTGGTTGTTGCTTTCCCTGATAATCCGGATGTGGAATACACCTACACTGTAATCGGCACCTACAATGCCACACTCACAGTAACCAACAGCAACGGCTGCTCCAACAGCATCAGCCATGAAGTTATTGTTGCTCCAGGTCCCATTGCCGCTTTCGACCACAGTGGAAGCTGCGCCGAAAGTCCGGTCAGCTTTACCGATCTTTCGCAAGAAAATGGCGGTGGTGTAATTACAAACTGGCAGTGGAACTTTGACGACCTCGCTTCCGGCACGGCAAATACTTCAACGCTGCAAAATCCTGTACACAGCTTTACAGCTCCCGGCGATTATAACGTTGAACTTATTATCACCAACATCAACGGATGCACCGCCTCGGTAACAAACACCATTACCATAGATGATGCACTGGTAGTAGATATTACCGTTGACAACGAAACACCTTGTTTAGGTACACCTGTCAACTTCAGCGGAACAGCAGCCGGAGCAGTAATTTGGCTTTGGGATTTTGGAGATGGCAATACAGCCACTGTGCAAAATCCCTCACATACATATATTACAACAGGCGCATTCACAGTTAGTCTGACTGCGGAAACAGCTGAAGGCTGCAGCAATACCGCTACATTAAATGTTGTGGTAAATCCAGCTCCGGTTTCCCGCTTTATCAGCACCAGTCCGGCCTGCTCATCCGATAGCGTACATTTCGTCAATCAGTCCACCACGCCCAATGGCTTTATCCAGACCTTTATTTGGGATATGGGCGATGGCAGTGAACCTATTACGGTTGAGGATCCAGGCAATCCTAACGTTGCCTATCTGTATACTTTGCCAGGAACTTATGAGGTTAGCCTAACAGTTATCGACGACTCCGGTTGCGAAAACACCAGCAGCAAACTCGTGCAGGTTGAAGCCGGCCCTATTGCTGACTTCACCCAAGACGAAAGCTGCTTTGGAACGCCAACCTTGTTTACCGACCTGACATCGACCAATGGTGGTTCAGATTTATATAGCTGGCAATGGTGGTTTGACGATCCCAACTCGGGCATCAACAACACCTCTACGCTACAAAATCCTTCGCACCGCTTTACAGAAGCCGGCACCTTTACAGTTACACTAATAGCTACCAATACCTCCGGATGTAGCCACACCATTGAAAAAGAAGTAATTGTAAAAGAATTGCCAGCAGTTGATTTCACGATTGTCAATGACCAACTCTGCTTGAATACAGCAGCAGAGTTTACCGGAATAGGTGAAAATATCAACACCTGGTTCTGGGAATTTGGTGATGGCGGCACTTCCTATGGACAGAATACTACCTATTTGTATGCTGAACCCGGCCAATATACCGTAACGCTGACCGTTACCGGCATCAACCAATGCCAGAACAGCATCAGCTATCCCATTTTTATCAATGATGCGCCTATCGCTGATTTTAGCGTTGACAATACTTGTTTGGAAGAGAGCACACAATTTTTTGACCAAAGTATTAGCCTTTATGGTTTTATAGAAGCATGGGAATGGGATTTCGGAGATGGAAACAACGCGACAGAACAAAACCCGGAACATGTATTTGAAAACGCCGATGATTATTTGGTGACCCTCACGGTTACTGACAACTTCGGTTGCTTTGAAACGATCAGCCGTTGGGTATCTATCTATGAAAAACCCACCGCAGCATTCAGCTTCAACCAGGTATGTGATCCAGTTGGAAGGGTTTTCTTCTTCAATGAATCAGAAATCAGCCCCAACGGCAGTCCTATCCTGGAATACGAATGGAACTTCCACGATGGTTATTTCTCTAACGACATCAATCCAAACCATACTTTCCCGGAAACCGACACCTGTTATGTGGTGAGTCTTACCATTACCGATGCTTTCGGCTGTGAGTCAATAGCTACTGACACCATCTGTATTTGGGAACCTTTAACGGTCGATTTCACGGCAACAGAAGTGTGCCTGGGCTTTCCTACATTTTTTGAGACTAGCTATTTACCTGCTGATGACTCTATCGTAAGCTATGCATGGAATTTCAATGATGGATCACCTATTTTCTTGACCTATCGTGATACTACCAGCCATATCTTCCCGGTGTCGGGTACATTCTTTGTGGAACTTACCACAACCAACCTGAATGGCTGCAAAAACACCATTTACCGCGAAGTGAAAGTGAACGGCTTACCACTACCTGATTTCAGCTATTTACCAGGCTTATGTGATGATCCGGTTGCCTTCACCGACCTTTCTGAAGGCAATGGTGCACTGGTACAATCCTGGTCATGGGACTTTGGCGATCCGGATTCCGGTGGCGATAACTTCTCCGATCTACGTAACCCAAGTCACTTGTACAGCGACCAGGGCGGAACTTACCAGGTAAAACTGACTGTAACCAACTTCAACGGCTGCGTTGACTCCATCACCAAAGAGGTGATTCAGGATCCTTGTGTGCAGGCTTCATTTATCGTTCCTAATATCACGCTTTGTGCCGACGCCACCATCTGCTTCATTGATGAATCACATATTACGGTAGAAGACGGCAGCATCGACCGCTGGATTTGGAACTTTGGCGACAATACGCTTGACTATGTTTACACCGAACTGGAAAATCCGGTTTGTCATGACTATTTAGATCGCGAAGGCGGCGATTTTGTAGTCACCCTAACCATTGAAGCCACCGTAAACGGCAGTCCATTCAGCCATACGCATACAGAAACCATCACCATTTATCCAAAACCTACAGCACGCTTTATCCCTGCGCCGGTTTGTCAGAATACCAGCGCGCAGTTTACAGATAACTCTCTCGGAAATGGATCTCCGATCACAAACTGGTTCTGGAATTTCGGCGATGAGACAACAGTGCACGACACCTCATCAACTCAAAACCCAGCCTACCGTTATCCCGATTTTGGTTTGTTTGATGTGCAATTGGTGGTGAGTAATGAATTTGATTGTTCGGATACACTCATCAGTGAAATAGAAATTTATCAGCCGCCAACAGCCGACTATATTGCTGTTGACAGTTGCGCAACCTATATCACCTATTTCAATGATCTGACCGTAGCAGGCGGTGCTCCAATCAACAATTACTTCTGGCACTTCGGTGATCCGGGAAGTAATAATAGCGACGGCAATCACTGGACTGACTCTACTTCCACAGATCGTTGGGCAGAGCATATCTACAACAACCCCGGCACTTATTTTGCCACACTGGTTGTGGAAGACGGCAATAGCTGTCGCGATACATTGCGCCAAAGCCTACCCGTGCATCCAATTCCTGCCGCAAGCTTTACTTACGAAGACCGTTATCAGGGAAAACAAGGCCAGGTATTATTTGAAAACACCAGTGATGCCACGGCCACCAGTTTCTTCTGGGACTTTATGACGGCAGAAGGAGACTTCTCGACTGAAGAAAACCCGGTCTTCCAGTTCAGGGATGATGGCATTTATGATGTAATGCTGGTTGCCTATAATAACCATATGTGTCCCGACACAGCTATCAATCCGTATGAAATTGTCTTTACGGGGCTTTATTTTCCCAATACGTTCGCACCCAATAGTGAAGATCCTAAAGTAAACAACTTTAAGGGACTGGGAGAAAACCTACTGACATACCAGCTTGAGGTTTATACTTCCTGGGGGCAATTAATCTGGTCGAGTACTGCGCTCATAGACGGCAAGCCGGCGGAAGCCTGGGACGGCACCTATAACAACCAGGACTTGCCCATCGGCTCCTACATCTGGAAAGCCTCGGCTAGCTTTAAAGACGGCACCATCTGGGAAGGTTCGGATAATGGTGACGGCAATTTGAAAACTTACGGTATCTTAAACTTAATCCGTTAATAGAAAGGAGGACAATATGAAAAAGACTGCTAAATATTTTATTAACGGAAATGCAAACCGCAACGCCATGAAACCTGCTGCAATAGTTATACTAATCCTGACAATACTCAGCTTTTGTTTTTCACCAACCGCTTCGGCTCAGGATCCGCATTTCTCTCAATTTTTCAATAACCCTACATACTACAACCCGGCTTATACCGGCTTATCGCTGGGAATGAAAGTGAGACTGCACGCCCGAAAAATGTGGATGGATTTGCCCGGTGAGAACTACCTGACAAATTTTAGTATGGATATTGCTGACCGCAATATCCCCGGTGCCGGAGGTATCGGTGTGTTGTTTAATCAGACCAGCGAAGGCTTGGGAACTATCAAAACCACCACCAGCGGTTTTATGCCTGCGGTACGCATTCCCCTATCGGAAAGTGCTGTGATACAGGTTGGTGCCATGGCTGCATTTGTCAGCAAGGAAGTAAACTGGGACGGCAAACTGATCTATGGCGATCAGTTGGATCCCCGCTGGGGCTACATCGGTCCATCGAGCTTTTCTACGCCGGCAGCAAGTAAAGTGGTATATCCCGACTTCTCCTTTGGAACTGTTTTTCAGTTTGAAGGCAACAACGTAGTCGGAACACTCGGTGCTGCCGTGCATCACCTGATGGAACCCAGCCAAAGCTTTTTCAACCTGGATGCTCCTTTAGCCAGAAGATATGTGGGACATTTTGACCTTATTATCGATGTTTCAGATTACGAGGGCTACTATAACCGCAGCAAAGGTTTTAAACTGAATCCGGGTGTGCTGTTTCAGCAACAGGCAGGGCTTTCCAATTTTAATATTGGATTAAACCTGTATATGTCGCATATATACCTGGGCTTGTGGTTTAGCAATAATGCTTTGGAATATACCGAACAAGCCACCATGATTTTTCTGGCAGGAATCAATATTAGCATGAGCGAAAACTCCCGGTTGAAGCTCGTTTATACACACGACATGGCCATCAATACCACCAATAATTTTGCCGGTCCTTCACACGAGATCAGTTTGATTTTGGAGTTCGACAGCCTCAGATTCTTTAAACAGACGGAAATAATTAAAAATGTAAACAGGCGTAACTTCTCGCCTATCGAGTGCTCTCCTTTCTAAGAAAAGCAATGCTAACCTAAAAGGCCTACTATCTGTTGGGCCTTTTTTTGTGCGTTATTGTAGCTTTAGATCTAAATTCACTGAAAAACTAAATTTTAACCTTTACAGCATATATTCTTGCAGTAATCCATATTGATAAAAGTAAATTCAGATATCCTGACCCATTATCAGATAATCAGTTTGCTAACAGTTTTTGTTCGTAAAATACAATTGTCGTTGATAAAAAAGTTAGCAGGTCTTGCTGAAGATATTATTTCGCTTTTCCTTGATGAAAAGCTAGCAAAAATCAAGTGTGTGCGAAGCTATCCTCCCACGCGCTAAAAAACAGCGGAAAACTATGCAAGGTTGGGTATAACGCAATGCCTTTATATGCTGTGCTTTGAAAATATTTTCGGGTATTAAGTTTCTATTCAAACTTTTTGTGGGCATTGCATTATACTAACAGCCTTTTGGGCTGCCTTGCATGTTTTCCTGCTGTTTTTCATCGCCCAGGCCAAGCGCACGCTCGCCGCACACACAAGGCCTCCGCTCCCGACCCATTGTGAGATGGGCTTTGGTTTTTTGGTGAGTGATGTTTTGTGTATTTACTTCATTGCAAGCCTCAGAGAGGCGTAATATTTATAGAAAAGGATATAGAATACGAAAATAGAGCTCCGTAGGTGCGACGCCATAACGGAAAATGTTGGCAGGGCTAAAGCCCGATTTGTCCTTAAAAACTTTATTTGTGCGACAATATAGTTCACGAAAGGTCAGGAGTTCTGAAATTGATGAAAACACACGCTTGAAATCAGTGCTTTAGGATAGAAATATAGTATCTTGAGTTTGGGCTATAAGTTTCTATAGTAAGTTAAAAATAGCATTATAACATGCGTTTGCTTGAGGCCGCTTCATCACTAATAGGTTAATAATTGCTTTTTCAAAAATAGGAATAAAAGGATCGCTTGAATGGAATTGTTACCACAAAGAACACAAAGGTTTATCGCTTCTTCACGCTGATTTGTCTGCGCTTTGTGATACTTTATGCCAATCTTTTCCTTCGCGGCACTTCATGAATATTTTGTGATTATCCTTCCTTCGTGCTTAATCTTCGCTTCTAATTCAACCTGAAATCATCCAAGCCGTAGATGCTTCCGTCATTGTTTTTCTGTGGTTGCCAGGTTCTTACATAGATCGTTGGATTCAAGGAATCATTCAGGTCGATCATCAGAAACAGATAGCCGAAGTCGCTGTAATTGGAGGAATAATAATGCTGCGAAATCTGAATCCCATATATTTTCTTATCTCCATTCATTTTCCTTACTTCGGCCTCATCAAAATCAATATTGATAAACTCTTTGCTGTTGAAGGCGTTTTGCAGTCGAGTGATGTATTCCTTCTTAGTGTATCGCTGATAATCAACACCAACTTCTCCAATATTTTGATACAAGCCGTCAATAGGCTTTGCCAGTTTTAAAACCGTACCGACGATAATTAGGGCATTTTCTGAGAAAATCGATTCAATATAATCAAGTCGTTTCAAATTATAGGCTGTCTTGTAATATTCCATGAATTTTATAAGTGTGTATTTGTCGGTAATACTACCATAATTTTCACCTCGATTTACAATACCATCAATCGTAATGTCGCTGATGGCAAATGAAATAGCACTGATCAATAGCTGGTCATTAAAAGTAAAAACCACGTTTTCCATAAACCGCTTATTACTGTTCGGAAAATAAAATGTCATCGGAACAGACCTGACCTGAGTTTCATCTATTAACCTGACAATTTTAAGTGTATCTGTCAGAGGACCAATGGAAACCTGACCATATTGGATAAGCTTTTGAAACATATCAAGTCCTTCTGGTGTAAAATAGGGATAAGCATCGCTATATTTCTTCTCGGCAATACTTACCAGCAGCCTATCAATAGTTTTCGTGTAAAACTTTTTAGGGTCTTCGAGTTTGTTAACACTTTCAAACACAGGCTTTATCATCTTTTTTGCAACAAATTTCTTAGCTTCATCAGCAGGAACAAGAACACTTTTGGATGCGCGGCTAAACGCAGGAATCTGAATCGCTTCAAACACACTGACCAACTCCTTATCCTGATAGCATTTTGTAAGGTATTTATACTCAATGTTTATGTCGAGTTTTTCTATGGCCTGTTGTTCTATTCCATACAAATAAACCTCAGAACGTCCGCCACTCACTTCATGGAGCGGCGTTACACTTCCCCCAATATTGCACCTGAAATCTAAGTTTTTAACATTTTCACCCTTGTAATTGGATGAAATTATAAGCCTTGTTTTATTACCATCCTCGTCTTTCAGACGATCCGTAATTTTAAAATCAACAGCACTCAATAACGCGTTAATACGATCATTCAGTACCGTGCCAACCATCAACTCCCTACCCTCCTCGGTCAGCCTGATGTCTGCACGATATGGATGACTCAAATAGAGCGCATAACTCCAATAATAATAACGCAAGGCATCGCCAATTCTGGCTTCCTGACGGGCTTTTTCGCCCAGTTGAAGATAATCACGTAACTTATTTTCCCGACGCTCGAAAACCTTTTTCAATTGTTCTTTTTCAATATACCTTAAAATGCTGTAAGTCCCTCTACGATAGCTCTGTAACTGCATTACATCGGTAAGGTTAGCACTTGAATAGGTGCTTATAACAGACTTAGAGTAGGTTTTTAAATCGGTGTTATCTTCTTGTGCCACATATTCAAACTTACTTTCTACACTCACAGAAATCTTTCCGATCAAATCGTCTAAAGCCAATTTCGTTGCCTGATCATAATCTTCAGAAATACCTAAGCCCCAAATATATTGATCTGATGCTTTAATCTTTTCAAATTCAGAAGTTTGTCCAAAACCATTCAGATTAAAAAGTGTAAAAATAAATAAAAGTAAAAACTGTCGCATCCTATTTAGTATTCAATTATCTGGTAAAAATCATTTATTCTAAACTTACTATATTATTTAAAAACAAGGCCAATCCCAAGCGTATATTGTGGACCAGCTACTTCCAATAGATTTGACACCCAATAGTCTGCAGACAAATAAAACTTGCCTACAGGCAAGGTTAAACCAACACCAAAAATAGGCATATTAATTTCTTCTTTTCCATTAACGTCTGCAAATATATCACCTGAATAAAGATCAAGGCTTTTTGTTGATTTGTAATAGCCGTCGGAGACATAAACTTTATGGCCTGTGTAAAGCGCATAGCCCCCATTGATATGCAACTCCAAAAAAGGTTTGTAAATCACCAAACCAAATCGCAGGTACATGGCATGAGCTTTTTGAACAATAAAGGCTTCTTCTTTCAAAGTACTCAATTTGAGACTTGTATAGTCAGCTGCATTCCTAAAATCTACATCTGGATATACTGTTTCCATCTCGTCAGTCCATCCGTAAGAATAACCAAAACCGGTGAGAAAGCGCGGCGCCTTTTTGTAGGTCCAACCCAATTCAACACCTAATTTCGGCAGGTCATATTCACTAAATTTATAGGTTGCAGTTGCTCCCAAAATAGCACTTAAGCGTTTGTGCATAGACCAACTAACTGTTTGGTTGTTTTCCAATTTGAACCGTTTACTTTTTCTGGCATAACCTTGCATTGTTGTACTAATCGTATAATCGCCAAAAGCTAACATTTGTTCGTACGGTGTTTCTCCTTTAGTCACTCCATCAATTTTTACGTCTGCGCCGGACGGTTCAGTCAAAACTTTTAGCCTGTATTGTTTCTTTTTCAAGGTATAATAATAGTCATCTGTTGCCTTAACCACCAGATCCTCTTCGATGAGTTCGTAATTTTCCTTCTGGATACTGATATGGTTTTCTCCAGACATAACTTTCAGTCGCATAGGCGTTTTGCCTTCATATTTACCATTGATGCGCACTTCTGCTCCCGAAGGATTGCTCTTGATGCTGATGCTGGCATGTGTGCGAAGTTCAAAATTCAATAGCGCCTCCTTATCCCTGACGAGGGTAATTTCTTTTTCTTCAGTGATATACCTTTTCTTTGCGACTTTTATGGTGTGCGAACCAACTATCCAGTTTTCCGCCTGATAAGGACTCAAGCCCACATAATTACCATCGATAAACACCTCAGCTTCTTCAGGAAAAGTGTTGACAATCAATGAAGTGGTTATGGGAAGCAGTTCAATTTGTTTGATCAGCGTATCACCCTCTGCAATGCTTATTTCTAATTGTTGCGGGTAATGATTTTCTTTGAGGACAGCTAACTGGTAATCTCCCGGATCGAGTCCTTTAGCTTCACCGATAAGTCGCAGCTCGGAATCGGTTTGGGTTTGGCCGTTGATGGTAAAATCAACCTCCTCTTTGTTGGTAAAAACTATCAGATTACCCCATTTAGGCTTCAGGCGGATTTGTATCTGCTTCTGAAGCTTGTCTTCAATCGTGATGATGGAATCGAAGGTGTGATAGCGGTTTCTGGAAAAAGTAAAACGGTAATTGCCTATCCGGTAGTTTTCAAAACTGCATGGCGTTTGTTTTTGTAAATCAGGGAAACCATCGAGGCCTACTTTCACAGCTTCCGGATTACTGGTAATGAGCAGCGTACCTTTTCCGGTTTCTACAATCCCTCCTGTTTTAGACGAAAGCGTTAGGATATAGACCTTCGCTTTTTCAATCCGCTCCGGAAAATTATACGATAATTTGATAAAGCCATCAGCGAAAACGCTCAATTGGCGCGTACCTCCTGAAAGGTAAATCCAATACTCACCGTTTAACCACTTTATGTCGCCAACAACCGGATTTGAAGCCGTAAACAGAAGACCTTTTAGGTCGCTGCGCACTTTGATGATAGCACAGACTTCATCATTATCATCCAAACGTTTATAATCCAGACTAATCGCTGATATATCACCAGCTGCTTTTTCAAACGACAGAATTTTAAATTCATCCGCAAATAGCTGAGCAACAGGCAATAATAAAAAGAAAAGAAGTGGAATGATTTGTTTCATCGGTTCGTTAATCGTGGCCTTTGTTTGGTTGTACATTGCTGTTTATTTACAGCTTCGCAAATATAATGAATTATGTTAAATGGAAGTTGATTTTTTTACCACAAAGAGCACTAAGGATGGCACTAAGGAACACTAAGGTTTATTTCCGCCTTTGTGATACTTCGTGATTTTTTTTACCACAAAGTCGCACTAAGGATGGCACTAAGGAACACTAAGGTCTTTTCCTTTGTGATACTTTGTGCGTACTTCGTGTCCTTCGTGGTTAAATCTTTACTTCGTGGTTAACTCTTTTACCACAAAGGTCACTAAGGATGGCACTAAGGAACACTAAGGTTTTTTCTTTGCTATAAACTTTTTCCTTTGTGATACTTCGTGCGTACTTTGTGTCCTTCGTGGTTAACCTTTTTTACCACAAAGAGCACTAAGGATGGCACTAAGGAACACTAAGGTTTTTTCTTTGCTATAAACTTTTTCCTTTGTGATACTTCGTGCGTACTTTGTGTCCTTCGTGGTTAACCTTTTTTACCACTAAGAGCACTAAGGATAGCACTAAGGCACACTAAGGTTTTTTCTTTGCTATAAACTTTTTCCTTTGTGATACTTCGTGCGTACTTTGTGTCCTTCGTGGTTAACCTTTTTTACCACAAAGAGCACTAAGGATGGCACTAAGGCACACTAAGGTTTATTTCTTTACTATAAACTCTTTCCTTTGTGATACTTCGTGTGTACTTTGTGATACTTCGTGGTTAGCTTTTCCTTCGTGGTTAATCTTTTTTACCACTAAGAGCACTAAGGATGGCACAAAGGTGCACTAAGGTTTATTTCCGCCTTTGTGATACTTCGTGTGTACTTTGTGTTACTTCGTGGTTAATCTTCTTTGTGATACTTCGGGGTTAATCTTCTTCGTGTCCTTCGTGGTTAATCTTTTTTCTTTATGATTAATTTTTCAATATATCACACGTTTAATTCCATGCTTTAAATGTTTCACATTAAAATTCACCAATAAACCTAGCTTGCAGCCGGACAGCTTCAAATAAGTGATTAGCTGAGCCAAATGAACATCTGACAAAGCCTCTACAGCTTTAAGCTCAATAATTACTTTATCCTCAACCAATAAGTCCACTCTATAGCCTGCATCTAACCTCACTTCTCTGTAAACCAGTGGCAGTCCGACCTGCCTTCTCACTTGCAAGCCTGATTCAATAAGCTCATAGAGCAGACATTCCTCATAAGCATTCTCTAATAATCCGGGACCAAGTGCCGAATGGACTTTGAAAGAGCTGTCTAATACCATTTTAAAAACCTGTTCAACATCCATAATTCATTTTTTATTTTTTCCTGAAAGAGCATCAAAGATGCAACTAAAGTACACTAAATTTTATTTTCCCTTTGCGATATTTTGTGTGTCCTTCGTGGTTAACTATTTTACCACAAAGAGCACTAAGGATGGCACTAAGGAACACTAAGGTTTTTTTGAAGTACTTTGTGAACGACTTTTTCCTTTGTGATACTTCGTGTGTACTTTGTGTTCCTTCGTGGTTAGCTTTTCCTTCGTGGTTAATCTTTTTTTACCACAAAGTCGCACTAAGGATGGCACTAAGGAACACTAAGGTTTTTTCTCTGCTATAAACTCTTTCCTTTGAGTTACTTTGTGTGTACTTTGTGTTCCTTCGTGGTTAAGTTTTTTTTACCACAAAGAGCACTAAGGACATCACTAAGGCGCACTAAGGATTTTTCCTTTGTGATACTTCGTGTGTACTTTGTGTTCCTTCGTGGTTAGCTTTTCCTTCGTGGTTAAGTTTTTTTTACCACTAAGAGCACTAAGGATGGCACTAAGGAACACTAAGGTTTTTTCTCTGCTATAAACTTTTTCCTTTGTGATACTTCGTGTGTACTTTGTGTCCTTCGTGGTCAACTATTTTACCACAAAGAGCACTAAGGATGGCACTAAGGAACACTAAGGGTTTTTTTTGTGAGACTTTGTGTGTGCTTTGTGTTACTTCGTGGTTAGACTTTCTGGCAGTCTCATCCTCTTAGCTCAAAAGGTATGGCCTCCGCTACCCACAAACTAGAGGGAAACAACCAACCGAAAACCGATGCCGTTGCTGCGGTAGTCGGGAAGGCTGCGGTTGCGGTTAGACACGCGGCAGTACCTGGCGCTGATGATCCAGCTGCCGCCGCGCAAAACACGGTAGAGGCCAGACGATGCCCCCTGTGGATTCCGTTGACTACTGCTGCTATAGTCGCCATACCAGTCGTTGCACCATTCCCATACATTACCGCTCATATCATAAATACCTAATTCATTCGCTTTTTTTTGACCCACGGGATGGGTTTTACTCCCCGAATTACTATCATACCATCCTACATCCCCAAGCTTATTGCTGCCACTGTATTTGTAGCCTTTGCTTTGGTTGCCACCCCGGGCAGCATATTCCCATTCGGCTTCGGTGGGTAAACGGTAGTTTTTGCCGGTTTTTTGGTTCAGTTTTTTGATGAATTCCTGTATATCATTCCAACTCACCTTTTCAACAGGACAGTTGTCGCAGTTTTTGTTCTTGCTTGGGTTATTGCCCATGATAGCTTTCCATTGTTTTTGGGTTACTTCGTACTTGCCAATATAAAAATCACTCAGTGTAACAGTGTGTATAGGTTTTTCGTCATCATCACAATCATTTCCCTGTTCGCTGGTGCAGCCCATAGTATAGGTGCCTCCCTTTACAAAGACCAGTTCAATACCCGCCACAGAAGAAGTAATTGTTTGAGGGGCAATGACTTCTAATTCTAACTGTATTTTATTGGTTTTAGTAGTGATTGTTTTATTGATTTGTAGTTCTTTATAATCTTCCTTTTGCAATTTAAAGCTATGGCTTTCAAAACTTAACAAAACTGTTTGTGGCGTAATTCCAATATATACATCATCCACATAAAGCCTTGCTCCAGTTGGCTTGGAGGTTATTTCAACCTGAATGGTACTTGGCAGGGTTTCGTTAATGGTGGTGGTTTGATTTTCGATTATCTCTATTTTCTTTTCGATTGTTGCATGGCCTGTTTTCTCCAGTTTGAGGGTGTAGCTGCCAACCATCAGCTCATTAATAAACATAGGACTCTGGCCTTTTAAGCTATTATTGAGGTAAATATCGGCACGAATGGGATTGCTATTTACACTCAAGATTCCGGTTATAGCCCGCAATGCAATAGCCTTTTTTATGTTCTGTCCTGCTTCCACAGTAAGACTCAAAGTTTCTGGATAGTGGTTTTGCTTTTTAACCTCCAGCAAATGCTGGCCCCTGCTCAGGCGGCCACTATAGCTGCCGGTTGCAATTTTTTGGCGGTCGATGTAAATTTCATCTCCTGCACCGGCCTCTATTTCAATAGTTCCAAAAGCTGGTGATAGCGAAGCCTCAACAAGCGTTTTCTTGGCGTCTGTAATTTTGAAATCAGCCGTATATGTTTCATACATGGCTTTGCGCAGGCTAAGCTGGTGATCTCCCGCTGTAATAAAGTCAATAAGCCCGGGCGTTTGCTTGCCCGTATTCACATTATCTATAAAAATCTCAGCACCATTTTCGGGTAGTGATTTAACTTCCAGGCTGCCATAGTTTGGTTTTAAAGCAAACTTCAATTCCGTATTTTGGTTAGCCGTGATGGTAAATTCCCCCTCAAAATCGTGGTAAAGTCCTTTTTTAAGGCTAAACCGATAATAGCCTTCATTGAATGGCCGCGAAAAAGGGGTTGTTTCTCCGCTCTCCTTGTTTTCAATCCAGACAGAAGCTCCGGATGGCTCACTTTCTATCACCACAAAACCCATGGTATTGCCAACAGTAGCCGCATCGGTTCTGCGGTATTCGAGTTCGAGCAGGTAAAACGTTCCTTTTTCAGGTGACTGCGAAAAAGTATATTCAAGTGTCTCAAATCCTTTTTTAAAAAACTTTATCATACGTGTGCCAGCCGACACATGCACTTTATAATCACCTTCTTCCCACTTTACATTGCCAACGATGGGCGTCGAACACGAAACTCCCAGTTCAACCAGCGAAGTTCTGACCAAAATGATGGCACACAATTCGTCGTTATCGTCGTACACCTTTTGATCATTGGTAAGTATTTTATTGTCAATCTTCTTGAAGGATTTCACAATAAACTCATCAGCACGGATGGAGGTTGTAAAAAGTAAAAAGACAAAAGTTAAAAGAAAAAAGTGTTTTAGTTTGGTTTGTTGCTTCATTGGTAATGGGTTAAAAATGCTTTTTCAAAAATAGGAAATAAACTGATAGGTAATACATTTTTTTACCACAAAGGTCACTAAGGATGGCACAAAGGTGCACTAAGGTTTATTTCCGCCTTTGTGATACTTCGTGTGTACTTTGTGTTACTTCGTGGTTAAGTTTTTTTTACCACAAAGAACACTAAGGACATCACTAAGGCGCACTAAGGATTTTTCCCTTTGTGATACTTTGTGAGTACTTTGTGTTCCTTCGTGGTTAGCTTTTCCTTCGTGGTTAAGTTTTTTTTACCACAAAGAGCACTAAGGATGGCACTAAGGAACACTAAGGTTTATTTTTCCTTTGTGATACTTTGTGCGTACTTTGTGATACTTCGTGGTTAAGTTTTTTTTACCACAAAGAGCACTAAGGACATCACTAAGGCGCACTAAGGATTTTTCCTTTGTGATACTTCGTGTGTACTTTGTGTTACTTCGTGGTTAAGTTTTTTTTACCACAAAGAACACTAAGGACATCACTAAGGCGCACTAAGGATTTTTCCCTTTGTGATACTTTGTGAGTACTTT